>Ga0308159_1000055_pt1 | contig 498045 bp, 479 predicted proteins | sample PhyCR1_FD_201040 | JGI IMG/M metagenome (GOLD analysis project Ga0308159, IMG submission 201040) | Phyllosphere microbial communities from UC Gill Tract Community Farm, Albany, California, United States - DLSLC.R1 | ecosystem: Host-associated > Plants > Phyllosphere > Unclassified | place... | reverse complement strand
TACCCAAGCCTCTCGGGTAACGCCCCGCGGGGCGCCTTCGTGCGTCTGCAGTGCGCGCAGAGAACAGGGCTTGCCCGCAAGGGCGATAGGGCCTCGTCCTGTGCGCACTCACTGACGGTGCAGGACCGCAGCGGCACCTTTGCGCCTTCGCGCCTCTGCGTGAAACTGATTTGCTCACGGCCAAGACAACCGGCGCGGTCCGTACACCGCCGGGCGATCGCGCCGGCGTGCCAGCGCTGGCCGCCCGCTCCCCATGGCATTGCCGCATCTGACGCTCGCTCGCGCCCACACAGAACATGGCCGAGAGCTGGATGCCGAAACAAGTTCGGCATGACGAAAGGGGAGCGTGAGGAAGGCGAATGCGGAGGGGTTGTATTCAACTGGACGCCTTTGTTTGCGGTAAGGCGCAGGTTGGTTAGTTCGTGAGCACGTCTTGTCCGAGCGCGATTAGGTCGGCCTCCGCGGCGGATTGGATGGTGGCGAGCTTGAGCCAATGCCGGGCGTTGCGAGCGACTTTGGGGTCCGGGCAATGGCGCAGGAGGCGCGTGGCGATCCAGGAGGTTGTCGTGAGGGCGGCGAGCTGGAGGAAGGGGTAGGCGACCGTTGGCGCGCTGGGGCGATCGAGCGAGTTTGCCGCCTGCTCGAGGCGGTCGAGCATGGTGGCCAGTGCGGTGCCATTCGCTGCCTCGGCATCGTGTCGCGCGCGGGTGAGGAAGGCGCGCAAGGGGCGGGCCTCGTCGCCGAGGACGCGGCGCATGACGAGGTCGAGCGCCTGCATGCCGCTGGTGCCTTCGTAGATCGCCAGCACGCGCGCGTCGCGCAGGTATTGCTCTGCCGGCCATTCGCGGGTGTAGCCCGCGCCGCCCAGGACCTGGATGGCCTGGTCTGCGCAGAAGCTCGCGGCCTCGGCGCAGAAGGTCTTGGTGATCGGCAGTAGCCAGGCGACGAGGGCGGCGGCGTCAAGGTCGTCGTCCTGCAGGTCGGACAGCACCGAGGCGGTGAGGACCAGTCCACGCGCGACTTCGGCCCGTGCAGCTCCGGCCTGGAGCATACGGCGGACGTCGGGGTGGCTGGCGATCGGCACTGCGGGTTGGTCCGGCTTGCCGCCCTGGTGGCGTTCGCTGGCGTATTGCGCAGCCAGGTCCGCCGCGGCGCCGGCGATCCCTGCGCCCTGGCTGCCGACCGACAGGCGCATGCCGACGATCATCGCGAAGAGTTGCGGCAATCCGCGCCCCTCCGTGCCGACCAGCAAGGCGTGGGCATCCTCGAAGCCGAGCGCGCAGGTGGGGGAGGCGTGCAGCCCGAGCTTTTCCTCGATGCGGCGCACGACCACGCCGTTGCGCCTTCCGTCGTGGTCGGACGGGACGAGGAACAGGCTGAGGCCGGCCGTACCGGGGGCGCCGCCAGGCGTGCGCGCCAGCACCATGTGGCCGATGCGCGGGGCGAGGTCGTGATCGCCGAAGCTGATCCAGATCTTTTCGCCGGTGACGCGCCACGTGCCGTCACCCTGCGGCGTGGCCATGGTGCGCACCCGGCCGACGTCGGAGCCGGCGTCGGGTTCGGAAATGCAGATTGTCGCCGCCCAGCTGCCGTCGACGAGGCGAGGGACCCATTCGTCGACGATGGCCGCTGTGGCATAGCGCACCAGCACCATGGTCGCGCAGCGCATCGGCGTGGGCAGCATGCCGAAAGCGGGCGCGGCCCTGTTGACCAATTCCTCGCACGCGGCGTGAACCGTGACGGGAAGGCCGGCACCGCCATGCGCGGCAGGGGCGTCGATGGTCGTCCATCCGCCCTCGCGATAGGCCTGCCACGCGGCGTGATGCCCCGGCGCGAGCTGCACCCGGCCATCGACCAGTCGGCAGCCGACGGCATCGCCCGCGCGGTTGAACGGGGCGAGTACGTCGTGCGCCAAGTCGCCCGCGGCGCCGATGATCTGGGTCAGCGTCGCTGTGTCGAGATCGGTCTGCGCGTGGCGCGTACGGACCTGCGCCCACTCGGGGATGGCTTCGATCTGCGCGACGATCGCGGCGGCGGCTTCGCTGTAGGACATCGGGCGCGGCTCCCAGCCTGAAAACTATACGCCACCGTATGGTTTGCGGCGGGGCTGTCGTCAACCGCGTGCTGGACCGCTTCGAAGCATGCGGTTAGGCCGCGATGTCATGGAAAGCCCCGAAGATCGCGACCCGCCCAAGCGTGCGAAGGATACGCGCCGGCTGACCCGGCAGGACTGGGTCGATGCGGCGGTGCGGGTGATGGCGGAGAGCGGGGTCGAGCAAGTGCGGGTCGAGCGCCTGGCGGTGGCGCTCGGCGCCTCGAAGGGCAGTTTCTACTGGCATTTCAAGGATCGGCAGGCGTTGCTCGATGCCGTGCTGGAGGCATGGCGGCTGCGCCAGACGGTGGCGGTCCAGGCACGCCTTGCGCTGGAGGCACCCGAAGCACAGTTGCGCATCCAGCGATTGATGGCGCTTCCGCTGGCGAGCGATGCCGCAGCCGGGGCCGCCGAGTTTGAACTGGCGATCATGATGTGGGCGCGGCGATCGCCCGAGGCGCGGGCGGCCGTGCAGGCCGTCGACGAGGCGCGGATCGCCTACCTGGAAGAACTGTTCGCGACGCTGGGATGCGAGGCGGGGGAAGCGCAGTGGCGGGCGCATCGCGCCTATGCGCTGGTGCGGTACGTTGCGCAGCGTGGCGATCTGTCACTGGCGCAGCGGCAAGCCATGGTAACGCGGGCTTGCGCGGAACTGACGTCTGAGACGCAGGTGACGTGAGAGGCGGGCGCCGCCCGAAAGGCCGCGCCCGCCCCGGCGATTACTCGCCCTGCCAGCCTTCGAGCAGGTCGCGGAATTCGTCGGCGTGGTCTTCTTCCTGCGCGAGGATGCTTTCCAGCATGGTGCGCGTGGTCGGGTCGCGATCGCCGACATAGGCGATGAGTTCGCGATAGGATTCGACGGCGATGCGCTCGGCGATCAGGTCTTCGCGGACCATGTCCTTGAGCGTCTTGCCGACCTGGTATTCGGCGTGGCTGCGCTTGGTCAGCGTGGCGGGGTCGAGGTCAGGCTCGCCGCCCAGCTGGACGATGCGCTCGGCGAGCTTGTCGGCATGGCCGCGCTCTTCGTTGGCATGTTCGAGGAAGTGGGCCTTGACCGGCTGCGAGACGAGGCCGTCCGCGACGTAATAGTGGCGCATATAGCGCAGGACGCAGACCCATTCGGTCGCCAGCGCCTTGTTGAGCTGCGCGATGATCGTTTCGCGGTCTTCGGGGAAATTGCGCGTCACCGGGCCCTGGTCGATGTGCTTGCGGGCCTCGGCGCGCAGCGTGGCGGTGTCGGTGAACGGGGTCGCGGTGTCTTTGGCGGTGGCCATGGGGCGCTCCTTGCAGTGCGAAACGGTCGGCAGGCAAAGCCGGGTGGCCATCTCCGCCGGGTCCTCGCTACCTGATCATCGCCGCAATGCGCAGCGCGAGGCATGGTTCCGGGTTGGGGGTGGCATCGGCACGCGGGCTTCCCCTTGGGGCACGGGCTGCTATAGCCGCTGCCACGATGGACCATGCCCCGACCCTCAATTCGGCGCCGCTGCGCCTGCCGGCCGACTGGCGCGATTTCTTTGCGCTGACCAAGCCGCGCGTGATGACGCTGGTGATCTTCACCGGGCTGTGCGGGCTGCTTGCCGCGCCCGGCAGCATCCACCCGGTGCTGGCCTTCACCGCGATCCTGTGCATCGCCGTGGGGGCGGGCGGGGCGGCCGCGCTGAACCAGTGGTGGGAAGCCGACATCGATGCCGGCATGAAGCGCACCGCCAAGCGCCCGCTGCCCTCGGGGCGGATGGAGCGCGAATCAGCGCGCGATTTCGGTTTCGCGCTCGCCGGTGGTTCGGTGGTGGTGATGGGGCTGGCGATCGGGTGGCTGGCCGCCGCGATCCTGGCCATCTCGATCTTCTATTACGCCTGGGTCTACACCGTCTGGCTCAAGCCGCGCACGCCGCAGAACATCGTCATCGGGGGCGGCGCCGGCGCTTTTCCGCCGCTGATCGGGTGGGTTGCGGTGACGGGGCACGTTACCTGGATGCCGGTGGTGCTGTTCCTCATCATCTTCTTCTGGACGCCGCCGCATTTCTGGGCGCTCGCGCTGTTCGTGCAGACCGACTACGCCAAGGTCGGCATTCCGATGCTTCCTGTCGTCGCGGGCGAGAAAGCGACGCGCCGCCAGATCCTCCTCTACACGCTGCTGCTCGTGCCGCTCAGCCTGCTGCCGTTCATCCTTGGCGGGGCGGGGCTGGTCTATGGCATCGCGGCGGGGGTCCTCGGGCTTGGCTTCCTCGCACTGGCGCTGCGCGTGGGATTGCGCCACAGTGCCGAGGGTGACCGGATGAAGCCCGAGCGGCAGTTGTTTGCCTTTTCGATCATCTATCTCTTCGCGCTGTTCGCAGCCTTGGTGGTGGACCGCTTCGCCGGCTTGGAGGGATGGCTGTGATGGGCAACGACCCGCAGGACAACGCGATCGACAAGATCGACATGGTGGCGTTTCGCGCCCGGCAAAAGGCGCGCAACCGGGCGCTGGGCCTCGTGCTGGGCGCGCTGGTGGTGCTGTTCTTCGCCATCACGGTAGTGAAGCTGGGGATCCAGGCGGCGCATCACTGACGACGACGACGGGAGAGCATTGACGATGGCCACACTTGCCGAGGACCGTTCGCGGGCCAACCGCCGCCTGGGGCTGATCATGGCCGTGGTGGCGCTCGGGATGCTCGGGCTGGGCTATGCCGCGGTGCCGCTCTACCGGATGTTCTGCCAGGCCACGGGTTTTGCCGGGACGACGCAGCGCGCCACGGCGCAGCAGGCGGCGGCGGTCAAGGCTGCGGCGCGCATGATCACGATCCGCTTCGATGCGAACGTCGCGCCGGGGCTGCCCTGGACCTTCCGCCCCGTGCAGGTCACGCAGGACGGGCGAATCGGCGAGCGCAAGATCGCGTTCTTCACCGCGCGCAACAACTCGGACAAGCCGATCACCGGACGCGCGGTGTTCAACGTCACGCCCGAGCAGACCGGCGCCTATTTCCACAAGATCCAGTGCTTCTGCTTCAACGAACAGACGCTCAAGCCCGGCGAGGAAGTGCGCATGCCGGTGATCTACTACGTGGATCCCGACCTGCTCAAGGATCCCAACACGCGCAACATCCCGGAAATCACGCTCAGCTACACCTTCCTCAAGGCTGCAAATTGACTGGACCGGGCGGTTTTGCGCGGATAGACGTGGGCGGATGAAACAATGGCTCCGGCTGCGTGTTCGCGGCCAGGATGCTCGGTAACCTTGGGGGAAGTAGACGACCATGGCCGGCGCCAAGAACCACGATTATCACATCCTGCCGCCAGACATCTGGCCGTTCATGGGTGCCATGTCCGCGCTCGTGATGACCAGCGGCGGCGTGCTCTACATGCACAAGATGGCCGGCGGCACGCAGGTCATGCTGCTGGGTCTGCTCGGCGTCCTGCTCACCATGTTCTCGTGGTGGGGCAAGGTCATCAAGGAAGCGCACGCGGGCGATCACACCCCGGTGGTGCAGCTGCACCAGCGCTACGGCATGATCCTGTTCATCGCCTCGGAAGTGATGTTCTTCGTCGGCTGGTTTTGGGCATTCTTCGACTTCTCGCTGTTCCCCAGCAAGGTGAACACCGATGTCATCGGCGGCGTATGGCCACCCAAGGCGATCGAGGCGGTCATCAATGCCTTCGACCTGCCGCTGCTCAACACCCTGATCCTGCTGTGCTCGGGCACGACGCTGACCTGGGCGCACCACGCGCTGATCCACGGGGACCGCAAGGGCCTCAAGCTCGGCCTCGTCGCCACGATCCTGCTGGGCCTGCTGTTCTCCTCGATCCAGGCCTACGAATACGTCCACGCCCCGTTCGCTTTCGGCAAGAACACCTATGGCTCGGCGTTTTTCATGGCGACCGGCTTCCACGGCTTCCACGTCATCATCGGCACGATCTTCCTGATCGTATGCTGGATCCGTGCCGAGCGTGGTGACTTCACCCCGCGCCAGCACTTCGGCCTCGAAGCGGCGGCGTGGTACTGGCACTTCGTCGACGTGGTGTGGCTGTTCCTGTTCGTCGCCATCTACGTCTGGGGCAACTGGGGCGCCGTGATCGAGTGATCCGCGCGCGTAGACCTGCATGAAAAGGCCCCCGTCTCGCCATGAGCCGGGGGCCTTTTCGTATCCGGTGTTGAGGCCGTCAGGCGGCGCGCAGTTGCGCGCTGGCCTCGGCGAGGCAGGTCTCCAGCGCTGCATCGTCAAGCACGCGGCGCGGGTCGTAGCCCAGGCCCATGCGCGGCGTGCGGCGCCAGGCCTCGCAGAACAGGCCCTTGCCCGGCCCGAAGGCGCGCAGCACATGCGCGGCGAGGGTGGGCGGGGCATCCGCGGCATAGGCCCGCGTGAACAGGGCCATGTCGGCGATCCACGGGCCGATCATCACCCAGGCATGATCGCCCGGCACCGTCTCGCCGGTCACGGCCAGCGTCCCCTGCGCCACCACGATCGGGGCATCGAGCTTGCGCCCGAGGTGCACCGCGAAGGCCGCGCTCAATGCCGGGGCCGAGAGCGGCTTGCCGCCCAGCGCACGGAGCATGTCCTGTGCGCAACCGGCGATCACCGCCTGGTCGGCAGCGGAAGGTTCGTAGGTCTTGAAGGCGCGGGCGAGGTCCCAGCCATGGGCTTCGGCCACGAGGCGGCCCATCCGGGCCAGGGCAAGCGATGCAGTCATGCTTGCCGCCTAGGCGCCTTCAGCTTTCACCGCCATCATAAAACGGGGCGGCCACGTCGGGCGGGATGCGCTGCAGCCGGCCGCTGGCCTTGTCGAGCAGCGCCCAGGTGGTGCGCGCGCTGACCAGGACCTTGCCGGTGGCGCTGTCGGTGAAATCGACGCGGCGGTCGAAGCGGGCGCCGTGCGGAGGGTCGGGGATGAAGGTCCGCCCCTCGACCACCGCGCCTTGGGTGACATTGCCGCGATAGTCGATCTCGTGCCGGGTCACGACCCAGACATAGGCGTCCTGGTGGGTGAGCGGGGCTACCGCCTCCCAGTGGCTCACGGCGATCTGCTCCATCCACTGCACCCAGACGGCATTGTTGACATGGCCGAGCACGTCGATGTGCTCCGGCCCGGCCACGAAGGTTTGCGTGAAGGCGGCGGCCATGGTCATTCCCCCAGAAGATGCAGCACGACCGAGCGCCGGTGCGGGGCGCGGCGGTGTTCGCACAGGTAGATGCCCTGCCAGGTGCCGAGCGCCAGCCGTTGGCCCACGAGCGGGATCGACAGCGATACGCCAGTCAGGATCGACTTGAGATGGGCGGGCATGTCGTCCGGTCCCTCGTCGTCGTGGGCATAGCCGGCGTTCTCGGGTGCCAGACGATCGAGCCAGCGCAGCACGTCGCCCCGCACTTCGCGGGCGGCGTTTTCCTGGATGCACAGCGAGGCCGAGGTATGGCGGCAGAACACCGTGAGCAGCCCCGTCGACAGGCCAGTTGCCTCGCACCAGCGGGTGACCTCGCGGGTGATCTCGTGGAGGCCCGGCCCCGGTGTGGGCACGGTCAGTTCGGTGGTGGTCTGGCGCAGCGGCATGGCCTGCGCCCTATCACGCGGCCATGCCGTCTGGCAAAGGTGTCCGGCGGGGTGCCGGGCAGCGGGTGTCAGTCGGCCCAGTAGAGCTTCATCGGATTGTCGATCAGCAGCTTGCGCTGCAGTTCCTCGGTCGGGGCGATGCGCGGGATCATGTCGACGAGATGGCCGTCGTCGGGGATCGCGTCCTGCATATTGGGGTGCGGCCAGTCGGTGCCCCACAGCACGCGGTCCTGGTAGTCCGCCACCAGCGGCGCCACGGCGTCGGCAAAGGCGTTCCACGGGTCTCCTGATGGATCGAGCCGGTCGGGGCAGGTCGCCTTGAACCAGATGTCCTCGCGCGAATCGAGGAAGGCGCGGAATGCCTTCATGTCGGCGCCGTCGGGTCCCTGCGTGACATCGGGGCGGCCCATGTGGTCGATCACCAGCGGCACCGGGATCGCGTCCATGAACGGGCGCAGTTCCTCGAGGATGTCGGCCTCGAAGTAGATCACGACGTGCCAGCCCTTGGGCAGTCGCCGGGCGACTTCGAGGAACTTGTCCTTGGGCGCGTCGTCGACCAGCCGCTTGAGGAAGTTGAAGCGGATGCCGCGGATGCCGCCATCGTGCAGCGCTGCCAGCTCGGCTTCGGAAATCGCCGGGTCGACCACCGCGACGCCGCGCGCCTTGCCGTTCGACCTGGCGATGGCATCGAGCGTGGCGGCGTTGTCGGTGCCGTGGCAACTGGCCTGGACGATGACGTTCCGGTCGAAGCCGAGATGATCGCGCAGCGCGAACAGCATGTCGGGGCCGGCATCCTCGGGCAGGTACTTGGCCTTGGCGCTGAACGGGAACTGCGCCATCGGCCCGAACACGTGGCAATGCGCGTCGATCGCGCCGGCCGGCGGGGTGTAGCGCGGCTTGGACGGGTTGCCGTGCCAGGAAACGATACGGTCGGTCATGCTTGCATCATCCTTGTCAGGCGGGATTGGTTGGCTTGGACGGGTCTTGATCGTGAATTGCGAGGGATGGCGAGGGGGCTTCGACAAGCTCAGCCCGAACGGACCTTGTTGTCAGACACCCCATTCGCCCTGAGCCGGTCGAAGGGCCCATCGATCGCGCGCCCTCGTCACCCGAACACCACCCCGTCCATCAGCTTGCGCGCGGTGCGCAGGAGGGCGGCGGTGCGCACGGCGCCGGTGTCGTCCACCTCGAGCACGCAGCTCATCTCGCCGGTCGGGTGCTCGACCGACAGGGTCTTGTGCGGACCGTCGGGGACCTTCGCCACCTCGGCCGCGGGCGAGCCTTCGAGCAGGCAGGCCGTCGCCACCGAGACCGCGCCGAGCACGCCGATCGTGGCATGGGCGCGATGCGGGATGAAGCTGCGCACCGTGACCGCGCCGCCGTTCTTGGGCGGGGCGACCAGCATCATCTTGGGGACCGACTTTTCCTTGACGTCGCCAAGGTTCATCATCGGCCCAACCTTGAGCCGGATCGCCTCGATCCGTGCCTTGAGGTCGGTGGCATTGTCGAGCCACTCGCGGTCCTCATAGCCGGTAATGCCCAGGTCCTGCGCCTTCATAACCACGCAGGGCATGCCGTTGTCGATCAGCGTGAGGGGCACGCCCTGGATCACGTCGACCGCATTGCCGCTGGGCAGCAGCGCGCCGCAGCTCGACCCGGCGGTGTCGCGAAATTCGAGCGGGACCGGCGCATGGGTGCCCGGGACGCCGTCGATCGCCGCCTCGCCGGTATAGGTTACCGTGCCGCCGGGCGTCTGCACCGTGGCGACCGCGACCTGGCCGGTGTTCTCCATGAAGATCGCCACGCGGGTCTCGTCGCCGGTGGCCGCCACCAGACCGCGCTCGATCGCGAAGGGGCCGATCCCGGCGAGGATGTTGCCGCAGTTCTGCGCATCGGTGACGATGACCTGGTCGACGAAGACCTGCAGGAACAGGTAGTCGACGTCGATCCCCTCGCGGGTGGATTTCGAGACCACGCCGACCTTGCTGGTCAGCGGGTCGGCGCCGCCCATCCCGTCGATTTGGCGCGGATCGGGCGAGCCCATGACCGCCAGCAGGAACGCATCGCGCGTCTCGGTGTCGGCGGGGAGGTCATCCTTGAGGAAGTATCCGCCCTTCGACGTGCCGCCGCGCATCCACATGCAGGGGGCGGAGTGTCCGGTGGTCATGGTTCGTTGTCCTTCGTGACGGGGGCGGCCCCTCCACCACCGGCTGTGCCGGCGGTCCCCCTCCCCATTGCATGGGGAGGATCCCAGATCCTCCCTGCCGAAGGCGGGGAGGGGGACCGCCGCGAAGCGGTGGTGGAGGGGCCGACCTTACAATTCAAACGTACTTCAGGCCTTCCTTCTCGAGGCGCTCGCGCATCTTGTACATGTCGAGCCCGAGCACGCCGCCGGCCAGCTTCTCGCGCTTCTCGCCTTCGTTCGCCTCGCGCGCCTGGGCGGCGGCGAGGACTTCGGCGGCCTTGGCGCGGGGGACGACGACCACGCCGTCGTCATCGGCCACGATCACGTCGCCGGGGTTCACCGCGCAGTTGGCGCAGACGACCGGCACGTTGACGCTGCCCAGCGTGTTCTTGACCGTGCCTTGCGCATAGATCGCCTTGGACCACACCGGGAACTGCATCTCGGTAAGGTCGCGCACGTCGCGCACGCCGGCGTCGATCACCAGGCCACGGCAGCCGCGCGCCTGGGCTGAGGTGGCGAGCAGGTCGCCGAAATAGCCGTCCTCGCAGGGGCTGGTGGGGGCAAGCAGCAGGATGTCGCCGGCCTGGAGCTGTTCGATCGCGACGTGAACCATCCAGTTGTCGCCCGGAGGTGCGCTGATCGTCACGGCGGAGCCGGCGATGCGCGCGCCGCGATAGATCGGGCGCATATAGCTGGCGAGCAGGCCGGTGCGGCCCTGCGCCTCGTGCACGGTGGCGACGCCGCAGGCGGCGAGCCCGTCGATCACCGCGGGATCGGCCCGCTCGATATGCTGCACGACGATACCCGACATCGCTGGTCTCCCTCAGATCGCTGGCCCCATCGCGGGGCGGTCATGCCTCGCACATGGGCCTCCCCCCCGGCCAAGGCCAAATGCAATGTTTGGCGCAAGGCATAAGGAAATGCTAAGCCTGTCGTCATGATCCGTCACGAACCGACGCTCAACATCCGCCATTTCGCAGCGCTCGCCGCGACAGTGCGCCACGGCAGCGTGACCCGCGCGGCGCGTGCGGTGAACCTGACCCAGCCGGCGCTGACACAGGCGATCGCCCGGCTCGAGGCGGAGCTGGGCTGCGCCTTGTTCGAGCGCGGCGCCGCCGGGATGGCAGCGACCGAGCCGGCGCGGCTGCTCGCCCCGCGCGCGGAGGCGGCGATCGAGCACATCGGCTCGCCGCGCGTCACCGGCACGCAAGTGCGCGCCTTCCTCGCCCTTGCCCGCGCCGGGTCCTATGCCGGTGCTGCGGAGGCGACGGGCCTGTCCGCCGCGTCGCTGCACCGGGCGGTGGCCGATCTCGGCGTGGCGCTGGGGCAGCGGCTGGTCGACCGGCGTGGGCGCTCGGTACTGCTGACCCCGGCGGGCCTGCGCCGCGCGCGTGGCTTCGGCCTCGCCATGGCCGAATTGCGCGCGGGCCTTGCCGAAGTGGCCGGCTGGCAGGGCAAGGCGGCGGGGCGCATCGTCATCGGCGCCATGCCGCTGTCGCGCGCGCGCTGGCTGCCCGAGACGCTGCTGCGATTTGCCGCGCGCCATCCCGGCGTCGATGTCGCGGTGGTCGAGGGCAGCCACAGCGAACTGGTCGGCCCTTTGCGCGACGGGGAAATCGACCTGATGCTCGGCGCGCTGCGCGAGACGGCGACGCTGGAAGACCTGGTGCAGGAGCCCGCCTTCGAGGATCGCCCCGCGCTGGTCATGCGTGCGGGCCATCCGCTGGCCGATCCGGCCGCGACGCTCGATGGCCCGGCGCTGGCGGGCTACCCCTGGGTTCTTCCGGCAGGCGACACGCCGCTGCGGCATTACTGGGACACGATGATGCGCGCCTCGACCGGGCAGGCGCCGCCGCATGTCGGGATCGAGTGCGGCTCGGTGCTGACCGTGCGGCAATTGCTGGTGGGTTCGGACGCGCTGACGCTGCTGAGTCCAGCGCAACTCGCGGTCGAACTCGATGTCGGGCTGCTTGCCGCGCGGCCGACGCCGCAGCCGGTGCGCCGCGTGATCGGGGTGACGTATCGCGCCGGCTGGCGGCCCACCGCGCCCCAGGGGGCGTTCATCGCGCTGCTGCGCGAAGTGGCGGCCGAAGGCTTCGCATAAACTTATACCTCGGGCGCTCTTTGCATTTGTATGCGCGGCCACCCCGCCGCAACAGGCAGGGCATGGAGAGAACGCTTGCCCTGATCGGCTTCGGCGAAGCCGGTGCCACCTTTGCCGAGGCTGCCGGCTGGGAATCCGCGGCACTGGCCTATGACGTCAATCCGGCACGCCGGCCCGCGATGGTCGAGGCCGGGGTCGTCGCCAGCGCCACGCCCGACAGCGCCTTGGCCTCGGCCTCGCTGGTGCTCTCGCTGGTCACGGCCGACAGCGCACTGCCCGCCGCACGCGATTATGCCGGCCTGCTCGCCCCCGGCGCGCTCTTCTGCGACATGAATTCGGTGGCGCCCGACACCAAGCGTGCCGCCGCCCATGCGATCGAGGCGGCCGGCGCGCACTATGTCGACGTGGCGGTGCTGGCGCCGGTCCATCCCGCCCGGCTTAAGGTGCCGCTGCTGGTTTCGGGACCGCAGGCAGCTGCGGCCGAGGCCGCGCTGCGCGAAGTAGGCTTCGTCAACGTGCGCATGGTCGGCGACGAAGTCGGTCGCGCCAGCGCGATCAAGATGATCCGCTCGGTCATGGTCAAGGGCGTCGAGGCCCTGACCGCCGAGATGATGCTCGCCGCCACGAAGGCAGGCGTCGCGGACGAAGTGCTCGCCTCGCTCGATGCCAGCGAGAAGACCAACAGCTGGTTCGACCGCGCGCCCTACAACATCGAGCGGATGGTGACGCACGGGCTGCGCCGCGCCGCCGAGATGGAGGAATCGGCCAAGACGCTGGTCAGCCTCGGCGTCGAGCCGCTGATGACCGTGGGCACCGTCGGGCGCCAGCGCCAGCAGGCGGGCCAGCCGATCGCCTTCGAACCGCAGACTTTGGAAAACACCAGCAGGGAACCGGCCGAATGACCATGATCATCGACTGCCACGGCCACTATACCGTTCTGCCTAAGGCGCACGACGCCTGGCGCGAGCAGCAGAAGGCGGCGTTCAAGGCGGGGGAGGCCGCGCCGCCTTATCCCGCGATCAGCGACGACGAGATCCGCGAGACGATCGAGGCCAACCAGCTGCGCCTGATCAAGGAACGCGGCGCGGACATGACGATCTTCTCGCCGCGCGCCAGCGCGATGGCGCCGCACGTCGGCGACCAGAGCGTGGCGGTGCCGTGGGCGCGCGCCTGCAACGACCTGATCGCGCGCGTGGTGGCGCTCTATCCCGAAACGTTCGCGGGCGTGTGCATGCTGCCCCAGTCGCCCGAGGCGGACATGTCCAGCTCAATAGCCGAGCTCGAGCGCTGCGTCACCGAGCTGGGCTTCATCGGCTGCAACCTCAACCCCGATCCCGGCGGCGGGCACTTCAAGCATCCGCCGCTGACCGACGAATTCTGGTTCCCCTTCTACGAGAAGATGGTCGAGCTGGACGTGCCGGCGATGATCCACGTCTCGGGCAGCTGCAATCCGGCGATGCACGCGACCGGCGCCTACTACATCGCGGCCGATACGATTGCCTTCATGCAGCTGCTCGAAGGCGACCTGTTCAGCCGCTTCCCAACGCTGCGGTTCATCATCCCGCACGGCGGCGGGGCGGTGCCCTATCACTGGGGCCGGTATCGCGGGCTGGCTGACATGCTCAAGAAGCCGGCGCTCGACGGGCACCTGATGAACAACGTGTTCTTCGACACCTGCGTCTATCACCAGCCCGGCGTAAACCTGCTGGCCGAGGTGATCGAGACCAAGAACATCCTGTTCGGTTCGGAAATGGTCGGCGCGGTGCGCGGCATCGATCCCACCACCGGGCATTATTTCGACGACACCAAGCGCTATGTCGATGCGCTCGCCATTTCGGACGAGCAGCGCCACGCGATCTTCGAGGGCAATGCCCGTCGCGTGTTCCCGCGCCTCGACGCCAAGCTGAAGGAGAGGGGCCTGTGACGATCACCAAGGGCGCGCCCGATAACAAGCCGCGCGACATCCACGCCTACCTGGCCGAGTTCGACGATATTCCCGGCACCCGGGTCTATACCGCCGCACGCGCGCGCATGGGCTATCACATCAACCAGTTCGCGATGAGCCTGATGAAGGCGGACAACCGTGCGCGCTTCAAGGCCGACGAGCGCGCCTACCTCGACGAATGGAAGATCAGCGAGGAAGCCAAGCAGGCGCTGCTAAAGCGCGACTACAACACGCTGCTCGACATGGGCGGCAACGTCTATTTCCTGTCGAAGCTGTTCTCGTCCGACGGGCTGCCCTTCGCTGAGGCGGTCTCGACGATGACCGACATGACCTGGCCGGAATATCGCCAGATGATGCTGGACGGTGGCCGCTCGCCCGAGGGCAACCGCTCGATCCGGGAAAACCTCGAGGCCGCTGCGCGCGCTGCGCAAACCGGGAAGGATAGCTGACAATGGCACGCATTACCGCAGGCGTCGGTTCCAGCCATGTGCCCCTGCTGGGCGTGGCCGTGGACCAGGGCAAGTCGACCGACGACTATTTCGGCCCGATCTTCGCCGGATACGAATGGACCCGCGCGTGGGAGAAGGAACAGAAGCCCGACGTGGTGATCCTGGTCTACAACGACCATGCCTCCGCGTTCGACATGAAGATCGTGCCGACCTTCGCGATCGGTTGCGGCGAGCACTACAAGCCGGCCGACGAGGGCTGGGGCCCGCGCCAGGTGCCCGACGTGGAGGGGCATCCCGACCTCGCGTGGCACATCGCGCAGAGCCTGATCCTCGACGAGTTCGACATGACCATCATCAACGAGATGGACGTCGACCATGGCCTGACCGTGCCGCTGTCGATGATGTTCGGCCAGCCCGAGCAATGGCCGGCCAAGATCATTCCGCTGGCGGTCAACGTCGTGACCTACCCGGTGCCGTCGGGCAACCGCTGCTGGGCGCTGGGCGAGGCGATCAAGCGCGCGGTCGAGAGCTTCCCCGAAGATCTCAACGTCCAGATCTGGGGCACCGGCGGCATGAGCCACCAGCTCCAGGGCAAGCGTGCGGGCCTGCTCAATCGCGAGTGGGACAACAAGTTCCTCGACATGCTGATCGGCGAGACCGACGCGGCGCGCTGGATTCCGCATATCGAATACCTGCGCGAGACCGGCTCGGAAGGCATCGAGATGGTCATGTGGCTGATCATGCGCGGCGCGCTGGGGCACAAGACCAAGCTGCTGCACCGTCACTACCACATCCCCTGTTCCAACACCGCGATCGGGCACATCGTGCTCGAACCGGTCGAGGAAGAGACGGTCGCGGCCTGACGGCTGCTCCCCTCCCGCATGCGGGAGGGGTCGGGGGAGGGGATGTTCTCCTTTCCCAAAGCAACTGATGGAGGAGACCGTGACAGGCCCTCCCCCAGCCCCTACCGCAAGCGGGAGGGGAGCAGGTTGCGCCAAAATTCCCCCCTCCCTCATGCGGGAGGGGCCGGGGGAGGGAATGTTCCTCACCCCCTACAAACAGACCCCCTCGTCGGGAGGGGAATACACCACAGGAGCGTCCCCATGCGTATTGCCCTGGCCGGTGCCGGCGCCTTCGGCGAAAAGCACCTCGACGGCCTCAAGAACATCGACGGCGTGGAAATCGTCTCGGTCATCAGCCGCCGCGCCGACCAGGCTGCGGCGGTCGCTGAGAAGTATGGCGCACGCCACTCGGGCACCGAACTGGACGAAGCGCTGGCGCGCGACGACGTCGACGCGGTGATCCTGTGCACGCCCACGCAGATGCACGCCGAACAGGCGATCGCCTGCATGAACGCGGGCAAGCACGTGCAGGTCGAAATTCCGCTGGCCGACAGCTGGGCCGATGCCGAAGCGGTCGTCGCCAAGCAGAAGGAAACGGGCCTGGTCTGCATGGTCGGGCATACCCGCCGCTTCAACCCGTCGCACCAGTGGGTGCACAACAAGATCACCGCGGGTGAATTCAACATCCAGCAGATGGATGTGCAGACCTACTTCTTCCGCCGCAAGAACATGAATGCCAAGGGCGAGGCGCGCTCGTGGACCGACCACCTGCTGTGGCACCACGCCGCACATACGGTCGACCTCTTCGCCTACCAGGCGGGCAAGATCGTCAAGGCCAACGCGGTCGAGGGTCCGATCCATCCGGAACTGGGCATCGCCATGGACATGTCGATCCAGCTCAAGAGCGAGAGCGGCGCGATCTGCACGCTGTCGCTGTCGTTCAACAACGACGGGCCGCTCGGCACCTTCTTCCGATACATCGGCGACACCGGCACCTACATCGCGCGCTACGACGATCTGGTGAACGGCAAGGAAGAGGCGATCGACGTGTCGAAGGTCGACGTGTCGATGAACGGCATCGAGCTGCAGGACCGCGAGTTCATCGCCGCGATCCGCGAGGGCCGCGAGCCCAACAGCTCGGTCGCGCAAGTGCTCGACTGCTATCGCGTGCTGGGTGACCTCGAAAAGCAGCTCGCCGCGGGCTGATGCATCGCCCCCTTCCCGCATGAACGCGGGGAGGGGGCACGCTGCACGATCAGGGTACATACGCTAGGGGTACCGGGCGGATCACGGCGCGGACCCTTTGGGAAAGGGACTGCCATGGAAGCGCTGATCGCCTATTCGGGCCGCCGCTTTGCGCGCCCGCGCTATTACGCCAATGCGCATCACCGCGACGAGGTGGACATCGCACCCGTGCCCATGGCGATGACCGACGCACGGGGCCTTGGCACCACGCTCGACCGCGAAGGCTTCGCGCTGGTGCACCACGCCAGCGCCGTCACCGACTTTGCCGACCGCGCGGCGGTGCTGTCGATCCATGTCCCCGAGATCGCCGACCTGATCCGCGCGCAGACCGGCGCCTCGCGCGTCGAGGTGACGGGCGCGGGTATCCTGCGCTTTTCCGAACGCTCGGGCCGCGCCGGCAGCCTCGACAACTCGATGCCTGCGCGTTTCGCGCATATCGACGTCGCCCCCGCGACCGCGCTGGCGATGGCGGGCAAGCTTGCCGGGGAGCGCGGCTTTGCACGGGTGGCGCAATACAACGTGTGGCGCGCGCTCTCGCCGCCGCCGCAGGACGTGCCGCTGGCGCTGTGCGACGCGCGCAGCCTTGCGCCCGCCGACTGCATCATCGCCGATGCGGTGTTCGACCCGCCCGAGGGGCCGGAGTGGTCGTTCGAGGGCCTGGTGATTGCGGCCAATCCGCAACATCGCTGGCACTGGTTTTCGGGCATGACCGCCGACGAGGCGATCGTGTTCAAGACCTTCGACAGCGATCCGCAGCGTGCGACCCATGTGCCGCATGTCGCCTTCGACCTGCCCGACTGCCCGCCCGATGCCACGCCGCGCGTCAGCATCGAGATGCGCGCCACGGCTTTCTGGGATTCCTGACCGAAGCATCCCGGCAACACCTTATCAATTGTTATCGTCGTTTTGGTAATTCGCGTTGCTGAAGCGTTCGCGTACGTGATACCCAAGTGTTGCAGACCGAAACATTCGGCTGCTGATCCTTGGGAGGATACTGAAATGGCGTTTCCACGCAGTGCCTTGCTGTGTTCCGCCGCCGCGTTCGTCGCGCTGTCCCCGCTTTCGCAGGCCATGGCCCAGGCCGCGCCCCAGGCGCCCGCCGATGAAACCAGCCGTGCCATGCCGCCGGAAATCGTCGTGACCGCGCAGTTTCGCAGCCAGAAGCTGCAGGATACGCCACTGGCAATCACCGCGATGAACGGAGAATCGCTGGCCGCGCGCGGGCAGACCAACGTGGCGGAAGTGGCGGCGCAGACGCCCAACGTCACGCTGGCCCCTCAGAACCAGTACCTCGGCCCCGGCATCATCGCCTTCATTCGCGGCGTCGGCCAGTCCGATCCCAACTTCGCGCTCGAGCCGGGCGTGGGCATGTACGTCGACGACGTCTATCTGCCGACGCTCACCGGCTCGCTGCTCGACCTGATGGACCTGGACCGGGTGGAAGTGCTGCGCGGACCGCAGGGCACGCTGGCCGGGCGCAACTCGCTGGGCGGCTCGATCAAGCTCTATGGCGTGAAGCCCAAGGGCGACAATTCGGGCTCGTTCGAGGCGACTTACGGCAGCTTTCACCGCATCGACCTGCGCGGCCATTTCGATCTTAAGCTGACCGACAATCTCGCGATGCGCGTCTCGGGGGTGAGCAAGAACCGCGACGGCTACGTCAAGATCCTCGACTATGCGCGGACCCACCCGGGCAGCACGGTGCCGACGATGGCGACCGGCTCCGATCCGGTGATCGGCACGCTTGGCGGCACCAGCTTTACCGCCGGCAAGGTGGCGCTGCGTTGGACCCCGGATGCCGACATCGAGGTCAACCTCTCGGCCGACTACACCCGCGAGCGCGACGAGCCGGGTCCGGGCGTGCTGATCTACGGCAACAATATCGCGCAGTTCGCCGGCTCTCCGGTGACCAAGGATCCCAACCGCGCCTGGCTCTATGGCACCGACGGCAAGCCGATCCCGCTCGATTGCCGTTTCGTGCCCTCGGGCCGCAACAGCTGTGACACGCTGGGCGGCGGCTACGACAGGCGCTACGTCGCCTATTCCACGTTCTACGATGCGGCGCGCCCCGATCACCAGGTGCCCTACAAGCCGCTGGCCCTGAACCGCCATTCCAACCTCGACAACTACGGCTTTGCCGGCACGATCGACTGGAAGCTGGGCGACAACCTCGCGCTCAAGTCGATCACCGCCTATCGTCGCTACACCTCGGACTGGTCGTTCGCCGAGGCCGCGCCGGTCGTGCCCTCGATGCTCAACCAGGCACAGAGCAACACGCAGTGGAGCGAGGAAATCCGCCTCACCGGCAAGGCGCTCGACAACACGCTCGATTTCGTGCTGGGCGGATTCTACTTCCACGCCAAGGGGCTGTTCACCGGGCGCATCGACCTGAACTATGCCGGGATCGACTTCCTCCACGGCCCCGACCCGACGCCCGCCACCAACAAGGCGCTGTTCGCCAATGCCAGCTGGAAGCCATTCGAGGCCTTCACGCTGACCGGGGGCCTGCGCGAATCGTGGGACCACAAGGAATACGGCTATGCGCGGCATAACCCGGACGGCACGACGATCCAGCCGTGCACCGGCTATCCGTTCTCGGTCAGCCAGCCGCCGAACTGCGCGCTCGCGGCGCTCAACGGGCTCTACAAGACCTTCGATGCCTCGCGGCTCGACTGGCGCGTGGCCGCCGACTACCGCTTCTCGCCCGCGTTCATGGCCTATGGCCAGGTCTCGACCGGGTACCGCTCGGGCGGCGTGAACCCGCGGCCGTTCTACCCCAGCCAGGTGCAGGACTTCCGCCCCGAGACGATTACCGCGTACGAGGTGGGCTTCAAGTCGGACCTGTTCGACCGGCGCCTGCGCTTCAACGTCTCGGCCTTTTACAACGATTACAAGAACATCATCCTGACCGTGCTCAACTGCCCGAACACGGCAGGCTTCCCGGCGACGCCGTGCCTCCAGCCCAAGAACGTCGGCTCGGCCCACGTGAAGGGGATCGAGGTCGAGACGACGATCCGGCCGACGGAGCACCTGACCCTCGATGGCTCGCTGTCGTGGCTCGACTTCAAGTACACCACGGTCGACACCGCCAATACCGGCGTGAAGCCCAACATGGTGCCGCCGTACACGCCCGAGTGGAAGTGGAACGCCGGCCTGTCGTACGACATCCCCGAAGTGTTCAAGGGCAGCGTCGTGGTGCGCCTCGACGGCAGCTACCAGTCGCACATCTATGTCGACCCCACCAATGTCGACGCCGTGGTGATCCCGGCCGCGACGCCGAGCCCGCTGGCCAGCCAGACCGCGACCAACCGCATCGACGACTACTTCCTCGCCAATGCCCGCCTCACCTGGAAGGACGGCGAGGACAAGTGGTCGCTGAGTGCCGAGGTGCGCAACATCACCAACAAGTACTACTTCACCTCGATGACCGCGAACTTCGGCCCGATCGGCACCAGCGCCGGCGCACCGGGCCTGCCGCGGACCTGGGCGGTGACGGTCAAGCGCAACTTCTGATCTCCGCGCGATCGAAGTGGCTGCATGGGGGCTCCCTTCCGCGAGAAGGGGGCCCCTGCGCATGGCAGGCGCCAGGTTTCGGCTGGTGGCGAAAGGGCTTAACGCCCCGGCAACCGTGATGCACTATGCCCGGCAGTGACGATGGCGCGCGCCGGCCCTGCACGCGCCCACAGGGAATGCGCGGCCGCCGGCCATGATCGACAAGATTACCATATTCGTGCCGCATATCCTGATGGCGCTGATGATCTGGGCGCTGGTTCGCCGCGAGGATCTCGACGACGATCCGGCCTTGCCCAATCGCCGGCCCTCGCTGCTCGGCCGGGTCCGCCGGACGGGGCCGCCGGCGGATGGTGGCGGCAGCATGGGCGACCTCGATGCTTGACCTGTTCTTCACCGCGTTCTGCCTGGCGTTCCTGGGCGCCGGGCTCAAGCGGCCGTTCCTGTTCGTGCTCGCCTATACCTACATCGACATCGTCGCGCCGCAGAAGGTCAGCTGGGGCTTCCTGACCCATATCCCGATCTCTCTGATCGCGTTTTCCTGCGCCTTGCTCGGCTGGATCGCGGCGGAGGACAAGAACGGTGTGCGCGTCAGTCCGCGCCAGTTCGTGCTGCTGCTGCTGCTGGTCTATTGCGGGCTGACCACGCGCACCGCCGATTTCCCGGTCGAGGCCGCGGCCAAGTGGGCCTGGGTGTGGAAGGCGCTGGTCTTCGCGCTGTTCTTGCCGTTGACGCTGCGCACGCGGCTGCGGATCGAGGCGCTGACCCTGACCATGGTGCTCTCGGTTGGCGTGATCGTCATCGGCGGCGGGATCAAGACGCTGGGCTCGGGCGGCGGGTATGGCGAGCTCAAGCTGCTGGTGAACGACAATACCGGGCTTTACGAAGGCTCGATCATCTCCACGGTGGCGATGTGCGTCATCCCGCTCGCGTTGTGGCTGGCCAACCACGGCACGATCTTCAAGCCGGACTGGAAGGCCAAGCTGTTTGCCGCCGGGATCTGTTTCTCGTGCATTCTCATGCCGATTGGCACGCAGGCGCGCACCGGGCTGATCTGTGCCGCGGTGCTGGCGGCGATGATGCTGCGCTCGACCAAGCGGCGGATGCTTTATATCGGGCTGCTCTGCGCCGGTGCGCTGGTCGCGGTGCCGCTGCTGCCGCAAAGCTTCACCGAGCGCATGGGCACGATCAAGAACCACCAGGCCGACCAGTCCGCCTCGACCCGCGTGGCGGTGTGGAAGTGGACGATCGAGTTCGCCAAGACCCATCCGTTCGGCGGCGGCTTCGACGCCTACCTCCAGAACGACGTGAGCTACGATACGGTCAAGGCCGACTATGCCGGCGACAACAATGCCGCGCTCCAGACCGAACACATCGAGGAGAAGGGCCGCGCCTATCACTCCGCCTACTTCGAGATGCTGGGCGAACAGGGCTATCCGGGGCTCGGGCTATGGCTGTTGCTGCACCTCATGGGCGTGTTTCAGATGGAACTGATCAGCCGCCGCTATCGCAAGAACCCGCCCGAGGGCTTCGCCTGGGTCGCACCGCTGGCGGATGCGCTGCAGCAGGCGCAAGTCTGCTACATGGTCGGCGCGACGTTCGTGGGGATTGCGTTCCAGCCGTTCTGCTACATGCTGGTCGGCCTGCAATGCGGGCTTTCGGCTTATATCGGCCGGGTGCGCCGCGCCGCGCCGGTGCCATTCGTCACGCGCAAGGTGGTGGAACCGGCGGCGGCCTAGCAATGCCGCGTGAAGGCGCCGGAAAGCGACCCCTCCACCACCCGCTTTGCGGGCGGTCCCCCTCCCCGCCTGCGGCAGGGAGGACCTGAGATCCTCCCCACATCGTGGGGAGGTGGCAGGCGCATAAGCGCCTGACGGAGGGGCGAGGGGCCGTTACCCAGCCCCCGCGCTCACTGCACCGCGGTCAGCTTGCCGCCCTTCTTGCCGGTCATGTCGGTGCGCGTGCCGTGGCGGGCCATCCAGGCCTCGACCACCGGGGCGACCTTCTTGCGCCAGCGCGACCCGTTGAAGATGCCGTAGTGGCCGACTTCCTCGGCGAGGTAGTACTGCTTCATCGCCTCGGGCAGGTTGGGCGTGACCTTGAGCGCGGCGCGGGTCTGGCCGATGCCCGAGATGTCGTCCTTCTCGCCCTCGATGCACAGGATCGCGGTGTCGGTGATCGCGGCGAGGTCGACCGCGCTGCCGCGATGGACCAGTTCGCCCTGGGGCAGGGCATGGCGCTGGAACACCACATCGACCGTCTGCAGGTAGAATTCTGCCGGCAGATCGCAGACCGAGCGGTATTCATCGTAGAATCGCTTGGTCGCCTCGGCGCTTTCCTCGGCGCCCTGGACCATGTGCTGGAACAGCTTGTAATGGCTCATCATGTGGCTGCCGAGGTTCATCGACATGAAGCTGGTGAGCTGGACGAAGCCCGGATAGACCTGCCGGCCCGCGCCCGGATAGTTTTCCGGCACCGTGGTGATGACGTTGTGCTTGAACCAGACATAGGGCTTGGCGATCGCATGGTCGTTGACCGCGGTCGGGCTCTCGCGCGTGTCGATCGGGCCACCCATCATCGTCAGCGTCAGCGGGCGGCAGGGGTGCTTCTGCGCGCCCATCACGGCCGTTGCGGCAAAGGCGGGGACCGAGGGCTGGCACACGGCCATCATGTGCGCCTCGGGGCCGATGTGCTCGAGGAAGGCGATCAGGTAGTCGATGTAGTCGTCGAGGTCGAAGTGCCCTTCGGCCAGCGGCACGTACTTGGCATCGGCCCAGTCGGTTACGTAGACCTCCGCCCGCTCGAGCAGCCGCTCGACCGTGCCGCGCAGCAGCGTGGCGTAATGGCCGCTCATCGGTGCGACCAGCAGCAGGCGCGGCGCACCGTCGGGCAGGCCGTCGTGCGTGAAGCGCTTGAGGTCGCAGAACGGCCGGCCCATCACGGTCGTCTCGTGGACCGCGTGCGTCTGTCCGTCGACATGGACGGTGCGGATGCCGAAGGCCGGCTTGCCGCGCGGGGCGGTGGCATGGGCGAAGACGTCGAGCGCGGAGGCCATCGTCTGGTTGGGGCCGAAGCCGGAGAAGGGCAGGCGCGGATCGTTGAGCACGTCCGCCATCATCGAGGCCCAGGCGCTGCTGGCATTAAGCAGCGAGCGCTGGATTTCATACGCCTTGTAGAGCACGGAAACGGTTGCCTTTCCTGAGCTGCGATCCGGGCGCCACCGGGCGTGGTGCAACGCGGCATCGCGAGCCGAAGTTTGCCGCAGTTTGCCTGCGAATCACTGTCAGTGCAACGCAGCATGCACCGATCGGGTCCGGTCGAAACATTCGCTTCGGACCCTGTCCCCGAAATGGGTGGCACGCCCTGCCGCTGCAAGCCCTCTTCCTGTGCATCGCGGCATCGGCTAGGCGGTGCGGCATGGATCAGCCTATGCAGGATCAGTCGTTGCAGGATCAGCCTAAGCAGGAACCGGGCCGGCCCGCTCCGGATACGACCCCTTCCGAGAGCGCCGCGGCGGCGCCGCCCGCACGGCGCCTGTCGCCGCTGCGGATGATCTGGACCGAAGGCGTCAAGTATCCGCGCCAGCTGGCTGCGGCGCTGCTCGCGCTGTTCACCACGTCCGCCGCCACGATCGCGATTCCGGCGCGCTTCAAGGGCATCGTCGACCAGGCGTTCGGCAAGGGCGCGCAGATGGAGACGATCGACAGCGCGTTTCACGTCCTGCTGCTGATCGTCGTGGTGCTGGGCATCGCGACCGCGATCCGCTTCTACTTCGTCTCGTGGCTGGGCGAGCGGGTGGTTGCCGACATCCGTACCCGCGTGCAGACCAACCTGTTGCGCCTGCCGCCCGCCTTCTTCGAGAGCAACAGCCCCAAGGAAATCTCCTCGCGCATGACGGCGGACACCGCCGTGATCGAGCAGGTGGTGGGCACGACGGTCTCGATCGCGCTGCGCAATACGATCACGGCGCTGGGCGGGCTGATCTACCTGTTCTTCCTCGCGCCTAGGCTGACCGCGTTCCTCGTCATCGGCATTCCGGTGGTGATCTTCCCGATCGCCTGGTTCGGCAGCCGGCTGCGCAAGGTCTCACGCAGCAGCCAGGACCGCGTCGCTGACATTGGAGCGACCGTCGCCGAAGTGCTGGGCGCGATCCGCATCGTCCAGGCGTTCGGCCAGGAGGATCGCGAGCGTGCGCGCTTTGCCGCGACTGTCGAGCGTACGTTCGACACCGCACGCCGGCGCATCCTGATCCGCGCGGTGATGACCGCAGTGGTGATCTTCCTCGTCATGGGCGGGATTACCGCGATCATGTGGCAGGGCGCGATCGGTGTCGCCAACGGCAGCCTGAGCGGCGGGACGATCGCGGCCTTCGTGCTGACCGGCGGCATCGTCGCCGGTTCGTGCGGCGCGCTGACCGAGGTCTATGGCGACCTGCTGCGCGGCGCGGGCGCGGCCGGGCGGCTCAACGAACTCCTGCTCGAACAGCCCGACATCGCCCCGCCGGCGCGGCCGATCGCGTTGCCGCAGCCGCCCCGCGGCGCGCTGGCGTTCCAGAACGTGTCGTTCCGCTATCCCAGCCGGCCCGAAGTCTCGGCGCTCAGCGACTTCTCGCTCACAATCGAGCCGGGCGAGACGGTGGCGATCGTCGGCCCCTCCGGCGCGGGCAAGTCGACGCTGTTCCTGCTGGCGCAGCGCTTCTACGACCCGCACGGCGGCATGATCCGCATCGACGGGGTGCCGTTGCCCCAGGCCGACCCGGCCGAGATCCGCGCGCGCATGGCGCTGGTGCCGCAGGAGGCGGTGTTGTTTGCCGCAAACGCGCGCGACAACCTGCGCTATGGCGCGTGGGACGCGAGCGACGAGGCGATCTGGGCGGCGGCGCGGGCCGCCAATGCCGAGGACTTCCTGCGCGCGCTGCCCGAGGGCCTCAACACGTTCCTGGGCGAGGGCGGGGCGCGCCTGTCGGGCGGCCAGCGCCAACGCATGGCGATCGCGCGCGCGGTGCTGCGCGATGCACCGATCCTGCTGCTCGACGAGGCGACCAGCGCGCTCGATGCCGAAAGCGAGCGGCTGGTGCAGGACGCGCTCGATCACCTGATGGAGGGGCGCACCACGCTGGTCATCGCCCACCGCCTCGCCACCGTGCGCGCGGCGGACCGCATCATCGTCATGGATGGCGGGCGCATCGTCGAGCAGGGCACGCACGCCAGCCTGACGGCGCAGGACGGGCTCTATGCCCGGCTGGCGCGGATGCAGTTCGAGGGCGCCTGACAGGGGCGCGGCGCTGCCTAGGTGACGGAGGGCAGGCAGGCGCTGTCTTTCGGGCATTGCGGCGATTACGGAACGTGTGTTGCTGGAATGTGTATTGGAACCTGAACGGTACATTCAACCACGTCAGGATCCCCCATGCGTTCCATCGTCTTTGCCACGCTTTGCGCCGCTGCGCTCGCTCCGCTCCCTGCCGCCGCGCAGGACCTGTCGGTCTATCGCGCCAATGGCGCCCAGATCATGCCGCGTCCGGCGCCCTCGCGCGCGACAACGGCGGCGCTGCAATCGACGCTCTACGACCTGATCGGCCTTCAGCAGAACATCCAGCAGCTGCACTGGAACGTGACCGGCCCGACCTTCTACAGCACGCACGAGATGCTCGGCGATTTCTACAAGACCGTTGCAGGCTATGTCGATCTTGTGGCTGAGCGCAACCGCGCGCTGGGCGTGCCGGTCGACGGGCGCCCCTCGGCGGTGGCCGCCAATTCCAAGGTGCCCGAGATGGCTTTTGCCAAGACGCGCGATGCCGAGGGGATCAAGACCCTGTCGATGGCGTTCAAGCGCGAGAGCGACAGCCTCTACGAGCGGATCGACGCGGTCGAGAAGGACGATCCGGTGACCGCCAACATGCTGCAGGAAATCGCGCACGACATCGACAAGCAGATGTGGATGCTGCGCGCGCATCAGGAAGGCTGAACTAGCCAGATCGGTTACATCGTAAAAGGCGGGTGTCGGGCAGGGCAATGGCGCCTGCCTTTCGCGTCAGGCGCAGAGCGGGCGGGCGGGGCCGACCTCAAGATGCAGGTGGTCGCGGTGCGCGGCGTTGTAGTCGGGGCTGAGCACGGTGCCGAAGCGCTTGCAGGCGCTGTCGCGCACGGTGCGCAGGAAGGCGCGGGTCTGCGGGTCCGCGTCGCGCCAGTCGCGCAGCACGGTCACGCGGCGCCCGTCGGCAAGCAGGAAGCCCGAGACGTCGATGGCGTTGGCGGTGGCATGGGCGGACTTGCGCGCGGTGCCCGCCACGTTGCGGCAGTTGTAGCTGCCCATCGTCTCGATCTTGACCAGCGGACTGCCCAGGATTGCCTGTGCCGCGCGGTCCACGCCGAAGCGCGCCCAGCCCTGGAGCGTGGTGGCGAGCTGGCAGGTGACGGGGCCGGCATTGGCGAGCGCCAGCTCGCTCCGGTCGCTGCGCAGGTACGACAGCCGCACGCTGCCCAGCGTCGAGCAGCCGGCGCCGTAGTACTGGTCGGGCACCGGGGCATAGCCGATGTTCTCGCGGCGCAGGCCGATCATGCAGGCGCGGGTCTGGGCACTGGGGGGAATGGGCTGGACGACCGGGCGCGAGACCATCCGCACCGGGCGGCGGGGGGCGCTGGGCGGGGCATCGACGCAGCCGGCGAGCGTTGTCACCGGCAGCATGGCCCAGGCGAGAAAAGTCCATCTTGCCATGGGTTTCAGATGCGGCAGTCTTGGTTACTGCGGGGTAAACGGCAAGTCCGCTTCTTGCCCGGATCGGGGAATTTGCGACGAACCGCTGGCCGCCAATTGCCCGGCTCGCTGCGCAGCATTTTTCCGCACATCCGACGAAAGGCCGGTTGACAGGACTGCCCCCGACCCTAGAAGCGGCGCCGGGCCACGCGGTCCCAACGCCGCGCGTGCTCTCTGTAAGGAGAGTTTACATGACTGTTGGTATTCCCGCCGCAAAGCCGGCGCGTCCTTTCTTTTCCTCGGGTCCGTGCGCCAAGCCGCCGGGGTATTCTCTCGACAAGCTCGCCACCGAATCGCTGGGCCGCTCGCACCGCGCCAAGATCGGCAAGTCGCGCCTGCAGCTCGCCATCGACCTGATGCGCGAGGTACTGCAGCTGCCCGACACGCATCGCATCGGCATCGTGCCCGGCTCGGATACCGGCGCCTTCGAGATGGCGATGTGGACGATGCTGGGCGCGCGCGGCGTGACCACGCTGGCGTGGGAAAGCTTCGGTGAAGGTTGGGTCACCGATGCGGTCAAGCAGCTCAAGCTCGAACCCACGGTGATGCGCGCCGACTACGGCCAGCTCCCCGATCTCGATAAAGTGGACTGGGCCGACGACGTGCTGTTCACCTGGAACGGCACCACCAGCGGCGTGCGCGTGCCCGACGGCGAATGGATTCCCGACGACCGCCAGGGCCTGTCCTTCGCCGACGCGACCAGCGCGGTGTTCGCCTACGACATTCCCTGGCACAAGATCGACGTCGCCACCTTCTCGTGGCAGAAGGTGCTCGGCGGCGAGGGCGCGCATGGCGTCCTGATCCTCGGCCCGCGTGCGGTCGAGCGTCTCGAGACCTACACCCCCGCCTGGCCGCTGCCCAAGGTGTTCCGCCTGATGGCCAAGGGCAAGCTCGCCGAAGGCATCTTCAAGGGCGAGACGATCAACACGCCCTCGATGCTGGCCGTCGAGGACGCGATCTTCGCGCTCGAATGGGCCAAGTCGGTCGGCGGCCTCGAAGGCCTCAAGGCGCGCTGCACCGCCAATGCCCACGCGCTCGACAAGATCGTCGCCGAGCGCAAGTGGCTGGGCCACCTCGCGGCCGACAGCGGCACGCGCTCCAAGACCTCGGTCTGCCTCACCGTCGAGGGCGCCGACGCCGACTTCATCAAGAAGTTTGCGGGCCTGCTCGAGAAGGAAGGCGCGGCCTATGACATCGCGGGATATCGCGATGCCCCGGCGGGCCTGCGCATCTGGTGCGGCGCCACCGTCGACACCGCCGACATCGAGGCGCTCGGCCCGTGGCTCGACTGGGCCTATGCCCAGCTGACCGCGCCGGTCGCGGCCTGACACGGCCCCACACGCTTTGACCGTCACCCCGGGCTTGACCCGGGGTCCCGCTCGACCCTGACGCCGACACGGCAGGGGGGAAGCGGGATGCCGGATCAGGTCTGGCATGACGGACAAAGTGGCGAGGCGCCGTCTCTATCATCCCATTCCCCCGGCCCACCCGTGGCCGTGCGCCCTGTCGGCGCAACCATGAAAGCCCAGACCATGACCAAGCCCAAGGTTCTGATTTCCGACAAGATGGACCCCAACGCCGCGCGCATCTTCGAAGAGCGTGGCTGCGACGTCGACGTGATCACCGGCAAGACGCCCGAGGAATTGAAGGCGATCATTGGCCAATACGACGGCCTGGCGATCCGCTCCTCTACCAAGGTCACCAAGGAGATCCTCGAGGCCGCCACTAACCTCAAGGTCGTTGGCCGTGCCGGCATCGGCGTCGACAACGTGGACATCCCGGCCGCCTCGTCGAAGGGTGTGGTGGTGATGAACACGCCGTTCGGCAACTCGATCACCACGGCCGAACACGCCATCGCGCTGATCTTCGCGCTCGCCCGCCAGCTGCCCGAGGCCGACGCCTCGACCCAGGCCGGCAAGTGGGAAAAGAACCGCTTCATGGGCGTCGAGGTCACTGGCAAGACGCTGGGCCTGATCGGCGCGGGCAACATCGGCTCGATCGTCGCCAGCCGCGCGCTGGGCCTGCGCATGAAGGTCGTGGCGTTCGACCCGTTCCTGACGCCTGAGCGCGCGGTGGAAATGGGCGTGGAAAAGGCCGACCTCGATACGCTGCTCGCCAAGGCCGACTTCATCACGCTGCACACGCCGCTGACGGACCAGACCCGCAACATCCTCTCGGCCGAGAACCTGGCCAAGACCAAGAAGGGCGTGCGCATCGTCAATTGCGCGCGTGGCGGCCTGATCGACGAGAAGGCGCTGAAGGACCTGCTGGATTCGGGCCACATCGCCGGTGCCGCGCTCGACGTGTTCGAGACCGAGCCGGCCAAGGACAGCCCGCTGTTCGGCACGCCCAACTTCATCTGCACCCCGCACCTCGGTGCCTCGACCACCGAAGCGCAGGTCAACGTGGCGCTGCAGGTGGCCGAGCAGATGGCCGACTTCCTGGTGACCGGCGGCGTGACCAACGCGCTCAACATGCCCTCGCTCTCGGCCGAGGAAGCGCCCAAGCTCAAGCCCTACATGGCACTGGCCGAAAAGCTGGGTTCGCTGGTGGGCCAGCTGGCGCACGACAACCTGACCAAGATCGCCATCGAGGTCGAGGGTGCGGCCGCGCAGCTCAACCAGAAGCCGATCACCGCGGCGGTGCTGACCGGCGTGATGAAGCAGTATTCGGACACCGTGAACATGGTCAACGCGCCGTTCCTCGCCAAGGAACGCGGGCTGGACGTGCGCGAAGTGCGCCACGACCGCGAGGGCGAGTACCGCACGCTGGTGCGCGTGACCGTCAGCACCAGCCAGGGCGACCGCTCGGTGGCCGGCACGCTGTTCGGCAACAGCCAGCCGCGCCTGGTCGAGATCTTCGGCATCGCGATCGAGGCCGATCTCGACGGCGACATGCTCTACATCGTCAACACCGACGTGCCGGGCTTCATTGGCTCGGTGGGCACGCTGCTGGGCAAGGCCGGGATCAACATCGGCACCTTCCACCTCGGCCGCCGCGAGGCCGGTGGCGAGGCGGTGCTGTTGCTTTCGGTCGACAGCCCGGTGGCCGACGACGTACTCGCCGCCGCGCGTGAAGTGCCGGGCGTGCGCCTCGTCAAGGCGCTGAAGTTCTGATCGTACAGGGCATGGCTTGACCGGCCTGACGTCCGAAAATCGGGGGCGCTGCTTGCCAAGGCAGCGCCCTTTTTCGTGTCAGGACTTGCGCTTGATCTCGCGCGCGGTGTTCGCGTTGCCGGGAATGCTGAATGTGATCGGCTCGACCTTGGCGCTGCAGCCGGACATGCCGGTGGGACGGAAGCTGGACTGATAGCGGGCCTTGCTCATCATCTGGGTCGCGGACTCGTCGAACACGAACGGCGGATAGGACGCGAGGATGCGAGTGCCGCTCGTCCGGCCATCGGCGAGAATGTCGAATTCCGAGATCGTCCAGCCCTCCATCCCCCATTCGATGGCCGAGGTCGGGTAGGCCGAGGCCGTGTCGACCTGCGTGACCACGGGCTTGGGACCGATCAGTGCGCATTGGGTTTCGGTGAGGCCGGTCGAGAGGAACCGGCGCTGCGCCTCGACCATGTTGCCCTGGCGCGCGAAATCGTTGGCGAGGCGCAGTTGTGCATACTGGCGCAGGGGATGATGCGTAGGCAGTCGATCATCGTTGGCGACATGCATGACCATCGCCGTCACCCGGACCGCATCGGCGGCGCTCGGCCGTGCCGGGACGGCGAGCAGCAGGGCCGTGCTTTGCGCCAGGGGATCGGCCGCGATCGCCGGCTCGTCGGCCAGTGCAGCGACAGCGCCATCGATCGGCTGCGCATAGCCGCGAGACTGGTGCCGCTTCTCGCGCAGGGCATTGGCCCGGCCCTGCATGAGCAGCACGCGCGATAGGTTGCGTACCGGTGCCGGCACTGCTGGATCCCCCAGCAGTGAGAGGGCGCGATCGACCGAGGCGATCTGATCTTCTGCGTTGCGCAGATCGACCGGGAGAAGCTCGACCCGGGCGGCAAGTTCGCTGGCGGCGTTGCCACTCGTCCGTGCCGCCTCGGCCAGCGCGAGCCAGGCCGGCCAATCGTCGCGCCGGCCGGGGATCGCGGCGCCAAGCTGCTGCGACGTCCAAGAATGGATGACCCCGAGGGCCGGCGTGACGACCGAGGCGCTTCCCTCGCTGCGTGTGCAGCGCACCTCCACCCGCGCGGAATACCGGAAGAATTGCGGCAAACTGGCGGCATCCTCGGGCTTCCAGCGCCACTGGGATACGGCGCGGGCAAGCGCGGTGGCTTTGGCATAGCCTGCCGTGGAATAGACCGGTTGCGCGCCGATCACCTGGCCATCGCTGTCGACCGCAAACTCGATCACGGCCATGTCGTCGGGGCTCAGGCCGGTATCCGGCCCGCAAGTAGGAGCATCGAGCACAGCGGCCTTTGCGAAGGCAGACCCGGCGATGCGCCCGGCACCCGACATCGCCATGTAGCGGCGCGCCTCTTCGTTGCGGTGAGTCAGCAGGGCCGCCTGGGCCAAATCCTGACGGAGCATGGCTTCCTCGAGGCTTACGGTCGTGTCGAGGCCACCCATGCGCGACAGGGCCTGGGTGAGGTGCGCGTAGCCGCCCTGGATGTCGCCCTGGTTCAACAGTGTCCGACCGATCAGCGTATGCCAGCGGGCCTCCATGATCTTGTCCGGCTTGGCCTTGCCGGCCTGCAGCGCCAGGCCTTCATTGGCAGCATCGATCGCGGTGTTGGTGCGATCGAACATCGTCACCATCGCGATGCGCACCAGCAGCGGCGCGCGTGCCTCGCCCTTGAGCAGCGCTAGGGCAGTGCGATAGTGGGCCAGCGCCGTGTCGCGGTCCCAGCGTGCCATCGCCTGGTTGCCGAGCGCGGTTTCCCCCATGACGATGTCGGCCGACAGATCGACCGACGCATTCTTGAGCCGGGGCAGGGCATCGGCCAGCATCGGCTCGCCGACGTCGGCCTTGCCGGTCTGGATCAGGCAGTAGCCGCGGCGCAGGCCGATGAGGTTGGCGGGCAGCGTGCCTGGCTTGACCGCAGGCTCGGCCGCGAGGGTAGTCAGCAGCGGCAACACGGCAGCGCAATTGCCCTCGTCCCAGGCGGTGGTGGCGGCATCGAACCGCTGCTGAAGCGTCGATTTGCCCGTGCTGGCGGCAGCAGGCGATGCAGTGGGGGCCGACGATGTACCTGGAACAGGCTGGGCCATGGCAAGCACCGGCATGGCCAGGGCGGCGGAGCCCAGTGCGGCCTGCCATACAGGCCGTTTCGATCGTTGCATGCCCCAACCCCCGTTTACATTGAAATGTCCGGCAATAGTATGGTTGCATGGTCGGATTGTCCATCAGGTGCAGGGCGGGCGGCGGTGGCCTGGGCAGGCGCCTCGCGACGGCGATGGTGCTGGCGATGCTGCCCGGCGTGGCTTGGGGCGCGGCGGCGGCAGACGCGACCACGCCGCACCGGATCGTGCTGCTCGGCGCGCGGTGGTGTGCGCCGTGCATGGCCGAACTTGGTCATCTGCCGGATCTGGTTCGCGCAGCCGCGCCCGATCGCCTCGTGCTGGCCTGGATCGACCGGCCGATCCCGATCCGCGGCGAACTGGCCGGTCAGGTCGATACGATGGACCCGGCCGAAGCCCGGCGGCTGGCGGAACGCGAACTGGGCGAGGGTTTCGGCCTGCCTGCAGCGATCGCCATGGGGCCGGTGGGGCGCGTGTGCCGGCCCCTGCGTGGCTCCATTGCCGCGACCGACCTTGCAGCCTGGCGCCGCAATTGTCTTGTGTCCCGGTAAGCCGCGCCTGAGTATTGTGCACTGCAGCGGAACGCGGCGGCGGCGCCGACCGTTGCAGCACCAGACCCCCGGCGGAGTACAGGCGCGATGATTCCCGATTTCGGTAGCGCTCAGGCGCAGGCGGCCCGCCTCATGGGCTTGTGGCAACAGCAGGCCTTGCTGGCGAGCGAGGCGGCGATGGTGATTTCGTCCCGGCTGTGGCTGATCGCCCTGTCCGATCCGCGCGCCGCCGCGGAAAGCCGGCGGATGGTGGACGAGAAGGTCGAGGCGCTCGGGCAAGTCTGGTGGGCGCTGGCGCGCGCGCAGGGCGAGGCCCTGTGGCAGGGCCGCGCGCTGCCGTCACCCGAGATGCAGACCAGTCGTGCGGTGCGGATGTATCGGCGCAAGGTTCGCGCGAACCTGCGACGCCTCAATCGCTGAGCTCCGCGCAGGCCGTCTGGCGTGTCAGGCAGCCTTGGCGCGGGCGAGGATCGTGCTGGCGAGCGCCTGGCCCGAAGCCCAGGCCCCTTCGACGGTCGGTTCGGACAGCCAGTCCCCGCAGGCGCCAAGGCGCAAGCTGCCTTCCCACAGCGCCATGGCGCTGCGGCTGGCCGGGCGGGCAAAGCGCCAGCGGTGCGCCGTGGCGACGAGTGGCTCGGGCAGCGCCTTGCCGGCAAGCGCCGTTAATTCATCGCGCAGCAGGTCCGCAATGTCAGACGCGTCGCGTTCAAGGTGCTGCCGGGACCATGCGGCGCCCGCCTGAACCACCCAGCAATCGGGCGCACCGCTGCGGGGATCGGCGCGGCCGGGTTTGGCGGAATTGCGCGCGGCCCAGGCGATCGCGGCGTCTGCATCGGTCGCGCGATGGACCGTCCAGGGCAGGTCGAGCGGCGCGTCGAAGGCGAGCATCATCGTCCAGCAGGCGTCGGAGGTGACACTTGCCGCCTCGCGCGCCATGGGGAACGCGTGGAGCGAGAGCAGGGGCGCGGCCTGCTCGGCGGGCGTGGCGACGATCACCGCGTCGAACGGACCGAGCCGATCGCCGTCAATCACCATCCACCAGCCGCCTGAAGCCGGATCGCGCACCAGGCCCTTGACCAGGGTGCAGAAGTGGACGTCGTGGCGCTGGGCGAGATCGGCGACGAGGGCGCTCATCCCCGGCACGCCGACGTGGGCGTCAGGGCCGGCATCGGGCCAGGGCGCGGTGATCCCGCGCCGGGTCCAGTCGGCAATCTGCGCGGCAAACCCGGCGTGGCGGGCGGTGCAGAATTGCGCGCCATGATCGAAGCTCGCCTGTCCCTGCGGCGTATCGATGCGGCGCGTCGACATCCGGCCGCCGGGGCCACGTCCCTTGTCGAAGATGCGGACCGAATGGCCGGTGGCCACCAGTTGCTCCGCACAGGCCAATCCCGCAAGGCCAGCGCCGATGATCCCGAACTCCACCACCTTTTTCCCCAATTGACGCGCGCGCGGGACCGTCCCCTTGTCCGCCGCGCGCGTCGTCCGATTGACCTCGATGCGTCAGCCGCGACCCATCAGCGACATGACTTCCTTGCGGCTGCTGGCATCCTCGAGGAAGGTGCCGAGCATGCGGCTGGTAACCATGCCCACGCCCGGGGTGCGCACGCCGCGGCCGGTCATGCAGCCATGCTGCGCCTCGATCACCACGGCCACGCCCTGCGGCTGGAGATGGTCCCAGATGCATTGCGCGACTTCGGCGGTGAGGCGCTCCTGAACCTGCAGGCGGCGGGCGTAGCCGTGCAGCACGCGGGCGAGCTTGGAGATGCCGACCACGCGGTTGCGCGGGAGGTAGGCGATCGAGGCGGTGCCGGTGATCGGCGCCATGTGGTGCTCGCAGTGCGACTGGAAGGGAATGTCGCGCAGCAGGACGATCTCGTCGTAGCCGCCGACTTCCTCGAACGTGCGCGTGAGGTGGATGCTGGGATCTTCGCGGTAGCCGCCGCAATATTCGAGCCAGGCGCGCCCGACCCGCGCGGGGGTGTCGATCAGGCCTTCGCGTTCCGGGTCGTCGCCCGCCCAGCGCAGCAGCGTGCGGATCGCATCCTGCACGGGCTCGGGGACCTCGGGTTTTGCCGGCGCGGCATGGTTCTGGAAATCGAAGGCGACGACGTTCATGTGGATGTCTCCCGGCCGGGGATGCTGCGCAAAGTGCGGCAGGAGAGGCCGGCCTCGTTCACATTACGACTTGCAGTCGAAGCCCTGTCGGGACAACATGGTAGAAAGGACACTGGAGCCGCGCGCGCTCCGTGCCACATGAGGAACCATGCTGATATCCGAGATGATAGCGGCGAGCCCGGTTGCTGCCGTAGTCAGCAACCCGCGCTTGCCCGATAATCCCATCATCGAGTGCAACGCTGCGTTCGAGGCACTCACCGGCTATTCGCGCCCCGAAATCATCGGCCGCAACTGCCGCTTCCTGCGTGGTCCGGGCACAGAGATCGACCTGACCGAGGAACTGCGCGCCGGCATCCGCGAGGGCCGGCCGGTGCTGGTCGAGATCATCAACTACAAGAAGGACGGCACCCCGTTCCGCAACGCGGTGATGGTCGCGCCGATCTTCGACGCGCAGGGCGAGCTCGAATATTTCCTGGGTTCGCAGGTCGATGTCAGCAAGGGCAGCGACATCGACACCGACAATCGCGGGCAGATCGCGCGCGAGCGCGTCGCGCAATTGTCGCCACGCCAGCGCGAGATCCTCGTGCACATGGCGGCGGGCAAGCTCAACAAGCAGATCGCCTACGAACTGGGCCTGTCGGAACGCACGGTGAAGATGCACCGTTCGTCGGTCATCCGCACGCTGGGCGTACGCACGAGCGCCGACGCCATCCGCATGGCGGTCGAAGCGGGGCTCTGAAGCCCCGCCGGCATCGCCACTGTCAGGCTACATCAGCCGCCAGGTAATGGGCAGGGTCAGCGACCTCGGCCCGCCCGGCGGCGGTGGCAGCGTGCCGGCGCGGCGGGGCAGGGCCATGGCCTCGCGATCGAGCGCGGTGGAACCGGAGCCGCCGAGCAGCTCGGTCTTTTCGACGACCCCGGATGCATTGACGTAGACCCTGATGCGGGCCGTCCCCTCCTCGCCGCGTTTCTGCGCAGAGAGCGGGTAGGATTGTTTCGCGGCGATGATGCGGGTCACCTGCCGCGACCAGTCGGTGCCCTGTGCATTCGCTCCGCCGATGCCGATACCGCTCATGCCGATGGCCACGAAACCCAGCAGAGCCGATGCAGCGCGGGCAGGGGGAGAGGGCATGAATTCAGTCCTTGTCGAGCGATGGCGGCGGCGCGACAGCAGGGCCGCCTGGTGGCCCGATCCTGACGATCGTTGGTTAGGGTGTGGGCACGATGGGCCTACGCAAGACTACGCAAGGTTAGTGCGGGTCAAAGCGCGATCCACTCCTCCTCGACCGGCAGACGCGCGGGCGGCAGGTACATGGCGCGGTCTTCCTCGTGGCGGAAGTGGTCGAGCTGTTCGAGGAGGCTGTCGGGTTCGGCCGGATCGAGCGGTGCCTGCATGAGCTCGTCGAGCGCGGTGGATGCGGTTGCGATGGCCGCGACCACATGCCGCGTCGCGGCCGCTGCGCATTCGGCGAGGCCGGTGCCGCGCGCGACCCCCTTGGCCCCCGCCTGCACACAGGACCGGGCATCGCGCGCCGCCTCGGCGCTGCGTTCGGCCAAAGCGCGGGCCTCGCTCGCGACGACGGCGAAGCCGCCCGCCGCGTGCGCCGCGCGGGCGCTTTCGACGCCGGCGTTGAGCGCGAGCAGGTTGGTGCAGAAGGCGATATCGCCGATCGACGCGACGAGTGCGACCATGCGCTGCGCATCCTGCGCGATGGCCTGTATGGCCGCACCCATGGTCTGGGTGTGCGCTTGCGCCGCCAGGCAGGCATCGCGCGCGGTGGCCAGGGCGGCGCCCGCGACGTGGGCGCGCTCGCGCATCGCGGTCGTCACTGCGGTCATATCCTCCAGCGCCTCGTCCTGGCGCGTCGACTGCGCGGCGAGAGCGGTAGATGCCGCGGCGATCTGGTCGAGCATGGCCTGCATGGTCTCGCTGGCCGTGGCGATCTGGGCGAGCGGGGGCTGCGGCTCGGCGTCGGTCGAGGTCTCGGGCGGGGCGAGGATCAGCGGGCGGGGACGGGTGAGCGCGGTCCGCAGCCTTGCGGGGAGGGTCAGATGGGCCATGTCGGGGAACGCCTTTTGTGGCACTTTGCGTGCGGGCGATCAGCCTAAAGGGTGGCCGACAAGGATGCGGTAACCATACCCACTCGCAAGAATGCTGGCCGTATTTTCCGCGAGGGGCATGCCGATGCCGTGTTTACCCGCCCCCTCGCCCGCGCCACCATGGCGGGCATGATGCATCGATTCGTCCTGCCGTCTCGCCCGCGCGCCCGCGCCGCCGGCTCCCTGTTCGCTCTGGCCCTTTCGCTGGTGATGACCATGCCGGTGCCAGCGCTGGCCAAGGCCGCAGCGCCTGCGCGCAAGGCCGTGGCGGCCCGCGCCGCCACCCCGGCGCCGCCACCGGCACCCGCACCGGTGCCCGATCTGGCAACGGTCGCGCTGGTGACCGAGCTAGGCACGATCGTGGTCGAACTCGATGGCAAGCATGCGCCGCTGTCGGTGGGCAATTTCCTCCATTACGTCGATGCCAAGCGCTATGACGGGATGCTGTTCTATCGCGCCATGCACTTGGAATGGGGCCAGCAGCCCAATGGCCTGCTCCAGGGCGGCATTCGCGACAGCCGCCTGCTGTTCAAGCCGATCGCGCACGAGCCGACCACCCAGACGGGCATCCTGCACAAGGCCGGGACGTTGTCGATGGCGCGGCTGGCGCCCGGCACGGCGACCTCGGATTTCTCGATCCTGCTGTCGGACATCCAGGGCCTCGATGCCGACCCATCATCGCCCGATCCCGAGGGGCAGCTGGGCTATGCCGCGTTCGGGCACGTCGTCTCGGGAATGGATGTCGTGCGCAAGATCTGGGACCAGCCGATTTCGGCGACGCTCGGCGAGGGCGCGATGCGCGGCCAGATGCTGGACAAGCCGGTCAAGGTGCTGAGCGCGCGGCGTGTGCCCAACGCGACACCGGCGCCGGCAGCTGCGCCGGCACCCACGCCGGCAACTCCACCAGCACCCGCCGCGCCGCAGCCCTGATCACGCTCCGTCTGGGCAGGCGACCGGCGCGCTCTGCCCGCGGCGGAACAGGGTGAAGCGATAGGTGAAGGCATCGCCACCGGCGGTCTGGTTGGGGCCGGCGACCAGATCCACCCTGTCGCCGCGCGCAAGGTCGAGCGGCAGCGGACCGGGAGCCTGCCGATCGGCCAGGACCGCCTGCCAGACCGGCCTGCCGTTGTGCAGCACGGTCAGATCCACGCCATCGCCCACGGCCGCCTTGGCGAAGCAGGCGCGCAGGTCGAGCGACTGGGCACCCGGCGCGGTATAGCGCCAGACCGCGCGCAGCGGCGCGCTGCCGGTGCCGGCCACCGCGGCGGTCGTGGCATTGATCCGCAAGGGCCGCGAATAGGTGTTGCCGAAATAGCCGCTCCAGGTGTCGTCGATCCAGTCGAGCGCGGTGTCCTTGCCGTTCTTCGCACGCACGAAATAGCGCCACGCGCCCGTGCCCCAACCGAATAAGCTGTCGGCCACGACAGGCGAGGCACCGGGGGTGAAGCCCTTGCCGATGAGTACGATGGGTGCCTCGCCGATCATGGGTGCCGCCAGCGTGGCGCCGGTCGGGGAATAGGCCTTCGTGCCGCTGCCGAGCACGAGGCTGCGCGGCGTTCCCCAGATCACGGTGACGTCATCCCCGAAGCGCCAAGCCTGGAGTAGGGGATCGCCAAGGTCGAGCCGCAAGGGACGGCCCTTGGGCAGCACGGCGGCCTGGAGGAAGCGGAACGCTCGGCCCTGCTCCTTGAGCGCGCTGCCCGAGAACAGGCCCATGGTGGGATAGCCGGATTGGTCGACCAGCGCATACCAGCTGGCCATGGCGACATCGTTGGCGGCGAGCAGGGTCGCCTGCTTGACCAGCTCGCCCGCGGCCAGGGTCTGGTCGGCGGTGGCGAGGCCGAACTCGGTGGCCCAGACGGGCAGGCGCCTGCCGTTCGCATCCATCGCCGCGCGCAGCTTTGTCAGTTCGAGGTCCACCCCCTCGCCGCGCGTGCGATAAGGATGAACCGCGATGCCGTCGACCTGCGTCAGGAGGCCGGCGGCGAACAGAGGGCGCAGGAAGCCGGTGCCGATCATGTTGGTCGATCCGCCGAGCAGGGCGGGGCTCCCGCCCAGCTTCGCGCGCACCGTGGCGGCGAGGCGGACATAGGCGGCGGTACTATCGGTGCCCGGGGCAAAGCGCATGACGCGCGTGCTGTTGATCTCGTTGCCGAGTTCGATGGCGACGAGGCAGGGGCCGAAGGCCTGCTTGAGCGCGACGAGGTAGTCGGCGAAGGCGGTGCGGCCGGCATCGGACGAGACCCACTGGCCCTCGTCGTAGAGCGGATGGACGGGAACTTGCGTCAGGATCAGGCGGCGTCCGGCCTTGCAGGCACCCTTGAGCGTCTGCGCGGTGCTGCTGTCGAGCGCATAGCGGCCCTTGGTCGGCTCGCCCATCGGCCAGGGTAGTGAGTCGCGCTGCAGCGGGGACAGGACATCGGCGGTGAGCGCGTTGCCGGTGGGCGGCCAGCCCTGGCTGAAATGGGTCTGCACGCCAAGGACGAAGGGCGTGGCGACGGCCTGCGCTGCAGCGGGCTGCGGCGCGGCCATCACGCTGCCCAGCAGGGCGGCGGCGACAAGGGGGCGGGTGAGGCGGTGGTGCCTCGGAGAAGACTTGAAAAGCAGCATGCGCGGCCGTCCTGCATCGGAAAGGGCAGCGGGGAGCGCCGCCCGGGATGCCCAGTCTTGCCGCGATGCATTAACATGGCCGTTCCGCATGCGGTTGACGCCGGCGTAGTCTTCATTGCGCGAACGCTGCGCGCCAATACGCACAACTACGATAGTGCCGGCGAGCCGGTCAGAGCGCAGCCAGCCCTGCCTCGATAACGTCGCCCACCCGCGCGAGGTCGTCTTCTGCAATGCAATAGGGCGGCAGCACGTAGACCGTGTTGCCCAGCGGACGCAGCAGCACGCCGTTGTCGCGGGCAAACGCCATGAGATGCGGCGCTAGTGCGGACAGGTACCCGCCGTCGGGGGTTTCGAAATCGACCGAGATGATCGTGCCGCAGCGGCGCGGTGCCGTTGCCCCGGGCAGGGCGGCAAGGCGGCGCAGCAACGCGTCCTGGCGCAAGCCCAGCGTCGTGATCCGCTCGCGCACCGGCTCCTCGCGCCAGATCGCGAGGTTGGCGACCGCAGCGGCGCAGGCGATCGGGTTGGCGGTGTAGCTGGAGGAATGGAAGAAGGTCCTGGCCCGGTCGGTGGACCAGTGGGCGGCGAAGATCCGCTCCTGCGTGACGGTGACGGCCAGCGGCATCGAGCCGCCGGTAAGGCCCTTGGCGAGGCACAGGATGTCGGGGACGACACCGGCCTGCTCGCACGCCAGCAGCGTACCCGTGCGGCCAAAGCCGGTCATCACCTCGTCGGCGATCAGCAGCACGTCGTGGCGCCGGCAGACCTCGGCCATCGCGGCGAGCACGGCGGGCGGGTAGAACAGCATGCCGCCGGCACCCAGCACCAGCGGCTCGACGATCAGCGCGGCGGGCTTGCCGTGGCCAGTATCGACGCACGCGGCTTCGAGTGCGGCCACGGTATTGGCGCCATCGGCCAGGGGGAACGGGATCGACTCGACGTCGAACAGCAGCGGGCCATAAGCCGCATTGTAGACCCCGCGCTGGCCCACCGACATCGTGCCGATCGTGTCGCCGTGATAGCTGTGCTGCATCACCAGGATGCGCTGGCGCGCCTCGCCGGTATGGTGCCAGTAGCCCAGCGCCATCTTGAGCGCGACTTCGACGCAGGTGCTGCCGCTGTCGGAGAAGAACACCCGCGTCAGCGCCGGCGGCAGCATTGCGACGAGTTCGCGCGCGACGGTCTCGGCTGGCTCGTGCGTCCAGCCGGCGAAGATCACCTGGTCGAGGCGCTCGGTCTGCGCGCGGATCGCGGCCATGATCCGGGGGTGATTGTGCCCGTGCGTCGTCACCCACCACGAGGAAATCGCGTCGATCATCCGGCGCCCGTCCTCGAGCACCAGCGCCGCGCCCTCGCCGCGCGCGACCTGCAGGATCGGCTGTTCAAGGCCATGCTGCCAGAATGGGTGCCAGACCGGCGAGCCGCTCATGCGAAGTCCCCGGGCGCGAAGTTTGCGGCGAAGGCTGTGGCTAGCGTGGCCGGCGTCACGGTCTCGAGCATCGGCAGGCGCCCGAGGCGGCGGACCTTGGCGATTGCGGCGATGGTCGCCTCGTTGTCCTCGTTGGCGTGGCCGACGAAGGCGATCCCGTGGATCGGCACGCCGCGCGCGCGCAGTGCCTCGATCGTCAGCAGGCTGTGGTTGATCGTGCCGAGGCCGGTACGCGCCACGACGATGACCGGCAGGTTCCACCAGGCGAAGATGTCGGCATAGAGCGTGCCGCGCGTCACCGGCACCAGCGCGCCGCCGGCGCCCTCGACCACGAGCGGGTCGTGATCGGGCAGGGCAAGCCGCGCCGGGTCGATATGCACGCCGTCGAGCTCGGCCGCGCGGTGGGGGGAGAGCGGCTCGGTCAGGCGATAGGCCTCGGGCACGCAATGGCTGGCCGGCACGCCTGCCAGTTGGGCTACCGCGTCGCGATCCGCGCCATCGGCGAGGCCAGACTGGACGGGCTTCCAGTAGTGTGCCTGCAAAGCGCCGGTCAGCGCGGCGCTGAACATGGTTTTGCCGATCCCGGTGTCGGTGCCGGTGACGACGAAGCGGGCCATCAGATATGCTCCCGGAGAGTGCCGGCGAGCGCATCGACGTCGGCGGGGGTCGCGTTGAGCGTGAGCGAGATGCGCAGGCGGCTGGTGCCGGCGGGCACCGTGGGCGGGCGAATGCCGCGCACGTCGAACCCGGCGGCCTGAAGCTTTGCCGCCAGCGCCATCGTGCGCGCGTCGTCGCCGAGGATCAGCGGCAGGACCTGGCTGCCGCTGACGGTCGCGCCCAGCGGGCCGAGCAACCGTTCGGCATGGCGGACCAGCGCGTCCAGCCGGGCGCGCCGCTCGGGCTCGTCGGCGCAGATGCGCAAGGCCTCGCGCACCGCGCTCGCCATCAGCGGGCTGGGTGCGGTGGAGAAGATAAAGGGGCGGCCGCGATTGACGAGGAAGTCGCGCACCAAGCCGGGGCCGCAGACCAGCGCGCCTTCGCATCCCAGCGCCTTGCCGCAGGTGCGCAGCACGACGACGTCGGGGCGTCCATCGAGATGCGCGGCCAGACCGCGACCGTCGGGGCCGAAGACGCCGGTTGCATGGGCCTCGTCGATCACCAGCACCGCGCCGTGGCGCTCGGCCACCGCGATCAGGTCGTCGAGCGGGGCGCGGTCGCCGTCCATCGAGTAGAGGCTTTCGACCGCCAGCCACAGCGTGCCGGTGTTGCCCGCAGCGCGCCAGGCGCGGGCGCGGTCGTCGAAACTTTGCGCGTCGTTGTGCCGGGCGAGCGCGGTCTCGGCTCGCGCCAGGCGCAGGCCCTCGTGGACCGAGGCGTGGATGAGTTCGTCGCACAGCACGAGGTCGCCGCGCTGCGGCAGCGTGCTGATCAGCGCGACATTGGCGGCATAGCCCGCGCCGAACCACAGCGCAGCCTCGCAGGCGAAGAATGCGGCGGCCTCGGCCTCGAGCGCCTCGTGCTCGGGTTCGTTGCCGCGCAGCAGGCGCGATCCGCCCGAACCGACCGCGACGCCGCGCGCCAGCGCCTCGGCGACGGCGGCGCGCAGGCGCGGCGCCTGCGCGAGACCGAGATAGTCGTTGGAAGAAAAGTCGATCCCGGCGCGCGGGATCAGCCGGCGCAGGCGGGACCGCTCGGTTAAGGCCGCCAGGTCGGCGGCCTGTGCCTGCCACGGCGAAGTGGCAACAGGGTCTGTCATGGCCTCAGGCCGCGCAGCCTCCGCTGCATCCGCCCACAGCCTTCATCGCGCGCATCGGCTCCTCGCCTTCCATGGGCTTGAGCCCGAGGCGGGCGAACATCGCCGCGTCGCTGTCGTCGCCGGCATTGGGGGCGGTGAGCAGCTTGTCGCCGGTGAAGATCGAGTTCGCACCGGCCATGAAGCACAGCGCCTGCGTCGCCTCGCTCATGCTCTCGCGTCCGGCCGAGAGGCGGACCATCGACAGCGGCATGGTGATGCGTGCGACTGCCACGGTCCGGACGAATTCGATGTCGTCGATCTTGGCAAGCGGGGTATCGGCCAGCATGTCGCCCAGAACGGTGCCCTTGACCGGGACCAGCGCGTTGACCGGCACGCTCTCGGGATGCTGTTCTAGCGTCGCCAGCGCGTGGACGAAACCGACGCGGTCGCTGCGCGTCTCGCCCATGCCGACGATGCCGCCCGAGCAGACGTTGATTCCCGCCTCGCGCACCACGCTCAGCGTATCGAGCCGGTCCTGGAAGGTGCGGGTGGTGATGACCTCGTTATAGCGTTCGGGCGAGGTGTCGATGTTGTGGTTGTAGTAGTCCAGCCCGGCCTCGGCGAGCTGCGCGGCCTGGTCAGGGCTGAGCATGCCCAGCGTCATGCAGGTTTCGAGCCCCATCTCGCGCACGCCCTTCACCATCTGGACGATCGCGCCCATGTCGCGGTCCTTGGGGTTGCGCCAGGCGGCGCCCATGCAGAAGCGCTTCGATCCCGCGTCGCGGGCCTGAGCGGCCGACTGGAGCACGGCCTGCACATCCATCAGCTTGCTTGCGGCGACGCCGCTGTCCGCCTTGACCGACTGCGAGCAATAGCCGCAATCCTCGGGGCAGCCGCCGGTCTTGATCGACAGCAGCGTGCACAGCTGCACTTCGCCGGCGCGGTGGTGTGCGCGGTGGACTTCCGCGGCGCGGAAGACCAGTTCGGTGAAGGGCAGATCGAACAGCGCGGCGATCTCCTCGCGGCTCCAGTCGGTGCGCGTCGCCGGGTGGGCGGCGGCAGGGGCTTCGAGCGTGGCAAGGTCGGACATCGGGCGACTCCGTTCGGGTCTGTTACAGGACAAAGGCACTAATTAGCCGTGCCTTTAATCAAAGGGCCGGGCAAGGGAAAGGGCCGCGGTTGCGCGCTGCGAAATGGGGCGGGTATGCCGGCATTTGCCGATAGTTAACGTCGGCGCGCTAGGCGGGGTGCGGGCGACATCGGGCGCCGGGACACAGGATCGGAAATCAGGCGTGCAGGGCAAAGAGGCATATTCGGGCAGGATCGGGGTTGTCGGGCTGGGCTATGTCGGCCTGCCGCTGGCGATCGCCTTCGCGCGCAAGTTCGACGTGATCGGTTTCGATGTCAGCGCGCACCGCATTTCCACGCTGCGCGCGCATCACGACTATACCGGCGAAGTCTCGCCTGAGGATCTTGCCGCCTCGAGCCTTGTCGTGACCGACGACGCGGCGGCGCTGCGCGATTGCCCGGTCATCATCGTCACCGTGCCTACCCCGGTCGACGAAAGCCGCCGGCCCGATTTCACCCCGGTGCGCATGGCCTGCGAGACGCTGGGCAAGGTGATCGCGCCAGGCACGGTGATCGTGTTCGAATCGACCGTCTATCCCGGCGCGACCGAGGAAGTCTGCGCCCCGGTGATCGAGGCGGTTTCGGGCCTCAAGGCGGGGGTCGATTTCAAGCTCGGCTACAGCCCCGAGCGCATCAACCCCGGCGACAAGGATCATCCCTTCGAGAAGATCGTCAAGGTCGTGGCGGGCGAGGACGCAGAGACGCTCGACCTGCTCGCCGGGCTTTATGGCGCGGTGGTCGAGGCCGGGATCCACCGGGCCAGCTCGATCAAGGTGGCCGAGGCCGCCAAGGTAATCGAGAACACGCAGCGCGACATCAACATCGCATTAATGAACGAGATTTCGAAGATCTGCGACCTCGTCGGCATCCGCACCAGTGAAGTGCTCGCGGCGGCCGGGACCAAGTGGAACTTCCTGCGCTTCTATCCCGGCCTCGTCGGTGGGCACTGCATTGGCGTGGACCCCTATTACCTCACGGCCAAGGCCGAGCAGTTGGGCTACCACCCGCAAGTGATCCTTGCCGGTCGGCGAATCAACGACGGCATGGGCGCCTATATCGCCCAGCGAACGGTCAAGATGCTGGCAGGCGCGGGCTGCGCGCTCAAGCAGGCGCGGGTCGGCATCCTGGGGCTGACTTTCAAGGAAAACGTGCCCGATATCCGCAATTCCAAGGTCGAGGACATCTGGCGCGAACTGCAGGACTTCGGGATCGAGCCCCTGCTTCACGATCCCATGGCCGACCCGGCCGCGGCGCGCCACGAATTCGGCGTGGAGCTGAGCAATCTGGACGCCTTCCAGGATCTCGACGCGGTGATCTATGCGGTGTCGCACCGCGATTACGCGGCCATGGGCGGCGCCGCGATCGCGGCCATGCTCCGCCCGGGCGGGGTGCTGGTGGACGTGAAGTCCGCGCTGCGGACCGAGGACTTGCCGCAAGGGGTGCAGTACTGGAGCCTCTGAGCGGGGCTTGGCATGTTCTGTTCATATGTTCCGTTCGTCCTGAGCCTGTCGAAGGACGAGCAGGAGCGGCGCTTGCCGGATGGGCCCTTCGACAGGCTCAGGGCGAACGGGGGGTGACGGAATTTGCGTGGGCTACCTCCTGGAGGATGAGCCTGCGAAATTGACGTACGCAATCCGGGACGATTCGAACTTTCCTTTCGTCCTGAGCCTGTCGAAGGACGAGCAGGAGCGGCGCTTGCCGGATGGGCCCTTCGACAAGCTCAGGGCGAACGGGAGTGATGGAACCTGCGTGGGCTACCTTCTGGAGGATGGGCCTGCGAAATTAACGCACGCAATCCGGCACAATTGAAAGGTTCCGTTCGTCCTGAGCTTGTCGAAGGACGAGCAGGCGCGACCTCGGCCAGCCTGATCCGCCGTCTCAGACCCCGGCAACCGCCGCGACATGTGCCAGTCGCTGATCCCATGTGTGATGCGCGGCGACGAAAGCCGCGCCGGCGCGCGCGCGCTCGAGGTCGTGGCGGCAAGGGCCATGGCGCAGGCGGGCGAAAAGATCCTGCGCTTCCTCGGGTTCACGCACCACGTGGCAGAAATCGGCGAACATCGCATCCACCGATCGTGCGGCAGACGTTACCGCGATGCCGCCGCAGGCAAGGATCTCGACCAGCCGGCGTGAGAACATCGTGGCCGAGTCCGTCACGGTGTTGACGTTCAGCGAGACGAGGTTGTCCTTGTAGATGCGCGCGGTCCGGGCATGCGCGATCGCGGGGCGCACATCGATGCCGCCATCTGCCGGATAGCGGTAGATCGAGGAGGGCCGGGCCGAATTGCGGTCGTAAACGGTCAGCCCCAGCCCACAGTCGAGCGCCGCGCCAAAGGCCATGTCCTGCCACGCACGCCGGGCGGGATGAATATGCTTGCTGTAGCTGCCCACGAAATTGGCCGTGGCGTGGCGGAAGGCGAAGCCGGTGAAGGAGTGATAGGCCGGCTGGACCGGAAACGGCAGGACATGCACCGAGGCCTGGGTCCCGATTGCCGCGCGGTAGCGGTCGAGGCAGTTGGCATCGACGGTGAAGACATGGTCGAACAGGCGCGCGCTATCGACGAAGCGACCGAAGTGGACCCCGTCCTCCTTGTTCCAGAAGACGGCCGGGATGCCGAGGTCACGCGCCGCGTGCACCAGCAGACGCAAGCGGCGGTTGCTGCGCCACCAGTGGGGATAGGCGGCGACGCGATAGCGCCAGGTCTGCGCCGGTCCGTGCCAAGCGCTTTCCACCAGCAGCATGTCGGGTCGGGTCTGGGCGAGGAGACGGCGGAAGGCCCCCAAAGTCGCCAGCGCCGGGACCGCGATCACGCGGCATTCGGGGGTGAGGCAGGCATAAGTCAGCTCGTCTGCCACAAGCGCGACCTTGAGCGCGGCGAATGGGGCGGGTGACAGCGTCACGGCAACGTGTGTCCGTCGGCGAACAGGAAGCGGGGCGCTGTAGCGTTGCCGGGCGGGCACCAGGGACGCTGGATGCGCGTGCCACGAACCATCACGCGGCGGCGCACCGGCATATCGCCGAAATCGTTCGCGCCGATGCGGATGCCGGTCGACGGACACTCGCCCTGCGGCTTGGTGCAGGCCGTGGTGCGCCCCATGTCGCAGAACCACTCCTCGATGGCGGGGGCGGCGCTGCCCGCCGCGAAACGGTTGCCGTCGATCACGGCATCGCCCGAATCATCGCGCAGCTTGATCGCGCTGCCGCAGAAGTCGGTGAAGGTGTTTCCGGTGATCCTTGCCCCGCGCGCATGGCTGGCGAGATAGATGGCATGAAGGCCCGCGCATCGGGCTGGGTCGGCCGTGCGGATGCGGCGGAACGCGATGGCGCGGATCGTGGTGTCCTGCGCATTGACCAGGCGGATCGCGGCGGTGGACGGGGCCGCGCTGTCTTCCCCAGCCCCGCCGCTGCCGGAGCCGATGTCCTCGATCGCAAGATCGGTCAGCACCGTGCCCCGATTGAAGGCGGCCGGGTCTGTTCGGTTGCCATCGAGGCTTATGGCGGTGGCGTAGTGCGCGATGCGCAAGGCGCGCACGGTCAGCCCGCTGTCACGGCCCAGCGTGCCGCGATAGTGCAGCCAGGTTCCCGTGCCGTCGCCGACGAAGGCTGGAAGCTCACCAGCAGTTCGATCGCCGGTGATCACGATCGGTCCGTGCTGCAGGCGCGCACCGATGATGAGGGTCTGCGAGCGGTAGGTGCCGGGCAGTACCACGATCGTGACGGCCTCGCCGGGCGTTAGGGCGCGGGCCTTGTCCCACGCGGCTGGCAACGTCGCGAGCGCCTGGTCCAGGGAGGTACCGGCGGCGGTGTCGCTGCCGGTCGGCGACAGGTACAGCGTTGCTGCCCTCGCTGGGAAGGCCAGCAGACACAGCAGCGCCAGAAAGAAGGCTGTGGGCAATGCCTTGAGCCATCGTGCGCGGTCGGACAGACGCCTGTCGTTCATGCCGCCGCCTGTGCCAAAGGCAATTGCAAACCCAGCGTCGTACCGAAGCGCGCGTTGTAGGCCCTGATGGCATGTCGCAACTGGGGCACATGGCGTGCGAAGCTGGTGTGATCCGTTGCGGTCAAAGTTGTCGGCCGGGGGCGGCCGGTGGTGCTCGATGTCGCATTGCGATTGGCGGTGGTCGCGACGATGTCGTCCAGTTCTTCGCGGGATGGTGCGAGGCCGAGCGGGGCAAAGAGGTGCCCGGCCAGCCAGCCTGCCCGATCGGGCGCGGCGACGAAGGCATCAAGGTCGAGCGGATGGATGGTGACGGCAAGGCCGGGCGGTGCGGGCCCGTCCGCGATGGCGCGGGCGCGCTTGAGACTTGTGCAGTATCGCATCACGAATGTGTCGAGATCGTCGCGGAACCACGGCATGGCCTGCAGCGAAAGCCAGCAATCGACCGGGTTGCGGGTGCAGTGCAGCCAGACCAGCCGCTCGAACGCTGGTGCGACGATCGCGCCGAGCGTCCCGTGCTGACGCTCCAGCTGCGGGCTCTTGCAGCCGTGAATGTCCGCCTCCGGCCGAAAGAGGCGGCGATCTTTGGACAAGATGCCGAACAGGTCGGCCACCGCCTGAGCACGTTTGCCGCGTGCGTAATTTGCGGCATACCCCTCTGGATAGGCGCGTTCGGCAGCATCGAGCGTGGCGCGGATGGTGTTGACCAGGCCGCTGCGGATCTCGCCCTGGATGCACAGGCGGGGATGCCGGTTCAGGTAGTCAGCAAACTGGCGCGTACCGCAGCGCGGCATGCCGCACAGCGCGACGAACCTCTCCAGCGGGGGGCGGGCCGCATCGGTCACAGCGTTTCCGCCACGCGGTCTTCATCGCAGATCGCCTCGGGCATGGGGGCCTGGGCGTCGGCCGGGGCGAACGCCTGCGCGAGGGAGCCGGAAAAGAACTGTGCCATGACCTGCTCCACCCCCAGCGCGTTGACGGTGCGCAAGTCGGGGTCGAAGAACATGCCGCGGGCCGGATGGGCCGTGATGATCTCGTAACTGGGAAAGTAGGCGACGTGATCGTGGCTGTCGGCCAATTCGCCGGCAACGGCGCGCAGGATGGACTTGGATCGCACCGTTGCCGGCAGGACATGCCCGCCACTGGCCGTCGCTACGAGAGGAACCGGTGATACCGTCAGAAGGATCCGGGCCGCCGGATTGACTGCTTGGATGAGGGCGATCAGCGCCTCCATATCCTCGAGCACGTCGGCATGGCGCAAGTTGCGGAAGGCATGCAGCGCCGGATCGAAGGCCCCTGCCAGCGTGCCCGGCGCGGTCGGGTAGACGGTGCCGTCGAGCAGGCTTTCCCAGCATTCGGTCAGTCCCAGCGTGAACACCAGCAGGTCCATCGTCTCCAGCATGGTGCGCACGGCCGCGAGGTGCAACTGCCGCGCCCTGGCCACCGTATCGGCGCTGGCGTGGCCGGCGGGATCGACGGCAGGCCGCAGTGCATCGAAAAAGCGCCCGTCGCGGGTCCAGATCGCCTCGTTCGGACGGCGATGCCCGTATGCTTCCTCCACCAGCTGGCGCATCTGGCGCGCGGTGTAGATGTTGCCATAGCGGCAGGAAAACAGCCCGTAGCCAAACCGCCGGGCTTCGTCGCCGCTGGCGAAGACTGGCGGCGCGGGTTCGCAATCGAGGAAGTCCGCGCCCCGCCGGGTGAGGGCGTTGCCGATGTGCTGGGCAAAGCAGCTGCCGGCCGTGGCAATGCGATCGTGGCGCGACAGCGCGATCGGGTCCCACAGGTCGGTCATGGCCGTGCAGTGGCGGTCGGCCACCGCGCCGGACCAGAAGGCGCGGGCCTCGCGACCGCGATAGGGATTGACCATCAGGCGTGCTCCTTGCGCAGGACGGGGAGGGTCGGGTCCGAGAGGATCGAGCCGTGGCTGGGGACAGGAGGTTCTTGGGCAGCTCCGGCGAGCCAGGCTGCGACGCGTTCGCCTGCGGCGAGATCGCTCGGCGCAAATGCGGGCGATACCGGCGCGGGCCGGCGACGCCCGGGGCGGAGGGGACGAAGCGGCGCATCGCGCAGCGAATGCCACATCGTCAGCAGGCTGGCCGGCGCGGTATTGGTGGCGGTCAGGGCCGCGCGCAACCACGGCAGATATTGGCTTCGTGCCATGTGATGACCGGCGTTGCCGTCGTAATCGGTGTGCAGGAGCAGGCGTTGCGCGGCGGGCAGATGCGCGATTGCGGCGACGAACGGCAGCATGTGATGGCGCATGTGATGACTGTCGCCCAGCGACAGCGCATAGATCACGGTGTTGTCGAACCCGCCGGCATAGAGGCGGGCGCAATCGGCAACAGTGACGCTGTCGAGCGGCACGTCCGGCGGAAGCTCAGGCCAACAGGCGGCGCGGTAGCTGGCCACCTGGCGCGGATGGTAACGCTCGATCGCGGTCTGCGGATTGGCGACCACCGCGATGCTGCCGGGCACGGCGTGGGACTGGACAAGCGCGGAAAAGCCGCCGCCCGAGGTGCCGAAAAAGGCCGTGCGCTCGACCTTGAGCTGCTGGATCGTGGCCGCGATCACCGCGCGCAACACGGCGGGCGTGTCGAACCCGTCGTGGCCCGCATGCCAGGCCAGGCGCAAGGCGCTGTCGCAGCCCAGCGACGGATCGCTGACCGACAGCTGATGGGTGCCGGGCAGGTCGTCGATGAAGCCGTTGAACACCGGCAGCGTGGCGCGCACCCGGTCGACGCCGCCGTGGAAGGTCACCAGCAGACGATCCGCGCCCGGCGCGACGCGCAGCCGCACATGCAGGTCGACGCCACCGGCGCTCAGCGTGATGGTCCGCGCCCCACGCCTGAGCATAGCCACCTTGCGTTTCATCTGGGCGGCCATGGCTTGGGCCACAGTGTCGGACGGCAATATGCTTGTAATGCCGTTCATGCTCGGGCGCCTCCTAGAAAGGCATCGTCGGTCATGATCGCGCGCAGGATGTCTGCCACGCCTTGCCCGACGCGCGACCAGGTTCGTTCCCCCTCGACCCAGGCCCGACCGGCGCGGCCCAGCCGCTTTCGCAGGGCGGGATCGTCGAGCAGCCGGCTGAGGGCATCGGCGAGAGCGAGCGGATCGCCGCGGGCATGAACGAGCCCGGTCCGGTCCGGGGCGATCATGGCGCTAAGCGCGCGGAGGTTTGGGACCAGGACGGCTTTCTCCATCGCCAGCGCCTCGAGCGGTTTCATCGGGGAGACCATCTCGCAGACCGGCCAGGGCTTGCGCGGGAAGGGGCAGATGTCGATCAGCGAATACCAGCGGGCGACATCCTCGTGCGGAACGCGGCCGGGCATGATGAGCCAATCCGCAAAGTCGCCCGCCACGGCGACGGCCCGAATGGCCTCGGCGATGGGGCCATGGCCGTCGGCACTGGTGGTCTCGTTCCCCACGAGGAGTAGCCTGAAGGCCCGCCCTCGTGCCTTGAGCGTGGCGCAGGCCCGCGCCAGGTCGTCCAGTCCCTCGTAATCCACGAAGGTGCCCACGTAGCCTATGACGGGCACCGCATCGGGGATGCCGAGTTCCGCCGCCAATGCCGCGTCGCGCGGGGCGGGCGTGAAGCGTCGCGGATCGCAGGCGTTGGGCGCCAGCGCGATGCGGTCTGCAGGAACGCCGCGGCGAACTAGCTCGTCGCGCATGGGTTCGGTCAGCGTCAGCACCCGGTCGGCCGCCAGGCAGACCTCGGTCTCGAGCCGCTCCTGCATTTCATAGGTCGCGGTATTGCGATAGCCGGCATCGCGGGACAGGCGGGTAACTTCCCAGAAGCCGCGCACCTCGTAGACGAACGGCAGTCCCAGCCGCCGCGCGGCGATCAGCGCGGGCAGGGCCACCAGGTGGTTCGACGCCGCCATCACCAGCGCTGGACGATGGGTGCGAAAATGCGCCTCCAGCGCCTGTGCCGCTGCGGGGACGTATTGGACGTAGCGCAAGCCCTTGCGGCTGGGGCGCACGATCCGGGTATATGTGATCCCGTCGATGATCTCGGGCTCGTCTGGCGTATCGCTCCCGGCCCGCCGCGGAGCGGTGCCGTCTTTCTTTTCCGGTTCGGGCGTCGTGCGATGCGCGGCGACGTCGCCCGGAAATCCGGGGCGCGTGGTCACGATGACGTCGAGCCCGGCTTCGGCAAGTCCGTGCGACAGGCCATGGGCGCGGGTGCCGTACCCGCCCGAGGCATAGGGCAGGCTGTTGTGCAGGACGTAGCACAGCCGATCGGGGACAGTATCCAGCACGCATGCCCGGCGCTGCGGGATGAGATCGAACATCGCGAGCTGGCCGGCCAGGCCCAGGCGGAGGCGCTGGATCCGTTCCCGTGCCGACTGGCCCTGCGCGGCCGGGTGATGCGTGATCTCGGGCATCAAGCCGAGGCAGCGGTCGAAGGCCCCGGCGCGCTGGAGCGCTGCGTAGGCGCCGAGCAGGATCGGCAGGCTACGATCGTGGGCCAAGGCTTCTTCGGCAGCGAGGGCTTCGGACTTGCGCTGGTGCGCGGCGGCGACCCGGCCCAGACGCAGCCACTCGCGCGCGCCATCGGCAGGGGGCGTTATGGCGGCCGCCGCCATCATGGATCTCACTGTAGGCAAGTCGCCCTGCACCAGGGCGGTCGCGGCCGCTTCGGGATCGGGCAGATGCCATGCGGATTCCTCAGGCGGCGGTGGTTCGCTCGCCTCCTCCACGATGTCGGCATCGTCGAGTTCGGCGCCCGATGAATTGCCGGGGTCTGGCGGGGGCAGCAGTTCGCTGACGGCGCGAGCATGGCTGTGCCAGCCGCGCGTTGCCAGCACCCTGATCCGTGCCGCCTCGCCCAGGCGGCGGGCACGGGCCGGGTCGCAGGCCAGGTCGGCCAAGGCCCGGGCGAGATCGGCCGCGTCGTCCGGCGCAAAGAACGTGGCCACTTCATCTTCTGGTGCTTCTTCGCGGAAAATCGGCAGGTCGGGCACGATGACGGGCAGGCCCAGCGCCATGGCTTCGACCAGCTTGATTGGCGGCACCAGTTCGGTCACCGCGCTTTTCCGGCGTGGCAAGCAAACCGCATGGCACCCGGCGAGGCGCGCGCGTGCGGCATCCGGATCGAGCCGGCCGGTGAACGTGGCGGCAATGCCCGCGGCCATCGCCTGCCGCTCGAGCATTTCGCGCAACGGGCCGTCACCCATGACGAGCAGGTCCATCGGGATGCCACGGTCGCGCAGCCGGGCGATGGCGGCAACCAGAAGGTCCAGGCCTTCGTAGGCGACCAATGCACCGGCATAACCGATGGTGAAGCGGGGCAATTTAGGCGCGTTAATCCCGGCGAAACGATCGACGTCGACGCCGTTGGGGAGCAGTGCCACGCGTTGCGGATCGAGCTCCCAGGCTTGCATCACGTGGTCGGCCAGCGTTTGCGAGATGACGAAGACCTGATCGGCGGCGCGGGCAACCAATGCCTCGAGTTCGAGCCCGAGTTGGCCGCGCTCGCTGGTGTCGAAGCCGGGGACGGCCGCCGCGCGGCTCAATTCCCACAAGCCGCGTAGTTCGTAGTGGAACGGCACGCCGAGCCGTCTTGCGGCGATGAGCGCGGGCAGGGCGTTGAGGTGGTTGGACGCGGCGTGGATTGCAGCCACGCGGGCTTCGCGGGCCCGCCGCATGATCGCAGTGCAAGCGCGGTCGACGTAGACGTCGATCGGCAGCGACTGGCCGGGTTGCCGCAGATGGTGCCAGTCGACGCCCTCGTGGTGCGTCATCAGGCCCTCGGGCGTCCCGCAGCTGTCTGCACGGTCCCAGGGATAGCCCGCCCGCGTCATCGCGGTCAGCACCACGCCTTCGGACAGGAGTGCCTGCATCAGCGCCTGGCTGCGGGTGGTATATCCGCTGGTATGCCAGGGGAGTGCGCTGGCTGCACAATAGAGCAGGCTGCGCGGCATCGGGTCATAGGCCGGTGATGCGCGTGGCGGCACCTCGGGCAGTGTCGTGACCCAGTCTGCCTGGGCCAGGATCTGCAGCGCCCGGGTTTGTTCGGAGCCGTTCATGGAAACGGTCGACGGCAATCCGCGAAGTAGCTGCGCGGGGCTTTCGAGCATGCCTGCGTCGTATTGCCGGAACGCCAGCCACTTCGCGCGCCAGGGCTGCGGATCAGCAACGTATGCCTGTTCGGCGGCAGCTGCTGCCGCAACGGGATCGCTGGCCTGCAGGGCACGGGCGCGGTGCGCGTGGGCTTCGGCGCGCGCGACACGGGCCTTGCGTTCGCGTGCCGCAGCGGCACGGGCGGCCTGCCGCTCTGCTCGCGCGAGAGCGACAGGAGAATGCAGCAATTGAGGAGGAAGATCGGGCAGGGGGCTCGGCGGGTGCGGTTCCGACGTATCGCCCGGCGCCCCGACGGAATGGAGCGAGGCGTCCGGTTCGAGCCCGGCCCATGGTTCCGGCAGTGCATCCACGATCAGACCAGGGCTGCGCCGCAGCGCAAGCAGAGCGGCCGGCAGGCCTGTCAATCGGCGGGGCGAGCGGAAGGCCGAGACGAGCGTTTCCCCGAGGCGGTAGGGCAGGGTCTGTCGCAGCTGCCCCGCATGGTGCTCGTAGGCGGTCACGATGCGCTCGTACCGGTGCTCCTGCCGAGCCACCTGAAGCTGGACGTGCTCGGCATGGGCCTGCCAGGCTGCCAGTTCGGCTTGGGTTGCGACCAGTTCGGCTTCTAGCGCCGTGACATCCTGTCTGGCCGGCGGGGGTACCGGCGTTGGCGTTGCGACCGCGCAGGGTTGGCCTACGCCGATTGTATCGGCGGCGGGGCGTTCGGGCGGGGGGAGCAAGGGGCAAGAGTCATGAGTTTGCGTATCGCGCATCGGCTCCCCACGGCGCCCTTGTGGCCGACACGTCGCACCGAGCGAGGTGGCCACAGCGGCGGTTCAGGTGTGGTCAGTCCGTCCAGATCCCGCGCGCGTCGACGATCTCCACCCCATCGCGCCGCTTGGGCGAGACGGTCTTGAAAGGGCGATGGTCGACCAGGAGGGTCCAGACATCGGCTTGGTCGAGGGCGGCAAAGCCATCGATCAGTTCGACGCCGCAGTCCGCCAGGGCAGGCGGAAGGGCGACGATGTTGGGTTCGACGGCCAGCAAGGGCCGACGGAAATGCTTCGACAGGTCGCGAACGATCTCCACGGCCGGGCTTTCGCGCAGGTCGTCGATGTCCGGCTTGAATGCCAGCCCGAAGGTCGCGACGCGTACGTCCTCGGGCGCGCAGCCCTTGCGCGCGGCCACGGCGCGTGCGGCCTCGAGCACCTTGTCCACCACCCAGTGCGGCTTGCTGTCGTTGACCTGGCGCGCGGTGTGGATCAGCCGCGCCTCTTTGGGATTGCGGTTGACGATGAACCAGGGGTCGACCGCGATGCAATGACCGCCGACGCCGGGGCCGGGCTGCAGGATGTTGACGCGCGGGTGGCGATTGGCGAGCCGGATCAGTTCCCACACGCTGATGCCCAGCTTGTCCGACAGGATCGAAAGTTCGTTGGCGAAGGCGATGTTGACGTCGCGGAAGGCGTTTTCGGTCAGCTTGCACATCTCGGCCGTGCGGGCCGTGGTGACGACGCATTCGCCTTTGACGAAGGTGCTGTAGAGCGCGACGGCCTCTGCCGAGCAGCGCGGGGTCAGCCCGCCGATCACGCGGTCGTTTTCCACCAGTTCGCGCAGGACATGGCCCGGCAGCACGCGTTCGGGGCAGTAGGCGACCTTGATGTCCGCGGCCTCTCCGGCATCCTGCGGAAAGGTGAGGTCGGGCCGCTCGGCAGCAAGCCAGCCGGCGATCTGTTCGGTCGTGCCGACGGGCGACGTCGATTCGAGCACCACCAGATTGCCCTTGGCCAGGACCGGTGCAATCGCGCGGGCGGCCGCCTCGATGTACGAGAGATCGGGCTCGTGGCCTTCGCGGAAAGGGGTCGGCACGGCGATCAGGAACGCGTCGGCCGGCTCCGGCTTGAGTGTGGCGCGCAGGCGGCCCTCACGCGCGGCGGCATGGACGACCATGTCGAGGTCCGGTTCGACGATATGGATCCGGCCCTTGTTGATGGTCTGGACAGCAATCTCGTTGACGTCGACGCCGATCACGTCGATCCCGCGCGAGGCGAAGACGGCGGCGGTGGGCAGGCCGATATAGCCGAGGCCGATCACGGACACGCGTTTGAAGCGGTGAGCTGGGGTCATCATCTCTTCGGTCTCATCCCTCAAAGGCGCCGCAGTGGCCATGGCGCTAACCCCCTTTGCTTACGTGATACCGCGTGGCGAAAGACTTAAAATCGAACAGCCTGTCGCAGAGGAATGACAGCTTTTGCGGGGCGGTGGTTCGGTCAGTGGATGAAAGACCGGAGCCACCGCCGCGCTGGCAATGTCAGCCTTGAAGCGCCGACATCGCTGCCGACGAGATGATCCTCGCCCAAGCGCGTGCCCGATGCGAGCATCGTTACCTCCGGATACAATCCAACATGGGGCCTAAGGGGCGGCCCTCCGCAGAAACACTCAGTATTTGCATTCGAAACGGAGCAGTTGCTCGCGTGGCCTGACCCCGCTTCGCGATTGTCACGCTCGCCCGGTCGGCTGGGATGCCTTATGCCGCGGAGCGGACGTACATCGAGGCCAGGGTACGGGGGGCATGGCAATGGGGGCGCGACTTCGCGACAATTGGGTTTATGGTGGCTTTCTGGCTGCGTGGTTGATGCTGGGACTGACCCCGGTGCTGGCGCGGGGGTGGCCGATGGTGCTGCTGCTCGTATGGTTGCAACTGCCGGCCTACATGCTGCACCAATACGAAGAGCACGATGACGATCGTTTTCGCCGCTTCGTCAATGCCGTGATCGGCCAGGGCAGGGACGTGCTCACGCGCAGCGACGTATTCGTCATCAATATTGTCGGGGTCTGGGGCGTGATCGCGGCTGCTTTCAGCCTGGCGGCGCTTGTCCACCCTGCCTGGGGATTGGTGGCGGTCTATCTGAGCTTGGTGAACGGCGCAGGCCATGGCCTGCAGGCGGCCGCGATGCGCCGCTACAATCCCGGGCTGCTGACCTCCATCATGCTGTTCGTGCCCCTGGGCGTGGTCACGCTGGTCGTCTTCGCGCACGACCATGCAGCCACGCCGATGCACCACGCTGTCGGCCTTGCCGTTTCAATCGGCATCCATCTGGCTATCGTGGCCCGCGTGCTGACCAGACGGGCGCGGCTGGCCAGCAATTGACATCACAGCCCCAGGACGACCCGGGCACTGACCGCGATCTGGTAGAGGATCTGCGTCATGTCCTTTAAGATCTGCCGGGACTTGGTGTCGATCCGCGGCAAGACGAGTAGTTCGTCGCCGCTGCGCACGGCATGGCTGGTGGCCGGTACGTCCTCGAAGCGACCGTTGGCATGGGCGATCACGATGCGCCGCGCGGCGCTGCGCTGCGTGAACCCGCCGGCGCTGTCGACATAGCCGCTCGCGCTGAGCCCGGCCTGCCAGGCGACCGCGTTGGGGAACAGCACCTCTCCGCTGACGAGCACGAGCCCGTCCCGGGTCGGCACGCGCAGCACATCGCCGTTTTCGAGCAGCAGGCCGGCACGGGCATCGCCTTCGCCCAGCACGACTTGCCCGATCGGATCGACCTTTCGCGCGCGATCGATCCATTGCAGGATCAGGTCGGCCTCGTTGCGGCGCAGCTGGCTTTCCTCGTTGGTGCCCGATCGCGCGGTCAGCGCAGCCTGCTCGAGGCTGTGCAGGCTGGCGTCCAGCATGGCTTTCTGGCGATCGCGCACCGACTGGCGGAACAGCTGGATACTGTCGGCATCCGACCGTTCGGAAAAGCGCACCTGGCGCAAAAGTTCGCCGAGCCGGGCACCGTAAGGCAAGACGTATTCCTGGGCGCTTTCGTGCTCGCCCTCGATCCGCACGGTGATCGTGCCGGCTTTCTTGTCGGCCGTGAACTCGAGGCTGTCGCCGTTCTGCACCGGGAGTGCGCCGGCCTCGCTCAACGGGCGGTAGTCGAGTTTGCGGACGGGGCCGGTCATGCGGGTGAGGCGGACATGCGTTGCGGCAGGGAGCGGTGCGGCCAGCAGCATGACGTCGGCCGTGGTCGGATGGGCGCTGCGCGGGAATTCGAAGACGTTGGCGTTGCTGGCGAGGCCGAGCACGGTGACGGTCTGCTGGCGCGGGCCGACGAAGATCACATCGCCGTCGGCAAGCGGGACGGGCGGCATGACCCCGCGGAACAGGAACTGGTAGAGATTGACGTGGGCGCGCACGGCCTCGCCGCGCTTGACCTCCACGTCGATGAAAGTGCCGCGATCGGGGTCGATGCCGCCGGCCGCGTCGAGATAGTGGAGCAGGCTGTCCATGCTGGTGCCGTCGTAAAGGCCGGGCCGGCGCACGAACCCGCCGACGAAGACCCGCACCGGCTGGGCTTCGGCCAGAGAAGCATAGGCATAGACGTTGCTCCGGAACGTGCCGCCGACGGCCCCTGTCACGACGCGCTGGAGATCGCCATTGCGCGTGCCGGCCAGATGGATCGGGCCGATGTTGGGGACGAAGACGTTGCCCTGCGGGTCCACCGCCTGCACTTGCGCGAACTGGAAGGCGCCCCACAGGCGGAGCACCACCCTGTCTCCGGCGCCGATCACGTAATCGGGGTTGAACCGGGCCGTCCCCCCGCGCGCGAAGTTGCCGCCGAACAGGCGTGCGCCGAACACCGGCGTCGTCAGGTTGGCAGCGGCTTCTGCACTGGGAAGTGCCGGCGCAGGCGCGGCCATGGCCGGGATCGCGGGATCGACCTGGGGCGTGCCGGCCTGGCCGATGGCCGGGGATGTGGAAGGCATGGCAAGCGGTATTGGCGCCGTGCCGGCAGACCCCTGCTGCACGGATGAGGCCATGGCCGCGAGCACTGCGGGATCGACCTGTTGCGCCAGTTGGCCGAGGAGTGCAGGTGATAGCTGCTGCGCGTGGACGGGGGCCGGGATCAGCGCGATCATGCAAGCTGCCACCAGCCGCGTGATGGCGAGAGCCGTGCGAGCGGGGCGCAGGTATGCCAGCGGTGTCTTTCGCATGGAAGGGCGACTTTCAATCGATATGGTCGCGCACGACCGCGATCATCAGCAGCACGATGGCGGCCGAGAAGAAGGCGACGATCGCGAAGACGAGCGAATTGACGAGGCGGCGCGGCCGGGCGGGGTATTCCGGCCGTGTTGGCGACTGGATCACCGAGACCTGCTTCATGGCGTGCATTGCGGTGATGCGGCCCTTTTCCAGCGCGGCCAGCGTCGTTTGGTACAGCGTCTGGGTAAACTGCGCTTCCTGTTGGAGCTGGCGGAAGCGGTCAGCGCTGCGGTTGAGCGCATCGGGTGCCGGGGAGGTGGCGCGGGCGCGTTCGCGTGCCAGTTCGGCCTCGACCGCGGCGAGTTGCTGGCGCACGGCCACGACATCGGGATGCGCCGGGACGAGATAGGCCCCCAGTGTGTCCATCTGCGTCTGGAGGGACGAGCGCCGTGCCTCGAGCTGGGCGATCGTGCCGGCGACGTTCTGCAAGGTGGCGTCGGGCGCGACCATGCCGGAGGCGTTCTGAAATGCGATCAGCGCCTTGCGCGCGGCCTCGCTGCGCTGGCCCATGCGGTCCGCTTCGCCTGACAGGAAGGCGACCTGCGCCTGGGCCAGGCGATGATCGTTGGTGTTCATGAAGGCGGCGCCTTCCTCTAGCATCGCCGCCACGATCGCCTGCGCCGTTACGGGATCGAACGCGCTTGCCTCGACATGGAGGACGCCGCCGTTGTCGTCGTAGTCCACGCGGATGCGGCTGCGCATGTAATCTGCGAAGCGGGCGAGTGGGGCATCGGGGGCGGCAAAGCGCGCGATTGCATCGTGGTGATGATCCGCATAGCGGCGGCGCAGGCCTAGCCGGCGATCGAGACGCGCCAGCATGTCGAGCGAGAGCAGGTGGTTGCGCAGCAGCATCTGGTCGGCGCGATTGCCCGAGCCGGACAGCCCACCAAGAAGACCGCCCAGGCCGCCGGGCTCGATCGCGCCCATGTCAGCGCGCACGACGATGACGTCGGCCTGCGAGACATAGATATCCGAGGCCCAGAGGCACCAGTATCCGGCAGCCGCGAGGCTGAGACCGGCGGCGAGGCCCAGCACCGCGTTGCGGATGCGGCGCGCCGGCCAGCGGGGGCGCGCCCGCGGCGCAAGCAGTGGCGGTGGGGCAGGCGAAGCTGCGGTGTCTTGCGCGGCGCGGGCTGTGGGCGCGAGCGATACGACATCCGGGGTGCGGGACAGCAGGCCAGTCATGCAGGGAGGGTGTCCTTGTAGGCGGCAATCGCATCGCCGAGGCGATCGAACCAGTGCAGGCGTCCGTGGTGAAGCAGCATGCCCGCCGTGCAGAAGCGCCGTAGCGTGCCGGGGTCGTGGCTGACCATGATGACGCTGGCTTCGGCGGCGCGACGCTGGAATTCCTCGGCGGCGCGGCGGCGGAAGGTGGCGTCGCCGGCTGCGGTCGCCTCGTCCGAGATGTAGACGTCGAAGTCGAACGCGAGCGAGATGGCGAAGCGCAGGCGCGCGGCCATGCCGGTGGAATACGTGCGGATCGGTTCGTCGAACTTGTCTCCCAGTGCGGCAAAATCGGCGATGCGGGCCAGACGCTCGGGAATATCGTCCTCGTGCCCGTGGATGCGGCAGACGAAGCGGGCGTTCTGTCGACCGGTCAGCGTTCCCTGCAGCCCTCCGCCGAAGCCGAGTGGCCACGATACGCGGCAATGACGCTCCACCGTGCCGCGTGTCGGCTTGTCCACGCCTGCGAGGATGCGCAGCAAAGTAGATTTGCCCGCGCCATTGGCACCGAGGATGCCGACGCTGGTCCGGGGCGGGATGACGAAGCTGACATCGTCCAGCACCCATGGCCCGGCGCCGTGCCCGGTCATGTACCGCTTTGCGAGGTTTCGCGCCACGATCATCGGGCGGCGATCTTGTCGGACACGCGCAGCTGCAGCGCGATGGCAAGCGCCAGCAGCCCGAGTACCCATGCCCAGAGGTACGGGCTGCTTGCTTCGGCAAGGCCGGCATAGTTGCGCGACAGGCCGGCGCGCATCAGGTCGACACCGTTGGCCACCGGATTGAACATCAGCAGGCGGCGCCATTCGGGGGAGAGCGTGTCGAGCGGGAACATCACACCTGAGAGCAGGTAAAGCGGGCGCAGGACGATGTTCAGCACCTGCCGCGTCTCGCGCATCAGGGCGGTGGCGGCCGAGACGACCATGCCGAAGCCGAGGCCGAGCAGCCACATCGCGAGGGCTGCGGCGATCATCGACAGCGGGAAATCGGGTTGGAACGCGTGGCCGGTCAAGGCGAGAACGAAGACCAGCAGGAGCGTCACCACCGCCCAGGTGGCTCCTTCGAGCAGGGCGCGCGCGATCAGCGTGTCGATCGGGCGGACCTGGCGATAGGCGAACAGCGCATTGTTGTCGGCGGCGGCGCCCGCAACCTGGTCGGCGGTCTTGCGGAACAGGAAATAGGCCTGGATGCCGACCGTGATCCATACCGGCGTGTCGAGATTGCCGAGGCTGTGAACATGCGCTGCGCCATAGAGCAACAGCAGATAGGCGACATGGAACACAGGTTCGAACAGCAGCCAGGCCCAGGAGATGCGCGTGGCGAACAGCCGGGACAACGCCTCGCGCAGCATGAGCGCGCGCCATACCGAGAGCGTGACCGCGACGCTGCCGCGCGGGGCGCGATGACTTGCCAGCAAGCCGTTGTCGGCCATGGTCCAGGCTCTCCCGCGAATGCGATGCCGAATGCCGCGCGAGTGGAAAACACTGCGGGCGACCACGTAAGTATCGCGGCGCGTCTGTCCTTGCGCGCCGCGATGCCGCAGGAATGAAGTGATAGGGTTGCTGCATCAGGCCAGGACGCGGCACCCGGGCATGGTGCACGGCCAGATTCGTGATAGGAATGCCCTCTCAGTTTTGGAGGGAGTTTCACGCCGCCCATGCAACTGCGCCACCTGCGGTACTTCGTCACGCTGGCCCGGCAGCGCCATTTCGCCCGCGCCGCCAGCGAATGTGGGGTGTCGCAGCCCACGCTGTCGGCCGGGCTTGCGGCGCTGGAGCTGGAACTGGGCAAGCGGCTGGTCGAGCGGGACCGACGCTTCATCGGCCTGACGCCGCAAGGCGAGGCGATGTTGCCGTGGGCCGAGCAGGTCCTGGGCGCGATGGGCAGCATGGTGTCGGCGGTGGGGGCGACCGATGCGCCGCTGACGGGGGCGTTCCGACTGGCCTCGATTCCCGCCGCGCTGCCGCTGATCGGGCGGTTCGGCGATGCGCTGCTGCGCGCGCATCCCGGCCTTTCCCTGGCGGTGACGCAGGCCACCAGCCGCGCGATCGAGCAGGACCTGGCCGCGCTGTCGTGCGATGCAGGGCTGACCTACCTCGACCACGAGCCGCCGGCGCATGTGGTCTCCGTGCCTTTGGCGGAGGAGCGCTATCTCTTTGTCTCTTGTCGGAATTCGGCAGAGGATGCGGAAAGTCCGATGGACTGGTCCGAAGCGGCGGCAATGCCGTTGTGCCTTCTGCACGAGGGGATGCAGTATCGCCGCATACTGGACGCGCAGTTCGTCGCGCGGGGATTGTCGTGCCAGCCGAGGGCGGTGGCGGACAGCCATGTCGCTCTGCTCTCGCTGGTCCGCTCGGGCCGGTTCGCCACGATCATTCCTGATGGCTATGCCAGCCTGATGCGCGGGCTGGAGTGGGCCATGTTTCGCCCCATGGCCGGGCCGGAGCAGGGGCGTCGGCTGGGGTTGGTCGTGCTCGATCGCCAGCCGCTCAGCCCGTTGGCGCTGGCGGCACTGCGGGTGGCGCGCAGCATGGACGGGATTTGATAGGTTTTATCTATCAGGCTTTGGGCAATTCGATTTGACCACCGTGCCCTCGCGCGCGAAAGTGCCGGCATGAGCGACACCGCCGAACTGGATCGTATCCTTGCCGCCCACGCCGGGCGCGAAGGATCGCTGCTGCCGATCCTGCACGATGTGCAGGCAACCTTCGGATACGTGTCCGAGGACAGCGTCCGCGCGATTGCCGGGGCGCTGAACCTCAGCCGCGCTGAAGTGCATGGCGTGGTCAGCTTCTATCACGATTTCCGCACCGCGCCGGTTGATCGGCCGGTGGTCAAGCTGTGCCGCGCTGAAAGCTGCCAGGCGCGCGGGGTCGAGGCCTTGGCCGCCCGGCTGCCGGCGGACGGCCCGGTCAAGGTGGAGACGGTCTATTGCCTCGGACTATGCAGCGTGGGGCCGAACGCGATGGTGGGCGACACCGTCCATGCGCGGCTCGATGCTGCGAAGCTGAGCGCGCTGGTGGGGGAACTGGCATGAGCCGCACGGTCCGCATTTCCGACGACGCCTTGGCACTGGCCTGCGGGGCCGACCAAGTCGCCGCCGCCTTCGCCGCAGCCGGCTGCACGGTTGAGCGGGTATCGAGCTGGGGCATGCACTGGCTGGAGCCGCTGGCCGAGATCGACGGCGACGGGTTCGGCCCGCTGACGCCAGGTGACGTTTCGGCTGTCCTGGCGGGGACCAGCGACAAGGGCATCGGCCCGGTGGCGGAGCATCCGTTCATTGCCGGCCAGCAGCGCTTTACCTTTGCGCGCGCCGGCAAGACGCGCCCGCTGAGCCTCGAGGATTACGAGGCGCATGGCGGCTGGAGTGGCCTTGCCAAGGCCCGAGAGATCGGTGCCGAGGCGACGATCGGCGAAGTCATGGCCTCGGGCCTGCGCGGGCGCGGCGGGGCGGGCTTCCCGGCGGCGATCAAGTGGACGACCGTGGCCAAGGCGGTGGCCGCGCCCAAGTACATCGTCTGCAACGCCGACGAGGGCGACAGCGGCACTTTTGCCGACCGCATGGTGATGGAGGGCGATCCCTTCATGCTGATCGAGGGCATGGCGATCGCCGGCCTCGCGGTAGGGGCGGGCAAGGGTTACGTCTATATCCGCAGCGAGTATCCGCAGGCGATCGCCAAGATGCGCGCGGCGGCCGAAGCGGCGCGTCCCTTCATCACGCCGTTCGAGGTCGAGATCCGCGTCGGCGCGGGCGCCTATGTCTGCGGGGAGGAAACCTCGCTGCTCAACAGCCTGGAAGGCAAACGCGGCGAAGTGCGCGCCAAGCCACCGCTGCCCGCGCTTGAAGGGCTGTTCGGCAAGCCGACGGTGGTCAACAACGTGCTGACGCTGGCAGCGGTGCCGTGGATCCTGGCCCATGGCGGCGCGGCCTATGCCGAGGTCGGCTTCGGGCGGTCCAAGGGCACGATGCCGATCCAGATCGCCGGGAACGTCAAATACGGCGGACTTTACGAGGTCGGCTTCGGCATCACGCTGGGCGAACTGGTCGAGGTGATCGGCGGGGGCACGGCCTCGGGCCGGCCAGTGCGCGCGGTGCAGGTGGGCGGGCCGCTCGGCGCCTATCACCCGCCCAGCGATTTCCACCTGCCGTTCGATTACGAGAGCTTTGCCGCCGCTGATGGCCTCATCGGCCATGCCGGGCTGACCGTGTTCGACGACAGTGCCGACATGAGTGCGCAGGCGCGCTTTGCCATGAGCTTCTGCGCGGCGGAAAGCTGCGGCAAGTGCACGCCCTGCCGGCTGGGATCGACGCGCGGGGTCGAGGTGCTCGACCGCATCCGCGCACGCAGCGGCCGGACCGCCGATGCGGTGGAACGCCTGCCGCAGATCCACAACGCCAAGAAGGCGGTGCGGACGCTGGCCGACGACGTCGCGCTGCTCGAGGACTTGTGCGAGACGATGAAGTTCGGCTCGCTCTGCGCGCTGGGCGGGTTCACGCCCTATCCGGTGCTGTCGGCGCTGCGGCATTTCCCCGAGGATTTCGGGGTGGTCGAGCCTGAGGCCGAGGCGGCGGAGTGAGGGTGGGATTGCCCCTCCACCACCGCTGCGCGGTGGTCCCCCTCCCCACGATGTGGGGAGGATCGTTTGCGCTGGGGGCTTCGACAGGCTCAGCCCGAACGGGTCTTGGGTTTAAGTTTTCATCCCCGTTCGCCCTGAGCTTGTCGAAGGGCCTGGCCGCATGATCCTGGGCGCGGTTCTTGCCGGCGGGCAGTCCAGCCGTTTCGGCAGCGACAAGGCACTGGCGGTGCTGGGTGGGCGCAGCCTGCTGAGCGGTGCTGTCGCGGCGCTTGCGGGGCAGTGCGACGCGGTGGTCGTCGTCGGGCGCGACGAGGCGGAGGTCGCTTGTCTGCCCGATCGGCCGCGCGCCGGGATGGGGCCGCTGGGCGGAATCGCGGCAGCGCTGCACCATGCCGCCGACAATGGGTACGACACGGTGCTGACCGCCTCGGTCGACAGCCATGGTCTTGATCATGATACCGTGCGCCAGCTGGCCCCGGCTCCGGCCTTTTGCGACAGCCAGCCGGTGATCGGGCTGTGGCCGGCCAGTGCCGCACCCGCGCTCGACGCGCTGCTGGCGCGCGATACCAAACATTCCCTGCGCGCCTTTGCCGAACTGGTCGGCGCGCGCCCGGTCGCGCTGTCGCGCGTGCCACACAACATCAACACGCCGGCGGATCTCGCCGCCGCCGAGGAGCATGCCCATGGGCTATGAACGCCAGGCCGATTTCGGCACCCCCGCCGTCCGGTCCGACACGCAGGTTTCGCTGGAAATCGATGGTCGCACCGTGACCGTGCCGGCCGGCACCACGGTGATGCGCGCCGCCGCCGAGGCGGGCGGGTCGATACCCAAGCTTTGCGCGACCGACAACCTCAAGCAGTTCGGCTCGTGCCGTCTGTGTCTGGTCGAGATCGACGGGATGCGCGGCACGCCGGCCTCGTGCACCACGCCCGTGACCGACGGCATGAAGGTCCACACCCAGACGGCCAAGCTGCAGAAGCTGCGCCGCGGGGTGATGGAGCTTTATATCTCCGACCACCCGCTCGACTGCCTGACCTGCAGTGCCAACAACGACTGCGAATTGCAGGACCAGGCCGCGGCCGTGGGCTTGCGCGACGTGCGCTTCGGCTACGAGGGCGCCAATCACCTCGCGGCCGAGACCGACGCCAGCAACCCCTATTTCGACTTCGACGCGACCAAGTGCATCGTCTGCTCGCGCTGCGTGCGCGCCTGCGACGAAGTGCAGGGGACGCTGGCGCTGACCGTCGACGGGCGCGGGTTCGATTCCGAAATCAGCGCGGGGCTGCGCTCCGACAGTTTCCTGTCATCCGAATGCGTGTCGTGCGGGGCCTGCGTGCAGGCCTGCCCGACGTCGGCACTGATGGAAAAGGCCGTCACCGAGATCGGCAAGCCCGAGCGTGCGGTCGTCACCACCTGCGCCTATTGCGGCGTGGGCTGCACCTTCCGCGCCGAGATGCGCGGCGAGCAGCTGGTGCGCATGGTGCCGTGGAAGGACGGCAAGGCCAATCGCGGGCATTCCTGCGTCAAGGGCCGCTTCGCCTGGGGCTATGCCCAGCACCAGGACCGCATCCTCAAGCCGATGGTGCGCGAGGCGATCGACCAGCCCTGGCGTGAAGTGAGCTGGGACGAGGCGCTGACTTTCGCCGCCGACCGCTTCAAAGCGATTGCCGCCAGCCATGGCAACAACGCGCTGGGCGGGATCGTGTCGAGCCGCTGCACCAACGAGGAAGGCTTCCTCGTGCAGAAGCTGGTGCGCGCCGGGTTCGGCACCAACAATGTCGATACCTGCGCGCGCGTCTGCCATTCGCCGACCGGATACGGCCTCAAGACCACCTTCGGCACCTCGGCGGGGACGCAGGACTTCGACTCGGTCGAGGACAGCGACGTCATCGTGGTGATCGGCGCCAATCCGACCGACGGCCACCCCGTCTTCGGCAGCCGCATGAAGCGCCGCCTGCGCCAGGGGGCGAAGCTGATCGTGATCGATCCGCGCCGCACCGACATCGTGCGCAGCCCGCATATCGAGGCGGATTATCACCTGCCGCTGCGCCCCGGCACCAATGTCGCGGTGCTGTCGGCGATGGCGCATGTCATCGTTACCGAGGGGCTCGTCGACGAGGCCTTCGTGCGCGAGCGTTGCGACTGGGACGAGTTCAGCCACTGGGCCGAATTCGTGAGCCAGGAGCGCAACAGCCCCGAGTTCCTCGAGCCGGTAACCGGCGTTCCGGCCGAGGCGCTGCGCGGTGCGGCGCGGCTCTATGCCACCGGCGGCAATGGCGCGATCTATTACGGCCTGGGCGTGACCGAGCACAGCCAGGGTTCGTCGACCGTGATGGCGATCGCCAACCTCGCGATGGCGACGGGCAACATCGGCCGGCGCGGCGTGGGCGTGAACCCGTTGCGCGGTCAGAACAACGTGCAGGGTGCCTGCGACATGGGCAGCTTCCCGCACGAGCTGTCGGGCTATCGCCACGTGTCCGACGCCGCGACGCGCGCGCTGTTCGAGGCCGAATGGGGCGTGCCGATCGATCCCGAACCGGGCCTGCGCATCCCCAACATGCTCGATGCCGCGACCGATGGCCTGTTCAAGGGCATCTACATCCAGGGCGAGGACATCCTCCAGTCGGACCCGGACACCAGGCATGTCGCCGCCGGTCTTGCCGCGATGGACTGCGTGATCGTCCATGACCTGTTCCTCAACGAGACCGCGAACTACGCGCACGTCTTCCTGCCCGGCTCGTCGTTCCTCGAAAAAGACGGCACGTTCACCAATGCCGAGCGCCGCATCCAGCCGGTGCGCAAGGTGATGGAGCCGCTCAACGGCTACCAGGACTGGGAAGTGACGCAGTTGCTGGCGCGCGCGCTGGGGCTGGACTGGAACTATACCCACCCGAGCGAGATCATGGACGAGATCGCCCGGCTCACCCCGACCTTCGCGGGCGTGAACTATGCCCGGCTCGATGCCGAGGGATCGCTGCAGTGGCCGGTCAACGATGCCTCGCCCGACGGCTCGCCGATCATGCACATCGAGGGCTTCGTGCGCGGCAAGGGCAAGTTCGTGGTGACCGACTATGTTCCGACCGACGAGCGCACCGGGCCGCGCTTCCCGCTGCTGCTGACGACGGGGCGCATCCTGTCGCAGTACAACGTCGGCGCGCAGACCCGCCGCACCGAGAACAGCGTGTGGCATCCCGAGGACCTGCTCGAAATCCACCCCACCGATGCCGAGAACCGCGGGATCCAGAGCGGCGACTGGGTGCGGCTCGCCAGCCGTTCGGGGGAGACAACGCTGCGCGCGACGGTGACCGACCGCGTGGCGCCGGGCGTCGTCTACACGACGTTCCACCACCCGGCGACACAGGCCAATGTCGTGACCACCGACTTCTCGGACTGGGCCACCAACTGTCCCGAATACAAGGTGACGGCCGTGCAGATCACCCCGTCGAACGGGCCGAGCGAGTGGCAGCAGGACTACGACGAGCAGGCCCGCCAGTCGCGCCGCATCGCCGGCATCGCGCTGGAGGCGGCGGAGTGACGGGCCACACCGAAGCCAAGCTGGTCACGATGATCAACCAGATCGCGCGCAACGTCGTACACGAGCCGCGCCCGGCGGCGTTCATCGCCGATCACCTGACCTCGTTCTGGACGCCGGCGATGCTGCGCCAGCTCTATGCCCATCTGGATGCGACGGGGCAGGACGGGCTCGAGCCTGCCGCGCGGGAGGCGGTGGCCAGGTTGCGCGCGGGTCATGAACCGCCGCCGCAGACGCGTGTGACAGATCCGGCGCAGCACGGTGCCGATGCCGGCTGATCGGGTGCAGGGACCTGAGGTAACCGGCGCCAGCCCACGCGCCTTCGTCGAACGGTTTGAAGATGGACGATCGCCCCGGCCGTTGACCCGCGCGCTGGCGCAGGAAGCGCCGGTCGCGATCGAGATCAACGGCATCGGCTATGCCGTGATGATGGCGACGCCGACTGATCTCGAAGACTATGCGCTCGGCTTTTGCCTGTCCGAGCAGTTGATCGCCGACAGGGGCGATTTCCACTCCGCCATGGCGAGTGCCATTGAGGGGCGCGGCTGGATGCTGCGGATCAATCTCGCGGCCGAGGCCGCCGCGCCGCTGCTGGACCGCGCCCGCATCCGTCTGGCCGAGGGCAGCTGCGGCCTGTGCGGCATCGAAAGCCTCGACCAGGTGCTGCGGCCTTTGTCGCCGGTGACCGCGCGGCTCGGCGTGGCGGATGCCGCGATCTTTGCCGCGACCGCTGCTCTGGGCGATCATCAGGCGCTTGGTCGCGCAACCCGCGCAGCCCATGCCGCCGCCTTCTGCCGGCCCGACGGAACGATCGCGCTGGTCCGCGAGGATGTCGGTCGGCATAATGCCTTCGACAAGCTGATCGGTGCCATGGCGCGTGCCGGGATCGAGGCCGGCAGCGGCTTCGTGGTGCTGACCGCGCGCTGCAGCTACGAGCTGGTCCAGAAGGCCGTGATTGCCGGGGTGCCGCTGTTGGTCACGGTTTCAGCCGCCTCGACCATGGCCGCCGAGCGCGCGCAGGCACACGGGCTGCGGCTGGTGACGCTTGCCCGTGGCGACAGTTTTCTGGAGGGGTGACCGTGCCTGAAGCGGGCCGACGTTGCGGCCGGCAGGTTCAGGCCGCGGGCGCGACCGACTGCAGGGCGGCGCGCAGCGCGTCGAGGCTGACCGGCTTGGGCAGCATCGGGGCCTCGGGTGCGCCGGCCTCGGGGTCGAACGAGGCATGGCCGCTGAGATAGAAAAACGGCGTGCCTTCCTCGCGCAGGCGCAGGGCGACGGGCACCGACGTGGTATCGCTGCCCAGCGAGAAATCGAGGAGGGCTGCATCGACCGGACCATCGTCCAGCGCGGAGAGCGCCTGGTCGACGGTGGCGACGGCAGTGACAACATCGTGGCCGAGGTCTGCCAGATTTTCCTCCAGCATCATTGCGAGCAAGGGCTCGTCCTCGACGACCAGAATACGCATGTTATTTTCCTTTGCGACGAGGATACCCTGGGTTGCAGGGGCGCCGCATTGACGCTCCTTTACCCTATCCGCATCAATTGCGATACGTCCCATGATGCAATTGAAACGGGGTTGCATATTCTGATCGACATCACGACACGACTCGTCCCGTTTCAGGACCGGGTCACGGCGTCATGGAACCGCGCGGGCATCAGGCAATTGAGGCGTGACCATGCCAGGCTATCTCATGCCACGATACGATCAGGATCGCCGCGCGCGTAGTTCTTGGCGGCAAAGGACGGGAATCATTCTCGTCGTGGCGCTGTTGCATGTCGCGCTGGCCCTGGCACTGGTGCGTGGCCTGGCGGGCGGCATCATCGCCCTTGTTGCGCCGCCCGACACGCTCGATGCAGCGGCTGTGACTTTGGACACCGTCAAGCCGACACCGCCCCCGGTGGAGCCGCCGCCAGCACGATCGCGCAGGGCTGCCGGTGATGCCGGGGCAAGCGGGCGCAAGGCTTCCGCCACGCAAGTCATGGCGCCGCCGGCGCGTATCGTCCTGCCCGCGCCGCCGGCCGCTCCCGTCGCCGGCGATGGGAATGCGCGGCAGTCGGGGGCGGCGCTAGCAGGTGAGGGGACAGGGGGAGGCTTGGCAGGTTCGGGACTAGGTAGCGGCGGAGCCGGCACCGGCGATGGCGCGGGCATTGCAGCGCGCAAGGCGGTCAAGATCGCCGGCGATATTGCCGCGACGCGCGACTATCCCGCCGCCGGCCGCGATGCGCGCGCCGGGCGGCAGGTCGTGATCGTGCTGCGCGTCGATGCCGATGGCAAGGTCAGCGATTGCCGTGTGCATCAGCCCAGCGGCAACGACGAGGCCGACGCGCTGACGTGCCGGCTTGCCCGGCAACGGTTCCGCTTTCGCCCTGCCACGGATGCGGCGGGACGGCCGGTCGCCTCGGACTATGGCTGGCAGCAACGCTGGTGGACCCCGCCGGCGCGATCGGCGGCAGGAACACAACCTATGTAAGCGCGTAGCAACAGGGTCGCCCGAGATGACCGAGGCATGCGACAGGATCATGACGGATGGCGGTTTTACGGTGCATTGCGGTGCAACTTTATCGCTCGTCCGCCGTTGGTTCATCGATCAGACAGATTTCGGGGCGAGCCAGCCAAATGACACTTGAATTTCCAGCTTCTTTTCGGCGCGCCACTCCCCTGGGCGGAGCCGTCCTCGAATTGTTCGGCAGCGACGAAAACGCGCCTGCTATCGCTCATCTCGCAGGTGCAAAGCGCATGGCGCTCATCGGTGGCTTTCGCCCGCGCAAGTGCGGCATCGCCACTTTCACCACCGACGTCTACGAGCAGCTCGGCATTCACCATGGTGAACTGTCGGTCGATCTCCACGTGATCGACAACCCCGCCGACGGGCTGTCCTATCCCGAGGCGCGCACGGTCATCCGTTCGGACGATGTCGACGACTATCGCGCGGCAGCCCGCCAGATGAACGAAGATGGTGTCGATGCCGTGTGGCTTCAGCACGAATACGGCATCTATGGTGGCGACTGCGGCAGCATGGTGCTCGAGCTCGTCGACCGGATTGCCGCGCCGTTGATCGTCACGCTGCACACCGTGCTGGCCGAGCCCTCGGCGCAGCAGCGCCACGTGCTTGAGCGGATCGTCGATCGCGCCAGCGGCGTGATGGTGATGAGCGAGCATGGCCGTGACGTGCTCGAGAAGACCTATGGCGTTGACCCGCGCCGCGTGACGGTGATCGCGCATGGTGCGCCGGATCGTCCGTTCGGTCGTGGCGACGCGTTCAAGGAGCAGGCGGGCCTCAAGGGCCGCAGCGTCATCATGACGTTCGGCCTGCTCGGGCCGGGCAAGGGCCTGGAAACCGCGATTGAAGCGCTGCCGCGGATCGTGGCGGAGCATCCCGATGCGATCTACCGCATCGTCGGTGCCACGCATCCCAATCTGGTGGCCGCAGAAGGCGAGGCCTATCGCGAGCGCCTGATGGCCCTGGCCTCGGACCTTGGCGTTGCCGAGCATGTCGAATGGGACAACCGCTTCCTCGAGACCGACGAGCTGCTCGATCAGCTCGAGGCGTGCGACATCTATCTCACCCCCTATCCCAACCTGCAGCAGTCGACGTCGGGCACGCTGAGCTATGCCGTGGCATTGGGCAAGGCCGTGGTGTCCACGCCTTATCTCCATGCCCGCGAGCTTCTCGCCGACGGGGTCGGGGCGCTGGTCGCGCCACGTTCGGCCGATGAGGTCGCGACGGCCGTCATCGGCCTGCTCGGCGATCGCGACGCGCTGACCGCGATGCAGCGCCGGGCCTATGCCAAGGGCCGCGAGACCATCTGGCCGTGCTTTGCCGACAACTGCGCGCAGCTGATCGGCAAGGTTGCCGGCGACCGCGCCGCGCTGCCGCCGGTGACGGCGACGCCGGGAACCTCGGGCGTCTGGGCGATGTGCGATTCGACCGGGATGCTGCAGCATGCCATCGGCGTGGTGCCCGATCGCCGCCATGGCTATTGCCTCGACGACAACGTCCGCGCCCTCATGCTGATGGGGGTGGCGGATGCCATTCCCCTTGCCGAGCGTCAGCGTTGGGCGACGGTCTACGCCTCGTTCATCCAGCACGCCTGGAATCCCGAGGCCGGCCGGTTCCGCAACTTCATGGCGTTCGATCGCTCGTGGTGCGAGGATATCGGTTCGGAGGACAGCAACGGCCGCGCGCTGTGGGCGCTGGGTCACGCCGTGCGTCATGCGCCCGATGCCGGGTTGCGCGCCTGGGCGCAGCAGTGGTTCGACATCGCGGTCGGACCGCTCGCGACGGTCGAGTATCCGCGCAGCATCGCCTTCACAATGCTGGGCGCGATCGAGGTGCTGCATGTCGACCCCACGCATCGTGCGAGCCGCGAGATGGTCGAGCGGGGCGGTGCGGTCCTCCATGCGCTCCTCGCGGAAGGGCGCCGTCCGGATTGGGCGTGGTTCGAGGCAATGCTGGGGTACGATAATCCCCGCTTGCCCGAGGCACTGCTGCGTGCAGGTGACATTCTTGGCCGGGCGGACTGGCTGGAAAGCGGTCTCGATGCCCTGCGGTTCATCGTGGCGCAACAGACCAGCTCTACGGGTCATTTCCGTGCAATCGGTTCCGAGACCTTTACCCGCCCGCATGCGGTGGAATACGAGGCAAAGCCGTTCGACCAGCAGCCGCTCGAGGCGTGGGCCGCGATCGACGCCTGCCATGCGGCCTGGACCGCGACGGGGGCGATGGAGTGGCGGGACCATGCCCTGGTTGCCTATCGCTGGTTCCTGGGGGCCAACGACCGTGGCGAGGCGCTGGGCGATATCGTCAGCGGGCGCTGCCGCGATGGCATCACGCCGCGCGGGATCAACGCAAACTGCGGAGCGGAATCGATTTTGGCTTTCCAGATCGGCCACTATACCGTGGCCTCGCTGGAACGAGCAGCGCAAGCAAGCGTTGCCAGCACCGCCCGACAGCGTGAATCATCGACAAAGGTAAGGACTGTTCTTGGCGACCGAGCTTTCAGAGCCCAGCCATACGCAACGCCCCCGCGGCTTGCGAATTCTTGACGAACGGCTGCACGCCGACCCGTCGCGTGTGGTACTTCGCCCCTTCCACCTCGGGTGGACGGGCGAAGCGCGCGGGGGCTCGCGTGCTGCACGGTTGGTGGACGACGTCCTCTCGCTCGATGCCAGCACGGCGAGCGAGGAATATGCACGTGTGCTCCACGATTTCGAGGAGCGGCACTGGCAGACCGAGCAGCTGTTCGAGGAACGCTATGCCGAGGTGCGCGACGCCCTGAACCTCGACGAGGCCGGGATAGATCCGGTGCGTCGTCGTCTTATCGGTGCCTATTTCTGCCACGAGTATACCTATGCCGCGGCGGCACTGATGAACCCGTCGATCGTCCCGCATCCCGACCAGTCGGGCATGATGGACGGGGCGGTTCGCTTCGTGATGAGCCTGCGCGCGGTGGGTGAGGGGCATATCAGCTCGATCGTGTTCCGCGAGGGGCTGGTGCATGCCGATGGCAGCTTCCAGCTCTGGCCGCAGAGCGCCTTCGCGACCGCCATGCTGCCCGATCCGGGCGGGCCGTGCGCCGACGATGGCGCCGTGGCGGTGCATCGCCATGCCGAGAGCAGCCTGTCGAACAGCGTGATCTTTCCGATCACCGAGCAGCAGCGCGGCGGGCTCGAGGATCTGCGCCTGGTGCGTTTCGACCACGGCGAAGGCGACTACGAATGGATCGGGACGTACACGGCCTATTCGGGCAGTTCGATCCGTTCGGAACTGCTGCGCACGCGCAACTTCCGCGACTTCCAGCTTGAGCCGATCCAGGGCCGGGCCGGGCGCAACAAGGGCATGGCGCTGTTCCCCGAGAAGATCGACGGGCGCTATGTCATGGTCGGTCGCCAGGATGGCAAGAACCTGTTCCTGTTGCGTTCGGATCGGATCGATTGCTGGGACGATGACGGCGTTCTGCTGATGGAGCCCAAGTACCCCTGGGAGTTTGTCCAGATCGGCAATTGCGGTAGCCCGATCCTGACCGATGCGGGCTGGCTGCTGCTGACCCATGGCGTTGGCGCCATGCGCAAATATGCGTTGGGTTGTGCCTTGCTTGATCGGGACGATCCGTCACGCGTGATCGCACGTAGCCGGGTGCCCTTGCTGACGGCCATCGATGCGGACCGTTTCGGTTATGTCCCCAATGTCGTCTATACCTGCGGGGCGCTGGCAGTTGCAGGCCAAATGCTGATCCCCTACGGGATTTCCGACAGCGCGGTCGGATTTGCCTCCATTACGATCGATGAAATCCTTGATCTTATGGAATGAATTCGCGCAAATAAATATCTTATAGCTCTAGTGCGTATTGGAAAGCGGCATACATGATTACTCCGGTTATTCTTTGCGGCGGCAGCGGAACTCGACTTTGGCCGCGGTCGCGCAAGACAATGCCCAAGCCTTTTTTGCCGCTGATCGGTGATACCACCATGTTCGAAGCCACGATCCTGCGGTGTTCGCAGGAGGCTGGTTTCGCGGCGCCCGTGGTCGTAACCGGCGACGCACACGTGCCGCATGTCGCTGCGCAACTGGTCGATCCCGACAAGAGCCAGGTCATCGTCGAACCCGAGGGCAAGAACACGGCTGCTGCAATTGCGCTGGCAGCGCTGCGCCTGCCGTCGGATGCCATCATGCTGGTCTGCCCCAGCGATCATCATATCGGTGATTGCGATGCGTTCCAGAATGCCGCCAAGGCGGCGGCGGAACTCGCGGCTGACGACTGGCTTGTCTCGTTCGGCATCGCTGCCACCGCGCCCGAGACCGGGTTCGGCTACCTCAAGCAGGGCGCCTCGATCGAAGGGCGTGGGGGTCACCGGGTCGAGCGTTTCGTCGAAAAGCCGGACCTCGAGCGCGCCAAGGGCTTTCTCGCCGACGGCGGCTATTCGTGGAACGGCGGCATCTTTGCATTTCGCGCAGGCCACTTCCTCGATGAGTTGACGCGCCATCGCCCGGACATCGCCGAGGCGGTACGCGCCGCGGTCGAAGGCGGGCGCGAGGATGGCATCTTCTTTCACCCCGACGCCGCTGCGTTCGGACGCATCGCCGGCGAATCGGTCGATTACGCGGTGATGGAAAAGACCGATCGGGCCGCCATGGTGCCGGCGACCATGGCCTGGTCGGATATCGGCAACTGGGTCGCGCTGCACGAGGCACTCGACAAGGACGAGACCGGCAACGCCATCAAGGGCGACGTCGAGCTGAAGAACTGCACCAATGTCCTGGTGCATAGCGACGGGCCGCGTGTCTCGGTGGTCGGCGCCAGCAACCTGATCATCGTCGTCGATGGTAACGATGTGCTGATCACCACGCCCGAGGGCGCGCAGCTGGTAGGCAAATTGCAGGGTGCGGTGAACCAATGAGCAAACTGCCGACCCGCGCCGTCGAAAAACCCTGGGGCAAGGACGTGCTGCCCGCCCCGTTCGCGGCGCCGGCCGGCCAGCGGATCGGCGAGATCTGGTTCGAGCCACCCGCCGACGTGCCCAGCCTGCTGGTGAAGTACATCTTCACCAGCGAGAAGTTGTCGGTCCAGGTCCATCCCACCGATGCACAGGCGAAAGCCGCCGGCGAGACCGACAATGGCAAGGAAGAGTGCTGGCTGGTCATCGCGACCGAGCCCGGCGCGACGCTGGGGGTCGGATTCCACGAGGCCATCGACCATGAGACGATGCGTGCTGCGGCGCTCGATGGGCGAATCGAGGACATGCTGGTGTGGTATCCGGTACAGCCCGGCGACTTCTTTTACATTCCGGCCAACACGGTTCATGCCATCGGTGCCGGCGTCAGCCTGATCGAGATCCAGCAGAACAGCGACATAACGTACCGGCTCTACGATTACGGTCGCCCGCGCGAATTGCACCTCGATGCCGGGATCGCGGTGTCGCGCGGCGAGCCGCTCGATCCGTCGCTGCATCGCCACATTCCCGATCGCGGCACGGTCGAGCTTGCCAGCGGCAAGTATTTCACGGCGCATCGTCTCGAAGGTGCGCCCGATGCCGCGCTGGCGGCCGATTATGCCGGACCGCTGCTGGTCATTCCCCGGTCTGGCGAAGTCAGGCTGGGCGACGAAGTCCTGAAGCCCGGCGATTGCGCCTCGGTCCCGGGCATCGACGCCCTGACGTTCGATCCCGAAGGCCTGTCGATCATCGTTCGCCCCGCCTGATCGCCCCCGCCTCAATGCTGGGCGAAAAGGCGCGGCGGCTTGTATCGGCTAGCGCCGATTGCTGGCGTAGCGGACGGCGGGCGCTGCGGCGGGCCCATTCAGCGGATTGGCCAGCACGATGCACACGCCGCCGTTGGCCTTGACCGAGCCGCATAGCGAGCGCGCGGGATCCGCGCTGGCGAAACCGGCAGCCTGGGTTCGCCAGAACTGGCGCCCCTTGACCACCGCTGCCGTAATGACCGGGTGATAGCCCTTGAGCGCGGGGTTGCGCGCCAGATAGTGCCGCCAGGCGCGCCGGGCGCCTTCCTCGGTGGAAAAGGCGCCGAGCTGGACGACATGGCTGCCGGCGGGCAGCTCGGTCAGCGCATCGGCGTGCTGCTTCGCCGCGCGCGCCTGTGCCGCGGCGGCCAGCAGGGCCGGACCCTTCGCGGGTTTCGTGTGGCGCGAAAGCAGGGGCGCCGGCACAGCCGGTCGGGCCCAGGGCGTCGAGACCGTCAGCGGCTGGTCGGCGCGCGGGGCGAGCGCAGGCGCTGCCTGGCGTGAGGGCGGCATATCCAGCACGGCGAGTTTCTCGGCAGCGGGGGCGGAACTGGCATCCGCGACCTGTGGCTGCGCGGCGCCGTTGTCGAGCGCAGGCAATTCCTGCGCGGCGAAGCTGGCGAGCGCGGGCGCTTGTGCCGACGGCACTGCGGCGGGCGCCTGTGGTTCTGCTGCGGAGGCGATGGCCTGGCCGGCGGTCGCCGGGAAGTTGGCGAGGGCAAGCGCGGTGGGCTGGCCCTGGTCGACGCGCATCGGCACGCCGAGCACGCCGGCGACGCGCAGGCGCATGTTGGCGGGGTCGTTGAGCTGGGCCCATTCGGCCATGCGCTGGGTGAGCTGGTCGGCAGGGACATCCTGCGCAGCCATCTCGCGCGCCTCGCGCCACTGGCCCGACATCGCGAGAGCATAAGCATAGTTCTGGCGCAGCTTGGGCGAGGGCTCGCTGGTGCGCAAGGCCTGCTCGAGTACTGCGACGGCCTGGGGCGCATGGCCGGCCAGGGCCAACGCTAGGCCATAGTCGGCCACTGGGATTTGGGCCTGATGGGCATTGAGCGTATCGATCGCGATGTCGCCATGGCCCAGGGCGATGTCGGTCAGCGCGAGGCTGAGTGCGGCCTTGCCGCCATCCTCGCCGAGTTCCATCGCATCGTCGTAGGCCTGCCGCGCGGATTCGAAGCGGCCGTCGCGCATGTAGGCGCTGCCCAGCAGCATGCGGTATCCCGGGTTGCGCGGATCGGCGAGCGCTGCCTGCTCGGCGAGGGCCACGGCCTTGCTGGTCTGGCCACCGTCGAGTGCGGACTGCGCGCGCGATGCGGATTGCCCGGGATGCGGTGCGGACGAGGCGCAGCCGGCGAGCAGCCCTGCGGCAAGAGCGGTGGAAGCGAGCGAGCGAAGCATGCGGTGGTTCATCGTGGCGTTCCGAATCAGGGCGTTAGCCGAGGCGGGAAGATTTGGGTGCGGGCTTGGTGGTGCGAGACGTGGCGTCGGCCATTTGGGCGGCGATTTCGTCCAGCCCCGGCGTCGCATCGATCAGGCGGTCGAGCGCTTCGACCAGAAGGGCTTGCGCGCTGCGCTTCTCGGCCGCGCAGCAGGCCCGCAGCAGGGCGTGGCGGCGCGGGTCGAGGCGCAGGGTGAAGGCGATCTTGCGCCCGGGCAATTGCTCGACATCGGCGTTGGCCGCGCGGATGGCGGCAACCTTCTTGCCCATGATCTGCGAAAGCCGCTCGATCTGGCGAAGCACTTCGGGGTGTTCGGCGTCATGGTCGGGTGCGGGTTCGTTGAGCCGCTCGAGGCTGGCGCCGATGGCCACCCGCTCGGCATCATCCATCCATTCCAGCGAGACCTGAGGGCGCATCGCCGGGCGGGCCGCACCCTTGCGGGCGAGCAGCGATCCGGTCAGCGAGGCGGCGGGTCGGGGCTGGGCCATGGGCGTCTCCTTCACGAACCGGTGGCGCGGCGGCCGAAATGCCCGACCGGGCGCGGCGCGGCGCCGCCGAGCGCACGCACCGGCGCGGCGCCGGGCTGCGGGACGGCAAAGACCGTGCGGCGGAAATTCTTCTCGAGCCGTTCCGAGACGTAGGCCCACAGCTGCGCCACTTCGCCGGCCGAGCGCCCGGCAGGATCGACTTCCATGACGGTGCGCCCGTCGATCATCGAGGCCGCGAAATCGGTGCGGTGGTGAACCGTGACGGGGGCGACGGTACCGTGCTGCGACAGGGCGATGATCGCCTCGGCGGTGATCCGCGCCTTGGGCGTCGCGCCATTGACGGTGAAGATCAGCGGCTTGCCGGCGCGTTCGCAAAGCTCGACGGTGGCGCCGACGGCACGCAGGTCGTGCGGCGAGGGACGCGTGGGCACGACGATCAGCTCGGCCTGCGCGATCACCGACTGGATGGCCATGGTGATCGCCGGCGGTGTGTCGATCACGGCGAGGCGGAAGCCCTGGGCGCGTAGCGCCTGGAGATCGTGGGCGAGCCGTGCGACCGTGGTCTGGGCGAAGGCGGGGAACTCGGCTTCGCGCTCGTTCCACCAGTCGGACAGCGAGCCTTGCGGGTCGATGTCGATCAGCACGACCGGTCCGGCACCGGCGCGCTCGGCCTGCACGGCAAGATGACCGGACAGGGTGGTTTTCCCCGATCCGCCCTTCTGCGATGCCAAGGCCAGTACCCGCAACGATGCCCCCTGCTGTGCGCTTGGCGGACGCACGCCGCCCGCCGGCCACGAGGATTCGCAGATCGCGCTGAAATATTGGTTAATGCCCGGCCATATTTGCCGGGATCATCGCGGTCTGTATGGGGCGAACGTGCGCGGCGCCACTGGGCGTGACCTTGCGCAGCAAAGCGTTTACCATTCCTGCGGCATGAGGCCGTCAACAAGCTGGGCAAGGACGCGGTACTGCAAATGATCGGCAGGGATGCAATGAAGCGCGTGATGGCGGCGGGCACTCTGGGCGGGGCCCTGGCGCTGGCGATCATGGCCGTGCCGGCGCAAGCCGACGTTCGCGCCGGGGTCGATGCCTGGTCGCGCGGGGACTATGCCGCCGCGGTGCAGCAGTGGCAGGGGCCGGCCGCGCGGGGGGATGCCGATGCCCAGTTCAACATGGGACAGGCGGCAAAGCTGGGGCGCGGGATGCCGCGCGACATGGCGCGGGCCGAAGACTGGTTCCACAAGGCCGCGCGGCAGGGCCATGCGCGAGCGGCAGACAATTACGGCGTCCTGCTGTTCCAGAGCGGGCGGCAGAGCGAGGCGCTGCCGTGGCTGCGGGCCTCGGCCGACCGCGGAGAGCCGCGGGCGATGTATATCCTCGGCGTGGCGGCGTTCAACGGCGATTACCAGCCCAAGGACTGGGTCCGCGCCTATGCGCTGATGACCCGCGCCGCAGCCTCGGGACTGCCGCAGGCGATGGAAAGCCTGCGCACGATGAACGAGGTCATCCCGCTCGAACAGCGGCAGATGGGCGCCTCGCTGTCGAGCGACATCGAGGCCAAGACCAGCGACACGCGCTCGCGCGAGCTCGCGGCGGCCGAGCTCGGGGTCAGCGGGCCGGTGCCCGGCAACGAGCCCGCGAAGCCTGTGGCGGTTGCGCCGGTGACGCCGCGGCCCATGCCCGCACCGCTCGCCAGCGTGCCTTTGCCGCCTTCGGGCGCCTCGGGCAGTGACGCGGGCCAGGGTATGACCGGGGATCAGGTCATGGCCGGCGCGTCGTTCGCCGGTCCGGTCGCGGTGCCGCGCGTGCCGACGGCGGGCAGCGTCGCCAAGCCTGCGCGCGCGCCGGCGAAGGTCGCGGCCCCCGCGCCGATGGCAGCGGCGCCCGGCGCGGGCAAAGCGGTTCCTGTGCCGCCCCCGGCCGCACCCAGGCCGGCGCCGGTCCGGACGGCCGCCCCGACAGGGCCATGGCGGGTTCAGCTCGGTGCGTTCTCGCAGCGGTCCAATGCCGATGGCCTGTGGGCCCGGATCCGCGGGCGGGCATCGCTGGCCGGGCACCCGCGCATCGACCTGGTGCAAGGGTCGGTCACGCGGCTTTTGGCGGGAGGCTTTGCCAGCCAGGCCGACGCGGGGCGGGCCTGTGCCGACCTCAAGTCGGCGGGTGTCGATTGCATCGTCGCCAAGTAAACGGCGCGGATCGTGGCGGCGTCTCGCGCGTAGACGTTCCATGCATTATTTCGAGCACGCGGTCATCGCGTTGATCCTGCAGGTCATCATCGCGCGCATGACGGGTAACTGGTGGGCGGCGGCGGGAATCGCCTCGGCCTATTTCGTCGGGCGCGAGGTCGCGCAGGCTGAGTATCGCTGGATCGAGCATTACGGCGCGCACCTGCGGGCCCACATGCCATGGTGGGGGCCGCTCGACCCGCGCGTCTGGACCAAGCTCGACGCCTGGATCGACTGGATCGGCCCGCTGGTCGCGACTTGCAGCCTGGCAGCATGGATGACCCGCCGCTGATCGTGGGAGCGGTGATTTCGCGCTTGGAGCCGAACGGGCGGGCGGGCATGGCAGGACCATGAGCGACACCGCCATTCCGGCTCCAATCCCGACCCCGGTCCCGCCGCCGCCGCCGCGCATTGCCGTGCTCGACTTCCTGCGCGGCTTTGCGGTGCTCGGTATCCTGGCGATCAACATCACCGGGTTCTGGGGGCCGCAACTGGCCAGCCTTAGTCCGTCGCTGCCGCCGGACGATGCTTCGGGCAACGCCTGGTTCGTCGTCAGCTTTATCGTGTTCGACGGCAAGATGCGCGCGCTGTTCACGCTGCTGTTTGGCGCAAGCATGGTGTTGTTCGCGCAGAGCGCGGAGCGTCGCGGACTGCCGGCCGATCGACTGCAACTGCGCCGCCTGCTGTGGCTGGGGGTGATCGGCTATGCCCATTTCGCGCTGCTGTGGTGGGGCGATATCCTGTTCGCCTACGCCCTGTGCGGCATGCTGGCGCTGCCGTTGCGCCGCCTGCCGGCTTCGGCTCTCCTGGCGATCGCGCTGCCGGTCTTCGTCCTGGCCCATGCCTTTGCCGCGACTGCGGCGCTGCCTGCCATCGCCACCGAGGCGCGGGTCTACGCGGGCCAAGGGGATGCGGCCGATCAAGCGCAGGTTCACGAGGTTGCGACGCGGATCGCGGCGTCGCTGCACGAAGACGGGCGGGTGCTGCACGCAGGCTTTGGGCAAGCGCTGGCGATCCGCCTGGGCGAGACGCCGGGCTTCCCGCTGACCGCCACGCTCAACACCTTTTCCGAGACCTTTCCCCTGATGCTGGTGGGCATGGCATTGCTGCGCAGCGGGGCGCTGACCGGGGCGTGGCGTCGCCGGACCATCGCGGCGACAGGCAGCGTCGCGCTGCTGGCCGGCCTTGCGGCGACCCTCGGACTGGTGGCGTGGGGACAGCAAGCGGGCTGGCCGCCGCAACTGACCTTTGCGTTGACCACCGATTTCGCCGCCTTGCCGCGGCTGGCGATGGCGCTGGGGTATGCCGCGCTGCTGGTGCTGGCGTGGCCATACCTCTTCGGCACCGTGATCGGGCGCGCGATGGCGGCGGCAGGGCGCACGGCATTCACCAACTATCTCGGCACGACGCTGGTGATGAGCGCGCTGTTCTGCGGCTGGGGGCTGGGCCTGGGCTGGGGCGGTGCCCATGCTGTGCCGCGCTGGACGCTGCCGCTGTTCGTGCCGGCGGGATGGGCGCTGATGCTGGCCTGGCCGCAAGCCTGGCTGGCACGGTTCGGGCAGGGGCCGCTCGAGCGGGGGTGGCGCCGACTGACCTTTGCCGGGGTCAGCCGGACCGCTCGATCTAGACCGGCTGCGGGTGACGCGGGCTGAGGATCAGCACGCCTTCCTCCACCCGCCAGCCCTTGAGCCGGGTGAGGAAATTCATGCCCAGCACGTTGAGCCCGCCCGTCGTGTCGCTGACCACGACATCGAGATCGCGCGCGACGATCGAGCCGAAGTGCAGCGAGTCCATCCGTGCGAGCTGGGCCTCGACGTCGCCGTTGGCGGTGCGCATGACCACGGGCACGCGCAAGGGGTCGGGCTTGACGCCGGCTTCGGCCGCGGCTTCCCCGCTCAATGTCGTCACTGTTGCGCCGGTGTCGACCATGAAGCGGGTGCGGGTGCCGTTGACATTGGCCTCGATCCAGTAGTGCCCGTCCGAGGCGAGCGGGACGCGCACCTCGCCGCCCGAGACGCTGGCCGTGGGCATGCCGAGGCCGGGCAGGAAGGGCGCGACGCTGGGATCGAGGTGGGCAAAGCGCAGGCACGCCAGCGCGAAGACGCCGATCAGCAGCGTGTTGCCAAGAAAGCGCACCAGACGTGCCAGCCCGCCATGGCCAAGGCCGGCAAACAGCACCAGCAGCATCGCCACGAACGCGGCGCCGAGCAGGGGAGGGGGGCTGCTCAGCCACGGGGGCAGAGCGCCGGTGAGGGTCGAAAGCGATGGCATGGCGACCCTTGTCGCACAGCCAACCTTGCGGCAGCCTGAAAAACCGCATGCTTGCGGCTGGCATTAACGATCCGCCCATGGGCTGTCCCCTATAGGGACGCGCATTCGGTCGGGATGGCGATGCGGCCTGCGACCGGGCATGATGGGCCGGCAAGGGGAAGTGGATAACGCGATGCGACGGTGGCGCGAGTGGATCTGGCCCCGCAAGGGACGCCGTGGCGGCAGGCAGGGGCCTGACCGCTGGAGCCGGCTGGCCGTGATCGGCATCGGGTCGGCCGCAACTGGCCTTGCCATGCTGCTGGCATTCCACGTCGGGCAGGACCTCGCACAGACCTTTTCAGGCGGCAGCGACGACGTCACCGCCAGTACAGCGGCGGGAGGCGGCGTCGCGCAAGTCGCGAATGCGGCGACGCCGACACCACTGGCCGGTACCGTGCCGCCCTCGGCGCCCGTTTCCACATCGACCGCGCCGGACTCGCCCTTCGTAGTCAAGTCCGTGCTCAAGATCGACGGGCCGATCCGCTTCGGGCAATCCTATTGGGACGAGAGCCAGGGCGAGCCGGGGCCAGTGGTCATCACCGTCGATCTCGAGGCGCGCGTGCTGTCGGTGTTCCGCAACGGGCACGAGATCGGCGCAGCCGCGATCCTCAAGGGCTATGGCGACAAGCCGACGCCGACCGGGGTGTTCCCGATCACCCAGAAGGACGCGCGTCATGTGTCCAGCATCTATGACGCGCCGATGCCCTACATGCTGCGGCTGACCAACGATGGCGTCTCGATCCACGGCTCCAAGGTCGAGAAGGGCTATGCCACCAACGGCTGCGTCGGCGTGCCCGAGGATTTTGCCAGCAAGCTGTTCAAGGTGGCGAGCCTGGGCGACAAGGTCATTATCACCGACGGGCGGCGTCTGTCGGTCGGCGGCTCGATCAACCCCGGGGCCTGAGGCCGCGGGTGCCGCCGGGGGTCAGAACGGGATTTCGGCGCCGTCCCACGCGAAGACGTGGCCGCTTTGTGCCGGGACGAGGCCGTCGAGCACAGAAAGCAGCGCATCGGCTGACCGCTGCGGCGTGAACAGCGATTCCGGGGCGACACCGCGGTGGAACGGCGCGGACAGACCGGTATCGACCGTGCCGGGGTGCAGCCCGACCGCGATCGCCTGCGGATGGCTGCGCGCCAGTTCGATCGCGAGGCCCCGCAGCAGCATGTTTAGCGCAGCCTTTGCGGCGCGATAGCCGTGCCACCCGCCAAGACGATTGTCGCCGATCGAGCCGACCCGCGCCGAAAGGGCCGCAAACACGGCCCGCCTGTCGCGCGGCAGCAGGGAGGGCGCATGGCGCATGACCAGCGCCGGGCCGATGGCATTGATGGCGAACTGTTCGGCAAGGCCCGCCGCGGTGATCGCCCGCACCGACTTTTCCGGCCCGGTGCCATCGGCGCGCGTCAGGCGGCCGGTGGCGACGAGCACCATGTCGATCGGGCCGTGGGCGGCGAGGTCGTCGCAGGCGCGCGCCACGCTCGCTTCATCAGCATAGTCGAAGGTGAAGGGGCGCAGCTTGCCGGTGGCCGGCAGGGGCCGGCGGGCGCCGGCGTGGATGGCCTCGACCTCGGGCCGGGCTGCAAGCGCTGTGGTGAGTGCGGCGCCGATACCGCCCGACGCTCCGAATATCGCGACCTGCATCGGTATCTCCCTCGGTTGGGTAACCGGCATGGCCGCTGGGCCCGTGGCTGTCGAGCGCCCGAGGGGGCAGGTGTCAGGCGACGGCGGGAAGGGCCGGGCCCCCCGATCCCCTTATGCCCAGTGCGCCCGAGGGGAGATCGTGGCGATGGCGCGGGCAATCGAGCAGGTAGCCCTGCACCTGCGCGCAGCCGACCGAGCGCAGGAAGGCGAGCTGGGAATCGGTCTCCACGCCCTCGGCCAGTATGGGGACCTGCAGCGATTCGCCGATCGTCATGATCGCTTTGAGCAACATCCGCCCCTTGGGATCGGTGTCGTAGGTGCTGACGAAGGCGCGATCGACCTTGATCTTGTCGATCGGGAACAGGCTGATCGCCTCGAGCGAGGAATAGCCGACCCCGAAATCGTCGACCGCGATCTGCACCCCCAGCGCTTTGAGGCGGCGCAGCGCGTGCAGCGCACGGTCGCGATGGGTGATGAGCGCGGTTTCGGTGAGTTCGAGCTCGAGACGCGAAGGGGCAAGGCCGGTCTGCAGCAGGGTCTGGTGGACCAGCCGGTCGAAGTCGGGATTGCACAGCTGCACGGCCGAGACGTTGACCGCGACGCGCACCGGGGTCTGCTCGCGCGCGGCGAGCAGGCAGGCCTCGCGCAGCACGTGGGCGCCGATGGCGTCGATCAGGCCCGATTCTTCGGCAAGCGGAATGAACAAGGCCGGGCTGATCGCGCCGCGCACCGGATGGTGCCAGCGCGCCAGCGCCTCGTAGCCGACGACGGCCCCGGTCATGGTGTCGTGCTGCGCCTGGTAATGGACCGCGATCTCGTCGCGATCGATCGCGTGGCGCAGGTCCTCGACAAGGCCGAGGCGAAGGCGCGCGGTCTGGTCGGCGTCGGGGTCGTAGCGGGTGGCGCTGGCGGCCGGGTCCGCCTTGGCACGGCGCAGGGCGAGCCAGGCGTTGCCCAGCAGGGCATCGGCCGTAGACCCGTCATCGGGCGACAAGGCGTAGCCGATGCGGGCGAAGAGCCCGATGTCCTGCTCCCCGATCAACAGGGGCGCCTCGACCGTGCGGCGAAGGCGATCGATGAAGGACACGACGTCGGCAGCGGTGCTCACCAGGCAGCTTGCCGCGAACAGATCGCCGTGGAGCCGCGCAACCGCTTCCCCCGGCGCCATCGCATCGCGCAGGCGGCGGGCAAGGGCGCAGAGCGCGGCATCCCCCGCCTCGCGGCCCAGCCGGTCGTTGATCGCGGTGAAACAGGCGATGTCGAACTTGACGCAGAGCGTCTGGCGCAGATCGCGCCCCGAGGCTCGCGCATGGCCGGCCTCGACCAGCATCTGCCGCAGCGCAAGGACGAAGGCGGCGCGATTGGGCAGGCCGGTGAGAGGATCATGGCCGGCAAGGAACGCGTTGTATTCGGCCAGCGCGCGGCGCTGCACCAGTGCGCCGCGGAACCCTTCGAGCGCGGCGGCGATGCGGCCGAATTCGTTGCTGCTGGCAAGTCCCGTGACCGGCTCGTCGATCGCGCCATTCGCCAGGCGCTGCGTGATCCGCTCGACCTCGACCAGCGGCCGCAGCAGGGCGCGGCGCAGCCACAGGGCCATCGCTGCCACCCCGGCCATAGCCATGGCGAGGACGAAGGCGGAATCCTTCGCAAAGCCCTGCCAGAACGCGGCGCGATCCTGCGCCGTGGCGACGCGGACGCTGTAGGCACCGATGACCTCGCCCGGACGCACCGCCTCCGCACCCGTGCCGTGGCATCCCATGCAGCGCGCATCGGCAGCGGGGCCGCGGCCGAGCACCACGGGCCGGACGATGCGGACCGCCGCGCGGCCGACCGAACGCTGCTCCATGCCCGTTGCCAGCGCGTGGGCATCGAGGCGGTCATGGGGGCGTTCGGCGGCCTGCCGGTCGTGGCGGGCCTGCCATTTCATCGTCTGCGGGCTCATCACCGTCCAGACCTGCAGCCCGCGCGTATCGCGGCCCCAGGCGTGCATCGTCGCATCGAGCGTGCCGATGACGCGGTCGTCATCCGCCAGCGAGGCGCGGTGCGTCATCGCCTGGACATGCAGCGTCGAGGCCATGTCGAGCGCGCTTTGCGCGCGGCGCAGCGCCGCATCCGAGATCGCGTCATCGGCATGAAGCACGGTGAACACGATGCTGGACAGCTGGACGGTGCAGAGGATCATGACGATGCCGGCGACGAGGCGCGCGCCGATCGAGGCCTTGGCCTTGTGCCGCATGACTGTACTTGAAAGGGCCGAACCCGGCATGTCTCCTCCTCCCGGAAGTGGCAGCGCCGGCCAACGCCCGGACGATCGCGTCATCGATCGGCCTAGCAGCCTCATCATTCACGTTTGTTTGCCGGGCGGCTGCGCGCTGGCGCTGAGGCGATCGTTAGCCGCGGTTAACCATGGTGGTGCGGGCCGCCCGCCGTCGACGCCCGCCGATCCCAGTTGCGGTTCGTCCGATAGAGCTTGCACCCGGCGGGTGCCGCCGCCATCTTCGACGGCCGAAGACAACCCGCACTTGCCGCGCTTCACAGGACCAGACCATGGCGACGCCCCCTCCCGCATCCAGCAGCGCAACCGATACGCTGGCGCAGCCCGCGCCGACGATCCAGCTGACCCCGCCCGAGCCGGTGCCGGCGGTGGCGCCCGCGCAGGCCGCAGGGCTGGTGCCGGTGGCCGAGGAAGCGCGCAGCAAGCTCGAGGCCAAGGCCGAGGCCTTTGTGAACGAGTTGCTGGCGCAGGATGCCGCCAGCCCCGAATTCGGCAAGCGCGTCGACCAGCTGACCGCGATGGGACGCAAGGAGATCAGCGCGGCCGCGGGCATGTCCAATCGCTTCCTCGATCGCCCGATCAAGGCGATGGACAAGGATTCCGGCGTCGGCGCCAACCTCGCCGAATTGCGCCGCACGATCGAGGACCTCGATCCGGGCCGCAAGGGCAAGCTGTCGACCGGGCGCAAGCTGCTGGGCATCATCCCGCTGGGCAACAGCATGAAGAAGTACTTCGACGGCTATGTCTCGTCGCAGGGCCACATCAAGGCGATCCTCACCAGCCTGGCCTCGGGCAAGGACGAGCTGCTGATGGACAATGCCGCGATCGACGTAGAGCGGCAGAAGCTGTGGGAGGCGATGGGCAATCTCGAGCAGATGATCACCATCGCGCGCCTGCTCGACACCAAGCTGGAAGACGCCGCCGCCGATCTCGATCACAGCGATCCGGCCAAGGCCAAGGCGATCCGCGAGAGTGCGCTGTTCTATACCCGCCAGCGCCACCAGGACCTGCTGACGCAGATGGCGGTGACGGTGCAGGGCTATCTCGCGCTCGACCTCGTCAAGAAGAACAACGTCGAGCTGGTCAAGGGCGTGGACCGCGCCAGCACGACCACCGTCGCCGCGCTGCGCACCGCCGTGACCGTGGCGCAGGCGATGACCAACCAACGCCTGGTGCTGGAGCAGGTCACCGCGCTCAATACCACGACCGCCAACATCATCGATTCCACCGGCAAGCTGCTGCGCGAGCAGACCGGCAAGATCCACGAGATGGCCGCGTCGAGCACGGTGCCGCTCGAAACGCTGCAGCGCGCGTTCCAGAACATCTACGACACGATGGACACGATCGACACCTTCAAGCTCAAGGCGCTCGACGCGATGAAGCAGACGGTCGACACGCTTTCGGGCGAGGTCGAGAAGTCCAAGGGCTATATCGCAAGGGCCGAGGGCGCCGCGCGCGGTGCCGAACCGGGCGCGCCGTCGTTGTTGAGCCTGGAGGGGTGAGTGGGGTTGCGCATGGCTTCCACCACCCCCAACCCCCTCCTCTAAAGAGGAGGGGGCGATTTGCCGCACACTCCCCCTCCTCTTCAGAGGAGGGGGGCGGGGGGTGGTGGCAGCCTGAACCAACCTTAGAGCGAAAGAGTACATGACCCTGTCCGATTCCGACCGTATCCTGTCCGAGGCCCGGCAATCCCTGACGCTCCAGCGCGCCGGGGGGCGTCGTCGTTCGATCGGCGCGCGGTCGGCCGAGATGAAGCGGCGCCACCTGGCGCGCAAGGTCACGCGCATGGCGATGGCGGTGGGGGCGATCCTGCTCGCCGGCATGGTCGCGGGGCTGGTGATCGACGGCATCGGGCTTGGCGGTCTGCTGCTGATGATCGTCGCGATCATCGGTGCGCTGGCCTTCTTCGCGACGTATCCCAAGCTCAAGGTCCCGGACCTCGGCACGATCAACCGCGGCGACGTGCGCACGATGGTTGGCCGCACCGAGCTGTGGCTCGAGGCGCAGCGACCGGCGCTGCCTGCGCCCGCGGTGCGGCTGGTCGACCAGATCGGGTTGCAGCTCGATGGTCTTGGCGCGCAGCTGGAAGGCATCGACCCGGCCGAGCCGGCCGTGGCCGAAGTGCGCAGCCTGGTGGGCGAGCATTTGCCCGGCATGGTCGAGAGCTGGCGCAAGATCCCGCCGCACCTGCGCCGCGAGGAGCGGGGCGGGCGCAATGCCGACCAGCAGCTGGCCGACGGCCTCACCAAGATCAGCGGCGAGATCGACCAGATCACCCGCCAGCTGGCCGCCGGCGACCTCGACGCGCTGGCGGTGCGCGGCCGCTATCTCGATTACCGCTATGGCGACGCGCTCGATGCGCCGGCGCTCGACGCACCCGTTTCCCCGCGGGCGCCAACCCCCCAGCCGGCCAATCTGCCGGCACCGGAGACCAAGTGATGCAGATTACCCTTCCCCATACCCTCGGCAAGGACGAGGTGCGCCGCCGCCTCGAATCGCGGCTGGGCGATGCCTCGGGCAAGGCGAGCGAACTGATCGGCGGCATGGCGCAGGTCGAGACGTCGTGGGTCGACAGCGATCACCTGGCGATGACCATCTCGGCCATGGGCTTCACCATTCCCAGCACGGTCGCGATCGAGGAAAACCAGCTGGTGTTCGACGTCGACGTCCCGGCCGGGCTCGGCTTCGCGCGCGGCATGATCGAAGGCATGATCCGCGAGAAGGGCGAAAAGCTGCTCGTCTGAGCGCGCCTTAGAGGTCCTTGCGCTCGAGTTCGAGGAATTCGGGCGGAAGGCGTAGCGTGCTCGCGACGAGGCGGGTTTCCAGCAGGAGATAGACCAGCGCCGCCATCAGCAGCGCGATGGCGATGAAGAACGTCGCGGCGGTCACGTCGTCGAGGTGCTGGATGCTGGTCATCTGCATGAAGAACAGCGAGCCGACGGTGACGCCGATCGCCAGCCCAGCGAGGACCAGCAGCAGCAGCGCGCGACCGATCAGCTGGATGCGGCGGTCGACGTAGCGGATCTCGACCACCACCGCGTCGTGCGCGATGCCGGTCGTTTCGGCATGCAGCACCTGCAGGTGACGCGAACGATCGACCATGCGACCGAGCCGCGTGGTCAGGATGTTCATGATGTTGCCGATCGCCACCAGCACGAAGACCGGGGCGAGGGAGAGCTGAATGGTCTGCGCGATCATGGCATGCACCATGGCGCGGAACGCGGCCCCGACGCAAGGGAGGGTTCGTGCGCCGGGCGGCCGATGCGTGGCCGGTTCAGTCGATCCGCGCGCCGCCTTTCCACAGGGCCAGAACCCGCCCTTCGACTGGACGGCGGTCGAACGGGGTATTGCCCGCGCTGGCGGCCATCTTGTCGGAATTGACGACCCACGGGCGGTCGGGCGAGACCACCGCAAGGTCGGCCTCGGCGCCCACCACCAGCCGGCCGGCATTGACGCCGAGCAGCGCCGCCGGGTTGCCGGCGAGCAGGGTAAAGGCGCGCGTCACATCGATCACGCCATCGCGCACCAGGGTCAGCGTCAGCGGCAGCAGCGTCTCGGCGCCGGCCATGCCAGGCTCGGCATCGGCGAAGGGCAGGCGCTTGTCTTCCGGACCGCGTGGGTCGTGGCCGGAGGAGACCACGTCGATCGTGCCGTCGGCCAGCGCGGCGATCACCGCCTTGCGATCGGCATCGGCGCGCAAGGGGGGCGAGAAGCGGCAGAACGTGCGGAAGTCGACCAGTTCGAGGTCCGACAGCATGAAGTGCGCCGGGGTTACGCCTGCGGTCACCTGCACCCCGCGCGCCTTGGCCTCGCGCACGAGGTCGAGGGCACGCGCGGTCGTCACCTGGCGAATGTGAAGGCGCGCGCCGGTCATCTCGGCCAGCGCGCAATCGCGGGCGACGGCAAGGGCCTCGGCCTCGGCAGGCGCGGAGGGCAGGCCGAGCCGGGTGGCGACCTCGCCAGCGGTGGCGACAGCGCTGCCGGTGATCCCGGCGTCCTCGGCATGGGTGACGACGACGAGGTCGAGCATCGCGCAATACGACAGCAGGCGCAGCATGACGCCCGAATCCGCGATCCAGCGGCGCCCGGTGCTGACCGCGCGGGCGCCGGCCTCGCGCATCAGCGCCAGCTCGGCCAGCTCGGTGCCCTCGAGCCCGCGCGTGGCGGCGGCGAGCGGGTGGACCCAGAAGTCGGGCTTGCCCGATTGCGCGGCGAAGCGCACGCGTGCGGGATGGTCGAGCGGTGGTGCCTGGTCGGGCATCAGCGCGGCGCGGGTGATCCCGCCGAAATGGAACGCGGGCTTGTCGATCGCGAAGACGCCAAGATCGACGAGGCCGGGCGTCACCAGCGCGCCGCGGGCATCGAATACGCTGTCGCCATCCTGGGCTTGGGCATCATCGCCGATCGCGACGATCCGGCCACCGACGCAGCGCAAGGGGGCAGCCAATGGCTCGCCCTGGGGCAGGACCAGCCGGCCGTTGATGATGACGAGGGGCTGCGGGGTCATGCGCGGTCTCCGCCCAGCGGCGCCCAGCCGGGCACTTGCCGGGCACGGCGGGTGAGAACTTCGAGGCAGGCCATGCGGATCGCGACGCCGCGCTCCACCTGCCGGGTGATGAGGCTGCGCTCGACATGGTCGGCGACCTGGCTGTCGATCTCGACGCCGCGGTTCATCGGGCCGGGGTGCATGACCAGCGCGTCGGGTTCGGCACGGGCCAGCCGTTCGAGCGAGAGGCCGTAAAGGTGCCGGTATTCGCGCGGGGAGGGAATGAACTGGCCCTGCATCCGCTCCATCTGCAGGCGCAGCATCATTACCACTTGCGCACCTTTGAGCGCGGCATCGAAATCGTGGAACACCTTGACGCCCATGACCTCGATCTCGGCCGGCATCAGCGCGGGCGGCGCGCAGACGCTGACTTCGGCGCCCAGCGCGGTGAGCGACAGGATGTTGGAGCGGGCGACGCGGCTGTGAAGGATGTCGCCGCAGATGGTGACGCGCAAGCCGTTGAGATCGCTGCCCGGCGGCAGGCCCATGGCATGGCGGATGGTGAGCGCATCGAGCAGTGCCTGGGTGGGGTGTTCGTGCTGCCCGTCGCCCGCGTTGAGCACGGGACAATCGACCTTTTCCGCGATCAGCCGCACCGCGCCCGAGCTGGCATGGCGGATGACGATGGCATCGGCGCGCATGGCGTTGAGCGTCATCGCCGTGTCGATCAGCGTCTCGCCCTTTTTCACGCTCGAGGTGGCTGCGTGCATGTTGACCACGTCGGCGCCCAGCCGCTTCCCGGCGATCTCGAACGAGAGCAGCGTGCGCGTGCTGTTCTCGAAAAAGGCGTTGATGATGGTCAGGCCCGAGAGCAGGTCCGCGCGCTTTTGCGACTGGCGGTTGAGTTCGACCCACGGCTCGGCTTCGTCGAGCAGGTAGAGGATCTCGTGCCGCGCGAGCTGGCCGATCCCGGTGAGGTCGCGGTGCGGGAAGGCGAGGCCACCCGCCGGATAGCGGCGCGTCAGGCTGTCGGGCGAAGGGGTGGGGTTCGATGGGTGCATCGAAGACCACGCCCTAGACCTGTGGGGCAGGGGCGGCAAGTCTTTCGGCTGGCGCCCAGCGGCGCGGCTGGCTAGATATCCCCCATGAAATTTGCCCGCTCGGTCTGGAAAGTCCTCGTCGCGATCAAGGATGGCTTGGTCCTCCTGTTCCTCCTGCTGTTCTTCTGGGCGCTTTACGCGGCCCTGACGCTGCGCCCGGTGCCAGGCGCGGTGGAGGACGGCGCACTGACCATCGCGCTCGATGGCCCGGTGGTGGAGGAACGCAGCGCGATCCAGCCGAGCCAGCTGCTGCTCTCGGGTGCGGCGCCGACCCGCGAATACCAGGCGCGCGACGTGGCACGGGCGATCGAGGCCGCGGCGGACGACAGCCGGATCAAGGCCGTGGTCCTCGACCTCGAACGGTTCGGCGGCGGGCGACAGGTCCATCTCAGCCGGATCGGCGCGGCGATGGACAAGGTTCGCGCCGCGCACAAGCCGGTACTGGTGCGCGGATTGCTCTATACCGACGATGCCGTGCAGATCGCCGCGCACGCGAGCGAGGCCTGGGTCGATCCCATCGGTGGTGCGATCGTGACCGGCCCGGGCGGATCGCAGCTCTACTACAAGGGGCTGATGGACCGCCTCAAGATCAAGGCGCACATCTTCAAGGTCGGCACGTACAAGTCCGCGGTCGAGCCCTATGCCCGCAGCGATGCCTCGCCCGAGGCCAAGGAAAACCTCGCCGGTGTCTATGGCGCGCTGTGGCAGGCCTGGAAGGACGAGGTGAAGAAGGCGCGGCCCAAGGCCGACATCGACCGCGTGACCCGCGATCCGCAGGGGTGGCTGGCGCAAAGCGGCGGCGACATGGCGCAGGCCGCGGTCAAGGCCGGGCTCGTGGACAAGGTGGGCGACAAGGCCGCGTTCGGTGAGCGCGTGGGCGACCTGGTCGGCCACGACAAGGAAGGGCCCGCGGGCAGCTACAAGGGCACGACGCTGGCGAAATACCTGGCCGACAAGCCGGAACCCAAGGCCGGCAAGGCCATTGCCGTCGCCACCGTCGCCGGCGAGATCGTCGACGGCGAAGCAGGCCCGGGTCGCGCAGGCGGCACGCGCATCGCCGACCTGATCGACAAGGCGGTGGCGAGCGGCGACTATGCCGCGCTGGTCGTGCGGGTGGATTCACCGGGCGGTTCGGTGACCGCGGCCGAGCGCATCCGCGCCGCGATCGTGCGCGCCAAGGCCAAGGGGCTGCCGGTGGTGGTGTCGATGGGCAACCTCGCGGCAAGCGGCGGATATTGGGTTTCCACCCCGGCGAGCCGCATCTTCGCCGAGCCGGCGACGATCACCGGCTCGATCGGCGTGTTCGCCGTGGTGCCGAGCTTCGAGGACACGCTGGCGAGCTATGGCGTCACCTCCGATGGCGTGCGCACGACCCCGCTGTCCGGGCAGCCCGACATTCTCGGCGGGCTCAGCCCCGAGGTCGAGGCGCTGTCGCAGGCCGGCGTCGAGAGCTTCTATGCGCGCTTCCTCTCGCTTGTCGCCACCGCGCGGCACAAGACCCCGGCGCAGATCGACGCGATCGCGCAAGGGCGGGTGTGGGATGGCGGCACCGCACGCCAGATCGGGCTGGTCGACCAGTTCGGCGGCATCGAGGACGCGCTGGCCTATGCCGCCAAGGCTGCCAAGCTCGACAGCTGGCATGCCGAATACCTGGGCGCCAACCAGAGCGGCTGGCAGGGTTTCCTCGCCAGCATCATGGATGATGGCAGCAGCAGCGAGGACGCGCATGCCGCCACCGACGTGACCGGCCTGATCGCGCTGCGCCAGCAGGCGCTGGGCGCACGCATGCTGGCCGACCTCGATCGCCTGACCGGCGCGGCTGGGGCACAGGCCTATTGCCTCGAATGCGGTACTACGGCGCAGGTCGTGCCGGCTCAGAGGGCCGGCTGGCTCGCGATGTTCGTCCGCATGACAGGGCTCGGCGGTCCTTCCAGCCTGCGCTGACGCCGGCCAGATAAAGCAAGGGCCACCCCAGCCATCGTGCCGGGGTGGCCCTTGCCGTTTCAAGAAGGGTTGCGATCAGTCGGCCGTCGGGATTTCCGCCGGCGTCAACGGGTCGATACGGTCGGGCGTCACCGGCGGCGTTTCGGCCGGCTCTTCCATCGGCGCCTCGTCGGGGGTGATCACCGGCGGCACGTCGGGCGGCGATTGCGGATCGATGCGATCGGGGGGAGGGGTGCTGGCCATGGGTCGCGGTCCTTTCCGGTTGGTCATGGGATCAACGGATGCCCATGGCGCCTTGTTCCATCCGACCAGCGCCGGGCTTGTGCTTTTCGACGTGCTGGGATAGGGGCACCGCTCGCTTTTTGCCGGATGCGGGCGTGGCGGAACTGGTAGACGCGCTGGATTTAGGTTCCAGTATCGCAAGATGTGGGGGTTCGAGTCCCTTCGCCCGCACCAGAATCGCCCGGCCGAATCCGAACGGATTTTGAGGCGCCCGAGGGCGGCGCCAGTCGAGAAAGTTGGATCAGGATGCAGATCGTCGAAACCAGCAACGAGGGCCTGAAGCGCGCCTATGCCGTGACCATTCCGGCCGCCGACATCGCGGCGCGCGTGGACGGTGAAATCAAGAAGATCGCTCCGCAGGTGCGCATGCCCGGCTTCCGCGCCGGCAAGGTCCCCGCGAACCTCGTGCGCAAGATGCATGGCCCGGCCCTGCACCAGGAAGCGCTGCAGACGACGATTCGCGAAGCCATGGACAAGCTGGTGGCCGACCACCAGCTGCGCCCTGCGATGCAGCCCGACGTCGCGCTCGGCGAAGGCTACGAGGAAGGCAAGGACGCCACGCTGACCGTCAGCCTCGAAGTGCTGCCCAAGGTCGAGGCCCCCTCGCTCGAAGGCCTGAAGCTGGAAAAGCTGACCGTGCCCGTCACCGACGCGCAGGTCGATGAAGCCGTCGAGCGGATTGCGGCCGGCCAGAAGAGCTTCACCGACGCCGAAGAAGGCGCCGAGGCCAAGGACGGCGACCAGCTGATCATCGACTTCCTCGGCAAGCTCGACGGCGAGCCTTTCGAAGGCGGCGCCGCGGAAGACCAAGCGCTGGAAATCGGCGCTGGCCGCTTTATCCCCGGTTTCGAGGAACAGCTCGTCGGTGCCAAGGCTGGCGACGAGAAGGTCATCACCGTGACGTTCCCCGAGGAATATCCGGCCGCGAACCTCGCCGGCAAGGAAACCACCTTCGACATCAAGGTCAAGGCGGTGAAGAACCCGGGTGAGTTCGTCGCCAACGACGACTTCGCCAAGTCGCTCGGCCTCGAGAGCCTCGAGCAGCTGCGCGGCCTGCTCAAGGGCCAGCTCGAGCAGGAAACTGCCGGCCTGACCCGCACCGCCATGAAGCGCGCGCTGCTCGACCAGCTCGCCGCCGGCCACGACTTCGACGTGCCGCCCTCGATGGTGGAAGCCGAGTTCTCGCAGATCTGGGAACAGCTGAGCCAGGAAGCGCAGAACGAGGAAAATCCCGAGGACGCGCTCAAGGAAATCGAAGCCGAGAAGGACGACTACCGCAAGATCGCGGAACGTCGCGTGCGCCTCGGCTTGCTCCTCTCGGAAATCGGCCAGGCCAACGGCGTGGTGGTGACCCAGCAGGAAATGGAAATGCTGATCCGCCAGGCGGCGCAGCAGTACCGCGAGCAGGATCGCCAGCGTTTCGTCGACTACGTGCGTTCGGAACCGCTTGCTGCCGCCCAGCTGCGCGCGCCGCTCTATGAGGACAAGGTCGTCGACTTCCTGTTCGACAAGGCCGAAGTGACTGAGCGCGAAGTGACGCGCGACGAGTTGCAGGCCGCGATCCAAGCCGAAGAGAACGCTGACGCCGCGACCGAAGCCAAGCCGGCGAAGAAGAAGGCCGCCAAGAAGGCCGACGACGTTGCCGAAGGCGAAGCAGCTGAGGCCGACGCCAAGCCGGCGAAGAAGAAGGCTGCCAAGAAGGCCGACGACGCCGCCGAAGGCGAAGCGACTGACGCCGAGGCGAAGCCAGTCAAGAAGGCTCCGGCCAAGAAGAAGGCTGCTGCCGAGGGCGACGACGCCTGATCGGCTGACGCTTTCCAGCAAACCGAAAGGGGCGCGGCCGGCAACGGTCGCGCCCCTTTTCGTATTCGGTGTCATACTTAGGAATCGTACGGATTGGCGGCTTGATTGGATGTGAGAGAATCGGGGCATCGGAACACCCAGAGGGGGATCACCCGATGCCTACCGTGCGCAATCGCCGCGCTGGCGGCGCCAAGCAGACCACATCGAACACATCACGACGATCGGCGACCGCCATGCGCGGGGCGCCGCCGCCTGCCGGGGGCAGCGCGGCGCCAGCGCCGTTCCTGCTGCAAAGGCCGATGCCGCCGGCATTTCCCGCCGACCTCATCCTGCCTCCGCGGCGGGGCGCGATCATCACCACCGCCGCCTGGCCCGCCGGCCTCATTCCGGCGCCGCTGCCGCTCTCGCCGCCGCGTCTGCCGCTGGTGCCCCCGGCGGGGCGTCCGGGTGGACTGCCGGGCGAGCGCACCCCGCAGCGGGATGCGCCGCCGCAGCGGCGCAAGGCGGCGGGTCCGCAGACGGCGAAGTCCGCCCGGAAGGCCGCGCGGCGGGCGGCTGCAGCGGCCGAGATGGCGCGTCGCGCCGGGCAGGAGCAGGCGGACAAGCCCGAGACCGTTGCCACCGCGCCCAGGCCGTCAGAGGCCCTGCCGCCAGAGCCCGTGCTGCTCCGGCTCACGCCGCCCGATGTCTGTGCAACTTCGGCCATCGCGCCTGCATCGGCACCCCCCGTATCCGCACCCCCCGTATCCGCACCAGACGATCGCACGCCCCTGCCGCGCGGACAGGCCCTGGCCGTGCCCCAGCCGGGACTGCTCGATGCGGTCGCCGCAAGCCTTGGGGATGCCGGACGGTTTCTCGCCCGCTTCGTGCCCGGCCTTCGCCGGTCGCGCGCGCTGCGCGAGCAGATGGCGCGGACCGAGGCGCGCTTGCGGGCGATGGAAGCGCAACTGGCGGCCCTCGAAGCCCTGCGCGCGCGTGTCGCCGCCTAACCTTTCCCGATTCCCTGCGGCTATCCACGCATTCCCGCGCATTTGCGCTTAATGCCCTTGAACATCCTCGGCTGGCACGCGACATAGGCGATCGCAACCAGATGAGGATTCCCATGCTCGACGTGCTCGGCAGCCGCTCTGCCCAAGGTAAGTTCAACATTGACCCGGTGACCGGCGCGCTCGTCCCGGTCGTTGTCGAGCAGACCAGCCGTGGCGAGCGCAGCTTCGACATCTTCAGCCGCCTGCTGCGCGAGCGCATCGTGTTCATCACCGGCGCGATCGAGGACCACATGGCCTCACTGATCGTCGCCCAGCTGCTGTTCCTCGAATCGGAAAATCCGTCGAAGGACATCTCGATGTACATCAACTCGCCGGGCGGCGTCGTCACGGCGGGCATGGCGATCCATGACACCATGCAGTACATCCGCCCGCGCGTGTCGACCGTGTGCATCGGCCAGGCCTGCTCGATGGGCAGCTTCCTGCTGGCCGCCGGCGAGCCGGGCATGCGCATCGCGCTGCCGCATGCGCGCATCATGATCCACCAGCCTTCGGGCGGGGCGCAGGGCATGGCCTCGGACATCGAGATCCAGGCCCGCGAGATTCTGCGCATCAAGAAGCGCATGAACGACCTTTACGTGAAGTACACGGGCAAGAGCCTGGAGGAAGTGGAACGCGCGATGGACCGCGACACCTTCCTCGAAGCCGACGAAGCGCAGGCCTTCGGCCTGGTGGACAAGGTTTTCGAATCGCGTCCCCAATCCGAACAGACCGGCGTTGAGAGCGGCACGGGCGGCGCGCCTTCCGCCTGATTAATCATTCTGCGACCGCCCCTTAAGCATTGCGAAAGGGACGCGGGAGCAGGGTTGATCACCTCGTTTCTGGCCCGGTTGATTAATACCCTTGTGGTAGTAGGATAACCGGGCCGGCCTCTCGTGGAGGGGCGCCTGGGATTGAAGAATGACAAAGCTTTCCGGATCGGACTCTAAAAGCACGCTCTACTGCAGCTTCTGCGGGAAGTCGCAGCACGAGGTGCGCAAGCTCATCGCCGGCCCGACGGTCTTCATCTGCGATGAGTGTGTCGAGCTGTGCAACGACATCATCCGGGAAGAGACCAAGCAGGGCATCGCCGGCAAGAAGGACGGTGGCGTACCCACGCCGCGCGACATCTTCGAGACGCTGAACGACTACGTGATCGGGCAGGACCGCGCCAAGCGCGTGCTGTCGGTGGCCGTGCACAACCACTACAAGCGCCTCAAGCACAGTGGCAAGGGCGGCGACGTCGAGCTTTCGAAGTCGAACATCCTGCTCGTCGGCCCGACCGGTTCGGGCAAGACGCTGCTGGCGCAGACGCTTGCCAAGACCTTCGACGTGCCGTTCACGATGGCCGACGCCACCACGCTGACCGAAGCCGGCTATGTGGGCGAGGACGTCGAGAACATCATCCTCAAGCTGCTCCAGGCCAGCGACTACAACGTCGAGAAGGCGCAGCACGGCATCGTCTACATCGACGAGATCGACAAGATCAGCCGCAAGGCCGAGAACCCGTCGATCACGCGCGACGTGTCGGGCGAGGGCGTGCAGCAGGCGCTGCTCAAGCTGATGGAAGGTACGACCGCGTCGGTGCCGCCGCAGGGCGGGCGCAAGCATCCGCAGCAGGAATTCCTGCAGGTCGACACGACGAACATCCTGTTCATCTGCGGCGGTGCCTTTGCCGGCCTCGACAAGATCATCGCCGACCGCCTGCAGAAGCGTTCGATCGGCTTCGGCGCGCATGTCGCCGATCCCGACAAGCGCCGCGTGGGCGAACTGCTGCAGAAGGCCGAACCGGAAGATCTGCTGAAGTTCGGCCTGATCCCCGAGTTCATCGGCCGCCTGCCGGTGATCGCGACGCTCAACGATCTCGATATCGTGGCACTGGTCAAGATCCTGCGCGAGCCCAAGAACGCGCTGGTCAAGCAGTACGCCAAGCTGTTCGAGCTGGAAGACGTGGCGCTGACCTTCACCGACGACGCGCTCGAGGCGATCGCCAAGAAGGCCATCGAACGCAAGACCGGCGCACGCGGCCTGCGCTCGATCGTCGAAGGGCTGCTGCTCGACACGATGTTCGACCTGCCCACGCTCGAAGGCGTCACCGAAGTGGTGGTCGACAAGGACGTGGTCGAGGGCCGCAAGGAACCCGTCCAGGTGCTCAAGGGCAAGGAACAGGCCGCCTGATCGGGCGACTGCCTTCCCCCTGACCCGAACCTGATCCCAAAAGGCCCCCGCTGGAAACAGCGGGGGTTTTTGTTTGTGCGGGTCTGCGGCGCGTGGGGGGCTTCGACAGGCTCAGCCCGAACGGTACGGGGCAGGGGACGGGCGCAGGGCTTCGCCCGCGATCTCCTATACATGAGTGCAGGATGTGTCCGTCGCGCAGATGCCTAGACCCTGCATTACCGGAATTTAACGCGGCAGACAGCGGGCGGTCGCAGGGCCTCGGCCAAAGGGCTGCAATCGGATCGTCGTGTGCCTGCCCCGTGCCGGCGCCGCCGAACCGCCCTTTGGACCGAAGAAAAGACCCTGCGCGATGAACTTTGACCACGCTGTGCCGCAAATGACCCGTGCCCGGCAGATCCGGGTGCTGGCTCTGTCCGTCGCTGCCGTCGCCCTCGTGGCGGTGGGAGCCACCACCATCCACGCCTGGATGCACCAGCCGGCCGCCGCGCCGGCGCCCTTGCCAGCCGGCGAGGTCCAGTTGACCGATGGCCAGGTGAAAAGCCTCAAGATCGAGACGGTGGGCGCGGACGACGGGTTCGCGCGCACGGGCGCAAGCGGTCAGATCGCGGTGGACGAGACCCGCTCGACCCCGGTCTTCCTGCCCTATTCGGGCCAGGTCCAGAAGGTCTTCGTGCAGAACGGCGATCGCGTCAGCGCCGGCACGCCGCTGCTGTCGGTGCGGACCACCGACATCGCGGATGCGCGCAATGCGCTGGCGGCCGCGCTCGCCCAGCGTACCAGTGCGGCAGCGCAAGTACGGGTCGCGCAGGAGAACGCCTCGCGTGCCGAGGAAGTCTATCGCAGCGCGGGCGGCGCACTCAAGGATCTGCAGCAGGCGCGCAGTGACCTGGTCGCCGCGCAGTCGCAGCTCGGCATCGCCGACGCTGCGATGACCGCGGCGCGGGCCAAGCTGTCGGTCTTCGGCGCGAATGGCGGCGGGGGCGGCGATGCCGTGATGCGCGCGCCGATCGGCGGCGTGGTCGTCACCCGCGCGATCGCGCAGGGCCAGTATGTCAGCGGCGGGGCGGGCGGCAGCAGCCAGCCCTCGTTCCTGATTGCCGACCTCTCGCGCGTGTGGCTGGTGGCGCAAGTGGCGGAAAGCGATGCCTCGCGCGTGCATATCGGCGACAAGGTCGTCGTGACTGCCACGGCCTATCCGGGCCGCACCTTCGATGCGACGATCGACAACGTCGGCGCGCAGATCGACCCGGTCTCGCACCGTCTCCAGGTGCGCGCGACGATCGCCAATCCCGACGGCGCGCTCAAGCCGCAGATGTTCGCGAACTTCACCATCGAGACCCCCGACAAGGAGGTTCCTGCCGTTGCGGCCGCGCCGCGCCTGCTGAGCCTGCCTTCCGAGGCGGTGATCCACGAGGGCGACAGCGCCCGCGTCTGGGTGTGGCAGGGCAAGGGCCGGGTCAAGGTGCGCGACGTGGTCACCGGCGAGAGCCATGACGGCCGCGTGACGATCGTCTCGGGCCTCAACCCCGGCGAGAAGGTCGTGACCCAGGGCGCGATCTTCGTGAACGAAGCGGGGCTCGACTGATGGTCAATCTGGTTCGTTATGCGCTGGGCCAGCGCATGGCCGTGGTCGCATTCTTCCTCGTCATGATCGTGGCGGGGGGAATCGCTTTCTATAATCTCAACATCGAGGCCTACCCCGACCCGGTGCCGCCGATGGTGGAAATCGTGACTCAATCTTCGGGCCTGTCGGCCGAGGAGATGGAGCGCAACGTCACCATCCCGATCGAGGTCCAGATGTCGGGCCTGCCGCACATGACCGCGATCCGCGCGATCTCGTTGTTCGGCCTGTCGGACGTGAAGATCCAGTTCACGTACGACTTCAATTACGAGCAGGCGCAGCAGCAGGTCATCAACCGCCTGGCGCAGCTGCCGCAGCTGCCGGGCGGCGCGGTGCCGACGATTTCGCCGACCAGCCCGGTGGGCGAGATTTACCGCTATCGCATCGCCGCCCCCAAGGGCTACTCGGTCGAGGACCTCAAGACCCTGCAGGACTGGGTGCTGCAGCGCCGCTTTCGCGCCATTCCCGGCGTGGTCGACGTGACGGGCTGGGGCGGAAAGCTGCGCAGCTACGACGTCGTGGTCGACAACGATCGCCTGCAGGCTCACCACCTGACCGTCGCGCAAGTCATCGCCGCGCTCGGCAAGGCGAATGCCAACGTCGGCGGCCAGACCATCAACTTCGGCGCACAAAGCGCGATCGTGCGCGGCATCGGCCTGATCCAGTCGGTCGATGCGCTGGAAGACACCCCCGTGGGCCGCGACGGCACCGCGCCGGTGCTCGTGCGCGACGTGGCGACAGTCAAGATCGGCAACATGCCGCGCAACGGCATCGCCGGGCTCAACAACGATGACGACATCGTCCAGGGCATCGTGCTGATGCGCCGCGGCGCGCAGTCGATGCCGACGATCAATGCGGTCAAGGCCGAGATCGATACGATCAATTCGACCGGCGTGCTGCCTCCCGGCGTGCACCTCGAGCGGATCTACGACCGTTCGGACCTCATCGGCGTGACCACGCGCACGGTCATGGAAAACCTCGTCGCCGGCGTGCTGCTGATCTTCATCCTGCAGTGGGCGTTCCTCGGCAACCTGCGCAGCGCGCTGATCGTGGCCGCGACCATTCCCTTCGCGCTCGCCTTCGCTGTGCTGATCCTGACGATAGAGGGGGAGAGCGCCAACCTGCTCTCGGTGGGTGCACTGGACTTCGGGCTGGTGGTCGACGCGACCGTCATCATGGTCGAGAACATATTCCGGCACATGGCCGAGCGATCCCATCATGTCGAAACCGAGGAGGGCGGCCGCTATACCTTCGCCAGCCGTATCGGATCGGTGCTGGGTGCGAGCAGTGAAGTCAGCCGTGGCATCTTCTTTGCCGCCGCGATCATCATCACCAGCTTCCTGCCGCTGTTCACGCTGACCGGCGTCGAGGGCCACATCTTCGGCCCGATGGCCAAGACCTATGCCTATGCCATCATCGGCGGGTTGCTCGCGACCTTCACCGTGGCGCCGGTGCTGTCGGCACTGATGCTGCCCGACAAGCTGGACGAGGCCGAGACCTGGCTCGTCTCGCGGATCCGCAGGATCTACGAGCCGATGGCCGCCTTTGCCTTCCGCAACCAGTTCCTGGCGATCGGCGCGGGTGCGCTGATGGTGATCGGGGCCTTCGTCGGCGTGCGATCGCTGGGCGTGGAGTTCCTGCCGCACCTCGAGGAAGGGAACATGTACATCCGCGCCTCGCTGCCGGCGGCGATCTCGCTCGATGCGGGCGAGCCGACCGCGCGGGCGATCCGCCGCGACATCATGCAGTATCCCGAGGTGACCTCGGTGCTGTCGGCGCATGGCCGCCCGGATGACGGCACCGACGCCACGGGCTTCTTCAATATCGAGTACTTCGTGCCGCTCAAGCCGTTCGACGAATGGCCCAAGGGCATGGACAAGGAGAAGCTGGTCGCCGACCTCTCGGCCAAGCTCCAGGCGAAGTATCCCGGCGTCGACTTTTCGTTCTCGCAGATCATCGAGGACAACGTCGAGGAAGCCGCCTCGGGCGTGAAGGGCGCGAACTCGGTCAAGCTGTTCGGCCCCGACCTCGAGACGCTCGAGAAGATCGCCGGGCAGCTGCGCGACCAGATGGCCAAGGTGCGCGGGATCACCGATCTGGGCATCTTCCAGTCGCTGGGCCAGCCGACCGTGCGGATCGACGTCGATCGTGAGAAGGCGGCACGCTATGGCCTGAGCGTCGACGACGTGAACCAGACCGTGCAGGCCGCGATCGGCGGCACCTCGCCGGGCGACCTCTACGAGCCGCACACCGACCGGCACTTCCCGATCGTGGTGCGCCTGCAGGCCGACCAGCGCGACAGCCTCGAGGCGGTGAAGCGCATCACCGTGGGCGCGACCGCCCCTGACGGGACGACGATCGCCGTGCCCTTGTCGGAACTGGCAGACATCCGCCTGACCACCGGTGCGAGCTTCATCTATCGCGAGCACCAGCAGCGTTACATCCCGATCAAGTTCTCGGTCCGCAACCGCGACCTGGGCAGTGCGGTCGAGGAAGCGCAGGCGCGCATCGCCAAGAATGTGCAGCTGCCGCCGGGCTACAGCCTCGAATGGGCGGGCGAGATGAGCAACCTCAAGAATGCTGTGGCACGGCTGGAGATCGTGGTGCCGCTGAGCCTGCTGCTCATGTTCGGGCTGCTGTACATCAACTTCCGCTCGCTGCGCGATGCGCTGCTCGCCTTCTCGGTGATCCCGATGGCGGTAGTCGGCGGGGTGCTCGGGCTGATGCTGACGGGAACGGCGTTCTCGATCTCGGCGGCGATCGGTTTCGTGGCGCTGTTCGGCATCGCGGTGATGGACGGCATCCTGCTGGTGACCAGCTTCAACCAGGCAATGGATGAAGGCATGGCGCAACTCGACGCGCTGCGCCACGCGACGACCAACTCGCTGCGCCCGGTGCTGATGACCTGCCTCGTCGCGGCGATCGGCCTTGCGCCGGCCGCGGTCGCCACGGGCATCGGCAGCCAGGTGCAGAAGCCGCTGGCGCTGGTGGTGGTGGGCGGCATGACCATGGCGCCGCTGCTGATCCTGCTGGTGCTGCCGCTGCTCATCAACCGCTTCTCCAGCCGTGTCGCGGCCGCGCGCAAGCGGACGGCGGACGGGGAGACCACGGCTCCGGCCCTCGAACAGGATGGAGAACCGGCATGATCCGTATCTCGCGCAATGCCCTGGCGCAGGGCGTCGCTGTCAGCGCCCTGATGCTGTCGGGCGCGGCGGCGGCAAAGGCGCCGCCGCCGGTGTCCGCCAGCGTCGACGTTCCACTGCCGCCGAGCGTGACCGGAAATGCCCCGGCGCGCATCCTCGATGCGCCGATGGCGCCAGGGGATACGGCGCCGCAGATGATCCGGCCCGGCGCGGCGGTGGCCAAGGACTGGTGGCATGCCTTCGGCAGCCCGGCGCTCGATGCGCTGGTCGAGCGCGCGCTGGCGGCGAACACCGACGTCAAGGCGGCGCAGGCGCGGCTGGCGCAGGCGCAGGCGCTCGTCGGGGCGACGCGCGGCGGACTGTTGCCGCAGGTTGATGCGGGGCTGACCAGCGAGCGGCAGCGGCTGTCGCAAACGCTGTCGACGCCGCTGTCCAATCCCGACCCGCAGGTCTTTTCGCTGCACACCGCGCAAGTCAGCGTGAGCTATGCCCCCGACCTGTTCGGCGGCGGCGCGGCGCGGCTGCGCTCGGCCAAGGCGGCGGCCGCGGTGGCAGAGGCGCAGGCGCAAGGCATCCGCAATCTGGTCGCGGGGAATGTCGTGCTGGCGGTCATCCAGAACGCCGCGCTCAACGCCGAGATCGCGGCGACGCGTGAGGCGGTCGACAACAACCTCCAGGTGCTGACGCTGCTGCACACGCGCGAGAAGCTGGGGGCGGTGGGCCATGCCGATGTCGCGGCGCAGACCGCGGCGGTTGCGGCAATCGAGGGCCAGATGCCGCCGCTGCTGCGCCAGCGCGGCGTGAACCTTGCGGCGCTGTCGGTCCTGCTGGCCCAGGCACCGGGCGCGCCGCTGGAAAGCGCGCCCGGCCAGCCGGCAGGGCAGCTGCCCGGGCTGGACGACCTGACTTTGCCGGCGGACCTTCCCGTGGCGCTGCCCGCAGACTTGCTCGCCGTCCGGCCCGACGTGGCGGCCTCGGCCGCGACGCTCGAAGGCGCGGCGGCCGACGTCAAGGTGGCGATGGCGGCGCGACTGCCGCAGATCACCCTGTCGGCAGCGGCCGGCGGCACGGCGGAGGACTTCGGCCGCATGTTCGCCAGCGGCAACCCGTTCTGGCAGATCCTCGGTGGGCTCGTCGCGCCAATCTTCCACGGCGGCACACTCAAGAAGCAGGAGCAGGCGGCCAAGGATGCGCTCGAGGCGGCGAAGGCTGAGTACAAGGGCACGGCGTTGCAGGCCTTTGCCGATGTCAGCAATGCGCTGACCGCGCTGGCCACCGACGCCACCGCGCTCAACGTCGCCGAGCATGGCAACCAGGCGGCGAGCCAGAGCCTCGGCTTCACCCGCCGCCAGCTCGAGCTCGGCAGTGTCGGGACGCTTGCGGTGCTCAACGCCAGTGCGACGGCGCAGACCGCGCGCGCGCAGTTCGTGGCCGCGCGTGCGGCGCGCCTGACCGACACGGTGGCGCTGTTCACGGCGCTGGGTGGCGGGATCCGTGCCTCGGCGGTGCAACCCGATGCCGCCAGTGCAGCCGTCTCGCTGCCCGCGCCGCTGTCGGACGGGAGCGATGCCACGGGGCGGTAACCCGCTCGCGCCTGTCCGAAAGAGACGGACGTGACTCATGCAAAAGGCCCCTGCCGGGATGCGGCAGGGGCCTTTTCTCTGTCAGCACGAGAGCCGCTCTCCCCCGCGCGGGGGAAGAGCGGCATCGCGTTGGATCAGAAGCCGAAGCTGACGGTCGCGATCAGGGTACGCGGCGGGCTGAGCTGCGCATACGTGATCGGGTTGCCGTTGGTCTGCTGGCTGATCGAGGTGCCGTCGAAGCCGCCGACGTAGTTCACGTCGAACAGGTTGGTCACGTTCAGCTGCAGGAAGGTGCGCTCGTTGAACATCGAGGCGACCTTGTCCAGCGCCAGCTTCGCGTCGAGGTCCACGACCGTGTACGGGCGCGTCTTCGCGGGGAAGATCTCGAGCTTGCTGTTGTTGTTGTTGACGTAGAACGGCAGGTTCTGGTCGTTCACGTAGCGCGGGCCGGTACGCTTGGCCTGCACGCCCAGCGACAGCGGGCCGACGGTGCCGTCGACGCGGCCACCGAAGGTGTAGACGGGCGCGCCCGATTCACGCTTGCCGGCGGTCTGCAGGAACGCCTGGTTGCCCGCGGCGGTGCAGCCCAGCATGCCCAGCGTCACGTTGGTCGCGGTGCAGGTGCCGGCATCGACGTTGTCGCGGATCTTCGAGTGCAGGTACGAACCGAAGGCGTAGATCGACAGGTTCTGCATCGGCGAATAGGCCAGCGAGCCGTCGAAGCCGTACTTGTCCACGCGGCCGAGGTTGCGATAGATCGTGACCTGCAGGTCACGGTCGAACGACGAGGCCAGACGGTTCTGGTAGATGGTGTACCAGGCCGAAACCTGCGCCATCACCTTGCCCGAACGATAGCGGACACCGGCATCGAAGTTGTCGGTAGTTTCCGGATCCGGGCGAGCCGCCGGGTTGTTACGCGGGAAGTAGAACGAGTTGTACAGGTTGTCCGTGCCGGGGACCTGCAGGCCGCGCGAGTAGTTCGCGAAGATGCTGGCGGCGGGATTGATGCGGAACACGAGGCCCGCAGTCGGCAGCGGCTTGCTGTAGTTGAAGATGCGCTGCTGCGGAGCGGCCCAGCCGCCGGTCGGCAGGCCCGTGACGGGGCTGACGACGTAGGGGTTGGCCGCACCGACGACGGCGGCATCGCCGGCATCGCCATAGCACGCCACACCGCCGCCAGCGCCGGTGGTGAAGCACTTGTTGGTCAGGTTGCGCTTCAGGAAGGGCACGCGCAGGCCGACGTTGACGGTCAGCGCATCGAAGGTGCCGCGATATTCGCCCGAGACCTGGTGCAGGATCGCGTACGACAGGCGGTTACGCTTCTGGACGATGTTGCCCTTGGAGTCGATCAGCGCGTTTTCCGACGTGAAGTAGTCGGCGCCGAAGCCGTTGTCGCGCAGGTAGCCGAGCTCGCCGGTCTGCTTGTGGCGGCCGCGGTCGTACGAGTAGGCAACGCGGATCGTGTTGTCCGGGTTGATGTCGTAGCGCAGCGAGGCGAGCAGGCCGATACGCGCGGTCTTGGTCTGGCTGGGAGCCAGGAGACGCACGGTGTCGAGCAGGTCGCCGTCACCGTTCAGGTCGCGGCCGAAGTAGTAGTTCGTGCCGTTGAAGCCGACGACGCCGGCGGTGGTGCCGATGCGCGTGGTGGCTTCGGTGCCGACCGCGGTGCCGCCGCCGTTGGCGCTGGTCCACTGGATCGACGGGTCGATCGTCAGCACCAGGCCGTCAGCCAGCGTGAAACGGCTGTTGAGGCGGATGTTGGCGGTGTCCGACGGGTTGAAGCGGTACTCGTAGTCCGAACCGCAGGTGTTGGCGGTGTCGGCCAGGCCGGCGCGGGCCGGCGCAACGAGGCAGCGAGCGGTCTGGTAGAAGCGCTCGTCGCCGTTCAGCGGGTAGCGGTTGCCCGAACCACCGCCCACGACGCGCGTGCCGTAGTTCTCGGTCCACATCGGCACCGAACCGAAGAAGTTGTTGCGGTTCTTGTTGAGGTGGCCGGCGAGCATGATGAAGTCGCCGTTCGAGCCGAGCGGCTGGTACAGCTTGGCGTTCAGCTGCTGCTTGTTGATCTTGCCGATCCCGCCGAACACGGCGTTGTTGGTCGCGCTCGAGGCGGTGATGAAACCACGCAGGCCCGAGGCGGTCAGGTTGCCGGTGTCGATCTCGCCGAACATGCGGGCGAAGCGGAAGTCACCCACCGAGCCGAGCAGGCGCGCGTGGAAGTCTTCGGTGGGCATGCGCGAACGATAGTTCACGGTCGAACCCGAGGCCGAGGCGGTCGGCGAGTCGACGTCGGTCGTGCCGAGGTTGACGTTGACCTGCTCGATGACTTCGGGGTCGAGCTGCTGGTTCGAGTAGAGCGCGTAGTTGCCCGTGTCGTTCAGCGGCATGCCGTCGAACGTCTGCGAGATACGGCTGTTGTCGAAGCCACGGATGAACAGCTTGCCGCCGGCCGAACCGAACGGGTCGTTGTTCTGGAAGCTGACGCCCGGCACCAGGTTGATGATGTCGTTGATCGTCTGGCCGGGGGTCTGGTGCGAAATGATCGCCTGGTCGAGGACCTGCTTGGCCTTGGGCGTGTCGGGCAGCTGGACGCCATTGACCGACTTGGCGGCATGGGCGCTGACGACGATGGATTGCTGTTCGAAATCGACCGAGCCGGTCGACTGGGCCATGGCGGGCGTGGCGACGAAGGCCATGCCAAGCGCCAGCGCAGTGCCGGCGTAGAGATTCGAGCGGTGCATTGGTGTCCCCGTTGCAATGTCGTGGCTGATGCGTCGCAACAGCCGATGGAAGCTACTGCACTGCAACCTCACCCGAGCCGGGGACAGGAAACAGCGCGCCGATGGTGTCAGCCACCCGGCGGGTTTCCCTGACTCGTTTCTTGTGACACTAAAATGACAAATTTCGTTTGCAGATTTCAACATCCTGCAACGCGCGCACGAATTATACAAAAACCGCCGGGCGTAAGCCAAGATGTTTCAATCGTTGCCGAATGTACGCCACAATCCATGAGTTTGTGGCGTCTTCGCAACGGCAGCAGACATATTGTGCAAATGCGGTGAACGGAGCCTGTGACCGCAGTTTGACGGCGATTTCGACGGGTTCATCCCGTGGGGGAGGGGGCTCCCGCCGCCTCGATCAGCCAGCGTGATTCGCCCTCGAGCCCGATCGCGGTGAGGCGGCCCGAGGCATAGGCACCGGTGTCGATGCCGACCCGCAAGGGGTGCACTTCGGGATCTTCGCAGATGGTATGGCCGTGAACCACGACGAAGTCGCGCGGGGTGCGGTCCGCGATGAACTCCCCGCGGATCCAGCGCATGTCGAGCGGGTTTTGCGCCGACAGCGCCACGCCGGGACGGATGCCGGCATGGACGAAGACATAGTCGCCGATCCGGATGATGTCCTCGAAGCTGCGCAGGAATGCGACGTCGGCGGCGGGCACCAGCGCGGGCATCGCGGCGCGGATCTCCTCCAGAGTCATCGCCGCATAGTCTTCGGGGGTAAGGCCGTAGCTCAGCAGGGTTTCGCGCCCGCCATGACGCAGGAAATGGCGCAGCGTCTCGTCGTGGTCGAACGAGTCGAGAAACATTTCTTCGTGATTGCCGGCAAGGATGCGCACGTTGCGGCGCCCGGCCCAGTCTCGCGCAACGGCGATGACACCGGCGCTGTCGGGGCCGCGGTCGACCAGGTCACCAAGCAGGATCACGGTGGTCTTCGCCACGTCGCGGACGCTTTCGTCGCGCTCGATCATGGCGATCATGCGGCGGAACAGATCAAGCCGGCCATGGATGTCGCCGATGGCATAGACCCGCTCACCCGCGGGCACACGCAAGGAGATGGCAGGGATGCCTTCGTCCGGCGAGGCGATCAAGGATTTGAAAAACTTCAACATGCGGCGGTCTGTGAAAACATCCTGGGTCCAATATGGTTCCAACCTTGCGGCAGACAAGCCGCAGAAACACTATGATGCAAAAAAGACACGGACCAGAACGACAATGTCACGGTCCGGCAATAGCTCTTGTGCGCCGCAAAACGACGCGGCATCCCGGAGCGGCAAGTCGTGAAGAGGTCCGCTTCAAAGACAGAGACCCGGCGACTTGTGCAGGCGGGGCGACGCGAAGAAGAAACAAAGAGGTATTTTCATGCGTACGTCCATCAAGTCGCGCGTGGCCAAGGCAGCCGCGGCGCTCAGCCTTGCCGTGATTGCCGGATATGCTGTGCCCGCCATGGCCGACGAAACCGCGCCGCCCAGCGACTTCAAGATTTCCGGTTCTGCAGCGGTCACCAGCCAGTATCGCTTCCGCGGCATTTCGCAGTCGAACAACCAGCCGGCCGTGCAGGGTGCGATCACCGTCGCGCACAGCTCGGGCTTTTATGTCTCGACCTGGGGTTCGAGCGCGACGGCGAGCCCGGCGGTGAACATCGGTGGCACCGAGATCGACGTCTATGGCGGCTTCACGCACGGCATCGCCGACAGCGGCGTGACCTTCGACGTCGGTGTCTATGGCTATCTCTATCCGGGAGCGCCGGGCCTCAACTATTACGAGGTCTACGGCTCGCTGACCAAGGCGCTGGGGCCGATCAATGCCAAGGCCGGGGTCAACTTCGCGCCCAAGCAGAAGAACCTCGACATCTACACCACGCACACCAACACTTATGTGTACGGTGAGCTGTCGGGCGCCATTCCCAACACGCCGTTCACCATCCACACGCACCTCGGCCACACCGGCGGCGCGTTCGACTACACCAAGCAGTACCTCGACTATACCGCCGGGATCAGCACGACCTGGAAGAACCTGACGTTCGACGTCTCCGCCGTCGGCACCAACGTCAGCAAGCAGGACTCGCGCGACAACCCGTTCCTGGGCGTCTCGGCGGGCGAAATGCACCGTGCCGCCAAGAGCGTGGCCGTCATCTCGCTGACCGCGACGTTCTGATCGCAGCGTTCGGGACCTGAGAAAAAGGCCCGCGCCGGGAACGGTGCGGGCCTTTTCCTATGCGGCCCTTTGCAGTCGCGGCCGGGGCGTTGCGGCAACCGCGCGGGCAGCAGCCTCGCTCAGCTTTCCAGCTCGACGTCCCAGTAAAGCCAGTCGCGCCAGCTTTCGTGCAGGTGGTTCGGCGGGAAGGCGCGGCCCTTTTCCTGGAGCTGCCAGGTCGTGGGGCGGATCGGCTCTTCCATCAGGCGCATGTGCGCCTGGGCCGGTGTGCGCCCGCCCTTGGCCATGTTGCAGGGTGCGCAAGCGGTGGTGACGTTTTCCCATGTCGTGCGGCCGCCGAGCCGGCGCGGGACGACATGGTCGAAGGTCAAATGATCGCCGCATCCGCAGTATTGGCAGACGAAGCGGTCGCGCAGGAACAGGTTGAAGCGGGTGAAGGCGGGAAATTCGCTCGGCTTCACATATTGGCGCAGCGCGATCACCGAAGGGATCTTCATGTCGAGCGAGGGGCTGTGCACCGCGCGATCATACGTCGCGATGATGTCCACCCGCTCGAGGAAGACGGCCTTGATCGCGCTCTGCCAGGGCCAGAGGCTGAGCGGATAATAGCTGAGCGGGGTGTAGTCCGCGTTGAGGACAAGCGCCGGGCAATTGTCGAGATGACGGTTGGATGCCAGCAAACGGGGTGTCGCGGCGCCATCGCCGCTGTGGGGCCTGGCCGAAGCCGCCCGCTCGATCAGCGCCTCGTGAAGCATTCCCTGCACGTGCTCCCATGCCAAATCGGCCTCAGCCTCGCGCCGGGCGAGAGGTGGGCGGGCGAGAGATGGGCGACAGGCATGACTGCTTCATGACGCATGGGGACAACCAACACGTTTGGCGGGTCATGGTCAAGGCCCGACCGTCGCGTGGTGCGAACGGACGGGCCTTATCCACAGGCGGCAATCAGCGGGCGTAAGTAACCACGAGGTCGTAGAGATAGGCGCGTCCGGTCATCAGCGCCTTGACCTCCATGCGTTCGTTGAGGCCATGGACGCCATTGCCGTCCGGATTGCCCCAAATGCCCGGCACGCCATACGTCGGGATTCCGACCGCCTCGAGGAAGACGCCGTCGGTGGCGCCGGTCGACATGTCGGGCACCACCGGCACCCCGGGGAAGTAGCGGGCCGAGAGCTTTTCCATCGGGCCGATGATCGCCGGATCGAGCGCGGGTGCCTTGGCCACCGGGCGCAGCGGCGGGGTCAGCGTGATGGTCACGCCGGGGTCGGCCACGACCTTCTGCAGCGCATCGCGGATTTCCTCGGGCGAGTGGCCGGGGAAGATGCGGCAGTTCACGTTGGCGCCCGCGCGCTGGGGCAGGGCGTTGTTGGCGTGGCCACCGTCGAGCAGCGTGGCGACGCAGGTGGTGCGCAGCTTGGAATGATAGGTGCGGTCGGTGTTGACCAGCTTTTCCGCCTCTACGAAGGCCGGGCTGCCGATGGGGTTGGCGGCCACTGCCTGCATGGCCTTGCCCATGGCGTCGCCGCGGGCCGCGCCGGCCTTGGTGAAGAAGGCGCGCGTGGTGTCGCTGAGTTCGGCCGGGAAGTCGTAGTCACGCAGCTTCACCAGGGCATCGGACAGCGCGTAGATCGCGTTTTCGCGCACCGGGATCGAGCTGTGGCCGCCGGGGTTGCGCGTCTCGAAGCGGTAGTTCTGCACCGCCTTCTCGCCGACCTGGATCGACTGGTTGACCAGCTTGCCGCCTTCCGACACACCCTTGCCGTCGGTGTCGCCGCCACCGCCCTCGTTCAGCGCGAAGGCCGCATCGATCAGGTCGCGCTTGTTGGCCGCCAGCCATTGCGCGCCGTTGAAGGCCCAAGTGGTTTCCTCGCCACAGGTCAGGGCCAGCTTGACGGTCCGCTTGAGCGGCTTGGCCGCCTTGAGGCGGATCATGGTGTCGACCCAGACCGCGGCCATCGACTTGTCGTCGGCGGTGCCGCGGCCATAGAAATACCCGCCTTCCTCGATGAGGGTGAAGGGGTCGCGCTCCCAGTCGGCGCGCTTGGCCTCGACCACGTCGAGGTGGGCGAGCAGGAGGATCGCTTTCTCGGTCTTGGAGGTGCCGGGCAGCACGGCGACGAGGCCGCCGTCCTTGGGATGCTCGGGGGTGGAAAACAGCGTGATCTGCGCATCGGCATAGCCGGCGGACTTGAGGTGCGCGGCCATGCGCTCGGCCGCGAGCGTGCACGAACCGGTGCTGACGGTGGTATTGGTCTCGACGAGTTCCTTGTAGATCGCGCGGAACTGCGCCTCGCCGGGATCGGCGGCCGGGGCCGCGTGGGCAGCGCCGGCGCCGAGAAGGGCCAGCGTGGCGGCGGATGCGATGGTACGGATGGTCAAGGTTTGCCCCCTTTGCCAGGATCGGATGCACCCGATCGGATGGGCGTACCATGGCGCGAAATGCGACAGGCGCAAGCAGGCTGTCGCAAGGCCGGCGCAGCCTGTGCAAAACGGGGCCAATTCGCTTGGGTTTCGGGCACAAAGTGCCTATGTGCAAGACCATGGCCAGCACTAACGAAAACACGCCCAACACCAATTCCTACGGCGCCGACAGCATCAAGGTCCTCAAAGGTCTGGACGCGGTGCGCAAGCGTCCCGGCATGTACATCGGCGATACCGACGATGGCTCGGGGCTGCACCACATGGTGTTCGAGGTGTCGGACAACGCGATCGACGAGGCGCTGGCCGGGCATTGCGACCTCGTGCTGATCGAGCTCAACCCCGACGGCTCGGTCTCGGTCGAGGACAATGGCCGCGGTATCCCGACCGACATCCACTCCGAGGAAGGCGTCTCGGCGGCCGAGGTCATCATGACCCAGCTGCACGCGGGCGGAAAGTTCGAGAACACCTCGGACGACAATGCCTACAAGGTGTCGGGCGGCCTGCACGGCGTGGGCGTGTCGGTGGTCAACGCGCTGTCCGAATGGCTCGAGCTGACGATCTGGCGCGACGGCAAGGAACACTGGATGAAGTTCGCGCACGGCGATGCCGTCGCGCCGCTGAAGGTGACCGGGGACGCGCCGCTGGCCGATACCGGCAAGCCCAAGAAGGGCACGCGCGTGACCTTCTTCGCCAGCCACGACACATTCAAGAACGTGACCGAGTTCGACTTCGACAAGCTCGAGCATCGCTATCGCGAACTGGCGTTCCTCAACTCGGGCGTGCGCATCCTGCTGCGCGACAAGCGCCACGAGGAGATCAAGGAGCACGACCTGTTCTACGAGGGCGGCATCGCGGCCTTCGTGAAGTATCTCGATCGCAACAAGCAGGCCCTGATCCCCGAGCCCATCGCAATCTCGGCGATGCGCGACGGCATCGGCATCGACGTCTCGCTCGAGTGGAACGACAGCTACTACGAAAACGTGCTGTGCTTCACCAACAACATCCCGCAGCGCGATGGCGGCACGCACCTGGCCGCGTTCCGCGCCGCGCTGACCCGTACGCTCAACGGCTATGCCGACCGCTCGGGCCTGCTCAAGAAGGAAAAGGTCTCGCTTTCGGGCGACGACATGCGCGAGGGGCTGACCGCGATCGTGTCGGTCAAGCTGCCCGACCCGAAGTTCTCGAGCCAGACCAAGGACAAGCTGGTCTCCTCCGAAGTGCGCCAGCCGCTTGAAAGCCTGATGGCCGACAAGATGAGCGAGTGGCTCGAGGAAAACCCGGCTCATGCCAAGGCGGTGATCCTCAAGGTGATCGACGCCGCTGCCGCGCGTGAGGCCGCGCGCCGTGCCCGCGAACTGACCCGCCGCAAGGGGGCGATGGATATCGCCAGCCTGCCGGGCAAGCTGGCCGATTGCCAGGAGCGCGACGCCAGCAAGTGCGAACTGTTTCTGGTCGAGGGTGATTCGGCCGGCGGCAGCGCCAAGCAGGGCCGCGACCGCAAGATCCAAGCGATCCTCCCGTTGCGCGGCAAGATCCTCAACGTGGAGCGCGCGCGCTTCGATCGCATCATCTCCTCGCGCGAGGTCGGCACGCTGATCCAGGCGATGGGCACGGGTATCCGCGACGAGTTCAATCTCGAGAAGCTGCGTTACCACAAGATCGTCATCATGACCGACGCCGACGTCGACGGCGCGCACATCCGCACGCTGCTGTTGACGTTCTTCCATCGACAGATGCCCGACATCATCCGCGCCGGGCACCTCTTCATCGCGCAGCCGCCGCTCTACAAGGTCGCCAAGGGCCGCAGCGAAGTCTACCTCAAGGACAACGCCGCGCTCGACCGCTACCTCGTCGAGGCAGGGACGACCGGGCGCGTGCTCGAAACCTCGGGCGGTGCGCGCGGCGGCAACGAACTGGCCGAACTGGTCGATCATGCGCTGCGCCTGCGCAACCTCATGGCCTTCGTGCCGCGTCGCTATGACCCCTCGATCGTCGAGGCGCTGGCGCTGGCAGGCGCGCTCGATCTTGATCTGTCGGCCGAAGCGCGGAGCGAGGCCTTGGCCAAGACGGCACGCTGGCTCGATCGCGGCGATCCCGAGGCGCAGTGGACCGCGCAGATGTCGGAAGAGGGTGGCTATCACATCCAGCGCGCCTGGCGCGGGGTGACCGACCATCACCTGATCGAAGCCGGTTTCCTCGTCAGCGCCGAAGCGCGCAAGCTGGCGCGCCTCGCATCCGAGCATGCCGAAGTCTACGAGGGTGTGGCCCGGCTGGTGCGCGCCAGTGCGGCCGTTCCCGAGGCGGAGCCGGCTGTCACCGATGGCGAAGATGTGGCGGCGCCGTCGCGCGCCGAAAGCAAGGACGCCGGGATCACGCGCCCGTCGCAACTGCTCGACGCCGTGCTGGCCAATGGCCGCAAGGGCATCGCCGTGCAGCGCTACAAGGGGCTGGGCGAGATGAACGCCGAGCAGCTGTGGGAAACCACGCTCGATCCGGAGAACCGCTCGCTGCTGCAGGTAAAGGTCGAGGACGCCGACGTGACCGACGAGATCTTCACCCGCCTGATGGGTGACGTGGTCGAACCGCGCCGCGACTTCATCCAGGAAAACGCGCTCAACGTCGCGAACCTGGACGTCTGAGCCGATGAGCACGACCACCATTCCGTGGGACCAGCCCGCGACAATGATCGATCTGGAGGGCCGCACGCCGATCATCGGCACGGTGCGCGACTGTGCGTTGCACTTTTCGCTCTATAAGCCGCACGCCAAGGACAACGCCCGCGTGCTGCTGACCGTGCCGATCCACCGCGAGGGGCGCAAGACCCGGACCTGGCTGCTCGATCCTTCGGAGATCGCCGAGCTGGCGGAGCGTCTGGCGCGCGAAACGCAGTAACTGCGAACGGGCGAAGCGCGGCAAAGCTGGGTCGACGCTCGCGCCTCCCCATTTTGCACTGCAGGCTGTTCAAACGAACGAATTAGAGGTAATCATATCATCTGAAAGGATGATGTGATGCCCGCGCTTGCTGATCCGAAGCCAGATCGCGCTGTTGCGTTGAGTACGGCGATCGTGCGCATCGCCGAGTTCTGGTCGCTGAACAACGCGAAGCTGGGCTCGATCCTCGGTCTTTCGGCGCCCACGATCTCGCGTCTGAAGCGGGGCGGCACCGAACTCGATCCCGCATCCAAGTCCTTCGAGGCCGGACAATTCCTGCTGCGGCTGTTTCGCAGCCTCGATGCCTTGCTGGGCAGTGACGATGCGGCGGCCAGGCGCTGGCTGGACACGCCCAATCTCGATCTCGGGGGCAAGCCGATCGAGAAGCTCGACACGATGCGCGGCCTGATCGAACTGTGTGATTATGTGGACTTCCATCGCGCTCGCGTCTGAGCACCGGGACTATTGCGGGACGATTTGGCGCCTCGTCGAGGGCCAGCATCGCATCTCCACCAATCGCCTGGCCAGTGATGGTGCCACGCAGGCCCTGCTCGAGGAACTGGCCGAAGAGGTCAAGCCACAGGTCCCGCAATCCGCCCGGCATCTGCATTTCCTGCTCGCAACGCCATTCCGCTATGGCCACCGCAGCGCCAGCCGCTTTCGCCGGGCGGACGAGAGGCCGGGCATCTTCTATGCCGCCGAGGCTGAAGCCACCGCCATCGCCGAGACGGCCTACTGGTCGCTGCGGTTCTTCAGCCGCTCGCCGGATTTCGTGCCACCGACCGCCACCGTGGAATACACCAGCTTTGATGTGCGCGTGGCGACCGATCGCGCGCTGGACCTGACCCGCCCGCCCTTCGCCGCGCATGTGGCGGCGTGGACCGACCCGGACGACTATGCGGCGTGCCAGGCGCTGGCGAGCGAGGCGCGGCTGGCGGAGACGGCCGTGATCCGCACCCCCTCGGCGCGCGCCGATGCGGGAGAATGCAATGTGGTGGTCATCGACCCTGCGGCCTTCGTCGACGCCGCACCGGTGATCCACCGGACGTGGCATTTCCGGCATCAGGGTGGGCGGCTGTCGGTCCTCGGGGCATTTCCGTCGAGCGACCGGTACGAGTTTACCGCAGCGGGGTTCGCCTTTTAAGCCGCCTTCGCGAGGCGTCCTGGAGCGGGTGAAGGGAATCGAACCCTCGTATTCAGCTTGGGAATGTTAGCTTTTGACGGTTTTCTGCCGTTTTTTCAGCCCAAGACGGATGGGTAAGCTCTGTTGTTGGAAGGCTTGTTGGAAGGCTTTCGGGCCTTCCGGTCGACTCTAAACTACCCTTGCGCCGGCGGGCCTTCCTGTTCGTACTTGCCGAGAAACTTCACCGTCCCATCGGCCAAGACCAGGCGGGAAGGCTGACCGAAACGTTCGATCGCAACGGGCAATCCCATCAGGCGCGGTGCTTGTCCGCCTTTGCGAACCCGGCAGAGCCGCATGCGCGCTTTCAGATTGGCCCATTCCTCTTCGGTGAGCCACCATCGTACAGGGGTTTCGGCCTGCCATGCGAACCAGATCGATACCACCTCGTCGAACAGATCCATTTCAGCGCTCACTGCGGGGCCTCGATGTGTGTTTTGAGCTTTAGAAGGTTTCGGGAACCAAATCGCCATATGCCAATTCGGCCTGTACAATGCTCTATTCGATAGACGCTAACATGGGACAAGGCATGCAGGCGGATTTCGTGATCAGAAGGCTCAGCCATGCGGCCCCCCTTTTGGAGGACGAACAACGTGCCGTCCGCGATCTTTGCGAGAACGTGAACGCATTCGTCAAGCATCGAGACATCCACGGCCCGAAAGACTGTGCCGGAAATACCTTCGTCATGCTGGAGGGATGGGCGGCACGCTACTGCCTATTGCCGAGCGGCGAGCGGCGTATCCTGGGCTTCCTGCTTCCCGGTGACTTTTGCGATCTGGATCTGGCGGTGGCGACGCCGCTGGATCATGCCGTGGCCTCGATCACGGATTGCGCGATCGCGCGCATGAGCAAGGCGCGGGCCGAGGCCGTCTTCCAGTCCACCGCATCACTGAAGCGTGCGTGGGGGCATTGTGTCAGGTTGGAGCATGTGTACCTGCGGCAGTGGTTGACAAGCGCCGGGCGGCGATCGGCAAGGGAAGCGCTGGCACACCTGCTATGCGAGCTGTCCGTGCGTCTGGAACAGGTGGGGCTGGCCGCCGACAACGCGTTCAGACTTCCAACCAGCCAACTGGACCTTGCCGATGCGCTGGGAATGACCCCGGTGCATGTCAATCGCGTGTTGCGTGCCATGCGGAACGAAGGTCTGATTACCAAGCGGCAGGGGATACAGGTTATGGACTGGCCGGCCATGCGGCGCATCGCAGGCTTCCATGCCCAAGAGGTGACGAGCGACGATGCCCACCCGATCGGTGTTACGAGGGAGCAGGCGTTCGCTTGATGCAACCTCGGCGGGCGGCGATCGTATGGCCTAAATCTTGCCATTTCCGTCTCGAGTTCCACGACAATCCGGATAGCGGCGGCAACCCATAAAATGTCGGTGACCTTGGCGTGTTCTGCGCCTAATCATGGCTCCTCCGCATTTTGGGCAAGCGGGCTCACCTGGTTCGGGAGGTACAACCGGCTTCAACGGGCGTGGCGGGGGTGGCGGCGGTGAGGGTGGCGGAACAAGTGGTTCGGGCGGGAAGACCTTTCCATGAGCCCATGCCCAGCTATAGAAACCGGCGGCCAGCCCTGCGACAACAAGTAAACTGCCGTTCCCGCCCTCGACGCCTCCGTGCCAAGAACATGCCCCGCGATGGCCGATGGAAGGGGAATGCCAACCATCACGGCATCGCGCGCCGTGCGTGTAGGGCATTCCCAATGCAATGATCGCGGTAGCAACTGCAATGCCAGCGGCCGGAGGAAAGAATCGCTTCATGCGATCCAATGTACAGCGCTGGCACGTGAATGGGGATCAAGCGAATTGATCCTGCCGGCCTGCATCCTCGGCCTGGCGGGCTGTGGCGAGTGCGATCGCGCGGGCGGCGCGGCCGGTGGTGCGTGGCATGTAGGTTTTTAGAATGCGCTGGGTGTCGTCGATATCGTGCCCCGTGATCGCCGCGATCAGGTGCGCATCGAGGCCGAGCTCGCCCAAGTAGACGACGCAGGTCCGGCGCAGGTCACGGAATTGCAGGCCGGCGATTTCTTCTGCGAGAGCGATGTCCTGGTTGTAGTCGGCCTGGACGATCGCCCACTCGCGGATCTCGGCGAAATCGCGCTGAAACCGTGTCTGGCCGGCGGCGCCCTTGAAGGTGGCGGCCGGCTTGCCGGGTTCGTGGCGGGTGTCGTCGAGCACGATCATGGTGCTTGAGAGGGCGCGCGCCGTCTCGCAGTTCGCCTCGAGCGCCCAGCGGACCAAGCCGGTGACCGGGATCTCGATCCACGCCTTGGTCTTGTTCTGGCGCAGGCGGATGCCGCGCACGATGCCGTCGGGCGTGTGCGCCGCCAGGGCGCGGTAATCCTCGGGCTGCATTTTGTGCGCGGGGATCGCGACGTATTGCGCCTGGGTCATGGCGAGATAGTCGGCCTCGCGCTGGCCGGTGGCGAAGCCGAGCATGATGGTGAGGGCCATGCTGGGCATGCCGAGCTCGTAAGCGGTGAGGATCATCGTCTCGCGCGCGGCCGGCGACCAGATGACGTCGCGCGGGGGCGGCGCCGCCAGGCCGAAGCTGGCGAACGGGTTGCTGCCCTTGGCGATCATGTCTTCGCTTTCGGCGAAGGCGAAGACCTGGCGGCCCTGTTTGAGCGTGCTGTGGGCCGCGTGCTGGCCAATGCCGCCCTTCGCCTCGGGCGCCGTCATGGCCTTGCGCAGGGCCTTCACGCGCGCGGGGGTGATGTAGGCCACCGGGAAGTCGCCCGCCCATGCAGCAAGCCGCTTGAGGGCCGTGCGATAGGTGCGTGCGGTGGACCGGGCGATGATGAATTCGCCGCGGTCGTCCTTCGCGTCGAGGAATTCGCGTTCGTAGCGCTGGAGCAGATGGCCGAAGGTGCCTGCCTTCTCGCGCTTCTTGACCTCGCGCGGGCGGGCGCCGCCAATCTTCCAATCGTCGACCTCGGCATTGCGGGTCTGTGCGGCCGCGATCGCGGCCGATGCATCCTTGCCGAGTGGGACGGCCTTCCATCCTGCCTTGGACAGCGTGGCCGAGGGTTGCCAGTACCAGCTGGTGATGCCGGCCCTGTTGGTCTTACCGACCAGGCCGGGGATGCGGATCTGCGCCATGGCGATCAGTCCTCCAACAGTTCGAGCACGTATCCCTTGTCGCGGATGTTTTCATCCTTGGTCACTTCCCAAGGGAGGCCCAGTATTGTCCACCCGACGAATGACTGGCCGGCTTCGGTGGAAAGGCGATCATAGAAGCTGCTGCTCAACAACCAGGACACGGGCGAGGCGCCACGGGTTGCCGCCTTCGTCAGGTCTGCGGAGAGACGCTCCAGCAGTGGGCGGGGTACTCCGGAGTGCTGCGGTGGGCGTTCCTGACCCGGGGTGCGATTACTGGCGAAGCCGGGGTGCAACTGGCGCTCGAGCAGCTTGCAGTGATCCGACCGTGCGATCAGTGCGGTACACATTTTCTCGAGCACGCCATCGTGCAGGCGGCGTTCGCCCTTGATCCAGCGGAGCACAGATTTTTCGGTGACGTCGAGCGCGCGCGCGGCGCTGCGGTGGCCGCCGAGCGCATCGACGGCGCGCGCAAAGATTTCACGTTGGGTTTCGGTGTCCATGAAACGGTCATCCTTTCGACCTTGGGCCGGCATAAGGGCCGGCGCCGGCAGGCAATGAGAAGTGGGAGAGTTAAGGCTGTCGGGCGTCCAGGTCGTGCGTGCCGGGCCTCTGCGGGAATACCAGGATCAAGACGATGATGGCCGCCGCCAGTACGCACGTGGCGGTCAAGCGGCTGAATTCGAGACCGCCCTTCGCCAAGGGCTTATCCAGAAAGTCGCCGACGGTCGCCCCGAGCGGCCGCGTGAAGATGAAGGCCGACCAGAATAGGAGAACCCGCGAAATCGGGGTGAGATAGTAGAGGGCAGCGGTTGCCGCGAGGATCGCGCCGAACAGCAGCGCAGCACCGGAATAGCCGAGCGGCCCATCCGCCATCCAATCGCCGAGGGCGGTGCCGAGCGTCTGCGAAAATGTGATCGTGATCCAGTAGAAAGTCTCGGCGCGGGCTGTTGTGATGCGGTTGACGTCGACAGTGCCGAGCGCGCGATACCATGCGAATAATGAGCACAGCACCAGCGCAAAAAGCAGCAGCGATCCACCCGGGTATCCCAGCCCAATCGAGCGGGTCGCGAAATCCGCCAGCGTCGTTCCAGCGGTCGTGGATGCGATAATCGTCGCCCAATAAAGCCACGGATTGAAGCGGCGGGCGCGGATCTGCAGCCAAACGAACCCGACCAACAAGAAGCCGAAAATTGCGGTGCCAACGAGATACCCGTTCAAGCCGGATGCCCCGGCGGCCGGCGTCGTTTCGCCAAGCCAACTCATGCTGACCGCGTCGCCGCCGGTCTCGCCTAGCGTCGTGGCCAGGATCTTGATGATCCAGAACGTCAGGGTGACAGCCGGGACCTTACTTACGATATCAGATGTGCGGGATTGCATCGATCGTTTCCGAGGCAAGAGGGGGGTGGCTGGATTTAATCCAGCAATATCCGTCAAAGCGCAAGTTGCCGCTGCTGGTCTCCGCCAGCCCGGACGGTGAGAACGTGAACGACGTGGGCGTGCCACTGCGCGCGGCATTCGGCCTCGGCCGTCGTGGTGGGGTCGCTGCCCATGGTGCGGCCGAAGGTGGGGTGCAGGCCGAACGTGTCGTGCCAGTCCCAGCCATCGTCGTAGATTTCGGCCAGCACGGCGAGCCGATCGTTGCGGCGGGCGGCCTCGGTGCTGTCCAGCTGGCCGGCGGCGATCCACCGCGGATAAAAGCGCGTGCGGCGTTCGAGCTCGCGCGTGATACCGTCGCGGCGATCGTGCCACGTTAAGCCGAGCGTGTGCACCTGGGCGGGGCAGCGCGGCACCTGCTGGCCGGCCATGTAAGCCTGCCAGCGGGCCGGTGCGCCGGCGGTCCAGTCCCGCCAGCGCCGGACGTCGGCCGCCCATGCCTCGCAAAGCCGCTGCTCGCGCGCGGCCGCCTCGGCCGTCATGCGCATCTTGTCGACCATGGCCGGATAGGCGCGCAGGCGCGAGGCGGCTTCGCGCTCGATCTCGGTCAGCACGTCGGCCGTCGAGACGTCGGGGAAGCGAGGCGAGGGCGGCGGGGGTGTCATTGCCGCTCGCCGATCCAGTCGACCATGAAGCGCGAAATTTCGTGGCACAGGTGGTCGAGCGCATCGAGGCCGTCTTTGTCGCCAGCGTGGACCAGGTGCGGCCGCTCGATGCGCATCATGTCGTGCAGGCCCTGCGCGGCGGAGGAAATCGCATCGTCCGCGAAGGCGGCGCGATCGGACAGGGGGCCTTCGTTGGTGTAGCGCAGCGCGTCGCTGGTGCCGATGCTGAGGTTTTCCGCGACGCAGAGCGCGGCGCGGATCTCGGGCGGGAGGCGCGGCGGCGTGGTGCCGCCGGCGGTGACCAGCTGCAGGTGCGCGTGGTCGTTTTCGGGGGTGTGAATCGGAGCGGTAGCCATGGCGTTTCCTTTCAGGGACGCAGCTTTTCGAGCTGCTTGGTGATGGTGTTGAGCTCGTGCTTGAGTGCGGCGATCTCGCGCGTGCGTTCCGTGAGCAGATGCTCGATCACACGGCTTCGCCGCGTCAGGCGCTGACGTTTCAACCGGCGGCGCTTTGTCTGCTGAGTGGGCGAAATGGTGGGGTCGGCGGCCAGTTTGCGAGCCTCGCTGGCACGCAGCACGACGGGGCGGAGCCAGGCACGGGCTTGGTCGCGCGTGGGATAGGCGCTGGCCATCAGTCGATCCCCAGCGCGTTCTTGTAGACGTCGAGGACGGCTTCCATTTCGCGGCGATCGTCGGGCTTCATCTTCCGCAAGCGGATGATTTGGCGCATGATCTTGGCGTCGTAGCCGGCGGCCTTGGCCTCGCTGAAGACGTCCTTGATATCGTCAGCGATGCCCTTCTTTTCTTCCTCGAGGCGCTCGATGCGTTCGACCAGGAGCCGCAGGCGTTCGTCGGCCGCATCGGCGCCGCTGTTGTGGCCAGCGCCGCTCATGCTGCCACCTGCAGGCGTTTTTCGACCGATACGCACCAGTTCTGCAGCGCAGCCGCGACGCCCATGGTGCTGGTCGCGCTGATGCCGTGGATGCGCACGCGGGCGCAATCGAAGCGGTCGGTGATACGCGCGGACAGATCGGACTCGAGAGCCTGCGCGATCCTGGCGACAAGCGCCCGGTGAAGCGAGAACCATTCGCTGGTGCCTTGCCGATAGCGGGCGGTCGCATCGGCCTGCACCTTTTCGAGCTCGGCGCGGATGCGCTGGGCGGTCTGCTTGACCTGGCGGGGTTGTGGAGCGGCGCGGTCATGCGGCCGTCTCCTCGGCGCGCTCGCGGTCGATCCGCTGGATCTCCGCAACGATCAAGGCCGCAGCTTTGATAAGGTCGCGGCGAGGATCTGCCAGCTTAAGCCAGTGCAAGTCCCACGGCCAAAGCATTTGAGCGCCGTAGTGATTAGGCCCGAACTGCTTGGCATGCTCGCGATCGAGCTCCGGCAAGCTGGCGTACAGGGCATACACGCTCGCAGCGCGGGGCAGTTCGCCGAACAAGTGGCTATCGTCATGCGCAGAGTTGAAGCCTTCGTGCTCGACTTGTCGCGCGCGCTCGTCGCGGATCTCGGCGAGCACGTCGAGAATGGCTGGAATGTGACTCACAACAGCGGTCCTTCCTGTGCGGGGAAAAGGTGGGAGTAGTCGGGGTAGTCGGCGTCGCGTTCGAGGCGGCGGCGGGTGCCGGGCGGTATCCAGCGCTTGCGCGTGTCGTGCTGGCCGGGGCAGAAAATGAAGGCGCTGTAGGCCGTGGCGCTCGATGCGCTGCGAGGCTTGCCGGCCTCGTCGAGGTTGAACGGATCGGGGGCGCCGCTGCGGATCAGGCGGCCCTTGAGCATCACCACGCGTTCGCAGAACGTGACTTCGTACGTCGGCCGCGCGTGAGGGTGAAACAGGTCGCCATAGCGTTCGCCGCCTTCGGCAAAGGCGGTGCGGGCGATCACGACGACGCCGCGCCGCGCGAGCGTCACCGCGCGCAGGACGAACTGCGCGCCGACGTTGAACGGCGGGTTGATGAAGATCCAATCGGGATCGTGCACCGGCAGCGGCGCGCTGCGATCGAGAAAATCATAGATCCCGTGTTCGAGCGAGTAGCGGAACACGTCGGTGGCGTAGACCTGGGCGAGATATTCGCGCATCGGCCACACCATGTGGAGCTCGCCGCAGCACGGGTCCCATCCCCGCTGGACGTTGAGCGCCTCGCCCATTTCCTGTTCGAGGAATTCGCATATCGCGCGCGTGGCCCAAGGCTGGGTGGGGAAATAGTCGAGGCTGTCGGGCGCCTCGATCCGGCGGGCCATCACGGCCGTGCTGCGGTTGGCGGCGCTCATTGGTGCCTGCAGGCGGTGGTGGCGATCGCGAAGATGGCGCAGGCGGTGAAGAACAGGAAGGCGACGGCGAGGCGGACGACGATGCGGTCGCCGGGCGTCATCGCCGCGAGGGTGTCGTCGATCGGCATCGGCGCGTCGGGCCAGTCCACCGGGTAATCCTCGGTGTAGGCGGGATCGTCGGGCAGCGGGGTGACGTCGCGGCCGAGGGTCTGCATGTAGGCATCAAGGTCGGGGTGGTGCCCCATGGTCATTTCCCCTCCGCTGTGTCCGCATCGATGCGGTCGATCAGGGCCAGGCACAGGGCGGCGAGCGTGACCGCGTGCGCGCGCACCAGGTGCGGCCGGTTGAATTGCGTGTATTCGGTGACGGCGATGCCCTGCCGCGCCAGCTGGCGGGCGAAATGGGCGAGGCTGCGGCCGCGGTCCTTTTCCGGGGTGTGGCCGCAGTCGAAAATATGGCGGTGGCGTTCGGCCATGACCGCTTCCATGGCGGCGACCCGGACATAGCGGGCTGGCGGTTCTGCCGAGGCGGCGGCCGTGACCCGCGAAGGCGGTCCGTCCGCCCCGGCAGCTTCCCCTTCATGTCCCGAAGGGCTTGCGGTGCGACTGTTGCATGAAGGGGGAAGCTCAACCATGGGAAAGCCTCTCGATTTCAGGGGTGTGCGTTGGCCTCGGCCGACGTGGTGCCGCCTCGCTGAACCCATGCCTCGGACGCGACCACGGCGGCGTTGCACAGCAGCTGCATGACGAGGACCAGGCCCATGATCAGGACGATGCCGGGCAGGCGGTTGGCCGCAATGATCGCGTGATCGGCGAGGATCAGGAGGCGGCGGGTCATTGGTCGGCGGCCAAGCGTCGATGCGCGGCCTGTGGTCGACCGGACCATGCGCGGTGCGGTGGCCAAACCAACGAGCCGTCGAGATCGAAAACGGTGGCGCGCTCGATCACTACGGTGCCACGGGCATGGCAGGCTTTGAGAAGGGCGCGTTCAGCAAGGCGGACGTGAAAACCGCCCGCCGGAGGCCTGTAGGATTCGACCCAAATCCCTCGTCGAAAATTACGTACCTGAATAGGTTTCGGCGATATTCCGAAATGTTCAGTCAACCACACCACACCGCCTGCCAAATGGCAGAGAAGGACCTGTGTGATCGTCTTGCCGGCAAGGTTGACCAACTGCTTGGAGTGAGCCGCGACGTGACACTCAAGGGCGCCGGTGACGTCGTTCTCAACCAGTCCGATGGGCCGGATCGGGCTGTCAGCGCGGTCGAAGGGATTTGCCGGTGCGGCCGGCGCGGTCGAGGTCATGCCGCCCCCCGCATGTCACGGCCGCCGACCAAGCGCAGGTGGCGGGCGGCGTCGTCCATCGACGCGGCGGCGGCGGCGCGGGCCTTGCGGTCGACCAGGGCGGCGCCGTCAGGGGGAAGAAATCCCTCGATCCACGCCTCGACGCCGGCGCGAACCCATGTCGAGCGGGCGGTCACGTCGGCCGACAGGGTGCCGCCCTTGGTCATGGCGGGCAGCGGATGGGGGAAATCGTGATGCGCGATCAGCTGGCGCACATAGGCGATCATGCGGCGATCGCTGTAGCCGTGCTGGCCGAGCTCGCGGCGGATGAACCAGAGGGTGCAGGTGGTATCGGCGGGATCGTCCGCCAGCTTAGGGGAGCGCAAAGCCATCGTGAGGCCTCCGTTGGGGATCAACGGAGCCTGAATATTGCGTCAGCTTATATTATGTCAATAGCTTATATTTTGTCCTGCGGCGGACCGGCAATCCAGTGATAAACTCCCACCAAAATGGTGAGACTTCCCAGCAGGAACGCATAATGGCTCTGATGCAGACTTGCCTGATAAGTTCCGCTATAAGCGTCAGGGAAGATAAGATAATCGACCAAGCACAACACAGCGCCAGCGCAAATGACCAGGGCGGCCCGTTGTCTCATTGTTTGCACGACGATTTCCCCTAGCTGCTTCGGATCTTGCCAGATTGTGCCGGTGGTCTTCTCGTTAAGGGCGTGGACGCCTAGCAACCCAGCGCCAAACGCCAGTATCACGGCGACGATCGAGAAAAAGTCGGTCACCGCTTCGACCGCAGCGGCTGCACATTTCCTGCTCCATATTCGGGCAGCGGCTCTGCCACCCTCTTGAGCATTTCGCGCTGGTGCGCCTGAGCTAGGCGGAAATTACGGATGAGCTCAGCCTCTTCCTGATCGAGGCGATACGGATTGTCAGCATCGTCGAGAAGATCGGCGGTTGAAACGCCGAAAACTCGGGCGAATGTCCGCATCCAATCGATGGTTAGGGGTCGCTCGTCGTTCTCAAGCTGACTGATGGCGGGCTGGGATACGCCACTTTGACGGGCGAGGTCGGCCTGCGTGAGGCCGGCCCGCTTTCGCAGTTCGCGCAGGCGGTTCTTGGGATGCATCACGTAGATATATGCCATTCCCTTATTTTTGGCGCCTAGGACTTGCTTATGTCCAGTGGTAAAATATAACAGACCGCAATATATCTGTTGCTTATCGGGACGCATGAAGCCGTGAAGCTCGCAAACTGGCGCAAAAAACACGGACTTACGCAAGCTGCGCTGGCTGAAGCGCTGGGCTGCTCGCAGTCGTATGTCAGTCAAGTTGAGCGCACCGACGATCCGATCATCCCCGGCAAGGAATTGCTGGAGAAGATATACGAGATCAGCGGCGGGGCTGTGGAGCCTAACGATTTCTATGATCTGCCGGCGGTGCCGGCGCAACGCAACGCGGCCTAGCGCCATGGCGGGGGGCGGATCAGCATCGGGGCCGATCGCAGTCGCCAGCAAGCGTCCGGGCGAAGCCTGGGGCGTTTGCGTGATCCGCGGCGGCTTCGCGCTCACGCACGTGACGGCCGCCGAAGCGCGCGCGCTGGCCGAGCAGCTGCAGGCGGCGGCAACGGTGGCCGAGGGCAGGCACGCCAGTCAGGCGCCGTCGCGCCTGGAGGATTTCAAGGCGTACAGCGAGCAGCAAGACCGCATCCGCGCTGTTCGATCAGGAATGACGTGGAGCGATGCCGACGCGATGCGTGCCCGTTGTGCCGAAGCGCTGCGACCGTTTCGGACGCCCCGAAATGACTGACGCGATGCGCGAAGCGCTGAAATGGTTGCGTGATCGTGGCGGCACGGCGGCGATCGCCAAGACGCGATCCGGTGGCCGCATATATCTTGCGCAGGGCGATCAGGGAATGTTTGCGCCCGTTACCATCAAGCGATTGTGCGCTGCTGGACTTGCTGAAGTCGTGCTGGTCGGAGTCGTCGCGCCATCGCGCAAGGCATACCGCCTGCAGCTGACAGAAGCCGGAAAGGCTATGCGGTGACGCCCAAGACGGTCGCCGAAATCGAACAGGATCTGCGCGACAACGTGTTGTCGGTGGCGCGCCAGTGCCTGCCGGGCGGGCGCGAGGAAGGGAATTACTACACCGCCGGCGACCTGCAGGGTGGCCCGGGCGGCTCGCTGGTGGTGTACCTGCGCGGGGCCAAGCAGGGGCTGTGGCGCGACTATGCCGCCGACGTCGGCGGCGACATGCTCGACCTGATCCAGCAGACGCAAGGGCTGGCCGGCAAGGGCGCGGCGGTGGCGCTGGCGAAAGAGTGGCTGGGCATCGACGATGGCTGGGCCGGGCGGGTTACCACGATCAGCCCGGAAGAGCGCGCGGCGCGGGCGCGGCACCTAGCTACGATCAAGGCGCGCCGCGACCGGGAAATGACCGAGGCGCGGGTGAAGGCGATCAAGCAGGCGCGCGGGATCTACCTGAACCGCAATGCGCGGCCGATCGCAGGCACGCCGGCCGAAACCTATCTGCTGGGCCGTGGCCGCCTGCCCAACGTCGAAGGCGCGTGGCCGGGCGCGTTGCGGTTTTGCGCCGAGGTCTATCAGAAGGACACGAAGCGCAAGGAACCGGCAATGCTGGCGCCGGTCTACCTGCCGAACGGCGAGCTGGTCGCGTGTCACCGCACCTATCTGCAGCCGTGCGCGCGGCGCGGGTGGACCAAGCTGGACGTGCCCAAGCCCAAGCTGGTGCTGGGCAAGGCGTGGGGCGGGTTCATCCCGATCAGCAAGGGCGCCAGCGGCAAGAGCATGGCGAAGATGACGGCCGAGGAGGCCGTCTACATGGCCGAGGGCATCGAGAAGTGCCTCGCGATCCGCGAGATCCGGCCGGAGTATCGCGTGGTGGCCGGGGTCAGCCTCGGCAACATGGGGGCAATCGTGTTCCCGCCACATGTCCGGCGCCTGGTGATCGTGGCGGACCGTGACGACAACGACAGCGCGGTCAACGCGCTCGAGCGCGCGATCGCGCAGCAGCAGTCGCGGATCGAGGACGTGCGCCTCGTGTTTCCGCCGGCGCCTTTCAAGGATTTCGACGAATGGGTGGATGCAGGGCGGGCACAGATCCGCGCGGACCATGCGGCATGAGCGCGGGCATGTTCTTTCGCGCCAGCGCGCGGCGGGCGGCGGTGCTGCCGCCGCTGTGGCTGGGGCGTGGCAAGGCCCTTCGACAGGCTCAGGGCGAACGGAACGATATCCGCATCACGGGCAACGCAATCTGCGGCCCGATCGGCGGCGGCATGAAGGATGCCTTCGCGGATTTTCAAGTTTTCGAGCTTCCCGTGGTGGGGATCAAGACGGCCGACGCCAGGAGCGGGCGCGAAGGGTCGGCAGCGGCAGTAACCAGCGGGTCCACCACGGGGCCTCTCGGGGCATGCGAGCCTGCGAATGCCGATCAATCCTGGACACAATCCCAAGCGAAAGCGCGTGGGGAAGCGCAGGGGGGACGGCGCGATGCCGCCTGCGCGGGGCGCGCGAGTAGGCCCGGCCGGGGGCGGTCCCGGCCTGCAACGTCTGAGTCAATGGACGTGACGGCGGGAGAGACCGCAACGCCTTTGCCATTGCCTGTCGAGCCAGACCCCGGCCCGGCAGGCAAGCCCGAGCCGGCCGCGCCCTGTCTCCCGTCCACGGGGCGGCCGGTTCGGGCAACCAAGCCCGATTGGGCGCGCGTGGCAGCAGCTGCGCGAGCGCGCCCACTTGGCCCGCCGCCGAAGCGGGCGCCGACGCGCCATGCTGTCGATCGAGGGCCGTGCGCGCGATGCGGCATCCCGGGATCGCGTGGATGCGACCACCAGCTGCCGTACGATGAGGCGGTGCTGTGAGCGCGCTGCCGCACAACGGCGATCCGCTGTCGGTGATGGGCGCGGCGCTGGATCATCCCACGCCGGCGCCGGTGCTGGCCGAACAAGGCGAGCGCGTTGCCGATCGGGCCGAGGACGACGACGGCGAGGACAACCTTCGCCCGTTCCCGCCCGATTGCCCGGTCAAGCCGCTGGGCATGGAAAGCGGGCTCGATGGGACGCAGCGCTGCTATTACCTGAACGTGCTGGGCGAGATCGTCGGCCTCGAAGCCGGGAACAAGCACGGGAAAAACCATCTCGTCGCCTTGTTCGGGCACAAATCCCGGTTCCTGGAAAACGAATGGCCGATGTGGTCGAAGCCGGTGCGCGAGCAAGACCCGAATACGCGGCAATGGATCGTGACGGTGCCGAGCAAAGTGGTCGGGTTCGACCAGGCCGCCGCGTCGCGCGCCATGATCGAGCAATGCACACGCGAGGGGATATTCAACCCGGTCGGCCGTCTGCGCGGGCGCGGTGCGCATGCGCTGACCGGCGGTGGCCTGCTGATCCATGTGGGCGACGAAGTGGGCACGTTGCGCGTGCGCGCGAACGGGAAACTGACGGATCTGGAATGGAACGAGACGGGGCTGCACAAGCCCTATGTCTATCCCGCTTCGATGCCGTTGTCCCGCCCCTGGCCGTCGTCGGTCGGCATCAAGGTGGCATCGGATCTGTCGAAGCTGCTGCAGACGTGGAACTGGAAAAGGCCCGAGCTCGACCCGGTGCTGCTGCTGGGCGCGATCGGGCAGGGCTTTGTCGGCGGCGCGCTCGCGTGGCGATCGAACGTGTGGATCACGGGCGGGGCGGGCAGCGGCAAATCGAGCCTGAACGGACGGCCACAAGACGGGTTGGGCCAAGGCATCATTGCGCAGATATTCGGCGAGGCGTTGTTCCGCACCGCGGATACGAGCGCGGCGGCGATCCGGCAGATGCTGAAGAACAGCACGGTGCCGGTGATGATCGACGAAGCGGAGTCCGAAGCGGACAACACGCGGATCATGGAAGTGATCAAGCTGGCGCGCGTCGCATCGAGCGGGGATTCGATCCATCGCGGCGGTTCGGACCATAGCGCCCGCGAATTCACGATGCAGTCACCGTTCTGGTTCTCGTCGATCAACATTCCGCCACTGGAAACCAGCGACCGGAGCCGCCTCGCCATTCTTGAGCTACGGCCGTTCAAGCCCGGGACGGCAAAGCCAAACTTTGGCGAATTCAACTTCCCGGACATTGGCCGCAAATTGTTTCGGCGAATGATCGATGCATGGCCCTGGCTGCACGAGGCGGTGGGCGTGTTCCACAAGCTGTTGTCGGAGGCCGGGCATAGCCAGCGTGCCTGCGACCAGTTCGCCACGCTGCTGGGCTGCGCCTGGGCGCTGCTGAACGACGAGGCGCCGGCCGAGGACGAGGCGTGCGACTGGACGTCGCTGTGCCGGCCGGAGCGGCTTGCCGAGGTCTCGGACTCGCTGAGCGATGAAGAAATGTGCGTCAACCAGATGATGACCGAACTGGTTCAACCGCGCGGGCGCGACAGCCGCGAGACGGTGTCGTCGCTGCTGGAGCGCTGGGTGCGCGCCAAGGTCGCCGGGCAGACCGACGTGCTGGGCACGGAGCGGGATCTGTACCTGGAGCAACTGGGGCTGAAGGTGGTCAATCCGCGCATGACGGAGTCGGGGCGGTGGGGATCAGAGCAGTTCATGCCGCATGCTGCGCCGGGCTATCTGGCGGTGGCGTATCGGCACAAGGCCCTCGATCAGATCTTCGCGCAGAGCCGCTGGCAGGGCGGTGTGTGGCGCCAGACGCTGTCACGCATCGCCGGCGCCATCGACGGGGTGAAGGTCAGCTTCAGCGGGCACAAGATCAACGCTGTCCTGGTGCCGCTCCACGCGTTGCTCGATGCCGATCCCCTGCCGGCGGCGAGCCGGGCCGAGGAAGCGCGCGCGTGGTACGAGACGATGTCGCAGGGCCGGCGGGCATGATGCCTTCACCCCGGCCCGGGCAGGATGGAACGAGGTTGGCGGACCTCGGCCGAGGTCGATGCGCAGCATTTTCGACCAGCGGCAGCGCCGCAAAAAGTGCGGTTAGTGGGTCTGAGAAAACGGACCATCTTTTGCCTGTCAAGCCATGTGGAAAAGATGCGGGCCAGTGCTTCGCAGCGCCAGCGCGCGATTGCAGCAATGGCGCCGGTCACGGCGCCGTTGCGGTGCGCAATCGCCTGCATTTCAGCCACATAGCGCGGGGATCGATGCTTGGCCTGGCGTGGCGGTTGGCGCCTACGTGCGGCCGCAGCGGCGCCGCCGGCGACGCGGAGCGCGGCCGCTCGCTCTGTCTCACCCGCGCGGGATCGCGTCACCCTGGCCCGTCACGCAGCGTCGCACCCTTGGCTTTGCCCTTGCCCCGGCCCGTGTGGCATGTCAGGAAGTTGGCGCGCCAGCTTGCCGGGCAATGTGGGTCCGGGGTGGCAGTTCTGGCTGGAACTGCGCGGGAACTGGGCCAGTACCATAAAATCTATGCTTTTCAATGCCTTGGCCGGAGTTCTGGCGGTTCCAAGGTCGGTCCCTCGCGTCATGCGCGTGGGCGCGCGCGTATGCGCCCCCCTGCGCGCGTATACGCGAGGGGCTTCAATTCCTGGAACTCACATGGCATTATCCTTATAAATCATCATGTTAATGGTACTGTAGAGGGTTCTGTGGGGGTTCTGAGCGGTTCTGGCCAGAACTGGGCCCAATTCGGGGTGGTGTTCCGTGGCGGGGCGCGGCTCGAGCCGAATATTCTGGCCAGCGAAAATGCGGCGGTGCCGTCCAGCGGCTGCCACTCCGGCGCGGCCGACGCTCGCAGCAGTGTGATGCGGGGGAGGGCGGGCGAAAGTTTCCGGGTTTCGGGGCTGGCGGCGCCGGCCAGGTGGTCGAGCGCGGCGCCGATCGAGGGCGCTCCGATCGAGCCGGCCTGGGCGCGCAAGAATGGCGGATTTCTGCGGGTTTCCGGCGGCGCATCGGCGCGTGTTGGAAGGGCGATGTTGGAAGGCGTGGCCTATCGTCCTGAATTAAAGCGATATTTCGGCATGCCGCATCAGCCTGTCAGGCTGACGGTCCGGGCGCGCGCGGGCGCGGATCGGGCTGGCCACCCCCCCTATGCCCCCATTCGCGGCGGCCGAGCCCCCTTGCATGTCGGCGCTGTAGGCTGGCCGGATTTGGACCCGCGTTTCGGGCCCGCTGACCTTACCAACTGGTCGACTATGCCTGCGGAGCGGCCAGAACCCCGAGGCCAACAACGGGCCGGGGTGAGAGCTTCGGACTGGATGGGGACGGCAGCGACGGGCTTGGGTTGGATGGATCGACCGCGTCACTGCCTGGATCACGACGCTAGACGAGGAGCATTCTGTGTCAATTGAGCCCGGTGGAAAAGTCCCGAATGGGTTGTTGCGGGACGCGCAGCAGCGCATGCTCGATGCGGCGGAGGATGAAGTTCAACTGGAGCTGATAGACCCTATCAGCCCGGAAGAAATGGCTGACGCACAAGCGGAGCTCGGGCCGGATGCGGGACCACTGACGGTGCTGCGCGCAGCCCGGGAGCGACGTCGCGGCCGGCCAAAGGGCTCCGCAAATCGCAGAAACGCAGACACCGTATCCTACCTGCTGCAGTTTGGGCCGGACCCGCTGCGTGCAGCAATGGCCATCATCAACACGCCGCCGGAAGTGCTTATCGAGCGGTCGTATGCACTGGATCCCGTCAAGAAACGGATGTCGTATTCCGAGGCTTTGAGCCTGCAAATCCGGTGCATGGAGATGGTTGCGCCATACCTGCACGGCAAGCAACCGGTGCGCGTCGATGCGACGATCCGCGGCGTGATCGTGCAGGAGCAGATCGGGCAGATCATGCCGGGAGGCACGATCATCAATGGCGAGCCATTGGGCGTGCTTGGCGCGCCGATGGTCGAGGGGGACGATCGCCATGACGCATGACGTGCGGACCCTCAACAGCCCCGGGCCGACGTCTGACCGATTCCTGCTGTCGCGCGCGTTCGTCTGCATCATCACCGGCCCGGTCGGTTCGGCAAAGACCATCACCTCGCTGCGCAAGCTGCGCCGTATCGGGATGATGCAGGGCGGACGGCGCGATGCGAACGGGGTGATCTGGCGCAAGGCGCGCGTCGGCGTGATCCGCGAAACCTACCCGAACCTTGAGAAGAACACGCTTCCCAGCTGGTTTCGCATCCACGCGGAAAGCGATGGCAAGTTCACGTGGAAGGCACCCTTCACGCATCGCCTGCAGCTGATCCTGCGCACCGATCCGCGCACCGGCAATGCGATCGACGTGTGCGATTTCGAGATCGAATTCCGCGCGATCGGAGACCGGTCGGTCGAGGAAGCATGTCGTGGCTGGGAAGTCGTCGCGGTGATGATCGACGAGGCCGACTTGCAGCCGCCGGAACTGCTGGCGTTCCTGTCGGGTCGCGTGGGGCGATCGTCGGACCTCGATCCGTCGCTGGTGGCCGATCCGACCATCATCCTCTCGCTCAACGCACCGTACATCGACAATTGGATGTACGCCCTCGCGTTCGAGAACGAGTTTCAGGATCTGCTGGACCCGGCGCTGGTCGAAGCACTGGACGGGCGGCCGCTGGTCGAGAGCTTCATCCAGCCCGGGGGCCGCACGCCCCATGCGGAGAACCTGCATAACCTGCCCAAGGGTTATTACACGATCCAGGCGGCCCTCAACAAGCATCGGCCAGACTACGTCGCGCGCATGATCGACAACAAGCCGGTGCCGATGCAGCACGGGCAACCGGTCAACCCGCAGTTCGATTTCGAGCGGCACGTGCGCCCGCTGGAATGGGACAAGACGCGCGGGCTTACCCTGGCGTTCGACCAGGGCCTGTTCGCGGCCGCCGTCGCCGGCCAGCAGGGCGCCGACGGAAGCCTGCGAACGCTGCGTGAGGTGGTCAGCTTCCTTGAGCCGGGCAAGACGCTGCGCAAGATCGGGCCGACCGCGTTCGGCCAGATGTGCAAGGCGATGCTCAACGAGCATTTCTTCGACCTGGCGCCCGAGCAGCTGCGCATCGTCGGCGATCCGGCCGCGTGGCGCGGGCGCGACAACGACAGCAGTGAGCACGACTGGGTGCTCGCGTTCCAGGCGGCGCTGGGGCACCGGGCGCGCAAGGCCAAGAGCAACAAGCAGGCGCTGCGCCACGAGGCCGTGTGGAAGGCGCTGGCGACGCATGACGGCTATGCCGTGGACCCGGCCTGCAAGCACCTGATCCGGGGGCATCTGGGCGGGTACCGATATCGCGATGCCGACCTCAAGGCCGGCGAGATGCGCGGTCACCTCGAGGTGGCCGACACGATCTACACGCACGTCTGCGACGCCGAGCAATATCTCGCGCTCGAGGGCGAGCACGTCATTTCCGACATTCGCGGAAAGTCCCGCCGGCCGGCGGGATCGCGGGTCCGTGTCGAAAGCGATTTCGACGTTTTCAGGGGAGTGTGAGCATGTCGTTTTTCAGTTTTCTGGGGGCGTTGGGCGGGCTGATCGGCCTGACGGGGTTGGCGACGAAAACGCCGAAGGCGCCGACACCGCTGCCGGTCGCGACACGCGACGACGCGGCGGCCGCAATCAAGAACGAGGATGCGATCCGGCGCCGGCAGGGTGCCGCCGCCGATATCGTGACCGGCACCACGGGCGCGGAAGCGGCGCGCGGGGCGATCGGGAAACTGGTGGTTGGAAGTTGAAAAGGAGGGAATGAGTTATGGCAAGTGGGTCTGAAAAACTGGACCAGCAGGACGCTGGCGAAGGTGTCGCCGCCGGTGCTGCAAGCGGCGATGCGGGGGGTAATGCCGGCACGGAAACCGGCGGCGACGGCAGTGCGGAAACCAACGCGGAAGGCGGGGTGGGCGAGGTGACCGGTGACGGTGCCACGCCGGCCGCGATCGACTGGCAGGCACGCGCCGCGGATCTGGAAGCGGAACTTTCGACGGTTTCGGCGCAGCTGGCGTCGGTCAGCGACGAACTGGCCGATGCGATCGCGAAGCGCGATGCTCTGCAGGCCGCTGCAGATGCCGCCGCAGCTGTCCCGCGCAGCCGGGCCAGCACCGGGTCGGTGAAGCTGCGCAAGGTGGCCGACGTCGACAACCCTTCGACCGAGGATCTGATGGCGGCGATCGCTGCGGCCGGCACGGTCGAACTGCTGTTTACCGACGGCGCCCGCGAGATTTCGGGGATGCCGGCACGCGTCATCGAGGGCGCGGCCTGGCAGGTCTCGATCATTGGCGTGGCGCTGGCGCTGCCCCAGCTGATCGTGACCGGCCCGGGTCCGCAGATCATCGAGCTCAAGGGTTACGCGCTGTTCCTCGACGGGAAGCAAGCGGCATGGGCGGCGCGGCCGGACGTGCTGCGCATTGCGCCTGGGGCGACGATGAACCTTGCCGGCGACGTCGTTTTCGCAGCGGCCTGATACCTGCCGCCCCGCCAGCGGCGGGGCGGCCATACCGGAGGGAACGATGGATCTGATACAGGACGATGCGCAGGCGAAAGAGGATCTGCGCGAGCTCGGCCGCCTTGAGGGCGAGCGGGGGCCCTATGAGGCGGCATGGCGCGAGATCGACGAGCGTTTCCCGTCCGGTGATGGCGGTTTCAACCGCAAGACGCCCGGCGCCGTGCGGGGGCAAGCCAACTTCGATGTGACCAATATCACGGCGTTGAACAGATTTGCAGCGGCCGGGGTGGCGATCACGACGCCGGAGGAAAAGCAGTATATCCGGCCCCGCTTCGCCGATCCCGACTTGCAGAAGCTGCGCAGCGTGCAGCTGTGGTGCGAACGCGCCGGCCAGCGGCTGTACGATATCCGCCACGCTGCCCATACCGGGTTTTCGATCGCGGCGAACGAGGATTGGGACCAGCTGGGCCGCTACGGCACATCGCCGATGTGGAGTGAGGCGCGCCCCGGCAAGGGGTTGTTCTATCGCGTGCTGCACCTGTCGGGCTGCTACATCGACGTTGATTTCGCGGGCTTGGTCGACACGGTGTTTCGCAAGATGTGCTGGACGGCGCGGCAGTGCGAGCAGTTTTTCGGCATGGAGGCGATCACGCCCAAGATGCGCCAGGCGCTGACGGACGAGAAGCCGCACACCACGTTCGAGATCGTGCACGTGGTACGCCCGAACACGCGATGGGATGCCGAGAAGCTCGACTGGCGGCGGTTTCCGATCGCGGAGCGCTATCTCGCGATGGACGAGAAGATCTACCTGCGCCGGCGCGGGTTCATGACCATGCCGGTATCGGTCAGTCGGCATACCACGAGCGCGGGCGAGATCTATGGGCGCAGCCCCGGGACCAACATGCTGCCGACCATCCACGGGCTGAACGCCATGCGCCAGACCATGCTGCGGGCAAGCCACAAGGCAGTCGATCCGGCGCTGGTGTTCTACGACGATGATGGCGCGACGTCGCTGGCAACGCGGCCGGGTGGCCTGACGGCGGGGTTCGTCGACGAGAGCGGCCGTCCAATGATCCACAAGGTTCCGGGTGGCGAATCCGCCCTGCCGTTCGTGACCGGGGATATCGAGAGCGAGCGCCAGGTCGTGCGGGGCGAGTTTCTCGAAGACTTCTACAAGATCCTGACAGACCCGAATTCGCGCATGACGACGACGGAAGTGCTCGAAGTCATGGCCAAGCAAGGCGTGCTGGTGCGCCCCTTCGCCGGGCGATACGCCATGGAAAAACAACACCCGGTATCGAACCGCGATCTGCAGCTGGCCATGGACGCTCGCCAGATCGAGCCGTTTCCGCCAGAAGTGATCGAGGCCGGGGCGCATCCCCTGATCGATTACGAGAACCCGCTGGCGGCCATGGCCCGGGCCGAGGCGACCAGCAAGACGCTGCGGTTCGTCGAGGCGATCACCCCCATGGCGCAGGTCGATGGCGGGGCGGTGTTCGATTACCTCAACACCGATGAAATGATCCCCGGCATGGCCGAGGAAATCGGCGTCAAGCCGCAGTACGTGCGCAGCGCGGACGAGGTGGCGCAGATCCGGGCGCAGCGGGCGCAGCAGCAGCAACAGGCGCAGAGCCTGGAGCAAGTGACGCAGGCGGCCGACGCGTACCAGAAGATCGCCAAGGGCAACCAGCTGAGCGAGGCGGCATGACCAGCGAAACGAACCGCCGCCGCGTGCGCGCGGTGCTGATATCCCGCGAGTTCAAGCAGGTGTTCATGGGCGTGCCGGGCTGGATTGCAGCGCTGTTCGCCCGCCCGTTGCTGGGCTGGATCCTGCGCTCGATGTTCCACGGGCCCGACGGCAAGCCGCACCGCTCGGGCGAAATCGTGCTGGCCGAACTGCGGCGCATCGGCGGCCTCGACCGCACGAGCATCTTTCACACTGATCCCAGGGTCATGGCCTACCGCGAGGGGCGGCGCAGTGTGGTGCTGTTGATCCTGGAATATCTCAACCTGGACGAGAACGAAGTCCGCAAATTGATGGAGCTTGATGATGGCTATTGAGGGTGGGGACAATGGCGGTGGCGCGGCTGCGCCGGCGGGGGGCGGTGGCGCAGCCGCACCGGCGGGCGGCGCAGTAGATCTGCTGGGCGGCGCGGCACCGGCTGCGGCGGCAGCGGCACCGGCGGGGGATGCCGGCGCTGCGCCCGGCGGCGAAGGTGGCGGGAGCGGCGTGCCCGGCGCCGGGGGTGATCCCGATTGGTACGGCAGCCTTTCGAGCAACGCGGACGGGGATTCCGCGAGCAACCTCGACTGGATCAAGGCCAAGGGGTTCAAGGATATCGACGGCATGGCCAAGGCGCTGCGCTTTGCCGAGAAGGCCATTCACGACAGCGGCCGCATCAAGCTGCCAGGGGAAGGCGCGCCGGCCGACGAGGTTGCCGCCTATCACCGCGCGATCGGCGTGCCCGATGCGCCGACCGGGTATGAGTTCGCCGCGCCGACCGGCGCGAACGGGGAACCCATGCCACTCAACACCGCCATGCTTGAGCGCATTGCAGCGGTCGGGCACAAGCTGGGGATCCCGAAGGCCGCGCTTGAGGGCGTGGCGCAGGAGGTGATGGCGGCCGAACTGGACGACGTGGCCGCGCATGATCGTGTGCAGCAGGCGGCGGCCGATGCGTGGGTCAAGGCGCAGGGGCAGGAAGCGGCGGCGAAGATTGCGGCGATCGACAAGGCGGCCGGTATCCTTGGCCTGTCGCGCGACGACATGGTGGGGCTTCGCAACGTGCTGGGTTCGGACAAGGCGCTGACGCTCATGGCGCGGCTTGGCGATGGGCTGGCCGAGGGCGGCATCATCGATCCGGGCGGTCGCCAGCGCTTCACCGTCAGCGCCGCCGAGGCGAAATCCGAGCTCGACCGGCTCAAGGCCGATCCCGCCTGGGTCAAGAAGGCGTTCGTGAAGGGCACACCCGAAGCGGCCCGCTATGATCGGCTGAATGACATTCTGGGCCAGGCGGCCGAGGCGGCCGCGCTGGCATAAGGCGGGCCAAGCCAAATCGGCTTGACGTGGGGCGGTGGATGAATCATTCTCTGCCCCACAAGCGCCGGCAAGCCCTTTGCGGCCCGGCCCCAGCAGTGGAAGCTGCCGCCGATCGCGGGCGTTAAACGATAGAAGGCCCGGCACTGCGATCCGGCAAGCCATTCGACAAATCGGACAATCCATCCCATTTGCCGGAAGGGCATTGCTATGAGTCAGGCAGTTTCCGCTGCAATGCAGGTCAAGTTCCAGAACAACGTGGAAATGGCCCTGCAGCAAACCACGTCGGTCCTCGAAGGCTGCGTCGATACGCAGGACGATGCCGGCGCCGACAAGGTCAAGGTCAAGGATATCGTCGGCAACGCGCTGCCGCAGGAAGCCAGCGAGCGCCACGGCGATACCAAGTACAACAATCGCAACTATGACGGTGTCTGGATCCCGAAGGCGAACGAACTCTACGACGCCGACCTGATCGACAACGCCGACCAGCTGGGCACCGCCATCAGCCTGCAGGGCACCGTGGTTTCAAGCTGCTCGGCGACCATCAACCGCGCCAAGGATCGTCGCATCCTCGAAGGCTTTTACGGGGCGATCATCAGCGGCAAGGACGGCACCGTGACCACGCCGTTCCCGGCGGGCAACATCATCCCGGTGGGCACCGGCGGCGCCAGCGGCGCGCAGAAGTTCAACGTGGCCAAGGTGCGCGCCGCAACCAAGATGCTGGGGCAGAACTACGTGGACCTGATGGCTGAGCGCTACATGGTGCTGACGGCCGACGACAACGACAGCCTGCTCCAGGAAATTTCGGTCACCAGCAGCGATTTCAAGGAAAGCTACAAGGGCCAGGTCGACGAGGCGGGCCGCGTGGTTCGTCTGCTGGGCTGGAATTTCGTCTACCTCGAACTCGACAACCCGATGCTCGGCACGATCCCTGGCCTTGCAACGGATGGCAGCGGCTATCGCAAGACGCCGTTCTGGCTGAAGACGGGCCTGCGCATGAACTACTGGCAGCGCCTGCGCACCATGCTCGACCGCCTGCCGGGCAAGCTGGGGTCGATCCAGTATTTCGCCGGCATGACCGGCGCGGCCACGCGCACGCAGCCCGGCATGTCGGGCATCATCCTGTCGGCCAAGGGCTAAGCCCGCCCGGCGTCCCGTCCGGGGCGGCGGCGCTGCCCCGGTGACAAGAGGAAATCCAAGACATGGCGATCTACTATGCAGCGCAACAGGTGGGCGTGGCCGATGGCAGTCTCATTCCGGCCGCCAAGGCCGATGGCGGCCAGGTGGGGGCAAACCTCATTACCACGCTCGCAACGAAGGTGGCCGGGCAGGCCTGGGCCGCCGGCGACCAGATCTATCTCGGGCGACTGCGCCCGGGCGAACACCTGCGCCGGATCTGGGGCAATACCGATACCAGCTTCGGTTCGGCGACGATCAGCATCGGCACGCTGGCGGCTCCGACGAAGTACGCCAACGCCCGAACGCTTACGGCGACGAACACGCCGACCGCGCTGGGGCCGCTGGCGAGCGCCGCCGGTGCCGGCCCGCTGTCCGCCGGTGAGGATCTGTACCTCACCCTCGGGGCCGCCGGTGTCGCGGCAGGCGTCAACTTCACGCTCGAGCTCGAAATCGCCTGCGTGAAGTGATGGGCGCGAGGGCCGGCCTTGCGTCGGCCCTCGCCATTCAAGGACAAGAACGATGGCTACGGCGAAACTGACGATCCAGCGCGGCAAGGTCGACCTCAAGGACGTGATCCTGACGGCCGGTAGCGCCGAGGCGCAGAGCGATACCATGTCGCTCAACATCGACACCACGAACCTGTCGAAGGGCGAGGCGATGATGCTGCTCGACGAGCTCAAGCAGAAGATCTTTTCCTCGCCCTGGCCGCTGCTCTGAGGCCCGGCGCGCGTGGCAACCGAAATCGAGGTGGCGAATGCGGCGGCGGTGCACATGGGTGCGCCTGGCCGCCTTACGTCGCTTAACGATGATCGGCCGGTTGCACGTGCGCTGGCCTCGATCTGGACGCTGGCGCGGCGAACGGCCATTCGCGATGGCACGTGGAATTTCGCGCGGCGTCGCGGCCCGCTGGCACAGCTGGCCGACGTGCCGGCGCCGGAGATCTATCCCTACACCGTCGCGTTCCGGGAGCCGGCGGAGTCGGTGCGCCTGCTCGAAATCATGGGCGTTGGCAGGGATGCCTATGCGCTTGAGGGCGGGCGGATCCTGTGCAGTGCCGGCGCGCCGCTCTATGCCCGGTGGCTGGTCGATGTGCCCGAACCGGCCGATTGGGACGACAGTTTCGCCACGGCCTTTGCCCGGTGCCTCGCGTGGCAAGCCGGGCCCAAGGTCTATGGGGGCGATTTCGATGTGACTTCGGCCGAGCGCGCGTACCGCCTGGCGCTGACCCGGGCGAAGGGGACCAGCGCGAAGGAAAACCCGACGATCGGGCAGGACGAAAGCAGCTGGATCACGGCGCGGCTTGGCGGCTCGAATTACACGGCCGAAGCACCTTGGGGGCAGGGCTGATGGCGAGCAAGACGATCCGCCATCTTCTAACCGGCTTCATCGCCGGCGAAATCAGCCCGATGTTGTTCGGCAGGGTCGATACCGACCAGTACGCATTCGGGGTCGAGCGCTGCGAGAATTTTGTGGCGGTGAACGAAGGCCCTCTGGTCAAGCGCCCGGGCTTCGAGATGATCCGCGCTGCCGCGCCCGACAGCACCTGGCTAAGCGCCTTCCGCTTTTCCGTAACGCAGGAATACGGCCTTGAGTGGCGCGATTTCGCCGTGCGGTTCTACACCAATGGCGGCCGGGTCGAGACGTCGGACAACATCCCCTACGAGTGCCCGGTGCCGTTCACGGGCGCCGAGGCGCCAGCGCTTTCGGTGCAGCAGAGCTATGACCGGCTCTACGTCGATCATCGTGCGCACCCGCCCGGGCGGCTGACCCGCACGAGCGCGGTCACCTTCTCCTGGGAAACCAGCGCGCTGGTCAATGGCCCGTTTTCCGATGGCAATGCCGACGAGACGGCGACCGTCACGGTGAGCGGGACCGACAAGGGATCGTCGGTATCGGTTTCGGCCACGGCGCCAATATTCCGCCCCGGCCACGTCGGCGCCCTGTTCCGCATCGAGGCGCGCGATTTCTCGACCACGCCAGCGTGGGAGCCGGGCATGAAAGATATCGCCGTGGGCTACATGGTCCGCAGCGACGGCAAGGTTTACCGCGCGCTGACCTCGGGCAAGACGGGCACGATCACGCCGACGCACGACGACGGCGCCGCTTGGGATGGGTCGCAAAAGAACGACGAGCTCAACAACCACGGCCCATGGGGCGTGCAGTGGCAGTACGTGCACGATCGCTTCGGCATCGGCCGTATCACGGCGGTGGACGGCAGCGGAGCCGGTGCCACCATGACGGTGCTGCGCCAGTTGCCCGCGAGCCTGACGAGTGTGGCCAGCTGGCGCTGGTCGCATGGCCTGTTTTCCGATGATGCGGGATATCCCGCGATCGTGGTGCACTGGCAGGGGCGCCAGGTCCATATCAAGGATTTCGACGTCGTCGGGAGCGTGGCTGGCGATTTCCTGAACTACGCGGCCTATACATCGAGCGGGATACTGGCTGCGGACATGAGCTTTCGCCGCCGGCTCGCGACCGAGGATCCGCCGCTCTGGGCCCTGGCCGATCGCCAGCTGCTGCTGGGCAGCGCGACCAAGGAACTGGCCGTTGGCGCCGTCAATACGCAGGCGGCGGTGAGCGGCGACAACATCAAGTCGGAACCGCAGAGCTTCTACGGTTCGGCCCCGGTCACGCCGGTGCAGCTGGGTAGCGAGGCGATTTTTGTGGAGCGCGGCCGCCGGCGCCTGCGCTCGACCAGCTACGAGTTTTCGTCGGATCGTTATCAGGCCGTGGACCTGACAGCCGCGGCGCGTCACGTCACAGATGGCGGCATCGTCCAGCTGGCGGTGCAGCGCTGGCCCTGGACGATGCTGCACGCCGTTCGGCGTGACGGGCAGATGGTCTGCCACGCGATCAATCGCGGCGACGTGAAGGGCTTTTCCCGAATCGTGCTGGGCGGCGGCGCCAAGGTGCTGTCGGCCGTCTCGATCATGGGGGATGATGGCGAAACCGATGACCTGTGGGTGCTGGTCTCGCGCGAGACGCCCGGCGGGACGCGGCGCGAGATCTGGAAACAGCACGCGTGGCGCGAGCTGGGCGATCCGCAGGCCGATGCGTTCTACGTCGACGGCGGCGTGCAGATTGCGGCCGCTGCCGGACAGGCGCATTTTTCGAACCTGACGCACCTGGCGGGGCAGGCCGTGGCCGTGCTCGCGGATGGCGCGGTCATTCCCGATATGGCCGTTGCCGACGACGGCACGCTGACCCTGCCGGATGCCTATGTGCCGGCGCAGCCCTATACGCTGGCCGTGGGGCTGGCCTACAGCGCGGTTGCGGTGACCTTGCGGCCAGCCCCCCGCAACGCCTCCGGCCTTATCCAGGGCCTGCGTCAGCGCGTCGTGACGGCGATCGTCCGCGTGCTCGATACGCTGGGCATTCGCGGCGGCGGCGCCGGCCCTGACGATGGCGATTACGACCTCATCGATCGCCCCGGCAGTGCCGCGATGAACAAGGCCATTCCGCTCGCCTCGGGCGACCTCAACGTGTCGATCGACATGGACCCGGGTGATCTGGGCCAGCTTCGCTTCACGTCAAGCGATCCGCTGCCAGCGATGGTGGCGATGGTCTCGATGAAGCTCGAAGCGGGGGAGGACTGATGTCGGTGCTGGGCGCCATGCAGATTGCCGGCAACATCCTGCAGGGCGTTTCCGCGTTCCGGGCAGGCATGGCGAACGCCAGTTCGTTGCATGCCGGCGCCGATGCCGCGCTGCGCCAGGGAGCCGCACAGGAAGGCGACGTGAGGGTGCAGGCACGCCGCGCGATCGGCGCGCAGGCGGCGGCGCAGTGGTCGAATGGTTTCCTGGGCGGCACGGGAAGCGCCATCGATGCGCTGCATGAAAGCCAAGTCAATGCCGCGCTGGATGCGCTGCGCATCCGCCAAGCGGCACAGGACCAGGCCAATTCGATGAACTATCAGGCGCGCCGCTCGAAGGAACAGGCGTGGTTCGGGCTTGCGGCGGGGCTGCTTGGCGCCAGCAGTGCCGGCGCGCAGCAGGTAACCGATTGGGCCAATGCGCGTCGCGGTGACATGTACGCCAGCGCGCAGCAGACGATCGCCTCCAACCCGGGTATCTTCTGATGGCGGTCGAGCGGGGATACGAGGCACAGGTCAATCCGCCTTCGGCGCCAGCGCCGGTGCAGGTTTCGCCCGATGCCATGGGCGCCGGGATCGGCCGTGCTTTGGAGCAAATAGGGGCGCAGGCACACCAGAACGAATTGCGCGCCTATGAGATCGACAAGCAGCTGCGCGCGAACCAGGCGCAATCGCAGTGGGCAGTCAATTTCGCGAACAAGACGGCCGATATTTCGGGCCAAATCGCCGACCTCGAAAAGAACCCGGAAGTGGGCGGCGCGGGGCATGTCCAGGCGGTGCAAGGCGTGCTCGACCAGGTCAAGCCGCTGATCGAGAACATCAGCGATCCGGGTACGCGGCGCATCGCCGAAGTTCAGGCCGCCCAACAGCGTGCCCAGATCCTTGGACGCGCGCAAATCTTCGAGGTGGTCCATTCCGCGAAGGCCATAGGCGACAATGTCGCCACGGCGCGCAACACGTTCTTCAACATGCTGGCAAGTGGCGACGGCAGCGATGACGCTTTCGCACAGGCAAATGCTCAAGCCGGAGCGATGTTGGGCGGTTTGCAGATCGGCGGGGAGCAGCGTGCGGCCCTGATGCGTGAGTTCGGTGCGAGCAATGTGATCGGCCAGGCAACCGCCTTGTCGAAAAACAACGTCGCAGCGCTAGGCGAGAAAATCAAAAGCGGCGAGTGGAACGGCTTGCTGACGGCAGAGCAGTGGGTTCAGGTCAACCAGCTTTATACTGTCGGTCTGCACGCGGAACAGCAGAAGGTGCGGCAGGAATCGGCACTTCTCAACGACCAGGCCGCGATGTGGGAAGAGCAATCGCGGCAGGGTATCGCGTTGCCCGAGGTGGATGTGCGGGCGGCCATCTCGCAATTCCAGGCGATGGGCGACAAGTCCAAGGCGCTGAAGCTCGACGGCATGTTGGCCGAGAACCGCTATGCTAAGGTGTGGACGGCCATGACGCCCATACAGCGGCAGCAGAATGTGGCAGCCCTTGCCGGGCTGGCGAAACCTTCGGCCGAACAACAGCGGGAACTGGCGTGGGCGCAGGGCCACATCGGCGCGCTGGACAGCGCGTTTAACGCCGATCCGGTGGCCTATGCCGCGCAGCACCCTGAAGCCGGTGCCGTGCCCCCAGCGGTGGATTTCGCCAATCCCGACAGCCTGAGCCAGCGCGTGCAATGGCGGCGGGCCTATGAGCAGGCATCGGGCCGTGCCATTCCGCTACTGAGCAAGGCCGAGGTGGCGCCCCTGCAGGAGCAGGTGCACCGCGGAACCAACGAGCGCCAGCAGGTGCTGTCATCGCTCGACGGGTTTCCTGATACCGAGCGCGCCATCGCGGCCGAACAGATCATGCCGGGGGATGCGGGGTTTCGGCAAGAGGCGCAGCTGCGTCCGCTGGATCGAGCAACCGTGTTCAACGGCCGAGCGAAGCTCAAGGCCGATCCGCGCTTTCTTGCGCCGGACGTCAAGACAGACACCGGCAAGCGGGCACATGAGCTTCTGGGCATCGGCGGCCGAGAAATGGACATAGCCCTTCGCGGTCTGCCGCCCGCCGATGTCGACGCCATCAAGCAGTCTGCCGGGCAATGGCTTGCCGGCAAGTTCAACGCTCAAGGGCGGGATATCGGCTCGCTGACCCCGGCCGACATTCGCGACGCGGCGCTGGTGGCGTTGGGCGGCCGGATGGAGCGCGGGCGCCAGATCGGCGGCATCGCGCACTGGCACGGCGACCGGGTGTTCGTGCTGCCCGATACCATGAGCGAACTGGATTTCGTCAACGCCGTGGAGCGTGACAGGGTGTTCAAGACGCAACGCGGCGAAGGCCCGACGATGCAGCTGCGCAACGCGCACCCGGTGTTCATCGGCGGGACCAGATATCGCTGGGAAACCTATGACCAGCGCACGGGCCGTGGCCGGATCGTGACGGATGCCAAGGGCCGCGACTATATCAGCGATGTGACCGTGCGATGAGCGTTCTATCGGTCATCCAGCCCAGCCCCGACGAGCCGATGATGCGGCCGCGCGGCGCGGCCAGCGACCTCGACGCGGTGAAATCGACCGGGTGGCTGGACAGCATGACCGCCAGCGCGCGGACCGGTGTGGACGAAGTGCCGTTCGTGCAGACCGAGCGCCTGAGCAAGGCGTACCTGCCGGTCATCGCCGCCATGGCGGACGCCACCGGCAAGGGGCGGTTCTTCGCCTATGTCGATCCGTGGAAGGCGGCCAATCCGCTGACGCGCGACAAGACGGATTACGACGCGCTGTGGGCGGATATCGACCGGCTGCACCGGCAGGGCAAGTTGCCGCCGGGTGTGCCGATCGATCGCGGGGTTTTCGAAGGCGGCACGCTGAACCGGGATGGTGCGCGGCAGCGCGACCAGATCGTGGCGGCACAGGGCAGCACCAGCGCGCGCCTTGTGGGCGGGGTGCTGTCCGGCTTTGCCGATCCATACCAGGTTGGCCTTGGCCTTGCGACAGGCGGGGCGAGCCGGGGCCTGTCGGTCGGCCGGGCGGCCCTGGTCGAGGGTCTGGTCAACATGGGCATGGTCTCTGTCGAGATGCCGGCGATCGTCGCGGCGCGGGCCAGACTGGGGCAAGACAGCAGTGTCGAGGACGTGGCCGGGGAATTGGGCACTGCCTTTGCCTTTGGCGGTGTGATGGGCGCAGGGGCGCATGCGGTGGGGGCCGTGTGGCATGGGGCGAAGGCGGCGGCGGGCGCTGTGGAAACCCGGTCGCCGCGCGAAGTCGCCAAGGCATTTGCCCGTGCCGTTCCCGAGCATCTGCGCACGCCCGACCAGGCAGCGGCCCTTGCGGTGATCGAGCGGGATGCGCAGCTGGGCGAGCATAATCCGTTCGAGCCGGGGACCGCCGGTGAGGACATGCACCACACGCGCGTGGACGCGGCGCAGCGGGCGATCATCGACGAGCGGCCGGCGCCGGCGCGGCCGGCGCGCCCGGCAGCACCAGCGGCGCCGATCGAAACCTATCTGGCTGCGGTGAAGCGCAGCGAAAGCGGCGGCAACCCGAATGCTCGCAACCCGCAGCAGGGGCAGACCGCATCGGGGTTCTACGGGTTTACGGACAGCACCTGGCTTGGAGCGTATCGTGCCGAATTCCCGAACAGCGGCCTCGACAACGCCGGCATTCTTTCGCGCAAGTCGGACCCTGCCCTGCAGGAACGGCTGATGCGGCGCCTGACGGAAGACAATGCCCGCCGCCTCAAGGCGATGGGCGTCGAGGCCGATCCGGCGAACCTTTACATCATGCACCATCTTGGGACCGGCGACGGGCCGAGGGTGTTGCGTGCGGCGCCCGATACGCCGCTGAGCACGCTGCTTTCCGAAAACGTGATTTCGCACAACCGGTACATGCGCGACATGACGGTGGGCGATTTCGTGGCGTGGTCCCGCGAGCGCATGGGGCAGGAGCGCGGCGCGATCGATGCGCCGGTCGCGGGCGCCAGTGACAATGCCATGGCGCTGGAGGCCGAACGGGCGCAGATCGAGGCGGAGCGGGCCGCAGCGGAACGCGGCGCGGCGGCGTCGGCGGCGTCGGCGGCGCCAGGCGACCCGACGCCGGCGATCGATGCGATGGCGGCGCCCGAACCGGCGCGCGTGGACCCCGGCATGGTCGACCGCGAGCGCCTCGCCTCGCTGACCGACGATGTGCCGATGCTGCGCCGGGACCTGTTTCCCGACGATACGACGTGGCGGATCGAGCAAGCGAAGGTCGAGGCCGAAACGCTGGGCGGAGAACCGCGGATGACCCGCCAGTCGGTGTGGGACGACGCGGTGAGCGAGTTGCGTGCCGTGCAGGGCGGCGAAGTCTATGGCGCGCTGTACCATCCCGAAACCGGGCCGATCGATGTCAAATGGGGCCATGAGGGCACCGGCAAGAGCGACGGCATGGGGCTGGCGAAGATCGTGCGGTTCCACCCGGAGGTGCTAAGCAATCTGCCCGACGAACTGGCGAGCATGACGGTCAAGAGCCGCAGCGCCAACAGGATCAGGCTGGAAAGCCCGTCGCATCAAGTGTCGGTGCGCCTCGACTGGGACGGCAATGCCCAACGCTGGTTGATGACGGCCTATGAGCGGAAGGGGAGGAAGGCCCCGCCGGTAGCGGTCGACGAACGTGCTACCGGTGCAGCGCGGGACGGCTCCCCCAGCGCCAGGGCTGACAGGGATATAAGCCCGGCCAGTGAACAAGGCAATGGGCCGTCAGGCATCGAACCTGCCGCAGACGCGCTGGCGGCCCGCTTTGCGGATCCGGCCTCGGCCGAAGCCAAGGCGCAGGCCGACAGCTTTACCCACGATGTCGCAGCGGCGGAGCAGGCCGGTGCGTTCGCCGACGCGTCGTTCGCGACGGACAATGGGGAAGTGCTGACGCCGGCGCAGGCGCTGGCCCGCCTGGACGATGACGACGCGGCGCTGGCTGCGCTGAGGGGGTGCCTGTGACGTTCCTGGTGTGCCTGGCGCAGTTGCGCAAAGACGGGAAGATCGATCGCGAGCGGCATGACCGCTTCGCCCGCGAGTACCAGCGCCTGCACCAGTCCTATGCAAAGCAGGTGGGCGACATTGCTGCGGAGGATCTGGCGAGCCGAGACGCGATGGATGCGCTGGAGTACCAGGCGCTGACCGATCGCCGGCAGAAAATGATGCAGATCCGCACCCAGCAGGCGCTGCTGACAAAGGTGCAGGGCCTGGTCGAAGCGGGAAAGCCAATCAAGCACATCGTCTCGGCCTTGATGGATCATCACGAGAACGTGCCGGGCCTGCAGTCTGTCGACAACACGCGCGGCGCCATCCGGCAACTGGCGTGGTCGCGCATGGGCGAGTTCCTGCAGCGGCACGGGCGCGACATTCTTGGCCGTGCCCGCGACCAGGCGGAACTCGACGACGTGGTGCGCGCGTTGCGCGGCGAGGCCGTCGAAAGCGAGAGCGCGCGCGAAATGGCCGCGGCGATCAGCGATACGATGGAATGGCTGCGCCAGCAGTTCAATGCCGCCGGCGGCGCGATACCCAAGCTGGAGAATTGGGCTCTGCCGCAAAGCCACGATGCGATGGCGATCGCCAAGGCCGGCTATGCCGAGTGGCGCGATTTCATCCTGCCGATGCTGGACTGGACGCAGATGCGCGACAGCGCGACCGGCAAAGCGTTTACCAGTGTCGATGCGCTCGAGCCGGCGCTCGAGCAGGCGTGGCGCAACATCTCGAGCAACGGCCTGGACAATGCCGTGCCGGGGGCATTCTCCGGCAAGGGGAAGATGGCCAACCGGCATACCGATCATCGGTTTTTCGTGTTCAAGTCGGCCGACGACTGGATGGCCTATAACGACCGGTTCGGCGTGGGCCACGTGTTCGACGCGGTGGCGGGGCATATCGAGAGCATGAGCCGCGACATTGCGGCCATGCGCGTGCTGGGGCCAAGCCCCGATGCCACCGTGCGGTGGCTGGGCGATGCGCTGCGCCAGCACAGCATGCCGACGATCGAGGCCGGCAAGTCGATCGCTTTGCAAAAGGACGCCGGGCGCGCCGCCAAGATACTGACCGACCAGTGGGATTACTACTCCGGCGAACTGACGCGCGTGGCACCGGAGAACCGGACGACGGCGCGGTTTTTCAGCGGCGTTCGCAACTGGAACGTGATGAGCAAGATGGGCAATGCCGGCATCGCAGCGGTGATGACCGATCCGATGTTCATGGGCCTGACTGCCAAGTTCAACGGCCTGCCCGTGATGGAGCAGATCGGCACATACCTGCGTTCGTTCAACCCTGTGGATTCCAGCCACCGGGAAGCGGCGATGCACGCCGGACTGGTCTTTGCCGAGATGACCGGGCGGGCCGAGCAGATGTGGCGCGACGGCCAGTTCAACATGCACGAATTTACCCGGCGCGGCGCCAATGCGCTGATGGATACGACATTGCTGACTCCGCATACCATGGCCGCGAAGTTGTCGGTTGGCCTGAGCTTCATGAAGGACTGGGCCGAGCACGCGGATACCGCATTCCACGATCTTGGCGGTGCCAATCAGATGGCGCTGGAACGATACGGGATCGATTCGCGCGACTGGGATGCACTGCGCGCGGTTGGCGCGGTCGAGCAGGGCGGATTGCGCTTGCTGCGGCCCGCCGACCTTGCACGGACAGGGGATGCCGCCGCGCTGGAAAGCGCGGTCAAGTTCATGAGCCTGATCGACAGCGAGACGAAATTCGCCGTGCCAGGCGAGAGCCTGCGGGCACAGGCATGGGTTGCGACGGGCGGGCACTCGACGCGGGTGGAGCGGGGCACGATCGGCGGTGAACTGATCCACTCGGCAACCCAGTTCAAGACCTATTCCGTGATCTGGATGATGACCCAGCTGGAGCGGGCGGTGTACGGGCGCGGCGGGATGAGCAAGATTGGTTATGCCGTATCCCTGCCGATTTTCCTGACACTGGGCGGGTATGTCGCCGATACCCTGATCGACCTGGCCAAGGGTGAGAAACCGTCGATGGAACTGACCAAGCTGAGGCTTGGGCGGGCAATCGTGCGCGGTGGCGGGTTGGGCATCATGGGTGACATTGCCGGGCAGGCTGCGGCCAGCGATGGACCGCGCAGTGCCGGTGTCGTCGCCGGCATGGTCACCGGCCCGACCGTCGGTTCGATTATCGACCCGGTGACCGCGATCGTCGGCGGCAACATAGGCGACGCCGTGGAGGGCAACGAAACGCACGTCGGCAGCGAAGTGGTGCGCCAGCTGCGCCAGACCGTTCCTGGCAGCAACGCATGGTATGCGCGCGTCGCGATGAACCGCCTGGTCCTGGACCGGCTGCAGATGCTTGCCGATCCGAATTACGCGCAGAGCTGGGCACGCATGGAGCGCGCGGCGCAGGCGCGTGGCTCGACCTATTGGTGGGCGCCTGGCCAGCCCACTCCTGATTTCGCCACTTCGAGACCTGGGGGGAACGCCCAATGACCACTGCCGCTGCCACGCCGCGCGTCGATTACCTCGAGGACGGCGTCACTCTCAATTTCCCGGCGCCGTGGCGATATCTGTCGCCGGGTGATCTGACGATCACGCGGTTGCGGACCGGCGCTGCGCCGGCCGCGCTGGTCCTGGGGACCGATTTCAACGCGACGCCGGCGAATGGCGATGCGGGTGGCACCATTACGCTGACGGCGTCGGTGGCGGGCGCCAAGCTCAAGGTGCGCCGGAAGACCGGGCGGGCCCAAGGCACCGAATACCTGGCCAACGACAGCTTTCCGGCCAAGACGCACGAGGCGGCGCTCGACCGCCTGACGCTCGTGGTCCAGGAGCAGGACGCGACGGTTGCGGATCTGACCGCTCGCTCGCTGCTGGTGCCCGATGGCGAGGCCATGCCGGTGCTGCCGGCGGCCGCGGATCGTATCAGCCAGTTCCTTGGCTTCGACGCGCAGGGCAATGCTACCCTGCTGCCCGGCACAACGCAGGCGCCGGCCAGTGCGAAGCTGGTGGCCACGTCGGGCGGCGACAGCGCCGATGCCGCGATCGAGGCGCAGCGCTTTGCCAGCGTGGCGGCGATGCTGTCTTCGACGATCGCGCGGCGCAGCGCCGGGCGCCCGTGGCGAGCCGGCGGCTTCGACTATGTCGAGGCGCCGGCGGGTGTGCTCGACTATCACGTGGTGACGCTGGGTGGGGTGCTGCTTTATGCCCTGCCGGTCAATGGCGCCGTGCCGGGCGAAGCCTTTGGCGCGATCGGCGACGGGGTGACGGATTGCGGGCCGATGCTTACGCGCGCGGCGCAGCTGGCCAAGCGCGTGCGCCTGGGCGTCGGGCAGTTCTACATCGGCGCGGCCAGCCTGCCGGCGACGACGGACAGCGCGTTCATCGGCGAAGGCGAGGCGACGCAGATCCTGTGGAGCGGCACGGCGGCGATCCGGTGCCGCGCGGCCGAAGGCACGACGGGCGCGGCGATGTTCTCGACCTTCGCCTATCGCCTGGTGGTGCGCGGCATCAACTTTCAGCGCACGTCGTTCAGCACGACGGCGAGCGCGATCTACATGTCGAACGTGCGCGGCCTGTGGGTCGAGGATTGCTTCTACCGCAATTCGCGCCTGCTGATGGTGATGCACGAGGCATCGGACAGCGGGGTATACAATACGGCAACCGGGTCCACCACGGTCGATCCGGCCGTCGTCGCGGGCTTTTCGGCCACCGACCTGACGGATCTGAACGAGGGTATCTATGCGCGGCGCAACGTCAGCCGCAACAGCCAGTACGGGTGCCAGGGCATTCGCATCAACTGGGCGCGATATGGCGAAATCAGCGGCAACGACTTGCCGTTCGGCAATATCTCGTGGTGGGGTGGCGGTGCGAAGCCGGCGGAGGGCGGCCAGGCGGGCATGCTGCGGCGCTTTGCGCACTTCCGCATCTTCGGAAACTACTGCAGCTACAACAATGGCGGGGTCTACGGGAACAACGGGCTGGCGGTGACCGTCACCGGCAACACGCTGGAATATTCGACCGATACGGCGCTGGACTTCGAGGGCTGCGTCGATTGTGTCGCGACCGGCAACACCGTCCGGCACTTCGGCAATTATGGGTGCAGCACGTTCTATCTCGCGCAGAACGTCCAGTTTCGCGCGAACACGATCGAGGTGACCAAGGCCGGCGCGAGCCTGTCGGCTATGCTGGGCGTAACCAGCTTCATGAGCGCGATCGCGGTGACCGGCTTTACCGACAACGGCGACGGCACGACGAACGTGACGCTGGCAAGCGCACCGCAGATCGTCTCGGGACAGACGGTGCTGCTGCAGTTCAATCCGGGCGGCGCGCGGTCGGCCGTGGTCGTCACGCGCGTGAGCGGCACGGTGTGGAAGATCCCGGTGGCATTCAGCGCCAGCTGGGCGATCGGCGGTTTCTTCAGTTCGCAGCGCGGTTCCGGCTACTTCGTCGCGACTGCCGGTCTTGGCGTCTCGTCCACCGGTGTCGTCCAGGGCGAAGTGACGTTCTCGAACAACAAGGTTCTCGCCAATGATGGGATCATGGGGCGTTCGTCGGATACCCAAATCGAAAGCCTGGTCATCCGCGACAATGACCTGACCAACTGCACGATCAATGCGCCTTACGGCACCGGTTGCAACAAGGTGGTCGAGGGCAACACGCTCAAATACAAGGCGGCGGCGGTTCCAGAACAGGACAGCTATGCCTTCATCGACGTGCAGGGCTATTCGGCACTAGCGCTGGTGCGGGGCAACACGATCGACGTGCAGGCCGCCGGCACGTGGATCCCGGCCGGCAGTTACGCGATCAACGTGGTGACCAACCGCCTCGCCTCGGGTCAGATCGTCGCCCGGGTCGAGGGCAACGTGATGACCAAATACACGTCTGCGGTTGTCGCGGACGGGATCTATCACTCGTCGGCCAATACTGTGGCTGCAGCAGCTGTCTCGCGCATCACAGACAATCATGTGCCCTCAATCACCGATGCAACCGAAGCCGGCCGCTGCCGCGTCACCTATTCGGGCAATACGGCGCTGCAGACCGGCAACGCGCTCGACCAGCTGGCGATCGCCCCGGGTACCGGCAGCACGGTGACGATGCTCGGCAACAGCCGCGCGGTCTATCTGACGCATGGCGCGACGATCGCCGCGCTGACGATCGCGCTGCCGGTCGATCCGGCCGATGGCGCAACTTATGCCATCACCGCAAAATCGGCGGTCACCGCGCTGACGGTGAGCGCGACGCCGGCGATGATCGGGGCCGTGCCGGCCGCGCTGACGGCGGGGCAGACGGTGCGCTGCAGCTTCTCGAAATCGATGAATAGCTGGATCTGGGGGTAAGCCATGATTTTCACGTGCGAATGCGGGCATGTTTCGGTCGAGCACGGCGAAGCGCCGCCGCCCGACTGCGTGGGCTGTCTCGCCTGTCAGACCTCGCTGAACTCCCATGTCCAGGAAATCGAGCCGGCCCCGCCGGTGCGCGTGTGGCGGCCGCTGGCACCCCATACGCCCCGCCCGGTGAGCGACGAGGAAGGCGCACCGCGTGCGTGCAACGATTGCGGCCAGGTGGTCGCGTGAGGGGGGAAGTGACGATGCGGAAAATTCTGGCTCTGGCGGTGCTTGCCGCGCTGTGCTGGTCGACGACGGCGGATGCGGCGCCGCCGCAATATCAGACCAACATTCCCGGCGTGATCGCGCCCGGCGAAGTGGTGATGGTGTGCGATGCCAATTCGCAGAACTGTCAGCCGGCAAGCGCGGCCGCGCCGCTGCCGGTGCTGTCGGCCGGCGGTGTGCCGAGTGGGTCCGCCGATAGCGGCAATCCGGTCAAGGTCGGCGGGGTTTATAACACCACATCGCCTACGCTCGCGGACGGCCAACGCGGCAACTTACAGTTGAGCGCAAGCGGGTCCCTGCTGAGCACTTTGAGCAATACTGTCGGCATCCCGATCAACACAACGTCGAACGGCGGCGACAATTCGACGAATAATGTGACCGCCCTCGGCGTTCGCGGTTTCGGGCTCTTTTACAACGGCACCACGTGGGACCGCGTGCGCGGGGACGCGACGGGCGGTGCGTGGGTGCAGGGCGGCGTCGCCAGCGGCGCGGCAGACGCAGGAAACCCGGTCAAGGTCGGCGGGGTATATACGCTCGGAGGCGTCACCCTGACGGACGGGCAGCGAGGCAACTTGCAGCTCTCTCCGAACGGATCGCTAGTTGTTGCCGTTGGCCGTGGATTTACCGGGGCAGATGGCTTTTCCAACGGTTCGCTCGCCAACGTGTCGCAGAGCGGTTCAACGGGCTCTACCTTGCTGGCGGGAGCCGGCTTCCTTTTCAACGGCGCCAGTTGGGACCGTTCGCGCGGAGATGCGACCGGGGGCATCTGGACGCAGGGGGCCATCGCGAGTGGTGCAACCGATACTGGCAATCCGGTCAAGGTCGGCGGAAGGTACAACGCTGCGCTGCCTACCCTCGCGGATGGTCAACGGGGGGATCTGCAGCTGACGTCGGCGGGGACGGTGCTGGTCACACTCGCCACAAGTTCCGGTGGCACCGGTCTTACCGACAATGGCGCCGCAGACGGTAAAAACGGTACGCTGCAAGGGCTGATCGCCAACGCTCGCAACTTCCTGTGGAATGGTGCGACCTGGGACCGCACCAAGAAGCCCAACGCCGTAGCGCGGCTTGTGTCAGCCGCTGCCAGCACCAACGCTACGCTTGTCAAGGCGTCGGCCGGCGACGTGTTCCATATCACGTCGCAGAGCGTCGTAGCGACGGCGCGGTGGCTCAAGCTCTACAACAAGGGGGCAGCGCCGACGGTCGGCACCGACGTCCCGGTGATGACCTTCTACCTGCCGGCCAACGCGCAATTCGACGTGGCATTCGACACGCCGGTCTATTTCTCGGCGGGCATCGCCTTCGCGATCACGGCCGCCGGCGCCGACGCTGACGCCACGGCGATCGCGGCCGGCGATATCGTCGGGCTGAACGTGGTCTACCAGTGACCAGCCCGAACCATGCCGATCTGAATCGCGCTCTCGGCCGCGTCGAAGGGGAAATGGCGGGCGTGAAAGAGGGCATGGAGCGGATCGAGGGGCTTTTGCGCAGCCTCGACCAGCGGATGGGCGTGCTCGAGGACGAGAAGAACCAGCGGAAAGGCGCCCTGGCGGCGCTGATGGTCTTCTCCGGCTTCGTGGGCGGCCTCATCGCCAAATTCGGCGGATTTATCTTCGGGGGGCACTGACATGGCAAAACTGCCAACCAACTACGCGTGGCTGGAACGGATGACCGGCCGGCCGCGCATGATCGACGAAGCGTTGAAGCTGTACGGGACACGGGAATTCGCCGGGCCGGCGAATAATCCGGTCATCATGTCGTGGGCGGCGGAGCTCGGCGGCGACGTCGCACGTGATTATCGAGCCGACAGCATCCCGTGGTGCGGGCTGGGCATGGCGATCTGTGCCAAGCGTGCGGGCAAGGATCTGCCCGCATCGCCTCTCTGGGCGCTGTCCTGGGCGAAATGGGGCGTGGCGGTACCTGCGCCCATGCTGGGCGACGTGGTGACGTTCAGGCGCGACGGTGGCGGCCATGTGGGCCTCTACGTCGCCGAGGATTCGACGGCGCTGCACGTCCTGGGGTTCAACCAAGGCGATCAGGTCTCGATCGTCAGGATGGCCCGCACGCGGCTCTATGCCGCACGGCGGCCGGTCTACCAGTCGCAGCCCAAGACGGTGCTGCCCTATCGCCTGGCCGCAGCCGGCCAGTTTTCAACGAACGAGGCATGACGATGGCAGATCCAATCGAAGTTCCGCGCTCGCCCTGGCGCGAGCAGTTCTGGACGGCCGTTCGCCAGATCGTGCCGCCGGTTGTGGCGTTCGCGGTCGGCCGAGGGTGGCTGGCCAACGACACGGCCGCAATGCTGGCGGCCGTGGCGGCCGGGCTGTGGCCGATCGTCTATGGCCAGCAGCGCACGTACAAGCGGAGCCAGCAACTGGCGGCCGTGGCCGACAAGGTGCCGGACGACGTGGCGGTGCTCAAGTGATCGGGTGGCTGAGGGGGGCTGGCGAGGGCACCCTCGCGTTTCTCTGGGATCACCGTGCGGCGGTGTGCATCGCCGTGCTTGCATGGGCGGCATGGCATTTTGCGGGCCTCGCCTCAGAACGCGCAGACGCGCTCGATCGCCAGGCCGCGGGCTTTGCCGCTGCCCAAGACGCTGCCACGCAACAAGAACGAGACCGCATCGCAGGCCGAGAGGCGCAATGGCGCATGAACGCGCAGGTGGAGCAAACGAAACATGAAGCGGAACTGGATAAGATACGTCGCGCCGCTGATGCTTATATCGCCGCTCATAGCGTGCGGCCCGAAGGTGATCGAGGCGCGGCCGGGCAAGTCGCTGCCACCAGCACGAATGACGGTGCCGCCCTTCCTCAAGGACTGCCCGCCTCTGGTGTCGTGGTATCCGGATCGGACGTGCGAACCTGCAGCGAAGTGACGAAGTACGCGCTCGATGCGCGGGCCGTGGTTCTCAGGATGGTGGCCGATCTCGGCGGCGAGCCGCCGGCGCAATAGCCTTTGGCGACCTGTAGAAATGGCGGCCGGCGGGGGTGACCTGTCGGCCGCATTTTTTGCGATGTTGGAACGATTGTTGGAACGATGTTGGAAGGATTGCCCTTAAATCGTCCTAAAGCACCGAAAACTTTGGAGCGGGTGAAGGGAATCGAACCCTCGTATTCAGCTTGGGAAGCTGCTGCTCTACCATTGAGCTACACCCGCTCGGGAGCGCGGCGATTGCCACAGGCTTTTTGGGTGGTCAACCGCCTTGTGAGGATCGGGCGAGGGTGGGGAGCGTCTCCGGGGTCAGGACTTGGGGCAGGACCTTGGCGTCGGCGGCGCCGGGGGCGTACCACAGGTAGAGCGGGACGCCGGCGGCACCCTGCTGGGTGAGAAAGGCGGTGATCGCCGGGTCGGCCCTGGTCCAGTCGCCGACCAGCACTTGCACGCCGGCGTTGCGGAAGGCCTCGATCGTGGCGGGGCGGTCGATGGCGACGTTCTCGTTCACCTTGCACGACAGGCACCAGTCCGCCGTGAAATAGAGGAACACCGGCTTGCCGCTGGCGCGGGCGGCGGCAAGCGCGGAGGCGCTGAACGGGCGGGCACCGGGGAGCGCGCCGCTGGCGGAGGCGGGGGCCTGCGCCAAGCGCGGGGCGCCGAGGAAAGCGGCGGCGCCGAGCGCGAGAATCGTCGGCACGAGCCACACCGCAACCGGCCGGCCGGCGCGGCGGCGGCGTTCGGCAAGGGCAAGCGCGGCGAGCAGGGCGGCGGCCAGCGCGAAGGTTGCGATCGCGAGCGGCCAGCCGCCCTGGCGCGAGGCCAGCCACAGCAGTGCAAGGACCGTCAGGCCCATAGGCACGGCCATGAAGTGGCGGAACTTGTCCATCCACGGGCCGGGCCGCGGCAGCAGTCGGCGCAGCGGCGGGACGAAGCCGATCAGCAGAAACGGGAGCGCGAGACCCAGGCCAAGGGCTGCGAAGACGGCAAGGCCCGCGAGAGGCGGCAGGACGAGCGCGACGCCCATCGCCGCGGCCATGAACGGGCCGGTGCAAGGGGTGGCGACGAAGGCGGCAAGAAGGCCCGTGCCGAAGGCGCCGCCGATCGTGCCGACGCTGTTGCCACTGCGCGAGACCGACAGGCCGGGCAGTTCGTAGAGACCGGCGAAGTTGGCCGTGATCGCGGCGGCGAGCAGCACCAGAACGGCAATGACGCCGGGGTTCTGCAGCTGGAACGCCCAGCCAATCTGGGCCCCGCCGGCGCGCAGGGCGAGCAGGGCCGCGCCGAGACCGAGACAGGCGAGGATGACGCCGGCGGAATAGGCCAGCCCTTCGGCGCGGGCATGGCTGCTGTTGCCGCGGGCCAGCGCCATGGCCTTGAGGCTGAGGATCGGGAACACGCAAGGCATCACGTTGAGAATGAGGCCGCCGGCGAGCGCGCCTAGCATCGCGAGCACCAGCGTGCGCCAGGCAAAGGGCGTGGTGCCGCCCATGGCCAGTGGGGTTCCGCCGGCGGGGACTTCGCCGGGCTGCGCGGTGAAGGATAGACCGCCGCCGCTGCCCGCGCTCGTGGCACCCTGCTTGTCTACCCCGAATGCCAGCACGCCCGAGACCGATTGGGGGTGCTCGGCCATCATGCCCTTGGCGCGGGGGAGTTCGGCGACCAGCCAGTCTCCGGTGCGGCGGAAGGCCTGAGGGGCGGCGTAGTCGACCAGGCCCTGTCCGGCGATGAACAGGTGTGGCGTGCCGATGGTGGCGGTGGCCGGAAACGGAATGGCGATGGAAAGGCCCTTGGCGGTGGCGGCAAACCGCGCCGGCCGATCGAGCGGGGCGGGCAAGGCGGCGCGCCAGGCGGCGAAACGCGTATCCTTGCTGCCGCTGCCGACGGTAATGGTGCCGCTGAGGTCGGCCTGTTCGGGCACGCAGATCGTGTCCGTACAGGCGAGCCAGCGCGCCTTGGCGCTGACCGCGAGGGTGCTGCCGGCGCGGGCAGTGGCGGGTATGGTCGCAGGTATGGTCACTGGGACGAGCACGGCATAGTCGTGTTCGTAGACGTGGTTCATCAGCCCCTGGATCAGCAGGGTCTGCGGTACGGGGAAGCGGAGGTCACCGGCCTTGGCGCCGGCCGGCAGCGACCAGCCGAGCGAAAGCGGCAGGCCGGCATCGCCCGGATTGGTCCAGTAGCCGTGCCAGCCCGGCTCGGGCTGCATGAGCACGGCCATGGTGACCGTCTCGCCCGGCGCCACCGGGCCTTCGGCGAGAAGGGTGGGGCGGATGTGGGTGGGCCGCGTGTCGTTCTGCCGGCCCTGGGCGGAGGCAGCAAGGGCGGGTTGCGCACATGCGAGGAGGCAAAGCCACAAGACCGTAACAATGCTACGTGATGGCGTCATCCGGTTCGCCAACGCGCGAAGGACCATCTTCCGAAACCGCTGCAACAGGGGGCTATCCTTTGAATGTCGCGCCGGACTATGCCTTTCGCGCCGAGGTGGTTTACGGCAGGCGACCGGTATCGTCCAGCTTGGCCCGCCGTCGTGCACGGTCGGGCAGGTGGACAAGCCGGAGCCCCAGCTCGAGTCATGCGCCAAAGCCTTGCGTGAAAGAGGAATCCCGATGCATCTGCCCCCCCTGCTGCGTTCCGCCCTGCTTGCAACCACGCTGGCCCCCGCAATTCTCATGGCCTCGCCTGCTCTGGCCAAGGCGGCCAAGACGCCAAAGCCGGGTGCTGGGGCGTCTGCCATGGCGGCGCCTGCAGCGGCCCCGGCGCCGGCCGGCCCTCCGCACCTGCTGATCGCGATGGCGATGGACCAGTTCTCGGCCGACCTTTTTGCGCAATACCGCAGCCACTTCACCGGCGGTCTGGCGCGGCTGGCGAGCGGTGCGGTGTTTCCTGCCGGCTACCAGAGCCATGCGGCGACCGAGACCTGCCCGGGGCACTCAACGCTGCTGACCGGCGTGCATCCGGCGCGCACCGGGATCATTGCCAATACCTGGATCGATCAGTCGGTCGGCCGGGCGAAGAAGGAAGTTTATTGCGCCGAGGACGAGACGCGTGAGCCCGCCGATCCCAAGGATTACGTGTCGAGCGTCAGGCATCTGCTGGTGCCGACGCTGGGCGAGCGGATCAAGCAGCAGTGGCCCGCGGCGCGCAACGTCTCGGTCTCGGGCAAGGATCGCGCCGCACTGATGATGGGCGGCCATGTCATCGACCAGGTGTGGTTCTGGAAGACCAAGGGCTTCGTCACGATCGACGGGCGGCCGGTGCTGCCGGCGGTCGATGAAGAGAACGCCAAGGTTGCCAATGTCTTAGCAAGCGGTGCGCCGGCGATGCAACTGCCCGCATTTTGCGCCGCGCGCGAGGGGGCGGTCAAGGCGGGCAGTGCCACGGTCGGGACCGGGCACTTCGCGCTGACCGCGGGCGATGCGACCGCGTTCCGGGCCTCTCCGCGCCTCGACCAGGCGACGCTCGACCTGGCGCTCAAGCTGGTCGACGCGATGAAACTGGGCCAAGGCAGTGTGCCCGACCTGCTGTCGGTGAGCCTGTCGGCGACCGACTATGTCGGCCATTCGACCGGGACCGAAGGGCCGGAGATGTGTTTGCAACTGGCGACGGTAGACAAGGCGCTCGGCCAGTTCTTCGCGGCGCTCGATGCACGCGGGATCGACTACGGGGTGGTGATGTCGGCCGATCACGGCGGCTACGACATGCCCGAGCGGCTCAACCTCCAAGCCCTGCCGCAGGCGGCACGCGCCGATGCGAACCTGTTGCCCAAGGCGATCAGCGCTGCAGTCGCGGCCAAGGTCGGCCTGCCGGGCGATGGCCTGATCCTGGGCGACGGGGCGGCCGGCGATTTCTGGGTCAAGGCCTCGCTGCCGGCGGCGGACAAGGCGAGGGTCGTCGCGGCCGCGAAGGACTTGCTGGCGGCCCATCCGCAGGTCGCGGCCGTGTTCACGGCGGCCGAGCTGCAGGCTGCACCCGCGCCGAGCGGTTCGCCCGAGACCTGGAGCCTGCTCGACCGCGCCCGCGCGTCGTATTACGCGCCGCGCTCGGGTGATCTCGTGGTCTTGCTCAAGCGCGGGATCATGGCCATGCCGAGCGCGTCGGGCGGATACGTCGCCACTCATGGTTCGCCTTGGGATTACGACCGCCGCGTGCCGATGCTGTTCTGGCGCAAGGGCATGACCGGGTTCGAGCAGCCTTCGCCCGTTGAAACAGTGGACATCGCCCCCACCCTTTCGGCATGGATCAATTTGCCGGCGCCCGAAGGCGCCTATGATGGTCGCTGCCTCGATCTCGATCCGGGGCCGGGCAGCACCTGTGGAGTGAAGTGATGAGCGAGCTGGCGATGGATGCGACCCTGACGGATGACGTGATCCGTGGGGACGTGGTGATTCTGGGCGGCGGGCTGGTCGGCATGACGCTGGCCATCGGCCTGGCCAAGCAGGGGATCGCCAGTGTCGTCGTCGACTCGTCGGACCCCGCGGCCATGACCGCCGACGGGTTCGACGGGCGCGCCTCAGCCATCTCCACCGCCAGCTGGAACCTCTATACCAACCTCGGCATGGCCGAGGCCCTGTCGGCCAAGGGCTGTCCGATCGACGCGATCGCGGTGATGGACAGCCTGAAGCCGGGGCGCATCGACTTCCGCCCCCAGCCGGAGGAAGGCTCGCTGGGGCGGATGTACGCCAATCGCGACTTGCGCACGGTGATGTACGAAGCGGCCGCGCGCGAGACGCTCATCACGTTTCTGCCCAATGCGCAGGTGGCAACGCGCGAGCGCGGGGCGCATGGGGTGAGCGTGACGCTCAGCGATGGACGCGTGCTCAAGGGTAGCTTGCTGGTGGCTGCGGAGGGGCGTCGCAGCCCGACGCGCGACGAGGCGGGCTTTACGCCGGCGCGCTGGGATTATGGGCACCGCGCGATCATTGCCGGCCTCGTCCATGAAAAGTCGCACGAGAACGTTGCCTGGGAAATCTTCTATCCCGCCGGGCCCTTCGCCCTGCTGCCGCTGCTGGACGACGAGGCCGGGCGGCACCGTTCGGCGCTGGTGTGGACGGTGGCGGAAAAGGACGCCGCGGACGTCCTGGCGATGAGCGAGACCGCGTTCCTGCGCGAGGTGGAGAAGCGCATGGGCGGCGTGTTCGGGGCGATCACGCTCAACGGTGCGCGCTCGTCCTATCCGCTGAACTTCCATCATACCGTGCGGGTCGTCGAGGACAGGCTGGCGCTGGTGGGCGATGCGGCGCACGGCATGCACCCGATCGCGGGGCAGGGCCTCAACCTGGGCCTGCGCGATGTGGCGGCGCTGGTCGAGGTGCTGGCCGAAGGCGCGCGGCTGGGGCTGGAGCCGGGCGATGCGCAACTGCTGGCTCGCTACGAGCGGTGGCGGGCGACCGACACCTTCATGGTGGCAGCCGCGACCGACGTGCTGACGCGCCTGTTCGGCCTGCGCGGACGCCTGCCGAGCGCGGTGCGGCGGATCGGCATGGCGGGTGTGCAGCGGATGCCGACGCTCAAGCGCTGGTTCATGGACGAGGCGCGGGGGATGAGCGGGACGCTGCCCAAGCTGTTGCAGGCCTGATGACCGAAGGGGGCGAGCTGGCGATCCGCCTGCAGCGGGCGGCGTTCAACCGCGCGCTGGCGGAGGCGGACCTCGCCGCGATCGGGCCGCTGCTGGCGCCTGACGTTGTGCTGGTGACAGGGAGCGACAGCGCCGTGCTGGCCGGGCGACGCGCGCAGTTGCAGGCGTGGAAGCGCGAGTTTTCGGCGCGCGCCCGGACGATCTATGTCCGCACGCCCGATACCATCGCCTGCTCGCCGGTGGCGCCGATCGCGCTGGAGCAGGGGCACTGGGAAGGTCGCGCGAGCGACGGTGCCACGATCGAGGCGCAGGGGCGCTATAGCGCCAAGTGGCGCCTGATCGGCGGGGCATGGGTGATCGTCGCCGAAATCTTCGTGACGATGGGCTGAGGCCCCGGCGCAAAGCCAACGGCGTTCAAGGCTCAGGCGCTCACGCGTTCTACCGACAATCCCGGAGCCAAAAACCGTCCGTCGCTGCCGGCGCGGGCGGGCGACCAGATCTGCCATGCACGCGTGTGCAGGGCGGGCATCGGTGAGTCGTGAGGAAGGGCGAAACGATGCCGGCGGCCATCGGGAAGGATGGCCTCGAACCATGACCAACCGGGTGGCAGTGGCGGCGAGTCGGGCATGAGTGGTCCGGCGGCGGGAGGGATGACACGGCAGTGGTTGAAGGAAATTTCCTTTTCTTGAATCGACCCTTACCGTCGATGACACGAGAATGGAACGATCTCGATTAGGTAAATAGGAAATTTCCTATATTCGTAAGCAACGGCGGAAGGCCGTATCCAACGCGACGAGACGAACGAGCCGCAGTGCCGAGGATGGTGCGCTGCAGGCGGTGCCGGCTGTCGCATCCGAAAGAGGGGGACAACGCTATGCCCATTGCCGCACGCACGCGTGCCTTTGCAGAACATTCGGCCCAGGATGCCCCGGCTGGACCGGCTGCCCCGGCGCCGGAGAGCGAGCGCCGGGACGAACGCCTGTCACTCGCGGGCCTCAGCTGGACCGAGCGGACGACGTATCATGCCCTGGTGGAGGCGGCCGAGGCGGGGCTGCCCTGTCCGACGAACATCGATATCGAGATGTTGTGCGGCTACAATTCCTGCTCGATGGGGCCAGTGATGGTGCGGCGGCTGGAGCGCAAGGGCTTTATCCGGGTCGAGCGTTTCCAGCGGTTTCGCATCGTCGAGATCGTCGCCAGCGGCAAACGGACCGCGCGCAGTGCCAGCATGCACGTGGACCGCCCGCATGTGCCCAAGGGGGCGCGGACGCCGCGGCCGACCGATCGCAAGCCCTATCGCCAGGGGCGCGATTGATGGCGCGGCCGCGCAAGCTGCCGCGTGACGCGGCGCTGGCCGAGGCGCTGCTCGCCGGGCTGGCTGAGGGGGTGACGCTGCGCAAGCTGTGCCGGCGGCACGGCGTAGCGGCCTCGCTGGTCCAGCGCTGGCGCCTTGAGGACAAGGACTTCGCCCGGCGCTTCGCCCTGGCGCGGGAGGCCGGCTTCGAGGCGATCGCCGAGGAGGCCCTCGAGATCGCCGACGACGATGCCGAGGACGTCGTCACGAAGGAAAAATCCGACGGGAGCGTCAGCGTCGCCAAGAATCCCGACAACGTGGCGCGCGCGCGGTTGCGGGTGGAGACGCGATTGAAACTGCTCTCGAAATGGGCTCCCGGCAAATACGGCGAAAGCGCGGGGAGCGACGGGCCGGACTGGAGCGCGCGGCTGGCCGCGGCACGGGCACGGGTCCTGCGCGGGCGGTGATGGCACGCCTGCGGCATGAGCGGGGGAACAGGCGATGATGTCCAGCGAACTGGCCGAGGCGATCGGCGGCTTCACGCACGATCCGCTGGGCTATGCCCTCTATGCCTTCCCGTGGGGCGAGGGCGCCCTGGCGGGGATGACGGGGCCGCGAGGCTGGCAGCGGCACGTGCTGGCCGAGATCGGTGCGCACCTGGCCGACCCCGCGACACGCCACCAGCCGCTGCGGATCGCCCGCGCATCGGGACACGGCATCGGCAAGTCCGCGCTGGTGGCGATGGTGGTCAAATGGGCGCTCGACACCTGCCCCGATGCACGCGTGCTGGTGACGGCCAACACCGAAAGCCAGCTCGATACCAAGACCGGACCGGAGATCGCCAAATGGGCGCAAGTGGCGCTGACCGCCGGATGGTTTCGCCAGACCCGGCGGGCGCTGACCGCGACGGCCGCGGGGCACGAGGCGGCGTGGCGCTGCGACCTGGTGACCTGGAGTGAGCACAACACCGAAGCCTTTGCCGGGCTGCACAACCTTGGCCGGCGGATCGTGCTGGTCTTCGACGAGGCGTCGGGCATCGCCGATGCGGTGTGGGAAGTGGCGCTGGGTGCGCTCACCGACGAGGGCACGGAACTGATCTGGCTGGCGCTGGGCAACCCGACTCAGAACACCGGCGCGTTCCGCGAATGCTTTGGTAAGCATCGCAGCCTGTGGCGCACCGCGCAGATCGATGCGCGCGAGGTCGAGGGCGTGAACCGTGCCTATCTGGACGAACTGGTCGCAGCCTATGGCGAGGACAGCGACGTCGCGCGGGTCAGGGTGCGCGGGCTGTTTCCTTCGAGCGGGACCATGCAGTTCATCCCGCTCGACCTGGTGGAGGCGGCGCGGCGGCGCTCGGTGCCGGAAGGGCTGCCCAGCGATCCGGTGATCTTCGGCGTCGACTGCGCGCGGTTCGGCGACGACGAGAGCGTGCTGGCGATCCGTTGCGGCCGGGATGCGCGCAGCCGGCCGTGGAAGGCGTGGCGCGGGGTGGACGCGATGCAACTGGCGGGCGACATCGCACTCGAGGCGGCGCGGCACCGGCCGGACGCGATCTTCGTCGATGCCGGCAATATCGGCGCGGCGGTGGTCGATCGGCTGCGGCAATTGCTGGGCTCCGACGTGCCGGTGATGGAAGTGTGGTTCGGCGGCAAGGGTCGCGAGGCCGAGCTGGAGCCGGGGGTGGCGGTGCCGACCGCTAACAAGCGGGCCGAGATGTGGACCCGGATGCGCGCCTGGCTGGCGCAGGCCGCGCTGCCCGACCACGAGCGGCTGCGCGATGACCTGATCGGGCCGACTTATGGCTTTGCCGCCGACGACACCCGCGTCCAGCTGGAGCGGAAGCCCGACATGAAGCGGCGCGGATTGCCCAGCCCCGACTGGGCCGACGCGCTGGCCTGCACCTTTGCCGAGGCGGTCGGCCCGCGCGCCGTGCCGGCATGGCTGGCGCCGCCGCCACGCGAGGACGACGGCGCCGGCCGCTATGGTGAGCTGGGCTGAACCCTCAGAATTCGGACCAGTCCGCCGCGGCCGCTGCAGAGCCTTGCGCGGCGAGGCGCGGCCTGGGGGCGGGGGCAGGTGCCGGCTGCACGGGCTTGGCGGCGGCAGGCGGTAGTGCGCGGCGGCTGGCCGGCGCGACCACGGCCAGCGCGGGAGCCGGATCGAGGCGGGCAACGCCGCCGGCGCGGCCGGGGGTGGCATCGCCGAGGCTGAAGTGGTCGATCGCGGTGGACAACTCGTGCGCGCGCGCGGCGAGGGCATGCGAGGCCGCCGCGCTTTCCTCGACCATCGCGGCGTTGTGCTGGGTCGAACGATCGAGCTCGTTGATGACGTCGCCGATCTGGCGAACGCCGGTGGCCTGCGTCTGCGTCTGGCTGGCGATGGCGCCGACCTGGGCGTTGATCTCGGTCACGCGCTCAACAATCTTCGACAGGACCGACCCGGCATCGCCGACCAGCGAAACGCCTTGCGCCACCTGCTGGCTGGAGACGGTGATGAGCTTGCGGATGTCGCGCGCGGCATCGGCGCTGCGCTGGGCAAGCGCGCGGACCTCGGTGGCGACGACCGCGAACCCGCGGCCCGCCTCGCCGGCACGCGCGGCCTCGACACCCGCGTTAAGCGCGAGCAGGTTGGTCTGGAAGGCGATGCCGTCGATCACCCCGATGATCTGGGTGATCTGTTCGGCAGACTGCGAGATTTCGGCCATGGCCTCGACCGCGCGGGTCACGACCGCGCCGCCGTCCGAGGCCTCGCGCTGGGTGTCGGCGACCGCGGTCTGCGCGTCGGCGGTGGACCGCGCGGTGTTGTCGAGGCCCGAGGTGACCTGCACCATCGCGGCGGCCACTTCCTCGAGGCTGGCGGCCTGCCGCTCGTTGCGCTCGGCGAGGTTGTCTGCCGCGGCCTGGATCTCGCGGGCGCTGGTCAGGACCGCGTCGGCACTTGCGGCGACCAGCGCCATGACCTGCTGAAGCGCTCCGAGTGCGTGATTGTAGTCGGCGCGCAGCGAGGCGTAGCGCTCAGGCAGCGGCTCGGTGATGGTGGTGGCGAGGTCTCCGCCCGAAAGCCGTTTCAACGCCGTTCCGAGCGTCGAGATCACCACTTCGATCGCGTTGCTGCGCCGGATCGCCAGCGCATTGTCGCGAAAGGTCGCCATGGCCTGGGTCATGCGGCCGACGCAGTCGGTGTGGTGCGTATAGTCGATGTGCGATTCAAGATCGCCGGCGGCAAGGGCCTCCATGCGCACGACGGTATCGACGTAGGGCCGGCACACGCGCTCGCTGGCGATCAGGACCGTCGCGACGCCGAGCAGCGCGCCTGTCGCGGTGATCGACAGGCCGAGCCACCACGGTCCAAGACCTGCGGCCAGGAGCGCCGCACCGATGAGCGCGAGGGCGCCGGCCGCCGCGTGCACGGCCAGCATCGCCCGGAATTTGGTGCGGATCGGTGCGACCTGTTCGAACCATGCCAGCATGGGCAGACCTCTTTGCAAAGTTGAGCCGGGAATAATCGCGGTCTGGTTAGCGCGGGGCCCTTCAACCGAGCGGAAAGATCCCGATACGGATCGACCCTGATGGCCTTGCGGACATGGCGCGATTCAACGCCGCCATGACGCCGCCTAGACAGCTCCTCGACCCCTTGAGGAGGTGCCCGTCATGTGCAGCACGCCGACCATTCCTGCCGCCGCCGAGCGGCAATCCCTCAAACTTCCAGACCAGGGCGCGCCTGCCGTATCGGCCGACGCGCTGCGCTGGCGCCGCGCGCTGCTGGCCGGGATGGTGACGTCTCCGCTCGGGCTTGGCGGTGCAGCGCCCGTGACCTCGGCGCGGCTGGGAGGAGGCGCTCTTGGCTGATCCCCGCGCCATCCGCGCGCATTGCGAGGCGCGCCTGTCGATCATAAAAACCGTCCGCCAGGACTATGAAGCCGAGGCCGAGCAGATCGCGCGCTTCGCCCAGCCGGCACGCTCGCGCTTCCTGGCGGGGTCGCGCGACCGTTCGGGGGCGCGGCGGCGCCAGTGGAACAAGACGCTGTTCGACCCGCACGGGATCGAGGCGTTCCGCACGCTGACCAACGGCATGACCTCGGGCCTGTCGAGCGCGTCGCGTCCGTGGTTCACGCTCAAGACCGCAGACGACGACCTGATGGAGGCCGACGGCGTGCGCGGCTGGCTGTCTGCGGTCGAACGCCGGCTCTATGCGTTCCTGGCGTCGACCAATTTCTATGGCGCGGCCAAGGCCGGCTATGGTGAGATGGGGCTGTTCGGCACCGAGGCCTGCGTAATGGTCGAGCATCCGCTGGCGGGCGCGGTGTGCCACGCGCTGACCTTCGGCGAATACTGGATCGCGCTGTCCGACGCGCTGGTGCCCGACACGCTCTATCGTACGTGCCCAATGAGCGTGAAGCAGGCGGTCGAGACGTTCGGTGATGCGGTCTCGCCCGCGACACGCGCGCTGTACGATCGCAGCCAGTACGAGGCGGTGGTCGAGGTCATGCACGCGATCGAGCCCGATCCGGGCCACGACCCGCATCGCTTCGGCTCGAAGGCATGGCGCAGCGTCTATTGGGAGGCCAACGCGCGCGGCGACCGGCTGCTCAAGCTGTCGGGCTACAACGAGCAGCCATTCTGGGCACCACGCTGGGACGTGGTCGGCGGCGACACCTATGGCCACTCGCCCGGCATGGAAGCGCTGCCGGCGCTGCGCGAGTTGCAGATGCAGGCCAAGCGGCGCAACGAGGCGATCGACCAGATGGTCAAGCCCGAGAAGATCGTGCCGCCCGGCGTGCGCCTGACCGGCGAGCCGGGGCGCACGGTGACGGCCTCTGGGCTCGACCGCGAAGGGGTGCTGATCCCCTACCAGATGCCGTACCAGGCGGTGGCGGCGATCGGCGAGGAAATGGACAAGTGCCGTCGCCAGATCGACGGCCTGAGCTTTGCCGACCTGTTCAATGCGATCACCAGCATGCGGGGTGTGCAGCCGCGGACCGTGGAGGAGATCGCCAGCCGCAACGAGGAGAAGCTGACGCAGCTTGGCCCGGTGATCGAGCGGGTGGCCAACGAAAAGCTGCAGGTGGCGATCGACCGCGCCTTTGCGATCATGAGCCGCGGCGCAATGCTGCCGCCGGCGCCCGCTGCGCTGCACGGCCGCGCGGTGCGGGTCGAGTTCGTCTCGATCCTCCAGCAGATGCAGCGCATGGTCGGGATCGGCCAGATCGAGCGCGTCGTCGGCTTCGTCGGCAATCTCGCGGGCGCACACCCTGAAGTCCTCGATAAGATCGACTTCGACGAGGCGCTGGACGAATACGCCTGGCGTGCGGGCACCCCGGCGCGGATCCTGCGGCCGGCAGGTGCAGTCTCGGTGCTGCGTGCCGAGCGGGCGCAGGCGGCCCATGCGGCGCAGCAAAGCGCACAGATCGCGCAGATGGTCCCGGCGATGAAGGACGCGGCGGCAGCGGCCGAGCTGCTCTCGCGCGCCGATGTCGGCGGCGAGAGCCTGCTGCGCAAGCTGGTCCAGCCATGAGCCTGCCGGCCGAGGATGCCGCGTTCCTGCTGGGTCGCGTGGAATTCCGGCGGTTCCTCAACGCCGCGATTCAAGCCGCCGGCCTGCTGGGCCATCACGGCATGGCGGGCAGCACGCGGGAAGGGCCGCTGGCCTTTCTCGAAGGGCGCCGCAGCCTGTGCCTCGACCTCGTCGCGCTGGCCCATCGCGGCCAGGACGAGGCGACCCGCCAGCGTGACCCGCTCGGCCTGACGACGATCCAGGCCGTGATCCAAACCGCCCTCAGCGCAAAGGACATACGCCTTGAGCGACCCGCTTCCCTTACCCGATACGACGAGCTCCCCGGCGAACCCGGAGACGGCCCCACTGGCGACCCCGATCCCGACCGCCGGTCCCGCACCGGCTGAGGTGCAGCCGCTGGCGCCGGAGCCTCGCCCCGGCGTGCCCGAGCGCTACGACCTGGCGCTGGAGGGGCTGACGCTCGACACCGTGCTGCTCGAAAGCGCCGACCCGGTGCTGCGCGAACTGGGCCTGTCGAACGACCAGGCCGGCAAGCTGCTCCCGCTGGCGCAGGGGGTGATGCAGCGCACGCAGGAGACGCTGCTAGCGCACTTCGCCGATGCCGCCGCCGCGCAGAAGCGAGCTTGGGCCGAGGAATTCGCCGCCGACCCCGAAATCGGCGGCGGGCGGGCGCGCGAAAGCGAGCATCTCGCGGCCCGTGGCCTCGACGCGCTCGGCTTCACCGAGGGCCATCCGTTCCGCGCGGCGCTCGCCGACAGCGGGTTCGGCAACCACCCCGACATGATCCGCGCCTTCCGGCGGCTGGGCGAACTGCTCGCCGAGGACGGCGCCTTCGCCCGTGCCCACACCGGCGGCGCCTCGCAACGTCCCGTCTGGGAGCGCCTCTATCCCCAGGAAGCGAAATAAGGAGAGAGCAGCATGGCCATTCTCGGCGCAAGTTACTGGAATCTCATCGACGTCCTCAAGGCCGGCGGTGATGGCCTCGGCGATGTGGTGGAGGCGCTGACGCAACTGACGCCCTTCATGAAGGACGCCAACGTCGTCAGCTGCAACAGCGGGACCGAGCACCGCTCGACCATCCGCACCGGGCTGCCCGCGGTCTCGTGGGGCGCGCTCTACCAGGGCATCGCCCAGTCGAAGGGCAATTATACCGAGGTCAAGGACACCACCGGCTTCGTCGAGGGCCTGTCCTCGGTCGATGAGCGCCTGCTCAACCTCAAGCCCACGGAAGCCGCCAAGATGCGGCTGGTCGAGGGGCAGGGCTTCCTCGAGTCCATCGCCCAGACCGTCGACAGCGCGATCTGGTATTCGGACGTCAAGGTGAACGGCAAGCAGTTCCACGGTCTGGCGCCGCGCTACAATGCGCTGTCCAATGCCAACGTCGTCAACGGCGGCGGCTCTGGCAGCGATAACACCTCGATCTGGTTCGTGACGCACGGCGACATGCAGACCAGCGTGATCGTGCCCGATGCGGTGCCCGCCGGCGTCCAGCGCGAGGACATGGGGCGCCAGCGCGTGCTCGATGGCAACGGCAACCCCTATTACGTCAAGGAAGAGAAGTTCACGCAGCACCTTGGCCTGTGCGTCAAGGACTGGCGCTTCAACGGGCGTATCGCCAACATTGACGTGTCCGACGTGATCGCCGGCACGGTCGCGCTCAACCCGCTGATGCGCAAGCTCTACTACAAGCTGCAGGGCCGCCGCGCCTACAAGATGGAGCGCGAGGGCCAGGTCAGCCCGGGTCGCACCGTGATCTACATGAACCGCCTGATGCTCGAGGCGCTCGATGCCGAGACCAGCAACGGGCGCAGCGGCGTCGACAACTTCGTGCGGCTGACGCCGATGGAAGTGCAGGGCGAGGAAGTGATGACCTGGCGCGGCATCCCCATCCGCGAGACCGACGCGATCGTCACCAGCGAGGCGCTGGTCGCCTGAGCCCCAAGCGCCTGAGCCTTTCAACGGGCGCCGCGCCGCTTCCCCTCGGCGCGGCCCCGATCCTTGCCCTCTTGCGAAAGACCCTGCGATGATCTTCGATACGTCCCTCGTGTTCAGCGACGGCCAGGCCGTCACCGCCTCGGCCCCTTCGGCCAATGTCATCGACCTTGGTGCGACGGGCACGCCGTTCGGCGCCAGTGCTGCGCTGATCCGCGACATCGGCCGCGGCAGCGAAATCGACCTGTCGGTCAGCGTGACCCAGGCCTTCGCCGGCCTCACCAACCTGCAGGTCTCGGTCCAGGCCTCGCCCGACAACGCGACCTGGACGACGATCTCGAGCGGCGCGACGGTGCCGGTGGCATCGCTCGTTGCCGGCTATCAATTCAAGGTCCCTGGCTCGATCGAGGAGGGAGCGAACGCACGCTACCTGCGGCTGTATTACACCGTCGGCGGCAGCAACGCGACCGCGGGCAAACTCACCGCCGCGATCGTCGCCAGCCGCCAGACCAACCTCGGCACCGGCGGCCAGTAAGCGCGCTGCGCTGCGCCGGCCTGCCCCTTGGCCGGCGCAGCGCCCTTTCCCGAAACGAGAAGGAGACATCCATGGCAGCCGCCACTCAAAGCAGCTTTGCCGCCACCAGTGCCTGGCAGGATCTCGCCGCGACGCTGACCGCCGCTGCGAATGCCGACGTCCTGTTGCAGAACACCACCCCGCAGCCGGTCAAGGTCTGCTTCGGCGGGGCGAGCGCGCCGGCCTCGGATGCCTCGGGCGTCACGCTGGCGCGGCTCGAGACGATCGTGGGCAATGCCGCCAATATCTGGGTCCGCTCGCCCGGTGGCAGCACACTGGCGGTCAGCATCGGCCATTCGGGCGGCGTCGCCGGCGCGATCGCGGCGGGTGCCACCGATGCCGGCAACCCGGTCAAGATCGGCGGGGTCTACAACCTCACCCAGCCCACGCTGGCCGACGGACAGCGCGGCAATGCGCAGGTCTCGGCCCGCGGCGAACTGCTGGTCGCGCTGTCCAGCGCGGGGTCGGCGCTGAGCGTGCTGTCTGCCTCGGCAGACGGCAATGCCACCAGCGGCAACGGCCTGTGTGCCGTGGCGCGCAACCTCGTGTTCAACGGCAGCACCTGGGACCGGGCCAAGAAGCCGGCAAGCACGGCGCGGCTGTTGTCTGCGGCGGCGACGACCAATGCCGCCAGCGTCAAGACCAGCGCCACCGACCTGTTCCGCCTGCGCGGCCATAATGCGGCAGCGGCGGCGCGCTATCTCAAGCTCTACAACAAGAACGTGGCGCCCACGGTAGGCACCGACACGCCGGTCGCAACCTATTACCTGCCGCCGGCCGCCCCGTTCGAGATCGCGTTCGATACGCCGCTCTATTTCAGTGCCGGGCTTGCCTATGCGCTGACCGGCGCGGCGGCGGACAGCGACACCACCGCGCTGGCGGCGGGCGACGTGCTGTGCCTCAACATCCACTACGCCTGAGGAGGCCGACCATGGCGATCTGGCGGCTCGACAGCGACACGGTGGGCGAGGTCTTCGACGACGGCCTGCCGTTCATGCCCGGCGACGAGGGGTTCACGCGCGAGCGGGCGCAGGCGCACTTCGGAACGTCCGCTTTCTCGTGGATCGGGACGCCCGATCGGGGCGAAGCGGACGAGGGTGTGTGACGCACCCATTGCGTTCGACTTTCGCCACCCCCGACCCCGCCTCTGGAGAGGAGGGGCAAGTCTTTCGTGAGGTGCGACGATGGCTCAATTGATCGACATCTGTAACCGCGCCTTGGCGCAGATCGCGGCCGGGCAGATCGCGGACCTCGCCGAAGGCTCGATCGAGGCGCGCGAGGCGGCCCGCTTTGCATCGCCGCTGCTGGCCGAACTGGGCGAATGGGCCGACTGGGGCTGGGCGCGCGGGCGCCTCGTGCTGGCCGAACTGGCCAACGACCGGCCGGCGGAATGGCTGCATGCCTATGCCGTGCCGGCCGACATGGTGCGCCCGCTGGCCGTGCGCGCGATGGAAGACGAGGCAGATGGTTTGCCGTTGGCCGGATCGGCGGCGTTCCCATGGCAGGATGCACTGCCGCTGGCGTTCCTGTGCGAGGCCGGCCGGATCTACAGCAACGTGGCCAACGCCGCGCTGGTCTATGTCCGGCGCGTGAGTGATGCCGCGGCGTTGCCGCCGCTCGTCGCGCGGGCCTTCGAACTGGAGCTGGCGGCGCGTCTCGCACTGCCGGTGAAGAAGGACCCCGCTGCGGCGCAGACCCTGGCCCGTGCGGCGGAACTGGCGCGCCAACGGGCGATCGCGGCCGATGCGAACCTGCGCAGCGCACGCCCCGCCCGCTATGTCAGCGAGGCGGAACTGGCCCGCGCCGGAGACGCGGCATGACCGGCGTGCGCGTGGCCCAGGCCAATTTCTGCCGGGGCGAGCTGGGGCCGCAGTTGCATGGCCGGTTCGACGTCGATGCCTGGGGCACCGCGCTGCGCCGTGCGCGCAACGTGATCGTGCTGAAGTACGGCGGGGTGACGAAGCGGCCGGGCACCGAGCTGGTGGCCGAAGTGCTCGACCCGTCGCAGCCGGTGCGGCTGGTGCCGTTCCAGTTCTCGCTCGACCAGACTTATGCGCTGGAAATGGGGCAGGGCTACCTCAGCCCCTGCGCCATGGGTGGCCGCATCCTCGAGACCGAGCTGGCGATCACCGCGATCAGCAATGCGGTCGAGGCGGAGGTCGCGGTGGCCTGGCACGGCTTCGCGGTGGGTGATCTTTTCTATGTCACCGGGTGCGAGGGGGCGATGGGCGCGTTGCTCAATGGCCGCGCCTGGCCGGTGACCGCGGTGATCGACGACGGCCATTTCCGCATTGCCGCCGATACGTCGGCAGTCGCGCCGTTCAGCGGATGCAGCGGCGGGATCACCCGCAGCGCGCCGCCGGTGCCGCCGCCTGCCCCGGTGGTGCCGCCGGTGACGCCCCCGCCCGATCCGCCGGCGATCTATTTCGGCGGGGCAGGACAGTTCGGTGGAAGGGTCTGGTACTGATGGGCGGCGCACGCATCACCCGCATCGGGTCTCCGTACAACGGCCTGGAACTGGCCGAGCTCGATTTCGAGCAGACCGCCGATACGATGTATCTGGCGCACCTGGACCATGCGCCGGCCAAGCTGGTGCGCGCCGGGCATACCGACTGGCGCTTCCAGACCGTAAGGTTCGCGCCGACGGTCGCCGCGCCCGCGGCCTGCGTCGCCATGGCGAGCACCGCGAATACCGACAGTGCCAACGGCAATGCTGCGTATTTTCCGCAGGCCGCCAGCTATTGCGTGACCGCGATCGACGACACGACCGGCATGGAAAGCCGCGCCTCGGGCCTGGCGTCAGCCACCAACGACCTGACGCTCAAGCGCAATTTCAACACGATCAGCTGGAGCGCAGTGCCCGGCGCGACGCGCTATGCGGTCTACAAGGCGGACAATTCGCAATTCGTCGGCTATATCGGCACGACCGAGGGCACGAGCTTTCGCGACGACAACATCGCCCCCGCGCTCGATCGCGCGCCGCCGCAGGCGTCGAACCCTTTTGCCGGGCCGAACGACTACCCCTCGACCGTCACGCTGTTCGAGCAGCGCGCGATCTGGGCGCGCACGCGCAACGTACCGCACGGCATCTGGGCCACGCGCAGCGGCCAGCTGGAGAACATGGATCGTGCCCGCCCCTTGCGCGCCGACGATGCGATGGCGTTCACCATCGTCGCCGGGCGGGTCAACTCGGTCAACCAGCTGGTCACCACGACCAGCCTGCTCGCGCTGACCTCGGACAGCGTGTTCCACATCGACGGCGATGGCGCCGGCGGCGTACTCGATGCGACACAGCCGCCCGCCACGCGCCGCCAGATCGGGCGCGGATCGTCGCGATTGCCCCCGCTGGTGATCGACAATGTCGTGTTCTACCAGCCGAGCGTCGGGCGGACGGTGCGCACCATCGGCTACGATTTCAGCATCGACGGGCTGAAATCGAACGATGTCTCGATCTTCTCGCCGCACCTGTTCGATGGGTTGGGCATCGTCTCGTGGTGCTATGCGCAGGAGCCGCGCAGCGTGATCTGGGCGGCACGCGAGGACGGCAAGCTGCTGTGCTTCACCTGGGAGCAGGAGCAGAACGTCTGGGGCTGGACGCTATGCGAGACCGATGGCCGCGTGCTGTCGCTCTGCGCGATCAGCGAGGCGGGCGAGGACCGCGTCTACATGGTGGTCGAGCGGCAGATCGCCGGCCAGCCGCGCCGCTTCGTCGAGCGCATGGCCAGCCATCGCTGGGCCGATGTGCAGGACAGCTGCTTTCTCGACTGCGCGGTGTCGGGCACGTTCGACACCCCGCGCAGGACCTTCACCGGTCTGTGGCACCTGGAAGGGCGCACCGATATCGCCGGGCTGGTCGATGGCGTCGCGGTGACCGGCCTGACGGTCGCGGGCGGGGCGGTGACGCTGCCGCCCGGCATGGACGGGGGGCGGCGGGCGACCTTCGGCATTCCCTATCAGGTCGATGTCGAGACCCTGCCGCTGCGCCTCTCGACCCAGGGCGGCAGCACCATCGGGCGGGTGCAACAGGTGGCGCAAGCCGTCCTGACGCTGGCCGATACGCGCCAGATCGCCGCCGGGATCGGGCCTGACCATCTCTTCCCCGTCAAGTCGCGCAAGGGCGAGGCGTGGAGCACGCCCGATGCGCTGATGAACGGCGAATACCTGGTCGATGTCGACAATGCGGTGCGCGGCGAGTGCACGATATGGCTGCGCCAGACCGCACCGCTGCCGTTCACGCTGCTGGGCGTGGCGATTGACGCGGTGTTCGGTGGGTGAGGGGGCTATTGATCGCCCCTCCACCACCGACTGCGTCGGCGGTCCCCCTCCCCACATGCGGCAGGGAGGATCTTCCCAGATCCTCCCCATGTCATGGGGAGGTGGCAGGCGCGGCACGCGACTGACGGAGGGGCGGGCGGCTCCAAGCCTGAGCATTGTCCCGGCACTCGCTGGCCACATCCCCGCTCTCGCCCCGCGGCTGAGGGCGATCGACGCGGCCGAATGCCGCGCGATGGGGCGATCGGCGGCCGGCGCGCTGCGGCACGGGCTGGTGGCGTCGGCCCGGTGCTGGACCGCGCTGATCGACGGGCAGCCCGAGGCGATGTTCGGGCTGGTCGTGGAATCGGTGGTGCCGAGCGTCGGCGTGCCGTGGTTCCTGGGCAGCGATGCCGTCTGGCGGCATGGCCGCGCCCTGGTCACGATCGGACCGCAGGTGCTGGCAACGATGCACGATTCAAGCGCGCTGCTCGCCAATCTAGTCTCGGCCGACAATTTCCGCGCGATCCGCCTGCTCCGTCGCTGGGGCTTCGCGATCGCGCCCGAGGTCATCACCGTGGGCGGCATGGGCTTCCATCGCTTCGCCTCCCACCGCAACGAACAGGAGAATGCCTGATGTGCGGCCCCGCTCTTCCGATCATCGCCGCCGGCCTTGCCGTGGCCGGCCAGGGCATCAGCACGATCAGCGCGATGCACCAGGCCTCGTACCAGCGGCAGGCGGCGCTGCGCCAGGCCGATCTCGAACGCAGCGCGGTGCGCGATACTCAGGAGGCGACTGCGCGTGCGCTGCAGGACCAGTACCGCCAGACCTCCGGCGTCGAGGGGCGGCAGCGACTGGCGGCCGCGGCCGGCGGCGTCGGCGTCGATTTCGGCACGGCGGCAGAGGCGGTCGCCTCGACCCGCCTGACCGGCACCTCGCGGGCCGCCGAGATCGTCGCCGACGGTGCGCGCGCCATGCGGCAGGGCGATACCGGGGCGGCGTTCGCCTTGGGCCGCGCCAGCAGCGCCGCGGCGCAAGGCCAGACCGCCCTAATGAGCGGGCTGGTCGACATGGGCCAGTCGGTGCTTTCGGGCGCGCGGCAATACGGCGCGGTGCGCAGCCGGATCGGTTGACGCCGCCGCCGGGCGAGCGCCGCTCGCTCCTTTTTCATCATCCGGCTTCGCTGTCCTGGCGCCGCTTGTTCGAGCGGCGGCAGCAGACGCTTGCCCCGCAAGGAACTCCGACCCGATGGCTGTCAGCACCACCAATGCCTACGATGGGCCGTTCAGCGCCAATGGCGTCACCACGTCCTTCCCGTTCACCTTCACCGCCCAGTCCGTGCGCGACGTGGCCGTGCTGCTCGACGACCAGCCGCTGGTCGAGGGCTACACCGTCGAGCTCTACGAGGGCGGCGGCGGCACCGTGACGTTCGGTGAAGCGCCGGGGCCGGGGCACCTGGTGGTCTGGCTCGATCCCGACTTCACGCAGACGACCGCGTTCGAGAATGGATCGGCCTGGCTGGCTGCGCCGGTGAACCTCGCCAACGATCGCGCAGCCTTGCGCGACCAGGCGCTGTCGCGCGATCTCAAGCGCTGCATGCGCCTGCCGCTGGGCGAAAATGCCGGCACGCTGCCTTCGGCGACGAAGCGCAAGGGCAAATTCCTGGCGTTCTCGCCGATCGACGGCACGGCGGTGATCGCCGATGCGGTCATCACCGACGCGCTGCTGCGCGCCGACGTTGCCTCAACCGATGCCAACAAGGGCGCGACGCTGATCGGCACCAGTGGTGGCGGCACGCTGCAGAACCAGATCGACCGGACGACCCTGCCGACCGTCGCCGCACTGTTGGCCAGCTCGGTGCCCGCGCGCGGGGCGGGCACGGTGTGGCGCGCCGGTCCCTTTGCCTATGTCGAGGCCGCCGCCAGCGCGACCGACCAGCATCTCACCACCGCCGCCGGGGTGAAGCTCTACGCCACGCCGCAGGGGCAGACGGTCTGGGCCGAGCAGTTCGGCGCGGTGGGTGACGGCGTGACCAATTGCCTGGCGCAGATCCAGAAGGCGGTGAATACCGGCTATCACGTCCTGTTCGGGGCGGGGTCGTTCGTGATCGGGTCGGGCAGCATCAAGCCGGCCAACGCCGACCAGACGCTCGCCGGCGGCGCGCCGGGTGCCCGGATCGTGTTCAGCGGCAGCAGCGCGATCTCGATCCGTCCGGCACAGGGGCTGACGGGCGCAGCCATGTTCACGACCTTTGCGACGAACCTGCGCATCCAGCGGCTTTACTTTCAGCGTACCGTCACCGGTGGCACCGCCTATGCGATCCGCGCCATCAACGTGCGCGGCCTGTACGTCGAGGATTGCGAATATGCCGCCTGCGCGCTGCTCTACGTGACCGCCGAGGCCAATGAGAACGGCACCTACAATTCCGCGAGCGGTTCGGTTTCGGTCGATCCGGCGGTTCTCGCGGGCTTCAATCCCAACGACATCAATGACCTCAACGAGCACATCTACGTGCGCCGCAACCGCAGCTGGAACACCAGCTACGGCATCCCCGGCATACGCATCAACTTCGCCCGCCACGGCGAGATCAGCGGCAACACGCTGGCTTACGGCAATATCTCGTGGTGGGGCGGGGGCGCCGACTTCGCCAAGGGCGGCAGCGTACAGTTCCTGCGGCGCTTCGCCCACTTTCGCATCTTCGGCAATTACTGCTCGTGGAACAATGGCGGCATCTACGGCAATTGCGGCGAGAGTGTGATCGTAAGTGGAAACACACTGGAGTATTCGACCGACACCGCGCTCGATTTCGAAGGCTGCAGCAATTGCCTGGCGACGGGCAACACCATTCGTCACTTCGGCAACTTCGCGTGCTCCACATTCTACGCCGCGATCAACGTTGCATTCCGCGGTAACACGATCGAATGCACCTTGGCCGGCGCGAACACCGGCGCGAGCGTAGCGGCAACGACCTATATGCAGAGTGCCGCGATCACCGCCTTTGCCGACAACGGCGACGGCACCACCAAGGTCACCGTCGGCAGTGCGCTCGATCTCCAGAGCGGGCAACTCGTGCTGATCTCCGAGATTGCGTCCACGCCGCTGGCGCTGACGCGGCTTTCGGCGACCGAATTCACCGTGGGGATCGCTTATAGCGCCAGCTTCACCGCCGGCTACCTCCGCTACCAACAGGGGCGGACCTTCTTCCAGGTGATCGCGGGCAGCTCGTCTGGTTCCAGCACCGCAGCGCAGGAGGTGGTCGATTTCTCGGGCAACTCGGTGATCGCGCGCGATGGGTTGGTGGGCCGCAGCAACGACGGGCCCGCAGACATGGTGGTCGTGTCCAACAACATGCTGACCAATTGCGCGATTCAGCTCACCTCGGGCATGGGCATGACCAAGGTGGTCGAGAACAACCGCCTGCTGTTCACCTATGCCAGCGTGCCGCAGCGCGTGAACATGGCGTTCATCGACGTGCAGGGGTATCGCAAAGGCGCCAGCGTCTGCGGCAACCAGATCGTCGTCGTCTCGCCGCTGGCGTGGATTCCCGCGGGCGCCTACGCGATCAATGTCGTGTGCAGCGCCTTCATGTCCTCGCCGGTCACGGCGACGATCGAGCAGAACCGCATGACCATCGCCAATGGCGCGACGATCGCGGGCGGGCTCTACCACGCCACCGAGAATACGCATCCCTCGAACCAGACGGCCGCGTCGGTCGCGGGCAACATGCTGCCCGCGATCACCGAAGGGACCGCAGCGGGCAAATGCGCCACCGTTTTTCGCGACAATTTCAATCCGCAGGGGCTGCCGCTCGATAAGTTGCAGGTCGCGCCGGCCTCGGGGAGTACGGTGGCGATGACCGGAAACGCCCGCAGCGTGGTGCTGACCAACGGTACTTTGCTGGCTGCGCTCACGATCGTCCTGCCGGTCGACCCGGCGGACGAGGCGACGTACCGCATCACCAGCCGCTCGGCGGTGACCGCCCTGACCGTGACCAATGCCAGTACCGGCAGCCCGACGGTGATCGGCACGGCACCGACCACCCTGGCCGCGGGCCAGACCGTGCAGGTGCGCTTTTCCAAATCGCTCAACGCCTGGATCTGGGGGTAATCGCCATGACCGTTCTGACCTGCCGCTGTGGCGCCGTAACCAATGCCGTCGATGATGCCGTCGAACCCTGCGTGGGATGTGCCGCCTGTGGCACGACGCTGCGCCGGCACGAGCCCTGGCCCCTGGTCGAGCCGCATAGCTGGGGGCCGCTCGATCGCGATGATCCCGCCAGCGCTATCGCCTGCCGGGTCTGTGGGGCGGGGCAGTGAGCGCAGCTGCACCGACCGACATTCACCGCGACCTCGGTCGCATGGAAGGACGCCTCGACGCCGTGGAAGACCGCCTCGCCCAGATGGCTGCGACGCTCGACCGGATCGATGCGCGCCTCGCCAAGATCGAAGTGCGCGAGAACGAGCGGCGCGGGGCCTGGGTGGTGTTGGTGGCGCTGGGCAGCGTGCTGTCGGGCCTTATCGCCTGGCTTGCCGCGACCTTTGCGCGCTGATCGCAGCCTTAACCCGGAAGGATGACGCAATGACTTCGAACGGCTTGCCCGAACCTGCCCCGATCCTCGTTCCGGCGTCGGCCTTGGCCGATCAGCTGTGGACCGCGCTGCGGCAGTTGATCCCGCCGCTCGTCGGTTTCGCGGTCGGGCGGCACTGGCTGGCCAACGATACGGCCACGCTTGCCGCCGCGCTGGCCACGGTGCTGTGGCCGATCGTCGAGGAACAGCGCCGCACGCTGCGGCACAACCGCAGCCTGGTGCGGCTGGCCGATCTGGTGCCCGACAGCGTCGCCGTCGTCGTGCGGTGATCGCTGCGTGCGGCGGTACGGGCGGGCGCTACAGCCGGAGCGCCCGCCCGTGGCTTACCAGCTGCCGGTGTTGGCCATGCTCGCCCAGGGCTCGGCGGGGGCGAGGCGGTCGCCCTTCTGCAGCAGTTCGATCGAGATGCCGTCGGGCGTCTTGACGAAGGCCATGTGCCCGTCGCGCGGGGGGCGGTTCACGGTGACGCCGGCATCCATCAGCGTCTGGCACGTGGCGTAGATGTCCTCGACCCGGAACGCGAGGTGGCCAAAGTTGCGCCCGCCCTCGTAACGCTCGAAGCTGCCGTCCTCGGCGGGCCAGTTGTAGGTCAGTTCCACTTCATAGTCCTGCCCCGGCGCGGCGAGGTAGATCAGCGTGAAGCGGCCCTGTTCGCTCGAAAAGCGGCGCGTCTCCTCGACGCCGATCAGCTTGAAGAAGGCGATCGTCGCGTCGGGGTCGGTCACGCGGATCATGGTGTGCAGGAATTCAGTCACGGTCGTGGTCTCCGTCGGGAACAGGGATAGGGGTAGGTTCAGCGCGGATTGACCGCGGCAAAGACGATGTCGAAGCGCCCCTCGCGCTCGGCATTACGCAGCAGCAGCGCGTTGGGCACGCAGATCTCCGCCGGGGTCGGCTCCGTGGCGAACAGCGCCATGGTCTGCGCAATGTAGGTTTCGAGCGGGAGGTACCCTTCGCGCGTCGCCTGACCGGGCGTAAGGTCGGTCTGCACGCCCGGCGGTGCCAGCTCGATCACCTCGATGCGGCCAGCGAGCTGCTCGCGCAGCGATTGCGTGTAGGAGTGCATCGCAGCCTTGCTGGCGCTGTAGGTCGGCGCCTTGGCGAGCGGCACGAAAGCCAGGCCCGAGGTGACGTTGACGATCACGGCATCGGCTTGCGCGGCCAGATGGTCGACCAGCGCATCGGTCATGCGGATCGGGCCGAGGACGTTGGTCGTGACCGTGGCTTCGGCATCGGCCAGATTGCGAGCGCCGGCAGCGGCCTCGTAACGCATGATCCCGGCATTGTTGACCAGCACGTTGAGCGCGGGGAAGCGGGCGACGACCTCCTTGGCGAAAGCGGCGATCGCGGCCGGGTCGGTCACGTCGAGCGGCATGGCGTGCAGCCCCTCGCGCCCGGCGACGGTTTCCTCGAGGCTTTCGCGCGTGCGGCCAGTGACGATCACGACGTTGCCCGCCGCGTGCCACGCCTGTGCAAGCGCACGCCCGATGCCCGTGCCGCCGCCGGTGACGAGGATGGTGTTGCCGCTGGTCTTCATGGGGGATGATCCTTCCTGGTTCGGCGCCAAGGTGGGCAGCGCACCCCCGCGGTGCAATGGCCGCCCGGACAGTTTTGATGAACAGTCTTGCAGCGACTTTGCGCCGAGGGTCACCGCCGCATGGATTGATCGGGCCCTGCCGGCACGGCATAACCGCCGGCATGTTCAAGCACCTGATGCCCTCCCGCCCTTCGCGCAGCCAGCCGGTGTCCTGGCGGATCGGCTGGTGGATCGGCCGGGCGATCGTGATCTTCCTGGCGGGCAGCGTGCTGTGGGTGCTGGCCTACAAGTGGCTGCCGGTGCCGATCACCGCGACGATGGTGCTCGACGGCAACGGGATCACCAAGGACTGGACCCCGCTCGACCGGATCGACCGCACCATGGTCGACGCCGCGATCGCCGGCGAGGATTCGCGCTTTTGCAGCCACAACGGCTTCGATCGGCAGGCGATGATGCAGGCGTTCGAGCGCAACCAGCAGGGCGGGCGCATTCGCGGCGGCTCCACCATCAGCCAGCAGACCGCCAAGAACGTCTTCCTGTGGCAGGGCGGCGGCTATTTCCGCAAGGGCCTGGAGGCGTGGTTCACCGTGCTGATCGAGCAGATCTGGGGCAAGCGGCGGATCATGGAAGTCTATCTCAACGTCGCCGAGACTGGCATCGGCACGTATGGCGCCGAGGCCGGGGCACAGCGCTACTACGACAAGAGCGCCCTCCACCTCTCGCGCCTCGAAGCCGCCCGCATCGCCGCCGCCTTTCCACAGCCCAAGGTCCGCGAAGTGGTCGCGGTCAGCGGCCGCCAGCGCCGCCACGGCAACGCCATCGCCGCGCGCTCGGCGGTGGTGCGGGGCCAGTATGATCGATGTGTTTACGAGTGAGGGAGCAGTCAGATCGCGACATTTGCCTTTCGCCGCCCACGCGGCACAATCTTAAAAGATCCGTCATTCGCGTCCCCATCAAACACGTAACAGAATGCGCGTTTTCCTCGTGACCATCGCGCGTTGACGCGGCTAAGCTAAGGTATGTCGATCGCCCGTCTCCGTCAGTTAGTGCAAGCTGCCGTCCCTGCTCTATTCGCCCAAATTCGAGGTGGGCGGGTCAAGTGCGAGAGCGAAGCGACTCTGCAACTCCATCTTGGCCGCGTCATATCGACGATGGGCGACCTAGCCTTGGTGCACCCCCGCGAAACATTTTCGATTGAGTTGGAAAAACCTCTCATCGGGACGAGGCGCGGTCGTATTGACGTATGGTTTAATCTCACAACTGCCGACCAACGGGAATGGCGCTGCGCAATCGAGTTAAAGTTCTTTAAAAAGGCAAATCAGCGCGAGCCGAACAACCGTTACGAGGTATTCAAAGATATTGCCCGACTGGAAGGTTGCAAGGACGTGGCCGACCTGGGGTTCATGCTCGTGGGAACGGATCACTTACACTACATCGAGCAAACCAGCTATTCCCCTGATACGCAGGATTTTGATTTCCGGCATGGCTCGCAATATAAAGCCGGGACACTGATGGAGTATCGGACGCCTAAACCTCACGGTCCACCTATTGTTCTTCAAGGCGACTACGATTTCAACTGGGCCGACGCCGCATATGATTTGCGTTATATGCTGCTTGAGGTGACGCCGACTTGTGAATGGTTGTGAACTGCGGCTAAGGTTTGGTGGGGCCCTTCTTTTTGTTGACGGATTTGACTTTCTTCAAGATGATTGCTTTCGTTGTCCCGTATAGGTTGTCGAGCGCCAACTCCACAAAGTCGAACGCATCAAGCACGTGGTCCCGCGTTAGTCCTCCTGCGTGACTTCCGACATTTCCAAGCCATTTTACAGCGAACAAAATATCTGCGTTTTCAGGGTCTTTTTTTCGTAATTCTTCAATACGTGCATGAAGGGATAGCCGAGTTTTCTTGCCGTTCTTAACCACGAGCTTCTTGACCTTCCGAGCGTCCATGAGATGCTCTACGGCTTGTCGAATACTATTCGCAGCGGCTTCTTCGCTTTGCCAAACTAGCGCAGACGCCTTTGACAAGGCAATTTTCACGTTTTCCGGTGCAGCCTTGATTGGCCGAACAGCCAGCGGAGTTGGTGAGATGGCTTGCACCTGAAAAAAATCCGCCCAGCTTTGATCTGGTTCGCCGTTGTAATCCCATATGACTTCGACGTCGACACTGTAGTTCCCTGACATCGACGCAACCTCCCCGCAGGCCGCGAAGTCACATTCAAGTAGGGCAACGAACCGACCATTGATCCAGTCGGGCTCCCATTCGTAGTGTTTGCGACTCCGCGCGGAGAGGCCTGTTTCCTTCTCGTGTCTAAAGTCTTTGATGACTTTTAAATGCCCCTTTCCGCATGTGGGACACTCCCATGCGGGAAAGTCACGAAACCAAGTTTTCCAGTGAGAGCGTTCTACAGGCATATCGGTAACATATCCGGCAGCTGGTTTCGGCATAATAAAAAAGTTTCTTTAAAGGCTACCAGCACAGTTAACGAGCACGAGAGAGTCCAGGAACGTCCGGTTTCGGCACAACGCGACATTCCCAATAGCTGCGGCGATCGGCAGAAAAGTCTCAACATAAGCCACAGCAAAACCGCATCCCCGCATCCGCACAAAAAACAGGCGGCCCTTTTGGGGCCGCCTGTGTCTTGATCGTCAATCCTTGTGGGATCGATCAGGCCGGGTAGGCCCAGACCGTGCCGCGGCCGAGGTTCTCGGCGGCGAAGTCCCAGTTCAGGTGCTTTTCGATCACGCCCTTGAGGTAGTCGGGGCGCAGGTTCTTGTAGTCGACGTAGTAGGCGTGTTCCCACAGGTCGATGACGAGCAGCGGGTTGCCGCTGACCGACGAGAACGTGGCGGCATCGTGGGTCTGCTCGACCGACAGCTTGCCGTCCTTGGCCACCAGCCACACCCAGCCCGAGGCGAAGTGCGCGGCGCCCTGGGTCGCCAGTTCCTGCTTTAGCGCGTCGAGCGAGCCGAACGAGGCGTCGATCGCGGCGGCGAGTTCGCCGGCCGGGGCCGAGGTCTTGGGGGCAAGGCTGTGCCAGTAGAAGCCGTGGTTCCACACTTGCGCCGAGTTGTTGAACAGGCCCTTGTCACCCTTGGCTTCGGCCGCGGCGACGATCTCTTCGAGGCTCTTGTCGGCCAGGTCGCTGCCGTCGATGGCGGCGTTGGTCTTGTCGACATAGGCCTTGTGATGCTTGCCGTGGTGGGTCTGCAGGGTGGTGGCCGAAATCGTGGGGTCCAGCGCGCTATCGGCGTAGGGCAGCGGAAGAAGGGAAATCGCCATGGTCGCTCCGTTTCGGTAAGGAAATTGGGCAATGAAGAAACTGGGCAGTGCCGACCAACGCCTCAGGGTGGCGTCGGTGCCCCTGCGGACTATGGCATTTGCCGGCGATTTCCAGTGATTTTTTCCAATCGCCCGCAAAGCCATACTCACGCGTGGCCCCCGTAAGGCCAAGCGGAGCAGCCAGGTGGTGCAGGCGCCCGGTCAATCCTCGCGCGCGGCGACTGCGGCGGTGACCGCCACGTCCATCGTCACGTTGCCCAGCGTGCGCATGAGATCGGGCAGCATCTCCACCGCGACCAGCAGCGCGAGGGGCTCGACCGGAACGCCCATGCTCATCGCGATGGGGCCGATCGAGGTGACGAAGCTGATCGAACCGGGCAGGCTGACCGCGCCGAAGCTCATCACCGAGGCGACGGCGAAGCCGGCCAGCATATGGAAGCTGTCGACCGGCACGTTGAACCAGTGCGCCACGTAGATCGCGACGGCGAAGTTCATCGCCGGGCCGGTGCCGCGGAACAGCGCTACCGCGAGCGGCAGGACGAATTCGCTGCGCGCGTCGCCCACGCCAAGGCGGCGGCAGGCGGCCAGCATTGCGGGCAGGGTGGCGAGCGAGGACTGGGTGGACAGTGCCAGCGCCTGGGCCGGCATCACCGCGCGCGCGAATTCGCCCGGCTTCTGCCGGCCAGCGAAGATCGCGATGGGATAGGCGGCGAGGAACACGACCGTGCCGACCAGCGCGACGATCATCACGTAATGGGCCAGCGCGCCGATCGCGGCGGTGCCGCTCTTGGCCGCGACCGTCAGGCTCAGCGCGAAGACGCCGAGCGGCGCGCACCACAGCACCCAGCCGATCACCACCAGCATCGCCCCGGCGACCGCCTCGAAGAAGGTGGTGAGCGACTGGCGGTGCGCAGTGCCCAGCCGCGTCGCCGCGGCGGCGAAGGCGGCGGTGAACAGGATCACCGGCAGGACCGCGTCCTCGGCAGCCGAGGTGACGACGTTGCTCGGCACCATCGAGGTGATGAAGTCCGCAAGCCCCGGCATCGTCGCGGCCTTGGCCGGCGTGGTGGCGACCGCGGTGCGCAGCGCTTCCGCCGCGCCCTGCGGGATGGGCAGGACCGAGAGCAGCAACGGCGTCAGCAGGCCGGCCATGGCCGACCCGCCGACCAGCACGATCATGAACCACAGCAGCGCCCGCCGCGCCAGCGCGCCCGCGCTCGCCGCCGCGACGGTCTGCGCGACGCCGGTGAACAGAAGGGCCACCACCAGCGGCAGGATCGTCGCGCGCAGCGCGCGCAGCCACAGGTCGCCGACCGGGCCGGCCACGGCGAGAACGTCGGGCAGGCTCTGCGGCAGGCGCAGCGCAAGTAGCAGGCCCAGCGCCAGCCCGCCGACGAGGCCGGCGAAGATCCAGGCGGCAGGGACGCGGGTGATCGGGGGAAGCGGAGATGACGGTTCGGTAATCGCTTGGTTCATGCCACGGTGACGATATTGGTGTAGGAGGCCGCCATGTTGCACGCGCGAGGCGTGCCAGCCAAGGGACAAGAACTTCGCAATGGGACGGAAATTCTTCGGGACCGACGGGATTCGCGGCCGCACCAACGCCGGTGTGATGACCGCGGCCACCGCGATGAAGGTGGGCCAGGCCGCCGGCACCTATTTCCAGCGCGGCGATCACCGCCACCGCGTGGTGATCGGCAAGGATACGCGCCTGTCGGGCTACATGCTTGAAAACGCGATGACCGCAGGCTTCACCAGCGTCGGCATGGACGTCGTGCTGCTGGGGCCGCTGCCCACGCCCGCCGTCGCCATGCTCACGCGCGAGATGCGCGCCGACGTCGGCGTGATGATCTCCGCCAGCCACAACCCTTATGAAGACAACGGCATCAAGCTGTTCGGCCCCGATGGCTTCAAGCTGTCGGACGAGGACGAGCTGGCGATCGAGGCCATGCTCGAGGACGACCTCGCGCTCGCCCCGGCCACCGATGTCGGGCGTGCCCGCCGCATCGAGGACGCGCGCGGCCGCTACATCCACGCGGTCAAGGCCTCGCTGCCGCACAACCTGCGCCTTGATGGCCTGCGCATCGTGGTCGATTGCGCCAATGGGGCGGCCTATACCGTCGCGCCCTCCGCACTGTGGGAACTGGGCGCCGAGGTCATCGCCATCGGCGTCGAGCCCAACGGCAAGAACATCAACCTCAACGTCGGCTCGACGCACCTCGACGCGATCAAGGCCAAGGTGCGCGAAGTGCGCGCCGACATCGGCATTGCGCTGGATGGCGATGCCGACCGGCTGATCGTGGTCGACGAGAAGGGCCAGACCGTCGATGGCGACCAGATCATGGCGCTGATCGGCAGCCAACTGGCCGCGCGCGGCGAGCTGACCGGCGGTGGCGTGGTCGCCACGGTCATGTCGAACCTCGGCCTCGAGCGGTTCCTGCAGGGCAGGGGCCTCGAGCTGGTGCGCACCGCCGTTGGCGACCGCCACGTGCTCGAGCGGATGCGCAGCGGCGGCTACAACGTCGGCGGCGAGCAGTCAGGCCACATGATCCTGACCGACCACGCCACCACCGGGGATGGCACGATCGCCGCGCTGCAGGTGCTGGCCGCGCTGGTCTCGAGCGGCAAGCCCGCCAGCCAGACGCTGCACCTGTTCGATCCCGTCCCACAACTGCTCAAGAACGTGCGCTTCGCCGGCGGCAAGCCGCTCGAGGCCGAGAGCGTCAAGGCGGTGATCGCCGAGGCCGAGGCGCGCCTAGCCGGGCGCGGGCGGCTGGTGATCCGCCCCTCGGGCACCGAACCGGTGATCCGCGTCATGGCCGAGGGCGATGACGCCGACGAAGTCGCCGACGTGGTCGACGCGATCTGCGACGCAGTGCGCAAGGCTGCGGCCTGAAAGGAATTTCCATGCTCGAAATGCGCCCAGACTGCCAGCAATGCGGCACCGAACTCCCGGCCGAGGCGCCGGGGGCCTTCATCTGCTCGCTCGAATGCACCTATTGCGCCGAATGCGCCGAAGACCTCGACGACCGCTGCCCCGGCTGCGGCGGTGAACTGATGGACCGCCCGACCCGCAGCAAGGCGGTGCAGGCCAAGCACCCGGCCTCGACCGAGCGCCGCTACCAGCCCTGAGGTCTTCCCGCCCGCAATGGCCCCTCAGCGGGTGCCCGGTCGCTCGGGCAGAAGTCTCATTGCCCCTGCCGTGATGGTGTCGCATCGTCGCGGCAGGGGAGTTCACCATGCACGAACACGAATGGCGCCGCCTGATCGTCAGCGAGATGCACTTGCGTCGCTGGCCCCGGCTGCACGCCCCGATGCAGGTGGTCCAGCAGGTTCGCCTGGTCGACGATGCCGACCGCGATGCCGAATGGGACGCGTGGCGCGCGATGCCGCCGGGCGGCGAGGTGCGCCATGCCTATCGCCGCCACGTCTCGGGAACGCTGGCCGGCGGCATCGCCTTCACCTGGGAGCGGCACAGCGAGGCAAGCACGCAGACGCTGTTCGTCCCGCCGGGCAGCGAAGCCGCGCTGGAAGACGCGACCCGCTGGATGGAAAGCCTGCCCGGCCGCACCGTGCGTGCGACGCGCATCACGCTGGTGCCCGACGATGCCGCGGCGCAAGCCGTGCTGCCCGGGATGCGGCTGGAAGGCGACGAAATCGTCTCGTGCCACGTCGCGGGGCCAATGCGCATCTGGTCGGACTTCCGCATCGCGGACGATGGATTTGGCCGGATGCTGATCGCCGCCAATGGCCTGGACGGCGGTGACCTGACCCGCGCAGTGCAACGCCTGCAGGAACTGGGCACGTACCGCAATCTCGCCCTGCTCGGTCTGCCGGTGGCCCGCGCCGCCTGGCCGCGGCTCGACCGGGCCGAAGAGGACCTGCGCCGCCTCGGGGAGAACCTCACCCGCAGCGACATACGCGACGACGACCTCATGGCCGAGCTGTCAGCCCTGTCGCTGGCCATTGCCGCAGTGGCCAGCGCCACCGACTATCGCATGAGCGCAACGGCGGCCTATGCCCTGCTGGTCGAGGAACGGCTCGAGGATCTGGCCCCGCGCGCCATTCCCGGCTTCCTCTCGCTTGCGGAGTTCACCCAGCGCCGCTTCCTCCCGGCGGTGCGCACTTGCGCTGCCTTTTCGCGACGCGAGCGCCAGGTGGCCAGCCGAGCCGGCCAGTTCACCGCGCTGCTGCGGGCGCGGATCGAGACGCGGATCGAGAATCAGAACGGCGCGCTACTGGCCTCGCTCGACCGCAGCGCCCAGCACCAGTTGCGCCTCCAGCACCTCGTCGAGGGGCTGTCGGTGGTCGGCATCAGCTATTACGCGGTGGCTCTGGTCGACCACATCCTCGAAGGTGCGGAAAGCGTGGCCCATTTCGACGTGCCGCTGGTGGTGGGCCTGCTGACCCCGCTGGTCATCGTGCTGACGTGGACCGGCTTGCGCCGCGCACGACGCAAGCTGGGTGTCGCGGAGGCGTAACGCCCCAGCGACGGAGGCAGGGGAAAAGGGGGCAGCCCCTCAAACCACCTCGGCAACCTCCGCAGCGCGCGCGGCGAACCAGGGCTTCATGCGCGCGATCGCCTCTTCCACCCGCGGCGTCGAGACCGCGAAGCTGATGCGCATGAAGCGGTGTCCTTCGACCGGATCGAAGTCGATCCCCGGCGCGGTAGCGACGCCGGTGTCCTCGAGCAGGCGCAGGCAGAACGCCATCGAATCCTGCGTCAGGTGGCCGATGTCGGCCCAGATGTAGAACGCGCCGTCGGGCGGGGCGATGCGCGCCAGGCCCAGCGACGGCAGCGCATCGAGCAGGATCGCGCGGTTGCGGGCATACGTGGCGACATGGCCTTCCAGCTCGTCGGTGCAGTCGAACGCGGCAAGGCCGGCGTGCTGGCTCAGCACCGGCGGGGTCAGGAACAGGTTGCCCATGCGTGCCCGCGCCTGCGCGACCTGGTCGGCGGGCACCACCAGCCAGCCGAGCCGCCAGCCGGCCATCGAGAAGTACTTGGAGAAGCTGTTGACCACGACCGCATCTGGATCGAACGCGAGGATCGAGCGCGCCTCGGCGCCGTCATACGTCAGCCCGTGATAGATCTCGTCGCTGATGATGTGGATGCCGCGCGCGCGGCAGACCGCTGCGATCTCGGCAAGTTCGTCAGGCGCGATAACCGTGCCGGTGGGATTGGCCGGACTGGCAAGGATCAGGCCATCGGGCGCGGGCTCCATCGCGGCGAGCGCGGCGGCGGTCACGTTGTAGCGCTCGGCCGCGCCGCACTCGATCTCCACCGGCTCCATGTGCAGCGCGCGTAGGGTATTGCGATAGGCGACGTAGCCCGGCCGGGCGAGGGCCACGCGTGCACCGGGCGCAAAGCGCAAGCTCAGCGCCATGACCAGCGCGGGCGAGGCTCCGCAGGTCAGCACGACCTGGCTCGCATCGACGGTCACGCCGCAGCTTTGGGCATAGCTTTGCGCGATCCGCGCCTTGAGCGGCTGGCTCTCCCAATATCCCATCGGGTCGGTCGCCAGCACATCCTGCGCCTTGGCGATGGCCGCGGCGGGCGCGCCGGTGGAGGGCTGGCCGAATTCCATGTGGATCACCGGACGGCCGGGATGCAGGCCTTCCGCGGTGATGCGGTGCGCGAGCGTGGAAATGGCGATGGCGTGGAACGGTTCGATCTGCGCGGTCATGGCGCCCGCGCTATCATGTTTCGCTGGCTCAGGAAATCGGCTGCTCAGCGACGCCAGAAGCGGCGGGCCAGCAGGAAGCCCGCGACCGGGACGGCGAGCCCCAGCGCGACGATCGCGGCGACCTTGCCCACGGCCAGTGCCAGGCCCGAAAGCAGGAACAGCACGATCTCCAGCGTGGCCTTCATCATCGCCGGTTCTGTCCATGCCCCTGATCGTGAAAACGAAAACCCCGCCTTCTTCCGGGTCCCAGGGGATACCGGAAAAAGGCGGGGTGGGAAGCGCTAATGGCGGCGTTGGGGATCGTTCACCGCCATCGGCGTCCCGTTCAGCGCTTCACGTCGAAGCGATCGGCATCCATCACCTTGGCCCAGGCCGCGACGAAGGCGTCGACGAAGAGCCGTTCGGCATCGTCGGTCGCATAGGCCTCGGCCAGTGCCCGCAGCTCCGAATTGGCACCGAAGATGAGGTCGACGCGGCTGGCGCGATACTTGCGCTCCCCGCTCTTGCGGTCGAACGCGGCAAAGGTGCCGTTTTCGGCTTCTTCCCAGCGCAGCGCTGTCGTCGCGGCCAGGAGGTTGCGGAAGAAGTCGTTGCTCAGCGCGCCGACGCGGTCGGTGAACACGCCGAGGTCGCTGCCGCCGTGGTTGGCGCCGATGACCCGCAGGCCGCCGACCAGCACGGTCATCTCGGGCGCGGTCAGGCCCAGCAACTGGGTGCGATCGACCAGAAGCTCCTCGGGCGAGCGCCGCGACTTGGGGCCAGCGTAGTTGCGGAAGCCATCGGTGCGCGGCTCGAGCACGGCGAAGCTGTCGGCATCGGTGTCCGCGTCGGTGGCGTCGGTCCGGCCCGGCGTGAACGGCACGGTCACGTCATGGCCGGCGGCGCGGCCCGCGATCTCGATCCCGACATTGCCGGCCAGCACGATCAGGTCGGCCATGCTCACCCGGCGCCCGCCCGGTGCAGCGGCGTTGAAGCCGGCCTGGATGCCTTCGAGCACGCCCAGCACGCGGGCCAGTTCGGCCGGCTCGTTCGCCGCCCAGTCCTTCTGCGGGGCAAGACGGATGCGCGCGCCATTGGCACCGCCACGCTTGTCGGACTGGCGATAGGTCGAGGCCGAGGCCCAGGCCGTGCGCACCATGTCCGCCACCGACAGCGCGCTGTCGGCGATCTGGCCCTTGAGCGCGGCGATGTCGGTCTCGGTGACCAGCGGGTGGTCGACCGGCGGCACCGGGTCCATCCAGATCCGCGGCTCGGCAGGAACCTCCTTGCCGAGGTAGCGGACCTGCGGCCCCATGTCGCGATGCGTCAGCTTGAACCAGGCTTCGGCGAAGACGCGCGCCAGCTTGTCGGGGTTGGCGTGGAAGTCGCGGCTGATCGCGGCATAGGCGGGGTCGGCGATCAGCGCGATGTCGCTGGTGAACATCATCGGCTGGTGACGGCGCGAGGGATCGTGCGCGTCGGGCACGGTGCCGGCACCGGCGTCGCCCTTGGGCTTCCACTGGTGCGCGCCGCCGGGACTGGTGGTCAGCTCCCACTCGTAGCCGAGCAGCGTCTCGAAATAGCCGTTGTCCCATGCAATCGGGTTGGGCGTCCACGCGCCTTCGAGCCCGCTGGTGATCGCATCGACGCCGCGCCCGGTGCCGTGCGTGCTGGCCCAGCCCTGGCCCTGCGCCAGGATGTCGGCACCCTCGGGCGCTGCACCCACCTGCGTCGGGTCGCCGGCGCCATGCGCCTTGCCGAACGTGTGACCGCCCGCGATCAGCGCGACGGTTTCCTCGTCGTTCATCGCCATGCGGGCGAAGGTGTCGCGGATGTCGCGCGCCGAGCCGAGCGGGTCGGGCTTGCCGTTGGGGCCTTCGGGATTGACGTAGATCAGGCCCATCTGGACCGCCGCCAGCGATTCATCGAGTTCGCGATCGCCGGTGTAGCGCTCGTCGCCCAGCCACTCGGCCTCGGGACCCCAGAACACATCGGCCTCGCTCTCCCACACGTCCTCGCGGCCGCCGCCGAAGCCGACGGTGGGCAGGCCCATGGATTCCAGCGCGCAATTGCCGGCCAGGACCATGAGGTCGGCCCAGCTCAGGCTGGCGCCGTACTTCTGCTTGATCGGCCACAGCAGCAGGCGCGCCTTGTCGAGGTTGACGTTGTCCGGCCAGGAATTGAGCGGGGCGAAGCGCTGCGTGCCGGTCGCCGCACCGCCGCGACCGTCATAGGTGCGATAGGTGCCGGCCGAGTGCCAGGCCATGCGGATGAACAGCGGGCCGTAATGGCCATAGTCCGCCGGCCACCAGTCCTGCGACGTGGTCATCAGCGCGTTGATGTCGGCCTTGACCGCATCGAGGTCGAGCTTGGCGAAGAGGGCGCGATAGTCGTGCCCGTGCGGCATCGGGTCGCTGCGGGTCGAATGCTGGCGCAGCACCTGCAGGTCGAGCCGGTTGGGCCACCAGGTCTGGTTGGTTTGCACCGGACCCGCCTGGGCGGTGGCGATCGCGGCATTGCTGGCGCCGTGATGGACGGGGCACTTGGCGGCATCAGACATGGCGTACTCTCCGTGGATTGTCGTGAACCGATGCCCCGTTCTAGCGCCCCGCCAGTAATCGTCTAAGTGGATTAACATGGATAAAGTTATCGAGCATGTAGATTGCCGGAGCGTGCGCTGCGTGGCTCGTCGCGGGCGGTTTCGCGCTTACCCTTGCCCGAAAGCCGCAGTCCGCCTAAAGCGCGGCGCGTTTTCGCGCGCGACGGCCCGTGTCCATGACGCGAACCGGATCGCGCGCCGATCGCGATCCTTCACTGCTTTTTCAGGGGCTGCTCCCGCAATGACCGACACTCCCACGATTTCCGCGCCCAAGACTTCCGCGCTGATGGCGCGCGGCGCGGCTTTCCTCGGGACCGAGCATGCCATCCTGTGCGGGGCGATGAGCTGGGTTTCGGAGCGCAACCTCGTCGCGGCGATCAGCAATGCCGGCGGCTTTGGCGTGATCGCCTGCGGGGCGATGACCCCGGCGCTGCTCGATGCCGAGATCGCCGGCACCAAGGCGCTGACCGCCAAGCCCTTCGGCGTCAATCTCATCACCATGCACCCGCAGCTGTTCGAGCTGATCGCGGTCTGCGAGAAGCACCGCGTCGGCCATGTCGTGCTGGCGGGTGGCATCCCGCCCAAGGGCAGCGTCGAGGCGATCAAGGCGTTCGACGCCAAGGTCATCGTCTTCGCCCCGACGATCGCGCTGGCCAAGAAGCTGTTCCGCAGCGGCGCCGATGCGCTGGTGATCGAGGGCAGCGAAGCGGGTGGCCACATCGGCCCGGTCTCGACCTCGGTGCTGGCACAGGAGTTCCTGCCCGTGCTCGCCGAAGAGCATCTCGTGTTCGTTGCCGGCGGCATCGGCCGCGGCGAGGCGATGGCCGCCTATCTCGAGATGGGCGCGGCCGGTGTCCAGCTCGGTACGCGCTTTGCCTGCGCCAGCGAATCCATCGCGCACCCCGCATTCAAGCAGGCCTTCTTCCGCGCCAACGCGCGCGATGCGATCGCCTCGGTGCAGGTCGACCCGCGCCTGCCGGTCATTCCCGTGCGCGCGCTGCGCAACAAGGGCACCGAAGCCTTCACCGCCAAGCAGATCGAGGTTGCCCAACTCCTCGATGCCGGTACGGTGGACATGGCGGCGGCCCAGCTCGAGATCGAGCACTTCTGGGCCGGCGCGCTGCGCCGCGCGGTGGTCGACGGGGATGTCGAGCGCGGCTCGGTGATGGCGGGGCAATCGGTGGGCATGGTCACGCGCGAGGAGCCCGTGGCCGATATCATCGCGCAATTGCTGGCGGAAAGCGAAGCGGCCCTCGGCCAGCGCTGACCGGCCGGCGAACACCTCCGCGCAATGAAGCGGGGGAAACGGGGGCAGGACGCACGGCATGACTCAGGGCATGACGCATAAGGCATCGCTGGGTTTCGTCTTCGGCATCGTGCTGATCGACATGCTGGGCTTCGGCATCGTCATCCCGGTCTTCCCGAACCTGATCATGACGCTGGCGCGCGTGCCCATCACCGTGGCCGCCGAATATGCCGGCTGGCTCGGTGCGGGCTATGCCGTCATGCAGTTCGTGTTCGCGCCGGTGATCGGCAACTTGTCGGACCGGTACGGGCGGCGGCCGGTGCTGCTCGCGGCGGTGCTGGCGCTCGGTCTGGATTATCTGCTTCAGGCGTTCGCCCCGGCGATGAGTTGGTTGATCGCCGGGCGGATCATCGCCGGCATCACCGGCGCCAGTTTCTCTGCGGCCTACGCCTATATCGCCGATGTCACCCCGCCGGAAAAGCGCGCGGCCAGCTTCGGCCTGATGGGCATGGCCTTCGGGATCGGCTTCGTCGCAGGTCCGGCGCTGGGCGGGCTGCTCGGCACGCTCGGCCCCCGCGTGCCGTTCTTCGCGGCCGCCGGGCTGTCGCTCGCCAACTTCGCCTTCGGTTTCCTGACCTTGCGCGAATCGCTCGATGCGGAGCACCGCCGGCCGTTCCACTGGCGCCGCGCCAACGCCTTTGCCAGCCTCCAGGCCTTGAAGGGCCAACGCGCGCAAGTGCTGTGGTTCGTCGCCGCGCTGGGGGCCTGGCAGCTCGCCAATGTCGTCTATCCCGCGATCTGGACCTATTTCGCGATCGCCGCCTATGGCTTCTCGACCAAGGCGGTGGGCATCGCGCTCGCCGTCGTCGGGCTTTCGGCCGCGCTGTTCCAGGGTTTTGGCATGCGCTTCCTGCTGCCGCTGCTGGGCGAGCGGCGCGCGGTCGTCATGGGCGTCGTCGCGCTGGCGATCTCGGCGGTGGGCTATGCCATCGCGGTGCAGACCTGGCAGGTCTATCTCGCCATCGCGATCGGCGCGTTCCAGGGCTCGGTGCAGCCCTCGATCTCGGCGATGAACAGCCGCGCCGTCGACGCGCGCAGCCAGGGGGAGTTGCAGGGCGCGGTCCAGTCGATCGGCTCGATCGCCCAGATCATCGGCCCGCCGCTCTACGCCCAGTCGCTGGCACGCTTCAGCGGTCCGGGCGCGCTGATCGACCTGCCGGCCATGCCGCTGCTGGTCGCCGCGGCGATCGGCTTCGTCGCGCTGGCGCTGTTCCTCAAAGGTTGCGCGACCCGCGCAGCCTGATCCGTTCGCCTAACCGTGCGCGCGGGCGCTGGCCAGTTCGGCCAGGTCTGGCTCGGGGCAGGGCTCTTCCGGCTCGACCAGGTCGTCCGCCGCGATGATTCCCGGCTGGAACAGCGGTTCGCCGAACAGGAAGCCGACGATGTTGGGCCGGCCGAGATGATCGACCAGTGCGGTCAGGGTCAGCAGGATCGGCACCGAGAGCAGCGCGCCCAGCGCCCCCCAGATCCACGAGAAATAACTGATCGAGATCAGGATCGACACGGGATTGAGCGTCAGCCGTGCCCCGAGGATCGCGGGCGTGACCACGTTCGCCTCGAGCGCATGCAGTCCGAGGAACGCGAGCGCGGGCAGAAGCCCAAGCGCCAGCGTGCTCGCCGTACCCACCCCGACCAGCGCGAGCAGCGCGGTCATGGCCAGCGGACCGAGGTAGGGCAGGAAGTTGAGGACGAAGGCGAGACCGCCCCACATGATCGGTGCGCCAAGCCCGAAGGCCCACGAGCCGCCGGCAACGATCATGCCGACGCCCAGGTTTATCTGCGCGACGGTCAGGATGTACGAGGCGACTCTATCCTGCACCGCGCGCATCACCCGGGCGATCCGCACAGAAGCGCCGAAGCTGTGGCGATCGAACAGCAGGCGCCGCTTGGTGCGAATGCGTGATTCGATCATGAAGAATGTCAGCAGCGCGGTCAGCAGGATCTCGAGCAGCACGCTCGGCGTGGCGAAGGCGACCTGCTCGATCACCGACGGCGTCGCCAGCACGACCTCGCGCGTCGCGGCATGGCCGGTCAGGCGCGTGATCTGCCGGTTGAGGTCGTTCATCCAGGCAAGGTTGCTGCGCAGCTCGGCAAAACGCAGCGTGACGCGGCGGGCCATGGCCGGGACCTGGTCGACCATGTCGTAGGCGGGCTGCAGGATCAGGCTGAGCGCCACCACGATCACCGCCACCAGGAACAGCATGGCCAGGAACGAGGCCAGCATGTTGGGCAGGCCGAGCCGCACCAGCCGGTCGGCCGCGGGCGCCAGCACGATGGTCAGGATGATCGCCGTCACCGGCGGCAGGAACACGACCGATCCGATCGAGAGCACGAAGGGCAGGGCGCAGAACAGCCCCAGTCCGAGCAACAGCAGGATGGCCGATTGCAGGCGGGCCTGCTGCGTCTGCACTGCAGCATCGGCGCGCTGCGCCACGGCGGGTGGCGCCTCGGTGGGCAAGGTCACGGGATCGTCAAGAGACACGTCGGCACGCCTGGGGGTAGCGGTGATTCGCCAAGACCGATCTGCGCCTGCCACCACGCGCAATCAAGTGTGCGTGGTGGCAGGCGGATGATTTGCCGGATGCATGGGGCGAGCCGAACGGCGCCGCTCCATGCCCCACAGAAGGCCGATCAGGCGTTGCCCGACTGAACGGTCGTATCAAGCTCGAACATGATCGCGTCGTGGGCCACCGAATCGTCGGTGCTGCGGCGCGGCAACTGGCCGGTGTCGATCATCTGCGCGAGCGCGGCGCGGGCACGCCCGACGCGGCTCTTGATCGTGCCGACCGCGCACTGGCAGATCTGCGCCGCTTCCTCGTAGGAGAAGCCACCGGCGCCCACCAGCAGCAGTGCCTCACGGCGCTCCGGCGGCAGCGTCAGCAGCGCACGGTGCATGTCGGACAAGTGCAGCGGGCTTTCCTGGCCTGCGGGGGCCACCAGGATGCGCTCGGCGACGGTCTCGTCGTATTCGGCGCGGAACCGGTTGCGGCGCATGTCGGTGAGGTAGGCGTTACGCAGGATCACGAAGGTCCAGGCGCGCATCGACGTGCCGGGCTCGAACCGCTCCTGCGCGGCCCATGCCTTGAGCAGGGTTTCCTGCACCAGATCGTCGGCCAGGTCGGGGCGCCCGCACAGGCCACGCGCAAAAGCGCGCAGGTGAGGGATGACCGTGGTCAGTTCGCGCTTGAATGCGGCGGCGTTGCGATTGACGGTTTCCCGGGTGGGGACTTCATGAGGCGTGGTGCCGGCAGGCTTGTCGGCGGCTGGGCGTCGCGCGGGCTCAGCCATGCGCGTCGTCGTCCAGCTGGTCGAGCAGCTTGGAGAAGTTGTCCGGCAGCGGCTCTTCCACGACGGAGTCGTAGAGACGGCGCAGGCCATCGGCCCATTCCGGCGAGTTGGCCCGACCACCGGTCCGGCGTCGGGTTCCCAGGGTCTTCATAGGTTTATCTTTCGACATTCGCTTTCGGCTTCGCCTCCCCCCGTGGGTCGTCGCAAAAATGATACCATGGGCGCAAAACCGACAGCCCGGATTTCAAGTGCCGGGGCTGCCCGTCTCACAGCGCCACGGATGTGAAGTATTCGGGTGGGGAACGCGGTTTCTGTCCAACGGTTCCCGGCCTTCTTCGATCAAACGCGCGATGTCAGGATGTCGTCAGGAAAGCGGTCATAGCGTCCCGGCTAATGCGGCGAACTGCGCGCTTGGCGGGCACCTGTGCTTGTGCGGTGCGTTGCATCGGGCAAGATGGTTTGGCACTGGCGTTGGGGACCGTTACTCCGCGACCGGAATTGACGAAAGGTTCGTAGTCCAAGGTGGAGAAATTGCTCGCCCAGAAAGGCCTGGCGCCCGGGGATCTTGCCCAGAAGAATCCGGCGCCCCGCTGGTACGAGCGTTTCCCGCGCGCGTTGCCGGTGGGCATTTTCGTGCTGACCATGGCCGTCACGACGGTCAGCGTGCTCGCCATCGAACGCGCCGACCGTCAGCGCGAGGTCGCCCAGCTCGACAAGACCGCGCAGGAAGTCGCATCGGGGCTCGAGCGGCGTGCCAACGGCAATGCGGCCTACCTTCGCTCGGCCGCTGCCCTGTTCGCCACCCGCCGTTCGGTCGAAGCACCCCTGTTCCGCAGCTTCGTCGCCCAGCTCCAGATGGAGGACGGGTCCTTCGGCGTGAACGGGATGGGCTGGGGCATTCGCGTGGCGCGCAGCGATGTCGGCATGGTCGAGCGCGTGATGCGCGAGGGCACCGGCACCGGATTCAGGATTCGTCCCGACGACCATAGCGGTCGGCCCTACGTCGTCCCGATCATGTACGTGGCGCCCGAGACCGCCAAGAGCCGCATGTCGATCGGCTTCGACATGGCGACCGATCCTGTCAGGCGCGCGGCGATGGACAAGGCCGAGGCCAGCGGTCGTCCGACAGCCTCGGGTAAGCTGCAGCTGGTCAAGGACGGCGACGCACACGGACCGGCCGGTTTCGTGATGTACATGCCGGTCTTCACCGCCGGGCCCGAGGACAGGCATCGTCTCCTCCGCGGCTTCATCTTTACGCCGTTCGATGCCGGCAATTTCCTGCGCGCCTCACAACCTGCCGACCAGGACATGATGGTCGGCATCCGGGTCTACGATGGCACGGAGCGGCCCGATCGGTTGCTGGCCGAACTGCGGCCCGAGGCGCGATCGGGCCTCACGGTACGGCGTGTCGTCGAACTGGCCGGGCGCCGCTGGATCCTCGTCGCCGAGGCGCCGCCATCGAGCATGCTCTCGCTGCTGTCCGTGATGACGCTGCTGTTCGGCCTGCTCGTGGCCACGCTGCTGATGGTGCTGGCGCGGCTGGTGAGCCAGCAGGTGGCGGAAGACCGCGTGGCGCTGAGTTGGTTTGAGCAGCAATCCTCGATCCGCGACTCGCTGACCCGCGAGCTCAACCACCGCGTGAAGAATACGCTGGCCAACGTCCTGTCGATCATCGCGCTGACCAAGCGCCGCGCGGTCGATCTCGATGGCTTCGTCGAGAGCCTCGAGGGTCGCATTCGCGCGCTGTCGGCCACGCACGACCTGCTCACCCAATCGGATTGGGGCGCGACTCCGGTTTCGCTGGTCATTCGCACCGAGCTCGCGCCTTATGCGCAAGGCTCCGACCGCCACGTCGATATCGCCGGGCCGGATGTGTTGCTGGCGCCCAACGACGCCCTATCGCTGGGTCTCGCGATCCACGAGTTGGCAACGAACGCGGCAAAGTACGGTGCGCTCAGTGTGCCAGGTGGCCGCGTCACGGTGCGCTGGAAGATCGCGAGCGACACCACGGCCCGCATTTCGTGGGAAGAGGCCGGCGGTCCGCCGATCGACACCACGGTTCGGCGCAAGCGTGGGTTCGGGACCGACCTCATCGAAAAGATCGTCGCGCACGAGTTGCGCAACCCCGTCGACCTGACGTTCTCGCCCGAAGGCGTGCGCTGCTCGCTCGTCATTCCCGTGCGCCAGCGCGGCAACTTCGCCATCCGCGAGGGTCGGCCGACCTGAATTTTGGCGATGAACCCTTCGGTCGCATGTGGAAAGGGCCGGGCAGACGATGGTCTGCCCGGCCCTTTCGCGAGGGAACTGTGTGGTAAAGCCTCAGGTCAGCGGCTGGCTCGACCCGAAGAACAGCGCCTGGCTGATCGCGGCCCGCACCGTAGCTTCCTGGAACGGCTTGGTGATGAGGTAGGTCGGCTCCGGCCGGTCGCCCGTCAGCAGGCGTTCCGGGTAGGCGGTAATGAAGATCACCGGCACGTCGACGAGCTTGAGGATGTCGTCCACCGCGTCGAGGCCCGACGAACCGTCGGCCAACTGGATGTCGGCGAGCACGAGGCCCGGCGTTTCGCTGGCGGCGATGTCGCGCGCCTGGGTGCGGGTGGCGGCCATGCCGCACACGTCGTGGCCCAGCGAGCGGACGAGGTCTTCCAGCTGCATCGAGATCAGCGGCTCGTCCTCGATGATGAGAACGCTGGTGGTCGATTCACGATCGATTTCCTCGACCGCTTCCTGAACCAGTGCCTCGACGTCGGACGGGCTGCGATCGAGGATCATGGCCACTTCGTCGACCGAGAAATCCTCCAGCGTCACCAGCAGCAGCGCCTGGCGGTTGGCCGGCGTGATGTGGGCGAGCCGTTCCTGCGCCGCCGTCTCGTGCAGACCGCCGAGCGGCAGGTCACCGCCCGAGTGGTCGACCGTGTCGACGAATGCACTCGACCAGACCTTGTTGAACGCGCGGTACAGCGCGACGCGGCCTTCACCGATTTCGGCGCGCAGGCTGGCGTCGGCAAGCGCCGCTTCCAGCGTGGCACGCACGAAGGCGTCCCCGGTCTGCTGGCTGCCGGTGAGGGCGCGGGCATAGCGGCGGAGATAGGGAAGATTGGTACCTACTTTGGCGCCCAGCGACATTTAAACCCCTTCCTGGATACGCGATGCAACCCTAAAGCAACGATGCGTCGTTTGGTTCCCGGCCTATCCCGCGGTTTTTCGCGCCGCCCGTCAAGCGGGGAAATTGCCCTCTTCCGCATCGATCGCGGCATCCTTGGCGGCGGTAACGCGGCCGTCGATCCAGTCCGCGATCACCCAGGCGCCGACCGGCTTTGGAAACCTTGGATAATTCCTGAGTTCGTCCGGGATGGCGCCCGAATCGACACCCGAGATGAAGGCGAGCGGGCACCCGGCCGCCTGAAGCCGCCTCGCCAGATCGTGCGAGACGCCATCGGGCAAGCGCACGTCGAGCAGCGCGATCCACGGCATCTGCTCGTCAAGCATGGCCTCGGCCTCTGCCAGGTGCGTCGCGCATCGGGCGACATGGCCGCGGGCCATCACCTCGTCTTCGATCTCCATTGCCGCCAGGACATTGTCTTCCAGTATCAGCACATACCCGGTGGCCATTCCCACGCGTTCCCGTCATTTGTCGTTCAAGGAAAGCGCCCTATCCGCGAAACTGGCGTCGGCTGATGTCATTTGACATAGCCGGCGCTCGCGTGCTGCGCTTAGCCGCAGGCATTGGTACGGCGGCCCGGGTGGGATCGGGCCTGGGGTGGGGGTTGGCAGTGTATCGCAATCGCGGGAATGGAAACGGCAGTGCAAACGGGCAGGGCGGGGCGCCCGGTACGGGCCCCACGGGCGAGCCCGCTGCAATGGGTGACGCGCCTCCCGCCAGCGCGTCGGCGCCCTTGCCCGCGCATGGTCCGCCGCCGTGCCGCGAATGCCCCCTGCGATCGCTGCCTGGCCTGATCGCACCGGGCAGCACGCAGCGCGAATGGATCGAGCATTACCGTGCCGGCGAACGCCAGGTCGCGAAGGGCGATGACCTCCTGCGCCAGGGGGCACCCGGTGACCGGTTGTTCACCGTGCTCGAAGGCGTCCTGATTCGGGCGCGCCTGCTCGAGGACGGGCGGCGCCAGGTCGTGAACGTCATGTTCCCCGGCGATCTCATCGGGCTCCAGGCTGCGTTCGACGGCGAAATGAGCCACAGCGTCACCGCCTTGACCGATTCCCGGCTGTGCCTGTTCCCGCGCGACCGCTTCATGGATCTGGTGACGGCCCAGCCGCGGTTCGCCTACGACGTGATCTGGCTTTCGGCGCGCGAGGAAGACGCGCTCGAGCAGCATCTCGTTGCCGTCGGCCAGCGCCCGGCGCGCGAGCGCGTGGCCTATCTGGCGCTATGGCTGATGGAGCGCGGCATGCAGACCGGCCTCGTGCGTGCGCACGAACTGCACGTGCCCATTACGCAGAGCCAGGTCGCCGACATGCTCGGCCTGTCGCTGGTTCACACCAATCGCACGTTCCAGACCTTGCGCAAGGCCGGGCTGATCGACTGGAATGTTCATCGCATCCATATTCCCGACCTGGATCGCGTGCGCGACTGGATCGGCTTCGACCGCGCCGGCCTTCCGGCAAGGCCCTATATCTAAAGGTTTTTATTCGGCATTATTCCATGCCGATCAGCAGCTTGAAAAAATCCGCATTTTTTCGTCAGGCGCGGGAACGGATGTCCGGGGCGCCCGTTTAGGGTCTGTCACCGCCGAGACCCCCCCTCCCGTCCAAGCGGCTGGTGATACGATCCCGAAGGCCTCCGCCAATCCCCGGCGGAGGCCTTTTTCGTTGGCCTTCGTCGAATGGCTGCACGGCAACGACGCGTCTCGAATGCACGAAGACGCGCAGTTGCGGCGACGGCTGGAATAGTCAGCGGGTGAGGGCGCTGCGCAGACGCTCGATCAGGCCTGCGGGGCGCAGCCGCGACCGCACCAGCCGGATGAGGGCCTCGGGCGGGAAGGGCTTTGCCAGGACGTGGCCCATCCCGGCAATATGCGGGGGGATGCTGCCGGGCGTACCGGTCGAGAAGACGATCAGCGGGGGACGCGGGCTCATGGCCACGGCCAGCTCGGCCAGCGCCCACCCGTCGTCCCGGTCGGCGAGATGCACATCGAGGACGAGGATGGCCGGCCTTAGCCGCTGCATCTCGGCCATGGCCGCCGCGGTGGTGTGGCAGATGGACACGTCGTCGGCGCCGGCTTCGGTCAGGGCATCGGCCATCGCCAGCGCAACCACGGCTTCGTCCTCGACCACGAGCGCGGGGCCCAGCCCGGGCTGCCTTGCGGCTGCCTGCGGCATGGCCGCATCCGGGCTCGGTTCACGGCGAGGAGCGATATCGTCCATGATGCGTCTTGTTTCCTCCCGGCGTCTCGCGCCCGCTCTGGCGGACGCGACCTATATCGACCCTTGCCGGGAAAACGAACCAGACCATGGGATGTTCCGCCATGCCCATGGCACGGCCCTGGGCACGTTTCTGGCCCCGAGGTCTTTCCGCGGGGCGCAGGGCGTCAGAGCGCGCGTTCGTAGATCGTGTAGCGCTTGTTGACGTGGCTATCGATCGCATCGGCGATGGCGATCATCCCCTGGTTGTCGTCGAGGATCCAGCCGATCTCGCCGCGCGAGGCACCGTAATGCTCGACCGAATTGCGCCGGATGTACTCGATCATCATGAAGGCGAGCTGGCTGGCGAGGCGCGAAGACTGCAGCTTCTTGCGCACCCCCATCAGCGGCACGCGCATCGTGCGGCAGCGCGGCTTGCGCAGCCAGCGCAGCAGCTTGATGAAGTTGAACGGGAACAGCTTGCCACCCATCGGCTGCAGCACTTCGTTGAGGTTGGGCAGCGTCATCATGAACGCCACCGGCTCGCCCTCGTACTCGGCGATCATGATGAGGTCCTCGCGCACGATCGGCTTGAACTTCTTGCCGGCGTAGGCGATCTCGGTCTGCGTGAAGGGCACGAAGCCCCAGTTGTCGGACCAGGCATCGTTGAGGATGTCGAGGATGATCGCGGCCTCGCTGTCGAACTTGCTTTTGTCGACGTTGCGGATGCGGATCTTGGCGTTCTTCTCGCCCGACTGGACGATGCGCTGGATCAGCGGCGGAAACTGGCGGGTGATGTCCAGCTCGTACGTCAGCAGCTGCTTGGCCGGCGTGTAGGGCAGCGCCTCGATATAGTGCTGATAGCGCTCGGGCTGGTGGCCCATCATCACGGTCGGCGCGTGGTCGAAGCCCAGCGTCAGCTGGCCGGGCTCTTCCCAGATCGACATCGACAGCGGCGCCAGCACGCGGGTCATGCCCTTGTCGCGCAGCCAGCCCTCGGCCTTGGCGATCAGCGCATGTGCGATGGCCTCGTCCTCGGCCTCGAGCAGGCCCCAGTTGCCGGTGCCCGGCCCCATGCCCTGGACCGGGTCCATCGCCACGGCAAGGTGATCGATATGCGCGCTGATGCGGCCGACGACGCGCCCGTCGCGGCGGGCAAGGAACAGCTGGACGTCGGCATGCTCGAAGAACGGGTTCTTGCCGGGCGTCAGCAATTCCACCGCTTCCATGCGCAGTGGCGGTACCCAGTTGGGATCGGTGGCATTGAGGCGATAGGCGAGGTCGACGAAAGCCGACCGCTCGGCCTTGTTTGCAACGGGAGTGATGACTACTTCGCCTGCCACGATATCGCCTTTGTTTCGAGTTAAACGCGCGCTGTCCCGATTGCTGCCTGTGGTGGTGTCGGTGACTTGTCAAGCCGGACGAACCCAGGCGGACCGGCATCATACGCGGACGAGGCAGATGCATCGGCATTCGCCTGCCGCAACTTGGGTAGCTTGGGAATATCACGTCATGCTTGCCACTGAATTCGACACCCGCGGCGATGCTTTCGCCCCCGCTCCAAAGGCCGCCTCGGGCAGCCTGGCCGCCACGCCCGACGACAAGGCGATGCTGCGCGCCGCGGCCGACCTGACCCGCGATCTCGCCCGTGCCCGGCCCGAGATCTATTGGCCGGACATGCTGGTCTCGGCCGCGCTCGGCTACGGCACGCTGGCGCTTGCCATCGCCGAGGCGCTCAAGGGCGGCTCGTGGTGGCTGGTGGCCGCCCTCGGCGTGTTCTCGGCCCTGGCGCTGTACCGCGCGCTGCTGTTCATTCACGAACTCACGCACATGCACCGCGATGCGCTGCCGGGCTTCCGCTTCGCCTGGAACGTGCTGGTCGGCATCCCCATGCTGATCCCCTCGCTGATGTACGAGGGCGTGCATACGCTGCATCACTCGCGCATCCGCTATGGTACCAGCGAAGACCCCGAATACCTGCCGCTCGCGCTGATGAAGCCGTGGTCGCTGCCGGTGTTCACCCTGACCGCGCTGCTGCTGCCGGTGGGCCTGCTGATCCGCTCGGCCATTCTCGTGCCGCTCGGTGCGATCGTCCCCGCGGTGCGCACACTTGTGTGGGAGCGCGCCTCCTCGCTTGCGATCAATCCCGATTTCCGCCGCCGCAAGCCCGAGGGTGACTTCGCCCGCGCCGTGTTCTGGCAGGAGCTGGGCGCGACGCTCTGGGCCTGGACGCTGCTGGGCTGGTCGGCAACGCATGGCTGGCTGCCGCTCGGTATCGCCGTCTGCGTCGTCTCGTTGGCCGCTCTGCTCAACCAGGGCCGCACGCTGGTCGCGCACCTGTGGGAGAACGAGGGCGAGCAGATGACCGTGACCGGCCAGTACCTCGACTCGGTCAACGTGCCGCCTCCGGGCGTGTGGGGTGCGATCTGGGCACCGGTCGGGCTGCGCTACCACGCGCTGCACCACCTGCTGCCCAGCATGCCGTACCACTCGCTGGCCGAATGCCATCGTCGCATCGGCAGCCACCTCGGTGTCGATTCGACCTACGGCCGCGCCAACTACGACGGTCTTTTCCCGCTGCTGTCGCGGCTTGCCCGCTCGACGATGGGCTCGCGCCCGCGCTGATGCCGACAATCCCGGGCCTCGCGTCCGGGATGTCGCCAGATCACGCAAAAAGCCGACACCTCGGGATTTTCCGCGGTGTCGGCTTTTTTGTGCCGGCCAATCATGGAGCGGGTGGCGCGCCCGCCGGCCTCATTCCTCGGTGCGAATCAAGACGGTCTCGCCGATCAGCAGGAACAGCACGAAGGGCGACCAGGCCGCGATCAGCGGTCCGTATCCCCCGAAGCTGCCCATCGCCAGCGCGGCGTTGTCGACCACGAAGTAGGCAAAGCCCAGCGCCATGCCGATGACAGCGCGCATGAACAGCTGGCCCGAGCGCGCGAGGCCGAACGCGGCCACCGCGCCCAGCAGCGGCATCAGCACCGCAGACAGTGGACCCGAGAACTTGTGCCACCAGCGGCTTTCCAGTTCGCTGGTGCTGTGGCTCGCGGCACGGACCGCCTCGATCGAACGGGAGAGGTGCGGCAGCGTCTCGGCATCGGCGTCGGCGCGGCGGATGACGACCTGCGCGGGCGTGACGCTGGTGGCAAAGACCGCGCTACCGGCGGCCGTGGTGCGGCGCGCGCTCTGCACGTCGAAGGTCGTGGGTCGGTCGAACCGCCAGCCGGGGTTGGCGTAGCTGGCCGAGCCGGCGCGGACGATCTCGGTGACCATGCCGGTGGGATCGCGGCGATGCCAGGTCACGTCGGTCATGCGCGTCGCCTGGCCTTCGCCGGTGATGCTGCGCGCATAGAGGATGTTGGGCCCGTCCTGCAGCCAGACGTTGTTGCGCACCTGGCTGTCCTCGGGGATCGGGCCATAGTCGACCGCCTGCCAGGCCTTGAGCGTTGCGGTCGCACGCGTGACGATGCGCTCGTTGAAAGCGAAGTTGGCCACGCTGATGACGCCGGCCACGAGGAACAGCGGGGCCAGCACCTGGTGCGCGGAAAGGCCGGCGGCCTTCATCGCCACGACCTCGCTGTTCTGGTTGAGCGTGATGAGCGTGATGATCGTGGCGAGCAGCACCGAATAGGGCAGGAACCGCGCGACCAGCTGCGGTGCGCGCAGCCCGACATAGGTCAGCAATTGCTCTTGCCCATTGCCTTTCGCCGCCAGGATCTGGCCGCTCTCGCTCAAAAGATCGAGCATCTGCAGCACGAGCACGAGCATCAGCAGCACGGCGATGACACGCAGCGCGAACATCTTGGCGATGTAAATCGTCATCGTCCGCGAGGGGAAGAATTCAAGCGGCAAGCGTATCGTCCTCCGGCAAGGCATCGTCGTGCGCGGCCACAGGCAGGCGGCGGCCGATCACGCGGCGTACCCGGCTCGCCAGCTTGGCGAACACGGTTTCCAGCGCCCCGATCGGCTGGCCGCCCGGAACATAGGCGAGGCGCCAGTACATCCACACGATCAGCGCCGCGAACAGCACGAACGGCCCCCACAGCGCGAGCGCGGGATCGAGGCGGCCAAGGCTGGCGACGTCCTGGCCGTATTCGTTGATCTTGTGATAGGCGACGACCATCACGATCGACAGGAATACGCCGAGCGCCGAAGTCGACCGCTTGGGCGGCACGGCCAGCGCCACCGCCAGCAAGGGCAGCAGGAACATCATCACCACCTCGACGAGGCGGTAGTTGAGGCTGGCGCGGCTCTTGTTGCGCATGTCCTGCGAGGTGGTCTTGTCCCAGCCCATCTTGAGCAGCTCGGGCAGGATGTATTCGCGGTCCTTGTCGCCGCGCTGGCGGAACTGGGCGATCTTGGGTAAGTCAATCGGCAGGTCATGCGAGGCGAAACTCAGCACGCGCGGCGAGGGCAGGTCCGGCCCGTCCTGCACGATCTGGCCGTCGGTCAGGCGCAGGATCACCGTGTCGCGGTTCTCGCGGTTGGCGAAGAACTGCCCCTCGCGCGCCGAGATCGTCAGGATCTCGCCCTTCGAGGTGACGAGGCGGGCGAAGATGCCCTCCAGCTCGCGCCCGTCGTCGCGGCTCGAATCGACGCGCAGCGCGGTGCGATCCTGCAGGGCGTTGAATTCGCCGACCTTGATCGATGCACCCAACGCGCCCGATCCCAGCTCGTACTGCAGTTCCTCGTAGTAATAGCGGCTCAGCGGCTGGATGTAGCCGACGATGAGCAGGTTCACCGCCGCGAGCCCGAGGGTGAACATGTAGGGCACCCGCAGCAGCCGGGTGTAGGACAACCCGACCGCGCGCATCACGTCGAGCTCCGATGTCGTCGCCAGCTTGCGGAACGCGAACAGGATGCCGAGCATCAGCCCCAGCGGAATGGCGAGGCTCGCATATTCCGGAAAGAGGTTGAGCAGCATCTTGAACACGACCGTCACCGGCCCGCCTTCGGTCGCGACGAAGTCGAACAGGCGCAGCATCTTGTCGAGCACAAGCAGCGAGGCCGCCAGCACGAACACGGCCAGCATGGGCACGATCACCAGCCGGGCGATGTACCTGTCGATGGCGCTGAAGAATTTCACGTCGGGTTGGTTCGCCTGAAGGGGTGCGGGAGAAGGCCGGCGCCGCGAGGGTCAGTGAGGACCACCGGGCGCCCGACCGGGCTGGCCCGCACCGGAAGGATCGTCGATTTCGGTTACCGCGCTTCGTCGCGATGCGGAAGCCGAAAAAGCCGCTGCCCGTGGCCGGGGAGATGAACGGGCGCTCGCGCCATCGACACGGGCGAACAAATTGTAAAATTCACTAAACTAAAGTTATTGTCACGGCCGCGGGCGAGGCATAGGGTCGATGCGGCTATCAGCGCTCGAACGTCCTGCCGTCCTTGGTGGTTCCCCGCGAGGGGTGCTGCCCCGGGCCACGGCTCCGGCCCCCGATTTGACCGGCGACAATGTAAAAACTGGTCCGGTGCGCCATCTGCGTCCGGCACGAACGGAAAAGGACCAGCCGTGAATTTCCTCACGTCGGGATCATGGTGGCAATCGCGACTGGCGGCTGGTCACGCCACGCCCGAAGATCTCGTCGCGCTCGCCGAGCGCTGCGAGCATTTACCGGCGGCCGACCAGCGCAAGGGCTTCGAGCAGGCCCTGCGCGTGCTGGCCGACACCAGTCTCGCCCCCGATACCGGGGTGCGCGTCGATGAAAGCATGTGGGTCAGCCTGCTTGCCGATTCGGGCGCGTTCGAAAGTGCCGCCATCGCCCTGCTGCCCTCGGTCGCGACGTACACCATCAGCCGGATGGGCGATGGGCAGTATCAGACGCAGATCGCGCTTCCCAGCGGCGCCGGCGGGCATTCGCGCGGCGCCCAGGCGCTGTCGATGGCGGTTCTGGCGGCACTGTTGCGGGCCTTGGCGCGCGACATGATCGAGGCGAAGTCCGCCCACTGACGCGCTTGTAAGGAAGGAGTGTCGTGGCGGGGCGCTCAGCCGCCGCCAGCCGTCACGCCTTTTCCAGCGTGCACTGCAGCGGGTGCTGGTTCTGCCGGGCGAAATCCATCACCTGGTTCACCTTGGTCTCGGCGATCTCGTAGGGAAAGATCCCGCAGACTCCGACGCCGCGCTGGTGGACGTGGAGCATCACGCGCGTCGCCTGTTCCATGTCCATGTGGAAGAAGCGCTTAAGCACCATGACGACGAATTCCATCGGGGTGTAGTCGTCGTTCAGCATCAGCACCTTGAACATGCTCGGCTTCTTCGGCCGGGCGCGGGTGCGGGTGGCGATACCGATCTGGCCGTCGCGATCGTCGTTGCCGGCGTGGTCGTCATCGTCCCCGGCGCGGGGCACGCTGCTTTCCACCGCGAGAACACATCCGGCAACGGCATGCGCCGCACGAGCGAAAGGGGCGTCATGCGCCGGAGAGGAAGCCAGGGTGTTCATGGAAACCTGAATATCGCATTGCTCCCGCCACTCTACAAGAGGGCGAGCGCGATCCCTGCCGCAAATGGCTTACGAAACGGCAAATGGCGCGCCGATTGCGTTACGCGGTGCCGCATCGCGCAAGGCTTGCCCTTTCGGGTGGGGATATTGAGCTGACGCCGGCGTCCAGCAGATCGGCGAGATGCAAGCGGGCACAAAAAAGGCGGCCCGGTTTCCCCAGGCCGCCTTCTTCAAGCCTTGTGGCCGGATGCCTGGATCAGGCAGCCTGCTTCATCTTGTCGACCGCGACGCTGACGCGGTTCGAGATCGGCTGGAACGCCTCGTTCGCCAGCTTGAGCATGGCTTCGCTGTGCTTGCTGCTGGCCGCGACGGCCGCGTCGAACTGCTTGCGCATCAGGGCCGAGTGTTTCTCGAAGAATTCGGTCGGCGACTTGGCGGTGGCCAGGTCCTTGACCTCGGCGGTGAAGCTTTCGAGCGCGGTCTTGCTTTCCGCGACGTAGCCCTTGGTCAGTTCCTGCAGGCCCGAGGCCAGGATCTTGCTCGATTCGACGACGGCTTCGACGTTGCCCTTGGCGAAGGCGCCGGCATCGCCGAACGCAGCCTGGCTCTTTTCGAAGGCGGTCTTGGCCTTGTCCGAAGCGTCCTTGAACGCAGACTGGAACTTGTCGGAAAATTCGTTGGCGGTGTTCATGATGGAAAAGTCCTTCTTGGGGTCCGCAGACGAGGCGACAGGCTCGGCTTCGGAGGCGTTCGGGGTCACAACAACGGTCGGCGCGACGGTCTCGGTGGCCGCCACGGCATCCACGCGAATGTCGATCGGTTCCGGTGCCTGCGCGTGGACAGCGGCCGGAGCGGGCTCAGGCTGAACCCGGGGGGCAATCACGGGCGCCGGCGCGGCGGCCGCGGAGGGCACGGCGCGCGGACGAACCGGCTTTGCAGCGGCGACCGACGAGGCGACCGGAGCTGCGGGGGCATCGGCCAGGGCGGGAAGCGCCGTGGCGAGTGGGGCGACAGGAGGACCCTTGCGCGCCGGCGCAGTGCCGCCGCGCGGGCTGCGAGCGCCCTTGGCGGCAGGTGCTGCGGCCGACGCAGCGTCCGTCACGGCCGACTGGGCCGGCAGGCCAGCGACAGGCGCGGTCGAGGAACCCGACGCCACGATGCCCTTGCCACGCGGCGCCGAGGGCGCCGAACGCGGGGGCTGTCGCTTGTCCTTGGTATCTTCGGCCATGACCTGCAACTCCTGCTGTGTAGCGCATTCCGACGCCTGTGACCTGACCCGAGCCGCAATGCGACTCGGCAGGAAGCCAAACGAGGGCCTTTGCTGCACTGCAAAAAATAGGAATGCACAGGCGGAAGTCAAGGATATTGTGCAGTGCACAATATCCAAGTTGGATGTTTTTTCCGAATGCTACCGTGGTCGCGCTACCATCGCAAACCGCGATCAGCGCATCCGCACATAGCGCCCCGGCGCGGGCTCGATCGCACCTGCACCCGGCACGCGGGCCCCCTGGGCAGGGACGGTCGCGGCGTCGATCCCGGCCAGCCACGCGCGCCAATCCGGCCACCAGCTGCCACCCGTTTCGCTGGCACCCGCCATGAACGCCTCGAGGCTCGCCGCCTCCCCGGGGTTGGTCCAGTATTGATACTTCCCCGCCGCGGGCGGGTTGACCACGCCGGCGATGTGGCCCGACCCCGCCATGACGAAGCGCCAGGGTCCGCCAAGGTGGCGTGTCAGCTTCCACACGCTCTGCGGCGGCGCGATGTGGTCCTCGCGCCCGGCCTGGATGTAGCACGGGGTCTGGATCCGGCGCAGGTCGATCGGCGTGCCATCCGCGCTCAGCGCATCGGGGACGACCATGCGATTGTCGCGATAGAGGTCGCTCAGGTAGGCGCGGTGCCACTTGGCAGGCAGGTTCGTGGTGTCGCCATTCCAGAACAGCAGGTCGAAGACCGGATAGTCGTCACCCATCAGGTAGTTGTTGATGACGTAGTTCCAGATGAGGTCCGGCCCGCGCAGCAGGTTGAAGGTCGCGGCGAGATAGCGCCCATCGAGGTATCCGTCGGTCTCGAGGCTTTCGAGCCAGCGCAGCTGGGCATCGTCGATGAAATGGGCCAGCTCTCCAGCATCGGCGAAATCGACCTGTGCGGTGAAGAACGTGGCCGAGGCGACCCGGTCGGCTTCGCCCCGCCGCGCCAGCACCGCCAGCGTCGCCGCCAGGGTGGTCCCTGCGACGCAATAACCGATGGTATGCACCGCCGGGACAGCGAGGCGCGTCCGCACCACGTCGATCGCCTCGATCTGTGCACGGACGTAATCGTCCATGGTGACGTCGGCGAGGCTGGGATCGGCCGATTTCCACGAAACGAGGAAGACGCTGAGGCCCTGTTCGACCGCCCAGGCAACGAAGCTCTTCTTGGGGTTGAGATCGAGGATGTAGAACCGGTTGATCCACGGCGGGAAGATCAGCAGCGGCACCGCAGCAACCTCGGCGGTCGTCGGCGCATAGTGGATCAGCTGGAACAGCGGCGTCTCGTGGATCACTTGGCCCGGCGTCGTGGCGACATTGCGCCCCACCTCGAAGGCCTGGGAATCGGTATGGCTGAGCTGCCCGCGGCGCATGTCCGCCAGCAGATGCTCGACGCCCTTGACCAGGTTTTCGCCGCGCGTCTGCAGCGTGCGCTCGATCACCAGTGGGTTGGTCATCGGGAAGTTGGCCGGCGACAGGGCCTCGGCGATCAGCCGCGTCATGAAGCGCAGCTGGCCGTGCCGTTCGGGCTCGAGCCCGGAAATCTCGTCGGCCATGGCCTCGAGCCGTTCGGCCAGCAACAGGTAGGTCTGGTGCAGCAGCGCGAACCACGGCTGTTCGCGCCAGCGCGGATCGGCGAAGCGGCGGTCATGGCGGGGCAGGGCCTGCGCATCGACCGCGACGGGGCGCCCGCCGCCCACGGCATGGCCGGCATAAAGCTCAAGGACCCGCGTCCAGAGCCGGGTGCTCTCGTCCCACAGCTGCGCCTGGGTTTCGGTGCGGGCGAGCGGCATGGCGGCGAGCCAGTCGTCGAACAGCTGTTGCCAGCGCGTGGGCTCGATCAGGCGGCCCCACAGCGGCTCGGCCATGGCGGTCTGCTCTGCCGCGAAGTCCAGCCACATCTTCTGCAGCTTGGCGCCGCTCATCGCCCAGTGCTGGAGATCGCCGGGATCGGGGGCGCGAGCGTCGGTGGTCGGCAGGTACGGAGCCATCATCGCCTGCATCGCCTCGGTCTGAAGGCGGAACAGGTCTTCGACCACCGCGCTGTCGACGATCGGGTGCGCAGCGCGGGGCGGGGTTGTCTCGTCGCGGTCTGGCATCGGCGTGTTCCCCTGTTGCGGCTCCGATCCGACACCTATTGCGCGCCCTGTGCCCGGGCAAGCCGCTTCGGGGTCGATCGACGGAATGTTGCGCCACGTCGCGTCCCTGTGTTGCAAGCTTGTGTCACGACAGGATTTGGCGAAGCGGAACGATTGGCGTAAGGGGACCATCCCGGCAATCCAGCCGGCAAGCATTCGAGTCACGATCGTGGAAGAAGAGTTCTACCGCATGAAGCGCCTGCCGCCCTATGTCATCGCCGAAGTGAACGCGATGCGGGCCGCAGCACGCGCCGGCGGGCGGGACATCATCGACCTCGGCATGGGCAACCCGGACTTGCCGCCGCCTGCGCACGTGATCGACAAGCTGTGCGAAGTCGCGCAGAAGCCCTCGGCCCATGGCTATTCGGCCTCGAAGGGCATTCCCGGCATCCGCAAGGCCCAGGCCAACTACTATGCCAACCGCTTCGGCGTGGAGCTCGACCCCGAGACCGAAGTCGTCATGACCATGGGCTCGAAGGAAGGCCTCGCCAGTCTCGCCACCGCGATCACCGCGCCCGGCGATGTCGTGCTGGCGCCCAATCCGTCGTACCCGATTCACACCTTCGGCTTCATCATCGCCGGGGCGACGATCCGTTCGGTGCCGACGACGCCAGACGAACGCTATTGGGAATCGCTCGACCGCGCGATGGCCTTCACCGTCCCGCGTCCGTCGATCCTGATCGTCAATTACCCGTCGAACCCGACCGCCGAGACGGTCGACCTCGCGTTCTACGAACGGCTGGTTGCCTGGGCCAAGGAGAACAAGGTCTGGATCCTGTCGGATCTGGCCTATTCAGAGCTGTACTACGACGGCAATCCCACGCCCTCGATCCTCCAAGTGCCCGGCGCCAAGGACGTGGCGGTCGAATTCACCTCGATGTCCAAGACCTATTCGATGGCCGGCTGGCGCGTTGGCTTCGCGGTGGGCAACAAGCGGCTGATCGCGGCGCTGACCCGCGTGAAGTCCTACCTCGACTACGGCGCCTTCACCCCGATCCAGGCGGCGGCCTGCGCCGCGCTCAACGGGCCTCAGGACATCGTCGAGCAGAACCGCAAGCTTTATCAAAAGCGCCGCGACGTCATGGTCGAGGCGTTCGGCCGCGCCGGCTGGGACATTCCCAGCCCCAAGGCCTCGATGTTCGCCTGGGCGCCGCTGCCGCCGGCGCTCAAGCACATGGGCAGCCTCGAGTTTTCCAAGCAGCTGCTCACCCACGCCGAAGTCGCGGTGGCGCCGGGCGTGGGCTATGGCGAGGATGGTGAGGGCTTCGTGCGCATCGCCATGGTCGAGAACGAGCAACGTCTGCGCCAGGCCGCGCGCAACATCAAGCGCTACCTCGTCAGCATGGGCGTCAACGCCTCCGCGGCCTGAGCCACTTCAGCTTTCACTGAACACGAAGGGTACGCCTGCCCGGCGGTAATCGTCGGGCAGGATCTCGCGACCCAGTGGTGGGTGGGCGCGTGCGGTGCACTCGGCCCGCTGGCACAGGCGGCAGGCGACACCGATCGGCGTGGGCGGCGGGCTGGCGGGGCGGCTGCGTATCGCGGCAAGGCGCGAGCCATGCTCTGCCGCGCAGACCAGGGCCAGCGCCCGCCCTCCGGGGCCAAGGCTGCGCGCGATCGACACGAAGGTCGCGCCATGCGGCAGCTCGAGGTCCTGCACCAGCGTCTCGCCCGGTCGTGCGCCGATGCGATGCAGTGTCCACAGCGGGCAACCGCCGCCCTGCGCCGGAAAGGGGAAGCCCGCGCCGTCGATCCGCCGCACGACGTTGCCGGCGGCATCGATCTCGACGAGAAAGAACGGCACGCCCTCGTGCCCAGGCTTGCGCAGGCAGGCGAGGCGCAGCGCGACGTGCTGCCACTCGACCGCGAACAGTCCGGCCAGCGCATCGAGGTCGTAGCCCTGCGCCTCGGCCGCGCGGGCGAAGCGATCGTAGGGCATCAGCAGTGCGGCGGCCGCGAACTCGGCCAGCGCGCGGCGCACCAGCTGCGCGGCCGTGGCGCTGGCAAAGCTCTCGCCGCGCACCACGGTCGCGATCTCGGTGCGCAGGGCCGTATAGGCCAGGTGCAGCGCGACCTGCCAGGACCGCCGCTGCGGTCCGAGGCATTCGTCCAGCAACAGTTGCTCGTTGTGCCGGTCGTACCGCGCCAGCGCCCCCATCATCACGCTGGCGGGCATGGCGCGCACCCGCACTCCGCTTTGCCGCAACCACGGCTCTGCCCCGCCAGCGGCCTGGATCTCGCCGGCCAGCGCCTCGGCCTTGGCATCGAGCGTGGCAAACCAGTGTCCGCGTGCGCTCAGGAAGCGGCGAGCCTCGCCCGCGGCATCGGCCACCGGCGCATGGCCTTCCGACTCGCGTCCCTCGGCCAGCGCCTGGTTGGCGCGGACATAGGCGCCATGCAGCCGCAGCAGCGCCTCGGTCATGCCGGGGAAGCTGGTCGCCACGTCGGCGACCTCGAGCGCGGGCAGGTCGATCTCGGCGAACAGCGGATCGCGCAAGGCCTCGGTCAGGCGCCGGGCGTGATCGTCCCGGTCCTCGGCAGCCAGGTCCGCCATGTCGAGCCGATAGGTGCGCGCAAGGCGCAGCAGCATGTCGGCGGTCAGCGGTCGCTGGTTGCGCTCGATCAGCGCGATGTAGCTGGGCGAGACCGCCATGTCTTCGGCCATGGCCTGCTGGGTGAGGCCAAGCTCACGGCGCAGGCGCTTGATGCGTGGGCCGAGGTAGAGCGGGCGGGACGGGACTGCTGGGCGGGCCATGACCGCCATGATGTCATGCCTGCACAACTTTACAAGCATAACCTGTAAAGTTTGACAAGAAGACCCCGTCGCGCATTCCGCACCGCATCATGGCGGCGTATTCCGGTTGCAACGAAACACACTGAGCACTGGAAGGGGCACTGCCATGACGTACCAGCAATCGATCATCGAGGCCGATCGCACGATCACGCCCAACACGCACTGGGATGGCATCGCGCCCGAATCGGTGGCCCGGATGCGCCTGCAGAACCGCTTCCGCACCGGCCTCGACATCGCGCGCTACACTGCCGGCATCATGCGCCGCGACATGGCCGCCTATGACGCCGATCCGGCCAACTACACCCAGTCGCTGGGGTGCTGGCACGGCTTCATCGGCCAGCAGAAGATGATCTCGATCAAGAAGCACTTCGGCACCACCAAGGGCCGCTACCTCTACCTGTCGGGCTGGATGGTCGCGGCGCTGCGCAGCGAGTTCGGCCCGCTGCCTGACCAGTCGATGCACGAGAAGACGAGCGTCCCCGCGCTGATCGAGGAGCTTTATACCTTCCTGCGCCAGGCTGACGCCCGCGAGCTGAACCAGCTGTTCCGCGATCTCGACGCCGCCCGCGAGGCCGGTGACGAAGTCCGGGCCGCCAAGATCCAGCACGATATCGAAAACCACGAGACGCACATCGTGCCGATCGTCGCTGACATCGATGCCGGCTTTGGCAATGCCGAGGCGACCTATCTTCTGGCGAAGAAGTTCATCGAGGCCGGCGCCTGCTGCATCCAGATCGAGAACCAGGTTTCCGACGAAAAGCAGTGCGGCCACCAGGACGGCAAGGTCACCGTGCCGCACGAGGACTTCATCGCGAAGATCCGCGCAGTCCGCTATGCCTTCCTCGAGCTGGGGGTCGATGACGGCGTGATCGTGGCGCGCACCGACTCGCTCGGCGCCGGCCTGACCAAGCAGATCGCCTTCACCCGCGAGGCCGGCGACATCGGCGACCAGTACAACGCCTTCCTCGATTGCGAGCCGGTCGATCCGGCTAGCATCGGCCACGGCGACGTGCTGATCACCCGCGACGGCCAGCTGATGAAGCCGAAGCGGCTGCCCTCGAACCTCTACCAGTTCCGCACCGGGACCGGCGAGGACCGCTGCGTGCTCGACTGCATCCACAGCCTGCAGAACGGCGCCGACCTGCTCTGGATCGAGACCGAGAAGCCGCACATCGGCCAGATCGGCGGGATGGTTTCGCGCATTCGCGAGGTGATCCCCAATGCCAAGCTGGTCTACAACAACTCGCCCAGCTTCAACTGGACGCTCAACTTCCGCCAGCAGGTGTTCGACGCCTGGGCCGCGGAAGGCAAGGACCTCGGCGCTTACGACCGGGCGCGCCTGATGAGCGTGGACTATGACGATACCGATCTGGCGGCCGAAGCCGACGAGCGCATCCGCACCTTCCAGAAGGACGCGGCGCGCGAGGCGGGCATCTTCCACCACCTGATCACGCTGCCGACCTACCACACGGCCGCGCTCAGCACCGACAACCTGGCCAAGGAATACTTCGGCGAGGCGGGCATGCTGGGTTACGTCAAGGGCGTGCAGCGCCAGGAAATTCGCCAGGGCATCGCCTGCGTCAAGCACCAGGCCATGGCAGGGTCGGACATCGGCGACGATCACAAGGAATACTTCGCCCGGGAAGCCGCGCTCAAGGCCGGCGGTGCCCACAACACCATGAACCAGTTCGCGGCCTGAGCCGGCCCGAAACATCGAGCAACCAGAAAGAGAACGTAGGAGAAGGACAATGGCTGAACCTGCCCGTGCCCGTGCAGTCCTCTCGACCGAGGACTTCAAGCTGATCCGTGAGGCGGTGCTGCACTACCTCAAGGCGATCGAGGACAAGCCCGAATCGGTGAAGTTCTCGAACCTCTATCACCGGCTCGGCAGCGCCGCCGGGCGCTGAAGCCACCGAGCCGACCGCTTTTCCTGGGGAGGAAAGGCTGGCCCGTCGGATGCCGCAAGGTGTCCGGCGGGCCTTCTCGTTGAGTGTTCCCATTCCTGTCCAGTCCCCCGTCACCCCGGACTTGATCCGGGGTCCAGCTTGAGTGTCGATGGAGAATGGCGGCCGGAAGAAGCGGGACCCCGGGTCTCCGCCCGGGGTGACGAGCGACGGCGTGCCAGACGAATTGATGGCGACACGGCAGCGCAAGCTCGTCCACCGCCAGACCCAAAAGCGAAACTTGCCGACCCATCAGATTTTCTCGAATGCGTTTTATCAAGCGAATGAGTAGACAAATCTCATCGGCACTGTGCCGGTCGCGGCTTTTGATCCTGCCAGCTTGCTCCGCGTCACCAACGGCTAAAGCGCACGAAGACGAGGCCACCTGGCCAGGTTCGTGTTCGGCCCTGTCACAAGGAGAATGCGAATGTCCGTTTCCCACACCCCCCGCCTGCGCCGCCAGGCCCCTGTGATCGCCTCGGCCACGGCGCGCCTGCCGCATCCCTCGTGGCGACAGGACCCGGGGCCGCGCGATGGGCTTGCCAAGCCGACCTCGGCCGAGGATTTCTTCGCCCGGCTCGGCCTGTAAGGTCCAAGGCCCGTCCGTCGGAACAGGAAGACGCTAGCGCACCATGAAGTCCGCATTGATCATCCGCCACGTCCCCTACGAAGGGGTGGCCGGTTATCGCGAGCCGATCGAACAGGCCGGCTACCAGGTCGACCGCATCGATGTTGCCGATCCTGCCTTCCCTGCGCTCGACCTGCGCGAGCCCGACCTCGTCATCATGATGGGCGGGCCGATGGGGGTCTACGACCAGATCGAGCATCCGTGGATCCGCTGCCAGATGCGCCGGCTCGCCGCGCGGCTGGCGGCGGACCGGCCGACGCTGGGCGTGTGCTTCGGCGCGCAGATGATCGCCGCCGCGCTTGGCGCCGATGTCTATCGCGGTCACGCGCGCGAACTGGGGTTCCACGCGGTCGAGGTCCATGATCCCGACAGCCCGCTTCGCCACGTGGCCGATGTGCCGGTGCTGCACTGGCACGGCGACACCTTCACCCTGCCGCCACAGGCCGAACTGCTCGCCTCCAGCCCGCTCTATCCCCACCAGGCCTTCCGGCGCGGGCCGAACCTTCTGGCGCTGCAATTCCACGCCGAGATGGGCGAGGACGAGCGCTTCGAGGCGTGGATCGAACAATCCCCCGAAGAGGTGCGCGAGGCCGGCCATACGCCCGAGACGCTGCGGGCCGCGCACGATCGCCATGGCAGCACCGCGGTCGCGGCGGGGCGGGCGATGATCGCGGAGTGGCTGGCGGGGCTGACCTGACTGGGTCGGCCTGACGGGCCGCTCGCACCTCCGCCCCCGCCGGGGCGGGGGCGGAGGTGAGACCTTACCGGAACGGCGGTTCGTTGAAGGCACGCAGCTTGCGGCTGTGCAGGCGATCGCCCTCGGCGCGCAGCAGCGCACAGGCGGTCGTGCCGATCTCGAGGTGTGCGGCGATGGCTTCCTCGTAGAAGCGGTTGGCCTGCCCCGGCAGTTTGATCTCGCCATGCAGCGGCTTGTCCGAGACGCACAGCAGCGTTCCGTAAGGCACGCGGAAGCGATAGCCCTGCGCGGCGATCGTCGCACTCTCCATGTCGATCCCCACCGCGCGGCTGAGGCTAAGGCGGCGGGCCGAGTGGGCGTAGCGCAGCTCCCAGTTGCGGTCGTCGGTCGTCACGATCGTGCCGGTGCGCATCCGCGTCTTGAGATCGGCACCGCCGCTGCCGCTGACGAGTTCGGCCGCGCGCGCCAGTGCCACCTGCACTTCGGCGATGGCCGGTACCGGAATCTCGGGCGGCAGCACGTCGTCGAGCACGTGATCGTCACGCAAATAGGCATGGGCTAGCACGTAGTCGCCGATCTTCTGCGTGGGCCTGAGGCCGCCGCAGTGGCCGATCATCAGCCAGGCCTCGGGGCGCAGCACGGCGAGGTGATCGCAGATCGTCTTGGCGTTGGACGGGCCAACACCGATGTTGACCAGCGTGATGCCCGAGCGGTCCGGCCGGATCAGGTGGTAGGCCGGCATCTGGTGCCGCCGCCATGCGGTGTCGGACAGGCGCTCGCGCGCATTGTCGCAGGGTGCATCGAGCGTAAGACCGCCGGCGCCGGTCAGGGCGACGAAATCGTCCTGCCCCAGCTGCCGGCCCGCCCAGTCGACGAATTCGTCGACATAGCGATGGTAGTTGGTGAACAGGATGAAGCGCTGGAAGTCGGCCGGATTGGTGCCGGTGTAATGCGCCAGTCGCGCCAGGCTGAAGTCGGTGCGAAGGCCGTCGAACAGCGCCAGCGGGGCCGGGCCGTCGGTCGCATCGAGGCTGGGATCGAGCGCGTCGGCGATCTCGTCGCCGATATGCGCGAGGTCGGTCGTCGGGAAATGCCGCGCCAGTTCGTTGGGCGAGACCGAGCCGAAGCCGGTGCTGGCATCGACGACGTAGGGGAAGGGGATTTCTTGTGCCGAGTTCACGACTTCCAGCGTCACGTCGTAGTCGGCGCGCAGCAGGCCCAGCTGCTCCGTCAGGTAGTCGGCGAACAGCGCGGGGCGCGTGACGGTCGTGACGAAGGTGCCGGGGCGCGTCAGCCGCCCGAAGGCGCGGCCCGCGGCCGTGCCGTGGCTCACGCCCGAGAAGTGCAGGCGCAGCGCGGGATAGCAATAGGCGCCGGCCTGGCGATCGACAGGATCGGGCAGCGCGCCGCTCGCGATGTAGGCGGCGATGTCGGTGCGCAGGCGCGCACAGGCGGCGTCGTGCCGGGCGGTCAGTTCGGCAATGATGGCAGCGGGATCGGCTGCGGTGAAAGGTTCATTTGCAATCATGCCCTCGGTGTAGCGCAGCCGGATGACAGTGCAAGGGCAGGCGCTGTGCTGCGAAAAGGGCCAGCAAAAAGGGCGCCTCCTTGCGGAAGCGCCCCTTCTGGTTTCGTGCCGTGCGGCGACGCGTGGATCAGGCTTCGGCCTGGTCTTCGTCGAGCAGGTCGGCCGGGATTTCGCCCGGCTCGGCATTGGGATCGTAGGCTTCGGTGAAGCCGCCGCTCGCATCGCCGTCGAACATGGCGTCGATGACGTCGACGCCCTTCGACTGCAGCTCGGCCTCGTCGGTCGAACGGGCGACGTTGACCTTGACGTTGACCGACACTTCGGGGTGCAGCGCGACGCGAACGTCGAACACGCCGATGGTCTTGATCGGGCGTTCGAGCACGATCATCGCCTTGGTGACCGGGGCGCCGGCGGCGACCAGGGCATCGACGATGTCACGCACCGAAACCGAACCATAGAGCTGGCCGGCGTTGGACGAAGCGCGGATGAGCACCACTTCCTTGCCTTCGACCGAACCGGCGTCGTTCTGCGCGGTTTCGCGGCGAGCGGCGTTTTCCGATTCGATGCGGGCGCGGTTGGCCTCGAACACCTTGCGGTTGGCGTCGTTGGCGCGCAGGGCCTTCTTGTTGGGAAGAAGGAAGTTGCGCGCGTAACCGTCCTTGACGGAAACTTCGTCGCCGATGTGGCCGAGCTTTTCGATGCGCTCGAGCAGGATGATCTGCATAATGGCCGCTCCTTACTTCACGATGTAGGGCAGGAGGCCGATGTGCCGGGCGCGCTTGATCGCCTGGCTCAGCTCACGCTGCTTCTTGGCCGAAACGGCGGTGATGCGCGACGGGACGATCTTGCCACGTTCGGACATGAAGCCCTGAAGCAGGCGCACGTCCTTGTAGTCGATCTTCGGAGCGTTCTTGCCCGAGAACGGGCAGCTCTTGCGACGGCGGAAAAACGGACGAGCCATGGCTTATTCCCCTTCGCGTTCGCGGCGACGGCTGCGCTCGCGGTCGTTCTTGCGCATCATCACCGACGGGCCGCCTTCGTGCTCGTCGACGCGGACGGTCATGTAGCGGATGACGTCTTCGTTGATGGCGGTCTGACGCTCGAGCTCGGCGACGACGGCGCCGCTGGCTTCGATGTTCAGCATCACGAAGTGAGCCTTGCGGTTCTTCTGGATCTTGTACGCCAGCGAACGGAGACCCCAGGTTTCGGTCTTGGTGACCTTGCCTTCGTTGGCCTCGACGATTTCGGTGGCGGCGGCGGCGAGTGCGTCGACCTGAGCCTGGCTCAGATCCTGGCGCGCCAGAAAGACATGCTCGTACAGCGGCATGCTTCGCGTCCTTTATCAAGTCTAACCGATCGCTGGCTTGTCCGCGGGATTGCGGGGCCCCTCCGGCTTTCTTCGGGTATTTCCGCAAGCGAGTCGCGAACGGAAGCGTGTCCCTTAGCGGTTCTCGTCCGGATTGCAAGCCTTGGGCGACTGTGGCTACGCCGTCGGATGCGGCGGCGCGGGCTGTTTCAGCCCGGTGCCGCAGAACAGCAGTGCGAGCAGCGGCACGCGGCGCACCGCCATGAAGCACAGCACCGCCAGGCCGAAGACCAGACCCGACAGCCCCAGCCATTGCAGTGTCGGTGCGGGGCTCCCCGTGCCGCCGAGGCGGGCAAGGGCCAGGATCACCAGCATGGCGACGATCATGTGGAACAGGTAGATCGCCATCGCCCCCTCGACGAGGAAGGCGATGACGTGATGGCGCTTGCCGAACAGCGCCGCAAGCGTGCGGAACACAACCAGCGCCATGGCATAGGCCAGTGCGCCGGCAATGGCGCTGTCGACGACCTGCAGCGTCGCCGGCGGGTTTTCCGTCCAGCCCAGATGCGGGCGGACCAGCGGGTCGAGCAGGAAGTGTGCTGCCATCAGGGGCGGAACCACCGCCCAGGGCCAGTATCCGTGGAACGCGAAAAGCCGGTCGCCGAGCTTGAGCCGCCACGCCAGCGTGCCGAGCAGGAACGCCGGCAGGTACTGCAGCGTGCGTAGCAGCAGCTGCTCCTCGAACCAGGCCTCGTTGTCGTGCAGCCCGAAGGCCTGGATCGTGATCGCCAGCGCCGCCCCCCATGCGGCCAGCGCGAGCAGCGCCAGCGGCCAGGCGCCGCGATCGAGCCCGAGCAGGGGCCTCAGCACGCGATCGGGCACGCGCGCCACGCGAGGCCGCAGGGCATAGAGGAAAACGTAGGCGAGCAGCACGACGAGGAACCACAGATGCTCGAACGCCACGGGCAATCCGCGATAGCCGTTGGCCCAGGCGACCGAGAGCATGACCTTGAGCCGGTATTGCACCAGCGCCAGCGTCGCGACGCTGGCGACCAGGGGCAGCGCCACGCGCATCATGCGATCGTGCAGCCAGCGCCTGCGTCCGCGCCGCGCACTCGCCATCCCCGAGAAGTACCCGGCGAGGACGAAGAACGCCGACATGCGGAACGAGTGGATGAACGACAGCCCGACGCCCACCGCGGGATCGGCGACCCAGCCGGGCAGGCCGGGCGACAGGATCATGGTGGCCGTGGTGGCCACGTGGAACGGGATGCCCAGCAGCAGCAGCACGGCGCGCGCGGCGTCCAGATGATGGAGGCGCGGCGTGCTCATGGCCGGCACCCGCGTTCCGGCAGGCGGGTCGCCACGACCGGGCAGGAGGACATGCGGGAAGGGCAGCGCATCCGCGGTCCCCTAACCGCCCCGGCCTGCGGCGTCCATGGGCCAGCAAGACAACGCGCCGGGCCGCCGCCCGCTCACGCTGCGTTGCGCAACCCGGTGTCGCGCGCGGCCATGCGGCGATGATGGTCGATGGCAAATGTGCTGACGAGCTTGGCGAAGACGCTCTCGTGCAGCGGGCGCTCGAATTCGAGGCCCGAGGCCATGGGATCGGTCCACGCCACGAACGCGAGCTTGGGCTTGAGCCCGGGCAGCATCAGCATGACCGGCTCGCCGATCCGCTGCCGCGCCAGCCCTTCGATCCGCGCGCCATAGGGCGTCAGGTCTTTGAGCATGACCGTCACGCGCTCGACCCCCAGCTTGCAGCGCACCGGCATCTCTACGCCGATTCGCGGAAAGCGGCGCACATCCTCGGCCTCCACCGCCGGGCTGGCCGGGAATGCGACGGCAGGCGCATCGCGGCGCGGGTCTCGCTTGAGGAACATCGGATTCTCCGTGGCATCGGTTGTCGCCAGGGAGAACGGTGGCCAACGCGTAGATTTCAGGGCGTGGCGGGTGCGGCGGGCTTGGACAGGCTCAGGCTGAACGGATAGGGAGAGAATGTCCCACCCACCGCCGTTCGCCCTGAGCCTGTCGAAGGGCGCAAACACGACTCACGCCCGGAAAACCGACCGAAACTCAGCCCCGGTCGCGCGCCGCCAGTTGCTTGTCCACCAGCGCGATGGCGGCCGCGATCGCGGCTTCGCGGCCCAGCGCCGAGGTGTCGAGCAGCGCCGCACCCTCTGCTTGGCGCAGGGGCGCGGCCGCGCGGCTGGCATCGCGGGCATCGCGGGCGGTGAGGTCGGCCTCGATCTCGGCGCGTTCGATTTGGCGCCCTTGCGCCTGCATCTCGGCCCAGCGCCGCAGCGCGCGCGCAGCGACGCTGGCGGTGACGAACAGCTTGGCGTCGGCATCGGGGGCGATCACCGTGGCGATGTCGCGGCCGTCGAGCACGGCGCCGCCGGGTTGGTTGGCGAAGGCCTGTTGCCGCTCGAGCAGCGCGGCGCGCACCGCCGGGTGGATCGACACGCGGCTGGCCAGCCCGCCGCTCGCCTCCGAACGCAGTTCCGGGTCGGCCAGTAGGGCGTCGGAAAACGCGGTGGCGGCCAGCGCGTCCGCCGGCGAATCCGGGTCGCCACCGTTCAGCGCCACTTGCCGGCCTACCGCGCGATAGAGCAGCCCGGTGTCGAGGTGGGGAAGACCATAGTGCGCGGCCAGCGCCTTGGCGATGGTGCCCTTGCCCGAAGCGGTGGGGCCGTCGATGGCAATGATCACGGCCGCGCCTTCGCTTTCTGGCGAAACGCCTTGACCAGACCCCAGATGGCGATCGCCGACCAGAAGCCCTCGAGCACCAGCGAGGCGGGATTGAGGTTCACCATCAGCGAGATGGTCAGCAGGATGGCGCCGACGAGGTTGGTGCCGTGCTGCAGGAACGGGTTGGGCGTGCGGCCATTGCCGCTCTCGCGCGTCATGTAGCCGTAAGCGAGGATGATGCAGGCCATCCCGGCAAAGCCGCAGATGTTGGCAAAGGTGTGCGACAGGGTCATGCGCCGGTCGCCGCCGCGATCAGGTCCTCGAACACGGGGAAGCTGGTGGCGATCGGGCGCACGTCGTCCACCTCGACCCCGTGCGGGCTGGCGAGCCCGGCGACCGCCATCGACATGGCGATGCGATGGTCGAGATGCGTGGCAACGGGCGCGTCATGCGTGCCGGCCAGGGGCTCTCCTCCGCTGCCGTCGATCACGAGGCCGTCCTCGGTCTCGGTCACCCGCGCGCCCGCCGCTGCGAGCGCCGCATGCATCACACTGATGCGATCCGATTCCTTGACGCGCAACTCCTCGAGCCCGGTCGTCACGGTCCGGCCTTGCGCATGCGCGGCGGCAACGAACAGCACGGGGAATTCGTCGACCATGCTCGGCACCACGGCCGGATCGACGTCGATGCCGCGCAAGGTGGAAGCGCGCACGCGCAGGTCCGCCACCGGCTCACCGCCCACGTCGCGACGATCGAGTTCCTCGATGCTGCCGCCCATCAGGCGCAGCACGTCGAACAGCGCCGCCCGCGTGGGATTGAGGCCGACGTTCTCGATCACGAGGTCCGAACCCGGCACAATCAGCGCGGCGACGACGAAGAAGGCGGCGGACGAGGGATCGCCTGGAACGGTGATCGCCTGCGGCTTCAGCTCGGCCTCGCCGGTCAGGCGGATCACGCGCGCGCCGTCGGCATCGGTTTCCACTGACAAGTCCGCGCCAAAGCCGCGCAGCATCCGCTCGGAATGGTCGCGCGTCGCCACCGGTTCGATCACCGTGGTCGTGCCCGGCGTGTTGAGGCCGGCCAGCAACACCGCGCTCTTGACCTGCGCCGAGGCGACCGGGAGGCGATAGGTCAGCGGAACCGGGGTGCGCGCGCCATCGACCAGCAGCGGCAGGCGGCCGCCGGGATAGCCGGTAAACCGCGCGCCGGCGTCGGTCAGCGGGTCGATCACCCGGCCCATCGGGCGCTTGGACAGGCTGGCATCGCCGACGAAGCAGGCGGTGATCGGGTGCGTGGCGACGAGGCCCATCAGCAGCCGCGTCGAGGTGCCGGAGTTGCCCATGTCGAGCGCGCCCTGCGGCTGGAGCAGCCCGCCGACGCCGACCCCTGCGACCAGCCAGTCGCCATTGGCCTGGCGCTCGATCGTGGCACCCATCGCGCGCATCGCCGCGGCTGTGGACAGCACGTCCTCGCCTTCGAGCAGGCCGGTCACGCGCGTCTCGCCCACGGCCAGCGCGCCGAGCATGATCGAGCGATGGCTGATCGACTTGTCGCCGGGCACGCGGATACGGCCGGTGAGGGGCCCTTGCGCCCGGAAGCGGCGGGGACGCATCTGCGCGGGATCGGCGGAGTGGCTCAAGGCAGGAACTTTCTGGCTGACGGACGGCACGGGCCGCTGGCGGCGGAAGCGCGGGTGGACAGGGCGAAAACGCGCGGCTTTTGACAGCGCGCGGCGGCTATGGCAAGGCGCCCGCCGCCGTCCGAGATGGTCGGCGCTCTTGCGCGACGCTTGATTTCCGGGCAGCGCGCCCCCAAAGACGCTTTTTGGTTTTCTGCCTGCGCCCTTCCGGCGGCGGGCAAGCTTTTCGAGGAAAGTTCATGGTCAAGCCTGAATGGGGCGCCAAGCACAGCTGTCCGAAGTGCGGCACCCGCTTCTACGACCTCGGCAATGCCGATCCGGTCACCTGTGTCGAATGCAAGTACGCCTGGCATCCCGATCCGGTGCTCAAGTCGAAGCAGCCGATCCCCTATGAAGAGATCCAGAAGGAGAAGGTCGAGGCCGTGGCCGACGTCGATCTCGCCGAGGAAGATCTCGACATCGACGAGGACGGCGATTCGCCGGACAACGACGTCGACCTGGGTGGTGACGACGATCTCGGCGTGGGCGCCCACGAGGGCGAAGACGACGAGAACTGATGGTTTCGCCGGCCTTTGCGTGCTTCGTCACGGAAAGGCCGGCAAAAATCGGCGGGCGCGAAAAAACGCTCTTGCCAGCGCCAAGCCTCTCCCTTAGAGGCGCGGCTCCCGGCGGCAAACACCGCCGGATGGTTCGCCTCCCAGGGCGATCCTGAGGAAACGATGGGGCCGTAGCTCAGCTGGGAGAGCGCTACAATGGCATTGTAGAGGTCAGGGGTTCGATCCCCCTCGGCTCCACCATTCCTCGAAATCGGCCCCGCTCCGGCGGGGTTTTTCGTCCCTCGCGGACGGTGTCGGAACGGACGGATGCGTCCAGGTCGGCGAACATGTGGGGCCGTAGCTCAGCTGGGAGAGCGCTACAATGGCATTGTAGAGGTCAGGGGTTCGATCCCCCTCGGCTCCACCAGTTCACGAAAAAGCCCCGCCGCAGCGGGGATTTTTGCGTTTCGGGACGATCACTCGCGTTCGGGCACCGGCACGTTGAAGCCGTTGAGCGTGACCGAGACCATCGCGTAGAGCCCGACCAGGAAGATCAGCTCATTGACCCCGTCCTGGCCGAACGTGTCGACCGCGAGGCGATAGACCGGCTCGGGCAGCACGCCGCCGCGCGCAAGGGCATAGGCAAGGTCGAAGGCGATGCTTTCGTCGGCGGCGAGGTCGACCGGCTTCAGGTCGGCGGTCAGGCTCGCCAACCGCTCGGGGCTCATGCCCTCCTTCTCGGCCACGGCGACGTGGGCATAAATCTCGTAGGCCGCGTCGAACCGTGCGCCGACGGCCAGGATCACAATCTGGCGCACGCGGTCGGGCACGGTCGCCTCGGCCGTCAGCGCCAGCGTCAGGTCCCAGATCGCCTTGCCGATGCGCGGCGAGTGCAGCCAGGGGTTCCACGGCCCCATCAGCGCGCCGTTCTCGGCTTCGACCTTGAAGGCGTTGAAGTTGCTGGCGATGCCCTTGCGCATCTCGTCGTAGAGCGGCTTCTGTTCGGGCGTCAGGTTTTCGGGCGCAATCAGTGGCAGGCGCATCGGACGGTCCTTTGCTTGGTATCGCACCTTGTGCGGTGCAGCATGTCCCCGCGCAGGCAACCGTCGCCCCCGTTTGCCGGTTCCCGGTATCCCGGCGCGACCGTCGCGCCGGGAAGCCCGATTCAGGCCTTGAGGCCGATCTCGCGCAGACGCTCCTGCAGGTAGTCGTCCGCCGTGATCGAGACCGGATAGCGATCCGGGTTCTCGGCACTGATGCACTGCGGCAGCGTGTGGAAGGCAAAGTCGCTACGTAGGTGAAGGAAGAACGGCATCGAGTAGCGGCTGAACCCGGCGCGCGCACCATCGGGGTTGCGCACCCGGTGCGTGGTCGAGGGCAGGACGTGGTTGGTCAGGCGCTGCAGCATGTCGCCGATGTTGACCACCAGAGCACCCGGCGGCGGCGCCACCTCGATCCAGCGGCCATCCTTGGCCTGCAGTTCGAGGCCGGCTTCCTCGGCGCCCAGCAGCAGCGTGATGAGGTTGATGTCCTCGTGCGCACCGGCGCGGATCGCACCGTCCTCGGCGTCCGGCACCGGCGGGTAATGCAGCAGGCGCAGCACCGAATTGCCATCGGCAATGGCCGGATCGAACCAGTGTTCGTCAAGGCCGAGCCAGACCGCGATGCGCGACAGGATCGTCGCGCCGACCGTATCGAACGCAGCATAGAGTTCGGTGAAGGTCTCGCGGAAGCCCTCGGGCGCGTCGGGCCAGACGTTGGGCGGCATGCTGTGGCCCAGCGGGTGGCCGGCGGGCAGGTCGCGGCCGACGTGCCAGAATTCCTTGAGGTCGCTGATCTTGGCGCCCTTGGCGATCTCGGTGCGGAACGGCGTGTAGCCCCGCGCGCCGCTGATTCCGGAAATGGCATATTCGCGCTTCTCGGCGTCGGGCCGGGCGAAGAACTGCGCGGTCATGTCCCAGGCACGATCGACGAGCGCCGGATCGAGGCCGTGGTCCTTGACGAGGGCAAAGCCGAACTGTTGGAAACTGGCGCCGATCTCGCGCGAGAGCACGGCAGGATCGGTCGCAAGCGAAAGCACAGGCAGGGTATCGAGGTTCATTTGGCTCCCCGGAAGGAAATGCGTTAAGGGCGCCGCTCCATCCCCCTTTAGCCACAAGGTTTCCATGATCAGGATCAGTGCCGACACGCAACTCTGGCTGATGAAGTCCGAACCCGATGTGTACAGCTGGGACGATCTCGTGGCCGAAGGCGAGGGGACGTGGGACGGCGTGCGCAACCATCTGGCGGCGCGGAACTTGCGGACGATGAAGGAGGGCGATCTGGCGTTCTTCTATCACTCCAACATCGGCAAGGAAATAGTAGGCGTTGCAACGATCAGCGTGCCTGGCCTCACCGATCCCACCGACCCGGACGGAAAGTGGGCCGCGGTCAAGGTCAAGCCGGTCGCCAAGCTGGCGCACCCCGTCTCGCTCAAGACCATCAAGGCCACGCCCGATCTCGCCGACATGGAGCTGCTGCGTCTCTCGCGTCTGTCCGTCTCGGCCGTGCGCCGGCCCGAGTGGGACCATATCATGGGCATGGCCGGCGGAACGATCTGACCATCGCTTGCGCCGAACCGCTGGAACCATTCCGGCGGGTTGGGCGTAGTTGTTTCGAAGGGCGCGGCGGCACCCCCCTCTCACCGCCGCGCCCGCCCAAACAGCACAGGAGAACCACGATGGGTGAACTTACCGACCGCGCGAAGGGCATGGCCAACGACGCCATCGGCAACGCCAAGGAAGCCATCGGCAAGGCGACCGACAACCACAAGCTCGAGGCCGAAGGCCTGGCGCAGCAGGCCAAGGGCAAGACCCAGGATGCCGCCGGCAAGGTCAAGGGCGCGCTGGGCGACGATATCTGACGGTCCCACCGTCACGTCCTTGGAGTGAATGACAGCGGGCCGCCCTTTTCCCGGGGCGGCCCGTTTTCTTTTGCGTAATCGCCGCGTGCGCAAGAACTGTCCCGGCGCGGCACGGCGCCGAGATCGCCCCGGCCGGTGAGTGCCATTATGGTAAATAAAGCGTTAAGCGCTATGCACCATGATGAACGCCGCCGCCTTTCCCGAACCCGTCAGATCGCCCCATTCCGGGCATCCGTTCCGCCGCAGCCTGCCGGCCCGCGTGCTGATGCCCCTGCCGGTGCATGAGCCCGAAGTGGTCGCCGCGATGGAACGCGCTGCCTTGCGTTCGGCGCCGGTCGACTGGAAGCGCATCAGCGCGCAGGACGTGAAGGATTTCCTGCTCGCCTACTGTGCCTGCTTTGTCGCGGCACTGGCCTTCATCAGCTGAGACTAGGGGCCCGCAGCCCGCTAGCGCCTGATTCGCTCAGGCCATCTCGTCGAAGGTATGTGCCTCGTGGGCGCTGCCGTGGGCGATTTCCGCCTTGTACAGGCGCCAACCCAGCCACGCCGAAACGAAGCAGAGAATGCCGGTCAGCAGCAACTGGTCGACGATCGACACGCCGGCCGCGGTCAGGCCCATGGCCAGGATCGAGCCGGCGAGCATCGCGGCCGAATTGACCACGTTGTTCGCCGCGATCGTCCGCGCCGCTTCGCACTTTTCGACGACGGTGGTGAGGAACGCGTAGAGCGGTACCACGAACATGCCACCGGTGATCGAAATGCCCAGCAGCGTGCCGATAAGCGGCACGGCCAGCGGCATGGCGAGGAACGCCGACAGGTCGAGCAGCCCGCGCTGTTCGGGGACGGGCCACGCCGCGCAGACGAAGTGGAAGGCGGCTACGAACAGGCCGGTGCCGACGACGCAGGCCGGGGCAAAGCGGGCTGAGACCGCGCCCTTCAGCATGCGGTTGATCGAGATCGAACCGATCGCGATGCCGACCGAGAAGATCACCAGGAACAGGCTGGCGACTTCCTTGCTGCAGCCCAGCACGTTCTTGGCGAGCGGCGGGAACTGCACGAAGAGGATCGCGCCCACCGCCCAGAAGAAGCTGATCGCGGCAATGGCGAGGAACACCCGCGGATGCCGCGTGGTCGAATGCACCAGGCGATAGAGCGAGACTGCTTGGTCGGCGACCGCCACGCAGGCCACGCCTACCGGATTGCGCGCCGATTTGGGGCGGCGCATGTAGGGGCGCAGCAGCGGCAGGGCGAGCGCCTCGTCAGGCACTTCGGGCGGGGCGGGGGGCACGCTTTTGCCCGCGACGAAGCCGATTAGCGCGACCACGACGACCGTGGCGGCCGCGGCCGGCGCCGAGATGTAGCCCGCGACGATCGTGCCCGCGAGAATGGCCAGATATGTCCCCGCCTCGACCAGCCCGGTGCCGGCCAGCACTTCGTCGGCACGCAGGTGCTGCGGCAGGATCGCGTACTTGATCGGGCCGAAGAAGGTCGAATGGATACCCATCGCGAACAGGGCCAGCAGCATCAGCGGGATCGCCAGCGCCTGAACCTCGATGCCCTTCCAGGCCAGCAGCAGCCCGGCGGCACCCACCGCCATGATCCCGATCTCGCAGGTCTTGACGATTCGGATGATGCGGGCCTTGTCGCGCATGTCCGCCAGCTGCCCCGACAGCGCCGACAGCGCCACGAACGGCAGGATGAACAGTGTCGTCGCCAGCCCGGAAAAGTGCGCTTCGGCCTTTTCCGAGTTGTAGACGCTGTACACCACGAACAGCACCATGGAGTTCTTGAACAGGTTGTCGTTGAAGGCGCCGAGCAGCTGCGTCACGAACAAGGGCAGGAAGCGGCGGGCACGAAGGAGATGCGTGGTTGTCGTCATTCGCGTGTTTGCCAGGCGTCCCGATTATTGCCCTTCCGCCTTAACGCCCCGGACCGCAGGGGCAAGGGGCAAGCGGCCGGGCGGCGCGAAAAGGCGAATTGTCCGGCCATCCGCTTCGGAAGTCGAACTTTCCTCACTGCGAACGTGGGGAGCCCACCGCCAACCTGCAATGTCGTGTCGCACGCGATGAATGCACAAACCGTTTCCACTTGCCGCCCCAGCGCGTAATGCTGGCCGCGACATGCTCACGTTGCCCAACATCCTCACGCTGTCGCGCATCTTCGCGGTTCCGCTGCTCGCCGCGTTGCTGTGGTGGCCAAGCTGGCCGCTGGGCTATGCCCTCGGCTTTGCCATGTACTGCCTGATGGGCGTGACCGACTATTTCGACGGCTACCTCGCCCGCGCGCAGGGCACGGTCTCCAAGCTGGGCGTGTTCCTCGATCCCATCGCCGACAAGATCATGGTGGCGGCGGTGATTCTCGTGCTCACGGCACAGGGCGTGCTGACCGGTCCCTATGTGGGCGACATGCACGTCATCGCCGGACTCGTGATCCTGCTGCGCGAGATCGCGGTATCGGGCCTGCGCGAGTTTCTCGGCGGCATCCAGGTCTCGGTTCCCGTCTCGCGCCTCGCCAAGTGGAAGACCACGCTGCAGATGATCGCGCTCGGCGCGCTGATCCTGGGTGGGGCGATGCCGTGGTGGACGCTGCGGCTGGGCGGCATCGTCTGCAACGTGCCACACACCGTCGGCCTCACCACGCTGTGGGGTGCGGCGGTGCTGACCGTGGTGACCGGCTGGGACTACCTGCGCGTCGGCCTCAAGCACATGGATTGACGGCGGGCACTAGAGTGCGATGGCAAAAAGTGGGAACCGGTTTTTGTCAAAAATCGCACGATCACAAAGATCTAGAGCATGGTGGCGTTTCATAGAAACGTCATCGAGCTCTAGGTCGTAAACTCATAAATGGCGCATCCGAGGTTTGAGGCCAAAGGCCCCGTCGTGAGGAGAAAGCGCGCAGGAATATCGGCAATATTTCCAGCGCTTTCGACGCTGCGAGGGGGCCTTTGGGTCAAACCGCGAAGCGGCGCCGAAATGGCTTCCATCTCAGGCCAAAGTCCCCTTGCAAAGGCTCCCGGCCTTCGCTGCGATTACTTTGGCCCGATATGTTCGCCATTTCGACGCCTCGGGTGCGCCATTTATGAGTTTACGACCTAGGCCCGCCGCCCTCATTCCACCCGCAGTTCGTCGGCCAGCAGCCGGAATTCCTCGGCGCGGGGCGAGTTCTTGCGCCAGACCAGCGCGATCTCGCGATAGGCGTGATCCGAGTTGAGCGGCCGCGCGATGATGTGCGTGCCGTTGAGGATGCCCGCCTCGACCGCCATCTCGGGCAGCATCGTCAGGCCCAGCCCATTGTCGACCATCTGCACCAGCGTATGCAGGCTGGTCCCGATCATCGTCGCGCTGGCGCGCAGTTCGGGGCGGTTGCACGCCGCAAGCGCATGTTCCTTGAGGCAGTGCCCGTCCTCGAGCAGCAACAACCGATGCTCGTCGATCAGCTCGGGCTGGATCAGCTCGGGCGGGTTGCGCGGGTCGTCCTCGGGAAAGGCGACGTAGAGCGGATCGTTGAACAGGTGGGCGACTTCGACCTCGCCCGTGGCGAAGGGCAGGGCCAGCAGCACGCAGTCGGCGCGGCCGTGGTGCAGCGATTCGATCGCCGCCGCGCTCGGCTCCTCGCGCAGGAACAGCTTGAGCTGCGGGCGATCACGGCGCAGCCGGGGCAGCATGCGCGGCAGCAGGAACGGCGCGATCGTCGGGATCACGCTCATGCGCAGCTCGCCCGACAGCGGCGCGCCGTGCGACTGCACCAGTTCGGAAAGCTCCTCCGCCTCGCGCAGCAGGCGATGCGCCTTGGCCACGACCTGGTTGCCCAGCGGCGTGAACCGCACCACGCGGCGGGTGCGTTCCACCAGCGTCACGCCGAGCAGCGATTCGAGTTCGCGCAGACCCGCCGACAGCGTCGACTGCGAGACGAAGCACGAATCCGCCGCCTTGCCGAAGTGGCCATGCTCGTGCAGCGCCACCAGGTATTGCAGCTGCTTCAGCGTGGGCAGGTACGTGCTCATTCGCCGTCGCCGGGTGCCTCGGTCGTGTCGTCATCGGCCAGGATCGGCGCATCGCCGCCCGTGCCCTCGGGCTCACCCGCATCCGAGATGGCGTCGATGCGCGTCATCTTGAGGCGGCCGTTCACCACCGCGAAGGCCATGCGTCCCTCGACCAGCTCCAGCGCATCGCGCCCAAACTGTTCGTACCGCCAGGTGTCGAGCAGGGCGAGACCCTTGCGCTGCCCGGCCGCCAGCGCCTCGAGATCGTCGCTGCGCGCCAGCAGGCGGGCGGCGACGTCGATCTCGCGGCTGCGGATCTTGAGCAGCAGCTTGAGCAGGTCGGCGACGAGCGCGCCTTCCTTGCCGAGCGGAGCGCCGCGCGGCGCGCGCGGGGGCATCTCGGCTTCGGTCAGCGGCTTGGCATCAGCCAGCGTCTGCATGAGGCGGCGTCCGATGTCGTTGTCCTTCCAGCCCGAGGAGAGGCCGCGTACCTTGGTAAGGTCGGCCTGTTCGCGCGGCGGATGGCTGGCGATGTCGGCCAGCGTCTCGTCGCGCATGATGCGCCCGCGCGGAATGTTCTTGTCCATCGCCTCGGACTCGCGCCACGCGGCCAGCGCGCGCAGCCGGCCGAGCACGGCGGGGTTGCGGCTGGGCGGACGGATCTTTTCCCAGACCTTGCCCGGATCGCTGCGATAGTTCTCGGGATCGGCGAGCTTTTCCATCTCGATGTCGAGCCATTCGCCGCGCCCGGTCTTGATCAACCGCTTGAGCATGCGCGGGAAGATCTTCGACAGGTGCGTGACGTCGCCGATCGCGTATTCGATCTGCCGCTCGGTCAGCGGGCGGCGCGACCAGTCGGTAAAACGCGCGCCCTTGTCGATCGACAGGCCCAGCCATGCCTCGACGAGGTTCGAATAGCCGATCTGCTCGCTCTGCGAGAGCGCCATCATCGCGATCTGGGTGTCGAAGATCGGGTGCGGGGTGCGCCCGGTCAGGTTGAAGATGATCTCCACGTCCTGGCCGCCGGCATGGAAGACCTTGAGCACGTCCTCGTTGTCGACCAGCAGGTCGAGCAGCGGCGAGAGGTCGATGTCCTTGGCCAGCGGGTCGATCGCGGCGGCTTCTTCCTCGTTGGCGATCTGCACCAGGCACAGCTCGGGCCAGAAGGTGTTCTCGCGCATGAACTCGGTGTCGACCGTGACGAAGTCCGACTTGGCAAGCCGCTCGCACAGGTCTGCAAGCGCGGCGGTCGTGGTAATCAGCGGATGTATCTTCATCGTTCTTTTCTGTATGCCCGATCCGGCCGCAGGCATCCGCCTGTCGGTGGCTGGGGCCGGTGGTGCCCCCGTCCGGGAGCGGCGGCTTGACAAACACGCGGGCATCGCCTCTTGGCCGCGCCTGACATTTAAGCCTGTCTCACCTGCCTTATTGCAGACCGATTGGAAAGAGTTTCGATGCATCCTTATCGTTCCCACACCTGCGGCGCCCTCTCGCGCGAGCATGTCGGCGAGACTGTCCGTCTCTCGGGCTGGGTGCATCGCAAGCGCGACCATGGCGGCGTCCTGTTCGTCGACTTGCGCGATCACTACGGCATCACCCAGATCGTCGCCGACAGCGACAGCCCGGCGCTGGCCCTGCTCGAATCGACCCGCGTCGAAAGCGTGGTGACGATCGAGGGCCTGGTGAAGGCGCGCAACGACGCCACGGTGAACGCCGGCCTCGCCACCGGCGCGATCGAGGTCTTCGCCAAGGGCGCGAGCGTGCTCTCGGCCGCCGAGGAACTGCCGCTCCCCGTCGCCGGCGAGCAGGAGTATCCCGAGGACATCCGCCTGCGCTATCGCTTCCTCGACCTGCGCCGCGAGACGCTCCACGCCAACATCGTGACCCGCACCCGGATCATCTCGGACATGCGCCGCCGCATGGAAGCGGCCGGCTTCACCGAATATTCGACGCCGATCCTCACCGCCTCGAGCCCCGAGGGCGCGCGCGACTTCCTGGTGCCCAGCCGCATCCATCCCGGCAAGTTCTATGCGCTGCCGCAGGCGCCGCAGCAGTACAAGCAGCTGCTGATGGTCGCGGGCTTCGACCGCTACTTCCAGATCGCGCCCTGCTTCCGCGACGAGGACCCGCGCGCCGACCGCCTGCCGGGCGAGTTCTACCAGCTCGACCTCGAGATGAGCTTCGTGACCCAGGAAGAAGTCTGGGAAACCATGGAGCCGGTGATCGGCGGCGTGTTCGAGGCGTTTGCCCAAGGCAAGCCCGTCACCCCGATCGGCCAGTTCCCGCGGATCGCCTATGACGAGGCGATGCTCAAGTACGGCTCGGATAAGCCCGACCTGCGCAACCCGCTGCTGATCTCGGACGTGTCGCACCACTTCACGCAGTCGGGCTTCGGCCTGTTCGAGAAGATCGTCGGCACCGGCGGCGTGGTCCGCGCGATCCCGGCACCGGGCACGCACGAGAAGAGCCGCAAGTTCTTCGACGAGATGAACGACTGGGCGCGCGCCGAAGGCCATGCAGGCCTGGGCTACGTCACCCGCAAGGGCGGCGAGTTCGGTGGCCCGATCGCCAAGAACCACGGCGCCGAGGGCATGGAAGCGCTCTATGCCGAGCTGGGCCTGGGTGACAACGACGGCCTGTTCTTCGCCGCCGGCAAGCCGGAGCAGGCGGCCAAGCTGGCAGGCGCGGCGCGCAACCGTGTTGGTGCACAGCTCGGCCTTGTCGAGGAAGGCACGTACAAGCTGTGCTGGATCGTCGACTTCCCGTTCTACGAGTGGGACGAGGACGCCAAGAAGGTCGAGTTCAGCCACAACCCGTTCTCGATGCCGCAGGGCGGGATGGACGCGCTGACCGGCCAGGATCCGCTGACGATCAAGGCGTTCCAGTACGATCTGGTGTGCAACGGCTTCGAGATCGCCTCGGGTTCGATCCGCAACCAGTCGCCCGAGACCATGGTCAAGGCCTTCGAGCTGGTGGGCCTGACCAAGGCCGACGTCGAGGAGCGCTTCGGTGGCCTCTACCGCGCGTTCCAGTATGGGGCACCGCCGCACGGCGGCATGGCCGCGGGTGTCGACCGCATCGTCATGCTGCTCTGCGGGGCGCAGAACCTGCGCGAGATCTCGCTGTTCCCGATGAACCAGCGCGCCGAGGACCTGCTGATGGGTGCGCCCTCGCCGGCCGAGCACAAGCAATTGCGAGAGCTCAATATTCGCGTCGCCGAACAGCCCAAGGGCTGAGCGGAAACGCGCTCCGACCGGCGCTCGTGCCCAACGCTTGGAAGAGCGTGATGCGGGCGCCTCTTGCCAGCGGTTCAACACCCTATTAGGGCGATGGCTGACCCGCGACCACCAACCTGTTTCCTGCGAAGGGGCATATAATGAGCGATACCGCCGACCGCGTTAAGAAGATCGTCGTCGAGCATCTCGGCGTCGAGGCCGACAAGGTCACCGAAGACGCCAGCTTCATCGACGATCTCGGCGCCGACTCGCTCGACATCGTCGAGCTGGTCATGGCTTTCGAAGAAGAATTCGGCGTCGAGATCCCCGACGACGCGGCCGAGAAGATCTCGACCGTTTCGGACGCGATCAAGTACATCGACGAAAACAAGGGCTGATCGCCCGGCTTCCCGGCATCCGTCCGCCCTTGAAGGGCTGATGGCAAGGGATGGATTCGGCAGGCTCAGCCCCCATATCAGCGGGGCTGGGCCTGTTCGTTTGTAATTTCCGGAGAAAAGAATGCGTCGTGTCGTCGTAACCGGCCTTGGCCTCGTCACACCGCTCGGGGCCGATGTGGAAACCACCTGGGCCAATCTGCTTGCCGGCAAGTCCGGCGCCGGCCCGATCACCCGGTTCGATGCCAGCAACCAGAAGTGCCAGATCGCCTGCGAGGTGAAGCCCGCCGATCATCCTTATGGTTTCGATGCCGGCAAGCGCGTCGATCACAAGATCCAGCGCCAGGTCGATCCCTTCATCGTCTACGGTATCGATGCCGCCGGCCAGGCGCTCGAGGACGCAGGTCTCGTCGACATGGACGACGATCTCAAGATGCGCACCGGCTGCTCGATCGGCTCGGGCATCGGCGGTCTGCCGGGCATTGAGAGCGAATCGATCGTCCTGCACGAAAAGGGTCCCGGCCGCGTCTCGCCGCATTTCGTCCACGGCCGCCTGATCAACCTGATCTCGGGCCAGGTCTCGATCAAGTACGGCCTGATGGGTCCGAACCACGCGGTCGTCACCGCCTGCTCGACCGGCGCGCACTCGATCGGCGATGCCGCGCGCATGATCAAGGACGGCGATGCCGACGTGATGCTGGCGGGCGGTGCGGAAAGCACGATCAACCCGCTGGGCGTCGCCGGCTTCGCACAGGCCCGCGCGCTCAACTGCAGCTACAACGACCGCCCCGAACAGGCCAGCCGCCCCTACGACAAGGATCGTGACGGCTTCGTCATGGGCGAGGGCGCCGGCGTCGTCGTGCTCGAGGAATACGAGCATGCCAAGGCACGCGGCGCCAAGATCTACGCCGAAGTCGTCGGCTACGGTCTGTCGGGCGATGCCTACCACGTCACCGCCCCGCATCCCGAGGGCAAGGGCGCGGAACTGGCCATGCGCATGGCGTTGCGCAAGGCCGGGCTCGAGCCGGGCGACATCGACTACGTTAACGCCCACGGCACCTCGACGATGGCCGACACGATCGAACTCGGCGCGGTCAAGCGCGTGCTCGGTGCCGATCTCAGCGGTGCGTCGATGAGCAGCACCAAGTCGGCGATCGGGCACCTGCTCGGCGGCGCCGGCGCGGTGGAAGCGATCTTCTGCATCCTCGCGATCCGCGACCAGATCGTGCCGCCCACGCTCAACCTCGACAACCCCGACGAGGGGACCGAGGGTGTCGACCTCGTGCCGCATGTCGCCAAGAAGCGTGAAGTGCGCGCCGTGCTGAACAACTCGTTCGGCTTTGGCGGCACCAACGCCAGCCTGGTCATGAAGGCGGTTTGAGCCGCAAGGCCGCCCGCCGCAATCGCGCTCTTGGGCGCCCCCGCAATCGGAAACGCACCCCCATGAAACGCCGCACCGGAACCGTCCGCCTGGCCATCCTGGGGGTGCTGCTCCTCGTGCTCGCATGGGGCGGGCACTTCCTGTGGGGGTGGTACGGCCCGGGGCCTCTGGCCAAGGACAAGGCCTTCGTCGTCCCAGCCGGCGCAAGCATCGGCTCGATCGCGCCAAAGCTCGAGGCCGAGGGCGCCGTGGCATCGGCCAGCACGTTCCGCGCTCGCGCGCGGCTGCTGGGCAGCGACGCCCCGATCAAGGCGGGGGAATTCCAGCTTCCGGCCGGGGCCAGCGGATCGGCCATCCTCAAGATCCTGCAGGGCGAGGAAGGCACCGTCCGTCGCCTCGTCACCGTGCCCGAGGGCATGCCATCGATCATGGTGCAGGAACGCCTGATGGCGCAGCCGCTGTTGACCGGCCCGGTCGACGTGCCCGAGGAGGGCAGCGTCCTGCCCGATACCTACGACATCCAGCGCGGCGATACCCGCAAGGCCGTGCTTGGCCGGATGCAGGCGGCGATGCGCAAGACGCTTGCCGCGCTGTGGGCCAAGCGCGGGCCCGACACCGTCGCCACCACGCCCGAAGAAGCCGTGATCCTTGCCTCCATCGTCGAGAAGGAAACCGGCAAGCCCTCGGAGCGGCGCATGGTCGCTGGGCTCTATTCCAACCGGCTGCGCCAGCACATGCTGCTTCAGGCCGACCCGACGATCATCTACCCGATCACCCGGGGCAAGCCGCTGGGCCGACGTATCCGCCAGAGCGAGATCCAGGCGGTCAACGACTACAACACTTATACGATGACCGGCCTGCCCAAGGCGCCGATCACCAATCCGGGTCGCGATTCGATCGAGGCGGTGCTGCACCCGGCCAAGACCAAGGCTCTCTACATGGTGGCCGACGGCACCGGCGGCCACGTTTTTGCCGATACGCTTCAGGAGCATAATGCCAACGTGGCGAAATGGTTCGCCCTGCGGCGTGCCCGCGGTGACCTTTAGGCTGGAATTAACCGATCGAACCTAGTAAAAACCGAATAGGGTGTTTTACGGATTTGCCGAAGGAGACCTTGCGTCTCTCTCCGACTGTTCCGATTTCCCCGTCAACGAACGGCGTGTTCGGGAAGCCATGATGGTTCGGCGCCCTCTGGTCGTCACCGCAAGGTTGCCCGGCACGCTGTTTTCGGTGGTCGAAGGTCTCCGCCGGGCGCACTACCCGATAGAGCGTAACCACGTTCCTGCCCACGTCACGCTGTTCCATGCCCTACCGCCCTCGGCAGAGCCGGAAGTCCGCCGCCTGTTGGCGAGCGTCGCCCAGACAACGGCAGCGCCCGCGGCCTGCACGTGCGGACTGACCGATCTTGGCAGCGGAACCGCGATCGCCATCGCCAGTCCAGCCCTGTCCGTGCTTCATCGCGATCTGTCGTTGACGCTGCATGGCCTGCTGGGAATGCAGGACGCAGGCACGCCGCGCTTCCACGTCACCATCCAGAACAAGGTGACCAGGGCCGAGGCGCGTGGGTTGCAGGCTACGCTCAAGGGGCGCGTCCTCGATACGCACTTTGCCTTCGCCGGCTTGGATCTGCACCGTCTGGTGCCGCTTGCTAGCGCGGTTGCCGGGGAGGGCGGGGCGGCATGGGAGCCGGCGGGCAGCTGGACATTCCGCGGCCGCGGCTAGGTCCCGGACGTCGGTTCAAGTCGTCTCGGTCAGCTCGGCAATCTCGAAGACGAAACTGCGCCAGCCGCGTTGCCGCGCCGCATCTGCCGCCGGTGCCTTCTTGCGCTGCGCTTCCGCAAGCGAGCGCGTGTGACCCCAGAAGACCTCGGTCTTACCGTTCTCCAGAATGGCGACGATTCGCCAGTAGTGCGTCAGCGGATCGGCGGTCGGCCCGATCGTCTTGACGTAGCCATCGGGCATCGTCGCGGTGAGATAGCGGCGTTTCCTGGCCATGGCGGATGTCCGTCGCTTACTGCGTCACGGCGCCCACAGCCCACCGCCGCGCTGCGCGTGGGGCGGTGAGCCTGTCGGGTGAAGCGGATCGCGTCATGACGACCGGCATTACATCGCCTCGGAAATTCGAGGCAAGACGTAACCGGGCCCTCATGGCCTGCGAGCGGCCTCACCCCTCGCAGGCGCTCTGGTCGTCCAGCACGGCGATCGTCATCAGTTGCGCCAAATGGCTGAGGCCCTGCGGCAGGTTGCCCAGGAACGAGCAGTCCTGCGGGTCGACCATCTCGGCCAGGATGCCATGGCCATGCGCCAAGCCTTGCGTGATGCGATCGAACCGTGCCTGCGCTTCCTCGCGGCGACCGAAATCGACCAGCGCCTCGATGATCCAGAACGAGCAGGCGAGAAAGCAGCCCTCTTCCTTGTCCATGCCGGTGTAGCGATAATGAAAGTCCCCGGCGCCCAGCTTGCGGTCGAGCGCGGCGATGGTCTTTTCCAGCTTCTCGCGGCCATCGAAGCCGAACCGTACCGCCAGCGCGATCGAGGCATCGAGCTTGTCGCTGCCCGGGTACATGACGAAGGCCTGCTCGCTCTCCGACCAGCATTCGTCCTCGATCCACTGCTTGATCCGATCGCGCTCGCGCGCCCAGCGTTCGCTGCAGGTGGTGGGCAGTTGTCCCTGCTCGGCAAGGTCGACCGCGCGCGCCAGGGCCTGCCAGCAGCTGATCTTGGACATTGTGTAATGCTGGCTCTCTTCCAGCTCCCACATCCCGGCGTCGGGCATGCGCCACCGGTCCGCGCATTCGTCGGCGATGTCCGACAGCAGCCGGGCGCTCTGGCTGTCGAGGATGTTGCCCTTGCCCACGAAGCAGGAGGCGGTCTCGAAGATGTCGCCATAAATGCCGTGCTGGTGCTGGAACGAGGCGACGTTGCCCGTGATCACCGGGGCCGAGCCGCGGTATCCGGGCATCTGCCACTCGGAGGTCTCGGGCACGATCTCGCCGTTCAGGCTATAAACCACGCGGCTGCCGTGCTTGCGCAACTGCTTGAGCAGCCAGGTGAACGCCGCCTTGGCCTCGGCCTCGAGGCCGGCGGTGAGAAACGCCTTGATGGTATATCCCGCATCGCGCACCCAGGCGTAGCGATAATCGTAGTTCTTGTTGCCGCCGATCTTTTCTGGAACCGATGTGGTGCCGGCCGCCGCGATGGCCCCCGTCGGCGAATAGACCAGCAGCTTGAGCGCCAGCGCACTGCGCAGGAAGGTATCGCGGTTATGGCCGGTGTACGTGACCTGGTTCGCCCAGGCGGTCCATTCCCGGTGCGACAGGTCGATGCGCTGGTCGATCTCCTCGATCGCGGGGGCCACCAGCGGTTCGTCGCTCCCCGCCACGATCGCCAGCGTCTTGCGCTCGCCCGCGGAGATGCGGAACGTGCCGGTGACGCCCTCGTCCGACCAGCGGCATTCGACGCCGGGGCTGTGCAGGAACAGGCCCAGCACGTCATGGACATGGAACACGGTGTGTGCGCCGATGGTCGAGTGATAGGGATTGACCGTCCCGCCCCGTCGACCCGGCTTCATCGTGACGTGGAATTCCAGCGTCCCTTCCAGACCGTCGACGCGGCGGGCCAATTCTGCCCATGGCAATCGGCCGGCTGTCCCGCTGTTCAGCGATTCCGTCAGCTTGGCCCGCCCGGCCTGGGTGGTGAAGACGGTCTCCAGCACGTTGCTGTCGGGCAGGTAATGGCGCTCGATCTCGAAGGCATCCACCGGCTGGATGACGAAGCTGCCGCCGAATAGCGCATCGAGCAGGCGATCGAACAGCGGCGGCGAATCCATGTTGGGCACGCACCACCAGTCGATCGAGCCATCCGCCCCGGACAGCGCGATCGACCGGCCGTCACCCAGCGCGCCGTACCGGGCCAGCGGCAGATAGCCATCGGTCCGGTCGATGTGCGGGGCATGGTCGCGCTCGGGCGCCAACCAGCGGAGCGGGCTCTTCATGCCGGAACGGCCATGGCGCGACCGGGCGCCCTCACAGCGTCTGGACCGATCCGGAATCGACGCGCATGTTGGCGCCATTGATGAAGCTGGCCCGTTCCGAGCACAGGAACACCACCATGGCGGCGACTTCCTCGGGCCGGCCGCGGCGCTTGAGCACCATGCCGGGGCGCTCTTCATCGAGGAAGCTGGCGATCGCCTCGTCGACGCTGGTGCCGCGCTCATCGGCGCGCTTGGCCATCATCTTGTCGGTCATCGGCGTTGCGATGAAGGCCGGCGACACGCAATTGACCAGCACGTTGTCGCCACCGTAAGCCTTCGACAGACCCTTCGCGAGCGCGAGGACCCCGGCCTTCGCCGCGCAATAGGGCAGTTCGTCGACATAGGGCTGGACCGCATCTTCGGATGCGAACAGCACCACGCGGCCCCACTTGCGCGCGCGCATCGCCGGGATCGCCACGCGCGCCATGCGCACCGCGCCCATGAGGTCGATGTTCAGCGTCTCGAGCCAGCCATCGTCGCCGATGTCGAGGAAGTCGCCTTGGGCGCCGGTGATCCCGGCGGCATTGACGAGAATGTCCGGTGAACCGAGCGAAGTCTCTACCTTGGCATACATCGCGCGCACGTCGTCATCTTGGGTGACGTCGGCCACGAACCCGGCGACTTGCCCCAGGTGTTCCAGCTCGTGCAGTGCCTCGTCCAGGCTCTGACGGGACTGGTCGGTGATGGCGACGCGGGCCCCTTCGGCCAGCAGCATGCGCGCCGTCTCGCGGCCCATGCCGCTGTCTGCGCCGCTGACGAGGGCGATCTTGCCGTCCAGCTGGAAATCCATCGTTCGAACTCCTTTTCAAAATCGGGACGCGGAGCAGGGGTGGCTCATGCCGCCCGCTCGGCCCCGTGGTTCAGGAACAGGTCTGCCGTGCGCAGCGACAGCGCCATGATCGTCAGTGCGGGATTGGCCGCCAGCGCGCTGGGAAAGATCGAGTTGTCGCAGATGTAGAGGTTGTCGACATCGAAGCTGCGGCCCGCATGGTCGACGACGGCCGCATCGCCGGCGGTGCCCATCCGGCATGTGCCGATGGTGTGCGCCGAGCGTTGCGCTGCGAAGATATCCCTGGCGCCAGCGGCCTCCCAGACTTGCGACATGACCGAAATGGCATGGCGGTCGATGCGGGTCTCGTTCTCGCCGTAGGAAAAATCGACGCGTGCCTTGGCGATGCCGAACGCGTCCGTTTCATCGGACAAGGTCAGCCGGTTGCGCTCCGACGGGAGGCACTCGCCGTTGATGCCGATGCCGGCCAGATGGTTGTAGTCATCCATCAACTGGACCAGGCGCGGTCCCCAGATGCCGCTGCGGGCCAGGGTGTTGGCGATCGTGCCGGGCTGCACGCCCAGGCTCTGGATCAGGTATCCGCCTACGAAATCCGCCCCTGCCGGCCGCACCATGTCCTCGGTGATCAGCGAGGAGGGGTAGCCGTGGTTCATGGTCATCGCCTCGTCGAAGCGGCCCCAGACCTGCGTCGCGACATGCGCCATGAAATTGCGCCCGACCTGGCCGCTCGAGTTGGCGAGGTCCAGATGCAGCAGCAGTCTGGGTGTCTCGATGCCACCAGCGCAAAGGAACAGCGCACGGCAGCGTTGCCGGCGATCGACGCCGTCTTCACGATAGATCACCGCCGTCACGCGCCCACGCCCGTCGCGCTCCACGTCGATCACGCGGCATCGCGCACGGATTTCCGCGCCATGGGAGAAGGCAAGCGGGAGGTAGGTCACGCTGGTCGTCGCCTTGGACGCGACGCGGCAACCCTGGTGGCAGGCCCCGCAATTGACGCAGGCCTGCCGCTGGCCCCACGCGGGGGCGACGGTGTCGCGGGTGACGAGTGCCGCCGGTGCATCGGTGACGGTGATGCCCAGCGCCGCGCAGCCCCTTGCCATGGCATGGGCCGGCGCGTTGCGCGCGCAAGCCGCCTGGGGGTAACGGCGGGCCGGGTCCCACGGATAGTCGGCCGGGCCGGACACCTGGATGAACTGTTCGACCTCCTCGACATAGCCGATCAGCGCGTCGTGCGCGATCGGCCAGTCCTCGCCCTGACCGGTCATGGTCCGAAGCTGCAGGTCGCGCGGATCGGGGCGCGGGCAGAAGGCGCCCCAGTGCAGCGTCGACCCGCCGACGCCCATCCCGGAGTTGTTGGCACCGAACGCCGTCGGCGTATCGCCGCCGCTCAGGCGTTCCTCCATCCAGTAGATGTCGGCATCGGTTTCGTCGGGTGTATGCTCGGTGGGCGTGAAGCCGCGCCCGGCTTCGAGCATCACGACCGACAGGCCCGCTGCGGCAAGGCGCGCGGCCAGTGGCGCGCCGCCGGCGCCCGTACCCACGATCACGGCATCGACCACGTCGTCGTTGGCATGGCGCCGGGTCATGCCGCCACTCCCACGCGATCGGTGGTCCTCGGCGCCAGCATGTCGACGCCCGGCCTCGCCCCGTCACCGCCCGTGCCCACGCCATCGTAGCCGATCCGCGCCATGGTCATCGGCAGCGACATCCAGGTCTGCGCGATCTGCGCGCGCGCATCCGCGAACCAGAGGCACCATTGCCGGGTGGTGAGTGAGGGGTGCGAGAGGTCCGCTGCCTCCAGAGCCTCCAGATCGGCCGCCGTGATCACCGGCCCGTTCGTCAGACCGGCAAGACCGTCGAGTGCCAGGCTCCAGGCATCGCGGTCGGTCGGCAGGTCGGCAAAGCGCCAGCCATCGCCAGGCCCTTGCGCAATGGCTGCTTCCACTCTGCGGGCAAGCAGTTCGGGGTGATCGACGCCGGGCACCACGAGGTCGACCAGGGCACACAGCGTGCGGCGCTGGGTTTTGTCGAGAAAGCCGGGGCTATGCGCACCCAGCGGAAATCGGCGTGCCATGAGGACGCGGCGTGTGCGACGCGACGTGCGAGGCGACGCCAAAAGGCTTGCGAACCCGGGCGGAAGCGCGAATTGCCGGCACGTCTGCCAGTGCCGAGCGATATGGTCTGCCAGCACGCGCGGCTGCTCGTAAGGGATGAGGTGTGCCGCTCCATCGACGACATCGAGCGTGCCATTGGCGAAATGGGGCAGGTTGAGCCGCCGCTGCGCATCCGCGCCGAGATCGCCATCGCACGCACCGGCCAGCAGCAGCGCGGGGACCTCCAATGTACCGACGAAGGCCGACCAGTCTTCGAGGCTGCCCCGCTGCAACCATGCACGCCAAGCGTCGGCGCTGGATTGGCAAACATCGGCCAGAGCCTGGTTCAAGGCCGGAGGTTCGAGCGCGGACGCCGTATTCGCCTCGATGAACTCGATGGCATGCTGTGGCGCGATGGTCCCGGTTTCCCACCATTGCAGCATCTTGGCGCGGCGCGCCTCGTCCATCGGTTCGGCCGAGGGCGGCGAGGCGGCGACGAGGACCACGCCGGCCAGCCCGGACAATCCCTGTTCGCCGCTCATGGCGCGCGCCGCGACGATCGTCGCCAGCTTGCCCCCCATGCTGTGGCCAACGATCATCCATGCCGTCGCGCCATCCGCCCTGATGGCGTGGCAAATGTCGTCGGCCATCTGCTCGACCGCGAAATCATCGTCCGCACGGCGTGTGCCGAAGCCGGGCAAGTCGAGCGCTACGCAGCGATATCCATCGCCCAGCGCCTGTTGGACGTCGCTCCATTCGGCGGCGCTCGACCCCAGGGCGTGGAGCAGGAACAAGGTAGGGCGCATCAACGCGCCTCCCATTCTGCTTCGGTTTGCAGGCTCTGGCGATCACGTCCACACGTCAGCAGCGCCTGGTCGGCCCCATCTTCGCGGAAAACGATGGCGACATCCTCGGCGACGGGCTCCCCGTCGATGATCCTGTCGTCGGTGTCGCTGGCATGGCCGACATAGCGAAGGTTGAGGTTGAACTGTCCCGACCAGAAGAATGGTATGGCGTCGTACGCATCTGTCTCGAGACCCAGCCAGGTGCGCGCCAGCCACTGGCCCATGCGTTGCGCCACGACCCAGTGTTCGACGCGGATGCGATGGCCGAGGCGCGGATCGGGATAACTGGCGACATCCCCGATCGCGTGGATATGTGGATCACTAGTGCGCAGGTAAGCGTCGACCAGAATGCCACCGCCATTTTCGTCCGATGCCATCTCCAACCCGGCCTTTTCGGCAAGGCCGACACGCGGCCTGACCCCGGTTCCGGCAATGATCATGTCGCCGGCGATACGCGTGCCGTCGTCCAGCGTTGCATGGTTGCCGTCCCACGACGCGACCTCGCGCCCCAGATGAAACGACACGTCGTGCTCGCAATGCAGGTCGTGAACGACAGCGCCCATCTCCGGGCCGACGGTCTTGGCCAACGGAATCTCGTCCGGCGCAACCACGGTCACCTGCAACCCGCGCTTGCGCAGCGAGGAGGCGGCTTCGAGTGCGATATAGCTGGCGCCGAGCACGATGGCATGGTGCCCGGTCTTGAAGGCAGCGATCAGACGATCGGCATCCGCCAGCGTGCGCAAGGTAAAGACGTCGTCACGCGCACTTCCCGTGAATTCCGGGACGATAGGCTCAGCCCCCGTTGCGATGACGAGCTTGTCGTAGCCGACGCGCTCCCCCGCGGCGGTTTCGATTTCGCGCTCGTCGATCCGGATCGCGCGGATCGCCTCGTGACGAATGTTTACGTGCGTGCCGGGCAGGGGCAGGGCCGCATCCTCGCGGCTACTGTCGCCGGCAAGGTAGGCCTTGGAGCAGGCGGTGCGATCGTATGGCGCGTCGCTGTCATCGCTGAACAGCATAAGGCTATCCGCCGCTCCATGCCGCGCCATCATCTCGGCCAAGGCATGGGCAGCGGCGCCGCCGCCGATCACGACGATCCGTTCGGACACGCTATTCGACGGCGCCGTGCGCTCACCGGGGGCAAGTTCCCCGGTGATGCGGATCTTGCCGTCCTTTTCGGCTACGGCATAGCGCTGCAGCGGCTCGAACGCGGGCGCATCGACTGCCACGCCCGTGGTGATATCGAACCGGGCGTGGTGCAGAGGGCACCGCAGCGTGTCGTCGACCAGGATACCGTCGGCGAGCGCCCCCTTGAGGTGGGTGCAGACGCCCGAGAGCGCGCAGAGCGAACCATTGCGGCGAACGACGACGACATCCCGGCCCTCGAAGGTGCCGGCTTCGATCCCGCCCTCGTTGACAAGGCTGCTGTCGACGCCCTCGGCGAAATCCGGCTTGCTCATCGGTGCCTCACGAAAAGGATGTGTGAATACGCCTGGGCCGCCATGGCCGGGCGCGACGGAAGACATTCGCAGCGAAAGGGCTGCGAACGGTTCGATAGTTCATGCCCTGCTGGGCTGGGCGTGGGTTTTGAGTGGCGGGGACACGCGGTCACGCGCCCCCGCCGCACAGGTCAGGCGACGCCTGCCCCGCCGGTCACACCGTAGACTTCGCCGGAAACGAAGCTGGCTTCCTGGCTGGCGAGAAGGACATAGACCGGGGCGATCTCCACCGGCTGGCCCGGACGTCCGTACTGGCTTTCTTCGCCGAACTGCATCACCGCTTCGGGCGGCTGCCCGCCCGAGGACTGGAGCGGGGTCCAGAACGGGCCAGGCGCCACGACATTGGCCCTGATGCCTTTTTCGAGCAGCTGCTTGGCCAGAGCCTTGGTATAGGCGACGATGCCGGCCTTGGTCGTCGCGTAGTCGAGCAGGATTGCCGACGGATCATAGGCCTGAACCGAGGCCGTGGTGATCACGGAAGCGCCGGCCGGCAGGTGCGGGACGGCGGCCTGGGTGATCCAGTGCATCGCGTAGAGGTTGGTCTTCATGGTCTTGTCGAAGTCTTCCGACGTGACCTTGGAGATGTCTTCGCGGTTCTGCTGGCGACCGGCGTTGATCACCAGGATGTCCAATCCGCCGAGCTTTTCCACGGCCTCGGCCACCATCTGCCGCGACCATGCCTCGTCGGTGATGTCGCCCGGCAGGTCGACTGCCACACGCCCTTCGGCCTCGATCAGGTCGAGCACGTCGCGGGCGTCGGCACGCTCGGCCGGCAGGTAGGAAATCGCCACATCGGCACCTTCGCGTGCAAACGCGATCGCGGCGGCGCGGCCGATGCCGCTATCGCCACCGGTGATCAGCGCCTTGCGCCCGGCGAGCTTGCCCGATCCCTTGTAGCTCGTTTCACCGTGGTCGGGGACGGGGTCCATCTTGGTGGTCGATCCCGGGACAGGCTGCGGCTGGCGGGGAAACGGCGGACCGGGATACTGGGTGCGCGGATCCTGCATGGTCAGGCGGTCGGGCATCGAAACGTCTCCAGGTACGGGGGTAAACCGGCGGGTATCTCGGCAGTTCGGCATGGCCAAACCGCTGACCCGGCGGCTGTAATGGTGGCATCGCTATGCCATGTCCTGTGGTGAATGCCTCAAGGCGTCCAACGATCCGATCGGATCGGCGGACTTGCCCGAAGGACACAGTGATTTTGCCTAGCTCTGCGTCGAACGGTGTTGGAGGCGCGATGGTCGGTCACGATCTTCCCCGCCATCCGCGATGTCGTGCTTGCCTCATCAAATTTTTGAACCGCTGTGGCTAATGACTGGCGCAGGCGTATTCGGCATTCGATCGTATCTGCTCGCACCGCTTGCCGCTTCACATGCAACCCGCATCACTTCCATGTCGCAGGATCAGCCACTTACGACGCTAATGATAATGATTTGCATAACCACGTTTTGTCGGTATGGGTCCCCCGGCAAGCAAACGGGGACCAACCAATCATGTCTGTGACTTTCGCTCTCATGGCCGCAGCCGCCACGGCATCGCCGCTGGCCGCCGATGCATCCACGCCGGGTTCGAACGATGGGATCGTCGTCACGGGCGCACGCACCGAGCAGAGTGACGACTATACGACCGCCAGCCAGACGACGACGACGCGCTTCCCGATCTCGCAGCGCGAGACGCCGCAGTCGGTCAGCATCGTGACCCGTGCGCAGATCGATGATTTCAAGCTGAACGACGTCAACGCCCTGCTCGCGACCGTGCCCGGCCTCAACGTGCAGGCGGCGGAGACCGACCGCGTCTATTACTCGGCGCGCGGTTTCGATATCCAGACGTTCCAGATCGACGGCATCGGCCTGCCGTTCGCGTTCGAGGTGCAGACCGGCTCCATCGACACGGCCATCTACGACCATATCGAGGTGTTGAAGGGCGCGCCTGGCCTGCTTTCGTCCACCGGCAATCCGTCGGCCGTCATCAACTTCATCCGCAAGCGACCGCTCAAGACCTTCCAGGCCTCCGCCGGCGCGCAATACGGCTCGTACAACGACCTTCGCCTCGACGGCGACGTCAGCGTGCCGCTGGTGAAGGACGGCAGCATCCGCGCCCGCGCCGTTGGCGTCTACGACGACAGCGATTCCTATCTCGACCGCTATCACCTGCGCCGCTGGACCGGCTATGGCATCGTCGAGGCCGACCTGGGTCCCGATACCGTGGTGAGTGCGGGCTATGGCCACCAGGACCATCGCAGCCGCGGCGCCATGTGGGGGGCGCTGCCGATCTATTACACCGACGGCACGCGCATCGACTTGCCGCGTTCGGCCAACACCGGGCCCGACTGGGCCGGATGGCATGTGATCGACCGGCAGATTTTCGGTGACCTTACGCACCACTTCAACACCGACTGGGTGGCACGCGTGACCGTCAACCGCCGCGCGGTGAGCGAAGATGACGCGTTGTTCTATGTCTACAACAATCCCAGCCGCGCCTTCGCCAACGGCATCGACCCCTCGCTGAATGCCAACGGCGGCAACGTGCGCGCCTATCCCGGCGCGTTCAGGGCCGAAACGCGCAGCCTGACGGTGGATGCCTATGTCGCGGGCAAGATCGCCGCTTTCGGGCGGGACCACGACGTGATGCTGGGCGTGAACCGCAGCGCGCAAAACTACATCCAGCTGTCCAGCTACGATAGCAGCGCCATCGGCGCCGTCCCGCTATCGCTTACCCAGATTTTCGACGGCAGCTTCCCGCGCCCCAATTTCCCGACGACCTTCGACACCAGCTTTGCCGCAAGCAGCAACACCACGACGAAGCGCGAGACGGCCTATGGCCTTGTCCGGCTCAACCTTGCAGACCCGCTGAAAGTCATGATCGGCGCGAACGTCACGCACGCCACGAGCAAAGGTTTCTCGTACGGCGCCAACATGAACTACGACACGACACGGGTGCTGCCCTTCGTCGGCGCGACGTACGATCTGGGGTCGAACGTCAGCGCCTATGCCAGCTACGCGACCATCTTCAACCCGCAGACCCAGACGACGACCGAACGGACGCTGATCGAACCGGTGACCGGTGACAATCTCGAGGCGGGGCTGAAGGCCGAGTGGTTCGAAGGGCGGATGAACGCCAGCGTCGCCGTCTTCCAGGCCCGGCAAAAGCATCTCGCCGATTCCGCCGGGTTCGATGCGACCATCGGCCAGACGGTCTACACCCCCATCGACGCCACGTCGCAGGGCATCGAGATGGAGTTCGGCGGGCAGGTCGCGCCGGGCCTGCAGGCGACGGGCGGCTACACCGCCATGCGCATTCGCGATAATGACGACCGACCGGTGCGCACCTTCGTGCCGCGCCACACCGTCCGCCTGAACCTGACCTATTCGCCGCCGACGCTCGCCGCACTGAAACTGGGCGCGGCGGTCCAGTATCAAAGCAAGATCTATCTGGAGCCCAAGGGTATTCTCACCACCGCGGGCACGCAGGTGCGGATCGATCAACCGGGCTATGCGCTGGTCGACCTGCTGGCGGCGTACAAGCTGACGCCCAACCTCTCGGTCAGCGCCAACCTGCGCAACGTCACCAACGTCAAATACCTGACCGCGCTGAATTACGACCAGGGCTATTATGGCGCGCCGCGCACGGTCCTCGGCACGATCAGCCTGAAGTATTGAGGCAGGCCGATGTCGGGCACGGCTCATAAGTGGATGCGCATCGCTTTCGCCGGCCCCGGCGCGGTGATCGTGGCCGTGGTGGTGATGGCGGGGATGAGCCTGTGGCTGCCCCGCGGTGCGGCCGGCATCGACAATCTGGTCTTGCCGCTGGTCCTCGTGCCGCTGATCTGGGCCGGGCTGTTCTTCCATGCCTGCCTCGACGCGAAACTGTGGCGGGTCGCCGTGGTCGCAACCGGACTGCTTCTCGTCCACGGCGGCCTCGTCGCACAGCGGTTTCTCGAGCGAAAACCGGTCGTGGCGGAGGCGCGCCCATGATCCATCTGGCCAAGAACCAGACCAAGCTGATGATCGCGGTGCACGGCTGGTCGGGCATCCTGCTCGGCTTGCTGCTCTATGCCGTGGTCATCACCGGCATGGCCGCCGTCTTCGCCGACGAAATCGGCGCGTGGTCGGCCGGCCACGTCGAGACGCGCTCCGCCTTCGAGCGGCCTTTCGGCACCGCGCTGCGGGCGCTGGGCGAGCGAACCTCGCCCAAATATCATGACGGTGTCGACCTGTTCGAGGTGGGCGATCACGACCTCGGCGTCTTTTTTCACCGGCACGAGACCGATGCTGGCGGCACGCTCATCAGTCGCGGCATGTTCTACGAACTGGGCAAGGACGGCCGCGTGATCCACACGCAGGCCGGAACCAACGAGGACGTCTATGGCGCGCGCAACGACAATGCGCTGAGCAGCTTCCTCGTCGACACGCATGTCCGTCTGCACGTGCCCAACCCCTGGGGGCTGCTGCTCACCGGGATCCTCGGCCTCGGCATGCTGGTTGCGGCGATCTCGGGGCTGCTGATCCATCGCCACCTGTTCAAGGATATCTTCACCCTGCGGCGCAAGGCGAAGCCGGTCCTGCTCAACCGCGACCGCCACAGCGTCGCCGGCACGTGGAGCCTGCCCTTCGCTTTCATCCTCGCCTTCACCGGCAGCTTCTTCTCCTTTTATGGCACCGTCGGCATGCCCATCGTCGCCATGGCGGCATTCGGCGGCGACATGCAGGCCATGACCGAGGAGGTGTTCGGCAATCCCGGCAAGCCCGACCCGCGCCCCACCGCCATCGGCAACATCGACCGGATCACTTCCGACGCGATCCGGCGCGCCGGTACGCCTCCGACCTTCGTGACGATCGAGCATTTCGGCCGCGTCGATGCCAAGGTGACCACGTACCATGCCCCACCCGGCGGCGACATCGCGCCGGTCAGCCTGCTCTACAATGGCGCGACCGCACGCTTCGAGCAGACCAAGCCGCTGATCGGCAAGGCCCCGTCCGCCGGTGGAACGCTGGTCGCGATCATGTCGCCGCTGCATTTCGGCAATTTTGCGGGCCTCCTGTCGAAGGCCATCTGGTTCGGCCTCGGGTTCGCCATGTGCTACGTCACCTTCACGGGCCTGCGCCTCTGGCTGGTACGGCGCGAGGAGGCCATGCGGTCGCTGGACTGGCTGGACCGCACGGTCACGGTGGTGGGACTGGGCCTGCCCTTCGCGCTGGTCTGCGCCGCCGCCGCCTTCCTGATCGCCATGCCGCTGGGGACGGCCGTCACCTGTACGACGGGCGGCTTCCTGATCGCGTCGGCAGCGGTCATCGTGGCCGGCGTGGTCTGGCCGACCGCCGCGGGCCTCGGCCATGCCGTCCAGCGGGCAACGGGCATTGCGATGCTGCTGCTCCCGCCGCTGCGCCTGCTGACCGGCGGGCCTGGCTGGGCGGCTGCAATCATGGCCGAGCAACCGATCATCGTCGCGCTCGACATTGCCCTGCTCGTGGCGGGCGGCGCGATGATCTGGCGCGGGCGGCGCCTGCAGGCCCCCCGATGAGTCTACTCATCATCGCCACCGTTGCTCTATCCGGCGGGCTCCTGCTGCTGCTGGCGCTGGGCGATCCCAAGCGACGCAGGACAGCCGCCGTGAAGAGCGGCGCGCAGGGCACCGCCGTGCGGCGCCTTCTGGTCGGGGCAAGCCTGTTGCCCGGCGCTGCCTGGATCGCCAGCGGGGATGCCGCGGCCTTCCTCATCTGGTTCGGCGGCTGCGCCATGGCCGGCTGGCTGGTGACGCTGGTGCTGGCCCGGGGTTGGCTCGACGCGCGCCAGGGCGCAAAAGACGCGTCATAGCCAGGCAGAGCGGTCGAGAAGTAGCGCTGAGCCGATCCAAAAAGCGTCAGTCATCGGCGGGTTGTCCGACCGTGATGACCGTGTCGCTGAGACCGTCGATCGATACGACGATGGTGTCGCCGGGCACCACTGCGCCCACGCCTGCCGGGGTCCCGGTATAGATCAGGTCGCCCGCCTCGAGCTTGAAAGCGCGCGACAGGTAGGCGATCAATGCCGGGATCGGGTGGATCAGGTCGGCCAAGTCGGCTTGCTGCCGCACCTCGCCGTTCAATGTCAGGCTGATGGCGCCGGTGGTCATCTCGCCGGTTTCGGACAGCGGGTGGATCAGGCCCAGTGGCGAGGACTGTTCCACGTTCTTGCCTGCGTCCCAGGGGCGGCCCTTGCCACGCGCTTCCAGCTGCAGGTCGCGGCGGGTCATGTCGAGCCCGGTGGCGTAGCCATAGACATGGCCCAGGGCGTCCGCCGCCGCGATGTTGCGCCCGCCCTTGCCGATCGCGACGACCAGCTCGGCTTCGTAATGGAAGTTGGCGGTCATCGACGGGTAGGCCATGACTGACCCGCTCGGGATCACGGTCTCGGCCCACTTGGTGAAGTAGAAGGGGGCCTCGCGATCGACCTCGACGCCCATTTCCTTGGCGTGATCGGCATAGTTGCGGCCGATGCAAAAGATGTGGCGCACGGGGAAATCGTGGCCATCGCTGGTCTTCGCCAGGACGGGAGCGGGGGTTTCGAACAACTGGGTCACAGGTTTACCTCACGAAAGAGATCGAGCTTCATCTGGGTGGCCTTGTCGGAATAGGCGAACAGGAGCAGTTCCGTCGACGCCTGGATTTGGTGGCGCACCCAATCCACCGGTATCCACCGCGGTATGGCTGCGGAGAGTTCGCTCGGCGGGCCAGCGTGCCAAAATGCCCGCAAGGCGTCGCGAGTGCCTCTTCGTGCTCATTGCGCAGCGTGAGTTCCAGCGTGTAGGGTTCCCACGGCAGCGGGCAATCCGCGCCTTCAGCGGGGTGAGGAAACGATCGATCGATGGCGCCGGCGATCTCTTTGGCTTTGGCGTTTGACAGTCCGCAGCTTGCCAGGGCGCGCGAGCTCTATCGACGCGTGATAAACGAGCATAGCGAAGTGGTCTCCACCTCGGCCATGATCGCCGACAGGCTGGAACAGCAGGTCTGCAACGCCGGCTTCGCGACACCGCCCATCACCGAGGGCATGATCTCCGAACAGTTTGGCGTGGGGCGGCGCATCGTGCGCCAGACCAGCCGCATCCTGCGCCAGCGCGGCGTGCTGACGCCCCGGCGAGGTGGCAATGGCCTGGGAGGATTGTGCGCGTTACCGCCAGACCTGCCGGATGCCGTAAGCGCCATCCGCGGTGAACTTGCCGTGGAGGCGCGCGCCGACAGGGATCTGCTAGGCGAAGCGGGGCAATGGCTCCTGCCCGCTTTGCACGATCGCCATGACCCGCTGGCCGAATTCATCCGGTCGATCCTTGCCCGGCCGGACGCCCTGCCGAACGGACAGGACAAGACGGCGGGGCGGGAGAGTCTGGCCGATTGGCTTGCAGGCCGACTGCTCGAGGAACTCGCGTTGTCGCAAGGGCGTGGCGCCCTTGGCCCTCTGGCACAAATCGCCAGCGACTACGGCGTCAGCATCGAGGTCGCGGTGGAAGCCGCGCGGGTTTTGGTCGACGCACAGAAGGTCGAGGTCAAGCGCGGCAGGGGTGGGGGGCTTTTCGCATGCGACACCGGGCCGGGTCGGGGGCTGCACCTCGCCAATGCCTATCTGGCCGCAAGCAACGTCTCCACCGAGGATTGCCGCGAGGTACTCGACCGGATCAACACCGCGATGATCGAAATCGCGCGTCAAAGACGCACGGCCGATGGTCTCGACCGCATCCGGCACTCATTCAGCCTGATGCAGCATGCAGCCAATGGGACCGATCTTGGCCGCGCCTGGTATGGCTTCATCCGCGATATTGCGGATCTGGCATCGAATCCCGTGCTGCACTTCCTCGCCCGATCGATGGCATCATCGATCCTCATGCGTCGCACGCGCAGCGCCGAACTGCCCGATTCCGCAGCGCGCGAATTGCTCGCGGCCAGCTCGCAAATTCTCGCGCACCTCGACGATGCGCGGCAGGCTCCGGTCGTCGCGGCGCAGTCGCGCTGCCAGAAGGCGCTGGAGAATTACTGGTAAGGCCGGCGAAGAAGGAAACCTCGATCACGGCACCGCGTAAAAGCGCAGCACGACCTGGCGCAGGTTGCCTTGCGCATCGACCACCGGATCGATCGTCGACACGAAGACCGACTTGTTGAGCCAGTCGTGCTTGCCGATCGGGGCGGTAAAGACCGGTATGGCCCGCGCATAGGCACCGCGCCCCGAACCCGGCGGACAGGCCAAACCGACATTGCGGACATGGATCAGGGCCTTGTCCTCGGCGCGGATGAAGTAGTCGGCGACGATGTCGGTGCACCCGTCGGCGCGGATAAGCTGCCAGTCCGCGCCGCCGGGCAGGACCTTGCCCTGCAGCATGGGCCCGCTGATCGTGCCGCCGACAATGCCGATCCGGTTGCCATTGCCGCGTGGCCCCGGTCCCGTCGGCTCGGGGGTTTCGAGATCGACGCGTTCCTCGAACACGAACTGCAGCGCGGGAGGCTGTATGTCGGCGGCGGCCGCCGGGGCTGCACCGGTCATGATTGCGGCGAGCAAGGTCGCCACGAGCATATGGGATAGCCGGGTCATGTCAGGCTCCGATCGGTTGCGTGGCGACGAGCACCCAGGTCACGAACAGGCCCGACAAGACAGCCCCCGGTACCACCGAGCCCAGCATGCGCTGTGAAACCGTACCGAAGATCCCGACAAAGGCCAGGAATACCGCGAAGCCGATCGCGGAAATAACCCGCAGACCTTCGCCCGGCAGCAACAAGTGACCGGTCAGCGCCAGGACGCCATATTGTGCGGCAAGGAACAGGACGAAGCCTCCGGCCATAGCCGCCACGGCGCGGATCACGGCAACTGTCATGCTGCCCCTGGCCAACGGCGAGACGGTGTCGACAAGGCGCAACGAGGCCAGGCAGTTGATGGTGAAGAAGGGGGCGTAAAGCACAAAGTCCCGCGTCCGTTCGAGCGTCAGCGGTCGTATGGTGATGAACCACCACGACGGATTGACGTGCAGCCACCGATCTGCGGCCAGAACCAGCACATAGGCGGGCAGTAGGGCAAGCAACCCAAACGGGACAGCGCGCGGCACCATTGCCAGGTCTAGTCCCACGCCCTTGCGTCGCAGCGCCAGCATGCCGAGCACCGCGCTGACGAGCGCCCAGCCGGCAAACTGATTGGTGAAGGTCTGCCGGAACAGCGCGTTCTGGCCGAGCACCAGCTCGGTCAGCATGCAGGCTGGTATGAACAGCACGGCGGGTACGATGGCAATTGCAGCCAGCTGCACCGCTTCCGAAGGCACAGGAACAGGTTCGCCTGCCGGCGCCGGTTCATACATCCGGCGGCCCATCAGCGTCATCGCCGCCGCGATCAGCAACGGAATGGCCAGCAACGCCATCAGGTCGCCCGCTTCGCGCCATGGCCAGATCTGATCCCGTGCCGTCAGTGTACCGCCGCCCTTCAAGGTCCGGCCGAACCATTCGATCGCGGGCGTGATGCCGGCGGCGGATTCATGCAGCCAGGCATGCGTCGTATTGGGCGTCAGCAGCATGCGCGCAGAGCCGTCGCCGATGCTTCCATAGAGACGGCCCGGGACCACCGGTGCAGCACTGCCGAACAGGTCACGCAGCTTTGGCACCGAGCCTGTTGCCAGCGGCGCTTCTGCGCCCCACATGAAAGCACCGAATTCGTCGCGCGTGCCATAGACGACGAGGAGGTTGCGCGGGAAGGTGCGGCTACCCTCGGGCGCAAAAGGCGCACCGACGCTCGACCCCTCGAGGATGAGCGAGCGATAGCCATCGGGATGGGCTTTCGCGGCACTCAGCACCGCCCAGCCGCCCATGCTGTGCCCCTCGAGGCCGATATTGTTCCGGTCCACGAACGGCAGACCGCGCAGGTAGACCAGTGCATCCGGTCCCCCGAAGCCGTCGGCGAAGGTCACCGGGGCGCTGCCGCCATGCCCGCGCTGGTCGGGAGCCAGCACGACGTAGCCACGACGCGCATATTCGGTTGCGAAATTGCCCTGCATTTCCGCACTGTTGAGATAGCCGTGAAAGGCGAGGATCGCCGGTGCCGGACGGTCGGGCGTCACGCCCGGTGGCCGGTACAGCAATGCCCGCATGGTCGCACCGCTGCGGCCCGTGAAATGGACTTCCGAGACGGCCACCCTGCCGGCGGACTGCACTCGCGATGCCAGCATCAGGCCGACGATGGCGACAAGGATCGCGGCAAGGGCGACGAGCGCCCCCACCTTCGATCCGCCCGTGATTGCCCCGCGCATGATCAGAACTTCGCCTGGAAGTCGACGCCGTAGCGACGGGGATAGGGCACCGTGCCAAAGCGCAGCTTCGTATTGGTCTCGATGCCGACACCGGCCAATGTCGTGTTGTCGCTCAGGTTCTTGCCCCAGATACCCAGCTCGTACTTGCCGTCGTTGAACGACACCCCGATGCGGGCGTTGTATTCCTCGAAGCCCGGCGTCGCACCGAGGCTGAAGGGAAAGACCTTGTCGTTATAAGCGGTGAAGAACTGGGAGCTCTTGTGGACCATGTCGCCGTGCAGGGTCAGTTCGGTCGAAGCGTTCAGCGGGATGGTGTAGTCCGCCGCTCCGCTGAACGAGAACTTGGGCGCTTCGATCATGCGGTTGCCGGCAAGATCGATGTCGTTGAGCACGAGCCTGGTATACTTGGCATCGAGGAAGCCGAGGCCCGCCGAAAGCCGTAGGCGGGACAGGAGATTGGCGCTGATCTCGGCCTCGATGCCGTTGATCCGCGACCGGCCCGCGTTCACCAGGGCCTGGTTGATCACCGAGATCGAGTTGACGAACTGCTGATCCTTGAACTGATAGTGGAAGGCCGAAAGATTCAGCGTGACCCGGCGGTCGAACAGGCGGCTTTTCACGCCCAGCTCGTAGGCATCGAGGTATTCGGGCTTCGCCGTGGTGAGATCACCCGGGAACACCAGCGCGCCGCCGTTGAAGCCGCCGCTGCGATACCCGCGGGCATATTGTGCGAACGCCATGAAATTCGACGAAGGCTTGTAGCGCAGGCCGAAGCGCCCGCTCGGTTGCGTCTCGGTGTAGTCGAGGTTGGTGTTCGGAATGCCGAGGCCGGGGATGTTCACGACCGAGCGGAAGTTTCGCATGTTCGCCTTGTCGTGAGTCAGGCGGATACCGCCATAGAGGCTGAACGACGGCGAGAAGTCGAAGGTACCGTCCATGTATCCCGCATAGGACGTGCGGGTCTGGCGATAGGTCTGGCGGCCGTCGAACGCACCGGCGAACTGCGAGACGTGGAACAGGTTGTCCAGCGTGTCGCGGAAGTAGAACACGCCGGCGATCATGTTGAACGGGCCGGCCAGCTTCGTGGTCAGCCGCAGGTCCTGCATGTATTCGTTGGTGTGCGCCTCGAAATCCAGGGCCAGCAGGTTCGCAGCGCTACCGTCGCCATCGACTTCGTTGAGGAAGTAGCCGCGCTGATAGGACGAGATCGACGTCAGCGCGATTTTGCCCAGATCCTTGTTCAGCGTCAGGCTGACGGCGTCACCACGGACGCGGATGCGTCCGTCGCGGTTGTAGTAGCCTTCACGGGCGCCAAGCTGCCGGCCGGTTACCGGATCCCGGCGCGGATCGGAGCCGAAGGCATCGACGTTGCCGGGCAGATAGCCGGTGACGTTGGTACCGACCGCTTCGGGTGCGCTGCGCGTGAAGCTATAGCGCAAGGTGGCGTCGAAGCCGTTGTCGTCCTTGTATTTCAGCGCGGCGCGGATCGCGACCTTGTTGAAGTTCGACTTGTCGCGCCCGCCCGGGAGCAGGTTCTTGACGAAACCGTCGCTGTTGCTGGTGTTGAACGAGACGCGCATCGCCAGGCGATCGTCGACCAGCTGCGTGTTGGCCGCACCTTGCAGGCCGACATAGCTGTAGTTGCCCAGTTCGCCCGAAAGGTATCCCGAGGTATCGAACTGCGGCGCCCGGGTAACGTAGCTGACCGCGCCGCCCACCGTTTCCTTGCCGAACAGCGTGCCCTGCGGCCCGCGCAGCACTTCGACGCGCTCCATGTCGAACAGCTGCGCTCCGCCGAGGAACGACGAGCGCACGAAAACTTCGTCGTAGAAGATGCCGGTTGGCGAGGAAGCATTGAGATCGAACGCCGATTGCGCGATCCCGCGCACCGAGAACTTGGGCTGGTCCTCGTTGCCCAGCACGCTGACCGAAAGGTTCGGGGTCTGGCGGGCGAGCTCCGTGCCACTGCGCATCTGCAGCGCGCCCAATGAAGAGCCCGACACGGCGGTGATCGCGATCGGCACGTCCTGCGCGCTCTGTGCGCGCTTTTGCGCCGTCACGATGATCTCGTTGGGGTCGCGTACCGTCGCGTCGGCTGCGGACTGATCCTGAGCTGATGCGGATGTGGCGGCAAGCGCGGCGGCAAGGCTGGCCGAGGCGAGCATGGCAAGGCGACTGGTGCGCAAGGTTAAATCCTCCCGGAAACGGCCTCGTCCAGTTCGTCTGGCGATGGCCCGATTTGTCCCCGAGGTTTTCGCTGTGTTTCAGACCCGAAAATAGCGGCCTATTTGATTTTGATGAAAAGGGCCCCGTCCAGTTTCCTTATGCCCGCATGGCGGCTGATCCTGGCGATCACGATCTTCGCCGCGATCCTCTTCTACATCGTCCAGATCCAGACCGCGCCCGCCCTTGCAGGGCTTGGGCTACGCAACCCGGCAGAGTTAGGCTTCTCACCTCGCTGGCCAGCCTTGGCGTACCGAACGGCACGCTCGTCTATTCGCGCTGCTCGCGGCTCCCGGCGGCCTGATTGCTCGCGGTGGAATTGCTGCTGATGGGGCGGGGGTTCTTCATGATTTGGCATGCATCGGCCAGCACGCCGTTCCTGGTGGGCTGCGCCATCGACCAATTGGGCGCCGGCATGATTCTACCGACCCTTGCTGGTCTGGCCGATTGCAGGGTCTACGCAAAACGCTGCTTGCCAGCGATTTGATCGGCGATTAAATGATAATCCGAAACTAGTTCCGCATGCGCCGATGGCGTGTGCGGGATGCGGTGCGGTGTGGTCCGGTCGGTCCGGGCTGGTGCAGGATCACGAGAAACAGGGAGTCGGGCATGGCCGGGCAATTCAAATACGGGGTATCGCTCTACAGCTATACCGAGGACTTCGGCAGCATCATGACCCTCGAAGACGGGTTCGACCATGCGGCCGACACCGGCGCCACCGGGATCGAGATCCTCGGCGAGACGCATGTCGAGTGCTATCCCGAGCCGACGTCGCAGTGGCTCGACCGGTGGTTCGGCCTGCTCGACCAGCACAAGCTCGAGCCGACCAACATGTGCTCGTGGGTCGATACCAAGCTGCGCCTCGGGCAGCAGCTGACCGTCGAGGAAGGCGCCGCCGAGCTCGAGCGTGACCTGCGCCTTGCGCATCGGCTCGGCTTCAAGTTCCTGCGCCCCAAGTTCGGCGTGATCGATGCCCAGTTGACGCCTGACCCGATCTGGTCGGGCGCGGTCGAGCGGGTGCTCGATCTTGCCAACACCTTCGACATCGTGATCTGCCCCGAGATCCACTCGCCCACGCCGATCCGCCATCCCGCGGTCGAGGGCTACATCGACTTCATCGAGCGCACGGGCACGCCCAACTTCCGCCTGCTGATCGACACCGGCATCTTCCAGAACCGCCCGCTCAAGGGCTGGCAGCACGAAGTGCCCGAAGGCGACAGCGACCATGCCAAGCTGATCAACGGCATTGCTGTCGACCCCGAGGAATTCCTCGACATCGCCAAGTACGTGGCCTTCATCCAGGCCAAGTTCCATTATATCAACGACGACCTGCAGTGCGAGAACATCCCCTGGGACAAGATCATCCCGGTGCTCAAACGTGCCGGCTTCGACGGTTATCTCTCGTCGGAATACGAAGGCGCGCGCGAGCCGTGGGTGGCGATCGACCAGGTCCGCCGCCAGCACGTCATGATGCGCCGGCTCGAGGCGGAATACGACGCCGCGCACGCGGACACCGCTGGCGCCTGAACCGCGCGACACCGAACCAGCCCTTTCTTCAGGAACACGCCATGTACGAATATCAACTGATCCAGGCCACCGGCTTTCGCAACTATGGTCCGGTCGAGGCGCGCGAGGGGGTCGAGGTGCGCCTGCGCCTGCCCAATTATCGCGGCATGCGCCTGTCGCTGCTCGACGGCGTCGACGTGACGATCGACGGGGAATTCTTCAGCTACGAGATCAACAAGCTGCGCCTGCATGGCGAGGTCTATGATCTGGAGGCGATGCGCGATGCCACGACCGTGCGCTGGGCGGTAGGTGACTTCGGCAGCGTGCTGGTGCCAAAGGCCGGGGGCCTCGCGCCGGGTATCCACCACGTCAAGGTCGCGGCGCGCACGCGCTCACCCTATTTCCCGCCGCACCTGCAGCCGCTGCCGGTCAATGGCGAGCGCCTGGCGACGATCGTCCTGCCCTGAGGCGCCACGCGACCTCGGAAACACGAGGGCCCCCGTCGCACATCCGCGGCGGGGGCCTTCGCTTGTTCGGGCCAGGTCGTCAGAGCGGGCGGATCTTCACGTTGCGGTAGAGGATCTCGGCGGCCTCGATCTGCAGCAGGATGCGTCCGCGGGTCAGCGGGATGTAGCGCGTGCGGTCTGCCGGGTCCTGCTGCTGCAAGCCGTAGAGCGCAGTGACGAGGCGCCCGTTGACGATTTGCGCGGCCTTGTCACCCTGGGCGATCAGTTCGACCGTGTTCCATCCCTCGAGCGTGTCGAAGCTGCCGTCCGCGCGGATCCACTGGCGCAGCGACCCGCCGGCATCGACTTGCGGCGCGTACCGCGTGTTGCCGGGGAAGTCCTCGGGCCAGGCGGGCAGGCCGCCCTGCGAAATCGCCTGGATCGCGCGATGGTTGATCGGCAGAGCATCGCCGGTGTTGCGCTCCATGATCTGGTATTCGATGCAATCGGGCCAGAGGCGCTCCTTGCCCGGCGGGGTGTGATAGAGAATGCCGCTGTCGCGCTTCCAGATCGTGCGTGGTTCGTAGCGGCGGGTGCCCCACTTGTATTCGAGGCTGAGATGATAGTTCTCGTACTCGCGATCGGTGGCGAGGTAGCCCATGCCGGCCTTGGCCGGGCCGCGATAGCGCGGGCCGAGCAGGTGCAGCATGCCGTCATGGATGTCGACCACGCCGTCGCGGTCCTGCGTGCCGACGCCGTCCTGGAAGAACGTCCAGCCGGAGGTGTCGCGACCGTTGAACAGCGGGCGCCAGCCCTCGGCGTCGGGCGCAGACGTGGCGGCTCCGGCGGGCTTGCCCGCAGCCGCCGCCGACGCAGCATGGGGCAGGGCCGCAGCGGCGACCCCGGTGGCGGCCAGGCGCGTCAGCGCGCCGCGTCGGGTGGTGTTCATGCATGTCTCCCTGGGTCGCCACGTCGAACAAGCGGCGCGGCTCGGATTATCATTTAATCAACGATCAAATTTATCACAAGCAGCGATTGTCGAGGTGGCCGCCCGCTGCGGCGGCGACGTTTTGACATCGCCGGGCGGCCGGTACACAAGGGTCGCCGATAGACATGGGGGCGGCCCTCGGGCCGGGGTGACGGGGGTTCAGAGCCGCGGCGGGATGGCAGTGCCACGACGCTCGATCCTATCCCCGGTCTGCGGGTCCATCAGGCAGGAACGAATGAGCGAGAAGAGGCCGTACAACCGGGACAAACTGCGGCACGCACTGCTCGATGCCGGGCGGGCCTATCTCAAGCAGCACGGCCACGCCGGTCTCTCCATCCGAACCCTGGCGCAGGAAGTCGGGGTCTCTCCGGGCGCGCCCTACTATCATTTTCCCGACCGGCGTTCGCTGCTGCTGGCGCTCGCCACCGAAGGGTTCAACGAAATGCTCGCCGGAACCGAGCAGGTGCTCGCCGGCAAGGCCGATCCCGCCGACAAGCTGCGCCGGATGGGCCTGCTGTTCATCCGCTTCGCCGAGGACAATCCGCACCTGCTCGACCTGATGTACGAGAGCGAATTGACCACCCCAACGCTCGATCCCACGCTGCTGGCCTTCCAGCGGGCAGGGCACGATGCGCTGCGCAAGCAAGTGATCGGCGCAAGGCCCGGGCTCGACGAAGCGGATGCCGACGTGCGCGTCGTCGCGTTCTGGTCGGCGATCTACGGCTTTGCGACGATGCGCAAGAAGGGCGTCCTGCGCCCCACGCACGACGGCGTCCTCCCCACCATGGACATCGCCGAGACGATCGTCGCCATCACCCTGCGCGCCGTCCTCGCCGAAGATTGACCTGCCCGCTGCATCAATTTATGCAGTGATCAAATTTAGGCGGGAGACAGAGATGCCATTCGCGCGGCGTGAAATCCTGACAGCAGTCGCGGCGGCTCTGCCCGGTCTGGCTATGCATTGTGGTCCAGCCAGCGCTGCCATCAAGCCTCCCGTGCGGCGACAGAACCCTTGGCAACTGTTGTTCAATGGCGTCGACCTCGATGGTTGGAGCTTCTACCAGGATGGCGTTGGCGACACCGACCGCTTCAACGCCGTGGCCATCGAAGACGGGGTGCTGCGGCTGCTTGGGCCCGGCTACGCTGAACCGGACGGTGCCGGGTTCGGTCGACTGACCACCACTCGCCGATTTGCCGATTACCATTTGCGCCTGGACTACCGCTTCGGTGACCGCCGGTTTGCACCGCGCAGCCTGGCCAAGCGCAATTCGGGCATTCTCTACCACATGGCACCGATCGAGGGGGTGCTCTATCCCGACTGCATCGAGTTCCAGATGGAAGAGACAGACGTCGGAGACGCGATCCTCGTCAATGTCCAGGGTATCCAGGGGCCGGATCTGGGCGGGACGCCCGTCTGGCCGACCCTGCCGCCGTTCCTGCCACGTACTTATGCCGAACCGCTCGTCTTCGGCGGGTTAGCCAGGCAATGGTACCGCAAGAACGGAAACTTCGAGCGTCTGGGCGAGTGGAACACGCTCGACATCATCGCCTTCGGCGACACCGCCGCTCACATCGTCAACGGGCGCGTCGTCACCACGCTGTTCGGGCTCATCGAAAAGCCGGCGCCGGGCAAGCAGCCCGTGCCGCTGACCGGCGGACGCATCGCACTCGAAATGGAGGGGGCTGAAGTTCTCTATCGCAACGTGATGATCCGCCAGCTCGACGCAGCCGACATCGCGCAAATCCTCAAGGGCTGACGCGCCGCACCGCGCTGCGGCCCTGGCGTCACGCCCAGTCGCGGCGACGGCTGGTCTGGCCGATGCCGGGGTTGAGGCGGTTGCCGGGGTCCAGCGCGCGGTAGTGCGCCTGGAGCGCGGGCTTGGCCGGATAGAGGTGGCCGACGTTATGCTCGGCCGGATATTCGGCACCGCGGCGGTCGAGCAGGTCCCACATGCGGTGCTCGAGTGCGAGCGGGTCGACGCCCTGTTTCAGGATGTAGTCCTGGTGGAACACGTGGCAGAAGAAATGCCCGTAGTAGAGCCTCGCCTCGATTGCCTCTGCGATCTCGGGCGGGAGAACTTCGAGCCAGCCCTCGTCGTTGCGGCGTAGTGCGATGTCGAGCGCGATGATTTCGCCCACCCGGTCGGCGTGCATGGCGCGATAGCGGATCGCCGCGCCGGCCACGGCGAAGCGGTGCAGGAACGCTTTCTTCGTCTCGAGCGGGGTGCACTCGAACATGGCGCCGCTCGCGCTGGGGAATGTCCGCGCCAGCAAAGCACGCGCTTCCTCGACACCCTCGCGCGGCATCTTGAGGATGAGGTGATGCTCGTAGCGGTCGCGCCACTCGCGCATGCGTGGCGGCAGGTGCTGAGGCAAGAGGCGGCTTGCGGCCTGCATGATCCGGTCCGACAGGTTTGCAGGCAGGATGCGCAGCCGCCGCGCGAGGGCATCGACCCGGTTCTTCAGCGCGAAGAGGCGCGGCAGCCGGTCGGTGCCGAAGCGCTCGATCGCCACGAACACGTCCTTGCCATAGACCGCGGCGATGTTGAAGGCATCGCGGTGGATGTATTCGCCCGAGATCGGCAGCTCGCTGAATTGCGACAGGATCGTACGGCGCAGGCGGGTCAGCTCAGCCGTGTCGTTGGTGCCGATGTAGAAGGTGGCGGTCCCGTCATCGCGCGGGAAGGTGTCGAGCCGGACCGCGAAGACCATGACCTTGCCGGCGCTACCCGACGCTTCGAAAAGGCGCTCGGGGTCGGCATTATACCGCGCGGGCGAGGGGGCGGCGATGTCGCGCACGCGCGCGGCATAGTCGTGGCATGAGGCGGCGCGGCGTGGCGCACCGGCCGGGTCGGCGGCGGGCAGGTTGCCGCTTTCGATGCGGGTCAGGATGTCCTCGGGCGTGGTGCCGAGGTCGAGGCCGAGATGATTGACGAGTTCGACCGCGCCATCGGCGTTGACCCGGGCGAACAGCGCCATCTCGGTATAGGCCGGCCCGCGCCGGATCAGCGCGCCGCCCGAATTGTTGCAGACCCCGCCGATCACCGAGGCGCCGATGCACGAGGAGCCGATCACCGAATGGGGCTCGCGGCCGAGCGGCGCCAGATCGCGTTCGAGATCGTATAGCGTGGCGCCGGCGAGGCACACCACCTCGGCACCGCCGGCAAGGGTGTGCACGCCCTTGAGCCGCAGGGTATTGATGATCACCACCGGCCGGTCATAGTCGCCGTCCGGGGTGGAGCCGCCGGTCAGGCCGGTATTGGCGGCCTGTGCGATCACGATCACGTCGGCGGCCATGCAGGCGCAGAATGCGCGGTACTGCTCGAGCGGCGTGCCGGGGCGCACCACCGCCAGTACCGGGCCGCCGCCATAGCGATAGCCCGTGGCATAGCCGCGCGTGGAATCGGCGTCGGTCAGGACGTGCCGCGCCCCGACGATCGTGCGCAGCTTGTCGAGCAGGGCGGGCGCTGGCGCATTCATGCGCTGTGACCCGTCACCGGTAAGGCCAGGGTGCGCGGGTGAAGACTCCGCCGTCGACCCACAGCGTCTGCCCGGTGACGTAGGCCGCCGCTTCGCTGGCGAAGAATAGCACCGGGCCGGCGATGTCCGCCGGTGTGCCGACGCGGCCGAGCGGCGTGATCGGGGACCATTCGCCCTCGTAGTCGGGGGACTCCTCGGCCGTGCGCTCGGTCGCGATCGCCCCGGGCGCGACGCAGTTTACGCGAATGCCATGGCCCCCCAGTTCGACGGCCGCGGACTTGGTGAACTGCTCGATCCCGCCCTTCGACGCGGTGTAGTCGACCAGGTTGGGGAAGGCGTGCTTGTTGCAGCCCGAACCGATGTTGACGATCGCGCCGCCAGCGCCGCGGTCGGCCATCGCCCGGCCGAAGACCTGGGTGTTGAGGAAGCATCCCTTGAGATTGGTGCGCAGCACCGCATCCCAGCGTTCTTCCGACAGCTCCAGCAGCGGCGCCCAGGTCTGGATGCCGGCATTGTTGACGAGCAGATCAGGCGCCGTGCCCGCCCAGTCGATCACCGCCGCGGCAAAGGCCTCGACCTCGCTCTTGACGCCGACGTCGCAGGCCAGGCCGATGACGTCGTGGCCTTGCGCCGCAAGGTGCGTGACGAGGGCCTGCGCCGGCTCTGCCGAGGCATGGTAGGAGAACGCCACGCGGTAGCCCGCTTCGGCCAGAGCGCCCACGAGGTGGCTTCCGATCCCCGTGCTGCCGCCGGTGACGACCGCGATGCGCTGGCTCACAGGCTCATCCCCCCGTCGATGACCACGTTGGTGCCCGACATGAAGCGCGCCTCGTCGGAGGCGAGCGTCACGGCGATGGCGGCGATTTCCTCGGGCTGGCCCAGCCGACCCATCGGCTGGCGGGCGATGAAGGCAGCGCGTGCGGCGGCGGCATCGCCCGTGGCCGCGAACCGGTCGAGCAGCGAGGGGGACTCGACGGTGCCGGGGCTGATCGCGTTGCAGCGGATGCCGCTGGCGATGAAGTCGCGCGCCACCGACATGGTCAGCCCGACCACAGCAGCCTTGCTGGTGGCATAGGCGAAGCGGTTGGGGGCGGCCATGACCGAGGAGACTACCGAGGCGATGTTGATGATCGCGCCGTCACCCCGCGCCAGCATCGCGGGCAGGAAGGCGCGGATCGTCAGCGCCATCGACCGCACGTTGAGCGTCATGCTGCGGTCGAGATCCTCGATCGACCCGTCGAGGATCGATCCGCTGGCGACATAGCCGACGCAGTTGACCAGGACCGATGCCGCGGGATGGGCTGCGGCGGCGGTTGCCACCGCGTCGGCATCGGTCACGTCGAGCGTGCAGGTCGTGATTCCCGATCCCTCGGCGAACGGTTCGGCAAAGCGCAGGTCGGCGGCAATGACGTGCGCGCCCTCACTTGCAAAGGCGATCGCCACCGCGCGCCCGATGCCCTGGGCACCGCCGGTGACGAAGCACGTCTTGCCGGCGAGGCGGCCGCCCGCAGCCGCGTTCACCGGGCGGCGTCCCAGGCGATCACGGTGTGGCGCTGCGAGCCCAGCTTCTCGATGCCCAGTTCGATCACGTCGCCCTCCTTGAGGAAGACGGGCGGCTTCATGCCCATGCCGACGCCCGGCGGCGTGCCCGTGGTGATAACGTCACCGGGCAGGAGCACCATGAACTGGCTGAGGTAGCTGACGATCGCGGCGCAGTTGAAGATCATCGTACGGGTGTTGCCGGTCTGCATGCGCTGGCCGTTGACGTCCAGCCACATGTCGAGCGCCTGCGGGTCGCCCACCTCGTCGGCGGTCACCAGCCAGGGGCCGATCGGGCCGAAGGTGTCGCAGCCCTTGCCCTTGTCCCACGAGCCACCCCGTTCCAGCTGGAACTCGCGCTCCGACAGGTCGTCGCACACGACATAGCCCGCGACATGCGCCAGCGCGTCCTCGGGCGAGACATAGGCCGTGCGTGAGCCGATGACGATGCCGAGCTCGACTTCCCAGTCCATCTTGGCCGAGTTGCGCGGGCGGCGCACGTCGTCGTCGGGGCCTTGAATGCACGAGACCGCCTTGGTGAAGACGATCGGCTCCGACGGGATGGGCATGTTCGCCTCGATCGCATGGTCGGAATAGTTGAGGCCAATGGCGATGAACTGGCGGGTTCCGGCGACGGGCGCGCCGAAACGGACGGGTTCGGCCACCGCGGGCAGCGACGCAGGGTGGATCGCACGCAGGCGCGCGAGGGCCTGTGGATCGAGCGCGGCGGCGTCGATGTCGGAGAGGTGAGCCGACAGGTCGCGCAGCGTGCCTTGAGCATCCACGAGCCCCGGCTTTTCCTGCCCCGCCTGACCAAACCGTACCAGTTTCATTGCATACTCCTGTCGCTTGTAGCGCTACCTATAAGGGCCGGCGCGCGGGGCGGGCAATCGTCCAAGGGCCATTGCCAGGCCTATGTGGCAAAGGGTTGGCAGCGCGCCCGGCGGCCAAAGGTAAACTCAGAATTTAATCAACGATCAAATGGATACCTATCGGACTATCGCCTGCCCGTAAAGACATTGGAGGAATGGCGTGCCGAGGTTGCGGCGCGGCAATTCGCCGTTGCCTCAAGTTTGATCAGTGATTAGGAGCGGGCGAGCGGCAAATCCGCCGCGCCACCGAAGGTGCAGGCAGCCGTTCGCCGGAAACACCGTGGAAAGTCGTCCCTCATGCTGTCTCTCGTCTTTGGTGATTTCCGGCTGGACCTGGCGCCCCGGACGGGCGGGGCGATCGTCGGGCTGACTTGGCAGGGGGAAGACCTGCTCCGGCGCGGCGATGCCGGCGATATCCTCGACGTCGGCCAGTTTCCCATGCTGCCGTTCTGCAACCGGATCGCGAACGGGGCCTTTCGCTTTGCCGGCGACACGATTGCGCTGCCCACCAACATGCCTGCCGACAGCTTCCCGCTGCCGCTGCACGGCTACGGCTGGGTCGGCGCATGGACCGTGTGGGAGCAGGGGAGCGACCACGTGACCCTGGACTATGACGGCAGCGGCGATGCCTGGCCGTGGGACTACGCCGCGCGGCAAACCTTCCGCATCGCGCCGGGTCGCGTGATGATGACGCTGGCGGTGACCAATCGTGCCGGCACGGCGATGCCCGCCGGCCTCGGGTTCCATCCCTATTTCCCCTGCAACGACCGCACGATCTATCATGGCCTGCACCGCGAGCGCTGGACCACTAACGCCCAGGGGCTGCCCGATCGCCATACGGTCTCGGGTGAGGCGATCGACTGGTGGCGCGCCCTGCCGGTCCAGACCCAGCCGGTCGACGATATCTTTGCCGGGCGCGCGGGCCCGCTGACGGTGGTCTGGCCCGATCGCTCGCTCGGCGTGCGGCTGTGCCCCGACGATACGCTCGGCTTCACCACAGTCTTTGCCCCCGCAGGCGCGGACTTCCTCTGTGTCGAGCCGGCCACGCTGATGACCGACGCCTTCAATCGGGGCGCAACCGCGCCGCTGGCGCCGGGCGCGACCCGCGAGGTCCACCTCACGCTCGAACCATTCCGCACCGCCGGTGCATGACGCCGCCCGCTTTGCGTGCTGCGGCCAAAAGAATACCCGGGAGACGAACTTGCAGGTAAAATTGATCGCGCTCTTGCTGGCGACCGGCTCGATCCTCGTTCACGGCGAGGGCTGGGCCCGCCCGGCACCTGCAGCCCGCTCGGCGCCGAACCGGCCCGCCGTGACCGCAGCTCCGGCGACCGATGCTGCGCGCGATTCGCTCGCCCGGCAATTCGCCGCGCCACCGGTCGAAGCGCGCCCCCGCGTCTGGTGGCATTGGATGAACGGCAATATCTCCAAGGACGGGATCGCCAAGGACCTCGCCTGGATGAAGGCGGTCGGCATCGGCGGCGCCCAGACCTTCGACATCAATCTGACCACCCCGCAGATCGTCGACCGGCGCCTGGTCTACATGAGCCCAGAGTGGAAGGACGCCTTCCGGTTTGCCGCTAGCGAGGCCGACCGGCTGGGGCTCGAACTGGCGATCGCCTCGTCGCCGGGCTGGAGCGAGACGGGCGGGCCCTGGGTGCCCGCGCAGGACGCGATCAAGAAGCTGGTCTGGAGCGAGACCGTCGTTGCCGGCGGCAAGCCGTTCACCGGGCGGCTGGCGATGCCACCGTCGATCACCGGTCCGTTCCAGGCGATCGGGCAGCAGCCGGATCTGTCGGACTTGCTGGCCGACCGGCCACTGCACCCGCGCACCGAGCAGCTGTATCGCGACACCGTCGTGCTGGCGGTGCCGCTCGGCGACCAGCCGGTGCTGCCGCCTCCTGCAGTCTCGGGCCCTAGGGGTGAAGCGGTCGCGCCGGGTGCCATCGACGGCAGCGGCAATGCGCCGGCCCTGCGCATCGCGCCGCCATCGCCCGCGGCGCCGAGCATGGTCACGCTCGACTACCGCCGCCCGGTCCCTTTCCGCGCCGCGACGGTCTTCCTGCCCGGCGCTGCGGTGCCACTGGTCGGCGGAATGTTCGGCGCATCGCTCGAGGCCAGTGATGATGGCAAGACGTGGGCTGCGGTGGCCGACGTGCCGCTGGCGACGGTGCCCACCACGGTCAGCTTCTCTGAGGTCACTGCACGTTACCTGCGGCTCGCAGTCCGCTTCGCCTTGCCCGGTGGCGGGGGCGGGGCAGCGCCCGCGACCGACAACGGCACCGCGATGCATGATCCGTTCGGCGCGATGATCGGCAAGATCCTGTCCTCGCCGGTCACCGTCGCGCAGTTCACGCCCACCTCGGCACCGCGGATCGACCGCTTCGAGGCCAAGGCCGGCTTTGCGCTGGTGCCCGATTACCTGGCCCTTGCGTCTCCGGATGAATCAGCCAAGGGTCCGGCGCCGGATGTCGTCGTTGACCTGACCGACAGGCTGCGCCCCGATGGGACGCTGGCCTGGACGCCACCGGCTGGCCGCTGGAAGATCCTGCGGATGGGATACTCGCTGGTCGGCACCACCAATCACCCGGCTACCGAGGAAGCGACCGGTCTCGAGGCCGACGTCTTCGACGGCGGCGCGGTGCGTCGCTATATGGATCACTATCTCGCGATGTATCGTGATGCCGCGGGGGCGAACATGGTGGGCGCGCATGGCGTGCGGGCGCTGGTGACGGACTCGATCGAAGTCGGCGCGGCAAACTGGACGCCGGCGATCCTCGACCAGTTTCGCCGCCTGCGTGGCTATGATCCGCTGCCCTGGCTGCCCACGCTGACCGGCGAGATCGTCGGCTCGCGCGCGGCCTCCGATGCCTTCCTGCTCGATTATCGTCGCACTCTGGCCGACCTCATGGCCAGCGAGCACTATGGCACGGTCGCCGATGCCAGCCACGCCGCCGGTCTCAAGGTCTATGGCGAGGCGCTGGAATCGCGCCGCCCGTCGCTGGGCGACGACATGGCGATGCGTGCCCATGCCGACTATCCGATGGCGGCGATCTGGGCCTATCCGCGCGATGCCAAGCCCGAGAATTCGGCGCTGGCGGACATCCGCGGCGCCGCGTCGATCGCGCATATCGAGGGGCGCACGGACGTGGCTGCGGAATCCTTCACCGCCGCGCTTAAGCCCTGGGGGTTCGGCCCCGCCGACCTCAAGCATATCGTCGACCTCGAATTCGTGCTGGGGGTCACGCGCCCGGTCATCCACACCTCGGTCCACGTTCCGCGCGACGATCGCCAGCCCGGGTTGAGCCTCGGCGGGATCGGCCAGTACTTCAACCGGAACGACAGCTGGGCGCCGCTCGCCCGTCCGTGGATGGATTACATCGCACGCAATTCGGTGCTGCTGCGGCAGGGCCGCAATGTTGCCGATCTCGCCTATTTCTATGGCGAGGAAGCCCCGCTGACGGGGCTCTATAGCGACCGCCAGGTTCCCGACGCGCCACGTGAGCACGCCTACGACTTCCTCGACGCAGCCTCGCTGTCGAACGCATTGGCCAACGAGGGCGATGCGTTGGTCACGCCGGGAGGCGCACGCTACCGCGCGATCTTCCTCGGCGGCTCGTCCGACCATATGTCGCTTGCCACGCTGCAGCGACTGGCCACGCTGGTCGAAGGCGGCGCCACGCTGATCGGCCGCCGCCCGACGCACCGGCTCGGACTCGTGGGCGATGCCACTGCCTTCGCCAGGCTGGCGGACAGGATGTGGGCTGGCGACCGCGAGACGAAGCTGGGCAAGGGGCGGGTGATCGCCTCGGGCGACACCGACGCGACGCTTGCGACGATCGGCGTCGCGCCATCGTTCCGGTTGAGTGGGGGCGGGGGCGGGGCCGATGTGCCCTTCGTCGAGCGCGCGTTCGACGGGGGACGTAGCTGGTTCCTGGTCAACCGCGGCAGCGCGCCCGTCACGGCCGAGGCCCATTTCCGCGTATCGGGTCTCAAGCCCGAGATCTGGCGTGCCGAAACCGGCGGGCGCGAAGCGGTCAGCTATCGTATCGTCGGTGGCGAAACGATCGTGCCGCTGACGCTGGCAAGCGGTGAGGCGCTGCATGTCGTCTTTGCCGGACCGGCCACCGCGTCCGCACAAACCATTGCCGCGCCGCGCCTGGCTCAGGCGGTGGCGCTCGATGGTCCATGGACGGTCCGCTTCCAGGCGGGACGTGGCGCGCCCGACAACGCGGTGCTGCCCACCCTCGCGCCGCTCGACAGCAATGCGGCGCCCGGCATCCGCTATTTTTCGGGCATCGCTACATACCAGAAGAACTTCACCGCCCCGCGCGGCTGGACGACAGGACAGCCCCTGCTGCTCGACCTCGGCGAAGCGCGCGAGATCGCGGACGTCACCGTCAACGGCAAGGCGGTGGGGTCGGTCTGGCATGCACCCTATCGGCTCGACATCGGGTCCGCCGTGCGGCCGGGCGCCAACCGGCTGGTGGTGCGGGTCGCCAACTTGTGGGTCAATCGCCTGATCGGCGACCAGCAGCCCGGCGCCTCGAAGATCACGTGGACCGATACCGACACGTACAAGGCCACGGCGCCGCTGCGCCGCTCCGGCCTGATCGGCCCCGTCACGCTGACCCCGGTGATCCCGGGCGCCACGGCGCGTCGATAGCCCGGCGCCCTTTCGCCATTGTGCTTGCGAAACGTCATTGAGGATCGTCCATCCCGCCACGTAGTCCATGGCCTCCCCGCCCCAGTCGGAGCATGTCCAGGTAGCGGTCGGCGAATCCTGGGCCGACACTCACACGGCTGGTCGATGCTGGCGGGCACGATCGCCCAATGCGAGGGCTACACCGGCATGAACACGCCCACGCACAGCGACGAGCAACGCCGCCGCAACCGTGCCGCCAATTCGGTCATCAGTCGGCTGACCAACAGCGCCGTCGAAAGGGTCAGGGCGCTGGCGGGCGTGACCCTTGCGGCGATCGGGCAGCCCGCCTGCGCTGCGGCTCGGCGAACCGATAGGACACGCGCGGCCGTTCTCTGCGGAGAAGATGGAGGTCGTCGCCATCAAACATCATGCAAGGCTGGGTTTCGGCTTCAGCGCCCAAAATCAGCACCGCAAAGCGCGGTAGCGGCTCGCCAACTAGGCGAGATCGATGCGCATTTAGGAAGCTTGTTGAACTCGATGGTTGAATAATCTGCTCGAATCGGACTGGACGGTCACGAGACGATAAGGCCGGTTTAAGCCTCTTCGCGAATATCTATTGCATATCCGCGGAAAACGAATGGTGCCCAGGAGAGGACTCGAACCTCCACGCCCTTTCGAGCGCCGCCACCTGAAGACGGTGCGTCTACCAATTCCGCCACCTGGGCACTTTCGTGTCAGTGAAAGCCGAGGCGTTCACCGTTGGTGGAGGCGGCCAATACGGACAGGGGGCGGGGGTGTCAACACGGGTTTCGCCATTTGCCTCGCACAACTTTTCCACAGGGCGCATTTTCGGGCGAGTGCGGCACCGCGGGCGATACCGGGCATTGAAGCGGCGGGGCGGTCTGTGCCAAAGGCGGGCGTATCGAACTCTGGTGGGCGATGCGGGCGCTGCGGGCGCCGTTCGCCCCGATCTTGAGGACTGGCAGAATGGGCGCAGGTATGGGCAAGGGCACGACGCGGGATCTTGAAGGCAAGCTGGTCGTGCTCGTCGGCGGCAGCGGCTTTTTCGGCAGCCACCTCGCGCAGGAGCTGCTCGAGCGCGGTGCGCGGCTGCGCGTGTGCAGCCGCCATGTCGAGCGCGCCTATTCGATCAAGCCGCTCGGCATCCTCGGGCAGGTTCAGCTGGTCCGCCTCGACTCGCGCAACGAACGCGCGCTGGCGGCGGCGTTCCAGGGGGCCGATGCCGTGGTCAACCTGGTCGGTGCGTTCAAGGGCGATCTCGACCGGCTCCAGGGCCGCGGGGCAGGGACCGTTGCGGCCGTGGCCAAGGCCGCCGGCGTCGCTGCCTTCGTGCAGATCTCGGCGATCGGTGCGGATGCCGGTTCACCGGTTGCCTATGCACGCACCAAGGCCGAGGGCGAGGCCGCCGTTGCAGCGGCATTCCCCGGCGCGGTGATCGTGCGCCCCTCGGTGCTGTTCGGTGAGGACGATGCGTTCCTCAACATGTTCGCTGGCATCATCGGTCGCTTCCCGGTCGTCCCGGTCTTCGCGCCCGAGGTGAAGCTGCAGCCGCTGTTCGTCGACGACGCGGCCTGCGCGGTCGCGACGATCCTTGCCGACTTCCCGGCGCAGGCGGGCAAGACCTTCGAGATCGCCGGACCGGAAGCGGTGTCGATGATGGATCTGAACCAGCGCATCGCCCGCGCGCAGGGCCGCAGTCCGGTGCTGCTGGCCGTGCCCGATGCCGGCGCCACGCTGTTTGCGAGCCTGCCGGGCACTCCGCTGTCGCGTGACCAGCTGACGCTGCTCAAGACGGGCAACACCGCATCGGGTGGCTATCCGGGCCTTGCCGACCTCGGTATCACCGCGCGCCCGCTGGCGCTGTTCCTCGATCGCTGGATGACCCGCTATCGCAAGGCCGGTCGCTTCGGAAAGAAGAGCCTCGCCTGATCTACCGCGGCCCGGATGAAGCCACGGCGCAGCGCGCGCCGGGCTTTATCCTGCCGTTGGGGTCAGGCGTTGACGTCGGCGTAGTGTGACGGCGGCTGGATCACGTCCATCCGCTCGCTCAGAAGCGGGCGAAAGCTGGGCCGGCTCTTGAACACGGCATACCAGTCGCGTGCCTGATCGTGGCCGTTCCAGTCGATCCCGCCGAGGTAATCGGCCACGGACAGCTGGGCGGCGGCGGTGAGGTCGGCGAGGCTCATGGTGGAGCCGGCGAGCCAGGGGCGATTATCGATCAGGTGGTCGATATAGTAAAGATGGTCGTGCGCCAGCCGCAGCGCCTCGCGCAGCGCGCGCGAATCGGGTGACTGGCGATAGACCAGTCGCTTCTTCATCCGCTCTTCCAGCAGCGGCAGCGTGACGTCGGCATAAAAATTCTCGTCGAACAGCGCCACCAGCCGGCGGATCTCGGCGCGGTTGGTGGCCGTGCCGTTGATCATCGGGTTCTTGTCGCTGGTTTCCTCGAGGTATTCGCAGATCGCGCGGCTATCGAGCAGCGTGATGGCGCGCGCCTCGTCGCGCAGCACCGGGGTGCGCACCGCCGGGTTCAGCTTCTGGAACTCCTCGCGATATTCCCACGGGTTCTCGCGGATCAATTCGTAGGGAATGCCCTTTTCGGCCATCAGCAGGCGGACCTTGCGGCTGAAGGGGCAAAGGGGGAACTGGTAGAGCTGCCACATTCCCGCTTCATGGACGAGGGCGAGGGGACAAGTCCAGCGCCGCCGCCGCGCCCGCGCCCGATTTTCGGTGGAGCGCCGGGTGTTTCACATATCGCCTGTTTCAGCAGGGGCTGCTCAGTGGAACAGGCGCATCCGCTCGCGCAGCACGTCGATGGCGATGCGCTCGATCGCGGCGACCGGACAATCGGACTCGAGCAGGGCTGCCAGCGAGCGCTGCTTTTGCGCCATCAGGTCGATAGCCTGCAGCACGTCCATGTGGCGCACGGCGATGTCCATGTCGGTGCACAGCCGTTCCCCGAGGGCTTCGAGCTCCTGCGCGAGCTCTTCCAGCACGATGGCGATCTGGTGATGGGTGGCATCCTGGGTCATTGGGACGGCTCCGGGGGAAACGGTCGTCGGCATGCGGCGGGTAATCCCGCGCACGGTGAGGCGAAACGTGCTAGGGTCGGAAGCGCGGCTGGCCGGGTCGGGGCGCGCCGTCCTTGCGCTCAGGCCGCCTCGGTCATGGTCTCGCTGTCGGCCAGCGCGGCAAGGTTCAGCACCATGACCATCTTGTCCTCGATCGCGGCAAGGCCTTCGAGGAACGGGACCACGGTATCGGCGCCCGAGGCCGGCGGCGGGGGTTGCATCGCCTCGTCGGGCACGGTGACGATGTCGCTGACCGCATCGACGATCCAGCCGCCGATCTGGCTGCCCAGCTGCGTCACGATGATCGCATGGCGCGGCGTCGGTTCGGTCGCGTGCCAGCCGAGACGCGCGGCAAGGTCGACGACGGGCAGCACCGTGCCGCGCAGGTTGACGACGCCCGCGACATAATGCGGCACGCGCGGCAGGCGCGTGGTGGGTGTCCAGGCGCGGATTTCGCGGATGGCCATGATGTCGAGGCCGAAGACCTGGCCTTCCACCTCGAAAGTGATCAGTTCGCGGATCATGCGGATGCTCCCTTGTTCAACACGATTTCACGGGCCGGTCAGTGCGACACGCGGCGGACGGCGGCGACCAGCTTGGCCGGGTCGAACGGCTTGACGATCCAGCCGGTAGCACCGGCGGCGCGCGCGCGGGCCTTCTTTTCCTCCGAGCTCTCGGTGGTCAGCACCAGGATCGGGCGGTCGCGGTGGCGGCTACCCTCGCGCAGCCGTTCGATCAGGCCGAACCCATCGAGGCGCGGCATGTTGATGTCGGTGATGACGACATCGACCTCGTTCATCGACAGCCAGTCGAGCGCGGCCATGCCATCCTCGGCCTGGGAGACGTCGAAGCCCTGGTTCGACAGGGCGTGGTTGAGCAGGGCACGCATCGACGGGCTGTCGTCGACGGTGAGGACTCGCGTGGTGGATGCTGTGGTCATGCCGGGACTCGCTTTTCCATTCAGAACAGTTCGACATCGCCGAGCGCGCGGGCCGGGCGGGTCGTGGGTTGGACAGGGGGGGCAAGCCGGTCTTCCACCGTGCGGAGGCGGACCTGGCCCGATGCCGGGCGGAAATCGACGCGGCGGGCCTGGGTGCCGCCCAGGTCCTCGCGGGCGAGGGTAATACCTTCGTTGACGAGGAACTTGCGCGCGAACTCGGCATTGACCGTACCGATCCGCATCATGTTGCGATTGACGTTGGCACCGCCATAGAGATGCGCCTTGAGGTGGCTCTTGCGTGCCCCCTTCCCGATCATCTCGTTGACCAGCAGCTCCATCAGGTAGACGCCGTAGTGCTCGTCGACCGAGGCGCCCTCGTAGCCTGCGGGCGGCTGGGCGAGCAGGAAATGGTTCATGCCGCCCACGCGGGCTTGCGGGTCGAACAGGCAAGTCGCGACGCAGCTGCCCAGCACCGTGGAATATTCCAGGCCCGGGTCCGCGCTGGCAAGCGCCTGTCCCTGCATTACGGTGACGCGGGTGAGATCGCCGCCGGGTGGGAGGATGGCTTTGTGGAACATGGCTCAGGCCGCCTTGCTGAAGGCGCGGCGGGCGATCTGCCCGAGTGGCGCGACGATCCGCGCGGCGCCGAGCGAAATCGCGGCACGCGGCATGCCGAAGACGGTGCAGGTCGCCTCGTCCTGGGCAATTGTGCGCGCGCCCTTCTGGGCCATGGCGAGCAGGCCCCGCGCGCCGTCTGAGCCCATGCCGGTGAGCAAGATGCCCACCGCCTGCGCGCCGACGACTTCGGCGACGGACGAGAACAGCACGTCGACCGAGGGCAGGTGGCCCGACACCAGCTGGCCGCGGCGCAGCTTGGCGTGGAGGTTCTGGCTGCCGCCGACGCCGAGATGCCGGTCGTCGCCCGGTGCCAGGTAGACATGGCCGTCGCGCAGCGGCTGGTCGGGCTCGGCCACGACGATGCGCGGTGGGCAGTGCTGGTCCAGCGTCCGCGCCACGGCGGGTGCGAAGCGGGCATTGATATGCTGGACGATGAGCGTGGGCGGGCAATCGACCGGGAAATCGGCAAGCACCGCCTGCAGTGCCTCGACGCCGCCGGTCGATGCGCCGATCGCGATCAGGCGCGGCCGGTCGGTGATGGTGATGCCGGGCTGGCGCGCTGCGGTGCGGGTGGAGCGTTGCGGCGCGGGTACAGGCGCGCTGCGCGGTGCGAAGCGGACCTTGGCGGCGTCGCGGATCATCTCCGCCAGCCGGCCGCTGTCGTCGAGCGACAGGCCCCCGCCATCGCCGGACTTGGCATAGCAATCGACCGCACCGAGCGCGAGCGCGCGCGCGGTGGTCTCGTTGCCCTGCTGCGTGGCGCCTGAGACGATGATGACCGGCGTCGGGCGCAGCTGCATGATCTTCTCGAGGAAATCGAGGCCGTTCATCCCCGGCATCTCGACGTCGAGCGTGACCACGTCGGGGTCGAGCTCGCGGATCATCTGGCGCCCTTCGGCCGCATTGGCCGCGGCCGCCACCACCTCGATGTCGGGCTCCTTGGCCAGCCGGTTCATGAGGATCGCGCGCATAGTCGGCGAATCCTCGACGATCACCACCCGGATGGTCATGCCGCCCTCCGTGCATAGATGGTCGGGCCCATGTTGGAGAGCGTGTCGAGCGCCGGACCGGTCACGCGTTCGCTATGGCCGATATAGAGGTGCCCGTTCGGCACCAGCTTGTCGGCGAAGCGCGACACGAGCCGCTCCTTGGTCGGGTTGTCGAAATAGATCATGACGTTGCGGCAGAAGATCACGTCGAAGGCGCCAGCCATCGGCCAGTCTCCCAACAGGTTGAGGTGGCGGAACCGCACCAGCGCCCGCGCTTCCGGCGCGATCGTGGCCTCGGCGCCGTCGGGCACGGTCCAGGCGCGGCGCAGCGCCTCGGGCACGGGCTTGAGGTCTTCCTGGCGATAGCGCGCCGCCTCGGCCTTGGTGATTGCGTGCGTCGCGATGTCGCTGGCCAGGATGCGCAGGTCGCCCTGCGCGATCCGCTGGCCCTGGCCGCGATCGGGGCCAAGCAGGGTCATGACCAGCGACCAGATCTCCTCGCCGCTCGAACAGCCGGCCGACCAGATGCGGACTTTGCCGCCGCGGTTGAGCTGTTCGATCAGCCGGGGGCGCACCTCGTGGGCGAAATGCTCGAAGTGGTGGGCCTCGCGATAGAAGAAGGTGTGATTGGTGGTGAGCGCGCAGATCGCGCGCTTGCGCTCCTCGGCATCCTCGCGGATGCGCAGGACATAGGCGCCAAAGGTCTGGCATCCGGAATCGCGCACCAGCGGGGCCAGCCGCGAATAGACCAGCATGGCCTTGCCCGGCGGCAGGACGATCCCCGCCTCGCGGTGGGCGATCTCGCTGACGGCCTTGAAGTCGGCCGGGCCATAGACCCCGGGGCTGACCCCGGGCAGACCGGTGTCGAAGGCGGCGTGCACGGTCATGCCGCTTCCGCCTCCGCCGCCGGGGCCGCGGCCATGTCCAGCTGGCCCTGCTCGGCCAGGCTGCGCGCGACGAGGCCGTCGACGTCGATGATCAGCGCGACCCGCCCATCGCCCAGGATCGTGGCACCCGCCACGCCCTCGACCGAGCGGTAATGCGTGTCGAGGCTCTTGATGACGACCTGGCGCTGGTCGACGATCGAATCGACCAGCAGCGCGGCGCGGCCGGCGCCTTCGGTCTCGACCACGATCAGCACGCCTTCGCTGGGGGCGTCGACGGCGCCGAATGCACCGACCGCGACATGCAGCGGCACCACGGGGATGAACTTGCCGCGCACGTTCATCATCGTCCGGCTGGAGCCCAGCCCCTTCACGTCCTCGGGCGCGGGGCGCAGCGATTCGACCACGTTGGCGAGCGGGACGACCAGGGTCTGGTCGCCGACGTTGACCACCATCCCGTCGGAAATCGCGAGAGTGAGCGGCAGGGTGAGGGTGAAGGTCGTGCCGGTGCCGGCCTCGGACTCGATGGTGATACGCCCGCCCAGATCCTTCACGTTCTGGCGCACGACATCCATGCCCACGCCGCGCCCCGAGATGTTGGAGACCTGCTGCGCGGTGGAGAATCCGGGCGCGAAGATCAGCGCGTCGATTTCCTCCTTCGACAGCTGGACATCGGGGGCGACGAGGCCCTTCTCGATCGCCTTGGCCAGGACGCGATCGCGGTCGATGCCGCGCCCGTCGTCGGCGATGCGGATGAGGATGCGGCCTGAACGATGCTCGGCCGAGAGCATGAGCGTGCCTTCGCCACTCTTGCCCGCCGCGATGCGTTCGGCCGGGGTTTCGATGCCGTGGTCGACCGCGTTGCGGATCAGGTGCGTGAGCGGTTCGCCCAGTCGCTCGATCACCGTCTTGTCCAGTTCGGTGCTCTCGCCCGAAACCTCGAGGCGGACATGCTTGCCGGTGCTGGCGGACAACTCGCGCAGGATGCGCGGCACGCGGCTGAAGACTGAGCCGATCGGCTGCGCGCGGATCGCCATGGCGCTTTCCTGGATGTCGCGCGTCAGCCCGTCGAGTGCGGCAATTTCTTCAGTCGCGGCCAAGCCGTCGCTCGACAGCCGCTGCGCCATCATCGCCTGGGCGATGACCAGCTCGCCGACCGCGTCGATCAGCTTGTCCAGCTTGGACAATTCGATGCGGATCGACTGGCCCGGGGCGGGCGGTGCGGGCGGGACACCTTGCGCACCACTGCCGGTGGCAGGTGCCGGCGCCGCGGTTGCTGCCGTCTGGGCCGGGGCGGGGGGGACGCTTGCGGGCTTCGAGGCTTGCGCCATGTCCGGTGCGACATTGGCCGCGGGAGGGGCAGGGGGCGCGATGGGCGCAGGGGCGGGCGGCGCAAACGCTTCGCTAACCGGCAGGCGCACCGGCGGCATTGCGGCATCGGCGCCGATCGCCAGCTCGCAATCGTCGCCGACGAAATCGAAGATGTCGCGCACGGCGCCTTCGTCCACGCTGGCCGGCATGCGGAACGTCCAGCCGAGATAGCCGACGCCGGGATCGAGTGCGTCGAGGTGGGGCACCGCGCCTGCATCGCATTCGACGCAGGTGCCGCCCAACTCGATCACTTCGCGCAGCATCAGCAGCGGTTCGCTGCCGTTGCGCATCGCGCCGGCGTGGGGGCGGATCTTCACCAGCCATGCAGCGGCGGTATCGTCGGCGGGATCTTCTACGGCTTCGTCGGCAGGCCCCGCCATGGCGCCGGCGATCGAGTCGAGCATCGAATCGAAGTCGATGCCCATGTCGTCATCGCTGCCCGTGTCGCTATCTTCGGCCACGGGGGCAGGTGCTTGCGCTGCCGCTGCCGGCGATGCCGCAAGCAAAGCACCCGCGTTCGCGGCCATTGCGGCCGTCAGCTCGGCCTGCAGCGCGGTGTCGTCGGGCGTCTCGCCAAGCCCGCGCGCGGCCGCGACGTGGTCACTCAGCGTGTCGAGCGCGCGCAGCAGCAGGTTGACCAGCGGTTCGGTCAGCTCAACGGTGCCGTCACGCACGTCGGACAGCAGCGTCTCGAAGGTGTGGGTGTAGCCCTGGAGCGCGATGTAGCCGAAGGCGCCGGCGCCGCCCTTGATCGAGTGGACGCCGCGGAACACCGCGTTGACCGTGTCGTCATCCTGCGTGCCCGCGCGGCAGGCGGCGAGGCCCTGCTCGGCGGCATCAAGCGATTCCTCGCACTCGGCGAAGAAGATGGCCTGGATTTCTTCGGCGTTCATGCGTCGGCTCCGTCGAAGAGATCGGAGTCGAGGCCGATCTGGCGCGCGGCATCGCGCAGCGCCGGCGAGGCGGAAATGACCGCGCCCTCGCCGCTGCGGCGGGCGCTCGCGAGGACCTGGAACATGGCCTGGCCGATGTGCGTGCAGGCGGTGCCGTCGATGACGAGGGGACCATTGCCCAGCGCCGCGACCAGTTCGGGCAGCAGGGCTTCGGCAGCGGCGCGATCGCACCGCGAAGGCAGGGTTATCGTGGACATGGCCTGTTCCGTGTTCCCTCGATGGCACGTGGTCGTACTCGCCATCCCTTGCGGCACCGGGCCGGGGGAGAGCATTCGAGGATGGATTAGCGGGAATGGGACAATGCGGGCTTTCCGTGGCCTTAGGGTGAGATACCTAGCGTGCGGGATGCAATTTGCTCCGGCCTTTGCGCGTAGGGCGGGGGGACAAGATCGATGGCGCCGACGCGGCGCGGCAATGAAGGTGTCCTGACCCATGCACGAAGCACGAGTTCTCGTAGTGGACGATTCCGCGGCCATGCGGGCGCTGTTCTCGGACATCCTCGACCAGACGAAGAACGTCGTCGTGGTCGGCGCGGCATCCAGCGCGGCCGACGCCCGCGCACAGATCCCGCAATTGCGGCCCAACGTGCTGACGCTCGACGTCGAGATGCCGGGCATGAGCGGGATCGAGTTCCTCGCGGAAATCATGGACACCAACCCGCTGCCCGTTGTCATGCTGTCGAGCCTGACGCAGGCCGGCACCGAAACCTCGCTCAAGGCCTTCGAGCTGGGCGCGGTCGAATGCTTTCCCAAGCCGCTGAAGGCGACGCCCGAGCAGTTCGCCAAGACCGTGGGCAAGCTCGGCAAGATCGTCCTTGCCGCCGCCAACAGCAACGTGCGCGATCGCCAGAAAGCGGCCGCCAAGCGCGAGGCCGCTGCGGCCGAGGCGCCGCGCTTTGCCTGGAACGGCCGCTTCGTCGCGTTCAGCGCCTCGATGGGCGGGATCGACGCGCTGACCACCATCCTGGCCGGCTGGCCCGATGCATGCCCGCCGACCGTGATCTGCCTCCAAACCGAACCGATGCTGGCCGAAACCTTCATCAAGCGTCTCGACAGCGAACTGGGCTGCTCGGTCAAGATCGCGCGTGATGGCGCGCCGCTGGTCCAGGGCACGATCCACATCGCCGCCGATCCCGAATGCCATGTCGTGGTCGAACCCGGCCAGCCGCCCAAGATCCGCCTGATGGCGCGCGAGCCGGTCGAAGGCGCACGCCCCTCGGCCAACCTGATGTATGGCGCGATCGCCCGGGCCGGCATTCCCGCGGTCGGCGCAATCCTGACCGGGATGGGCAGCGACGGTGCCAAGGGCCTCAAGCTGCTGCGCGACAGCGGCATGGACACGATTGTGCAGAACCCGGCGAGCGCGCTGGTCAGCGAGGCGCCGAACGCGGCCATCGCGCTCGGCGCCGCAGCCGAACAGGCGGCGCTCGATGACTTGGGCGCGCGCGTCATCGCGCTTTGCAATCAGGCTTGAGCTCTGGGCAAAAAAACGGAGGCCCTTCGGCGCCTGCGCATCGAGGGGCCTTTGCGTGCCGTCAGCCGGCGAGCATGGCCTGGCGTATCTCGAGAAAGTCGTCGCGGATGGTCGCGAGCCGCCCACCGTCGAAGCGCAGCGCGCTGTCGAGCACGCTGCGGCGCGCTGCCTCGTAGAGCTGGATGAGTGCGGCGCCCGCCGGATTGCTGCCGTCCACCCCCATCTGCAATGCCGTCAGCGCCGACAAGGCGCGGGTCAGCGCGGCGCTCTTGGCGGCATTGTCGCCCGTCTCGGCGGCATAGATCGCGCGGCCGAGCGAGCCGGCCAGCTGTTCGAGGCACAGGTCCACCAACTGGCGCGGGTTGGCGCCATGGACCCGCGCTTCGAAATCGACGCGGCGATAGGCCTCGCCCGGATCACGGCACGGGCGCACCTCAGTTCGACTTGCCGTTCCAGGCCGAGATCTGGGCCTGGAGGAACGAGAGCGTCGACTGCGAACCCGAGACCTTGGTCGCGAGCGCGGCATAGCGACTGACGAGTTGTGCGCGCAGCGCTTCCTGCTTGGTCTGCAGGTCGGACAGTTGTGTGCCGAGCGTCTTCTGCGTCTTGCCCAGCGCATCGATCACCCCGCCCAGCGATCCGGGATCGGTGCTGGAGGCCACGGTGCGCGCCATCTTGTCGAACGTCGCATAGACGCCATGGACGCCGTTGGTGAACATCGCGGCGACGCCTTCGGGGTTGGTCTTCAGTGATTTGCCCAGGACCATGGTGTCGAGCGCGAAGGTGCCGTCGCGGTTGATCTTGATGCCGAGGTCACCCATCGTCCGCGGCTGGCCGCTGGGGGCATTGGGCATGACGACCGTGCTCGAGAGCGCACTCAGCGTCTGGCGCAGGCTGCGAGCGCCGGGGCTGGCGTTGAGCGACCCGTTGGTGGGATCGAGGTCCGCGGTCAGCGTCGAGACGATCTGGTTCAGCGCATCGACCAGGTCGGTCATCGCGCTCTGGATCGTCTGCCCCGGATCTGAATAGCCGATGGTGGTGGGCGCGCCGGCGTTGGTCCCGGTCAGCTTGAGCGTGAGGCCGGGCGCGGCATCGACGATGGTGTTCGAGGCGGACGTTCGCGCTACCCCGTCGAGCGAATAGGCCGCATCGGTCGCCGTCGCCTTGAGCCGCGAGGCATCGCCGGCCGGCGTCCAGCCGAGCCCCGCGAGCGTGGTATCGCCAGCATCGGGCGTGGTCTCGATCTGGAAGCCGTTGGCGGCGCCATCCGCACCGCGCAGCACCAGCTGGGCGCCGCCTGTGCCGTTGGCAACGTAGGCGCTGACCCCGGCGCCCGATGCGTTGATCTTGCGCGCCAGCGTCGACAGCGTGTCGTCGGCGGTGACGGTGATGTCCACGGCCGCGCGGCTGGTGTCGGCGGTAAAGCCGGTGCCCGCCACCGTGCCGAAGCGCAGGGTGACCTTGCCGGCGCCGACCGCGCTGTCGGCGGCGGCATACGTGGGCGTGACCAGCGTCTGCCCCTTGGCCAGCGCCGTCACCTCAAGCGTGGAGGTGCCGCTGCCCGACACCGTTCCCTTGCTCACGCTGGCGACCGCAGGATTGGTGATCGTGGGGGTGATGGCCAGATCGCCCTCGCGCACGCGGGTGCCGAGCGAGGTCGCCAGCGAGGCGATCATCGACTTGAGCGTCGAGGCATCGGAGATTTGTGTCGTGATTTTCGCCTGCTTGGCCGTCACCGCATCGATGCGCGCGGCGAACTGCGCGGCCGAGAGCTGTTCGGCAAGGCCGGAGCTGTCGATCGTGCTGCTACCCAGCGAGGATAGCAACTTGGCCGTGGCCGAGGACGAGGCCGTGGTCGAGGTCGTGGTCGTGCTCGACGAGGTCGAAGAGGTGGTGGTCATACCGGCAAGAACGTACGTCGCTTGAGGGCTTTAAGGGGTGATCGCCTCGGGGCGGCCCTCGGCGTCGAAGCGCAGCCGCAGCGGCACGTCGATGCGCGGCGCGGGCGGCGCTTCGCCCCGTTGCAGCGACAGCACGAAGGCGAGGATCGCGGCGATCGGGCCGTAGAGTTCCTCGCGGATCACCTGCCGCTCGCGCGTGGTGTAATAGACCGAGCGCGCCAGCGCCGGGTATTCGAGCACGGGCAGCGCAAGCCCGGCTGCCAACTCGCGCATCGCCAGCGCCTTCTCACCGCGCCCCTTGGCCAGCACGATCGGCGCGGCGGCCTTGTCGGGGTCGTACGCCAGCGCGACGGCGAAGTGCGTCGGATTGGTGATGACGAACTGCGCCTCCTTCATCGCGCGGTTGACCCCGGCCATGGCGATCTCGCGCTGGCGGCTGCGGATCGCGGCCTTCTTCTCGGGCGCGCCCTCGCTTTCCTTGCTCTCGTCGCGGATGTCCTGAAGGCTCATGCGAAGGCGCAGGAAGCGGCGCACGAACTGCACGGGAAAGTCGATCAGCGCGATCACCACCAGGCCGGCCGCCAGCAGCACCAGCAGGCCAAGCACCGCGTCCCAGGCAAAGGCCAGCTGGCCGGCCAGCGCGCCTTGCGTGATCTGCCCGCCGCCCAGCCCGATGATTCCCGCCAGCCGCCCGCGGAGCCAGGCGACGGCGAGCGTGCCCAGCAGCGCCACCTTGGCAAGGCCCTTGGCCAGCTCGATCAGGCCCTGCATGCCGAACATCCGGCCAAGTCCCTTGAGCGGGTCGATGCGCGAGGCCTTGGGCGCGAGATTGCCGGCGTTCCAGCGCCCCGCAGAAAAGCCCAGCTGCGTCGCCAGTGTCACCCCGATCAACGCCAGCCCGAGCAGCAGCACGGGCGGCAGCGCGCCCATCAGTGCGGCGGAGATGCGCTGGGCCGGATCGAAATGCGCGAGCGTGTCGTGATCCCAGCTGAACCCTGTGCGCACGGTCTGCGCCAGCTGCCCCAGCACCCATGGCCCCGCCAGCCACAGCCAGCCGATGCCGGTGAACACGCCGGCGGCGGTGCCCAGCTCGCGCGAGCGCAGGACATCGCCGCCCTTGGCCGCGTCGCGCTTGCGCTTCTCGGTCGGGGCGAAGGTCTTCTCGCCGCTTTCGCTCTCTGCCATGCTATCTGGCCAGAACGGCCTGGGCTTGGCCCAGCGCTATGGCGACGAGGTCGGTCATGGCATCCGCCACCAGCGGCGCGGAAACGACCAGCGCGGCGACCCCCGCCAGCATGCCCAGCGGCAGGCCGAGCGCGAAGATGTTGAGGCTGGGCGCCGACCGGGCGAGCACCCCGAAGGTCAGCTGCACCAGCAGCAGGAGCAGCACCACCGGCAGCGCGATGGCGATCGCCGAGACGAACATCTGCGTGCCGAAGCCGGCGATCAGGCCCACGCGGTCGGGTGTGAACCAGCCCCCGCCGGGCGGGAAGGCGCGATAGCTTTCGACCAGCAGCGCGAACCATTGCAGGTGCGCGCCAAGGCCCAGGAAGATGACGGTCAGCAGCACGGAGAAGTATTGCCCCAGCGCCGGCGAATGCGCGCCCGATACGGGGTCGGCGGCGGTGGCGATCGACAGGCCCATGCCCGCGCCGATCATCTCGGCCGCGATCACCGGCGCGGCGAAGGCGAACTGGAGGACGAAGCCGATGGCAAGGCCGATCACCACCTCGCCCGCCGTGCTGACGAGGCCGGGGAGGGAGAACAAGGCGGCCGGTGCCGGGATCGTGGTCCAGTTGCACAGCAGCACCGCAAGGCCGCCCGCCAGCACGACACGAACTTGCGCCGGCACCTGGTTGCTGCCGAACAGCGGCACCGCGAACAGCGCCGCGCCGCAGCGGGTCATCAGGAACACCATGCGCCAGAACTCGGCCTCGAGCGGGCCGAAGCCGAAGTTCATCGCGATCATTGGTGCCCCGTCGCGGCGATCTGGGCAAAGACGTCGGTCATGAAATCGCCGATGAGGCCCAGCATCGCGCCGCCCAGCAGCACGAGGATCAGTGCGGTGACCGCCAGCTTTGGCACGAAAGTCAGCGTCTGCTCGTTGACCGAGGTCGCCGCCTGGATCACCCCGACGACGAGGCCGACGGCGAGGCTGGCCAGCAGCACCGGCGCGGCCACCAGCGCGGTGATCCACAGCATGCGGTCGGCCAGCGCCAGCAGGGATGCGGTATCGTCCATCTGGCGCGCGCCTATCCGAAGCTCGCCGCGAGGCTGCCCATCAGCAGCGACCAGCCATCGACCAGCACGAACAGCAGCAGCTTGAACGGCAGCGAGACGACGGTGGGCGACATCATCATCATGCCAAGGCTCATCAGGACCGACGACACGACGAGGTCGATCACCAGGAACGGCAGGAACAGCATGAAGCCGATCTGGAACGCGGTCTTGAGCTCGCTGGTGACGAAGGCCGGCAGCAGGATCGAGAACGGTATGTCGCGCGCGGCGGCATAGTGCGGCGCCTTGGCCATGTCAGTGAACATGGCAAGATCACGCTCGCGCGTCTGGCGCACCATGAAGCCGTGGAATTCCATCCCCGCCGCCCCGATCGCCTGCTCGGCATTGATCTGCCCGGCCGCATAAGGCGCGATCGCCACCGCGTTCACCTTGTCGAGCGTGGGCGCCATCACGAACAGCGAGAGGAACAGCGACAGCCCGATCAGGATCTGGTTGGGCGGCGACTGTTGCAGCCCCAGCGCGGTGCGCAGGATCGACAGCACCACGAGGATGCGCGTGAAGCTGGTCATCATCAGGATCAGCGACGGCAGGATCGTCAGCAGGCCCATGATGAGCAGGAGTTGCAGGCTCAGCGACAGGCTGCCCTGCGACTGCGCGCCCGCGATCTGCCCGAAGGCGCGGTCGAGTGCGCCGGGAATGGCGGTCTGGGCGTGGACCGAGACGGGGACGATGACGGCGGCCAGCGTCGCCGCCGGCTTCCACCACCCCCCGCTCATTCCGCCACCTCCGGCCGCCGGGGCGCCTCGGCCAGGCGCACCAGGCCGTTCTTCGAGGTCGAGACCAGGATCTCGCGGTCATGGAACGCGATCACCGCAAGGCGCAGCGTGGGCGAGAGCATCTGCGTCTCGATCACCTTGATCGTACGCTCGCCCTGCGTGGTGCCGAACTTGCCCTCGAAGCGCTTGGCGAGCCGCAGCGATCCCCAGGCGAGGCCACCGATCAGCGGCAACAGGATGGCGAGTTTGACGAGATACCAGACCATCACGCCACATCCTTGCGCGGGCCCGTGGCAGCGCCGCCCGCCAGTTCGACTATGCGCAGGCCGAAGCGGTCGCCCTGCGCGACCACTTCGCCGCGCGCGATCAGCTTGCCGTTGACCATGACGTCGAGCAGTTCGTCGGTCAGCCGGTCGAGCATGACGACGCTGTCCTCGCCCAGCGACAGGATGTCCTGCAGCTTCATCTCGGTCCGTCCCAGTTCGACGGTGAGGCGCACGTCGACATCCTTGAGGAAATCGAAGCCGCGCGGTTGGAAGGACATGGTGAAAACCCCCTGAAGAATCGAAAAGTCAGAAAACCTGGGCGAGTTGCACGGCGAGGCGATCGTCGACCGCCCCCACGGTGCCATGGCCGATGGTCTGCCCGGCAGCGCGCAGCGGCACAGCCCGCGCCACCGGCACGGGCAGGACCTGGCCCACCTCGAGCGCGGAAATCGCAGCCAGCGGCAGGCGGACGTCGACCAGCACCGCACTCACCGCCAGCGGCACGTCGGCGAAGGGTGCCGCCATCGGATCGGCCGGTCCATGGTCGTGCGCGGCGGGCGGGCGGTCGCCATTGGCGTAGAACCCGGCCAGCGTGTCGAACGGGAAGGCCAGCTCGATCGACCACGGCTTGCGGTCGGCCTCGCGCACGGTCAGCACGAGGGCGGTGATTTCCTCGTCGTTGGCGAAAGGCTGAAGGTGGTCGATGTTGCCCTCGCGGCGCAGGGGGCGGATCGCCTCGGCGTCATCCGCGCCGAGCGCCGCCGCCAGCCGCGCCGCGATCATGCCCTCGAGGCGCTGCACCATGAGTTCGGCCGAGAGCGGCAGTTCGCGCGGCAGGTCCGCCATCGCCGCACCCGACCCACCGAACGCGCGGTCGACCAGTTGGAGCACGGTCTCGCCCGCAACCATGCCGAGCAGGCGCGCATTGTCCGGCCCGGCGCCGTAGAGCGTGTAGGTGCCGAGGTTGCGGTGCCCCATCACCTGCATCGTCGCGTAGTCCGAATAGCTGCTGCGCTCGGGCCGGCTGCAATCCACCTGCGGCTCATCGCCGCCCAGCAGCGGGGCGAGGGCCGCCACCAGCTCGCGCGCCAGCCTCTCGCCCGTTCGGGCCAGAGCGTTCACCAGTTCCGTCTGGCCGGGGCCGGGGCGCAGCAGGGCCGCGCAATGCCGGGCGACAGGCCGTTCGGCGACGAAGTCGCGCTCGAATTTCATGTCCATGACGCTGTCCGCTCCTGCGTCGTCACTGCACGATGAACTGCTTGAAATAGACCGCGTCGACGCCGCCGAACCCCTCGGTCTCGTTCAGCACCTTGTTGATCGCCGCGGTGAGCCGCTCCTGCAGCTTCTGCTTGCCCTGGGGGGAGTCGATGTCGGCGTCCGGGGTGTCGGCCAGGACCGCCAGCAGGCCCGAGCGGATCGCCAGCTCGTGCTTCTTCATCCACAGCACCACGCGATAGTCGCGGCGCGTCGCGGCCGCGATCGAGACCTGGATCAGGCGGTCGGAGTCCTTGAGGTTCGAGGTGAAATCGTCGGCAAACTGATAGTAGACGGTGCGGTATTCGCTGCCGCCTTCGCCCTCGACTTCCTTGCCGCCGCCGCCTTCGCCTTCACCCTCCTTGGCGGGCGGGGCATAGGGGTCTTCCTCGCCCTTGCGGATCAGCTTGGGCTTGTTGTCCTCGTGGATCACCACCTGCGGGCCGCCGAGGATACCGGCGGCGAACAGGCCGTAGATCCCACCGCCGCCGGCCGCCAGCATGGCCACCGCCACGCCGATCAGCAGCATCGGTCCGCCCTTCTTCTTTTTCTTGGGCTCCGCGTCCTTGTCCTTCTTGTCGCTCATGCTCGGTCCTTGATGAATGGGGGTGGTGGGGCGGCGGCGTCAGGCGAAGATGCCGCGATCGGCCGGGGCCTCGTCATCGCCGACATTCGACTGCCGCGCGGTCGGGGCCGCCGCTTGCCGCAGGTCGCCGCGGCGGGGTTGCTGTTCGGGCTGGCCCTGTCCCTGACTTTGGCCCTGACCCTGCGCCAAGTCCTGCGACTGCGCGCGCGGCGACAAATCGCTGCCTGGGCTTCCGCTCGACGGCGGCTGTGCCTGCACCGGTGCGGGCTCTGCTGCGGGAACCCGGCTGGCGGCAAGAACCGCCGGGGCAAAGCCCGGATCAGCGCTCGCCAGCGTGACCGACAGGCCGTCGTCCTCGTGATGGAACTGCAGCGAAACCTTGCCGAACGCGGCATGCGCCAGTGTCGCGCCGGCGGTGGTACCGCTTTCCCGGGCACGGGCGACGGCCTCCACCAGCGCCGCGACCTGCGTGCCGGGAACCGCCATCGCCGCACCCTGCGTGGACGCGAGCGGCTGCGTGGCGAGCGGCGTGTTGGCCGGCGCCTGCGGAAGGGCCGATGCATCGGGTTGAATGACCGGGACGATGCCGGCTTGCGGCCGCGATACCTCGCGCTCGGTCATGCCCGTGTGCGGTTCCGCCGGAACCGGTCCCGTGCCGGGGGCGGGCCGTTCCTCGGGCTGCAGGGGACGGGGCAGCGGACTTTCGGCACGAGCCGCGACCAGCGTTGCCGTCGAAGGCAGAGCGGAGTTTGGCGGCGTCGGCGTCGGCGCTGGTGATGCCTGAGGTGTCAGCGCCACGACCTGCACGGCAGGTGAGGCGGGCACTGCCATCTGTAGCTTGTCCGGTTGACCTGAGGCGATGGCAGGCTGGGCCGGGCCGACCGGGGCGCTTAACGCAGGCGCGATTGTTTCCGCGCGTCGGGGCGGCTCTGCCCGGCCTGGCTTGTCGATCGCCCCCGCCAATCCTGCGGCCGCGAGCGATTGCAGCACGACCACAGTACCGGCCGACAACGCCTCATCCTGCAGCGCGGCGCCGGCGTCGCGCTGCTCGTCGGTGTTTTCTCGGCCCTCGCCCTCCTCAAGGTCAGCGGGCTGCGCACCGTGGGGGCGATCGCCGACCATGCGTGTCACCGCCGTCGCCACGGTTTCGGCCATGGCGGGCGCGGCCGGGACAAGAACCGCCGCCGGGCCCGCAGGCACGGGTGAGGGCGTTCCCGACGACATTGCCGGGTCGGCCGGCATAGTCTTGCCGCTTGCCACTAAGATGTCGGGCAGGCTCGATGCCGTGGCGGCAATCGGTGCGGCCGTGGGCACGCCCGCTTGCGGTGCAGGGACACCCGGCATGGCAGGCAACGTCGTTGTGATCGGTTGTACGGCGGCCGCGAAAAGCCCGGCAAATCCGCCCGTTTCCTTGCCCGCTTGCATCGGTGCCGCAAGGACCGGGCCTGCCGATCCAGCCGGCACGACCGTGGCGGCAAGCGAGGGAGAGGCAGCGAGAGGAAGCATGGCGGGGCAGTCTCCGGTTGGGTACGGCAAGGTTAATTCAAGAGCCGTGCCAATTGCCCGAAGTCGCCGCAGGTGTTTGCGCGCAAGGCTCCTCGTTGTGCGCGGCGGCGCGGGCAGCGCCCAGCGGCGTGGCCTCACCTGCCTGGCGCATGGCCAGCGCGCGGGCTTCGGCGGTGATACGGTCGGCGACGGCGCTGCGGCGGCGCTCGGCTGCGGCGACATCGGCGGCACGGGCGTCGGCGATGCGCCGGGCGGTGTCGATCTCGCCGCCGGTCGTGCGGGCGATCTGCCCCAGCCCTGTGCGAAACGCGCCGATCTGGGCCAGCGCCGCCCCGTCGGCGGCATCGGTGCGCGCGGCATAGGCGTCGGCCAGCGTCTCGGTGCGCTGCGCCAGCTGCTGCAATTGCGCCAGCGTGCTTTCGGCAAGGCCGGCCGCGACCATGGCCGCGCGATGGTGGATCGCGCGCAACCGTTCCAGCCGGCGCAAGCGCGCCAGGCGTTGCCGCTGTGCGGTCAGCGTCATGTCAGCCGGCCATCAGCGCGGTAAGGGCCGCGACGCTGTCGGTCATCGGCACGACGGTTCGCGCGGGCTGCATCAGGAACTGCGCCAGCGCCTCGTGCATCGCGATCGCCCGGTCGAGCTGCGGGTCGGCGCCCTGGCGATAGGCGCCCATCAGCACGAGGTCGCGGTTCGCCTCATACGTGGCGATCAATCCGCGCAGACTGCGCGCGGCGGCCTGGTGCGTCTCTTGCGTCACATCGCTCATCACGCGGCTGAGCGAGGCAGGAATGTCGATCGCGGGATAGTGCCCGCGTTGCGCCAGGTCGCGCGACAGCACGATATGCCCGTCCAGGATCGAGCGGGCGGTGTCGACCACCGGATCGTCCTGGTTGTCGCCGTCGGCCAGCACGGTGTAGAGCCCGGTGATCGAGCCGCCGCTCGCCGCCGAATTGCCCGCGCGCTCGACCAGCTTGGTGATCGTCGCCAGCGCGGACGGGGGATAGCCGCGCGCCGCGCCCGGCTCGCCCAGCAAGAGCGCGATCTCACGCCCGGCGTGGGCCACGCGGGTCAGGCTGTCCATGATCAGCAGCACGCGCCGCCCCTGTGCGCGGAAGTATTCCGCCAGCGCCGTCGCCATCATCGCGCCGCGGATGCGCAGGTTGGGCGCATGGTCGGCCGGCACGGCGATCACAGCGGTATGCGCACGCTTGGCGCCCGCCATGTGCCGCTCGACGAAATCCGAAACCTCGCGCGCGCGCTCGCCGATCAGGCCGACGATGACGATCTCGGCCTCAGCGCCGTGAGCCACCATGTCCAGTAGCACCGATTTGCCCACGCCCGATCCGGCCATGATGCCGATGCGCTGGCCGACGCCGAACGTGGTCAGCGCATCGAGCGCGCGAACCCCGGTGCCGAAGGGCAGGCGCACCGGGCTGCGATCGAGCGCACCGGCCCGCTTGCCCCCGGAGGGCCATTCGTGCCGCGTGGCGATCGCCGGGCCGCCATCGATGGGCCTGCCCTCGCCATCGACCGCACGGCCCAGGAAGGACTCGCCCACCGGGACCATGCCGGGTCGCCCCTCGGGCCGCACCCGCGCGCCGGGGCGCAGCAGCACCGGGTCGCCCAGCAGCATCATCAGGGTCCGACCGTTGCGAAAGCCGATGGCCTCGGCGGCAATGTCGCCGGCGCCATGGGCGATGCGGCATTGCGTGCCGATCGGCACCGACAGGCCGGAAACTTCGAGCAGTCCGCCGTCGCAGGCGCTGAGCAGGCCATAGCGGCGCGGCGCGAGATCGGGCCGGGCACCCGCCAGCGTCGCCAGCAGGGGCAGGGCGGGGTGCAGCACCGCCGCCCCGCGAACCGGATCGGCCTTCATCGCGCCAGCGCCTCGTCCAGGGCACGGCGCCATTGCGCGGGGCCATCCTCGACCCCGCCGAGACTGCCATCGACCCGCACGGTTCCGCGTTCTAGCAGCGGGTCCGGCTCGCAGTGCCAATCCTCGGGCAGGGCATGGCCCACGGCGGCCAAGTCTTCGGGATGAAGGCGGATCACCCGCGCATCTTCGGCCCGCGCCAGCATCTGTGCGGCACGGCGCACACGCGCGGCCAGCGCGTCGGCGTCGATCGCTGCTTCGGCCACCACGCTCTCGCACAAGGCCAGCACTGTCTGGCGCAGGCGTTGCTCGAGCGCGGCGATCTCGTCGGTGGCCATGGCGCGCAGGGCCGTCTCGATGCGGTGGCGTGTCGCGTCTTGTGCCGCCTGCGTGGCTTCCGCTTCGGCCAGCGCCTGAGCATAGCCCTCGGCATGGCCGCGCGCATGGGCCAGGGCCAGCGGATCGGGCGCCTCCGGCTCAGGGATCGCGACGAATGCCGCGTCGGGCGGCGGGGGCACGACGCGGGCAAAGCGGCGATCCTGCAGGAAGCCGCCCGAGTGCGCGGGCACCGGCCCCCAGGCGCGCAGGCCCCGTTCGGGCGGGGGCAGGCGCAGTACCTCGGACCTGACGACTTCAGACATAGTCGTCGTCGCCCGATCCGAAGACGATCACACCCTCGGCCGACAGGCGGCGGGCGGCGGTGATCATCGCCTTCTGCGCTTCCACGACTTCGGCACGTTTCAGGCGCCCGCGCGCGGCGATTTCGTCGCGCACGCCATCGGCGGCACGGCTCGACATCGCGCGGAAGAAGACATCGCGCTGCGGCTCGTCGATGCCCTTGAGCGCGGCAATCAGCGTATCGCTGTCCACCTCGCGCAGCATCGCACCCATCGACTGCGGGTCGAGCACGAAGAGGTGCTCGAACTTGAACATCTCGTCCTCGATCTTCTTGGCGAGGAGCTTATCCATCTTGGTGATCTCGGGCATGACCCGCTTCTCCACGCTGCGCACCGCGGCGTTGATGATCTCGGCCGCCTCGCGCGGGCCGCCCATGGTCAGCGCGGCGCGGCTGTGGACGGCGACGATGCGCCGGGTCAGTACTTCCTCGAGCATGGCGAGCGCCTCGCCCGAGACCTTGCCCAGCGTGGCGATGCGATGGACCACCTGTGTCTGGATGCCCTCGGGCAGTCCGTGAAGCACGGCGGCGGCGACGTCGGGTTCAATCTGCACCAGCAGGACGGCGATGGCCTGCGGATGCTCGCCCTTGACCAGCGGGATCAGCACTTGCGGGTTGAGCCAGCGCGCCAGTTCGAGCGCGGAAGTATCCTGCGCCTTGTCGGGCACGATGCGGTGCATGAGGTTGTCGGCCTTCACTTCGCCCACCGCGCGCGTCATCAACTGGCGCACCTGGCCGACGCGGTCGTGCGTGACGAGGCCGAGCCGCTCGGTCCGCTCGACGAAACCGGCGATCGAGCGCGCGATCGCCACCGGGCCGATCTCGCCCAGCGCGCACATCTTTTCGCCCAGCAGGCGCAACTCGCCCGGCTCCAGCCGACCGAGCAGGTCTGCGGCCTGCTCATCCTCCAGCAGCATGACCATGACCGCGGCCAGTTCCGGCTCGGTCATGGTGTCGACGGCGATGTCGAGATCGCTTTCCATGTCAGGCCGCGCTCTCTTCTTCGGTGCCCGGCTCGTTCAGCATCTGGCGCAGCACCGCCACGGCGCTGTCGGGCTTTTCCTGGACCAGCCGCTGCGCGAGCCCGACCTGGCGGCTCAGCCGCTCGGTGTCGATCGCGCCGCTGTCGTTCTGCGCCGGTGCCAGCATCGGCTTGATCAGCTCGGTCGTCGCCGAGGGGCCCAGCGCGCGCATGGCCTCGGCACGCGGTGCGGTCTCGATCGCCTCGGCCGCCTCGTCCGTGTCTTCGTCTTGCGCGACGGCAGCAGCCGTGTCGGCAAAGGGCGGCGTACGGCCATCGCGCCGCAGCGCCTTGATCAGCGGGCGCACGCCCAGCAGCAGCGTCAGCAGCACCGCCAGCAAGGCCACCCCGTTGCGCACCGCCATCGCGAACCACGGCGTCTCGTAGAACTTGGGCGGCGTCACATCGACCGGGCTGAAGCTGCGTACCGCCACGGCCACCTGGTCGCCGCGCGCCGGGTCGGCGCCGACGGCGGCACTGACCAGCTGCTTGATCTGCTCGATGTCCGCCGGGCGTGCCTTGGCCATCGCGGCAGCGGACAGGGCCACGGCCACGGTCAGCCGGCGGATCTTGCCCGGATGGTTGTTGGTCACCGCCACCTCGCGCCCCAGTTCATAGGTGCGCGAGGATTCGCTCTCGCCATTGGTCGGTACGCCGGAGGCCTGCGCTCCGGGCGCCGGCGTTCCGGTGGGTGCCGCGGTCGCGGTCGATGTCGGCGGTGGCGGGGTGTTGGACAGCACGCCGGGCACGCCCACCGCGCCGCTGCCGCTGGTCTGAGAGGTGGATTGCGTTTCGGTGCGGACCGCGCCCTGCTTGTCGTAGCTCTCGCGCGCCGAGGTCACCTGGTCCATGTCGAGATCGACCTGCACCTCGCTGGAAAAGTTGCCCTCGCCCAGCATCGGGGTCAGCAACTGGGCCACCTGCTCGCGCAGCTTGTCTTCCATCCGCCCCTGCAGTTCGAGCCGGTCGGCATCGCCGGGCTTGTCGGCCGAAAGCAGGCGCCCGTGCTGGTCGATCACCTTGACCGCATCGATCGCCATCTCGGGCACCGATCCGGCGACGAGGTTGACGATCGCCGAGACCTGGCTGGCGGCCAGTTGCCGCCCCTTGACCAGACGCACCATGACCGAGGCTGAGGGCGCGGCATTGTCGCGCACGAAGACCGACTTCTCGGGCTGGGCCAGATGCACGCGCACCGCCTCGACCCCGTCGATCTGCATAATCGTCAGCTCCAGCTCGCGCTCGCGCGCGGCCTGGAGGCGCTGGCCCTCGATCGTCCGGCTGGCGCCCATCGGCAGCTTGTCGATCATCTGCTCGCCGGTCTCGGGCGCGGCCACCGCGCCGTCGGAGGCCGCAACCATGCGTGCCTTGTAGAGATCGTTCTCGCCCACCGTGATCGCGCCGGTGCTGCTGTCGATGCGATAGGCGATCGCTGCCTTGTCGAGCGCGGCGGTCACTTGCGCGCGCTCACCGTCCGACAGGTCGGAATAGAGCATGCGCTGCGGCGCGGGCGCCATGGTCAGCCACAGCAGGCCGGTGAGGCCCGCCGCCGTGATCCCGCCGAACCACGGCAGTGCGCGGCGCAGCGGCGGCTGGCCAAGGAACGTGCCGATCCGGGTCAGGGCAGGGCCGCCGGCCGGGTTGGTCAGCGGGGCAAGGAGCGAGGGGGGCGGGCTGCCGCCGGCGCCCACGGGAACGAGGTCGGCCATCTATCAGACCCCCATCCGCATGATGTCCTGGTACGCGGTCAGCAGCTTGTTGCGCACCTGCAGCGTCGCCTCGAAGGCCACGCCCGCTTCCTGCCGCGCCAGCATGACCTTGGCGACGTCGACCGTCTCGCCCTTTTCATAGGCGTCGGTCGCGCTGGCGGCGCGCGTCTGGCTGGCGTTGACGCTGTCGAGCGCTGATTTGAGCGCCTCGGTAAAGCCGCCCGCTGGGGTGCCCTGTTCGGCCGGAACGCCCGCATCCGGGGTGCGGATCTGCTGGAGCAGTTGCGAGCGGTCGATGATCTGCTGGCGCATGGCCATGATCTGCTGGATGCCGCCGGCGGCACCGATGCCGTTGATGCCGCTCATCGCCGGCCTCCTGCCACCGCGATGCCGGCTTCACGAAAGCTGGCGAGACGATAGCGCAGCGTGCGCTCGGAGATGCCCAGCTGGCGCGCGGCGGCAACCCGGCTGCCGCCGCAGGCGTCGAGCGTTGCGAGGATCGCGCGCGCCTCGGACAGCTGCACGATGTTCGACAGCTTGGCCGTGCCGCCCGGCCCGCGGGCCTCGGTCATCGCCGCATCGACCCCGGCGCCGCTGCGTGCGGGGCGATCGAAGACGATGTGCTCGGGGCCGATCTCCGCCGCATCGCCTGCCAGCAGCAAGGCGCGGCGCACCACGTTCTCCAGCTCGCGCACATTGCCGGGCCAGCCGTGGCAGCCCAGCATGGCCAGCGCCGCGTCCGAGATCCACGGCAGCGGGCGGTCGGCGGCGGCATGGCGCAGCATCATCGAGACTGCTAGCGGGGCGATGTCGTCAGGGCGCTCGGCCAGCGCGCGCAGGGTCAGCGGGAAGACGTTGAGGCGATAGAACAGGTCGGCGCGGAAGCGGCCCTCCTCGACCTCGAACGGCAGGTCGCGGTTGGCGCAGGCGATGATCCGCACATCGACCTTGATCGGCTGCGTCGCGCCCAGTGGCACGACCTCGCCTTCCTGCAGCGCGCGCAGCAGCTTGGCCTGGAGCGCCAGCGGCATCTCGGCGATCTCGTCGAGCAGCAGCGTGCCGCCGTCGGCCGCGCGGAAGAATCCCTCGCTGGCCGAATTGGCGCCGGTGAACGCGCCCTTCTGATGACCGAACAGCATCGCCTCGAGCATCGATTCGGGCATGGCGGCACAGTTGATCGCGATGAACGGCTTGGCGCGGCGGGGGCTGGCCATGTGGATGAACCGGCTGAGCACTTCCTTGCCGGTGCCGGTCGGGCCGTTGATCAGGACGGGAATCTCGCTGGTGGCCAGGCGCTCGGCCAGCGCGAGCACCGAGAGGCTCTCGGGATCGGCGGCGATCGGCGCGCCGGGCGGCGTCGCGCAGGCGACCACCGCGGCCAGCGCGCTGTCGGACAGCGGATCGGCATAGCGCACGATATGGCCGCGCCCCTCGGGCAGGCGTGCCAGCGCCGGTTTCGCCGCCCGTTCGAGCAGGATGGCGCTGCGGCGCGCGTCGGGCGCGGGATCGTCGGTCGCGTCGGCCAGGACCGGCAGCGATGCCCAGGGACCATCGAGCACGGCCGCCGCGCGCTGGGTCAGCGCGGCATGCCGGACCGCAGCTCCGGGCGTAACCGGCAATGTCTTGCCGATGTCACGAATCGTCACGTTCAACCCCCACTTTAACCATGTCCACGCGGTCTTTTTTCGCGCGAAACCGTCAAGCAGGCCGAAACTTTAAGCCCGGGGCAGATGCTAAGGGTAAACCACTAGGGCGGTCGGTAAAGGTTCGGTGAACCGGCAAAACTTTGCCCTTAAACTGCCGCCTGCCCTGCCGGTCTTTGCCGTGCAGCCAGTCGATCCCTGGACTGGCAGCCCAATGGGGAAACCCGAAAACCGGAGAAACAACATGGCGGTTATCAATACCAACGTCAGCGCCATCAAGGCGGCCAATGCTTCCAACGCAGCGAGCAAGATGGCCGCGACCGCGATGGAGCGCCTCTCGACCGGCAAGCGGATCAACAGCGCCAAGGACGACGCTGCCGGCCTTGCCATCTCGACCACGATGACCACGCAGATCGTGGGCATGGCGCAGGGCGTGCGCAATGCCAACGACGGCATCTCGATGGCGCAGACGGCCGAAGGCGCGCTCAGCGAAGTCACCAACATGATGCAGCGCGTGCGCGAACTGGCGGTGCAGTCGAAGTCGGATACCTACCAGCAGTCCGACCGTGACGCGATGCAGTCGGAAGTCTCGAACCTGACCAACCAGATCTCGGACGTGCTCAACAACACCAAGTTCAACGGCAACGCCGTGTTCAAGGTGGTCGCCGACGCCGCTGCAACCGATGGCAGCGACGACCTCACCAAGTCGATCCAGACCGGGGCCGAGACCGGCGATACCGTGACCATCGTCAGCAAGGCGTTCTCGGGCGGCAACCTGTTCGGCGCCGGCGCGACGGCCTACGACCCGGCGGCGACGGCGCAGTCGCTCGATGTATCGGACACGGGCAAGGCCTCGACCACGATGGACAACATCGACAAGGCTCTGGCCGAAGTGAACGCCACGCGCGCGACGCTTGGTGCCGGCCAGAACCGTCTCAGCTCGGTCGTCGCCAACCTGAACGACAACATCACCAACCTGTCGGACGCGCGCAGCCGCATCCAGGATACCGACTACTCGGCCGAAACGACGCAGATGGCCAAGGCCCAGATCCTGGCGCAGGCGTCGACGGCGATGATCGCCCAGGCGAACCAGAGCCAGCAGAACGTGCTGTCGCTGCTGCGCTGATCGATCACGTCACGGCCATCTCCACGCCACAGGCCCGGCGGTTCGCAAGAACCGCCGGGTTTGCTGTTTCGTATCCGTGAAGAATTCAGCGTTCCTCGTCGGGGTAGGGGCCTTTGCCGCCCTCGGCGATGAAGCGGTCGATCCGCGCATCGAGCACCGGCAGCGGGACCGAGCCGAGTTCGAGCACGGCATCGTGGAACGCGCGGATGTTGAAGCGCGGCCCCAGCGCGCGTTCGGCACGGGCGCGGCCGGCGACGATCGCCCGCTCGCCGAGGTAATAGCTCAGCGCCTGTCCGGGCCAGGCGATGTAGCGATCGGTCTCGGTTTCGATCTCGTGGTCCGACAGTGCGGTGTTGTTGTGCAGGAAGGCTTGCGCCTGCGCGCGGGTCCAGCCCTTGGCATGAATGCCGGTGTCGACCACCAGCCGCGCGGCGCGCCACATCTGGTACGACAGCATGCCGAAGCGTTCGTAGGGCGTGGTGTAGATGCCCATCTCGACGCCCAGCTTCTCGCAATAGAGCGCCCAGCCTTCGCCAAAGGCCGAGATGTAGCCGTTCGCCCGCCAGCCGGGCAGGTCCTTGTTTTCGGCCGCCAGCGACATCTGGAAGGCATGGCCCGGCGCGCTTTCGTGCAGCGTCAGGGCGGGTAGCGAATAGACCTGGCGCGCCGGCAGGTTCCATGTGTTGACCAGGTACACCCCGGGCCCGCCGCGCCCTGCGGTGTAGAACGGGGCGATGTCGTCGGGCACGGGGCGGATCGCAAAGCGCTTGCGCGGCAGGCGGCCGAACCAGTCCGCCGCCTTGCCGTCGAAACTCTTGGCAATCCAGGCCGCGCGGTTGAGCAGGTCCTGCGGGCTGCTTGCGACGAATTGCGGATCGCCGCGCAGCTTCGCCAGGAATGCGGGCAGGTCCCCGGCAAAGCCGACCTCGCGCATCACGTCCTGCATCTGCGCGCGGATCGCGGCCACCTCCTCCAGCCCGATGCGATGGATCTCCTCGGGGCTCAGGTCGAGCGTGGTATATTCGCGGATCTGAGCCTGGTAATAGGCGCGCCCGTCGGGCAGCGACAGCGCGTCGAGCCGGGGCTGCGCATGGGGAAGGTAGTCCTGCCGCAGGTATTCAAGCAACGCCCGGTGCGCCGGTACGACGTCGGCGGTGATCGCCGCGCGTGCGTCCTGGCGCAGGCTCTCTGCGCGGTCGGCGGGGATGGTCGCGGGCAGCGTCAGGAACGGGGCGAACCACGGGTTGGCGTCGACGCCCTTGGCCTCGACCACCGGCAGCAGCGAGGCATCGCGCCCCTGCAGCGTCACGCGCGGTGCGGTAAATCCTCGCGCCAGCCCCGCCTTCATGTTGGCCATCTGCTGCGCGAAATAGCGCGGGATCTGGTGCAGCATGGCGATATAGGCGCGCGCTTCGGCCTCGTTGCGGAAGGGCGTGCGCGCCGTGTCCGCCAGATCGCCCCAGAACGTCGTGTCCGAATTGAGCGGCTTTTCGTATTCACGGAAGTGCTGGGCCGAGAGCAGCGTGGTGATCTGGTAGCGATAGACCGCGTAGTTGACCTGCATCGCCGGCGACAGCCGGGCCGGGTCGATCGCATCGAGCGCGCGGCGCGTGGCCTCCCACCGCGCCGTGCGCGCGTCCTGGGCTGCAGGGCTGACATCGGGCAGGCGATAGCTGGGACGATCGCTGTTTGCATCATAACCCAGCTGCGCCTGCCGCCACGCCCATTCCGCGTCCGCCAGCGCAAGAAAACGCGCGTCGGCATTCGCTGTCGCCATACGCGCTGCCCCGCTGTTGGGGCGCCCCGCTGCCTCGGCGGGTGCTGCCAGCGAAGCGGTGGCGAGAAGGCAGGCAAGGAGGCCGAGCGAGCGAGACGATACCATCTTGAAATGAGCTCCGGTGACTGATTGGGCCGGTGTGGCGCCTCGGCCCGGCCGGCGCAAGCGGCCCATCCCCGAACTGGACCGTCTCCCGGGCGGCGGCTATGGATGCGGGATGACAGGACGAGAGGATCGGGCGCGCGGCGGCGCGATGCAGCGCTGGTGGCAGGTCATGCGCCACGGCGCCTGCCCGGCCTGCGGGACGCCGCACATGGTGTGGAGCGGGATCGCGCTGGTCCGCGATACCTGCCGGGCTTGCCAGGCCCCGCTTTCCGTGCACGAGGCGACGGGGCGCACGCTTTATCCGGTGATCCTGCCGCTCGTCGTCGTGCTCGTCCTTGGCGCCCTCGCGATCGACGACAAGACGCATGCGCCGCTGTGGCTGCAGGCGCTGGGCTGGGTGATCGTCGTGCCGCTGGCCGTGGCCGGTGCAGTACGCGCGGCCAAGGCGGCCGTGTTGGCGGCGCGCGTATCGGGTGCGCGCGCATGACCGTGCGGCGTGTGCCCGTCGTGGCGACGATCGTCGTCGCACTGGCGGTGGCGGCGATGATCGGTCTCGGCATCTGGCAATTGCAGCGCAAGACCCAGAAGGAGACGCTGCTGGCGCGCTACGCCGCCGCTTTGACCAACCCGGCGCCCGTGTCGTTCCCGCCGGCGGGCGACGGCGCGGCGGTGCTCTATCGCGTCGCGCGCTTCGACTGCCGCGTGCAGCCGGGCTTGTGGGATTCGGTCGCGGGCCGCAATGCCCAGGGCGAGCCGGGCTATGTCCATATCGCCCATTGCGCCAACGGAGCGGGCCCGGATGCCCTGGTCCAGGTCGGCTGGTCGCGCGATCCGCATCCGCCGGTCTGGGATGGCGGCCCTGTGACAGGCCGCATCGCGCCCTTTCATCGGCTGACCCGGCTGGTGGCCGATCCGCCGCAGGCCGGCCTTGCCGCCAGCGCCGCGCCTGATCCCTCGACCATCCCCAACAACCACCTGGCCTATGCCGTGCAGTGGTTCCTGTTCGCCGGGGTGGCGCTGATCATCTATGCGCTGGCCTTGCGCCGACCCCGGCGTAGCCCAGCGGCATAGACGGCAGCGGTTGTCACGGCGGGCCCGGATCGCTAGGCGCCTCTAGCACCGGCACGACGCATCGCGGCATCATGCCAAATTGGCGTGGCCGCATGACACGACTGGCGTGACAGGTCCGGCATTGCCGCCGGCAGGCGTCGCGGCACGGCAGATTGGGGATTGGTGATGAAGTACATCAGCACGCGGGGCCAGGCAGCCGCGCTCGATTTCGAAGGCGTGACGCTGGCCGGGCTGGCCTCGGACGGCGGGCTCTACGTGCCTGAAAGCTGGCCGACCTTCACCCGCGACGAAATCGCCGCGATGGCCGGGCTTCCCTATGCCGAACTCGCCGCGCGCATCATGGCGCCCTTCGTCGGCGACAGCCTGACCCCCGAACGCCTGCGCGAGCTGACCGGCGCTGCCTATGGCCGTTTCGCCCATGCCGGCGTGACCCCGCTCAAGCAGCTCGACGAGCGCCAGTGGGTGCTCGAGCTGTTCCACGGCCCGACCCTCGCGTTCAAGGACGTGGCGCTGCAGATGCTCGGCCTGCTGTTCGAGGAATTCCTCGGCCGGCGCGAGGATCACCTGACCATCGTCGGCGCGACCTCGGGCGATACCGGATCGGCCGCGATCGACGCCGTGGCCGGCCGCGCCAAGGTGGACATCTTCATGATCCACCCCGAGGGCCGCGTCTCCGACGTGCAGCGCCGCCAGATGACCACGGTGCTTGCGCCCAACGTCCACAACATCGCCATCGACGGCAGTTTCGACGACGCGCAGGCGATGGTGAAGCGCATGTTCAACGATGCCGCGATGACCGGCACGTTTGGCATCGCTGCGGTCAACTCGATCAACTGGGCGCGCCTGATGGCGCAGGTGGTCTATTACTTCTACGCCGCGCTCCAGCTCGGCGCACCGCAGCGCGAGGTCGCGTTCTCGGTGCCGACCGGCAATTTCGGCGACGTTTTCGCCGGCTATGTCGCGGCCAGGATGGGCCTGCCCGTCGGCCGGCTGATCGTGGCGACCAACATTAACGACATTCTCCACCGCGCGCTGTCGAGCGGCGACTATTCCGCCAGCACGGTGACGCCGACCGCCGCGCCGTCGATGGACATCCAGGTCTCGTCCAATTTCGAGCGCCTGCTGTTCGATGCCTGCGGCCGCGACGCCGGCGTGCTCGCTGCACAGATGCAGCAGTTCGACACGACCAAGAACCTGCAGCTGACCAATGCCCAGCGCGAGGACATCGCCGCGCTGTTCACCAGCGCCCGCTGCGATGCGGCACAGATGGCCCAGGCGATGCGCTGGGCATACGAGATGACCGGCGAAGTGCTCGATCCGCACACCGCGATCGGCCTCCATGCCGCGCGCACGGCCGAGGGTCTGCCGGCCGACATGCCCGTCGTCACGCTCGCCACCGCGCACCCGGCCAAGTTCGGCGACGCGGTCGAGCGCGCGACAGGCGTGCGCCCGTCGCTGCCCGCGCGCGTGGGCGACCTGTTCGACCGGCAGGAGCGCTTCGATCGTCTGCCCGGCACGTACGAGGCCGTTTCGGCTTATGTCGCCGAGCGTGCGACGCCGCGCAACGCCGAGGCGCCGGCCTGATGGCGGACCTTGCCCTCCAGCCGCAGCTGATGGTCGGATCGCCGTGGGGCGATTTCGCGCTCCTCGATTCCGGCCACGGCCGCAAGCTGGAGCGGTACGGCCCGCATCGGTTCATCCGGCCCGAGCCGCAGGCGATGTGGGCACCGGCTTCGACCGACTGGCGGGCCGATGGCGAATTCGTGCCCGGTTCCGACGAAGATGGCGGGGGGCGCTGGCAGTTCGACCGCCCCGTCCCGCGCGAAGGCTGGGATCTGGCCTGGAATGACGTGCGCTTTACCGCCAGCTGTACCCCGTTCCGCCATCTTGGCTTCTTTCCTGACATGGCCCCGGTGTGGGACTGGATGGGGGAGCAACTGGACGGTCGGGCCGATGCCTCGACGCTCAACCTGTTCGGCTATACCGGCGTCGGCACGCTGGCGCTGTCGCGCTTCGGGGCGGTGACGCATGTCGATGCCTCGAAGAAGTCGGTCGCGCAGGCGCGGGCCAATGCCCAGCTGTCGGGCATGGCCGATCGCCCGGTGCGCTGGATCGTCGATGACGCGGCCAAGTTCACCGCGCGCGAGGTGCGCCGCGGCAAGCGCTATGACGGGATCATCCTCGATCCGCCCAAGTTCGGGCGCGGCCCCGAGGGCGAGGTCTGGCGGCTCGAGGAAAGCCTGCCCGGCCTCGTCGCCGATTGCGCGAAGCTGCTCGACGACCAAAGCGCTTTCCTCTTCCTGACGGTCTATGCCGTGCGCATGTCCTCGCTGGCGATCGGCGGGCTGCTGGCCGAGGCGCTAGCTCATCTGCCCGGCACGATCGAGCACGGGGACCTGGGCATCGCCGAGGAAGGACCGGGCGGCCGGGTGCTGCCCACGGCAATCTTCGCGCGCTGGCGCAACGCGGCTGCATAAGCCAGCCTGATGCTGGACATTTGTTTGGTGACCTGTCAAACGCGCGCCCGTGTCTGACAGCCTCATCCTCGAAGTCGCCAACGTCGAAACCGACGTCCTCACCGGGATCTATTCGGAAGAGACCGGCCGCGCCCAGCCGCTGCGCATCTCGATCCGCGCGTGGCTGCATCCGCAGGACCAGTACACGCCCGATTGCCCGCTGACGGCGAGCAAGAACTACATGGACCTGAAGCACGCGGCGACGGATGGCCTACCCCAAGGTGTGCATTTCCAGCTGATCGAATCCGTTGCAGACCACATCTGCGAGACGTTGTTCGTTCAGGATGCCCGGGTGATGCAGGTGGAAGTGAAAATCGTGAAGCTGGCCATCAGCACGGCCGGCGAAGACATCGGAATGACCCTGACGCGCAAGCGCCGAGGATGAGTTCGGCCCCCGCCAGCCCGCGACCGCTGGCGTTGATCACGGGTGGATGGCGGCGCATCGGCGCGGCCATCGCCCGCAAGCTGGCGACTGCCGGCTGGGACCTCGCGCTGCACGCGCACCATGCCCATACCTTCGATGCCGAGTTCGCCGCCGCGCTCGAGGCGGAAGGTGCGGCCGTGTTTGCGCTCGATGGCGACCTTGCCGACCCCGCGCTGCCTGAGGCGATGCTTTCGGATGTGGTCGCCCGCGCCGGCCGTGCGCCGTCGCTCCTGGTCAATTGCGCCTCGCTGTTCCAGGACGACACGATCGCGACCGTGGCGGCAGACACGCTCGACCGGCATTTCGGCGTCAACCTGTTCGCGCCCTTGCTGCTGACGCGCGCATTCGTCGACCGGCTGGGCAGCGGCGAAGGCGCAGTGGTCAACATTCTCGACCAGCGCGTGCAGAACCCGGTGCCCGACCAGTTCAGCTACACCCTGTCGAAGCAGGCGCTTCATGCCGCGACGCGCACGCTTGCGCGCAGCCTGGCGCCGCGCGTGCGGGTCAATGGCGTGGCGCCCGGGCTGATCCTGCCGACACAGGATTACGACGCGGCCCAGTGGGAACGGCTCGAGGCGATCATGCCGCTGCAACGGCTGCCCGAGGCCGACGAGATCGCGGACGCGGTGCTCTATCTGGCCATGGCCAAGGCGGTGACGGGGCAGACTCTTTTCGTCGATTCGGGCGCAAGCCTTGAATCCTACCCCCGCGACTTCGTATATCTCGAGCGATGACCACAGCGCCCCTCGTCGATCGCTTCGCCCGTGCGATCACCTATCTACGCCTGTCGGTGACGGATCGCTGCGACTTGCGCTGCACTTATTGCATGCCGGAGCGGATGACCTTCCTGCCGCGGGCCGAGGTGCTGACGCTCGAGGAACTGTACCAGGTCAGCCGCCATTTCATCGCGCGAGGCGTGACCAAGCTGCGCCTGACCGGCGGCGAGCCGCTGGTGCGGCGCGACATGATGGACCTCGTCCAGGCGCTGGGGCGGCATATTGGCCAAGACGAGAATGGCCGTGGGCTCAAGGAACTGACGCTTACCACCAACGGCACGCGTTTGGCGGAATTCGCCGATGGGCTGCGCGCGGCCGGTGTGCGCCGGATCAATGTCTCGCTCGATACGCTCGATCGCGATCGCTTCGCCTCGCTGGCGCGGCGCGACAGCCTCCCGCAAGTGCTCGAAGGCCTGCAGGCGGCGCGCGAGGCGGGGCTCAAGGTCAAGATCAACGCCGTGGCGCTCAAGGGCATCAACGAGGGCGAGCTGCCAGACCTCATCGCCTGGGCGCACGGGCAGGGCCACGATGTCACTCTGATCGAGGTCATGCCGCTGGGCGAGATCGAGGAGGATCGCTTCGATCACTACCTCCCGCTCGATGTGGTGCGCCGCGATCTCGAGCAGCGCTGGACGCTGACCGCCAATGGCGAGACGACCGGCGGCCCGGCGCGCTATGTCGACATTGCCGAGACTGGCGGCCGGCTTGGTTTCATCACCCCGCTGACCGGCAATTTCTGCGCCGGGTGCAACCGTGTTCGCGTGACCGCCACCGGCCAGCTCTACATGTGCCTGGGCGGCGAGGGCCGCGTCGACTTGCGCGCCGCGCTGCGTTCGGACGATCCCGATGGGCAGATCGCCGACGCCTTTGCCCGCGCGATGGGCGAGAAGCAGGAGCGGCATTCCTTCGCGATCGACCGCACCGGCGCCGCGCCCGCCGTCTCGCGCCACATGTCCACGACCGGAGGCTGAGGCCATGGCCAAACTGGTGTTCCTTGGCCGGCTGGAAGATCGCGCCGGCATGGCGGAGATGACCGTGCCCGCGGGCGCGCTCTCCGATATCCTCACCACGCTCGATCCGGCGCTGGCGCTCGATCTCCTGGGCGAGCGTGTGCGCATGGCGCTCAACGGCGAGCTCGTCCCCGACAACCGCGCGGTGGTGCTGTCGGAAGGCGATGAACTGGCGTTCCTGCCCCCGGTCAGCGGCGGTTGATCGCGGACGTTCGGCGCAGGCTTCAGGTCTGGCCGAGCAATCCGCGCAGCGCCGGCGTCTCGCGCAGCCGGATATCCTGCTGCGGGAAGGGTATCTCGATGCCGTGTTCCTGAAACAGGTGCCACAGGCGCTTGAGCACCTGGCTGCGTACGTTGGCGGTGCCGTCTTCCGGGTCGGCGATGGTGACGTAGATCGCCATCTCTATGCCGCTCACGCCAAGTGCGGTCAGCAGCACGGACGGCCCGGGTTCGACCAGCACGCGCGGCGCGGCGCGCGACGCCTCGAGCATCAGCCGCTCGGCGAGGTCGATGTCGGTGCCATAAGCCACGGTGACAGGGATCGTCAGCATGACCTGGGTGCTCGAATAGGACCAGTTCTCGACCTGCGTGGTCATCAGGATTTCGTTGGGGATCAGGTACTCACGGTGGTCGCGCGTGGCGACCGAGACCGCGCGGATGCCGATCTTGCGCACCTGGCCCACGGCGTTGCCCTTGCCGTCGTTGACCGCGATGACATCGCCCGGCTTGATCGACCGGTCCATCAGCAGGATCAGCCCGGCGATCAGGTTGCCGAAGGTCTTCTGCAGTCCGAAACCGATGGCGAGGCCGAAGGCACCCGAGAACACCGTCAGGGCGGTGAAGTTGATGCCGAGCAGGTCGATGCCGATGAAGAAGGCCATGGCCCAGACGAACAGCGAGACCAGCTTTTCGCCCAGCACCCGCTGTGCCGCGTCGAGCCCTGTGGCGCGCGTGAAGAAGTAGCGCACCAGCCGGCTGCCGATCCGCGCCAGCATGAACATGGCGATGACCACCAGCACCATCTTCGCGGCATTGAACAGCGAGATGTGGTAATGGCCGATGTCGAAGCTAAAGTCGTCGAGCCAGTCGATCACTTCATTGATCTGGCGGGTGACGGCGCGTTCGGCCTTGTGCTGGGTCCAGCTCATTGCGCGGCGCTCCACGCGGCGAGCGCGCGGTGGAGGTCATCGATCAGGTCCGCGGTATCCTCGAGGCCGATCGCCAGCCTGACGCCGAAGCGGTCCGCTGCGTCCATGCCGGCGGGGGGCCAGGGGCTGGCGGTGCGGATGCCGGCAGGGTCGACCGGTGTCGCTAGGCTTTCGAATCCGCCGAAGCTGTAGCCGATGCCGAACAGGTGCAGCGCGTCGATCAGGGCGTCGCGCGCCGCCGCCGTGCCGCCTGCCAGGATGAAGCTGAACAGCCCGCAGCCACCGGTGAAGTCACGGCGCCAATGCTCGTGCCCGGGCGAACCCGGCAGCATCGGGCACAGCACCCGTGCGACTTCGCGGCGTGCATCGAGCCATTGCGCCACGGCCAGCGCCGAACGTGTCGCCGCCTCGAGCCGCAGGCCCATCGTGCGCAGGCCGCGCAGCATCAGCGAGGCGTCGTCGGCCGAGACCACCAGGCCCATCCCCTGGCTGCGCAGACGCACGCGGCGATGCCATTCAGGCCCGGCGGTCACGCTGCCCATCATCACGTCGGAATGGCCGCTGACGTGCTTGGTCAGCGACATGATCGTGATGTCCGCGCCATGCGCCAAGGGGGCGAAGCCGAGGGGCGAGGCCCAGGTGTTGTCGACCAGCACGGTTAGCCCAGCCGTTTTGGCCGCCGCGATCAGCGCGGGCATGTCGGGCACTTCCATGGTCAGGCTGCCCGGCGCCTCGAGCAGCACGGCGCGCGCGCCCGGCGCCAGCGCGGCAAAGGCGGCCGTGTCCATCGGATCGAACCAGACCGTGCGTACGCCGAAGTCGGCCAGCAGCCCGCGTGCCATGGCGCGGCTGGGTTCATAGGCGTTGTCGGTCAGCAGCAGCGTGTCGCCGGGGCGCAGCACGGTGAGCAGCGCGCCGGCGATGGCGCTCACCCCGGAGGGGTACAGCACCGTGCCGCCGCCGCTTGCGCCCGGTTCCAGCTCGGTCAGCGCCTCGGCCAGCGACCACTGCGTCGGCGCGCCGCGCCGGCCATAATAGAACAGGCCGTCGGCATTGGCGCGGCTGCTGCGCAAAGTCGCCATGTCGGGATAGAGATGCGTGCTGGCCCGCCAGACCGGCGGATTGACCACCGCGCCGGGATGATCGCCTGTCCCGGTCCACTCGGGGCGGCGCCCGGCCGCGACGAGGTGCGTGGCGGGGCGTGTGGCGGGCTGGGGCGGTTCGTCGGACGGCGCGCTCTCGGGCTTTTTGGACATGGACTCTTTCGGAAATGGCCTTCCGGGCGGGAAGGCGCACGGATGCAGGGGGGCCTGTCAGTCCACCAGGCAGGCGGCGGGGCCGGTTTCCTTGGGGCTCGCCGGGTCCGCACCCCATTCGCTCCAGCTGCCGTCGTATAGCGAGACGTCATCCTTGCCGAGCAGGTGGAGCGCGAAGATCACGACGTTCGCGGTCATGCCGGAACCGCAGCTGGCGATCACCGGACGCGCCAAGTCGACACCGGCAGCCTCGAAGGCGGCGCGCAGCGCTTCGGGCGATTTCCACGTGCCATCGGCGGCGAACAGGCTGGCATAGGGTACGTTGCGGGCGCCGGGAATGTGCCCGCTGGCGAGCGCAGGGTTGGTCTCGGGCACCTCACCGGTGAAGCGGCCGGCGCCGCGCGCGTCCACCAGCTGTTCGGCGTGGCTGGTGATGTTGGCCGTGACCTGCTCTTTCGAGCGCAGCGCCCTGAGATCGCTCCACGCGGTAAAGTGGCGATGGCGCAGGCTTTCGCGGCCTTGTGCACAAGGCCGGCCTTCCGCCTTCCACTTGGCGATCCCGCCATCGAGCAAGGCGACATTCTGCGCGCCGTAGAGCGTCAGCATGAACCAGGCGCGGGTCGAGGACCGGATCGGGCTGTCGTCATAAAGCACGATGCGGCTGCCATCGCCGAGGCCCAGGCTCTGCATCCGGCTGGCGAACTTCTCCGCCGACGGCATCGAGTTGGGCAGGCCGGTCGCACCGTCGACCAGATTGCCCAGGTCCATGAACACGGCGCCGGGAATGTGGCACGCCTCGTACTCGCGCAGCGGATCGCGCGCGTGTTCGGGCAAGAAGCAACTCGCATCGACGATGCGCAGATCGCTCGCACCCATCTCGTTGGCGAGCCATTGGGTCGAGACCAGCGGTTCCATGATGTTCTCCTGCCTGCGGATCGACCCGTCTGTCGCGGGTTCGTGTTTTTCCGCAGTGCAAACTAAAGCCACCGCGCGCCGCCGTCGATTCGAAAATGCGCCGGTGTCGCGGGCTGGTGTCCTGCTTTACGCCAGGTTGGGCAGCGGCATGGGGCGTTGCTCGATCCGGTCGAACACGCGCGGACCGAGGTCGAGCCGGAACGGCTGAAGACGCGCGGCCGCATCGCCGGCGACCGCGGGCTGCCCGACAAGGAAGGCGCCGTGGGCGTGCTCGGTGCCGCCATCGGTGGCGCGCGTCGCCCAGCATGTCGCGCGCACGATCGGCACGAAAAGCTGGGCCTGACCGGCGCGGATCGCCAGCACGGCCGACAGCGGCAGGCGCATCTCGGCCGCCACGGTCACGCTTTCGCCCGGCTCGATCCGCGCGATCGTGCGCAGCGGGGCAAGTTCGGGGCCGGCGAGGCCCAGCTGTTCGTCCATCGGGCGCGAGGCATGGGCCGAGGTCATGTCGCCCGACAGCGCGAGGTCGACCAGCGGCACGGGCCCGGCGTTGCGCAACACCAGCCGGCACGACAGCGTGGCATTGACCAGCGTCGCGCCGAGACGGTCGGCTTCGAGCGCGATCGTCAGGCCGGTGGCCGCAGCCGTGACAGGCTCGGCCGGCAGGGCAGGCGACGGTGCAACTGGCGGTGCGACGGGCGGCGTGGTTTTCTGGATCGGCGCGGCAGGCGCCGGTGCGGGGACCGGTGCGGGCGGAGCCGGAGGCGTCGGCCGGGCGGTCGGTGCTGGCACCACCGGAGCAACCTCCACCGAACGGCGGCGCATCAGGTACAGCGCCGCGCCCGCCAGCAGGGCGAGGACGATCGCGCCGGCGATCCACCATCCCGTGGTCGAACTGCCCCGATCGGCGACATTGTCCGGCGGCGAATCGCTGGCCGCCACGGTCGCATCGTCCGGCACCTCGGCCGGGGGCGAAGCCAGGGGCGGTGTGACCTCTGCGGACGGCGACGGCGTGGGCGCGGTCGTGGTGGCCGTCGCCTCGGGCGAGGGGGATGCAGCAGGCGCGGGCGTGGCCACCGGCGTCAGCGAGGGCGTCGGCTTGGGGGCCGGCGCAGCGGCCTGTGTCGCCGGCGTGGCGCGCGGCGCCTTCGGCTTGGGGCTAGTCGTCGTGGCGGCAGGCAGGTCTGCCGGCTTGGGCAGCACGATCACCGGCGCCGACGTCGAGGGGACGGTGACCGGGACGGGCAGGCTCGTCGGAACGGCGGAGGGCGCCGTTCCGGTATCCTGCGCGAAGGCGGCGCAGGGCGCGGCAAGAGCAAGCAGCGCCGTTGCGGCCCACAGGGCGGGCGCGGCGCTGCGGGGGGCGACTTTCGGGGCGGGGGCGGTGGGGAAGGGGTGCGTGCCGCTCATGGCCTTGCGCTTCATGCCTCTTTGCAACGGGTCCGGATCACGACGGCCATGGCGTCGATACCGCCTTGTCCGAAGCGGGCCTGCATAGTGTCTGAACGGGCAGGCGCAAGCCGCCGGCTTGCCCGTGGCGGCCGACGGGTGCATTGGGCGCGGCAACGAAAGGAATCTCCAACCGATGTCCGACACCCCCATGCCGGCCCCGCTGCACCTGGGGCAAACGAGCGCCCTGCCTGCCTCGCCCGAAGAGGCCGTGCTCGACTACGTGCCCAACCCGCGTCCGGGCACGCTCTATCTCGTCCGCTTCGCCGCGCCGGAATTTACCTCGTTGTGCCCGGTCACCGGGGCTCCCGATTTCGCCCACCTGGTTATCGACTACGCCCCGGGCGAGACGATCGTCGAGTCGAAGTCGCTCAAGCTGTTCCTCGGCTCGTTCCGTAACCACAACGGCTTCCACGAGGACGTGACCGTCGGCATCGGTCAGCGCCTGTTTGCCGAGATGAAGCCGCGGTGGCTGCGCATCGGCGGATATTGGTACCCGCGTGGCGGCATTCCCATCGACGTGTTCTGGCAATCGGATGCGCCGCCGCCGGCACTCTGGCTGCCCGACCAGGGCGTCGCCGGCTATCGCGGGCGCGGCTGAGGCGGCCCATTCCGGCTCGCGTTCGCGCCTTGCGCCGGATCGGATATTCTGCGGATATTTTCTAAGCAAATGTCCGCAGCGCGTTTACCAAGGCTTAGGGTGTAGCGGCGATAAGGGCTCCGGGGTAACTAACCAAGGAGACCGGGAAATGACCTTCTTCAAGAAGCTGATCAAGGACAACGAAGGCGCCACCGCCATCGAATACGGCCTGATCGCCGCGCTTATCGCCGTTGCCGCCATCACCGCCATGGGCGCGCTGGGCAACTCGCTGTCGAACACGTTCAACTACGTGTCGAACGACATGAACAACGCCCAGGACGGCAAGCTCTAAGAGCTGGCCTGACGGCTTGATGGAAACCGGCGGCGCCGATGCGACCGCCGGGGACCGTCCCAAGGTTTGCGGCGATCCGTCCCGGATCGGGGTGCAACCATCCACGGTGGAAAGGGGGCCTTCATCGGCCCCCTTTCTTTTTGTGCGCGCCTCGCGGCCCGGCAGGGGCGGCATCTTCGTCCAAAGGACAATGGGCGAAATCGGAAAAGCCTTGCAAACGGAGAGGATGGAGCCAGAGGACAAGGCGGTGCCGGGGCTGGCCGACGGACGCGTCGTTGACGGGCGCGTCGCCGGCAGTCCCGAACAAGCCCCCGGCGGAGAGGAGCAGGCCATGGCCGATGCGGAAACGATGCACAGCGAGCGCGTGCTCGACGCGGTTCATTCCTCGCGCGCGGCGGTGTCGGCGGTGGCGGCCTCGTGGTGCCGTTCGGCGCTGCATCATGGCCTCGATCCCGCAGCGCGTGCGCCGGCGGTCGATCCCCTGGCCGGTCGCGACCTCGACCTGCTGCGCGCAGCCAATGGCGAACTGCTCGCCGTCGCCGCCCCGGTGCTCGACAGGCTGCACGGCAGCGTCGGGCTGGCAGGGGCCTGCGTGATGATCGCAGATGCCGGCGGCGTGGTGCTGGACTGGCGCGCGCCCGACGGCGATGCCGCGCGATTCGAGGAACTGGGCCTGGCCCCGGGCGTGTCGTGGGCCGAGGCGACGCAGGGCACCAACGGCATCGGCACCTGCCTCGTCGAGCAGCGGCCCGTGACCATTCACCGCGACGAACATTTCGCCAGCCGCAATGTCGGCGTCAGTTGCATGGACGCGCCGATCTTCGATCCCACCGGCCGGCTGGTCGCGGCGCTCGACATATCCTCGGCGCGCGGCGATCACGACCGCGCGATGGCGACGATGATCGGCGCACTGGTGCAGGACGGCGCCCGCAGCATCGAGCGCGACCTGTTCTGCCGTCATTACGCCGATGCCCGGATCATCCTGGCCGGCGGCGGCACGGATCAGGCCGGGCGCGGACAGGCGTTGCTAGCGGTCGATCGCGACGACCTGGTGATCGGGGCGACGCGCGCCGCGCGCCAGCACTTCCGCCTCGGCAACGGGACGCGAATCGATCCGCGGCCACTGGGCGACATGCTCGGGCCTGCGGTTCCGGCCAGCTTCGACGATGCGGATCGTGCGGTGCTGCGCCAGGCGCTGGCCCGCGCCGGCGGCAATGTCAGCAGCGCGGCACGCCTCCTCGGCATCGGCCGCGCGACCTTCTACCGGCGGATGGAGCGGGTCGGCCTGTCGCTCAGGCACTGACCGCGCGAACCCGCCCTTGTGCCTTCATTCGGGGCGCAGGGCATCCTCGAGCCAGTGCGGCGGCTGCGTGATCGCCTCGACGCGCAGGTGATCGACCGCGAGGCCCAGCTCCGGGTAGGCGGCGCGCTGGCGGGCGGGGTCGGAACGGTCGAGCGGCACGACCACGAGGCGGCGGTTGACCTTCTGCCGCCAGTTCATCCGCGCGGTATTTTCCTGCCCGATATAGCAGCCCTTGGTGAAGCTGACGCCGTTCAGCTCGGCGGCATTCGCCTCGAGCCACAGCGTCTGGTCCTGGCCCAGCTCGGCCCGCCCTTCGGCAACGCCGAGGCGCAGGCGATGCGCGCACCATTGATCGTCGACCGGCGCGTCGTCCCCCGAGACGGCACCGACCCAGCGCTGCCCCAGCGCCGATAGGCGCGGATCCGCCGCGCCGCCGTCGCCGGCGTGGCCTTCCCAGAAGACCCCGAGTTCGGGCGCGATCGCGATCGTGATCTGCCGGCGCAGGCGATAAAGCGACAGGCGCTTGACCAGCGCCTCGGCCACCGCCGCCTCGCAGTCGAGCAGCAGCGCGTCCGTGCCGTCGGGCCAGACGATGAAATCGTACAGCGCCTTGCCCTGGGCCGTCAGAAGCCCGGCCCAGACCGGCAGCGTGCCGGTCACGTCGTTGGTGACGAGGCCCTGGAGGAACGCGGCCACGTCCTCGCCGGGTTGGGCAGGGGTAAGGCGCACGAGCGCACGATCGAACAGGCGGGGGTTGCTCATGCGTGACAGATAGGGTGGCCAGCGCCTAAGGGGAAGGCATGGAACCGCAGACGACTCTCACGATCCGCCGCCCCGACGACTGGCATGTCCACTTGCGCGACGGCGCGATGCTCGAGGGCGTGGCGCCCTATACCGCGCGCCAGTTCGCCCGCGCGATCGTGATGCCCAATCTCTCGCCGCCGATGACCGACGTCGCCGGTGTGGCGGCCTATCGCGACCGGATCCTGGCGGCACTGCCGCAAGGCAGCGATTTCACCCCGCTGATGACGCTGTACCTCACCGACCATACCGATCCCGACGAAGTGCGGCGCGGCCATGCCGCCGGGGTGTTCACCGCGGCCAAGCTCTATCCCGCGCATGCCACCACCGGTTCCGCGCACGGCGTGACCGACATCGCCAACATCTACCCCGTGCTGGAGACGATGCAGGCGATCGGCATGCCGCTGCTGATCCATGGCGAAGTGACCGATTCGCATGTCGACATCTTCGATCGCGAGGCGGTGTTCATCGAGCGCACGCTGAGCGGGCTGGTGCAGCAGTTCCCGGGCTTGCGCATCGTGTTCGAGCACATCACCACCGAAGAGGCGGCGCAGTTCGTCGAGCACGCCGGCGCCAATGTCGGCGCGACGATCACGCCGCAGCACCTGCACATCAACCGCAATGCCATGCTCGTCGGCGGCATGCGCCCGCATGCCTATTGCCTGCCCGTGGCCAAGCGCGAGAAGCACCGGCTCGCGCTGCGCAAGCTGGCGACCTCGGGCCATCCGCGCGTTTTCCTGGGCACCGACACCGCACCGCACGCCCGGCATCTCAAGGAAAGCGCCTGTGGCTGCGCGGGGCTGTTCAACGCGCCCTTCGCGCTCGAAAGCTACATCGCCGTGTTCGACGAGGAGGGCGCGCTCGACAAGTTCGAGGCTTTTGCCAGCGAGAACGGTCCGCTGTTCTACGGCCTCCCGCTCAACGAGGGCACGGTGACGCTGGAGAAGTCCGGCGCCACGGTTCCCGACGAGATTGCCGCCGGCGGCACGACGCTGGTGCCGTTCCATGCGGGCGAGACGCTGGCCTGGCGCTTGGTCTGATCAAGCCGTGTCAGGCGTGCCTTGCAGCGCGCCTTGGCCGGCGGCGCAGCATGTCCCAGGCGAACACGGCGATCGCACACCAGATCAGCGCGAAGCAGATCGTGCGCTCGCGGCTCATCGTCTCGCCATAGAGCGTCACGCCGATCACGAAGACGATCGTGGGCGAAACGAACTGGATGAAGCCCAGCACCGACAGGTCGAGCTTGCGCGCAGCCGTGGCAAACAGCAGCAGCGGCGCGGCCGTCACCACGCCGGTTCCCGCCAGCAGCCAGGGTGTCCATCCCGGCGCCGCCATGGCCCAGCCCGCAGGGCTCGATCGCGCATGCCATACAACCAGCAGCGCTAGCGGATAGAGCACCAGCGTTTCCACGGTCAGGCCGACGACCGACGGCACCGCGACGAACTTACGGATCAGGCCGTACAGCGTAAAGGACAAGGCCATGCTGAACGCGATGCCGATCATCGCGGGAGCATAGGAGGCGAGAACCAGCGTTCCGGCGCAAGCGAGCGCGGCGGCGAGCCACTGTGCGCGGTTGAGCTTCTCGCCCAGGAAGAGAACGCCAACGACCACATTGAGCAGCGGGTTGATGTAGTAGCCGAGGCTCGCGGCCAGCACGTGATGTGTTGCCAGGGCATAGAGATAAATGAGCCAGTTGCACGCCACGGCCAAGGCGCTCGCGGTGAGCCGCCCGAGTACCGCGGGCGTTGTCAGGGCCGCCAGCAAGGCGCGCGCTTCCCCCCGGACGAACACGAAGACCAGGCAGACGGGCAGCGTGAATACGGCGCGCCAGCTGACCAGCTCGGTCGGCGGCACGTCGCTCAGGGGGTGAAAGTACAGGGGAAAGACACCCCACGCGACGTAGGCCGCCAAGCCTGCAACCAGTCCGCCCTTGGCGTCGGACCGACCCCGGTGATCCATGCTCTTCATGGCCCGGCTGTGGCAGGCGCAGCCTTTTGCGCCAAGGCGAGAAATAATTTCGGGTTGCGATGTGTTTCTGACAGCGCCGTTGCAGTTCGTTCAGATTCGATGGCGTAAACATGAACCATCGAAGACACGAACTGTCGAACGGCCAAGGCCAGGGAAGGCCCGACCGCCCGACGCAGATCAGGAGACCGACCATGACTGCCATTCGCAAGACTCTGCTGGGCCTCGCTGCTTCGGCAACCCTCGCCACCGGTATCGCCCCGGCCTCGGCGGCCATCCTGCCGCTGGCCCACGGCACCGGCAACACCGCCGTCGCTTCGCCCATCGCCCAGGAAGGCTGGAACCAGCGTGGCTGGCAGGATCGCGGCGACTGGCGCGATGGTCGCGACTACGGCCGTGGCTACAACGACTATCGCGGCTACAATGATTACCGTGGCTACAACGACGGACGCTACAACGGTCGCGACGACTACCGCGGCGTGGCCTATCGCGGCCAGTCCTGGCGCGGCAACGACGGCCGCTACTACTGCCGCCGCAACGACGGCACCACCGGCCTGCTGGTGGGCGGTGTCGCCGGCGCGCTGCTCGGCCAGGGCGTGGCCGGTCGCGGTGACCGCACCCTCGGTGCCATCCTCGGCGCCGCCGGCGGTGCCCTGCTGGGCCGCGCGGTCGACCAGAACAGCCAGCGTTGCCGCTAAGCTGACGAACTGATCCCTGTTCGTCGGTGGGACCTTCGCGGGGAACGGGCAGGGATGGGGCTCCGGTGCGTGGTGGCACCGGAGCCCTTTTCGTATTGAGGCTGTTGCCTTGCAGCGGGTTCACCCGCGCCGATGGTAATGGCGCATCAACCCAAGTCGCGGCACAAGGCGTCGATGATTCGCAAGGTTCTTTTGATTTCGATGGCATTGTGTGCCGCGCTTTCGGGCTGCGGCGACGACCCGGAAAAGGCGCACAAGCGCGACACCGACCCCGTGATGGATGCAGCCCTGCAGGGCCAGCTCATGGTCGATCCCGACCTGTCGCAACAGAACATGCGCAACCAGGCGACCGTGCCAGGTGGCCCGATCGATCCGGCAACGCCTGCACCCGATCCCGCAATCGGTTCGAACTAGTTTTAGGGCAGTTTGCGACTAATCACGGTGAACCAGATTGATCGGAGCGTGCTTTAGGGCGCGCGGACAAATTCCACCCCGATCAGGTGGCAAAAAAGGTGGTTAGCTGACATACCGCCACCCACCGGGTTCAAGCATAAGGACGATGGCCATCGCCGCCATGATACCGGCCAGGAAGAAAGAATAAAGGGCTATCCAAAATCCTAGAGATCGCCTCGTCGTACCCTTCTCTGCTGATCTGCGTATTCGGTTTCCATAAACGAAAAGAACCGCGTAGAGCGCGGCCATTACCGCGAGAATGTAGTCCCCCTCTCCCGCAAAAGCCATGATGGGCAGTGCGACAAGGGCAGTCGCCGCGATGTAAAGCCTGGCGCCAGACATTCCGCCCAGCGTAATCAGGCTTTCAGCAGCATTCCGTTCTAGCTGCCTTTGAAAGGGACTCTTGTGCTCGCTCATGAGCTTAGCATGCATGGCGCCGTAAATGTCCGCAACTGCGCGGAAGCTGACGTTTGATTTGTCCACACCGCTTAAGGCTTGAGGCCGATACCAATCGAGGCGCGCGGCTGGTCGATTTCAGCCGAGCTGACCGGATAGGCGCAGTGATCGGCGGTGTAGAAACCGCCCGGCCGCTGGTTGCCTGACAGGCCCAGGCCGCCCATCGGCGAGGCGGGTGACACGCCGTGCGTCGGGCGGTTCCAGTTGACGACGCCGGCACGGACCTGCGCCCAGAACCGGTTGTAGTCCTGCGGCGTACCGCCAACCAGCGCCGCGGCGAGGCCGAAGCGCGTGGCATTGGCGACGGCTAGCGCCTCGTCGAAATCGCCGACCCGCACGATCTGCAGGATCGGGCCGAACAGTTCGACGTCGGGCCGATCCGCCATGCCGGTCACGTCGATCAGTGCCGGCGAAAGAAACGGCAGCTCGCCGCGCGGCCGCAGCAGGTGTCGGATCGCGCGCCCGCCGTGGGACAGCAGATAGACGAAGCTCTCGGTAAGGCCGTCGGCGGCATCGTTGTCGATCACCGGCCCCATGAACGGCGCGGGATCGTCGAGGGGGGCACCGACGATGAGGTTGTCGCACAGGCGCTGCACTTCACCCACCACGGCATCGTAGAGCGTGTCGCGAACGATCAGGCGACGCGCGGCGGCAGCGCGCTGGCCTGCGCCGGTAAAGGCGGACTGCACCACCAGCGCGGCGGCGTCGGCAATCTTGGGCGTGTCCCACACCACGATCGGGCTGTTGCCGCCCAGCTCGAGCGCGACGACCTTGCCCGGCTGGGCCGCAAGCCGGCGGTTGAGCGCAAGGCCCACCTGGCTCGACCCGGAGAACAGGACGCCATCGACGCCCTCGTGCGCGGCCAGGTCGCGGCCATGCGTGGCATCGCCCACCAGCAGTTGCGCGACGCTGGCCGGAATGCCGGCGCGATGGATGCAACGGATCACAGCCTCGGCCGTCGCCGGGGTGCGGGGCGAGGGCTTGAGGACGACCGCGTTGCCCGCGATCAGCGCCGGCACGATCTGGCGCACCGGGCCCTCCGCGGGCAGGTCGAAGCTGGTGATGACCGCCATCACGCCGTGCGGCTTGTGGCGCAGCGCGGCGGTTCCCTGCAGCGCGCTGTCGAGCCGGCGCTGCGCGGTGCGTTCGGCATAGCCGCGCACCGCCACCTCGACCCGCGCGACCGCCCCATCGATCTCGCCGCGCGCATCCCATAGCGGCTTGCCCGTCTCACGTGCGACAAGCTGGGCCAGGGGTTCGGCGTCCTTGCGCAGCTCGTTGGCGAAACGGCGCACCAGTTCGATGCGGGTGGACAAAGGCTGCGCGGCCCAGCCGGCCCAGGCCCGCCGCGCGCGTGCGACGGTATCGTCGACGTCGCCGCACAAGCCACGCCACACTTCCAGGCCGGTCGCAGGCTCGATCGAGACCAGTTCGGCAATGGCGTGGGAGCTGGCCTCGATACGGGGGGTGGTGGTCAGCATGTTGTCCCGCGGTAAACCGGATTGGTTATCATTGCGTCACTCCTGGCCTCCGCAGCCTGTCGGAGTGCTTAATCGTCCTGATGCGGATGACGTGCCTGATGACCTTGGGCCAAGGGCCGCCCGCCCGCCACACCGCGCAATGCCTCGCCCAGCCGGCGGATTGCGGCGACCTTGTCGTGGAGCGGCTGCCAGTTGTCGTCCGAGGCGATCGGCGCCCACAGGGCCTCGACTTCGTCGATCAACAGCGCCGGCGGGGCCGCTTCGTTCCAGAGTGGATGGTCGGTCGCGCCCGGTAGCGGGGCACGATCGGCCAGTGTCGACAGCGCCTCGGCGCCGCGCCCGCCACGGTGTGCGAAGAAAAAAGCATCGGGGCCGATGCCTTGCGCGCGCATCGCGCTTTCGCATGCCGCAACGAGGGCGGCATCCGCCTCCGCCCCGGCCGAGGCGACGCCGAGGCGCCAGCACCAGCGCCGTGCCATCGCCGCCTGATACAGCGGCCCGAAGCGCTCGAGCGCGGCGATCAGCGGGGCTGCGTCCTCGACTAGGCGCAGCGCGACGGCGAGTTGCCCGCAGTTCCAGCCGATCGCCTCGGGCTGGCGGCCGAAGGCATAGCGACCGGCTTCGTCGAAATAGGCGGCGGTGAAGCCCGCATCCCACGTCGGCAACCAGCGCCAAGGACCGTAGTCGAAGCTCTCGCCGCTGACGTTCATATTGTCGGTGTTGAGCACGCCGTGGACGAAGCCGGCGACCATGTAGCTCGCCGCCATGTCGGCCAGCCGCGCCACGACCTGGTGCAGCAGCGTCGCCGCCGGGCTGGCGCCCTCAGGGGCAAGGTCGGCCGGGCCGGGAAGATTCTCGAGACAATAGGCGATCAGCGCATGCATCTCGTCGGGCTTGTCGAGCGCGAGCAGGCGCTGGAACGTGCCGATGCGGATGTGTCCGTGGCTGAGCCGGACAAGCACCGCGGACCGCGTGGGTGAGGGCTCGTCGCCGCGCCACAGGCTTTCGCCGGTTTCCACCACCGAGAAGGTGCGGCTGGTGTTGACGCCCAGCGCCTCGAGCATCTCGGTCGCCAGGATCTCGCGCACCGCGCCCTTCAGCGTCAGCCGCCCATCGCCGCGCCGGCTCCACGGCGTCTGTCCCGAACCCTTGGTGCCGAGGTCCATCAGGCGGCCGCGGCCGTCACGCATCTGCGCGAAGGTGAAGCCGCGCCCGTCGCCCAGCTCGGGGTTGTATACACCGAACTGGTGGCCGTGATAGCGCAGCGCCAGCGGGCCGGGGAGATTGCCGGGCAGGGGCACGAAGCGCGCGAAATGCGCCACCCATTCGGCATTGTCGAGGCCGGCCAGCCCCACCTCGGCCGCGGCGCGATCGTTGCGGAAACGCAGCGTGGTCTCGGGAAAATCGGCGCCAGCGACCGGGTCGCCCAGCCAGTCGGCAAGCTCGGCCAGGCGCGGATCGGGGCGATACGGGGTGTGCGGGTTGGCTGGGGTCGACATGGCTTGCGGGACTGGCTCCATTCTTCCATTAGTGGGTTGCCGGTGACGGCGAGGCAAGGCGCCTTGCGACGGCACGATGATACCAGACGGGAAGCAAGTCCTTGGCCATGGCCGCATTCGACATTCGCAGCTGGACCAGCGCCGACGGCCTGCGCCTCGCCTATCGGGCCTATCCGGCAGCATCGGGCATGGGCGCGCCGGCGCGCCTGCCGGTGGTCTGCCTGCCCGGGCTGACCCGCAATGCCCGCGATTTCGAGGATCTCGCCGCACATCTGGCCTCAGGCGGGCGCGACGTATTCTGCCCTGACCTGCGCGGGCGCGGCGAGAGCGACTATGCGCGCGATCCGATGAGCTATCAGCCGCCGGTCTATGTGCAGGATCTTGCGGGGCTTTTCGCGGCCGAGGGGATCACGCGCTTCGTCGCGGTGGGCACCTCGCTCGGCGGCATCCTGACAATGATGCTGACTGCAGGTCAGCCCGGGCTCGTCGCGGGCGCCGTGCTTAACGACATTGGCCCGGTGATCGAGCCGGCGGGGCTCGACCGCATCCGCGAATACGTCGGGCAAGGGCGCAATTATCTCACCTGGATGCACGCCGCGCGCGGGCTGCGCGAGACGATGCTCGACATCTATCCCGACTTCACGATCGACGACTGGCTGCGCATCGCCAAGCGCCTGCTCGCGCTGGGCAGCGGCGGGCGCATCACCTTCGACTACGACATGAATATCGCCGAGCCGATCGATGCCGCCGCCGAGGCGCAGGCCAAGGCGCTGGCCGAAGGGGCGGAGCAGCCCGCCGTGGATCCCTGGCCGCTGTTCGATGCGCTCTCGGACGTGCCGCTGGTGCTGGTGCGGGGCGGGATGTCCGACATCCTGTCGGCGCAGACGGCGGCGCAGATGGTGGCCAAGGCGCGCGATTGTACGCTCGTCACCCTGCCGCAGGTCGGCCACGCCCCGACGCTCGACGAGTCCGAGGCTCGCGCCGCGATCGACGCGCTGATGGCGCGGCTGGACTGAACCGCGAGGGTCGCCCGTCATGGCACTCCCGCTCGAGCCCGCGCGCCGGCTGCATATCCTGCACCTGCACTCGACGTTCGACGCCGGCGGCAAGGAGCGGCGCAGCGTTGCGCTGATGAACCGGTTCGGCGGCGCGCTCGAGCATACCGTCGTCTCGGCCCAGGCCGACGCGCTCGGCGCCCGGTCGCTGCTGGCGCGCGGCGTTCTGGCCCATTTTCCGCTGGGATTTCCGCCGCTGGCCGGCAAGCCGGGCGTGCGCCGGCTGCAGGCGCTGGCGCGGGCGATGCAGGGGTTCGACCTCGTCTGCACCTACAACTGGGGGGCGATGGATGCGGTCATGGCGCATGCCGCGTTTGCCCCGCTGTTCGGCCTGCCGCCGCTGGTCCATCACGAGGACGGCTTCAACGCTGACGAGGCCGAGCGGCTGAACCCGCGGCGCAACTGGTATCGTCGCATCGCGCTGGCGCGGGCCGGCGCGCTGGTCGTGCCCTCCAGACTGCTCGAAGATGTGGCGCTCAGCGCCTGGCACCAGCCGGCGGCCAAGGTCCACCGCATCGGCAATGGCATCGACACCGCCGCCTTTGCGCGCAAGCCGCGCCCCGATGCGCTGCCGCGCGTCATCAAGCGGCCGGGGGAGAAGTGGGTGGGCACGATGGCCGGCCTGCGCGCGGTCAAGAACCTGCCGCGCATGGTCCGGGCGTTCCGCCATCTGCCCGAGCACTGGCAACTGGTGATCGTGGGCGAGGGTCCCGAGCGCGAGACGATCCTGCGCACCGCGATCGATCTCGACATCGGCCACCGTGTCCACCTGCCCGGCGCCGTGCCCGACCCGGCGGCAGCGGTGGGCCTGTTCGATCTGTTCGCCCTGTCGAGCGACAGCGAGCAGTTCCCGCTTTCGGTGGTCGAGGCGATGGCCGCCGGACTGGCTGTGGTAGCGCCCGCGGTGGGCGACGTGGCCGCGATCGTCAGTGAGGAGAACGCCCGCTTCATCACCGCACCGGGAGACGAGGCCGCCTTTGCCGAGGCACTGCTGGCGCTGGCGCAGGACGAATTGGCACAGCGGCGGATCGGAGCCAGCAACCGCGTGCTGGCGCAACGCGAATACGATGAAAGCGTGATGGTTCAACGCTATGCGCAGGTCTACGCGCAGGTGATGGGACGGACACGCTTTCCCTGACGGGCTGGCGGTCGGCCCATGCAGTGCTTCACCGCCGGTTCAGCGGTGCCGGGCGAGGACCGGGCCTGCCATCATAGACGTTGAAATGGTGGCGCCATCCGCTAAACACCGCGCCCACTCGTCTTTTTGTTTTCATCCTTCCCGCCTCTCAACGCCGAAAGCGCAGCCTTGGCCCTCAGACCGAACCGTCCCCAGCCCTCCAACGATCCCCGCGCCCTGGCGCGCGCTGCGCAGGGCGATGTTTTCGCACGCGAAGTCGACGATGCCCTGCGCGAGGACGAGGCGCTCAACGCGCTGCGCAAGTGGGGCAAGCCGATCGGTGCGGCGGTGGTGCTCGGCCTCGTCGCGCTGGGCGGGTGGCTGTGGTACGACAACCACCAGGCCAGCCAGCTCGGCAAGCAGAGCGAGACGATGACGCTTGCGCTCGATCAGGTCGAGGCGGACAAGGTCGCGGCGGCCAATCCCATGCTCGCCGGCCTCGCCAAGGACGGCACGCCCGGCTATCGCGCCGCGGCGCAGCTGCTGCAGGCCGGCCTCACGCAGGACGCCGCGCAGAAGGGCGATCGCCCGGATGCCGCCAAGCTCGACGCGGCAGCCAAGGGCTTTGCCGCGGTTTCGGCCGACAGCAAGGCGCCACAGGCCTACCGCGATCTCGCCACGATCCGCGAAACCGCGCTGCGCTTCGATGCCATGCCGCCGCAGCAGGTCGTCGACAGCTTGAAGCCGCTGGCCGTGCCGGGCAACCCGTGGTTCGGCAGCGCCGGCGAACTGGTCGGCCTGGCCTACCTCAAGCAGGGCCGGAACGATCTGGCCGGTCCGCTGTTTGCCGCCATGGCCAAGGACAAGACCGTGCCGGATTCGATCCGCCGTCGCGCCCGCCAGGTTGCCGGCTCGCTCGGCATCGACGCGGTGGACGACGTTTCGGCCGTGATGGCGCAGGCGCAAGGCCAGTAATTCGTCGCCTGGCACGACGCGCCGGATCACGGCGCGGCGCCGGGCGAACAGGACAAGGAATACCAAGGCATGATCCGCATTTCCCGCCAGCGCCCGACCGGCATACCGCATGGGACCAAGATCACGACGGCTGGCAAGACTGCTGGCGTCATGCGCGCCGCCGTCCCCGCGATCTGCCTCGGCCTCGCGCTCACGCTGTCGGGCTGTGGCGGCAAGGGCAAGGTCAAGGCAACTCCGACCGTGGGCAACCGCGTGCCGGTGCTCTCGCGCATCGAGGCAGGCACCAAGGTCGACACCTCGCTTGCGGCGATGGACGTCGTCGTCCCCGCACCCGAGGTGAACACCGACTGGGCGCAGGGTGGGGGCACCGCGAGCAAGGCGTCGGGACACCTGTGGCTGGCCGATGCGCCCAAGCGCCTGTGGACGCACCGCATTCCCGGCTCGTCGCCCAAGCAGCGCTTGGCCGCAGCGCCGGTCGTCGGCCTCAATACGCTCTTCGTGATGGACACCGACGGCGTGGTCCACGCGCTCGATGCCGATGACGGCCACGAGAAGTGGAAGCAGGCCTTCCGCCTGCCGAGCAAGAACGAGTCCGTGTTCGGCGGCGGCGCGACCTTCGACGACGGCAGCGTCTATGTCACCACCGGGCTTGGCGAAGTCGCCGCGATGGATGCGGCGACCGGCAAGATCAAGTGGCGCGTGAAGCCGGCCGGCCCGCTGCGCGGCGCACCGACCGTCGCCTTCGGCGCGGTCTACGTGATGACGCAGGACAACCAGATCTTCGCGCTCAATGTCGCTGACGGCACTGGCTTGTGGAACGAGAGCGCCTCGACCACGCAGAGCGGCGTGTTCGGCGTCGCCGCGCCGGCTGCGGGCCAGGGCACGGTCATCGCCGGCTACAGCTCGGGCGAACTCGTCGCCTATCGCTATGAAAATGGCCGCCAGCTGTGGTCCGACGCGCTGGCGCGCACCTCGATCGCCACGAGCGTGTCGACGCTGACCGACATCGATGCCGACCCGATCATCGAGCGCGGCCGCGTCTATGCGCTGGGCCAGGGTGGCCGCATGGCGGCGTATGAACTGGTCAGCGGCCAGCGCATCTGGGAGTTGAACCTCGCCGGCATCTCGACCCCGGCGGTCGCGGGCGAGTGGATCTTCACCCTGACCGACGAGGCCAAGCTGCTGTGTATCGCCAAGGCCACCGGCAAGGTGCGTTGGATGACGCAGCTGCCGCGCTACAACAAGCCCAAGAAGAAGGAGAGCCCGATCTTCTGGACCGGGCCCGTTCTCGCCGGCAACAAGCTGTGGATCGCCAATTCGCGCGGCGAAGTTTCCGCCGTGACGGTGGGCGACGGCACGATGGCGGAGTTCGCGCACGTGGCTGCGCCGGTGACGCTGGCGCCGATCGTCGCCAACAAGACGCTGTATCTGCTCGACGACAGCGGCAACATCACCGCCTGGCGTTAACCGTCTTCACCGTTTTTCCACTCCTGGGAGGCTAGGTCGGCGGGCATGAACGAATTGCCCGCCAGCCTGCCCCCCGAACCGCCGGCGACGCGCCCACCCAGCGATGTATCGGTGGGCGTCGGATTTGCCGGACTGGCCGGCCTGCTGCTGTGGGTGATGATCTGCCGCAACTGGCCGGGCATCGCCGAGGCGCTGGCCCTGCCGGGGCCGCGCCAGCGCATGGCGGGGTCGAGCGCGGCCGTGCTCGCGCTGGTCTTCTCGGCGACACCGATGGTGCTGTGGTCGCTGCTGGTCGACAAGGTTCACACCCGCGCCTCGACCGGGATCGACTGGTCCAGCCCGCGTCCGCTCTCCACCGTCATCGACGACGCGGTCACCAAGCTCGCCGGGCTATGGGCGACCTGGGCGCTGATCGCCTTCATCTATGCGCTGGGCCGCTGGTACTGGCGGGGGCAGTATCTTTTCGCGATGGACCTGCTGCAGGATGCGGCGCCCTTCCTGTTCCTCGGCGCGATCCCCTATGTCCTGTGGCTTGATCGCGTGCTGGTGGAACCGCGCGACGGCGCCTGGCATTTCGGCGCCATGCTGATCGGGCGCGAGGCCTACGATCCCGAGCAGGTGCGGCATCATGCCCGCGCCTGGGCGGTCAAGGGCTTCTTCTGCGCCTTCATGATCTCGATCCTGCCGGGCGGATTTGCCGCCGTGGTCGAAAACGACTGGTCCGGCCTGGGCCATGATCCGGTGCGCTGGACCAATGCCACGATCGACGCGATGTTCATGATCGACGTGCAGATGGCGATGGTGGGCTACCTGCTCACGTTGAAGCCGCTCGATGCGCAGATCCGCACGGCCAATCCGCTGCTGTCAGGCTGGGTCGCGGCGCTGATCTGCTATCCGCCGTTCGTGCTGATGGGCGGCGGCGGCGTGCTCGACTACCACCCGAATACTGCCGAATGGAGCGTCTGGTTTGCCGGCCATACCACGCTGCTGTGGGTGTGGGGTACGCTGCTGGTCGTGCTTACCGCGATCTATGCCTGGGCGACGATCGCCTTCGGACTGCGATTTTCCAACCTGACCTGGCGCGGCGTGCTGACCAACGGGCCTTATGCCTGGACGCGGCACCCCGCGTATCTCGCCAAGAACACGTTCTGGTGGCTGGTCACGCTGCCGTTCCTCGCCACGACGCATTCGCCGGTCGATGCCATGCGCAATACCGTAACCCTCGCGCTGGTCAGCGCGGTCTATTACTGGCGCGCGCGGACCGAGGAACGGCACCTCCTCGGCGCCGATCCCAAGTACCGCGACTATCACGCGTGGATGAGCCGCTACGGCGTTATCACCGCGCCCTTGGCCCGCGCCGCCACCTGGATCGGCCGGCGGCGCCAGGGGTCAGTCGTGCCCGCGACCCGAGCCTGATTTCTTTCCGCCGCCGTCCTGCTTGTTGACCGTCGCCCAGGCGCGGCGCTCGGCCTCGTCCTTGCCGACGCCGCGGTCCTCATATCCTTCCTCGATGTGTTCGGCCTTGCGCTTCTGCTTGTCTGTATAGGCGTCCTTGTCACCCTGCGGCATGGTTCGTCTCCTCGACTGTCCTGCGATTGATACAACGGCAAGGGCGGGGCGCGGCGTTGGTTCCGGCGATTTGATCCAGCGCAGCGATGGCGGGGTGGCTGCGCGATAGGACGAGGCAACCCAGCGGGATCAGCAAGGCAAGGCCGTCAAACAGCCGGCCGCGCCCGGTCCGATCTGGGGTTCTGTCCCGGCCATGCCGTATGAGGGAGGTTCGTCCCATGCCTGCACCCGTCGTTCTCCGCCGCCTCGTTCCCGCCGCCTGCGCCATGGCGCTTGCCGCCTTTGTGCCCGTCGCGGCCCACGCCGCCGAACGCCCTGCGGCCCATGCCACTTCGGTCGATGCCCAGGCCCTGCTGACCCGTGCCGTGGCCGAGCTCTCGGCGGTCGGTCCGGCCAAGGCGCTCGCCGAATTCAATGATCCCCACGGCTCGTTCCAGACGCGCGAGCTCTATGTCTTCGTCTTCAGCATGAGCGGGCGCTACGAGGCCTCGGGCGCCGACCCCCGGCTGGTCGGCGTCGAGGCGATCGACATGACCGACGCCGAGGGCAAGCCCTTCGTGCGCGACATGATCGCATTGGCCAAGGCACGCGCCGGCGGGCGGGTGGACTATGTCTGGCTCAACCGCGTCGACAACCACGTCGAGCACAAGCGCTCGCTGGTCCAGCGCGTAGGCGATCATATCGTCGGCGTGGGGTATTACGCCGGCTGACGCGGCGCGGGCACGTTTGGCCGTGCGGCGGGTTGGAGCTTTCGGCCGCGTGCGCCATCGGGGCGCCGGGGCCGGATGCAACCATGCCGAGGCCCGTGTTCCAGGAAAGCCATATTCTCGTCGCCGAGCGTGCCCGTCTCTCGCGTGCCATCGCGATCGCGCGCGTGCTGTGCATCGTCGGGATCGTGTACGTCCATGCCTGGACCGGCCTGTGGGGGCCGGCGCTCACCGCGCTCGATCGCACTCCGCAGGGCCTGATGCGCTGGGGCCTGATCGAGCTGCTTGCGCGCTCGTCGGTGCCGTTGCTCAGCCTCATATCCGGCTGGCTGGTCGGACCCTCGCTGGCGCGGCGTGGTACGCGCAGCTTCATCAGTGGTAAGGCGCGTACCGTGCTGCTGCCGATGGTCCTGTGGAATGCGATCGCGATCGTGGTCGTATCGGGCGCGGCGTGGCTGGGATGGCTCTATGCCCCGCAGCCGACATCGTGGGTCTGGCTGTTCAACGAGCTGACCGGCGCGTTGCATCCAAACGAGATCAACGTGCAGATGCCGTTCCTGCGCGACCTGTTCGTCTGCCTGGCCCTCGCGCCCTTGCTGGTGCGCTGTCCTGACCGCGTGCTCGTGGCCATCGCCGCCGGCGCCATCGGCTGGAGCCTGGCGCCGCCCCTCCTGCCGCTGCTGCTGCGCCCCACCATCCTGGCGTTCTTCGCGCTGGGGATCGTCGTGCGGCGGCGCGACCTGGCGGCCCGGCTCGGCGCCATGCCGTTGGTCCGGGTGATCGTGCCTTATGCTGTCATGGTGGCGGTGAAGCTCGCGCTCGACATCGCCGGGGCCGCAGCGGGCCTCGATACGCCCGTCGTCACTGGTCTGACCGACATCGCATTGCGCGCGGCGACCGCCTGGTGCTTCTGGGCGCTGGCTTGGCGCCTGGCGAACCGTCCGTTGGGGGAGCGGTTGATGCGCCTCGAGCCGGCGATGTTCCTGCTGTTCTGCGTGCACCTGATCCTGATCTGGTGCGCCGGCCCCGCGATCGGGGCGCTGACCGGATCGATCGGTGCGCCGCTCTATCCGGTATTCTTCCTCGTCCAGCCTGCGCTCGCGCTGGGCGCCGCCCTCGTGATCGGGCGCCTGCTGGTACGGCTGAGCCCGCCGCTCGCGAAAGTGCTGAGCGGCGGGCGGCTCGTGCCGCCGCCGTCACGCGGGACGGCGGCGGGCTGAAGCGTCAGTCTTCGTCTTCATCCTCGGGAAGGGCATCGCCCTCTTCCCAGTTGTCGTCTTCCTCGGCTTCGTCCTCATCCTCGTCCAGCGCATCGATCAGCGCCTGGGCGAAGAGGGGAATGTCTTCCGGCTTGCGGCTGGTGATGAGGTTGCCGTCGATCGCGACCGGCTGGTCGACGACGTCGGCCCCGGCGTTCTCGAGGTCGGTGCGGATCGAGGGCCAGCTCGTGACGGTACGCCCGTCGACGATGTCGGCTTCGACCAGCAGCCAGGGGCCGTGGCAGATCGCCGCGATCGGCTTGTTGAGGTCGTCGAATTCCTCGATCAGTTCGATCACCCGGTCTTCCAGACGCAACGAGTCCGGGTTCATCTGCCCGCCGGGGAGCAGCAGGGCGTCGAAATCGTCAGCCTCGACCGCATCGAGGCTGGCGTTCACCTTGACGCTTTCGCCCCAGTCGGTGTGGTTCCAGCCCTTGATGCTGCCGCTCTTGGGGCTGGCGACGACCGTTTCGATGCCGGCCGCCTCGAGCGCCTTCTTGGGTTCGATCAGTTCAGATTGTTCAAAGCCGTCTGTGGCCAGGATCAGGACACGCTTTGCCATGGTTAAACTCCACGAATGGGGGGACTTGCCCACAATGGCCGGCCCCTGTGACAGTTCCGGAGGTTTCGTTTTGTTCACCGCATTGCTACACCGGTTGAGCCATGGCCATTGACCCGACAGATCCCGATCCGTTCGACGCCATCGTCGATGCACCGTTCGATTCCGCGCTGTCGGAACGCTATCTGGTCTACGCCCTCTCGACGATCACCGCGCGCTCGCTGCCCGACTTGCGCGACGGGCTGAAGCCGGTTCATCGCCGTCTGCTCTGGGCGATGCGCCAGCTGCGGCTGGACCCCGGCAGCGCCTTCAAGAAATCGGCGCGCGTGGTCGGCGACGTCATCGGCAAGTACCACCCGCACGGCGACGCCTCGGTCTATGACGCGATGGTCCGCCTCGCGCAGGACTTCGCGCTGCGCTATCCGCTGGTCGAGGGGCAGGGCAACTTCGGCAACATCGACGGCGATAATGCCGCGGCCTACCGCTATACCGAGGCGCGGCTGACCGCGACGGCAACGCGGCTGATGGCCGGCCTCGACGAAGGCACGGTCGACTTCATCCCGACCTACAATGGCGAGGAAGAAGAGCCGGAGATCTTCCCCGGTCTGTTTCCCAACCTGCTCGCCAATGGCGCCAGCGGCATCGCCGTGGGCATGGCGACCAATATCCCCAGTCACAACGTTGCCGAGATCGTCGATGCGACGCTGCTGCTGATCGACAATCCCCACGCCGAACACGCCGACCTGATGCAGGTCTTCCACGGCCCCGATTTCGCGACCGGCGGCGTGGCGGTGGACAGCGCTGCGGCGATTTCCGCGGCGTATGAGACCGGGCGTGGGTCGCTGCGCGTGCGCGGGCGCTTCTCCACCGGCCGAACCGAGGCGGGGGAGTGGGAAGACAGCGGGATCGAGAAGCTGGGCAGCGGCCAATGGCAGCTGGTCGTCTCGGAAATTCCCTACATGGTCCAGAAGGGCAAGCTGATCGAGCAGATCGCCGCACTCATTGCCGATCGCAAGCTGCCCATCCTCGAGGACGTGCGCGACGAGAGCGACGAGCAGATCCGCATCGTCCTCGTGCCCAAGAGCCGCAATGTCGATCCCGACCTGCTCAAGGAGTCGCTCTATCGCCTGACCGACCTCGAGACACGCTTCGGGCTCAACCTCAACGTGCTCGATTCACGGCGCACGCCGGGGGTGCTGGGCCTCAAGCTACTCCTGCAGGAATGGGTCGTCAGCCAGATCGACATCATGCTGCGCCGCGCCACGCACCGGCTGGCCAAGATCGCCGCGCGGCTCGAGCTGCTCGAAGGCTACATCATTGCCTACCTCAACCTCGACCGGATCATCGAGATCATCCGCAACGAGGACGAGCCCAAGCCGGTGATGATGGCCGAGTTCGGGCTGACCGACCGCCAGGCCGAGGCGATCCTCAACATGCGGCTGCGTTCGTTGCGCAAGCTGGAGGAAATGGAACTACGCCGCGAGCACGATGCCTTGCTGGCCGAGCAGGACGATCTCAACAAGCTGCTCGAGAGCCCGGCGCGCCAGCGCACCAAGCTCAAGCGCGAGCTGAACGCGCTGCGCAAGGAATATGGGCCGGAGACCGCACTGGGCCGCCGCCGCACGACCATCGCCGAAGCCGCGCCGACGCGCGAATTCTCGATGGACGCGATGATCGAGAAGGAGCCGGTCACGGTGGTCCTCTCGGCGCGTGGCTGGATCCGCGCGGCCAAGGGGCACCTGCCGCTCGACACCGAGTTCAAGTTCAAGGAAGGCGATGGCCCCGCCTTCGTCCTCCACGCGCAGACCACCGACAAGCTGCTGGTCGCGCTCGACAATGGCCGCTTCTACACCGTGGGGGCCGACAAGCTGCCCGGCGCGCGCGGCTTTGGCGAGCCGATCCGCACGATGGTCGACATCGATCCCGAGGCGCACATCGTCAACCTCGTGCTCTACCGGCCCAAGGGGCAGCTGCTGCTGGCGGCCAACAGCGGGCGCGGTTTTGCCGCCGAGATGGACGAGCTGCTGGCGGAAACGCGAAAAGGGCGCGCCGTCGTCTCGACCAAACCCGGCGTGACGCTCAAGATCGTGCGCGAGATCGCCGCCGAGCACGATCACGTCGCGGTCATGGGCGAGAACCGCAAGCTGGTGGTCTTCGCCCTGTCCGAAGTGCCGATCCTGGCCAAGGGGCAGGGGGTCACGCTGCAGCGCTATCGCGATGGCGGCCTGGCCGATGCGATCACGCTCCGGCTTGAGGACGGCCTCAGCTGGGCCATGGGGGGCGATACCGGTCGCACCCGCGTGGAGAAGGACCTGCTGCCGTGGAAGGTCGCACGCGGTGCGGCCGGACGCCTGCCACCGACCGGCTTCCCGCGCGACAACCTGTTCCAGTGACACGAAAAAGGCCGCCCCCGGCGAAGGGAGCGGCCTTTTTCACGTAACGACGATCAGAGCCGTGCGGCGTGCCAGCGCAAGTGATCGTCCATGAAGGTGGAGATGAAGTTATAGCTGTGGTCGTATCCCGGCTGCAGGCGCAGGGTCAGGTCGATGCCTGCGTGTTCGCAGGCCGCAGCGAAGAGCTCGGGACGCAGCTGTTCGGCGAGGAAATTGTCCGCATCGCCTTGGTCAATCAGGATCGCCCCAGCCGGGCGCTTGCCATCCTCGACCAGCGCGGTTGCATCGTGCGCACGCCAGGCGGCCCGATCGTCGCCCAGGTATCCGCCCAGTGCCTTGTGGCCCCAGGGAACCTGGCCCGGCGCCACGATCGGCGCAAAGGCGGACAGCGACTTGAATTTATCGGGGAAAGTCAGGCCCAGCGTCAGCGCGCCATGCCCGCCCATCGAGTGGCCGGTAATGCCCATGCGCGTGGGGTCGATCGGGAAGTTCTCGGCCAGCAGCGCGGGCAGTTCCTCGCTGACGTAGTCCCACATGCGGTAATGGGCCGCGAACGGCTCCTGCGTGGCGTTGACGTAAAAGCCTGCGCCCAGTCCGAAATCATAGGCACCGGCGGCGTCATCGGCAACGCCGTCGCCGCGCGGCGACGTATCGGGCGCGACGAAGACGAGGCCGAGTTCGGCACAGAGGCGCCGGTACTCACCCTTGTCGGTGACATTGGCATGCGTGCAGGTCAGGCCTGAGAGATAGAGCAGCACGGGCAGCTTGGCCCCGGCGGCGGCCTGCGGCGGGACGAAGACGGAAAAAGTCATCTCCGTGCCCGTCGCGGTGGACGCGTGCTTGTAGACCCCCAGCGTGCCGCCATGGGCCTTGGTCGTGGAGACGGTCTCGATGCTCACTGGATTTCCCCGTAGTAGTGCAGTCCGCAGAGCTTGTGGCCGTCCGGATCGCGCAGGTAGGCCAGATAGTACGGCGTGCCCTTGCGCACACCCGGCGGGTTTTCGCAGGTCGTTCCGCCGTTGGCCGTGCCGGCGGCATGCCAGGCATCAACCTGTTCCGGCGTCATCGCAAAGCCCATGGTGAAGCCGTTGGCGCACGATGCCGGCTCGCCGTCGATCGGGCGCGTCAGGATGAGGACACCGCCATTGTGGCGATAGACCAGGCGCCCCGATGGGTCGTAAAAGCCTTCGGGGCCGCCGAACGCGGCGAAGGTGGCGTCATAGAACGTCTTGGCCCGCGCCATGTCGTTCGTGCCGATCATCATGTGGCTGAACATATCTGCAATCTCCCTGCGCGAGAGGGCCCGCAAGGCCCGATCGCCGCGCTGGGATGGGTTTGCCCGGCACTCGCGCGCCGGGTCAAGCCCTTCGCGTCGCTGTGGTGTCCTAGCCGGCCGCGAGGGCGTCGATCGACGCCAGCGCGCTGCGCAGTTCCTTGAGGCCATAAGGCTTGGTAATGACGGGAACGCCCGGCCAGGCGTCGAGCGCCAGCCCTTCGCCATATCCGGTGGCGAACGCGAACGGCACCTTCATCTCCGCCAGGCGGTCGGCGATCGGCGCGCTGGTGTCGGCCCCCAGGTTGAAGTCGAGCAGCGCAAAGTCGAAGCGCGTTTGCTCGATCCGGCGCATCGCGTCACGCACCGACGGTGCGGTCGTGACGGATGCCGCGCCCAGTTCGCGCAGGGCATCCTCGCCGTCGAGTGCGATGATCATGCTGTCCTCGACGAGGAGGACATCCTTGTCCTTCAGCGGGGTGTGCGAAACCGCCGTGACGTTGGCGAGCGGCGCCACCGGGCGCTCGCCGCCAAGGCCAGCGACCGCGCGGGCGGGAATGGAGAAGCGGGCACGAACGCCGGATACGTTGTAGCTGATCTCTGCCGTCCCGCCGAGATCGTAGGGGATCGAGCGCTCGATGATCGTGCTGCCAAAGCCGCGCCGGGTGGGGGCCGTTACTGGCGGCCCGCCGCGCTCTGCCCATTCGAGAACCAGACTGCCATCGGGCTGCAGGCTCCACCGCAGGTCGACCTCGCCCGTCCCGGCCAGTGCGCCGTACTTGGCCGCGTTGGTCATCAGCTCGTGAATGACCAGGGCCACGGTGACGTAGGCGGTGGGATAGAGCAGGACGTTGTCGCCTTCGGCGCTCACGCGTTCCGACTGGTTGCGCAAGTACGCGCCAGCCTCGACCTCGATGAGATCGGCGATGCGGGCCGGGCCCCAGCGGTCGGCGGTGACCTGGTCGTGGGCGCGAGCGAGCGAGCGGATGCGATCATCGAGCGTCGTGATGAAGCCTTCGACATCGGCCGCACCGTCGCGGGTCTGCGCGATCAGCCCGCGGATCAGCGAGAGAATGTTGCGCACGCGATGGTTGAGCTCGGCGATCAGCAGTTCCTGCCGTTCCGAAGCACGGGCGCGTTCGACGCCGGCGGTTTCGGCCAGGCGGACCAGCACCTCGAGCATGCCGACGCGCAGCGCCTCGGCTACGCGGCGTTCGGCGGCGGTGAAGGGAACGCTCGATCCCTTCACCAGCTGCGCCCATTCCTCGAAGCTCTTACGCGGAGTGAGGCGCGGGCCATAGGGGCCGTGGACCAGCTCCTTCTCGGGCTTGCCGCCCCAGCGCACTTCGCGCAGCCGCTCGGCGCGGAACAGTACGACATAGTCACGCGGCTCGCGCGACAGCGGGATGGCGAGCATGCCCGATGCCACGCTGGCGTGTTCGCCCGCCTCGGGCAGCAGGGCCTGGATCGATTCGGTTGCGAAGACCTGGCCCGCTGCCAGGCGGTTGAGCATCCGCACCACGGCGTCGAACTGCGCCTCGTTGGGGGCAAGGCCGATCAGCGAGGTCTGTCCGCGCACGTGAACGCCGATGCCGTCCGCCGGAATGGCATCGCCGATCACGTCGGCCAGCCATTGCGGGTTGTCGAGCAGGTCGTTGTCCTGCGCCACGGTCGCCAGCACGCGGTCGGTGACCAGGCGGCTGCGCGCCTCGTACTCGCGCGCCTCGGCGTTTTCGCGGGCGTCGAGCATGAGCGAGAACATCTGCCCGAACAGTTCGGCCGCGCCACGCGCCGCCATGCTGGGCAGGCGCGGGCTGTAGTGATGGCACGCGAACAGGCCCCACAGCTTGCCACCGACCAGGATCGAGATCGACAACGAGGCCTGGACGCCCATGTTCTTGAGGTATTCGATGTGGATCGGCGACACCGCGCGCAGCACCGACAGCGACTGGTCGAGCAACTGGCCGGCCGGATCGCGCTGCGGCACGATCGGCACCGGTTCGGCGCCGACATTGGCAATGACGCGGAAGGTGTTGCGGATATAGAGCTTGCGCGCCTGGGCCGGGATGTCGCTGGCAGGGTAGTGCAGCCCGAGGAAGCTGTCGACGCCGTGCCGGACGGACTCGGCCACGACTTCGCCTGATTCCTGGTCGTCGAAGCGATAGACCATCACGCGGTCGAACCCGGTGATCGCACGCACCTGCCGCGCACCTTCGCGCCAGAAGGCCTTGGTGTCATCGACCTGCTGCAGCCGGCCAAGCATGCCCCGCACGACCGACACGGCTTCCATCGGCTCGGCCGCCGCCGGTTCCGCCTCGATCACGATCTCGCGCCCGGCATAGTGAACGGCGACGTCGAACGGCGCATGATCGGGCAGCAGCGCCAGCGCGAAGATGCGCTCGACCGCATCGGGGCCGCGCAATCCGGTCAGCCGGTTGCGGATCGTGTGGATCGCCTCGGGTAGGATGACGTCATGCAGGCGCGCGCCCAGAGCGGTCTGCGGGCTCATGCCCGTGAATCGCTCGATATTGTCGGAAACGCGCGCGACCAGCCAGTCTGCCGTCACCGAGATGAGGAACCCGAACGGCTGGATGATCCCGAGCACGTGAATAGGCTCGCGGTCGCAGTTCGACAGATCTACGGTGAAAGAGTCCATCCCGTCACCGGAAAGGGGGGCAGCGGGCGGGGTCGTGTACGTCATGTGCGCTTTTTAAAACGCACATTCGGTACGAAAGTGCCACAATTATTTTTTCGGTCGTTTCCCGCAGGATGCGTCAAGACACGCCGGGGATGGATTGGGCGACGACTGATTCGGCCTCGAAACTCGCCATGGGCCAGGCGCAGTAATCTGCGGCATAATAGGCACTGGGGCGGTGATTGCCGCTCTCGCCCAGGCCACCGAACGGCATGTTGGCGGCTGCACCCGTCGTCGGGCGGTTCCAGTTCACCACACCGGCGCGCACGAGGAGGCGGAAGTCTTCCCACAGCGCGCGGTCGCCCGTGACGAGGCCGGCCGAAAGCCCGAAGGCCGTGTCGTTGGCTGCCTCGAGCGCGGCGGCGAAATCGGCCACGCGGCGCACTTGCAGCACGGGGGCAAAGATCTCGCGGTCGGGCGTGGCGATGCCGGTGACATCGAGGATCACCGGCGCGAAGAACGCCGCGCGGCGTCCCTCCGTCCGCGCCTCGGCAAGAACCACGCGCGCACCGGCATCGACCAGCGCGCCGACCGCAGCACGCGCGCCTTCGGCCTGCGCATCGCCGACGAGCGGCCCCATGAACGCATCGCCGGGTTCGTCCCATGCGGCGATCGGCAGTCGTGAGGCGACTGCCGCGAGAGCCTCGACGACGGCATCGCCCCAGGCGCCCTCGGGCAGGATCAGGCGCCGCGCGCAGGAACAGCGCTGGCCGCTGGTGACGAAGGCGGAATGCACGATCAGGCTGGCGACGGCGTCCGGCTCGCCGTCCCAAGCGATCAGCGGATTGTTGCCCCCCAGTTCGAGGGCGAGGATGACATCGGGACGATCGGCAAACTGGCGGCGGAAGATCTGCCCGGCGGTGGCCGACCCGGTGAACAGCAGTCCGTCGATCCGGCCTGCGAGCAGCGCCTCGCCGGTCTCGCGCCCGCCCTGGACTACGGTGAGCACGCCCTCGGGCAAGCCCGCCTCGCGCCACAGCTCGGCCATCGCCGCGCCGGTGGCGGGTGTCAGCTCGGACGGCTTGAACACCACGGTATTGCCGGCGAGCAGCGCGGGAACGATGTGGCCGTTGGGCAGGTGTCCGGGGAAGTTGTAGGGCCCCAACACCGCCATGACGCCGTGCGGGCGATGACGCAGCGTGGCGCTGCCGAACGGCATCGCCGCCGTTCGCTCGCCGGTGCGTTCGGCCTGAGCCGCGATCGACACCGCGACCTTGCCCGCCATCGAGGCCTGCTCGGTCCGCGTTTCCCACAGCAGCTTGCCGGTTTCCGCCGAGATCAGTTCGGCCAGCGTCGGGTGCGCCTTGACCAGTGCGGCATAGCGTTCGGCCACGGCGATCCGCTCGGCCAGGGGCGTACGCGCCCAGCCGGGAAATGCCGCGTGCGCGCGGGCGAGGGCGGCCTCGCAGGCGGCGGCGTCGGCAACCGGGCCTTCCCACACGAGGCGGCCATTGGCGGGATCGAACGACTGGAGCATCTGGGTCACGACAATCAACTCACGATCACGGCATCGCCGGCATTGACGCCGAGCGCGGCCAGGGTTGCCTGGGGCAGGATCACTTCGGCCTCGGCCACGCGCGCCGGGCTGAGCGCGGCGCGGAAGCTGGGAAGGCCGGGGGTGGAGACGAGATGCAGCCGCTCGTCGGCGCCGGCCGAGACCGTGCCGCCAGTGGCGGGAAGCGTGCGCGCGTCACGCACTGTACGGATCTGGTCGCGCGGCGCGGTCACGGTCGGGCCGCCGTCGAAGATGTCGATCAGGCCCGGGCGGGTGAAGCCCTCGTCCTCGAGCATCGCCAGCGCGCGTTCGCCGTGGCGGTGGACCTTGCCGATCGCCTCGCGCGCGGCGGGATCGACCAGCTCGAGATAGATCGGATGGCGCGGCGCAAGATCCAGGATGAACTGGCCGTCGGTGGCGGTGATCATCCGGTCCGCATCCTCGAACGGCAGGCGGAAGAACTTGGCCGAGATGCCGTGCCAGAACGGGCTTTCGTCCCGCTCGTCGAACCAGCCGCGCAATTCGGCCATGATCGTCGGCGCGAACAGGTCGCGATGCGCGCCGATCAGGGCATAGCGCGCGCGGGCCAGCAGCGAGCCGGCGCCCGCCTGCCGCTTGCGCGGGCGCAGGAACAGCGAGCCGACTTCGGACGAGCCGGTGCATTCGTTGACCAGCACCAGCGCCTGGTGGTCGAACCGCGTGCCGGTGGCCGAGGAATATTGCGCCAGGGTCATGACGCGGAACGAGAAATGCGGGCGGTGCAGGCCGACCCCGCCCTTGATTCCCGCCACGCCCTCGATCGTGCCCAGCTCGGTATCCTCGAGCATGAGCGTGTACCAGGCCTCCGCCGGCGCGACTGCACGGGCAAAACTTTGTTCCGACAGCGCGAGCCGTTCGGCCAGCACCGCGCGGTCCTCGGGCAGGCTGGTGAAGCCCTTGCCCGAGAGGAAGGCGAGGTCGAGCAGGGCATCGATGTCGGCCGGGCCGGCCGGCCGCACCACCAGCATCAGGCAGCCGCCACTACCGGCGCGGCGTCGACCTTGCCCCAGCCCTTGGCGCGGGCATCGGCGAAAGTCGCCTCGAGACGCACCAGCGCCTCGTCGACTTCGCTGTCGGTGATGAGCAGCGAGGGCAGCAGGCGGATGCAGTTGTCGCCGCCGCCGGCAACCAGCAGGCCGTGTTCGCGGGCCAGGGCCATGACCTCGCGGTTGTTGGCGTGGAGCTTGAGGCCCATCAGCAGGCCCTTGCCGCGCTGCTCGACCACCTGGTCGGGGAAGCGGGCGGCCAGCGCGCCAAAACCGTGGAAGAAACGCTGCGACATGGCGGCAACATGCGCCAGCGCGGCGTCCTGCGCAATCACGTCGAACACGGCCAGCGCGACGGCCATGGCCAGCGGATTGCCGCCGAAGGTCGTGCCGTGCATCCCTGCGGCCATGCCGCTCGCCGCCTCGCGGGTCGCCAGCACGGCGCCGATCGGGAAGCCGCCGCCTAGCGCCTTGGCGATCGCCATGATGTCGGGCTCGGCACCGGGGAACCACTGGTGCGCGAAGAGCTTGCCGGTGCGGCCCATGCCGCTCTGCACTTCGTCGAAGATCAGCAGCACGCCGTGTTCGCGGGTCAGGCGGCGCAGCTCGCGCAGCGTCTGTCCGTCGAGCGCACGTGCGCCGCCTTCGCCCTGGACCGGCTCGACGATCACCGCCGCCGTGGTCGGGCTGGCGATGGCCGCGGCGATCGCGGGCATGTCGTCGATCGAGAGCTGGTGGTAGCCGGGGAGACGCGGGCCGAAGCCCTCGAGGTAGGTCGGATTGCCCGACGCGTTGATCGCGCCATAGGTGCGGCCGTGGAACGAGCCGGCAAAGCCGATCACGTCGATGCGCTCGGGCTGGCCCTTGGCGAAGTGATAGCGGCGCGCGATCTTGAGCGCGGCCTCGACCGCCTCGGTGCCCGAGTTGGCGAAATAGGCATAGTCGGCAAAGGTTGCGGCGGTCAGCTTGTCGGCCAGCTCTTCCTGCCCGGGAATGCGGAAGATGTTGGAGACGTGCCAGAGCTTTTGCGCCTGCGCCGTCAGCGCCTCGATCAGCACGGGATGGGCATGGCCCAGCGCGCACGTGGCGATGCCGGCCACGCAATCGAGGAAGCGGCGTCCGTCGCGCGCTTCGAGCCACACGCCTTCGCCACGCTCCACTTCGATCTGGGCACGGGCATAAAGCGGCATCAGGGCTTCGGACATGACTTTTCTCCCCCGCGATCGTGGCGGTTCATGGTTCTGGTTGTTTCGCGGCGCAGGGTCGCTGTGCCGATTGAAATGGGGCTTGGCGTTTTCAGGCGGCTTCGGTCATCTTGAAGATGCCGGTGGCGTTGCCGCTGTCGAAATTGAGGTCGAGCTTGCCCGTGCCGGCATCGACGCGGCGGGTGATGAACTCGAAAAACGAGCCCGGCACGGTGCGCGCGACGAGCGTGCCGTCCTCGGCGCGGAACGAGCGACGCACCTCGGCGGCGCGCAGCGCGGTCTGGCGCACGCGGCCGCTGGCGGAAACCTCGACCTTGTCCTTGATGCTGCGTCCCGCCTCGCGCTCGGCGGCAGCGGTCGCCTCGACGTCGACCACGCGGTCGGTCACGTGGTTGAAGGCGTTGCCTTCGGTCGAAATCCATGCCGCTTCCGCGCTCTCGGCAAGCAGGGCCTCGTAATCCGCCTCGAACGGGACAGGATGCTGGCGACCGAACAGGCGCAGCACGGTCTGCAATGCGGCGGTCGCGTCCTCGAGCGGCACCGATCCGCCGGCCGAGAACTTGCCCAGCACCTCGGCGGTGGCGGCATCGAGATGATCGAGCGCGGGGCCGAAGACGCGGATCGCGGCCTTGGCGAAGGCGGGCGAGAACTGGTCGACATGCAATTCGCTGACGAAGAACTGCGGCATCGTCTCGGGCAGGGTGTGATGGCACCAGACGTGGCCGGTCATCTTGAGCCGGGGCAGGGGATAGAGACCAACCTCGACATAGCCCAGCGGCTCGAGCACGCGGCGGAACGCCTCGACGCCCTGCGGCATCGCGCAGCGCGCGCCCTGCGGCAGCGCAACCGTGCGCAGCGCGCCGTGGTCGAGCACGATGCGGCGGCCCTGGGCCGCGCAGTCCGCCACGTATTCGGCGCCCTCGGGCACGCGGTCGAGCAGGTCGGCAAAGAGCGCGAGGTTCATCGCCTCGGCAAAGCGCAGTGCGTCGATGCCGTTGACCGGGGCATGGCCGCCGGTGGGCACCATCGGCGCGGCCAGCGCACGAATCTGCACGGCACGGCCCGAGCCGATGACATTTTCGACAAGATCGTCTGTCATGGTGTATGCGATGGTTGCGCCCTGCGGCATCATGCGGCCTTTCGATCAAGTCTCGTGCAGGCAGCCTGTTTATGCTAGGCGGTTCGCAGAGCAAAACGGATTAGCATCATCTGTTGATCGGATTTTGGAATGAACGATTCCCGCCGCGAACTGCCCTCGATGACCGCGCTGGCCTGTTTCGTGACGGCCGCCCGCGAAGGCGGCTTCTCGCGCGCGGGCGAACAGCTCGGCTTGACCCAGAGTGCGGTGAGCCGCCAGATCGCCTTGCTCGAGGAGTGGCTGCAGACCCCGCTGTTCACGCGCCACGGTCGGCGCGTTACGCTCAACGAGGCGGGGCGCGGCTATCTCGAGGATGTCGAGCCGGCTCTGCGCCGCATCCGCCTCGCGACGGCCAAGGCGATGGACCGCGGCAGCCGGCGTGACCTCGCCATCGCCACGTTGCCCAGCTTCGGCATGCGCTGGCTCGCCCCGCGCCTGCCGAGCTTCACCGCACGGCATCCCGAACTGACGGTCAACTTCGCCGCGCGCTCGTTTCCGTTCGATCTGCGCGAGGAGCATTTCGACGCGGCGATCCATTTTGGCGCGGCGGACTGGTCCGATGCGGAGATGGTTCCGCTCTTTGCCGAGCAGGCGGTGGTCGCCTGCGCACCTGGCTGGCTGGCCGCGCAAGGGGTGACCACGCCGGCCGATCTGGTCGGCAAGCCGCTGCTGTTCCAGACTTCGCGGCGCCATGCCTGGAACCGCTGGTTCGCGCGCGCCGGCATCGTTGGCCTACCCCCGCTCAAGGGCCCGACTTTCGAGCATTTCCTGATGCTGGCGCAGGCGGCGGCCGCCGGGTCGGGCGCGGCGCTGTTGCCACGCTTCCTGATCGAGCCCGAACTGACCGCCGGCACGCTGGTCACGCCGTTCCCGATCGAGCTGACCGACGAGGGCCGGTACTATCTGGTGCTGCGCCCCGACTGGCGCGACCACGCGGGCCTTGTCAAGTTCCGCGACTGGCTGGTCGAGGCGGCGCGTGAGGAGGGCGGCGAAGGCGCGTGATGACGTCCGTGGTCTTTCCCTTCCGTTCGGGCTGAGCTTGTCGAGGGACCGCGTGTGCCTGGACAGGCTTCGACAGGCTCAGCCCGAACGGATGCGGGGGAATGTCCGGGCCGATCCCGTTCACCCTGAGCCTGTCGAAGGGCCATGCTGGCACGCCCTGCGCTTTCGCCCTTCGGCAGGCTCAGGACAAACAGGCAGCATCCGGCCGGCGCACTGCGCAAAAGCAGCGCATGATGTCGCCACCCCGGACCTGATCCGGGGTTTCGCTTCCTTCCAGCCAAGCCGGAAACCTTACTTGCGCACGTCCTTGGCGACCGCGTCGAGCACGCCGTTGGCGAACTTGGCCTCGCGCGCATCGAAGAAGGCGTGCGCCACGTCGAGGTATTCGCTGATGACCGTGCCGACCGCGATGTCGGTGCGCGCCAGCAATTCGTAGGCGCCGCAGCGCAGGATCTGCAGCATGGTCTTGTCGAGGCGTGCCAGCGTCCAGCCCTGCGCGAGGCGCGACTGGACGAGGAAGTCGATCTCGTCGCGGCGCGCGATCACGCCCTTGACCACGTCGTCGAAGAACTCGACGTCGGCCGGTGCGAACTCGATGTCCTCGATCTCGGCGCCGAGGCGGTGCTGGTGGAATTCGTCGAGGAGGAAGCGCAGCTCGGTGCCTTCCATGTCGACCTGGTACAGCGCCTGGACGGCGCCGAGGCGCGCGGCGGAGCGGGCCTGGCTCTTGATGTTCGTCATATTCCCAGTCTCAGTTCGATCGAGCGGGCGTGGGCGGCAAGCCCCTCCGCATCGGCCAGCGCGACGGCGGCAGGGCCGACCGCGCCGATGGACGCATCGCTCACCGCGATGAAGCTGGTGCGCTTCATGAAGTCGAGCACGGAAAGCCCCGAGGAGAACCGCGCGCGGCGCCCGGTGGGCAGCACGTGGTTGGGGCCGGCCACGTAGTCGCCGATCGCCTCGGGCGTCATGCGCCCCAGGAAGACCGAACCGGCGTGGCGGATTTTTGCGAACAGCGCGTCGGGATCGTCGGTGGCGATCTCGACGTGTTCGGCGGCAAGCGCATTGGCAAGCGCGGGAGCCTCGTCGAGCGACTGGACCACGATCACCGTGCCGTGGGTTTCCCAGCTGGCCTTGGCGACGCGCGCGGTCGGCAGCAAGGCGATCTCCACGCCGACCATGTCGACCACCTGGTCGGCAAAGGCGGCATCGTCGGTGATGAGGATCGCCTGCGCGGCGGGATCGTGCTCGGCCTGGCTCAGCAGGTCGGCAGCGATCCACTGCGGGTCGTTCTTCGCATCGGCGATGACGAGGATTTCGGATGGGCCAGCGACCATGTCGATCCCGACGACACCGTAAAGCTGGCGCTTGGCCTCGGCCACCCAGGCATTGCCCGGGCCGGTGATGACATCGACCGGGCGGATCGTCCTGGTGCCATGGGCCAGCGCGGCGACCGCCTGGGCCCCGCCCACGCGCCACACTTCGTCCACCCCGGCAAGATGCGCGGCGGCGAGGACCAGCGGATTGACCTCGCCCTTGGGCGTCGGGGTCGTCACCACCAGACGGCCGACACCGGCGACCTTGGCGGGAATGGCGTTCATCAGCAGCGAGGAGGGATAGGCCGCACGCCCACCGGGAACATAGAGCCCAGCACCATCCACGGCGCTCCACCGCGCGCCGAGGCGCACGCCCGCGGCATCGGTATAGTCGCGGTCCTGCGGCAGTTGCGCTTCGTGATAGGCGCGGATGCGCTGGGCTGCGAGTTCGAGTGCGGCGCGCAAGTCGGGCGCCAGCGCGTCGAACGCCTCCCGACAGGTCTGCGCGTCGATGCGCCAGCCGTCGCCCTCGGGCAGGTGGCCGTCGAAGCGCTGGGTATATTCGGCCAGTGCCTCGTCGCCGCGCAGGCGCACGTCCTCGATGATCGTCTGCACGTCGCGGCTGACGTTCTCGTCGCTCTCGCGGCGGTCCTTGACCAGCCGGGCGAAGCGCGTGGCGAAATCCTTGTCGGTCGTGTTGAGGCGGAGCATCAGGCGGCCTTCCTCGTCGCGACTTGCGCGCGGAACGCGTCGATCAGGGCGCCCAGCCGCGTGCTATCGGTCTTGAGCGAGGCTCGGTTGACGATCAGGCGGGCGGAAATCTTCATGATCTCGCTGGTTTCCACCAGCCCGTTCTCCTTGAGCGTACGGCCCGAGGAGACGAGATCGACGATGCGGCTGGCAAGGCCCAGCGAGGGCGCGAGTTCCATCGCGCCGTTGAGCTTCACCACTTCGGCCTGCACGCCCATCTTCTCGAAATGGCGGCGGGTAAGGTTGGGGTACTTGGTGGCGACGCGGGCATGGCTTTCGCGCGCCACGCCGCTGCCGGCGAGGCCCTCGGCCGGTTCCGCCACCGAGAGGCGGCAATGGCCGATATCGAGGTCGACCGGCGCGTAGAGGTCGGCGTAGTCGAACTCGTCGATCACGTCCGAGCCGACGATGCCGGCCTGCGCGGCGCCATGTGCGACGAAGGTCGCCACGTCGAACGCGCGCACGCGAATGATCGTGACATCGGCGCGGCTGGTGGCAAAACTGAGCGCGCGCGAGGACTTGTCGAAGAACGCAGCCTCGGGCACCACGCCGGCCTGCTCGAGCAGGGGCAGCGCTTCCTCGAGAATGCGGCCCTTGGGCAGGGCGAAGACGAGCGGAGTGGCGGTGGTCATGACAGCATCGCCCCTATGGCAAGCGCAGGAAAAGGGCAACCGTATGGCGTCGATCATGGATATCACCTCTGTCGAACAGGCCATAGATTGGCAAGCCGACCACGCCGCGCGCAACGGCGCGCCCGCCACCGGCCGTGTGGTGCGCGCCCAGCGGCCGCTGCTGGCAGGCGAGACGGCGGTCGGGCGGCGCATGGCCGCTTGGCCCGGCCGCCCGGTCGAGGATGCCCTGCCGCTGCGCCTGGCCGGGGGGCTGCACAACCTCGCGCTGACGGGCGCGGACACGCGGCTGGCGGCGGTCTACGATGGCACGGTCACCGACCAGGCCGACGTCGACGCGCTGGTGAGCGACCTCGTTTCGGCGTTCGATCAGCGCCTTCTGCCATGGCTCGACGGGCCGCCGCAGACCAACGAGGCGGGGCGCAGCGCATCGATCATGGCAGGCTTGCTGTGGCTGGCGGAGCGCACGGGGCCGCGCATGCGCCTGCATGAACTGGGCGCGAGCGCCGGCGTCAACACCATGCTCGACCGCTTCGCCTTCGACCTCGGCGGCGTGCACGCCGGGCCGGCCGGGGCGACGATGCGGATCGTGCCCGAATGGCGGGGCGAGGGGCGCCCGCCGGCGTCACAGGTCGTGATCGAGGCGATCGAGGGCTGCGATCGCGCACCCATCGACCTTACCGATGCGGGCTCGGCGCTTCGGCTGAAAAGCTACGTCTGGGCGGAAATGACCGAGCGCATGGCGCGGCTGGAGACGGCCATCGCGCTGGCCGAAGAACAAGCCCCCCGGCTGGTGGCGCAGGATGCCGGGGATTACGTCGATGGGGTGCTGGCGCAGGAACAGCCCGCAGACACGACGTGCGTGTTCTATCACTCGATCGTCTGGCAATACCTGCCCGCCGAGACGCGGGAGCAAATCACCGCGGCGCTCGAGGCCGCAGGCGCCCGCGCCACGGCGGACCGGCGATTGGCCTGGGTGGCGCTCGAAACCGACCGCGCGACGTTCCGCCACGTCCTGACTGCCCGCCATTGGCCCAATGCGGCGGGTGCGGCCGATGGCGCGCCCGTGGTGCTGGGCGCGGCGCATGCCCATGGGGCCTGGGTCGAATGGTTCGGGGACTAGGGTCTGCGGGGATTTAGCCCATGGCGGGCTGCGAACGGCCAGTTTCGCGCTTCCGGTGCTCACGTACCGAAAGTACGCTGCGCTCCGGGTCGCGAAAATCAGCCATTCTCGCTCCACCCTGACCTAAATCCCCGCAGACCCTAGGTTACGACCTAGCCATCCCCGGTCGGCGGGGTGCCGGCGATGGGGTGGCGGTGGAACGAGGCCCATTCCTGCACCGCCACAACGAGCAGTGCCGCGACGCTGAGCGCGATGTAGAGCGGCGCGGCCATCGGCACGAAGAGGCCGAGCGCTGCCAGGGCCACGAGCAGACCCCCGCCGATCCAGTGGGACAGCGGGAAGTTGTTGTGCGGGCTCGACGTGCGCTTGAACAGGCCGGTCCCGGCGAGAAAGGCGATGAGGCCGCCCGCCTGCGTCAGGACCAGCGCGGGCGAGGCCTGCTCGGTCGGCCGCTCCATCAGCAGGGCGTCGGCCACGGCGGTCACCACGATGCCCGCGACGATCGGCATGTGCATGTAGGTATAGGCATTGCGCGCCACCCGGCCCGGTTCGGCATGGTGCGCGATGTGTTGCGCGCCGCGCTCGGCACCCCGGTCGAAGTAGATCCACCACATCAGCGCCGACCCGGCAAAGGCCAGCACGAAGGCCAGCGTATGCGCAACATCGGCATCGCCCTTGGCAAAGCTCGTGCCCGTGACGACGATGCCTTCGCCCAGCGCGATGATGATGAACAGCGCGCACCGTTCGGCAAGATGGCTGCCTGAGATGTCCCAGTCCGAAGGTTGCGAGCGGCCGAGACCCGGCACGCGAAAGCCCATGAACGGACCGCCGTAGTCGATCACGAGCGCAGCGCCCCACAGCAGCAGGCGGGTGTGGCCGCTTTCGGTCAGCGCGCCCGCGGCCCAGAACGGGGCGGAGAGCAGGAACCAGGTGGTGATGCGCAGCATGTTGCGTGCGCCATCGCTGCGCCAGCCCTCGTCGTGGCTGTGCGCCATCGCCCAGGCGACGAACAGGCTGCGCCCGAACTGCACCGCGACGTAGCACCCGGCAAACAGCCAAGCGCCGTTGCGATCGCCCTCGGCAAAGGCGCGCGGCACGGCCACCGCCATGCCCAGGCTCGCCAGCATCGTGAACATCAGCATGAGCCGGACGGGGACACGCTGCGGTTCGGTCCAGTTGGTGGCCCAGGTGGTGAAGATCCACGACCACCATACCGCGAGGAACAGGATCAGCGCCTCGAGCAGGCCGAGCGGCGAGAGATGATTGAGGACCGCGTGCGACATCTGGGTGATCGCAAAGACGAACACCAGGTCGAAGAACAGTTCGAGATAGCTGACCGGGGCGTGGCCACCCTCGTGGTCGCGCAGCAGCGAGGCGCCGCGCGGGGGCGGGGCGAGGTCGGTCTCGGCCTTGGGGGCCGGCTCGCCCTTGGCCGCCGCAGCCTCGCCGATGGCCTCGGGATCCTGGCTCATTCGCCGGGCGCGCGGGCGCGGATCGCCAGCGCGTGGACGCGCGTGCCGGGCAGGTCGCCCAGCGCCTGATTGACGAGGCGCTGGCGCTGCAGGCGCGAGACGCCCGCGAAGGCCGCGCTCTCGATCTGCACCGAGAAGTGCGATTCGCCGGTGCCGTCGTCGCCCATATGGCCGCTGTGCGAGGCGGAATCGTTGCTCACCACGAGCCGCGTCGGCGCGAAGGCGTCCACAAGTTTGCGCTCGATTTCCTGGGCGATGGGGCCGGTCATGTCTTTCCTTTCGGGTGTCGAGCCACCATGTGCAATGGCGTGAAGCAAGACAAGTTCCATGGCCGCGTCTCGAATTCCGGACGCATCTGCAACGCCCCCGGCTGCGACGAAGCGGGGGAATTCCGTGCGCCCGGCGCCGAGCGTCCCGGCTTCGACGGGCCGGGCACCTACCGCTGGTTCTGCCTCGATCACGTGCGCCAGTTCAACTCGGGCTACGACTTCTTTGCCGGCATGACGCCCGACGAGATCCTCGCCGCGCAATCGCCGATCGCCGGTTGGGAGACGCATACCCGCGCCTTCCGCCCCGACGCTGGCATCGACCAGGCGCCGCGCTGGAACGACTTTGCCGACCCGCTCGAGGCGATCGCCCGCCGCGCGCGTGCGCGCAAGGTCGATCACGAAGCCGCGCACGAGGCCGCCCGCCGCGGGTTCAACCCCGAGGACCGTGCGGCCTTCGAGGCGCTGGGCCTGTCGTTCGACGCCGACCGCCACGCCTTGCGCCGCCGCTATGCCGATCTCGTGCGGCGCTATCACCCCGATCACAATGGCGGCGACCGTAGCCTGGAAGACAAGCTGCAGCGCGTGGTCAAGGCCTACGACCACCTGCGCCATTCGCCGGCGTTCCGGTAGGGGCGTTCTCGAAAAGCATGACGCCGCGGGCCGATCGACCCGATCCCGCCCTCAGTGCATCATGGTCTGGAGCAGCGCGCGCAGTTGCGCCGGTTTCACCGGCTTGCCCAGCAATGGCAGCTTCTGTCCGGCAAGCCGCGTCTTGAGCTCTTCCGACCGGTCGGCGGAAATGATGATCGCGGGCAGGTCGCGGCCTAGCGCGGTGCGGATGTCGTGTACCGCCTGGTCACCGGTCTCGGCATGGTCGAGGTGGAAGTCGGCGATGATCACGTCGGGCAGCGCGCCCTGATCGACCGGGCCCAGGCGGTCGAGCGCGGCGGCACCGCTGCCGGCGGCGGTGACCTGGCAGCCCCAGCCGCTGAGTAGGGTTTCCATGCCGAGCTGGATTTGCGCCTCGTTGTCGATCACCAGGATGCGCCGCCCCTGGATGGTGCGGTCGCGCGCGGGCTTGGCATGGGCGGGCACGGCGTCGGCCTGGCACTCGCCTTCGGGCAGGGTGACGGCGAAGCAGGCCCCGGCGCCGGCCTCCGAGGTCAGCTCAAGCGGGTGCTGCAACATGGCGGTGGCGCGGCGCACGATGGCAAGCCCGAGGCCCTTGCCGGGAATGCGGTTGCTGGTGTCGAGCCGGCGGAATTCCTCGAAGATACGCTCTTGCTGGTCGTGCGGGATGCCGGGGCCGGTGTCGGCCACGCTCACGCGGACCTGGCCGGGGGCAGGCTGGTCGACCGTGATGCGCACTTCGCCGCGCGCGGTGTAGCGGATCGCGTTGGACACCAGGTTCTGGAGGATTCGGCGCAGCAGCCGCGCATCGCTGCGGACCCACACGCCGACCGGCTCGACCACGAAGGCGAGGCCGGCCGAACGTGCCATCGGGGCGAATTCGGTCTGCAGCGTGGCGAGCAGCGCGGCAAGGTTGACGTTGCCGAGCACCGGGGTGATGGCCCCGGCGTCGAGACGCGAGATTTCGAAAATCGTCTCGAGCAGGTCCTCGACCGAGTTGAGCGAGGTCGACGCCTGGTTGACCAAGGCGCGCGTAGGCAGTGCCAGGCGCCGTTCGGTCAGCGCGGCGATGAACAGGCGCGCGGCGTTCAGCGGCTGGAGCAGGTCGTGGCTGGCCGCCGCGATGAAGCTCGTCTTTGAACGATTGGCGAGTTCGGCGGCGGTCTTCGCCTCGAGCAGCTGCGCCTCGATGGCGCGGCGTTCGGCCACTTCGGAGGCGAGCCGCTGGTTCAGCGCCATGAGTTCGGTGGTGCGCTCCGCCACGCGGCGTTCGAGCGTTTCGGCGGTGTCCTGCAGGATTTGCCGGGCGGTGGCGGGCTCGGTCACGTCGAGGAAGCCGACCACCATGCCGCCCAGCGCGGTGACGGTGGTGCGTACGTCCCAGATTCGCTCGCCAACCTGGCACAGCCGGTTGCGCACCGGCGCCTCGCCCTCGGTGCGCCAATCGAGCACCTCGGCGCCGTCCATCGCCAGGCTCTCGCGGCAGAAGCGCACGAGGTCGGCGTGCTGGGACAGTGCACCGCTGGCATCGCCGGACAGACCGAGCAAGCGCTGCAGAGCCCCGTTCCACGCGGTCAGCCGGCGATCGGCATCGAACATGCACACGCCCTCGACCAGGTTGTCGAGCAGGGCCTGGAGCGCGAGGTTCTGTTCGGCAAGGTCGCGGGCACGGGCGCGGGCGTCCTCGGCCTTGGCCTCGGTGATGTCGGTATAGATCCCGACGATGCCGCCTTCGCTGGTGCGCAGCTCGTTGATCTGGATCCAGCGCCCGTCCGACAGCGCTTGAACATGGCCCCCCTCGGCCACGGCATGGCGCGCGAGCCGGTCCGAAACCCAGCGATCGGGCGACGACAGCGCGCCTGCGGGGCAGCGCTGCTCGGCCAGCATCGTGATGATCTCGTGGAACGTCGGCCTTTGCTGCGCCACGTCGACGAGGTCGGGCCAGAAGCCGAGGTAGGCCTCGTTGTAGAGCACCAGTCGGTCTTCGGCGTCGAACAGCGCGAAGCCCTCGTTGATCGATTCGATCGCGTCGCGCAGGCGGGTTTCGGCGGCCTCGGCTTCGGCGCGGGCCTGGGCCAGCTTGGCATTGGCGCTGGCGAGCTGGCCGAGCGCATCCTCGAGCGCGCGGGTGCGGTCGCGAACCAGCTGCTCCAGCGTGATCGCCCGTTCGAACATCGAGAATGCCGAGTGCGACAGATCGGTCGAACGCTCGACCCGGTCGATCAGCGCGGCGTTGATCTTGCGCAGCTTGCGCACCTCGTCCTCGAGGCGCGCGATGGTCGCGGCCTCTTCTTCTTCGGGACGAGGGGCGGGCAAGGTGCTCATCGCCCGATGGCCAGCCCGCTGAACGTCTGGTTCACGTGGAGGGCGTGGAACTGCTCGCCATAGGTATTGAAGCCGACCACGCCGTTGCGGCGATAGATGTCGGAAATCGGCCGGCCGAGCTGGCGTCGCTCGGCGTTGATGCGGTTGAGCACGCAATCGAAGGCGATGATGTGATCGATCTCGCCCACGGCCTCGCGGATCTCGGCAATCGTGCTGGTCACGCTCTCGAGCGGGTCGACAGGTTCGCCCAGCGTGAGCACGATGCCCTCGTCGATCGCGCAGTAGAAGGTCAGGCTTCCGTCGGGATTGGCGGTCTGGACGGCACGCACGTGATAGTCTCCCCCGGCACGCACCATGGGCGGGCACGCGGCGAACAGCGCCATGTCGAGCGCGGTGGGGTCGGTGCCGACATGGGGCGCACCCGCCAGCCGCAGGTATTCCTGTGCTGCCGGTTCGGCATTGATTTCGGTCACGCGGCGTGCGCCGGCATCGGCGCCGGTCACCACCATGCGGACGCTGCCGGGCTTGTAATGCTGGCGGCGGAACACGTGGAGCGGACGTGTCGTCGAGACGATCGCCACCACCGCGCCGGCGCCATGGAATTCGCCATCGGCGAAGATCGCGGTCTCCTTGAACATCATGCCGTCGCCCGACGATCCGCCGACCAGCGGGATCTCGCCGAGCGCATCCTGCACGGTCATCGCCAGCATCTCCTCGCTGTGCGACAGTCCGTCGACCAGGAACAGCGCGGCGTGGTTGACGTGCTCACCCAGTGCGGCGCTGCCCAGTTCGGCCCGCGCCACAAGGTCGCGCACTGCGCGGCGTGCCTCGCTGGCATCGAAATGGATCAGGTCGTCGAAGCGGTGGCTGACCATGTGAAAGCCGTCGGCGGGGAAGGCGATGAGGCTGATCGAGTCCTCGTCGTAACCGTCCTCGGTCAGCTCGCCCGAACTGGTGCAGCCGATCATCGGGAAGCGGTCCATCGACCACAGCCGGGCGGCGCGTGCCAGCGTCTCGCGATCGTAGCGATGCGAGCAGAACATGACCGCGCCGGCAAGTTGCCCGGCATCAATCCGGCGCCCGATCTCGGCGAAAGCATCATAGGGATCAGCTGCATGGGATGACGCCACGCCGACCTCGCAAGTGCGAATATCCACGGCCCTCTCCAAAACCGTTTGCGTCCTGTTCTAGGCGCACGGTGTTAACGTGCGCCCGGGACTTTGCAATTCGTCCGGAAGGGCCGGGTGAAATAAACATGAGGGGTTGCTCAGGTGTCACCACGCGGTGGCTCGCCCGCGGCCTCGAGCGCGGCTGCCTCGGCGTCGTCGAACACGCGCGAGCGGGTCAGGAAGCGTATTCCTTCCGGGCTTTCGAGCGACATGCCGGCGCCGCGCCCGGGCACGACGTCGATCGTCAGCTGGGTATGGCGCCAGTATTCGAATTGCGCGGCACCGATCCACACGGGCACGTCGCCGGCGATGTGGCCGAGCAGCACGTCCTGCCCGCCGACGCGGAATTCGCCGCGTGGATAGCACATCGGTGCCGAGCCGTCGCAGCAGCCGCCGGACTGGTGAAACATCAGGGGGCCGTGGCTGGCGGTCAGCCGGGCGATCCAGCCATCGGCCTCGGGCGTGGACAGGACGCGGGGCGGGGGCTGGGTCATCGCGCTATCTCCAGAAGAAGAAATTGGGGCGGGTGCCGGTGACACCCGCCCCCCAATCCCGGCCCTTTGGCCGCGCTCCCGTGTCCGCCAGGAGCGCGGCCTCGGCCGGTATGGCTCAGAAGAAGCCGAGCGCCTTGGTGCTGTAGCTGACCAGCAGGTTCTTGGTCTGCTGGTAGTGGTCGAGCATCATCTTGTGGGTCTCGCGCCCAATGCCCGACTGCTTGTAGCCACCGAACGCCGCATGGGCGGGATAGAGGTGATAGCAGTTGGTCCAGACGCGCCCGGCCTGGATCTCGCGGCCAAAGCGATAGGCGCGGTTGCCGTTGCGCGTCCACACGCCGGCGCCGAGGCCGTACAGCGTGTCGTTGGCGATGGCGAGGGCGTCGGCCTCGTCCTTGAAGGTCGTCACGGCCAGCACCGGGCCGAAGATTTCCTCCTGGAACACGCGCATCTTGTTGTGGCCCTCGAGCACGGTCGGGGTCACGTAGTAACCGCTGGCGAGTTCGCCATCGAGCGTAGCGCGGCCACCGCCGGTCAGCACCTTGGCGCCTTCGTTGCGGCCGATGTCGATGTACGAGAGGATCTTCTCAAGCTGGTCGTTCGAGGCCTGTGCACCGATCATTGTGGCAGGGTCGAGCGGGCTGCCCTGGCGGATCTTCTGCACGCGGGCGATCGCGCGCTCCATGAACTTCTCGTAGATCGATTCCTGCACCAGGGCGCGCGACGGGCAGGTGCAGACTTCGCCCTGGTTGAGGCCGAACATCGCGAAGCCTTCGAGCACCTTGTCGAAGTAGTCGTCGTCGGCATCCATCACGTCGGCGAAGAAGATGTTGGGGCTCTTGCCACCCAGCTCCAGCGTCACCGGGATGAGGTTCTCGCTGGCATACTGCATGATCAGGCGGCCGGTGCTGGTCTCGCCGGTGAACGCGATCTTGGCGATGCGCTTGTTGGTGGCCAGCGGCTTGCCGGCCTCGACGCCGAAGCCGTTGACGATGTTGAGCGTGCCGGCGGGCAGGATGTCGGCGATCAGTTCAGCCAGCACCAGGATCGACATCGGGGTCTGCTCGGCGGGCTTGAGCACCACGCAGTTGCCGGCGGCGAGCGCGGGCGCGAGCTTCCACGCGGCCATCAGGATCGGGAAGTTCCACGGAATGATCTGGCCGACCACGCCCAGCGGTTCGTGATAGTGGTAAGCCACGGTGTCGTGGTCGATCTCGCCGAGCGAGCCTTCCTGGCTGCGGATGCAGGCGGCGAAGTAGCGGAAGTGGTCGATCGCCAGCGGAATGTCGGCGGCTGTCGTCTCGCGGATCGGCTTGCCGTTGTCGATCGTCTCGACCATCGCGAGCAGGTCGAGGTTGTCCTCAAGGCGCTGCGCCACCTTGTTCAGGATGTTGGCGCGCTCAGTGGTCGAGGTGCGACCCCACGACTCGCGCGCGGCGTGAGCGGCATCGAGCGCCAGTTCGATATCCTCGGCCGTGCCGCGGGCCACCTGGCACACCGGCTGGCCGGTGATCGGCGAGATGTTGTCGAAATACTGGCCCCGAACCGGAGCTACCCACTTGCCCCCGATGAAGTTGTCGAATTTCTCCTTGATCGGACTTTGGGCCGAAAACTTGGTCATGGCTTCCTGCAACATGGCGCCTCTCCTTGAATCCCCTGGCGGTGCCCGTCGGGTGGCACGCTGTCGGGTGAAGATGCGGAAAAACGGGGCGGGCAAGCAATTGTACCTTGGGTCGAATTCCCGATCGCGGCAGATCAGGCGGTCGATCGGCACGACGAATGACCGTCAGGCAGAAGCGACGCAGTCGGCTGTCGCTGCGCAGCATTTCCAAGCGAATTTAAAGCATTTCTGCGGCGTTCCCGATTGACCGCGGTCGCGCGCGCGCTAGGGGGCGGGCATGGCCTTCGATCCGCACGCCGCAAACCAGACACTGCACGGCTTTCTCGACGGGCCGGCGACGAAAGCGTCGCAGGCCTGCGCGATCTACGTGCCGGCGGGCAAGGGCCGCGACATCGACCAGTCGCTGACGTACGCCGATCTTGCGCAGCAGAGCGATGCGCTGGCACGCGCGATCGTGCAGCAATGCCTCGCCTCGGGAACTGCCGGCACGGAGCCGGTGGTCGCGCTCTTCCTGCCCCGCACCTCGCCGATGCTTTATCTCGCGCAGATCGCAGTGCTCAAGGCGGGCGCGGCGTTCACCTGCCTCGATCCTTCGTTCCCCGATGCGCGGATGCAGGACATTCTCGACGATGCCGCGCCCGTGCTGGTCCTGTCGGAAACCGCGGCCCACGCGCGCCTGCAGGCGCTGGCCGGCGATCATTGCCCGGTCCGCGACCCGGCCGCCATGCTCGCGGCCGCACCGCTCGACGATGCCGTTGCCCTCCCGCCCGCAGACCCGGCGCGTCTCGCCTACCTGATCTACACGTCGGGCACGACCGGCAAGCCCAAGGGCGTGATGATCGAGCATCGCCAGATCGCCAATCTCGTCGCCTCGGACATGATCGAGTTCGGGCTCGGCGTGGGCGACCGCGTCGTTCAGGGATCATCGGTCGCCTATGATTCCTCGATCGAGGAAATCTGGCTGGCCTTCGCCTCGGGCGCGACGCTGCTGGTGATGGACGATGCGGCCGCCCGGCTGGGCCCCGATATCGTCGCCTGGCTTGCCGATCACCGCGCCAGTGTGTTCTGCCCGCCGCCCACCTTGCTGCGCAGCAGTGGTTGCAGCAATCCCGCGGTCGCACTGCCGCAGCTCAAGTTGCTGTACGTGGGCGGGGAGGCCCTGCCGGCAGACATCGCCGCGCTGTGGGGTGCAGGGCGGCGTCTGGTCAACGGCTATGGCCCGACCGAGTGTGCGGTGACCTGCCTGCGCGGAGACATCGTGCCCGGCGGGCGCATCACGATCGGCCGCCCGGTGCCGGGGATGGAGGCGCATGTCCTCGACGATGCGCTCGACGACGTTGCCGATGGCGCGCAGGGCGAATTGTGCATGGGCGGGGCCGGGGTCGCACGCGGCTATCGCAACCGGCCGGACCTGACGGCCGAGAAGTTCATCGACCATCCGCGCCACGGGCGGCTCTATCGCACCGGCGACCTCGTCCACCGCGAGGCCGACGGCAACCTCTTCTATCACGGGCGGATCGACGCGCAGGTCAAGATCCGTGGCTACCGCGTCGAGCTGGGCGAGATTGAGGCGCAGCTTGCGGCGCTGCCCGGCGTGCTGGCGGCCGGCGCCCGGTTGCAGGATCGCGCCGGTGTGCCCGAACTGGTCGGCTACGTCGTGCCGCGCGACCCGGCCGCGCCGCCGCTGTGCGAGGCGCTGCGCCAGACGCTCGCCAGCAGCCTCCCGCCCTACATGGTGCCCCGCCAGATCGCGCTGATCGCGGCGCTGCCGACCACGGTCGGGGGCAAGCTCAACCGCGCCGCGCTGCCCGACATGCATTTCGCCCCCTCGCGCGAGGACGAGGCGCTGGTCCCCCCCGAGGGGCCGCTCGAGGCGGCGATCGCGGCCGCCATGGCGGACATTCTCAAGCGGCCGGGCGGCGTGTCGGTGACCGCCGATTTCTTCGAGGCGCTCGGCGGGGATTCGCTGACCGCCGCCATGCTCGTCACGCTGCTGCGCGAGGACTGGCGGACCGACTGGGTGACGGTGAGCGACATCTACGACGCGCGGACCACGCGCGCGCTGGCCGCCCGTGCGCCGGCCCCGGCCGAGAGCAAGGTCGATGCCGCCCTGCCGCTGCTGCGCGAGGGGACGGCGAGGCCGGTCCTGGCGGGGATGGTCCAGACGCTATGGCTGGCGGCGACGGTGATCGTCGGCAGCTGGGGTTCGTGGGTAGCCGCGTTTCGCGTCCTGCCGCCGGTCTTCGCGCATTTCGGACTGGCCGCACTGCTGCTCCTGGCGCCGCTCGTCGGGCTAGCGGGGTTCCTGCTCTATCTTCCCGCGACGGTGCTCTTTGCAGTGGCGCTCAAATGGCTCGTCCTCGGACGCTACCGACCGCTGCGTGCGCCGGTGTGGAGCCCGTACTATCTGCGGCACTGGGTGGTGCTTCAGGCCGTGCGGCTGATCCCCTGGCCGCTGCTTGCGGGCACCGAGCTGCAGAACATCGTGCTGCGCCTGCTCGGCGCGCGCATCGGGCAGCGGGTGCACATCCATCGCAATGTCGATCTGCGCCGCGGCGGCTGGGACCTGCTCGAACTGGGCGACGACGTTTCGCTGGGGCAGGGCGCGCATGTCGGCCTGGTCGAACTCGACCGCGGTGACATCGTCGTGGCGCCCGTGACGATGGAACGGGGCGCAGCGCTCATGGTCCGTGCCGGGGTCGAAGGGGCGACGCGCATGGGCGAGGGCAGCGTGCTGACCGCGCTTTCGGTGCTCAATTCGGGCAGTGTGGTGCCGGCGAACGCGGTGTGGGACGGCGTCCCTGCGCAGCCGGCGGGCGAGGCCGCGCCGCTTCCCGCACTGACCCGGACCGGCCCACGCCTTGCGCCGACGGCCCACGGGCTGGCGATGCTCGCGGCGCAGGGCCTCTTCGTCGCGATCTGTGCGCTGCCGGCCGAACTGCTGCTGCTCGGCCTGTGCCTTGCAAGCGGCGTCGATGCCATGGCGATCTGGCGCTGGATGGCCGCGCCCACGCTCGAGCCGCGCGTGATCGCGGCGGTGCTGGCAACAACGGTCCTGGGCTTGCCGCTCGACGTGTTCTGGTCGGCGCTGGTGCTGCGCGCCATGGGCCGGGTGCGCCCCGGCGTGATCGACCGCTGGGGGCTCGGCTATATCCGCGTCTGGATCAAATCCGGCGCGGTATTTGCCGCGGGCGAATGGCTGTCGGGCACGCTGATGTTCAAGCACTGGCTGCGGCTGGCCGGCATGGCCGTGGGCGACAAGTGCGAGATCAGCACGATCTTCGACGTAACCCCCGAACTGGTCACGATCGGCGCCGAAACCTTCTTCGCCGACGGCATCTATCTCGGCGGGCCGGAACTGCGCGGCGGTACGGTGCGGGTCGATCGCATCCGGCTGGGGCGCAACACCTTCTTGGGCAATCACGCGGTGATCCCGGCAGGCGAAACGCTGCCCGGCGACATCCTCGTCGGCATATCGACGGTCGCCGACGCGCGCGAGATCAAGCGCGGACAATCGCGCTTCGGCCATCCCAGCTTCGACCTGCCGCGCCGCCAGGTGGTGGAGGCCGACCGCAGCCTGACGCACGACCCGTCCACCATCCGCTATCTCAACCGCGTGATCTGGGAGGCAGCGCGTTTCATCCTGCCGGTCTGGCCGATGCTGCTGGGCGCGGCCTGGTTCGTGATGGTCGGCACGGCCATGGCGCATGGCGCCGGCTTTGCCACGATGGCCTGGCTGGTCGTGCCGGGCGCCACGCTGGCGACGCTGCTGGCGCTATGCCTGTCCGTCACGGTGCTCAAGTGGACGCTGATCGGCCAAGTCAGGCCGGGGCAGCATGCGCTGTGGTCGTGCTGGTGCAGCCGCTGGGACTTCGTCTACGTCGCATGGGCGCGCTATGCCAACCTCGTGCTCCAGCAACTCGAGGGCACTTTCATCCTGCTCGCTTACCTGCGCCTGATGGGCCTGAAGATCGGCCGACGCGCCGTGCTCGGCCCGCTGTTCGCGCAGGTCGTCGACCCCGACATGATCGAGATCGGCGATGGCGCGACCGTCCACGCCAACTTCCAGGCGCACACCTTCGAGGATCGCGTGCTCAAGGTCGACAAGGTCCGCATCGAGGCCGGGGCGACCGTGCATGCCGGAACCGTTCCGCTCTATGGCGCGGTCATCGGCGCGGGGACGCGGGTCTTGGGCGGCAGCGTGGTGATGAAGCACGAGCATTTGCGCGCTGGCCTCGCCTATCAGGGCGTGCCGGTTCGCGTGGTCGGCTGACGGACAGGCCGAAATCATCCCGTTCTGCTACAAACCGGATCCGTTTGCCCCACAAGGTATTGTCGCTACGTTGCATTTTGCTTGATTGTACGGGGGCGGCGTTCAAAGTGCATATCCGCGTGATAGGTTCGTCGCGCCACGGCCGTGACGGAGGCGTGCGTTGATCCCATCTGCCCAGGTCGGGTGCGAACAGCATCGATCAGGTTCCCCTTCTGTGCCCACTCGAACGCCCGCGCCTGCATCCTCGTGGCGGGCGATGATCCCTGCGTTGTTGCTGGCCGTGATGGGTATCGCGGGGTTGGCCTGGGTGACGGCTTCGCGCGATCTGCAGGCGGCAGAGGCAGGCCGCGGCGAAGTCGTCGTCGTGGCGCGGCCGGGCGCGACCCTCGCGCAGACCATCGCGATCGTGAGCCGCGCAGGCGGCGCGATGGTGGCGCCGGGGCGCTTCGCCAACGTGGTCGTCGCCGCATCGCCCCGCGCCCATTTCGCCGATGCGCTGCGCCGGGAAGGGGCCTGGGCGGTGATCGCCTCGCCGCGCTTGGCCGGCTGTGTCGCCGCAGCGCCCGATGAGGGCATGCCATGATTGCCGCGTCGGGACCGGACATCCTTCCCGAGCTCGAGGCACTGCGCGTCCGCTTTGCGCGGTTCGTGCTGGTACTGCTGTGGTTGCATGTGCCGCTGCTCGGCCTGGTCGACTGGGTGGTGCAGGGCACCCCGTGGTTCGGTGCGGCCGCGGCCGGCGTGCTGGCGCTGGTCTATCACCTGGCGTGGTGGCGGGGCGGGGCCGAGCCGTGGGTCCGCCATATCTCCGCCGTGGCACTGGTCGGCCAGCCAGCCATCCTCCTGTTCGTCCTGCGCGGTCATCCGTGGCAGATGGACATGCACATGTACTTCTTCGCGATGCTGGCACTCGTCATTGGCTGGTGCGATCGCGGCGCGCTGATGATGGCGGCCACCGTGATCGCGCTGCACCACCTCGTGCTGCTCTACCTGCTGCCGATCGCGGTGTTCCCCGGTGCGGGCGACATCGGCCGCGTGCTGCTCCATGCGGTGATCGTCGCGTTCCAGACCACGGTGCTGGTCTGGCTGAGCGCGCGGTTGATCGAGGGCATGGCGCGCACCGCCGCGATGGGGGCGGAGATCCAGGCCAAGAACGTCGCGCTCGAGGCACGGACCCGCGAGGCGGAGGACGCGACCCGCGCCAAGAGCCTGTTCCTGGCGAACATGAGCCACGAGATCCGCACCCCGATGAACGCCATCCTGGGGTTCTGCCATCTCGCGCAGCGCACCCGGCTCGATCCGCGCCAGCAGGTCTACGTCGCGCGGATCGCCGACGCGGGGTCTTCGCTGCTGCGGCTCATCAACGACATTCTCGACTTCTCCAAGAACGAGGCCGGCAAGCTCACGCTCGAGGCGCGCCCGTTCGACGTGCGCGCGGTGATCGAGGCGCAGGCCCAGCTCGTCGCGGTGGAGGCGGAGGAAAAGGGCCTTTCGCTCAGGGTATCGGTCAATCCACGCGTTCCCGGGATCGTCATCGGCGATGCGCTCCGCTTCGCGCAGGTCGTGCTCAACCTGCTCAGCAATGCGGTCAAGTTCACCGAACGCGGGATGGTGATGATCGAGGCGGACCTGGCAGAGACCGGCGAGGGCACCGTCACATTGGAATGCGTGGTGCGCGATACCGGGATCGGCATGGCCCCGGCGCAGATCGGCACCCTGTTCGATTCCTTCTCGCAGGCGGACAGCTCCACCACCCGGCGGTTCGGCGGCACCGGACTGGGCCTCGCGATCTCGCGCCAGATCGTCGAGCACATGGGCGGCAGCATCGTGGCAGACAGCACGCCGGGGCTGGGCAGCGCGTTTACCTTCCGCGTCGTGCTGGGCGATGCCGGGGCCATGGCACGCGATGGGCTGCTGCCGGTGAATGCGCTGCGCACGTTGCGCATCGGCTATGCCGACGACAACACCGCCTCGCGCCAGATCATGCACGACCTCTTGAGCGGCTGGGACATGAGCGTCGATCTGTTCGCCTCAGGCCGCGAGGCTCTGTCGGCGGTCGAGGCGGCGGCTGCCGATGGACGTGGCTACGACCTGCTGCTGCTCGACTGGAAGATGCCCGAAGTCAGCGGCATGGACGTGGCGAGCGAAATACGCGCGCGGCGTTTCGCCCGCCCGCCAATGATCGTGCTGGTCACCGCCTATGGCAACGATGGCGTGCTCGATGATGCGGCGCAGGCGCAGCTGGATGGCATCCTCGAAAAGCCGGTCAGCCCGCGTGCCCTGCTCGATGCCATGGCCCGCCTGTTTCCCGAACGCACCGAGATGGTCGCGCCTGCCGCTGCCCGGGCATCGGGCGGGCGTCCGGCCCCGCCCGACCCTGCCGAAGCGAGCGAGGATGCGATCCGCGTCCACGCCGGCATCCAGGGGCAGCGGGTCCTTCTGGCCGAGGATAACGCCATCAACCGCGAGATTGCGGTCGAGTTGCTGACCGGCGCCGGGCTGCTGGTCGATACGGCCGAGAATGGCCGGATCGCCTGCGCCATGGTCGCGGCACAGCGCGGGCGCTACGGCGCCGTGCTGATGGACGTGCAGATGCCCGAGATGGACGGCATCGAGGCGACGCGTCGGCTGCGGGCCGACTGGACGGCGGCGCAACTGCCGATCATCGCCTTGACCGCGCACGCCCACGAAGACGAGCGTCGCCGCTGCCTCGATGCCGGGATGGACGATCATATTCCCAAGCCGGTCGATCCCGCGTTGCTGGTGCGGGCGCTCGACAGGCTGGTCTTGCCGATGGCGCGCGATGCCGAAGCCGGCCCAACGCCGGTTTACACCGGGGCGGCGTCCGGAATGGAACACCTGCCCGACGAGCTTCCGCCGTTCGGGATTGCAGCGGCATTGGCGCGGTGCGGCGGGAAGCGCAAATTGCTGCGTCGTTTGCTCATCGACTTCGCTGATCTTTATGCCGACGCGCCGGCGCGGCTGAACAGCCTGGTTGCGGAGGGTGATACCGGCGAAGCACATCGTCTCGCTCATTCCCTGCGCGGCGTCGCAGCCTCGCTGGAAGTGCCGCTGGTCGCCGAAGCCGCGGGCAGGGTCGAGCAGATCCTGACCGAGGGCACCGACGCGGGGCTCGCTGCCGCGATCGACGACCTCGGGGCCGCGCTCGGCCCGGCGGTGTCGGCGGCGCGCGGCTTGCGGGCCACCGCCTGATGCCGTCACCACGAATGCGCCAAGGCTGCGTTGGTCGCATTCGTATTCCCTGAATCCCGCGGCGGCGGGTGGTAGCGTTACAAACCCCGGCGTTGCGGCATTTGTCCGGTTTGTCGGCATCATCCGCTTGTTTCGGCAGACCCGCCGCCGCACGCGCGGGGATTGGCAGGGCTGCGGCGGATGTGGCATCGCCGCCTGCGCTTTCCCCGCTGGGGGCAATCAGAGCGCCGCCGCGCCGACCTTTTCGGCGATGGACGCGCATGGAGAGAACGCGAATGGCACTGGCTCCCGGTCAAGCGAGCACCAAGTCCGATGGCGCCGGCGGCGCCTATGTCGATGCACCGCAACTGCAGGTCTTCGTGATCGGCCTGTTCTTCATCTTCGGCGGGATCACCTCGCTGAACGACGTGATTATTCCCAAGCTCAAGGAGCTGTTCACGCTGAGCTACACCCAGGCGATGCTGGTGCAGTTCTGCTTCTTCACCGCCTATGCGGTGATCGGCATTCCCGGCGCGCGGCTGGTCAAGCGCATCGGCTACATGCGCGGCGCGGTCGTCGGCCTGCTGGCGATGATGGCCGGTTGCCTGCTGTTCATCCCCGCCTCGCAAAGCGCGACGTACGGCGTGTTCCTGCTCGCACTGTTCGTTCTGGCGAGCGGCGTCGTCGTGGTGCAGGTCGTCGCCAACCCGCTGATCTCGATGCTCGGTTCACCCAAGACCGCCAGCAGCCGCCTGACCTTCGCGCAGGCGTTCAATTCGCTGGGCACCACGATCTTCCCGTGGTTCGGCTCGGCCCTGATCCTCGGCAGCCTCGCCACGGTCAAGGCGGCGGACCTGTCCGGCCCGGCGCTCGACGCCTATCGCACGGCCGAGAGCGGGGCGATCGTCAAGGGCTACATCGGCCTCGCCATCGTCCTGGCGATCGTCGCTGCGGTGGTGTGGTCGATGCGCAATCGCCTGCCGCGCGAGGAAACCGCCGAGAGCGGCGGCTTTGCCGGTATCGACCTGCTCAAGCGTCCGCGCTTCGGCCTAGGTGCGCTGTGCATCTTCCTCTACGTCGGCGCCGAGGTTTCGATCGGCTCGCTGATCGTCAACTACTTGCGCCAGAGCCACGTCATGGGCCTCGAGGAAGCCGCCGCCGGCAAGCTCATCAGCCTGTACTGGGGCGGCGCGATGGTCGGGCGTTTCATCGGCTCGGCCGTGCTGCGCAAGGTGTCGCCGGGCAAGGCGCTCGCCTTCAATGCCATTGCCGCGATCGTGCTGCTGGGTATCTCCACGCACACCAACGGCGTGATCTCGGGCTACAGCCTGCTGGCGATCGGCCTGTTCAACTCGATCATGTTCCCCACGATTTTCAGCCTGGCGTGCGAGCGCCTCGGCAGTCGCGCCGCCGACGGTTCGGGCATCATCAACGTCGCAATTTTCGGCGGCGCGGTGCTGCCGCTGCTGACCGGCGCCGTGGCCGATGTCACCACCAGCCTTGCGCTGGCGCTGGCGATCCCCGCGCTGTGCTACGTGGTGATCGCCGCCTTTGGCTGGTACGCGCGCCGTCCGCTGGCGCAGGACTACGCCGACACGCACCCCGGCCACGCAGCTGCTTGATTGAGGCGAAACACGCGCGGCGCTCAGGTGCCGCGCGTGTCTCCGTAGAGATGGATGTGCAGGCGGTCGCTCATCCGCCATCCGTGGTCCAGCGCCACGTCCGACAGCCACCGCTCACGTTCGCGCAGGGTCGCGCTGTCAGTACCCTCGGGCATCACGAACAGCCGTTCGCCGGGAATGGCATAGGCGGCCTGTAGCGCGGCCACTTCCGCGCAGTCGGCCGGCGTCGCCACCACGAACTTGAAGAACGCGCGGGCGCTGATCGCCCAGGCGGCAAGCCGCTCGGGGATCAGCGCCAGGTCTGCCGGGTTGCCCGAGTGCGCCAGCTTGGGGCTGACGTTGAACTGGTCGATGAGCGCATCGATCGCAGGGCTGGGTGCCACGGTGCCGTTGGTCTCGATCTCGACATGCAGCGCCGGGCGCGCCGCTTTCAGCGCCGCTAGGACGCGGGCGAGGGCCGGGGCCTGGAGCAACGGTTCCCCGCCTGTGATAACCAGACGATCCTGCGGGAAGGCCAGCAGCCGGGCGACGACGTCGCCCTCGTCCAACACCAGCTGGTTGGCCTGCCGCTCGAAGGCCAGCCCATCGCGGTGCGGGCGGTTATCGCCGGTAAAGCGCCAGGTGTAGGCGGTGTCGCACCACTGGCACGCGAGATTGCAACGCGACAGGCGCATGAACAGCGAGGGTCGCCCGGCCGACGGGCCTTCGCCCTGCAGCGAGGCGAAGATCTCCGGCTCGCCCGGGGTGGTGGTGGCAAGAGCAAGCGTCATGGCTGGGATCCTCCCCATGCCATGGGGAGGTGGCAGGCGCGCCAGCGCCTGACGGAGGGGCTTTTTACCCCTCCACCACGCGCTGCGCGCGCGGTCCCCCTCCCCGCCTTCGGCAGGGAGGATCGTGGCGCTGGCAGTCTGCTGGGGGCGGTCACTAGCGTCATGGCTGTGATCCTCCCCATCCCATGGGGAGGCGGCAGGCGCGCCAGCGCCTGACGGAGGGGGGGCGGCGGCACAAGGCGACGCGCGTGGCCGCGCACCAGCCCCCGACCCCCTCCTCTGAGGAGAAGGGGGAGATGGCGCGCATCGGCACTACCCCAGCCGGGCCAGCGCGGCGGCGAGGCGCTGGGCTTCGGCGCTGTGGTGCGCGTGGTCGGCGCGAGCCTTCTCGACGGCTTCGGGCTTGGCGCGTTCGACGAAAGAGGGGTTGCCGAGCCGCCCTTCGAGCGCCTTGGCTTCCTTCTGCGACGTGGCCAGCGCCTTTTCGAGGCGGGCCTTTTCGGCGGCGATGTCGATCACGCCTTCGAGCGGCAGGACCAGCGTCGCATCGCCTGCGCCGATCTGCATCGCGGCGCCCGCCGGGGCGGGTGCGAAGTGGATCGCCGACAAGCGCGCCAGGCGCTCGATCGCCGCCGGGTTGGCCTCGATCACCGCGCGCGTGCGGGCGCTGGGTTCGGCGAGGTAGGCCTCGAGGCGGGCGCCGGGCGCGATGCCCAGTTCGTTCTTGGCGGTACGCAGCGCGGAGACCAGCGCGATCAGCCATTCGACCTCGGCCTTGGCGTCGGCATCGACCGCGGCTTGCGGCGCTGGCCAGCGCGCGACGATCAGTTCGTTGTCGCGTGCGCCAAGCGCGTGCCACAGTTCCTCGGTCACGAACGGCATGAACGGGTGGAGCATGACCAGGATCTGGTCGAGCACCCAGCCGGCAACGGCGCGCGTCTCATCGTCGAACGAACCCTTGATGAGCTCGATGTACCAGTCGCAGAACGTGTCCCACACGAAGTGGTAGATCGTGTTGGCGGCCGCGTCGAAGCGCAGGTCGGCCATCGCCTGATCGAGCGCCGCGACGGTCTCGACCACTTCGCCCACGATCCAGCGGTTGACCGCGCTGGTGGCCATGGGCGCCGCGAGGCTGGACGAGGCGCCGATGCCGTTCGCCTGGCAAAAGCGTGCGGCGTTCCACAGCTTGGTCGCGAAGTTGCGATAGCCCTCGACGCGCTTCTCATCCATCTTCACGTCGCGGCCCTGGCTCTCCATCGCCGCCATGAAGAAGCGCAGCGCGTCGGCGCCATAGCTGTCGATCAGGCCGAGCGGGTCGACCACGTTGCCCTTGGACTTGGACATCTTCTGCCCATCGGCGGCGCGCACCAGGCCGTGGAGGTAGAGCCGCTTCCACGGTACCTCGTCCATGAAGTGCAGGCCCTGCATCGCCATGCGCGCATCCCAGAAGAACAGGATGTCGAAGCCCGAGACGAGCAGGTCGTTGGGATAATGCCGCGCGACCATGGCGGTCTCGTCGGGCCAGCCCAGCGTGGCAAAAGGCCACAGCGCCGACGAGAACCAGGTGTCGAGCACGTCTTCGTCGCGCATCAGCGGCTTGTTGCCGGCAAGAGCCTGCGCCTCTTCCTCGGTCTCTGCGACGTAAGGCGTACCCTCGGCATCGTACCACGCCGGAATGCGATGACCCCACCATAGCTGGCGCGAGACGCACCAGGGCTGGATGTTCTCCATCCAGTTGAAGAAGGTCTTCTCCCACGACTTGGGCACGATCTCGATGTCGCCCGAACGCACCGCCTCGATCGGCCGGCGGGCCAGGAACTCGGCATTGACGTACCACTGGTCGGTCAGCCACGGCTCGATCACCACGCCGCCACGATCGCCGAACGGGGTCTGGATCGTGCGTGGCTCGGCGTCATGGAGGACTTCGTTGCCCTCCTTGTCCCTGGTCGCGTGCGGCACGAGATTGCCATCGGCCTTGAGCCGCTCGACCACCGCCTTGCGCGCGGCGAAGCGTTCGAGGCCGAGGAACTCGGCAGGGATCAGGCCGTCGGCGGTCTGGATCACGTTGGCTTCGGCATCGAGCATGTTGAGCATGTCGCGCGCCTCGATCCCGGCGCGGCGGCCGACCTCGAAGTCGTTGAAGTCGTGGCCCGGGGTGATCTTGACCGCGCCGGTGCCCAGCTCGGGATCGGCGTGCTCGTCCGCCACGATCGGGATGCGCCGGCCGGTGATCGGCAGGACGATGTGCTTGCCGATCACGCTTTGATAGCGCGCGTCCTCGGGGTGGACGGCAACCGCCATGTCGGCGAGCATCGTCTCGGGGCGGGTCGTGGCGACGACGATATGGTCCGCGCCGTCAGCCAGCGTGACGCCATCGGCCAGCGGGTAGCGGAAGCGCCAGAAGCCGCCCTGGACCTCGCGCGTCTCGACCTCGAGGTCGGAAATCGCGGTCTTGAGCTTGGGGTCCCAGTTGACCAGGCGCTTGTCGCGGTAGATCAGCCCCTGCTTGTGCAGGTCGACGAAGACCTTGACCACCGCGCGGGTGAAGTGCGGGTCCATCGTGAACTGCTCGCGGCTCCAGTCCATCGAGCAGCCGAGGCGGCGCAGCTGGCCGGTGATCGTGCCACCGCTTTCGCGCTTCCAGTCCCAGACCTTCTCGACGAACTGCTCGCGCGTGTAGTTGGTGCGCTTGTCGCCCGCGGCCTCGAGCTGGCGCTCGACCACCATCTGCGTCGCGATGCCGGCGTGGTCGGTGCCCACCACCCACAGCGCGTCCTTGCCCTTGAGGCGCTCGTGACGGATCACGATGTCCTGCAGCGTGTTGTCGAGCGCATGGCCGACGTGGAGCGAGCCGGTGACGTTGGGCGGCGGGTTCACGATCGTGAACGGCTGCGCGTCACCGCGCTCGGGGCGGAACAGGCCGTTCGCTTCCCAATGCTTGTACCAGCGCGCCTCGATGGCGGCCGGCTCGAACGTTTTGGCCAATTCGGTCTGGCCCGATTCCTGCGGTGTGGTGGTCTCGCTCATGGCCCGGGGCCTTGCCCGTTTCGCCGCTTGATCGCAAGCGCGGGCAGGAACTGAACGATCGGTTCATGCGTTCCGCCGCACGTGTTGCACTTGTCGCCCCACATCTTTTCCCGCATGAAGTGGGCCGCATGAGAGCTTTGGCCGAATTCTCGATCGAACCGTCCGACAGTGGCGGCGGCACGTTGGTGTTCAGCGGGCCCATGGTCGTATCCTCGCTCGGCGTGATCGACACCAAATTGCGCGCGATCTCCGAACCCGTATCCGAGATCGACGTCTCGGCGGTGGAACGGATGGACACGGTCGGGGCATGGACCGTGTGGCGCCTGTCGCAACAGCTCGACGCCAAGATCGTCAATTGCCGCGAGGAGGCCGAACGCCTGATCGAGGCGATCAGCAAGACCGATGACAACCGCGAAAGCGTGCGCGCGCCGCGCCTGCCGCTGCTGACCCGCGTTCCCGACGAAGTCGGCACGATCGTGATCGGGCTGGCCAAGGGCTGGTTGCAGGTGGTCGGGTTCCTCGGCCAGGTGGTGATCGCGGCGGGCATGATGCTGCGCCATCCGCGGCGCTTCCGCGGCAAGGCGCTGGTCCACCAGATGGAGCTGGTCGGCGTCAACGCGCTCGGCATCGTCGGGCTGATGAGCTTCCTCGTCGGTATCGTCATCGCACAGCAAGGCGCGGTGCAGCTCCAGCAGTTCGGTGCAGAGATCTACACCGTCAACCTCGTCGGCCGCCTGACGTTGCGCGAACTGGGCATCCTGATGACCGCGATCATGGTCGCCGGGCGTTCGGGCTCGGCCTTCGCCGCGCAGCTCGGCACGATGAAGCTGACCGAGGAGGTCGACGCCATGCGCACCATCGGCGTCTCGCCGACCGAGGCGCTGGTGATCCCGCGCATTGCGGCCACCATGGTCATGCTGCCGCTGCTTGGCATCTATTCCTCGTTTCTGGGGATCATCGGCGGTGCGGTGCTGGCGTCGCTGGCGCTGGGCATTCCCTTCTTCACGTTCCTCTCGCGCATCCAGGAAGTCGTGCCGCTGCACGACGTCTTTGTCGGGCTGGTCAAGGGGCCGGTGTTCGGGCTGATCGTTGCGGTGGCGGGCTGCTACCAGGGCATGCAGGTCAAGACCAATGCCGAGGAAGTGGGCGGCCGCACGACGTCGGCGGTGGTCATGGCGATCTTCATGGTCATCGTGCTCGACGCGGTCTTCGCGATCTTCTTCACCAAGATCGGCTGGGGTTGAGCCGATGAACCAGGCTCACCTCGAAGACATTCCGCCCGAGTTCGACGGCGACTATCCGATCCGCGTGCGCGGCCTCGTCAACCGGTTCGAGGACCACGTCGTCCACGACGGGGTCGACCTCGACGTGCGGCGCGGCGAGATCATCGGCGTGGTCGGCGGTTCGGGCACCGGCAAGTCGGTGCTGATGCGCTCGATCATCGGCCTGCAACTGCCTGCCGAAGGCTCGATCGAAGTGCTCGGCCGCTCGATCACCGACGCGCGCGACGACGAGGATATCGACATCCGCAGCCAGTGGGGCGTGCTGTTTCAGGGCGGGGCGCTGTTCTCGACTCTGACGGTGGCCGAAAACGTCGAAGTGCCGCTGCGCGAGTTCTATCCCGAGATCACCGACGACCTGCGCCACGAGATCGCGCGCTATAAAGTGCTGCTCTCGGGGCTTCCGGCCAACGCCACCAACAAGTACCCGTCCGAATTGTCGGGCGGCATGAAGAAGCGTGCCGGCCTGGCGCGGGCGCTGGCGCTCGACCCGGAACTGCTGTTCCTCGACGAGCCGACCGCCGGCCTCGACCCGATCGGCGCGGCGGCATTCGACGATCTGATCCGCAGCCTGCAGGAAACGCTGGGGCTGACCGTGTTCCTCATCACCCACGATCTCGATACGCTCTATGCGATCTGCGACCGTGTGGCGGTGCTGGCCGACAAGAAAGTGATCGCGGTCGGGACGATCCCCGAACTGCTGGCGCTGGACCATCCGTGGATTCAGGAATATTTCAACGGGCCGCGCGGACGCGCCGCCCAGGACGCACAGGGCCGTGACGCGAACCACGTGGTTCCCGCGCGCGCCGCCGAAGGGCTGGAGCAGGACTAAGCGATGGAAACGCGGGCAAACCATATCTGGGTCGGTGCCGTCACCCTGCTCTTGCTGATCGGCGCAGCGCTCCTGACCGTCTGGGTCGCGCGGCTGAGCCAGCACGTGCAGAACGAATACGACATCTTCTTCAAGCAGTCGGTCGACGGGCTGGCCAAGGGTTCCGAGGTCTCGTTCTCGGGCGTGCCCTCGGGCCAGGTCAAGGACATCGAGCTGTGGGAGAAGGACCCCGAGTTCGTGCGCGTGCGCATCGCCATCGATCGCCGCGTGCCGATCCTGCTGGGCACCACCGCCAGCATCCAGGGCAGCTTCACCGGCGTCTCGACCATCCAGCTGGCCGGCGCGGTCAAGGGCGCCCCGCCGATCGACCAGCCGGGGCCGGAGGGCGCGCCCGTCATCCCGACCAAGCGCTCGGGCCTGGGTGAAATCCTGTCGAACGCACCGCTGCTGCTGGAGCGTCTCGCGACGCTGACCGAGCGGCTGACCATGGTGCTGTCGGACAAGAACCAGAAGTCGATCGAGAACATCCTGGCGCATACCGACAAGATGACCGCCAATCTGGCCGACGCCTCGCCGCAGGTCCAGCGCACGCTGGCCGAATTGCAGGCCACGCTGCGCCAGGCGACTTACACGCTCTCGGCCTTCGAGAAGGTGGCGGGTTCGGCCGACAAGATGCTCAACGACGAAGGCAATGGCCTGGCGCAACAGCTGCGCACCACGCTCAAGTCGGTGCAGGGTGCCGCCGATGCGCTGCAGGGCACGGTCAATTCCGCGCAGCCGGGCGTGAAGCAGTTCAACGAGAAGACGCTGCCCGCGGTCAATGACGCGATGCGCGAGTTGCAGGCGACCACCCGCTCGCTGCGCGAAGTGACCGACAAGATCAACGATCGCGGTGTCAGCAGCATCGTCGGCAGCCCCAAGCTGCCCGACTACAAGCATTGAGTGCAGGGGAGTTTTCGATGACCATCCGTTTTGCCCCAGCTCGTTCCGGCTTGGCCCGTATCGTCCCGGTTGCCCTGCTGGCCGCCACCGCGCTTGGCCTCTCGGGCTGCGTGAGCATCGGCGCCAAGGTGCCGCCGACCCTGCTGTCGCTCACGCCTGATGCGGCGGTGCCGGTGGGGCAGGGCGCCAGCGGCACGCTCGCCAAGTCGGTCGTGGTGATGGAGCCTTCGGCCGATGCCCGCGTGGCCGTGCTGCGCGTACCGGTGCAGGTCGACGCCAGCAGCGTCGCCTATCTCAAGAAGACCGCCTGGATCGAGCGTCCCGCACGCCAGCTCCAGCATCTCATCGCCGAAACTCTGCGCGCCAAGGGTGGCCGCCTGGTGGTCGAGAGCGATACGAACGCCTGGCAGCAGCGCCTGTCGGGCCGCCTCCTCGCCATGGGTTACGACCTGCCGACGCGCAGCGTGGTCGTGCGGTTTGACGCGGTCAAGGAAGCGCCCGGCGGCAAGCTGGAGACGCGCCGTTTTGAAGGCGTGGTGCCCGGTATCGCCGACAGCCCGCAGGCGATCGGACCGGCGCTCAACCGCGCGGCCAACGACGTGGCGCGCCAGGTCGTCGACTGGCTGGGCTAAGGCCCAAGCACCCATCGCTTGAGCCGGCGCGACCCGCGCGCCGGCCGATCAGTCGTTTAGAAGCTCTTGGCGGCGTAGATCTTGGTCAGGTCGCCGTCCCACTCGCCGTTGTAGAGGTCGAGCAGGCGTTCGGCTGAGGTCTTGCCGCTGGCGACGATCTCGTCGAGCGGCTGGAGGTAGCCGGTCTCGTTGTCACCGGCGCCGTTGAGGCGGCCACGCGCGGCAAGGCCGCCACGCGCGATGTCGAGCACGTGTGCCGCGATGTCGCGCAGCGTGCCGCCACCGGGAAGCGGCGCGTCGAGGCCAAGCTCGGGCACGCTTGAGCGCAGGCGCTCGCGGCCTTCCATGTCCCAGTCCTTGACCAGATCCCAGGCCGCGTCGAGCGCGCCCTGGTCATAGAGCAGGCCGACCCACAGCGCCGGCAGGGCGCAGATGCGGTTCCACGGGCCGCCGTCGGCGCCGCGCATCTCGAGGAACGACTTGAGGCGCACTTCGGGGAAGGCGGTGGAGAGATGGTCGACCCAGTCGGACTTGCGCGGCTTTTCGCCGGGCAGCGCGGGCAGGCGACCATCGAGGAAGTCGCGGAACGACTGGCCGGCTGCGTCGATGTACTTGCCGTCGCGATAGACGAAGTACATCGGCACATCGAGCATGTAGTCGACATAGCGCTCGTAGCCGAAGCCGTCCTCGAAGACGAACGGCAGCATGCCGGTGCGCGCCGGGTCGGTGTCGGACCAGATGTGGCTGCGATACGAGAGATAGCCGTTGGGCTTGCCCTCGAGGAACGGCGAATTGGCGAAGAGCGCGGTGGCGAGCGGCTGCAACGCCAGGCTGACGCGGAACTTCTGCGCCATGTCCGCCTCGCTCGAATAGTCGAGGTTGGTCTGGATGGTGCAGGTGCGCAGCATCATGTCGAGGCCCATCGTGCCCACGCGCGGCATGTGCCGCAGCATGATGGCATAGCGCCCCTTGGGCATGATCGGCAGCGCCTCGCGCGTCTTGTCGGGCCACAGGCCCATGCCAAGATAGCCGAGGCCGAAGCGTTCGCCGATCGCCTTGACCTGGGCGAGGTGGCGACCGGTTTCAGCGCAGGTCTGATGCAGGTTTTCGAGCGGGGCGCCCGACAGCTCGAGCTGTCCCGCCGGCTCGAGGCTGACCGCGCCGTCGGGGCCGGACATGGCGATGACCTTGCCGCCTTCCTCGATCGGCTCCCAGCCATAGTCGGTAAGCGCCATGAGCAGGTCGCGAATGCCGCCGGGCTCGTCGTACGACGGCGCGGCATGGTCGGCCGTGCGATAGACGAACTTCTCGTGCTCAGTGCCGATTCGCCAGCGGTCGCGGGGCTTTTCGCCGCGTTGCATGGGCGCGACGAGATCGTCGCGGCTTTCGATCAGAGGATCGTTGCTATCTGAAACCTGTCGGGTGCTCATGGGCGCCTGCGTTAGTGGGCAAAAGGCGGTTGCGCCAGTGCTAAACGCGGGATGAACGGTTGCACCTCGGGAACGATCCAGCCGTGGGCGAGGGGGAGCTCTAAAGCCCCTCCACCACCGGCTGCGCCGGCGGTCCCCCTCCCCACCTGCGGCAGGGAGGATCGGACCAGATCCTCCCTATCCCCGATGGGGAGGTGGCAGGCGCGGAACGCGACTGACGGAGGGGTGTCGCCGCGATCACCCACCCCAATCCCCCGCCACGCTCATCCATAGCCCCAGCCCGGCCACGGCCGCGGTTTCGGCGCGCAGGATGCGGGGGCCGAGGGTGATCGCGCGGGCAGCCGGATGCGCGCGGATCGCGGCGCGTTCGGTGTCGTCGAAGCCGCCTTCGGGGCCGATCAGCAGCGCGGCCGGCCCCGCATGGGCGGCAAAGGTTTCGGCGGCAGGGGCCCCGCCGGTTTCGTCCGCGAAAAATAGCGCGCGGCCTTCGGGCCAGTCGCGCAGCAGGGTCTCCAGCTTAACCGGCTCGGCCAGTACGGGCAGCGCCGTCCGCGCGCACTGCTCGGCCGCTTCGGTCACGATCGCCAGCGCGCGTTCGGGGTTGAGCTTGTCGGCCACGCAGCGGCGGGTGACGACGGGGCGGATTTGCGCGGCGCCCAGTTCGGTCGCCTTTTCCAGTACCCAGTCGAACGCCTGCTTCTTGATCAGGGCGGGGCACAGCCACAGGTCGGGCACCGCCTCGATCGGGCGCAGCTGCCGTTCGACCGCCAGCACCAGCGTGCGCTTGCCCGCTTCGGTCACGCGCGCGAGCCATTCGCCGGTCTGGTTGTCGCACAGGATCACCGCATCGCCCGGTCCGGCCCGCATGACCTTGCCGAGGTAGTGCGCCTGCGGCCCGGCGAGCGCCAGCGACAGGCCTTCCGACAGGGTATCGCCGACGAACAGGCGCGGGGCGGAACGGGGCGGCCAGGCGGGGGTGGCGGGCAGGTGATCGGTCATACCGCCGGCATAGCCAGCGCCGGGAGAACGGGCAATCACGGCGCTTGCACCATGACGCGATCCGGCGCAGGAAACGGCCCGCATGACCACGGCCGCCGAACAGATCGTCCCCGACAGCGAGCATCGCGGGCTGGTGGCCCGCCTGCCGCAACCCTTGCGCGACTATGCCCTGCTGGCACGGTTCGACCGGCCGATCGGCTGGTGGCTGCTGTTCTGGCCTTGCGCCTGGGGCGTGTTCCTCGCCGACGGGGCGCGGCAATGGCACCTCGTGGCGTGGATGCTGCTCGGCTCCATCGTGATGCGCGGCGCAGGCTGCGTCTATAACGACATCGTCGATGCCGACCTCGACCGGCAGGTGGCGCGCACCGCGCAGCGCCCGGTCGCCAGCGGCCGCGTCGGCAAGAAGGCCGCATGGGCGTGGTTGGGCACGCTTGCGCTGATCGGGCTCGTGGTGCTGCTGCAATTGCGCTGGCAGGCGCAGCTCGTCGCGCTCGGCAGCCTCGCGCTGGTTGCGGCCTATCCTTTCATGAAGCGGATTACCGGCTGGCCGCAGGCCTGGCTGGGCCTGGTGTTCACCTGGGGCGTGCCCACCGGCTGGGTCGCGGTGCGTGACGGTGGCCTGGGGGCACTGGCCGCGCTCTATGCCGGCAGCATCTGCTGGTGCATCACCTACGACACGATCTACGCGCTCCAAGACCGCGAGGACGATGCGCTGGTGGGCATCCGCTCGAGCGCGCTGACGCTGGGCCGGCATGTGCGCGCAGGCGTCGCCGCGTTCTACACCGCGACCATTGCCTTTTGGGCGCTGGCGTTCTGGCTGGTGCGGCCCGATCCGCTGGCGCTGGCGGCACTGCTGCCGGTGGCCGTCCACCTCGCGTGGCAGGTCGTGACGCTCGATGTGGCGGACGGCGGCAATGCACTTGCTCGCTTCCGCAGCAACCGCACCGCCGGCCTGCTCATGGCCGCGGCCTGTCTCGTCGTCGGCAGCGCGTCGCTGCTCTGACGCGCCACGCTAACGCTACTCAGGGCCGGGGCGGCACCGGGAAGACGATGAAGTCGGCGCGGGCATCACGCACCGGGGTCTCGCCCATGTGATCCACCGACTCGACCAGTTCGGCGATGGCCGACGGCGGCAGCGCGAGCGGGTGCTCGCTCGCATGGACCGGCGCTTCCATCGGGTAGTCCTTGCCCGGCGTGGTCGTCATTTCGATATGCGCACCCAGCAGCGCGCGGATCGGGTGAGTCTTCGCAAAAGCGGCGAGGCGATGCGCGCTGTCGTGGAACTCGGCGAAATGATTGACCGGAACGTAGAGCCGGCCGGGATAGAGCATGTCCCCAGAAAACAGCAGTTGCGTCTTCGCGTCGTAATACATCGCGTGCGCATTCTCGTGCCCCGGTGTCGGGATCACGGCGATCACCCGCCCGCCAAGGTCGATCCGGCCTTCGCCGCTCGGCCAGCTTGCCACATGAAACGCGGCGGCGACGTCCGCGGGCTTGAGTCCGACCAGCGTGGTATCGGCGCGCCCTGCGAATTCGTCGTCGCCGGCGTGGTGGTCACCATGGCTGTGCGAATGCGCGACCGTGAGGTGGACTGGCCGTCCGCCATGGGCTGCGCGCCACTGCGCGATCACGCGCTCGATCGTGGGGCGCACCTTGAGGCCACCGGCACCAGTGTCGATCAGCAGCGCGCCGGTCTTGCCAAACAGCAGGTAAAGGAACGGCGCCTCGAAGTTGGTCTTCACCGATTGCCGAATGACGAAGGTGTCGGCATCGATCGCCTGAACCTGCATCTCGGGCTCGGAGGCCGCCGTGCCGTCGATCCACGGCGCGAACGCCGCAGGTGCAGCAAGCGCGGCTGATGGACCGGCCAAGAGCATCGCAGCACCGATTGCAAGGGCGATTGCGGAGGCAGGGCGGCGCGGCGCGAGACGTGTCATGCCGCCCATGCTATCACTTTTGTGCAGTGCGGCAAGAACGCCTTACTGCGCCATCCACCATTCGAGCAGGTGCCGCGCGACTGCGGTATGCGTCGGCGCTCCGAACGGCGCATCCGGCGCGCCGGCGAGGGCGGATGCAACCTCGGCCCGGGTGAACCAGCGCGCATCCTCCAACTCGGCCTCGTCGATCGCGATATGCGGATCGTCGGCCAGCGCGTGGCAGGCAATCATCAGCGACGAGGGGTAAGGCCAGGGCTGGCTGGCGACATAGCGCACGTCGCGCACGCGAACGCCCGCCTCCTCGAACACTTCGCGCGCGACGGCCTCTTCCACCGTCTCGCCCGGCTCGACGAAGCCGGCCAGCGTCGAATAGCGCCCGGCGGGAAAGCGCGGCTGGCGGCCGAGCAGCAGGCGCCCGTCATGCTCGACCAGCATGATCGTGACGGGGTCTACGCGCGGGAAATGCGCAGCGCCGCAATCGGCGTTCGTGCAATCGCGCTGCCACCCGCCCTTGGCGAGACGCGTCGCATGGCCACAGCGCGCGCAGAAGCGATGGCGGGCGTGCCAGTCCACCAGGCTACGCGCTCCGCCATAGATCGCCAGGTCCGCCGCCGGCATTTCATCGAGCAAGCGGCGAAGGTCGGGCGAGGCTGGCGCCATGCTGCCCGCCAGACCGGCGGTCACCGCTGCAAAATGGCCACGTCCCTCGCTGTCGAGGCCGAGGAACACGAGGTCCGCCCCTTGCGGCGTATCGGCAAGCGAGGTCCAGCTTAGCCCGCCGTCATTTGCGAAGACCGGCGCCAGCCCATCCATGCGCAGCAGCCGCGCATCGTCGGTCATCAGCGCCGCCAGCTGCACCGGATCGGCCCGCACCGCGTCTGCGCGGTCGAGCGGGTTGCCGGCATAGGCGATCGGGCTGATGGACGGCGTAGTCGTAGGATCTGCGAACGTGGTCGATGTCATGCGGCGGCCTTGCGCTGTCCCATCAGGCGCGCGCGCACGTCGCTGCGCACGGCTTCGGGGAATTCCTTGTCGAACGGATAGGCGGTGCTGGGCATGTACTGGGTGAAGAACCCGGCGCGCACGCCGCCTGCCTTGCTGATGAAACCGATGGTCCCGGCCGCGCCCGACCAGCCATAAGTGCCGGCCTGTGCGCCGAGGCCGACGCGGCCGCCCGCACCGAAGCCATGGCTATCGACCCAGGTACCTGCGACGCTGGCGCCTGGCGGCAGCAGGTTGCTGGTGCCCATGTCCACTGCGCGCTGGCTCATCACGCGCACACCGCCAAAGGCGCCGCCGTTGAGCACCATGGCGAGGAAGCGGTCGTAGTCGCGCGGCGAGCTGACCAGCCCGGCGCCGCCGAACGGGAAGGCCGGCTGATCGAGGTAGATCGAGGTCGCGCCGCTGTCGATCGGCAGGAGCTGGCCGTTGCTGACGAAATAGTTGGTGGTGAGGCGCGCCGCATCGGCGGCGGGCACGCGAAACGTGGTGCTCGTCATGCCCAGCGGATCGAAGATGCGGCCTTTCAGGAACGCGTCGAACGGCTGGCCAGACGCCAGCTCGATGATCCGGCCGAGCAGGTCGAGCCCGACCGAGTAGGACCAGCGCGTGCCCGGCTGATAGACGAGGGGCAGCGTGGCGAGACGCTCGGCGAAGATCGCGAGGCTCGGCGCGGTCTTGCCGGTGGCGCCGAAGGCGGGCACCGGCGTGCGGCTGAGCTGCGCGGGAAGGATGCCGGCGGCATTGTAGGCGTCGCGGATCGGCCCGGTCTGGATGATGGTGTAGCCAAGCCCGGCGGTGTGCGTCAGCAGCTGGCGCACGGTGATCTGGGCCGTGGCGGGCACGACCTTGTCGACCGGCCCGTCGGGATCGGCCAGCACGGTCATCTTGCCATAGGCGGGGATGAAGTCGGCGATGGGCTGGTCGAGCTTGAGCTTGCCCTCGTCGATCAGCATCATCGCGGCCATGCCGGTGATCGGCTTGGTCATCGAATAGATGCGGAACAGGCTGTCGGCGTCGAGCGGACGCGCATCGCCGCGCGAGCCGGTGCCGCGCGCGACCGTCTCGGCCACCGGCGCCGCACCCCAGCCGAGCGAGGCGACCGCGCCCATCAGGCGCCCGTCACCGACGTAGCTGTCGAGCAGTGCGGAGATGGCGGGCATCCGCGGATCGGGCGTGGCAGCATGGGCCCAGCGGCGCAGCAGCAGGCCACCGCCGAGCGCGCCGGCCCCGCCCAGTAGCGCGCGTCGGCTGAGGACGGGGCTGAGAGCGGGCGTGGCGGAAAGGGGCAGGGGGGAAGCAGCGGAGGAGATCGGGGGCATTTCCATCGAAGCCTGGCCTTTCGGTTCAATCGGACGCCATTGCCAGCCGGGCGGCCTTGGCAAAGACCGTGGGCAGGCCGGCGTCGTCGATACGCGCGCGCGGCCACCATTCGGCGTGGCGCACATTAGCGTGTGGCTGGGCCGTGCCCAGCAACAAATGCAGCTCGAGGTCGAAATGGGTGAAGCCGTGCCGCACCATGCCGCCGGCGCGCCATTCGGCATCGGGCCAGTCGGCATCGGCAAGGTCCGTCGGCGGGGAGCCGTCGCCATCGCCGCGTGCCGACCAGCCGTCGTCGGGCAATGCGCGCATCCCGCCCAGCATCCCGCTGCCCGGCCGCGTCACCAGCAGCACCTGCGCCTCGCCATCGGGGCCGGTGCGCTCGATCCAGAAGGTGCGGCCCTGCCGCACGGGCTTGGCCTTCTTCGCGGCCTTGACCGGCAGGTCCGCCGCGCGGCCTTCGGCCTCGGCGCGGCAGTGAGGGCGCAAGGGGCACAGCAGGCAGCGCGGCGCCTTGACCGTGCAGATCGTGGCGCCGAGATCCATCATCGCCTGCGCGAAATCGCCGGCGCGTGCCGCGGGCGTGATGGTATCGGTCGCTTGGCGGATTTCCGGGCGCGATCCGGGCAGCGGCGTGTCGATCGCGAACAGGCGCGAGACCACTCGCTCGACATTGGCATCGACCACCACCGCGCGGCGGCCGAACGCAATCGCGGCGACGGCCGCTGCGGTATAGGCGCCGAGGCCCGGCAGGGCGCGCAAGGCGTCCTCGGTGTCGGGAAAGGCGCCGCCGCGCGCCGCCACCGCCCGCGCGCAGGCCACGAGATTGCGCGCACGGGCATAATAGCCAAGACCGGCCCAGGCGGCCATGACATCGGCCTCGTCCGCGGCGGCCAGGGCCTCGACCGAGGGCCAGGTGCGGGTGAACTTCTCGAAATAGGCGATGACCGCCGCCACCGTCGTCTGCTGCAGCATGACCTCGGACAGCCACACCCGGTAGGGATCGGGGGCCGGGGTGCCGGGCGGGCTGCGCCAGGGCAGCCGGCGCGCATGGGCATCGTACCAGGCCAGCAGGGCGTCGGGTATTGCTGCCAAGGCCGGTTCGGTGGGGAAATCGTGCGGGAGGCCACTGGCTTGCATGGCGCCGCTATGGCATGGGAAGCGCCGTCATGGAAAGCGACACGCCCCCTCCTGCCCCAAAGCGCGCGCGCAAACCTGCCGCCGCCAAAGCGAGCGCAAGTGCGGGTGCGGGCGCGGGCACGAAGGCCGCACCGGCCCGCGCCAAGGCGGAGGCGCCGCGCGCGTTCGAGCGGACCCGCGGCGGCGAGGCACGCCAGATCGCCGACCTCATGCCCGCGATCGGGCGCACCGCGTTCCGCCGCTTCGGCTTCGTGCAAAGCTCGGTCGTCACCCGCTGGCCCGAGATCGTCGGCGTGGCCCATGCGCGCAATTGTTCGCCCGAATCGATCCGCTTCGCCCCCGGCGAAAAGAGCGATGGCATCCTGCAGCTGGTGGTGACGCCCGCGCATGCCCCGCTGATCCAGCACGTCATTCCTGAAATCATGGAGCGGGTGAACCGCTTCTTCGGCTATCGCGCGGTCGCCAAGGTGAAGCTGCGGCAAGGCGTGGTTCAGCGGCCGCGTGCCAATGGCCCCGCGCCACTGGCGCCGCCCTCGCTCAAGCCGATCCCGATGGAACTGGGTGACAGCCTGCGCGATATCGGCGATCCCGAACTGCGCGCGGTGCTGGAATCTCTGGCCCGCTCGCTGGGCGAAGCCAGCGCGCAGGTTGTGGACGATCCGCGCAAGCCGCGCAGGTGATCGAGCAGATGAGGGTGTCCGGTGAAGGTGAACATGCCGATGGGTAAGCGACTTGGCCTGATGATCGCGGCCGTGGGGGCCGCGCTGCTGACGACGCCGGCGAGCGCCGCGCCGCCCAAAAAGGCGCCTGCCGCGGCGGCCACGACGACCGGCCGCAACTGGAACACCACCATCGCGCGCACCAGCCGCGACAGCTTCGTGCTGGGCAAGCCCGATGCGCCGCTCAAGCTGGTCGAATACATCAGCTATACCTGCCCGCACTGCGCGCACTTCACCCAGGAAGCCGACGGCCAGCTGCGTATCGGCATGATCGCGCCCGGCAAGGGCTCGATCGAGGTACGCAACTTCGTGCGCGATCCGATCGACCTGACCGTCGCGCTGCTGACGCATTGCGTGCCGACGCAAGCCTTCTGGCAGACCCACTTGATGTTCCTCACTCGCCAGGACGACTGGATCGGCCTGATCCAGACCGCGACCGAGGCGCAGCGCCAGCGCTGGACCACCGGCCCGCTCGCCGGCCGGACCCGTGCCATCGCCAGCGATTTCCATTTCTACGACATGATCGCCACGCGCGGTGTCAGCCGTGCCGCCGCCGACCGTTGCTTGGGCGACGAGGCGCTCGCCAATCGCCTGGCCGCCGCGACCAAGGACGCATCGGAAAAGGACTATGTCAACGGCACCCCGGCGTTCATGATCAATGGCGTCGCGCTCGCCGGGACCGCCAGCTGGGCCGCGCTCAAGCCGCAGCTCGAGGCGCGGCTCAACTGACGCCTTCGCCTGGTCCCCACTGCTCCGACCCGATCTTTCGTCGCCCTTCTCAATCCGAAAGCCTGAACGATGAAGCTTGTCTCTGCCCGCCTGCTGCTGCTCGCCCTTCCGCTCACGCTCGGCCTTGCGGCCTGCGGCAAGAAGGACGACGCCGGCAGCGGCCCCGCCACGGCCGATGCCCCGCTGCCCAAGGTTGCCGCGCCGGCCGGCAAGGCCTGGACCGACGTGGTCAGCGAGACGGCCGACGGCGGCTATGTCATGGGCAACCCCGATGCCCCGATCAAGGTGATCGAGTTCGGCTCGCTGACTTGCCCGCACTGCGGCGAATTTGCCGAGAAGGGTTTCCCCAAGCTGCGTGACAATTACGTCAGCACTGGGCGTGTCAGCCTCGAATTCCGCAACTATGTGCGCGATCCCTTCGACACGACGCTGGCCATGCTGACCCACTGCGGCACGGCGGAAAGCTTCTTCCCGCTGACCGAGCAGGTCTATGCCAACCAGAAGGCGCTGTTCGAGGGCCTGCAGCCGGTCGCCAAGGAGCTCGAGGCCGCACAGCCCCCCGCCGGCAAGGCTTTCGCGGTGATCGGCGAAAAGGGTGGCCTGGTCGACTTCTTCGCGGCGCGCGGCATTGCCCGTGACCAGGCGAATGCGTGCCTGGCCAAGAGCCAGACCGCCGAGAAGCTGGCGATGCAGACCCAGACCGCGACCGAGAAGTACACCATCACCGGCACGCCGACGTTCATCGTCAACGGCAAGAACGTCGATGTCGCCACCTGGGAGCAGCTCGAGCCGATCCTGCAGCGCGCCGGCGCGCGCTGATCGCGCAAAGCCGGGGGGACAGGACGGGGGCATGCATTTCAGGCGCTTGAAGCTGTCCGGTTTCAAGAGCTTCGTCGAGCCTGCCGAACTGCGCATCGAACCGGGGCTGACGGGTGTCGTCGGCCCCAACGGCTGCGGCAAGTCCAACCTGCTCGAGGCGCTGCGCTGGGTCATGGGCGAGGCGTCCGCCAAGGCGATGCGCGGCGCCGGGATGGACGACGTGATCTTCGCCGGCAGCGCGGCGCGGCCGGCACGCGCCTTTGCCGAAGTGGCGCTGACCGCCGAGACCGACCCCGACGATGCCTGGGGCGGCGAGCTCGAAGTCGTCCGCCGGATCGAGCGCGGCGCCGGCTCCGCCTACCGCGTCAACGGTCGCGACGTGCGCGCCAAGGATGTCGGCCTGATCTTTGCCGACGCCGCCACGGGTGCCCACAGCCCGGCGCTGGTCAGCCAGGGGCGCATCGCCGCGGTGATCGCCGCCAAGCCGGCCGAGCGGCGCATGATGCTCGAGGAGGCTGCCGGGATCGCCGGCCTGCACGTCCGCCGCCGCGATGCCGAGCAGAAACTGCGCGCGACCGAGGTCAACCTCGCGCGGCTCGAAGACCTCATGGCCGGCCTCGACGGGCAGATCGCCACGCTCCGTCGGCAGGCACGCGCCGCCGAGCGCTACAAGGCGGTATCCGACCGCATTCGCGTGGCCGAGGCGCGGCTGGTCTTTGCCCGCTGGCGCGATGCCGCCGCCGCCGCGGAGGCTGCGCGGCAGGAAGCAACCAAGGCCGAGGCGCGCGTCATCGCGGCGCAGGCAGCGACGGCAGAGGCCCAGGCCGCGCAGCATGGGATCGGCGAAACCCTTGCGGCCGCCCGCGAGACGCTTTTCGACCGGCGCCAGGACGCCTCGGCACAGGGGCAGCGCATGGCGGCGCTGGCCGCGCAGCTCGAAGCGGCCGAGCAGCGGCTGGCCGACATCGACCGCCAGCGCGCGCGGATCGAGGAAGACCGTGCCCAAGCCGACCGCGTGACCACCGATGCCGCGCAGGCGCTGGCGCGGCTGGAAAGCGATCTGGCGGCCTCCGACGTGGCGCTGGCCGCCGAGGAAGCACGGCGCCCGATCGTCGCCGGCGCGCTGGAGGCAGCGGATCGCGCCGCCCGCGCGGCCGAACTGGCACAGGCGCAGGCCGTGGCGGAGCAGGCCGGGGTCGAGGCGGAATGGCGTGTCGCCGAGGCCGCGCTGGCCGCGGCACGGCAGCGGCTGTCGCGGATCGAGGGCGAGGGGCAACGCCTGGCACAGCAGCGTGCCGCGCTGGCGCAGGAGCCCGATCCGGCGCTGGCGCTCGCGCAAGCCGAGGCGCGGCGCGACGAGGCCGCCGCCGCCCTGGCCACGGCGCGGGCGCAGCGCGAGGACCTGGGCACCCGCCGAGAACACTGGACGGCTGCGCGCGACGCGGCTGGCAATGCGCTGGCCGCCGCGCGGGCCGACCTTGCCGGCGTGGTGCGCGAGGCCGAGGCACTGGCGCGTGACAAGGCCGCTCGCGCCAAGGCCGCCGCAGCGCGCGGAGCGGGGCCGTCTGCGTTGTCGGGATGCCGCGTGGCCCCGGGTTGGGAACGCGCGCTGGCCGCAGTGCTGGGCCGCGATGCGGCCGCGCCGGTAGGGCCCGCGCCGGCCGGGCGGGAAGGGCGGTTCTGGACCGGTGCTGCCCCGCTGGACCCCTTGGCCGATGCGTTGGCGCACCAGGTCTCCGCCTGTCCAACCGAACTGGCGGCCCGGCTGGCGCTGGTGCGCGCGGTGGAGACGGACGAGGGCATCGCTTTGGCGCCGGGCGAGTGGCTCGTCACCCGTGCCGGTCACTTGCGCCGCTGGGACGGCTTCGTGGCCCGCGGCGAGGGCGCGGCGGAGGCCGCTGCGCTCGAGGCGGACAATCGCCTCGCCGAACTGGAAGCGCGCCGCCCTGCGCTGGAAGCAGCGGTTGCCGAGGCGCAAGAAGCCGATGGCGCGGCACGCGCGGCGCTGGCGGACGTTCAGGCGGCGTGGAGCGGGGTGGAGCGCGCTATCGGTGCCGCCGCCGATGCCGAACGCAGCGCCCTGCGCGCACTGGATCAGGCCGAAGCGGCACGCGCGCGGCGCGAGGCGCGTGCCAGCGAACTGGCGCGGCTGGAACGCGACCTGGCCGAGCAGCAGACTGCCGCCGCATCGGAGGTCGCTGCCGCGCAAGAACGTCGCGCCGCCCTGCCCGATCCGGCGGCGGGACGCGCGGGCGTGGAGGCAGCACAGGCCGGCCACCATGCCGCGCGCACCACGCTGCAACAGGCGATGGCCGCGCAGGCCGCGCACGATCAGGCGCTGGCCGTGGGGCGCGAGCGCCTGGGCGGGATCAAGGCCGATGTGCGCAACTGGCAATCGCGCGCGGGCGATGCGGCGCGGCGGCTGGCGCAGATGGCATCCCGCGCCGAGGAACTGGTCGAGGAGCGCGCCGTCGCGGCGGCCAAGCCCGCTGGCCTGATGACCGAAATCGAAGGTGGCGAGGCCATTCGCGCCCGCCTCTCGGCAGAACTGGCCGCAGCCGAGGCCGCGCTGGCTGCCGCCGAAGCTGCCGGCAAGGCGGCCGACAAGGCCTTGTCCGATGCGAACGAGGCGCTTTCCGCGGCACGCGAGCATCGGGCCGGTGCAACGGCCCGCGCGGAGCATGAGGATCAGCGCCGGCTGGAGATGGCTGTGCTGTCGGGCGAGCGCTTCCAGTGCCCGCCGCCGCTCCTGCCCGAACGCTTCGCCTTTGCCTCGGCCGACGTGGGCCAGGCGGCGGACGAGGCTGCGGCGCACGAGCGATTGCAGGCCGAGCGCGAGCGGATCGGGCCGGTCAACCTGGTCGCCGCACAGGAACTTGCCGAGGCGGAGGAGCGCCAGGCCACGAGCCTTGCCGAGCAGGCCGAGCTGGCCGAGGCGGTCAACCGGTTGCGCGGTTCGATCGGCAATCTCAACCGCGAAGGGCGCGAACGGCTACGCGCAGCGTTCGAGGCGGTCGACGGACATTTCCGCCGCCTGTTCACACGCCTGTTCGGCGGCGGCGAGGCGCACCTCGCGCTAGTCGACAGCGACGATCCGCTGGAGGCGGGGCTGGAGATCATGGCGCAGCCACCGGGCAAGCGCCTGCAGTCGCTGACGCTGCTGTCGGGCGGGGAGCAGGCGCTGACCGCGGTGGCGCTGATCTTCGGCCTGTTCCTCACCAATCCCGCGCCGATTTGCGTGCTCGACGAGGTCGATGCCCCTCTCGACGACGCCAACATCGAACGCTTCTGCGACCTGCTCGATGCCATGGTCGCCGAGACACAGACCCGCTATCTCATCGTCACGCACAATGCGGTGACGATGAGCCGCATGCACCGCCTGTTCGGGGTGACGATGGTCGAGCGCGGCGTATCGCGCCTCGTCAGCGTCGATCTCGGTGGGGCTGAGGACTTGCTGGCGAGCGCTTAAACCAGGCCCAGCTTTGCCAGTTCACCAGCGATTTCGGCCGGGAGCACGTCGCCCGCTGCGCCGTCGGCCAGGTCTGCCGGGGCATCTGCGGGTTCGAGATAGCGCCAGCCCTGATGCGCGCGGCGTGGCTTGGGCACGACGTCGATCAGCTGGGTGGTGACGAGGATGTTGGTGCGTCCGCCCTCGGCCTCCTCGAAGCCGACGATCTCCGAACGGGCGACCAGCTGATGCTTGAGGATCCAGAATAGCGAACCGCCGATCATCTCCTCGTGGCGGCGCGGGCGATTGCGCGTGGTCAGCCGCGCGACCTCGCCGGCACCACGGCGGCCGCCGGCGGAGAACCACTCGTGGATTTCGGCCAGCGACTGCGCGCCATAGGCCACCTTGGTCATGTGCAGGGGCATGCGGGAAATGAAGATCCGAAAAAAAGGGGCGTCAGGCGGTCAGGCCGGTGAGGACGGCGAGGCCGAGGAACGAGAAGAACCCCATGACATCGGTCGCCATCGTCACGAATACGGCCGAAGAGACAGCCGGATCCACGCGCAGCCGGTCGAGCGTGACGGGAACCATGATCCCGGCGATGCCGGCCACCAGGTTGTTGATCACCATGGCGGCCCCGATCACCGCGCCCAGATGCGCGTTCCCGAAGATCAGCGAGGTGCCCGTGCCGATCATCAGGCCCAGCGACAGGCCGTTGGCCAGCGCGATGCGCAGTTCGCGCAGGATCATGCGCACGGTGTTGGAACTGGTCAGCTGGTTGGTGGCGATGGCACGGACAACCACCGCCAGCGTCTGCGTCCCGGCGTTGCCGCCCATGCCCGAGACGATCGGCATCAGCACCGCCAGCAGTGCGAAACGGGCGATCGCGCCCTGGAACAGCCCGACCACCGAGCTGGCGATGATCGCGGTGCCAAGATTGACCACCAGCCACGACAGGCGCGTGCGCACCGTCAGCAGGATCGGCTCGTTGATGTCGCCATCGCCCGCACCCGACAGGCGCAGGATGTCCTCGCTGGCCTCTTCCTGGATGATGTGGACGACGTCGTCGACCGTGATCTGGCCGACGAGGCGCCCGCTCTCGTCCACCACCGCGGCCGAAATCAGCGCGTACTTCTGGAAGCGCAGCGCCACTTCTTCCTGGTCCATCGTGACCGGGATGAGCGTCTGGTCGCGCTTCATTACGTCGGCCAGCGCCACGCTGCGCGGCGCGCGCAGCAGCCACGAGAGCTGGCAGGTGCCGACGGGGCGATGCTTCACGTCGACGATGAAGATCTCCCAGAACTCGGTGGCGAGATCGTCGTTGCTGCGCAGGTAGTCGATAAGATCGCCGACGCTGAGATGCTCGGGCACCGCGATCACGTCGCGGCTCATCAGGCGGCCGGCGGATTCCTCGGGGAAGGACAGCGCGCTTTCGATCGCGGCGCGGTCCTCGGGCTCCATCTCGGCGAGGACCGCCTGCTGGTCTTCCTCGTCGAGATCCTCGATCAGGGCGACGGCGTCGTCCGTCTCCATCTGCTCGGCGAGCCCGGCGACCTCGTCGGGTTCGAGTTCGTCGACGAGGTCGTCGCGGACCCAGTCGTTGAGCTCGGCCAGCACTTCGGAGCCGAGCAGGTCGTTGATCGCGCGCGCCAGATCGGCGCGATAGTCGTGGCCGATCAGCTCGAACAGGTCGGCGATGTCGGCCGGGTGCAGCGGCTCGACCAGGTTGTAGACGGTTTCCTGGTCCTGCGCGTCGAGCGCCTCGGTAACCTTGCGCAGGAACGAGGGACGAAGCGTGTTGTCCTCCTCGTCCAGCTCCTCCGAATTGCGCACAGGCTCGGGGGCCGCCACCGGGAGGGTGTCGTCGTCGAGCATGTCGGGAGTCTGAGGCGCGCGCATATCCATCCCCGCCGGGATAGGCGATCAACCGGCAAATGCAATGGTGCACTGCAGCGTGACTTTGGCGGAAAACCGCCTATATCGACACCCATCTTTGCCAAGGAAGAGTGCTCGATGTCTGAAGAAAAATTGGTCCTGTCGCTGGATTCGGGTGACGTTGTCATCAAGCTGCGCCCGGACCTCGCTCCCGGCCATGTCGAACGCATCAAGGAACTGGCCAACGAAGGTTTCTATGACGGCGTGAAGTTCCACCGCGTGATCCCGGGCTTCATGGCGCAGGGCGGCTGCCCCAACGGCACCGGCATGGGCGGTTCGTCGAAGCCCGACCTCAAGGCCGAATTCAACGATCACCCGCACGTGCGCGGCGTGTGCTCGATGGCCCGCACCAGCGCGCCGCACTCGGCCAACAGCCAGTTCTTCATCTGCTTCGACGATGCGCGCTTCCTCGATCGCCAGTACACCGTCTGGGGCGAAGTCGAGAGCGGCATGGAGCACGTCGACGCGCTGCCCAAGGGCGAACCGCCGGCGAACCCGGGCGTGATCCGCAAGGCGACCGTCCAGGCGGCCTGACCGTTAGCGGGTCATACGGGACACGGAGTTTGCCTGTCTCGCATATGAGACGAAACCTGTTCCATACATGAGAAAGGCGGGGGTATCCCCCGCCTTTTTTGTGCTGCCGCCACGCCAAGATAGGCCTAGGGCCGGGTGCATCGAACCTGTGAGGAGCACCCCCCATGATTGCCCCCGTTTCGTCCGCATCCACGGCCAGCAGCCGGATCGCACATCCCGATTATCGCGCCAAGGTGATGGGCGCCGAAGACGCCGCCGCCCTGATCGGGCCGGGCGCCGTTGTCGGCATGAGCGGCTTCACCGGGGCCGGCTACCCCAAGGCCGTGCCGCAGGCGCTGGCCGCGCGCATGGAAGCGGCGCACGAGGCGGGTGAGCCCTTCGCGATCAAGGTCTGGACCGGCGCCTCGACTGGGCCGGAGCTCGACGGGGCGCTGGCCCGCGCCAAGGGCATCGATTTCCGCTTGCCCTACAATTCCGATCCGCTCGTGCGCGAGCAGATCAATTCCGGGCACGTGCAGTATTTCGACATGCACCTCAGCCAGGTCGCGCCGGTGGCGTGGCAGGGCTTCCTCGGCCCGCTCGACATCGCGCTGGTCGAGGTGTCGGCGATCCTCGCCGACGGCAGCGTCGTGCCGTCCTCGTCGGTGGGCAACAACAAGACCTGGCTCGACCGCGCCGACAAGATCATCCTCGAGGTCAACAGCTGGCAGCACGAGGCGCTGCACGGCATGCACGACATCTATTATGGCACCGCCCTGCCGCCGCATCGCCAGCCGATCCCGCTGGTGCGCCCCGACGATCGCATCGGCCAGGCGACCTTCCGTGTCGATCCGGCCAAGGTGATCGCGGTGGTCGAGACCGACACGCCCGACCGCAACGCCCCGTTCAAGGCGCCCGACGCCGCAGCCCGCTCCATTGCCGGGCACCTGCTCGCGTTCTTCCAGCACGAGGTGAAGCTGGGGCGCCTGCCGGCTTCGCTGCTGCCGCTGCAGTCGGGCGTGGGCAATATCGCCAATGCCGTGCTGGGCGGGCTGATGGACAGCCCGTTCGAGCCGATGACCGCCTATACCGAGGTGCTGCAGGACGGCATGCTCGACCTGCTCGCGGCGGACAAGCTGCGCATGGCCTCGGCCACCGCGTTCTCGCTCAGCCCCGACGCGGCCGAGGCGCTCAATGCCGAGATGCACCGCTATCGCGATCGCATCGTGCTGCGTCCGCAGGAAATCTCGAACCATCCTGAACTGGTGCGGCGCCTGGGGTGCCTCGCCATGAACGGGATGATCGAGGCCGATATCTACGGCGCGGTCAATTCGACGCACCTGATGGGCTCGCGCATCCAGAACGGTATCGGTGGCTCGGGAGACTTCGCGCGCAACGCCTATATCTCGATCTTCATGGCCCCCTCGACCGCGAAGGGCGGGGCGATCTCGACGATCGTGCCGCAGGTCAGCCACGTCGACCATATCAACCAGGACGTGCAGGTGATCGTCACCGACCAGGGCCTGGCCGACCTGCGCGGCCTGTCCCCCAAGCAGCGTGCCGAGACGGTGATCGCCAACTGCGTCCACCCCAGCTACCGCGACCAGCTCGCCGACTACTATGCCCGCGCGCTGCATCACTCCTACGGCAAGCACTCCCCCTCGCTGCTTGCCGAGGCGCTGTCGTGGCACCAGCGCTTCGTCGAGACCGGGACGATGCTCGCCGGCTGACCGAATCGCCGAACGGCTCCCGCCCGGCGTGGTGGGAGCCTAAGAGGCCGACCCGCAGGACTTTCGGGTCGGCCTCTTAGCGCGAGCCGAGGCCGCGCAGCGAGATGCTGAACAGAAACGAGTTACCCGCGGTCGCGTCACCCGTCGTCACGTAGTCGCGCTTCCAGGTGATCGACAGGTCGAGGCAGTCGTCGGTGTAGGCAACGCCGAAGCGGTGACGCAGCATCTGGAAGCCGTCCGAACCATAGACGGGATCGTCGCGCTTGGTCGTCAGGTTGACCACGCCCGAGGCAAAAACCGAGAAGTAGCGGGCGAAGCCGACGCGGCCGGCGGCGCGCAGTTCCTCGCGATCGCGCAAGTCCTCGAACGTCACGGGGATGTTGCGGTTGAGGCGCAGGTAGCCGATCTCGGCATAGGTCCGGTGATTGCCGACCGTGGCGTCGATCTCGTTGCGGCGCAGGACGAAGCTGTCCTTGTCGAGCCGGTAGCGATGCGTGAACTGGATGATGTCGCGGATGCGAAGGTCGGTGCGCCCGACAATATCGGACAACCGATCGCTCAGTCCCGTGCCGGGAGGCAGCAGCGACTGTTCTTCGGACAGGCGGTAGCTTTGCCCGATGGTCGACGAGATGCGCCAGCCCGGCCGCGTCAGCGCCCAGTCGAAGCCGTAGGTCACGCGTGCACCGTCCTCGTAGCGGTCGTAGCCGTTGAAGCGGTTGAGCGCGAAGAGGTTGGAATCGTCGAGGTCCGACGAGCGCGAATCTTCATTAGGAATGGTGATGTTGCGCACGTGCGGCGTGGCCGAGAACTGGATGCGCGGCGTCAGCACCTGGTTGCCGCCGAACAGCGCGCCGACCAGCGGCCACTTCACGTCGACCGCCGCGGTGGCGATCGCGCGCGACTGCCAGCCCGGCATGCCGCGATAGATCGCAACGGTGGTCAGGTCGTTGGCATCGCTGTGATAGACATCCCCGCGAGCGAGGGCCGTGAAGGTCACTTCCTGGCCCATGCCGGTGATCGTGCGCAGGCTCCACTGCGCCTTGGAGAAGGCGCGCTGCGTATCCTGTCCGCCGGTGCGGCTGATCGCCAGCGTGTTGGCCTGCAGTTCGAGCTGGCCGCCGATGCCGGGGGTGGCGATGCGATAGCGCCAGTCGAGCACGGGCAGCGCGATCGGCACTTGTCCTTGCGAATCGCGCACGCGCAGCGTCTGCACCGCCCAGCCGGCGAGGCTGAAGTAGCTGGCATCACCGATCCGCTCGAGGTTGAGCGAGGAGCGCAGCCGGTCGTCGCGGCTGATGTCGTAGCGGCGCAGGAACGTGCGGTCGGTGGCATAGCGCCCGTAGCCGGTCAGGCTCCAGTTCTCGTTGAATTGCAGGCGGCCGTTGGCCTCGAAATAGCCGCGCCACTGGTTGGTGCCGATGCCGGCGCCGGCGTCGATCGGGGTGTTGACCGGGATCGCTGACGAGCGGGTGAGGTAGCCCGTCACCTGATAGGCGCCGAGGCTGGTCAGGTGGCGGTAATTGGCCGAGATCATCGGCAGCGCGCCGGTATAGACGTGTCCGGTGACGGCGAGGTCACGGTTGTCGGCCAGGCGCCAGTAGAACGTATCGGCAAATTCCACGCCATTGGCGGCGGTGGAGCGGATGTCGGGGATCAGCAGGCCGGTCGAGGCGCTGAAGTCGCTGGTATGGACGAGGCCGGGCAGCGGCAGCAGGGCAATGCCGAAGACATGCAGACGCGCGCCGGAATAGCGCACCTTCTTGGTCGCCTGGTTCCATGACACGCGAACCGCGGTCACTTCCCAGCTCGGCTTCTTGGGGCAGCCTTCGTCGTCGGTCACTGCGCAGCCCGAGAACGCCGCGTCCTGCAGCGTCAGGTTGCCGTTGGCATCGCGCAGGCCCTTGCGCGCGGCAAGGCGGCCGCCTTCGCGCAGGACGACCAGCAGGTCTTCCATCGCGCCGGCCTTGAGCTCGTCGGTCAGCTCGACCTTGTCGGTATAGAGCACGTTGCCGGTTTCATCGACGGCGCGGATGTTGCCCGTCGCCTCGATCTTGCCGGTCTTGCGGTTCCACGTCACCACATCGGCGCGCACGGTCTGGTCGTCGCGGCGAAGGACGACGTTGCCTGTCGCCGTTATAAGGTCGGGGTCGCTGGCATATTGCAGCTTGTCGGCCTCGAACCGCACCTGGTCATCGGCATTGGCCGGAGACGGGTTGGCGGCCGGCGCATCGGCCTTGCTCGGCTTCGCGAGCGGGGCGATGTTGGGAACCGCGGTCTGTGCCAGCGCGGGCGTGGCGGCGAATGTCAGGGCGATACCGGCGCCGCCTGACAGCAAGATGCTGGCCAGCGCGGCGGGCCGGACGGGGCGCCGCATCGTGAGACCATAAATTTCGGGCAGGGGAACGGCGGAATGCCTCGGGGCGGGGGACATGCGGTTGCCTATCGCACTGGTCAGTCCTAACTGCAAACCCACAATTGCGGCTGCGTTTCCCTCGGGCGACAGCTGTGGCCGCATTCAGACAGGAGTTTGCCGATGAACATCGAATTCGCCCCCGCCGGCGCCAGCCTGCCCCGCCTCGTCGCCCAGCCGATTGCCGAGGGTGCGCTGCCCGCGAGCGCCGGGCCGGTGGTGACCGGGGCGGCCAGCGCCGCGCGCTTCACCGGCAAGCCGGGGCAGGTGTTCGAGGTATTCGTCGAACAGGGTGGCGGTGTGCAGCGCCAGGCCTATGTCGGCACCGGTGAGGCCACGGCCGCAGACCGCCGTGCCGGGCTCGAGCGCGCGGGCGGGGCGCTCGCCGCCAAGTACTTGACCTCGGGCGAGGATACGCTGGCGATCGACTTTGCCGCCAGCGACCTCTCGGCCGATGATGCCGCCGCCGTGCTGCTCGGCGCGCGCCTGCGCAGCTGGCAGTACCTCGTCTATCGCACCCGCCTCAAGGACGAGCAGAAGCCTTCGCTGACGCGCGTGGTTGCGGTGAACGCACCGGCCGGCACCGAAGACGTCTGGGCGGTGGAAAGCGCGATCGCCGAGGGCGTGGAGTTCACCCGCGAACTGGTGACCGAGCCTGCCAACGTGATCTATCCCGAAAGCTTCGTCGCGCGCTGCCGCGAGCGGCTCGAGGGCACGGGCGTCGAGATCGTCGTGCTCGACGAAATCCAGATGGCCGAACTCGGCATGGGCGCGCTGCTGGGCGTGGCGCAAGGCTCGGTGCGCAAGCCGCGCATCCTTGCCATGCGCTGGAAGGGCCGCGCCGGCGCCAAGCCGACCGCCTTCGTCGGCAAGGGCGTGACCTTCGACACCGGCGGCATCAGCATCAAGCCCGCCGCCGGCATGGAAGACATGAAGTGGGACATGGGCGGTGCCGCGGCAGTTGCCGGCACCATGCTGGCCCTCGCCAAGCGCAAGGCCGGGGCCGACGTGATCGGCGTCTGCGGGCTGGTCGAGAACATGCCCGATGGCAACGCGCAGCGCCCCGGTGACGTCGTCACCAGCATGAGCGGCCAGACCATCGAGGTCATCAACACCGACGCCGAGGGCCGCCTGGTGCTGTGCGATGCGCTGACCTGGGTGCAGAAGGAATACCAGCCGGCGACGATCGTCGATCTCGCCACGCTGACGGGTGCGATGATCATCTCGCTCGGGCACGAGCATGCCGGCATGTTCAGCAACGACGACCTGCTCGCCAGCCAGCTCGACGGCGCGGGCAAGGCTAGCGGCGACACGCTGTGGCGCATGCCGATGGGCCCCGCCTACGACAAGCTGATCGACAGCCCGATCGCCGACATCAAGAACGTCGGCCCGCGCTATGGCGGCTCGATCACGGCGGCGCAGTTCCTCGCGCGGTTCGTCGACAAGGGCGTGGCCTGGGCGCACCTCGACATCGCCGGCACGGTTTGGATCGACAAGCCCGGCGCGACCCACGACAAGGGCGCGACCGGCTTCGGCGTGCGCCTGCTCGACCGCTACGTGCGCGACGTGCTGGAAGCCTGACATGCCCAAGATGCGGCGCAAGTCCGATCTTCCGACGAAGACCTGCGCCGCATGCGGGCTGCCGTTCACCTGGCGCAAGAAGTGGGAGCGCGACTGGGACAACGTCCGCTACTGTTCCGACCGTTGCCGCCGGGGGAAGGGTGGGCCGGGGGCCGCTTAGGTGTAAGCCTCAAGCAACCGCGCCGGCCAAACAAACAGGGACCAAACCATGCGCGTCGATTTCTACCAGCTGTCCCGCGACCCGGCCGAAATGGTGTTGCCGCTGATCGCGCGCAACACGCTTGCGGCGGGCGAGCGGCTGCTCGTGGTCTCCGAGGACGAGGCGCAATTGACCCGCATCGGCGAGGCGCTGTGGACCCGGCTGCCCGAGACGTTCCTCGCCAACGGCAAGGCAGGCGGGCCGCACGATGCGCGTCAGCCGATCCTCCTGTCGCACGAGGTGGTGCCGGCCAACGGTGCGCAGTTCGTCGCGCTCGCCGACGGCGGCTGGCGCGAGAGCGAGGCGGCGCGCGTGTTCCTGCTCTTTCCGCCCGAGCGCATCGATGCCGCGCGCGACACCTGGCGCCTGCTGGGCAAGCGCGAGGGGGTGGAGCGCAAGTACTGGCGGCAGGATGGCGCCAAGTGGCGCGAGGGTCCGTGAGCTGAGCCTGTTGTCCTTGCGGCGGCGCGACAATCCCGCTAGGGGCGCGCGCAACGAAACCCGCATTTCTCGCAAGGAACGCACCATGGCGGTTACCCGCACCTTCTCGATCATCAAGCCAGACGCCACCCGCCGCAACCTGACCGGCGCGGTCACCAAGATGCTGGAAGAAGCCGGCCTGCGCGTCGTCGCTTCCAAGCGCATCCAGATGAGCCAGGCCCAGGCCGAAGAGTTCTACGGCGTGCACCGCGAGCGTCCCTTCTTCGGTGACCTCGTGTCGTTCATGACCAGCGGCCCGGTCGTCGTCCAGGTGCTCGAAGGCGAAGACGCCGTGAAGCGCAACCGCGATATCATGGGCGCCACCAACCCGGCCAACGCCGACGCCGGCACGATCCGCAAGGAACTGGCTGAATCGATCGAGGCCAACTCGGTCCACGGCTCGGACTCGGAAGAAAACGCCGCGACCGAAATCGCGTTCTTCTTCAAGCCGGAAGAGATCGTCGGCTGATCCAGCGGATCGGTTGAACGGACAAAAGGCCGGGGTGCGAGTAGCGCTCCGGCCTTTTTCGTGCGCGGCCATGCAGCCGGCACTAAGGCCGCACCGCACCCCCGTTCGTCCTGAGCCTGTCGAAGGACGAGCAAGCGCCACGCCAGCCCGTCACCCCCCTCACAACAGCGGGCTCATCATCGCCAGCACGTTGCGCCACAGCCGCTTGGCGAGCGGGGTCCGGGCCGCCATCTCGGGGGTGATCGCCATGCAGTCTGCCAGCCATTCCTTCTGCCGCGCCGCCACGGCACGCGCGAGGGTCGCGTCGGCGAAGAGGATCGTGTTCTCGTAATTCAGCTCGAAGCTGCGCCGGTCGAGGTTGGCCGAGCCGACGATGCCGGCGCTGTCGTCGGCGACCATGGTCTTGGCGTGGAGCAGCCCCGGGCAATACTCGTGGATCGCGACGCCGGCCTCGAGCAGGGCGGCATAGCTGGAGCGGCTGGCGGCGGCGACGAAGCGGCTGTCGTTGCGGCGGGGCAGGATCAGCGTGACCGCGACGCCGCGCCGGGCGGCGGCGACCAGCGCCGAGAGCACCTGCTCGCCGGGCACGAAATAGGGTGTGGTCACCACCAGCGAACGGCGCGCGGCGTGGATCAGCGCGGCAAAGCAGGTGGTCATGGCGCCATAGGCGACCGTCGGCCCGGTGCCGATGCCTATCGCCACCACATCGCCGCGCGGCGGGGGCAGGGGCGCGACGATCCAGGCCGACAGGTCGTCCCCGCCCTCGGCCATCCAGTCCGCCGCGAACAGGAACTGCCAATGACGCGCCACCGGGCCTTCCCAGCGGGTCATGGCGTCGACCCACGGGGCAAAGCGGGGCTTGATGCGGAATTCGGGGTCGGCCGCGTTCTGGCTGCCGCACCAGGCCACGGCGTTGTCGATGACGAGCGCCTTGCGATGATTGCGCAGGTCCACGCGTCCGCGGATCAGCGTCCACAGCAGGTTGCCCACCGGCAGTGCCTCGCGCGCGTCGACCCCGGCCTCGCGCATCGCCTGCCAGTGCGGGGAACGCACGAAACGGCGCGAGCCGAGCGCGTCGGCCAGCACGCGTACCGCCACCCCGCGCCGTGCGGCCCGCGCCAGCGCCTGCGCCAGCGCGACGCCGCTCTCGTCGTCGAGCCAGATGTAGAAGCAGGCGTGCACGCTCTCGCAGGCGCGGTGAATGTCGGCGACCATCTCGGCGACAGCGGTGCGGTTGTCGGCGGCGAGGGTGGCGGCATTGCCGGCGGTGACCGCCAGCCCGTTGACCGAGGTGGCGAAGGCAAAGGGTGGCTGCCACGGCGTTGCCGCGACCATTGCGCTGCCGGTGGGATCGACCGGCGGGCGGGGCAGGGCGGCTTCGACGCTTTGCCCATGCAGCCGGCGGCGGCGGATCAGGCGCGTGTCGCCCCACAGGATATAGGCGGGGATCGCCAGCACCGGGATCACCAGCACGACCACCAGCCAGGCAAGGCGCGAGGCAGGATCGCGATGCGGGCGCAGGATCACGCGCAGCAGGGTGACGGCCTCGGCCAGCGCGCCGAGCGCGAGTGCGATCCAGTGATAGGCGGTCATCGCCCCGGGTGGTCCCACCCCCGCAAGGCTTTGTCCAGTCTCGGTATGCCGGACGTGGCCCCTTGGCGTATCAGGTCGTGGCGCCGGCCCGTGCGTACCAGGTGAACAGCATGCGCCAGATCGCGGCCACGGCGACGACACCGCACAGGATCGGCACGCGGAAACCCGCACCGAGTTCGAGCAGCGCGGCAGCGGCGAGGCAGGCGGCGGAACAGCCGAGATCCCAGCCGCCCTCGGTCGCCATGTTGAAGCGCAGCGTGCAGGCCGAGCGGCGCGCCATGTCATAGAGCGGCGACAGCATCGCCGTGGCAGCCATCGGCGTGACCAGTGCGCCGATCGCAGTGGCAACGATCGCGGCGAGCGGCATGTCGAAGGCCACGGCCTTGACCAGCAGCGCGACGATCGCCGCGCCATAGGCCAGCGCCAGCGAATGCAACGGCCGGCCGCCGTCGATGAGGATGCCGATCAGCAGGCTGCCGGCCGCGGCCGCCACCCCGGCAACGGCGATCGCACCGCCAAAGGCGTCGAAGTGCTGCCCGAGCGTCACGAACAGCGCGAGATTCCAGATCACCACCGCGCAGCCCGAGTGAAAACCTTCGGACAGGTAGAGCCGCCGTGCGCGCGCCGTTGTAGGGCGATCGAGCGCGGCGTCTGCGGCGATGCCGGGGTTGGGCATGGCGAGCAGCGGCAGCACGGCTGCCAGCTGGATCACGGCGATGACCCCGAAGCCGACCATCGGCCCGGCGCGATCGAGGAGGAGGCCGCCGGCCAGCGGCGCAACGATGCCGACGACGGCGGTCGTGGCCTGCTGGATCGACACCTGCCGTCCGCCGCGCTCGCTGTCGGCCAGCGCTGAGGCGAGGCTGTGCCACCCGGTCCAGTAGAGCACGCTGCCAAGGCCGGTGACGAGGATGAAGGCCACCAGCGCCGGCCCGGCGCCTGCAACGAGGGGAAGCAGCAGGAAGCTCAGGCACCGCACCACCACGCCGGCGATGACGACGCTGCGCAGCCCGGCGCGGCGCGCCAGCGGCAGGACCAGCCCGCGCAAGCCGAAGCGCGCCAAAAGCGTGCCTGCGAATGCCGCCAGTGCGAGCGCGTGCGAGAAGCCCTGCGCCACGAGGAAGCCGGCGATAAACAGGCCGCCACTCGCCTCGACAAACGATTGCATGCCGACGTGCACATAAAGCGGCCGCATGGGATTGCCGGTCATAGGGTCAGAACTCCAGGATCGCGGCGAGGCGGCGCGGGGCGACTGCGGCCCAGCTGCGTTGCAGCCAGGCGGCGATGTCGTCCCAGTCGACCGTGCCCTGGTCGAGGCGGATGGCGATCCAGCCGTCGCCGAAGTAGGCCGGGCGATAGAAGCGCTCGGGATCGTTCTCGATCAGCTGGGCCTGCTCGTCCACACCGCTGATCTTGACCAGCAGCGCGGTACGCCCGTCGCCATGATGGTCGACACTGACGTAAGCGAACTTCTTGCCTTTCGCGATGCCGAAGCAGGCCATGCCGTGGCTTGCGACTTCGTCGGCCTCGGGCAGCGCCATGGCGCGGCTGCGCACCTGTTCGGTCAGCCAGTCGGGCGAGGTATCCCGCGTGACGAGCCGTTCGAGGCAGCGGGCATAGAGCTGGTGCTCGGCGAACAGGACGCGCGCGGCCAGCGTGTCGGCCGTGTCGCCCGCCACGATCGCCACCGGCGTCTGTCCCAGGATCGGGCCATCGTCGAGCGCGGCGGTCACCAGATGGACGGTGCAGCCGCCATGGGCATCGCCCGCCGCGATCGCGCGCTCGTGCGTGTGCAGCCCCTTGTAGAGCGGCAGCAGCGAGGGGTGGATGTTGACCATGCGACCCTCCCAGCGCCCGACGAACTCGGGCGACAGGATGCGCATGTAGCCCGCCAGTGCGATCCACTGTGCGCCGGCGGCGCGAACCTGCTCTTCCATCGCCGCATCATGATCGGCGCGCGCCATGCCCTTGTGCGGCAAGGCAAAGGTCGCGATCCCCTCGGCTGCGGCGAGCGCCAAACCCTTGGCTGCGGGATCGTTGGAAAGCACCAGCACGATCTCGTAAGGGCAATCCTCGGCGCGGCTCGCATAGAGCAGCGCGGCCATGTTGGTCCCGCTGCCCGAGATGAACACGGCGACTTTTGCTCTGGTCACGGGACTGGTTCCTTGAGGGTGGCTGCTGATGGTGGTGCGGGCATTGGCGGGTTGGGCGAGGCCCTTGGACAGGTTCAGGGCGAACGGGTGAGGTCGGGGCTATGGTCGCTGCTGCCAATATCACCCCTGCCGTTAACACTCAGGTATCCGTTCGTCCTGAGCCTGTCGAAGGACGAGCAAGCACCGCGCTTGCCGAGGTGGTGCTTCGACAGGCTCAGCACGAACGGAACGCGTTCCATCGTCGGCGGACCAGTCGTTCGCCCCGAGTCTGCCGCAGGGCAAACCGCAGTCCTCAGCCGATATGCACCGCTTCCCAGGGCTCGCGTGCCGACCAGGCTTCGGCGCTGCCGAATACGGTACACCCCTTGTCGCCCTCGACCACCTCGCCGATGCGATACACGGTCTCGCCCGCGGCGGTGAGGTCGGCGGCCAGCGCGTCGGCGCCCTCGGCCTCGACCGCCAGCACCATGCCGATGCCGCAGTTGAAGGTGCGCGCCATTTCGCCCGGCTCGATGTGGCCCTGTGCCTGCAGGAACGCCATCAGGCGCGACTGCTGCCACGAATCGGCATCGATCCGCGCGTGCAGGCCCTTGGGCAGGACGCGCGGCACGTTCTCGAGCAGGCCGCCGCCAGTGATATGCGCCAGCGCGTTGATCCGGCCCGAGCGGATGAACGGCAGCAGAGTCTTCACGTAGATGCGCGTCGGCTCGATCAGCACGTCGATCAGCAGGCGCTCGTTGTCGAACAGGGCCGGGCGGTCGAGCCGCCAGCCCTTGTCGGCGGCAAGGCGGCGCACCAGCGAATAGCCGTTGGAATGGACGCCCGACGAGGCAAGTCCGAGCAGGACGTTTCCGGCGGCGACCTTGTCGCCGGTCAGCTGCTCGCCGCGCTCCACCGCGCCGACGCAGAAACCGGCCAAGTCGTAGTCGCCGTCGCCGTACATGCCGGGCATTTCCGCGGTCTCGCCGCCGATCAGCGCGCAGCCGGCCAGCTTGCACCCTTGCGCGATGCTGGCGACGACTCGCTCCGCGACGCCGTTGTCGAGCCGTCCGGTGGCGAAATAGTCGAGGAAGAACAGCGGCTCGGCGCCCTGGACGATCAGGTCGTTGACGCACATCGCGACGAGATCCTCGCCGATGCGGTCATGGCGGTCGTGGTCGATCGCCAGCTTGACCTTGGTGCCGACGCCGTCGTTGCCCGCCACCAGCAGCGGGTCCTTGTAGCCCGCGGCCTTGAGGTCGAAGAAACCCCCGAACCCGCCGAGTTCGGCATCGGCGCCGGGGCGCGCGGTGGCCTTGGCGAGCGGGCCGATGGCCTTCACCAAAGCGTTGCCGGCGGCGATGTTCACGCCTGCCTGTTCGTACGAGTAGCTCTGCGGCTTGGAGGTGTCGTTGGCCATGATGGGATGAGCGCCTAGCCGTTTCCCGCTTGGATTTCCACTTGCCTTTGGGCAAAAGCGCGCAACACCCGTGGGCGACACTCGTGGCTGGGGCTGACACAGCCGCATCGCCAGCTGCCCCATTCGACTGGAGCTCACTTGGCCGTCCTTCGTGCAATGCTGCCCAAACGCCTGACGCGCCTGCATTTGGCCCTCCTCGGCGGCGGGATCGCCATGGCCGGTCTCGGCACCCTGGCAGGGCCAGCGATCTGGGCGCAGATCGCGGGCGATCGCGGCATCGCGCCGATCGCCAGCACCGGCGATTTCGAAGTGAGCGGAATCGACGTCAACGTGACCGGCACCTCGGCCGAGGATGCGCGCGCCAAGGGCTGGCGTGAGGCGGAGCGGATGGCTTGGCAGAAACTGTGGGCCAGCAACGGCCTCGGCGGCGGGACCGCGCCAGCGCTCGATCCGGGCACGCTCGACGGCATGGTCGCGGCGGTGACGGTGGAGCACGAGCAGATCGGCCCGCACCGCTACATCGCGCGGCTTGGCGTGACGTTCGATCGCGCGCGCACCGGCGGCTATCTCGGCATGCGCGGGGCGATCGCCCGTTCGGCGCCCTTGCTCATCATTCCCGTGCTTTACGAGGGCGGCGTGGCCTCGGTCTACGAGACGCGCACGCGGTGGCAGCGCGCCTGGGCAGAGTTCCACACCGGCGAAAGCGCGATCGACTACGTCCGCCCCAATGGTGGCGGCGCCGATTCGCTGCTGCTGACCGAAGGCCAGCTCACGCGCCGCAGCCGCAACTGGTGGCGGCTGGTTCTCGACGAATTCGGCGCGGCCGATGCGGTCATTCCGATCGCGCGCCTGACGCGTGAGTTTCCCGGCGGCCCGATCCACGGCACCTTCACCGCGCGCCATGGTCCCGACAACCGCTTCCTCGGCCAGTTCGAGCTGACCGCGCCCAGCGACGAGCAATTGCCGCAGATGCTGGCGGATGCGGTCCACAAGCTCGATGCGATCTACACGCAGGCGCTGCAGGAGGGTAAGCTCGCCCCCGATCCCTCGCTCAACATGGCGCCGCAGCTCGATCCCAAGCTGATCAACGACATCCTCGATTCGCTGGGACCGGTGCGCCAGACGCTGCCCGATGCGCCGGTCGAGGCGCCCGCGCCGGGTACCGCTCCGGCTACTCCGGCAGCGGCTGCGGCCTACACCGTGCAGGTGGCCACGCCCGACGGTGCGGCGCTGGACGCCGGGCTGGGGGCCCTGCGCGCGGTGTCCGGGGTCCAGGGAGCGGCCACGACGAGCGTGGCGATCGGCGGTACCTCGGTGCTGCGCGTGACCTACGCCGGCGACCTCGAGGCCCTGGCCGCTGCGCTGCGCGCCCAGGGGTGGAAGGTCACCAAGGGCGCCAATGCCCTATCGATCCGCAAGTGACGGCGATTCGAAATGACGGCGATTCGCACATGACGGGTCGCCAATAGCCGCGCAGGGCGGGTGCAGGCCGGCGCTTTGTCGGCACGATCCACAGGGTAGCCCCCGGTTTCATCGCCTGCGCGGCGCCCTGCCTGTTCCCTTGGCGTTCGCGCTTCCTATATGGGAGGTGTCATGAGCCAGATTGCCCTTCCGCTGTCGCCCGTCCACGGGCCAGAGAACATCGTCGTCGGTCCCGCCTTGCAGCCGGTGATCGATGGCCTGCTGGCCGCCGACCGCTGGCCCTATCGGACCTGCATCCTTTCGGGGCCGTCCCGCTCGGGCAAGAGCCTGCTGGCGCGCTGGTTCGAAGCCTCGGACCTGGGCGATGCCGTCGATGGCGCCGATGCGCTGCCCGAGGACGAGGTGTTCCACCTGTGGAACCGCACGCAGGCCAGCGGGCGCCCGCTATTGCTGGTCAACGATCGCGGCCCGGGCGGCTGGCGCGTCAAGCTGCCCGATCTGGGCTCGCGTCTTGGCGGGTCGATGACTCTGACGATCCCGGCGCCCGATGAGGAGATGCTGGTCCAGCTGCTGGAAGAACATGCCGGGCGGCGCGGGCTGGCGATCGGCGATGCAGCCATGGCTTTCGTCTTGCCGCGGATCGAGCGCAGCCATGCCGCGGCCGAGCAGTTCGTGGCGACGATCGACCGTCTCAGCCTCGAGCGCAAGTCGGCGGTGACGATGCCGCTGGTCCGCGATGCGCTTGCCGAACTCGAGGCCGAGGCCGCCCCGCGCGAGCCGATGGCGGCGCTCGGATGATGGTTCGCGCCATCCCGTCCACCCCGGTGGAGGGGTTGCGCTGAGCGGCCCCGGCAGCGACCCCCTGCTCGGCAATGTCGTGCCGATCGCCTCGGCGCGCACGGTGCCGCAGGTCGCGTTCGACCGCCTCGAACTGCTGCGTATCCTCGACCTTTACGGCCGCATGGTCGCGGCCGGACAATGGCGTGACTACGCGATGGATTTCGGGCGCGAAGCCGCCAACTTTTCGGTCTTTCGCCGCACCGCCGAACGCCCCACGGCCCGGATCGAGAAGCGCCCGGCGTTGCGCGCACGCCAAGGCATGTGGGCGCTCTATGGCGAGGCGGGGCAGGTTCTCAAGCGCGGCCACGAGCTGGCCAATGTGCTGGCGCCGCTCGAGCGGCGGCTGCTCAAGGTCGTCGAGGACTGACCGGTCAGGACGCCAGCGTGCGCGCCAGCGTCGCGTCGCAGGCGAGCGACCAGGTAAGGCCATCGGGCGCATAGTCCAGCGTGACGTCGGCCTTGAGGCTGCGCGCCGGGATATGGTTGATGAGCGTCGTGCCGAAGCCCGACGAAGCCGGCGGGGTCACGCGCGGGCCGCCCTGTTCGCGCCAGGTAATGCGGAACTGGCTCTCGTCTTCTTCCCAATAGAGCCAGACTTTTCCGCCTGGGCGGGACAGTGCGCCGTACTTGAGCGCATTGGTGGTCAATTCGTGCAGCGCCATGCCGATGACTTCGGCGGTGCGCGGCGACAGCGGAACGAGCGGGCCACAGGTCTCCACCAGCGCCCGGCTGTTCTGGTCGAGGATCGCCAGCTGCGCGTCGACCAGTTCGCCGACCGGGATGTTGGACCAGCCGCGCCGCACCAGCAGGTCCTGGTTGGCGGAGAGGCTGCCGAGCCGATACTCGAAGCGGCGCAGGAAATCGGGATCGCCGCCGCCCGACCGGCGCGCCAGCGCCTGAACCACCGCGAGCATGTTCTTGGAGCGGTGATTGACCTCCATCAGCAGCACGCGGATCTGCTCTTCCTTTTCGAGCAGCTCGGTGACGTCGGTGTTGGTGCCAAACCAGCTCTGGACCGTGCCGTCGTCGCCGATGATCGGCTTGGCGCGCGAGAGGAACCAGCGGAAGCTGCCATCGCGGCCGCGCAAGGGGAATGTGTCCTCCCATTCGCGCCCTGCGGCCAGGTCGGCGAAGAACTTGTCACGCACGCGATCGACGTGGTCGGCGTGGTGGACATCGGCCCAGCCCCAGCCCAGCGCCGCGCCCTCCGTCTGCCCGGTATAGTCGTACCAGCGCTGGTTGCACCACAACAGCCGGCCTTCGCGGTTTGCGACCCAGGCCAGCTGCGAGATGTTGTCCGCCAGCATGCGGAACTGATGCTCGCGCTCGGCGATGGCCGCCTCGGCGCGGTGCCGCTCGCTGACGTCGCGCGCGATCTTGCTGGCGCCGATCACGCGGCCATCGGCGTCGAGGATCGGCGATACCGTCAGCGAGACGTCGAGCGTGCTGCCGTCCTTGCGCCGCCGGACGGTCTCGAAGCTGCGCACGCGTTCGCCGCGCGCGATCCGCGCGAGGATGTCGTCCTCCTCGGCCTGGCGGTCGCACGGGATGAGCTTGCGGATCGACTGCCCGATCATTTCCTCGGCGGTGAAGCCGAAGATGCGCGTTGCGCCCGGGTTCCAGCTCTGGACGATGCCGTCCAGGGACTTGCTGATGATGGCATCGTCCGATGACTGGACGATGGCCGAAAGGTGGGCTTCCGCCAGCAAGGTTGCGCTCCTGTCCGGGTCCCCACTGGTCATCGTTCTAGACGATCCACGCTGGGGCGCAAACACCCGAAAGACGTGAAACGCGAGGCGATTGCCAGGATGGGGGAACGGTCCGGAGGATCAGAGCCCGACGGCCTTCAGCGCCTGGTCGAGGTCCTCGATCAGGTCGTCGGCATCCTCGAGCCCGATGTTGAGTCGCAGCATGCCTTCGCCCACGCCCATGTCGGCCCGGCCTTCGGGGCCGACGCCGTGGTGCGTGGTTGTGGCGGGGTGGCACATCAGCGAACGCGAGTCGCCGATGTTGTTCGAGATGTCGATCAGCGTGAGCGCGTCGAGCAGCCCGTGCGCCTGTGCGCGGCCGCCGTCGAGGACGATCGAGAAGATCGTCCCGCCGGTGCGCATCTGGCGCTGGGCCAGTGCGTGCTGCGGGTGGCTGGCAAGGCCAGGGTAGAGGATCGTCGGCACCCGGCCCTCGACGAATTCGGCGACCTTCTGCGCGTTCTCGCTCTGGCGCATGATGCGCAGGTCGAGCGTTTCCAAGCCCTTGAGCACGACCCAGGCGTTGAACGGCGCGATATTGGGGCCGGTGTTGCGCTGGAACGGCATCAGCACGTTGTCCATGAAGTCCTGGCTGGCGCAGACCGCACCTGCAAGGACACGGCCTTGGCCGTCCATCATCTTGGTGGCCGAATAGGCGACGACGTCGGCACCGAATTCCATCGGCCGCTGCAGCGCGTTGGTGGCAAAGGCATTGTCCACCACGGTGGTGATGCCGTGCGCCTTCGCCAGCCCACAGACATAGGCCATGTCGACCAGTCCGAGCGTGGGATTGGCGGGCGTCTCGAAGAAGAACACCTTGGTGTTGGGGCGGATGGCGGCTTCCCAGGCGGCATTGTCCGACGCCTCGATCAGCGTGCCCTCGATGCCGAAGCGCGGCAGCAGGTTCTCGACCAGCCACCGGCACGAGCCGAACGCCGCCTTGGCCGCGACGATGTGATCGCCGGCCGACAGCTGGCACAGCAGCGCCGTGGTCATCGCCGCCATTCCGCTGGCCTGTGCGCGGCAGGCTTCTGCTCCCTCGAGCAGGGCGATGCGCTCTTCCAGCATGGCCACGGTCGGGTTCTGCAGGCGCGAGTAGGTCATGCCCTCGGCCTCGCCGGCAAAGCGGGCCGCCGGCGTCGCCGCGTCGTCGTAGGTGTAGCCCGAGGTCAGGAACAGCGCCTCGGACGTCTCGCCCATTTCCGAACGCCATGTGCCGCCGCGAACGGCTTGGGTGGCAGGGCGCCAGTGTCTGGTGATCGAGCGGTCTTGTCCGGTGGTGCGCTTCATGGTCGCAGCCTTAGTTTCGGCCTGCGGGGCATGCAAGCGTAACAACCCCATGTCGACCGGCACGGTGCGCAATCCCCCGATGTCCCATGGTGTTGCACGCAAGCCGTCTTGTGGCGTATCGCCCGGGCCGATGAGCATGTCCTCCCCGCTGCCACGCCGCGCCGAAACCGATCCCCGCTGGCAGGTTGCCGCGATCGTGCTGGCCTTTGCCGCGCTGGTGTTCTGGCGGTTGGGTACGCCGTCGAAGATCATGTTCGACGAGGTGCATTACCTGCCCGCCGCGCGGCACCTCGTGGAACTGTCCACCCGGCTCAATCCCGAGCATCCGCTGCTCGGCAAGGAACTGATCGCACTGGGCATGATGACGCTGGGCGACAATCCGTTCGGCTGGCGATTCTTCACCGCGCTTTACGGTGTGATCGGCCTGTTCGGCGCGATCCGTGCATTCTGGTGGGCCAGCCTGTCGCGCGTGGGCACGGTGCTGTTCGGCGTGTTCCTCGCCACAAACTTCATCTGGTTCGTACTGTGCCGCATTGCGATCCTCGACATGGCGATGGCCGCCTCGCTCGCGCTCGCGTTCTGGCAGTGGGCCCTGGCCGCGCGCAAAGGGCGGCGCGTACACCTGATCCTGGCGGGCGCGTTCATGGGCCTTTCGTTGGGCGGCAAGTGGAACGGCGCGCCGCTCATGGTGCTGCCCGGCCTGTGGTTCGCGTGGACGCGGATCAAGGCCAGCCGTGGCCGCTGGTTTACGCTACCGTTCGGCACGCGCGGCGGCGTGGTGCGCGGGGTCAGTCTGGCGGAGGGCTTCCTGTGGCTCGGCGTGCTGCCGGTGCTGGTCTACTTCGCCACCTTCATCCCCGCCATGTTCTACCGCGTCGGCGCGATCAGCCCGTGGCATCTGGTGGATTGGCAGTTCACCATGCTCAAGCTGCAGGACAGCGTGGTCAAGCCGCACCGCTACATGAGCCACTGGTACCAGTGGATGTTCAACGCGCGCTCGATCTGGTTCTTCTACGAAAAGTGGGACGGCGCGCAGCGCGGGGTACTGATGCTGGGCAACCCCTATACGATGTGGGCCGGGCTTCCCGCACTGCTGTGGGCCGCGATCGACGGCATGCTGGCAGTGCTGCGCTGGCGGCCCCGGCTCTCACCAGCCGTCCGCCGCTGGGCGCCGGGCGGCCAGGACGCGCTGGCCCGCCTCGGGGGCACGGCCGCGCTGTGCTATGCCGGCTCGCTGTTCTTCTGGGCGCTCAACGGCAAGCCGGTGCAGTTCTATTACCACTACCAACTGGCCGCCGTGTTCCTCGACGCCGCGCTGGCGATCGTGCTGGCACAGCTTTGGCGCCGCGGCCTGCGCTGGCCGGCGGGGGTGTCGGTGGTCTTGGCGCTGGGCTTCTTCGCCTACTTCTTCCCGATCCTCGCCGCGCTGCCGCTGGCGGGGGTGAAGTCGTACAAGCTCTACAACTGGATGCCGGTGTGGAAATGACGGCTTGAGCGCTGTGGCCCGCGCTGGCGTCCTTCGACAGGCTCAGGACAAACGGGGTCAGGGGAGGGGACGTACCTATCCGCACCCCGTTCGCCCTGAGCCTGTCGAAGGGCCATGCCGGCAAGCGCGATGCCTACCGGCGCGCAGCCCAGATCAGCCGTACTTGCCCCAGACGAACTTGCTCGACAGCGCGAAATTCCACACCGACGCCAGCACGATGCCGATCAGCGCGGCGGAGATCGCGTGGAAGCCGACGCGCACCAACGCGGTCGAAACGCCGATGTTGGCGAGCATACCGAAAGCACAAGTCGCCGCGAACTTGAGCCAGCCACGCATCAGCGGCACGAACCCGCGCAGGCGTTTGTCGGCATAGGTCAGTTCGTTGTTGAGCACGAAGTTGAAGGTCATCGCGGTGAGTGCGGCGATGGTCTGGCCGATGATGAAGGCCGCTTCCTTGGGGTAGTGGCTCAGCAGGAACTCGGCGCCGAACAGCTTGAGCACCAGCCACAGCACGCCGAGATGCACCACCGCGCCCAGCGCGCCGACGGTGCCGAACAGCGCGAAGCGCGTGGGAATGATGCGGCCCAGCCACTTGTCGTAGAGGCCGATGAGAAATTCAAACACGACGGTCCGGTCCAGTTTCGATTCGCCTTCCGCCCGCGCGGCGAAGTGCAGGGGAAATTCCTTGACCCGCAGCGGCGCGTCAACGGTGGCGAGAATGTCGAGCAGGATCTTGAAGCCGACGCCCGAGAGCCGGTGCGCGTCGGCGCGCAGCACGGTGGCGGGCAGCATGAAGAAGCCGCTCATCGGGTCGGTCAGCTGGACGCCCGTGACCTTGCGCGCGATGGCATTGGCAAGGCCCGAGGCCTTGACGCGGTCGGGGCGGCCCCAAGCCTCGGTGCTGGCACCTTCGGCGAAGCGCGAGGCATAGGCCACGTCGCATTCGCCGCTGGTGATCGCGGCCAGCATCTGCGGCAACAGCGCCGGGTCGTGCTGGTGGTCGCTGTCCATCACCGCGACGATCGGCGCGGCGGTCGCGCACATGCCCTCGATCGCGGCGGAGGCAAGGCCGCGCCGGCCGATCCGCTCGATCACGCGGATGCGCGGATCGGTGCGCCCGATCCCGCGCGCCACTTCGGCGGTGCCGTCGGGGCTGTTGTCGTCGACGAAGATCGCCTCCCAGGCGATCCCCGTCAGCGCCTTGTCCAGCCGGTCCACCATCGAGGCGATGTTCCGGCTTTCGTTGTAGGTCGGCAGAATGACAGCAAGTTGCAACATGGCGCGGGCGCTTACAGCTTTGCGAGCACCGCGTCACCAATTTCCGCTGTCCCGGCGTTGCCGCCGAGGTCGCGGCCGAGCACGCCATCGGCCAGCGTCGCCGCAACCGCGCGCTCGATCCGGTCGGCTGCATCGGCAAGGCCGAGCGAATGGCGCAGCAGCATCGCGGCTGACAGGATCGTCGCCATCGGATTGGCGAGGCCCTGGCCGGCAATGTCGGGCGCCGAGCCGTGGATCGGCTCGTACAGGCCGAAGGTGCCGAAGTCGGTCTGGCGCTCGCCCAGCGAGGCCGAGGCGAGCAGGCCGATTGAGCCCACGCACATGCTCGCCTGGTCCGAGAGGATGTCACCGAACAAGTTGCCGGTGACGACGACGTCGAACTTGCCCGGTGCGCGCACCAGCTGCATCGCCGCATTGTCGACGTACATGTGCTCGAGCGCGACCTCGGGGTAGTCCTTGGCGACCTCGACGATCACGTCGCGCCACAGCTGCGAGGTTTCCAGGACGTTGGCCTTGTCGACCGAGCACAGGCGCTTGCCCCGGCCCATCGCCGCGCGGAACGCGACATGCGCGATGCGGCGCACTTCGCTCTCGCTGTAGGACATGATGTCATAGCCCTCGCGCTCGCCGGTGGCGGTCTCGCGGAAGCCCTTCTCGCCGAAATAGACGTCGCCGTTCAGTTCGCGCACGATCAAGAGGTCGATCGCGCCGGCCACTTCGGGGCGCAGCGCGGAATGGTTCTCGAGCCCGGCGAAGACCTTGGCGGGACGCAGGTTGGCAAACAGGGTCAACGCCTTGCGCAGGCCCAGGATCGCCTGCTCGGGGCGCAAGTGGCGTTCGAGCGCATCGCAGTCTGGATCGCCCACCGCGCCGAACAGGATCGCATCGGATTCGTTGGCCAGCGCCAGCGTTTCGGGCGGAAGCGGATGGCCGGTGGCCTTGTAGGCCACGCCGCCGACGAGCCCTTCGGCCATGCCGATGCCGAGATCGAGAGCCTCGATCACGCGGACCGCTTCGCGCGTCACTTCGGGGCCGATGCCGTCGCCTGGCAAAACCGCAATCTTCATGGCCGTTCCTCTTGCTATCCGGTTCCGATCCGCTTGAGCCTGTCGAGCAGAATCGTGCGGGCCGCCATAACATCGCGCCGCCGTTCGGCAAGCAGGTGGGTGGCGATGCCTGCGCCCTGCCGGTCGAGGCGGGCCAGCAATTGTGCCCAATCTTCGTCGGCAGGCGGCGCGGGCGCAAGGCCCGCGCCGGCCTCGCGCAGCAGCAGCGCCTCGTAGCCGGCCAGTGCGCGTGCCCATCCGCGTGCCGAGGGGGCCAGGCAGATCGCATCGAGCAGCGCGGCCAGCGCCTGGTGCAGTCCGGCGGCCGGCAGGCCCTCGGGCAAGGCGGCGGCGGTCAGCGCACAGGCCCAAGCGATGCCGGCGCTGGCCAGCGGCTCGCCCAGCCACGGCCCCCGGCTCGCGACGAGTTCGACGCGCGCGCCGGGCAGGCGGCCATCGCCGCGCTGGAGGATCTCGGCGGCGACGAGGTTGCCGGGGATCAGCACAGGGCGCAGTGTGCGCCCGCGCGCGCCGCCGACATAGGCAGCGACCAGTCCCTGCGTCGCCGTCAGGAATCGCACCACTGCGCCATGTTCCCCATGGGGCAGGACGGCGCAGACGATGTCGGGTGTCGCGTCGTGCGGGGGGGCGGTACCCGCGCCGCCATCCGGGGAATTATCGGGCAATGGCGGGGTGTGTCTTGGCATCCGCGATGCTGTGCCGCGCCCCGCACGTACGGGCAAGCGCCATTTCGGTCATTGGAACCAGCGGCGCCTTGGGTTATTCTGATGGGGATGAAGCAGCTTTTCCACCACGCCGCGATCACGCATGGGGTCACTGTCCGCGTCGCGGTCAGCTATCTGCCCGAGCAGTCCCGCGTGGCCGCCGGAAAGTGGTTCTGGGTCTATCACATCCGCATCGAGAACGGCTCCGACCAGCCGCTGCAACTCGTGACGCGGCACTGGCGCATCACCGATGGCAATGGCCATGTCAGCTTCGTCGATGGCGAAGGCGTTGTCGGCGAACAGCCGCGGCTCGGCCCCGGGCAATCGCACGATTATGTGTCGGGTTGCCCGCTCGGCACACCGACGGGCAGCATGGAAGGGCACTATGCCATGCGCGCCGACGATGGCGCTCTTGTCGACGTGGCGATCCCCTTCTTTCCCCTGGCCGCGCCTGCTACGGCAACCTGACCATACGAGTCGTGGGCAGAGCAGGGGTATTATCAACGACATGAAGCGGACCCATCTCCCGCTTAACGGATTGCGCGTGCTCGATGCCGCGGCACGCCACCTCTCGTTCACCCGTGCGGCCGACGAACTCGCGGTGACGCCGGCAGCGGTGGGTCAGCAGATCAGGGCGCTGGAAGACCTGCTCGGGGTCGTCCTGTTCCGCCGTACCTCAAAAGGCCTCGAGCTGACCGACGAGGCGGCATCGGGCCTCGATGCCATCCGCGAAGGCTTCCTGCGCTTCGAGGAAGGCGTGCAGGCGATGCAGGCCGGCCAGTCGAGCCACGTCTATACCATCGCCTGTCCGCGCGACTTCTTCGCCGCCTGGTTCAGCCAGCGCCTCGCCGCGTTCCGCGCCGAAAATCCTGCACTGCGCTTCTCGCTGGTCGGCGGCGACGGCGACATCGACTTTACCGAAGCCAACCTCGACCTGGCGGTGCGCTGGGCCGAAGGGCCGGGCGAGCTCGAAGGCATACCGCTGGGGGCGCCACAGACCGTCGTCGTCGCCGCGCCCGATTTTGCCGACGCGGGTGAGCGCAGCAACGAGGAGGGCGCCTGGATCGGCTGGCCCGGCGATCCCACGCCTGCCGGCGAGGGGCGCGACGTCGCGTTCTCGGTCGGCGATGCCGGCACGGCGATCAGCGCTGCCGCCGCGGGCCTTGGCAAGGCACGCGTACCCTATCAGCTGGCGGAGTATGCACTCGGCACCGGGCGCGTCATTGCACTGGGCGAGATCGAGAGCGGACGCCGCGGCTACTGGCTCGTGGCCCCGCTGCCGCAGTGGCGCCAGAAAAAGGTCAAGGCACTCGTCGCCGCGCTGACCGAGGGCTAAACCGCATACACCTTGTTAACGATTGGCGTCCTAACTTCGCCGCATGGCGCCGTATCGAAAAAAGACAGTCGTTAACGATCGGACGGGCCTTCGCGGGTTCGTCCAGCGGTTGGGCGTTTCGCTCGGCGGCGTGTACTGGCGGGGTTATCGCGGCGACGCGATGGTCGCGGCTTATGCCAACAGCCTGGCCCGGCGCCTGCCGATCATGGCGATCCTCCTCGTCCTTGGCCTCGCCGCGATTCAACTGCGCTACGTCGGCACCGTGCACTGGCCCTGGCTGGTCCCGGGCATGGCGCTCAGTGTCCTGACTTTCGCGCAAGGGTGGCATTGGCTGCCCCGCCGGGTGGAAGCACGATCGCTGGATCGCCGCGCGCGCGACCTGGCCTGGCTGCCCCTCGACGTCGGCATGCGCGTCGCGATCGCCGTGGCCTGGGCCTTGTTGCTCTATCTCACCGGCAACGAATCCCAGCGTACGCTGGTGCAAGTATTGCTGGCCATGCTGTCGGTCGTCGGCCTGTTCGGCTTTGCCCACCACCCGGCCACTTCGACCCGCATCGTCCTGGTCTCGGTCCTGCCAAGCATCACGGTGTTCCTCTATACCGACGGCTGGAACGCCTTGCCCGTCTCGCTGGTGCTGATCGGGGTCAACGCCGCGCTGGCGATCGTCGCGTTCAGCTATCATGCCGATTTCGTCCGGCTCGAGTTGTCCCGCCAGCAGCTCGCCCGGCGCGAACGGACCGCAGCGCGGCTGGCCGATGCCCATTCCGAGCAGGCCTTGCGCGATGCCCTGACCGGTGGCCTCAATCGCCGCGGCATTCTCGCCCGGATCAAGCAGGAACTTGCCGATGGTCCGACCCGGCGCGCGGGCACGCAGCCCTGGCTGGCGCTGATCGACCTCGACGGTTTCAAGCATATCAACGATACCTACGGCCATGCGGCGGGCGACGATGTGCTGCGCGCGGTCGCGGCGCGGATCGACACCATCGCCGGTGTGATGGCCCACGGCCGGCTTGGCGGCGACGAGTTCGCGATCCTGTTCGATGGCGCGCTCGATGAAGCAGGGGTGGGCGCGGCGGCGCACAACCTGGCCCAGGCCGTGCGCCAGCCCGTCGCGCACAACAACGTGCTGTTGCGGCTTCATGCCTCGACCGGGCTGCACCGCATGGAGGGCGCCGATCTTGGCCCGTGCCTCGAACGCGCCGACGCAGCCCTCTACAAAGCCAAGGCGCGCGGCGAGGGCGCGATCGTGGTGTTCGGCGACGACGACGAAGTCGCGCTCGCCCAGCGCGCCTTCCTGACCCGCCGGTTCAACGACTGTGCGCTCGATGCGCGCCTGCGCGTCCTCTATCAGCCGTTTTTCGACAACGACAGCGGCGCACTGATGGGCTTCGAGGCTTTCGCCCGCTGGTCTCCCGACGGGCAGACCTGGCTGGCCCCGGCGGATTTCCTCGATCTGGCCAATGCCACCGGACGCACCGGCGAACTGACCCGCGCCGTGCTCAGCCGCGCCCTGGCCGAGTGCGAGGCGTGGCGGGACGGGCTGACGCTGGCGGTCAACCTGACCCCGCGCGACGTCACGCGCGAGGGCGCGGTGGAGGCACTGACCGCGCTGGTCCACGCCGCCGGGGCGGACCCGTCGTGCATCCTGCTCGAAATGAACGAGAAGGCGCTGCTCGGCGACCCACGCCGCGCGCTGGCCCAGATGCAGGCGTTTCATGCCGCGGGCTTCCGCCTTGCACTCGACGATTTCGGCGCCGGTTGGTCGAGCCTGTCGCAACTGCGCGACCTGCCCTTCGACATGGTCAAGATCGACCGGGCGCTGGCCACCGCGCTTACCACCGACCCCGGCGCCCGCGCCATCGTCAGCACCATCGTGACGCTGGCCTGGCAACTCGACATGGAGTGCCTGATCGAGGGCATCGAGACCGAAGCCCAGGCGGCCACGGCCCGCGCACTCGGCATCCGCCTCATGCAGGGCTACCACTTCAGCCGCCCGGCGTCCGCGCTCGTGGCCCAGGCGATGACAGGCCGTGCGGTCGCATGATGCGCCGGGCATCACTGGCGTAGATGCTGTTTCATAAGATCAATCAATTTCATACTAGGTGACGGCGGTCGTTACGAAGGCTCCCTAAGTTGCCGGACCGGCGCGGTCATGGCTGAAACGGGAGACTTGCCGTGACCCACCCCACCGGATTCAACCGCCGCGACGTTCTGGGAACGCTGGCCGGCGCCGCCGCCGGCTCGCTTGTCGGCCCCATGGCCGAAGCGGCGCAACCGATGCCGGGGGGCAGCGTGGGGGGCGGTAGCACCGCCACGGGCAGCCGGCCCAATCTCATCCTCTATTTCATCGACGAATGCCGCGCGGATGCGCTGGGCACTTATGGCAACCCCGTCTGCAAGACACCGAACTTCGACATCCTTGCGCGCCAGGGCACGATGTTTGCCGATTGCCACGTGCAGTTCCCGGTCTGTGGCGCCTCGCGGTGCAGCCTGCTGACAGGCCTGCCGCCGTCCGAGACAGGTCATCGCAGCCTGTACTACTTTATCCGCCGCGACGAGCCGAACCTGTTCCGCTACCTCAAGGAGGCGGGTTACGACACGTACTGGTTCGGCAAGAACGACGCCTTCGCGCCCGAAAGCTTTCCGCTTAGCCTGACCGAATGGCACGACCTGCCATGGCGCATGCCGCGCATGAAGCCGGGCGCGGGCAAGCCACCGTGGTTGACGGGGGAGCCGCTAACCATGCGCTTCGAGGCGACGCTCGACCGCCGCGAGACGACCGATTATCTGCTGCTTCAGCGCGCCATCGCCATTCTGGAGCGCCGCGAGAAGGACAGGCCTTTCTGCATGTTCCTGCCGCTGGTGCAGCCGCATCCCCCCTATCTGGCGCCCGATGGCTTCGACACGCTCTATCGGCCACAGGACCTGCCACCGCTGGCCCCGCCGGACCTTCCCGGCAAGCCCGATTATCACGCCGCGATCCGCAAGGCCTATCACCTAGACAAGGCGACCGACCTCGAATTCCGCAAAGTCCGCGCGACGTACTATGGTCAGGTCAGCTACGCCGACTGGCTGCTGGGGCAATTGCTCGAGGCGCTCGACCGGACAGGCCACACCAAGGACACCGTGCTGATCGCCGGATCCGATCACGGCGATTATGCCGGCGACTACGGATTGATCGAGAAGTGGCCGAGCGGGCTCGAAACCTGCCTCACCCACGTACCGCTGGTGGCACGGATGCCGGGCGGCGCATCAGGGCATGTCGTCAACGAGATGGTCGAGTTGTACGACATCATGGCGACCTTCCTCGATCTCGGCGAGGTAACGCCGCGCCACACGTTCTTTGCGCGCAGTCTCGTGCCGCAGCTCAAGGGGGCCAAGGGCGATCCGGGCCGGGCCGCCTTTACCGAGAGCGGTTACGACACGTTCGAGCCGCAGGCGTTCGAACCGTCGGAGCCAGGCGCGCCGAACATGTATTCGGCCAAGCACGACCTGCAGAACCAGCATCCCGAAACCGTGACCCGCGCCGCCAGCATCGCAACGTCCGAGTACAAATACATCGCACGCCCGGGCGGGCAGTCCGAACTCTACGATCGCCGCAAGGATCCGCTCGAGACCCGCAACCTGATCGACAGCCGCAGCCATGCCAAGGTCCGCGAGGGGCTACAGCTGCGGCTGATGAACCGCTACATTTCGACCACCGGGGTTCCGCCGATGGACCGCGACGGCCGCGAAATGCCCGAGTTCGAGCCTATGAGCACGTTCTCGCCCGAGCAGAAGCAGCGCACAAGGACGGTGCTGGACCAGTAAGAGGACCCGCCCGCGGCGTCAGTGCACGTCGACGACGACGATGCGCTCGCCGCCCGGCGGGATCAGGCGGCGGAACAGGCGCCCGCGCTCGCTGTAGAGCACGAGGCACAGCGAGAGGATGCCGCTGGTCAGGAACGCGATCGCGAGTGGCCTTGCGCTGTTGTCGTAGAGCTGGCCGATCGCGATGCCGACCAGCGAGCCGACGAGCGTGCGCAGGAACAGCTGCATCGAGCTTGCCGCGCCGGCAATGCGGGCGAAGGGCTGGAGCGCGATCGAGCTGAAGTTGGCACCGATGAAGCCCAGCGCGCAGACGTTGGCGGCGAGCACCGGCATGAAGGTGATCAGCGTCTGGTGCGGACTGAACGCCAGGTACACCTGTACCCCGCTCAGCGCGATGCAGATCAGCAGTGCGGTCTGCGATACGCGGCGCGCGCCAAAACGCTCGACGATCCGTGCGTTGAAGAAGTTGGACACCGCCAGCGATAGAGCGGTCATGGCGAAGAGCAGGGGGAACAGCCGCCCGGCGCCGAAGTGTTCGGCGACCAGCTGCTGCGAGCTGTTGACGTAGCCGAGCATGCTGCCGAACGTCAGCGAGGCGCCGAGGACATAGCCGATCGACGAGCGTTCGACCGCGGCACCGAGCATGTTGCGCGCGATCGTCATCGGCAGGATCGGCTGGCGGTTGGCCGCGTCCATGGTCTCGGGCAGGCGGTAGAACACCCATGCGCCCATCACTGCGCCCAGCAGCGCCAGCACGCCGAAGATCCAGCGCCAGCCGGCGAACAGCAGCACGAACTGGCCGACCGTGGGCGCCAGCATGGGCACGACCATGAACACCATCGATACGGTCGAGAGCGTGCGGGCCATGCGATCGCCGGCAAAGCGGTCGCGCACGATGGCAGCGGGCAGCACCGCGACCCCGGCGCTCGCCACGGCATGGATGGCGCGCAGGCCCAGCAGCGCGTCGAAACTGGGCGCCAGCGCGCAACCAGCCGCCAGCAGCACGTAGAGAAGCAACGTCACTAGCAGCACCGGGCGCCGCCCGTGGCGGTCCGCCAGCGCGCCGGGCACCAGCGCACCGATCCCGGCGGCCACGAGGAACACGCCGACCACCAGCTGGCGCCGGTTGGGGTCGCTGACGCCGAGATCCTGCGCGATCTGGGCAAGACCGGGCAGCATCGCGTCGATGGCGAGCGCCTGGAGGGCCATCAGCATCGCCATCATGGCGATGAATTCGCGTTCGCCCAGCGCCGGCCGAGGCGGGGTTTCGGCGGAAGTGTTCGTTCGCATGCTGGCCCTATAGGCAGGTCGGTCTTGCCATTCCACGACTTAGTTGCGATTTTTGCAGCGATCCCGATGCGCGCACCGCTGTCTCCTCCCGATCCCGGTGCCCCGAGCGCCGGGGATGCCGCATCCACCGGCGCCCCCGGCGTGGCTGTGCCCGGCTCCGACTCCGGCGCAGACCCCGAAGAGGCCATCGGCCTGCGCAAGATCATCCATGTCGACATGGATGCCTTCTACGCCAGCGTCGAGCAGCGCGACGATCCGTCCCTGCGCGGACAGCCGGTGGCGGTGGGGGGAAGCGCAGGCCGCGGCGTGGTGGCGGCGGCCAGCTACGAAGCACGGCGTTATGGCGTGCGATCGGCGATGCCGTCGGCACGCGCGGTGCAACTGTGCCCCGACCTGATCTTTCGCCGCCCGCGCTTCGAGGTCTATCGCGCGGTGTCGCAGCAGATCCGCGCGATCTTCCTCGACTATACCCCGCACGTCGAGCCACTGTCGCTCGACGAGGCGTACCTCGACGTGACGCGCGACTTGCGCGGTATCGGCTCTGCGACGCGCATCGCCGAGTTGATCCGGCGCCGCATCCGGGCCGACACCGGCCTCACCGCGAGCGCGGGAGTGTCGTACAACAAGTTCCTGGCCAAACTGGCGAGCGACGAAAACAAGCCCGACGGGCTCTGCGTCATCCGCCCGGGCGAGGGCGCGCGCTATGTCGCCGGCCTGCCGGTCGCCCGGTTCCACGGTGTCGGGCCGCGCGGGGCAGAACGCATGGCCTCGCTCGGCATCGCCACGGGGGCGGACCTTGCGCGCATCGACATTGCCACCTTGCGCCAGCATTTCGGGGCGCAGGCGGATTACCTCTACCGCGCCGCGCGCGGCATCGATCTGCGCCAGGTCCGGGCGGACCGGCCGCGCAAGTCGGTGGGGGCGGAGCGCACCTTCGACCGCGACATCTCGACCGGCTCGGTGCTGCGCGCCACGCTCGAGACCATCATCGACCTGACGTGGGATCGCATCGCCCGCGCCGACGCACGCGGCCGGACCGTGACGCTCAAGCTCAAATTCCGCGATTTCCAGGCGATGAGCCGCGCGAAGTCGCTGACCTCGGCCGTGGCGGATCGCGAGGCTTTCGCCGATGTCGCGCGCCAGTTGCTCGACGCGGTCCTGCCATTGCCCCAGCCCATCCGCCTCATGGGCCTGACGCTCTCGAACCTCGATGACGCGGAGGGCGATACCCCCGCCACCCCGGCGGGAGGGCAGGTCGAGTTGCCGTTCTGAGCGCGGCTATCGCGCCGTTATCGATCCAATAGGCAGGGGCTTGGGGAAGGTTTGCGGATAGGCCTACCCGAGCGCGGGGCCGGAGGCATTCATGGAGCCGACTTCATCAGGACAGCCGGTGAAAGCGGGGGTAGCGGCCGCTTGTCCATGCGGTGATCCTGAGTGCGGAGGCGTGCGGCCCTGCGGTTTCCTCGTCGTCGGGCAGGGGCCAGGCGGACTCGAGGTGATCCTGCGCGAAGGGACGAGCGCGCTCTGCCTGATCGCGGTGTCGCAAACCTTGGGCCGCATCGCGCTGTGGCGGCGGATGCCTCGGGCGGCATTCGATCGGCTGCGGGCACAGACGCGTGGGGGCGGTGCTTGAAACGCGAAGCGCCCGCCCGGCACGGGGGCAGGGCGGGCGCTTTCAAAAACGGCCGGGTGTGGCCGTTTCTATACAATCAGGCAGCGATCTGGCCGAGGAACCACACGCGCTGTTCGGCCTGGTCGGTCCAGTCGTCGGCGGCACCCTCGGTGGCATTGTCGCCGGCCTCGGTGGCGGCAGCCTTTACCGCGCGGATGGCCTCGACCAGCTTGGCGTTGTCGTCGCGCAGCGTGCGGACCATGTCCATCGCATCGACCTTGGCGCGGTCGTCGTCGGCAATGGCGGTCTTTCCGGCGATCGCGCCGATCGAGGTCAGCGTCGAGCCGCCGTTCTTGCGCACGCGCTCGGCGATGATGTCGGTGAGGGAGAAAAGCTCGGTCGCCTGCGTGTCGAACAGCAGGTGCAGGTCGTGGAACTGCGGGCCGGCGACGTGCCAGTGGAAGTTCTTGGTCTTGAGATAGAGCGCGAAATAATCGGCGAGCAGCCCGTTGAGGCTGTCGATCAGGGCTTTCTTGGCGTTGTCACCGGGCATGGCACTTCCCTTTCCTTAGGCGGCGTTTGCTGCGTAGTACCCTCGATAGGGCACCATAGTTTCATGACAATATGGACATGGGGTTATCGGTGTTTTCGATCATTGGCGGGCGGGCGCAAGGCGCAGCACGAGAGCGCCGGCCAGGGCGGAAAGCAGCGAGCCGCCGAGGATGCCGAGCTTCGCCTCCTCGACCAGCGCCGGGTCGGCGGGGAAGGCCAGCGCCGCAATGAACAGGCTCATGGTGAAGCCGATGCCGCACAGCAGCGTCAGGCCCCAGACATGCAGCAGGCTCGCCCCCGACGGGCGCGCCGCGATGCCGAGCCGCTCCGCGCCGACCACCGCGCCGAAAACGCCAGCCTGCTTGCCCACGAACAGCCCTGCGGCAATGCCCATCGGCAGGGGATCGAGAATGGCGGCAAGGCCCCCGGCGCCCAGCGCGACACCGGCATTGGCCAGGCCGAACAACGGCACCACCACGAAACCGTTGACCGGAACCAGGGCATGCTCGAGCCGCAACAACGGCGAATCGCCGTGCTTGTCGAGCTTCATGGGCACGGTCATCGCCGCGAGTACGCCCGCGACCGTCGCGTGGACGCCCGAATGCAGAACGGCAAGCCAAAGCAGGACCGCCAGCACGGCATAAGGCGCCACGTGGCTGACGCCGCGGCGGTTCAGGGCGATCATGACCGCCAGCACCGCAAGCGTGGCGGCGAGCCAGCCCAGCGCCACCCCACTGGTATAGAACAGCGCGATCACCACCACGGCACCAAGGTCGTCGACCACCGCGACCGTCAGCAGGAACAGTCGGATCGAGGGCGGGACGCGCCGGCCGATGAGCGCGAGCACGCCCATGGCAAAGGCGATGTCGGTCGCGGCCGGGATGGCCCAGCCCCCGTGGAGTGCTGGCGTACTGCGCGTCACGAACAGGAACACGAGGGCGGGGGCCGCCATGCCGGCCAGCGCGGCAATCACCGGCAAGCGGCGTCTGCGTGCATCCGACAGTGCGCCACTCACGACCTCGCGCTTGATCTCCAGCCCGACGACGAAAAAGAACACCGCCATCAGCCCGTCGTTGATCCACGCGTGGAGCGTGCCGAGGTGGGCAATCGGCGTGAAGGCGAGGTTGTCGTGGAACAGGGCGTGCCAGCCGTACACGGCGGAGGAATTGGCCAGCACCACCGCAAGCGCGGCGCAGACGAGGAGCAGCACGCCGGGGGCGGCCTCGTGCCGCATCAGGGCGCGCAGCCCGGGGGGTGCGGAGCGGGGTTCCGCCATATTCGATCCATTCCTGCGGGTTGGTAGCGTTGTCACGTCAGCGCGGGAACCATACTCTGGCAGGTGGGGAATTGGCCGTCAAATCGGATGGGGCCAGACGGGGATATGATAACGCACTCTGCGGACCGGCTGCGGGGGGCAGCCGGCGCGTGCGCGGGCTGTCCCCCGATGACCGGTCCGGAACGCTTGCCACGCGCTCGCAGTTGCGGGGCCGGCCACGGCGGTGGCGCCGCCGTGCTGCTGCCGCTGTCTTCGCAAGTCGCGCCTGCGCACGATGCGATAGCGCGGTGTCTGGCCGAGTGGCCGCAGCCGGGCAACCGCATCTACATCGGCTGCCACCGGACGGATCATGCCGCCATCGCCGCCGCGATGGATGCCTCCAAGACAGGGGCTGCCGATCGCAGGGTTCGCATCGTCTTCCACGATCTGGCGTTAGAAGATGCCGGTTGCCGAGGCCTGGACTGCCTGGGGCTGGTCAGCCTGCTCGACGCCCTGTCCATCGACGAGGCGCGGCGTGGCGCGACATTCGATACCCTGGCGATTCCCACCTGCGGCATGGATGGCCGGGCACCCGGCTGGCGCTGCCTCGACCGGGCGCGGGCCGATGACGTGATGATCGTGTTCGCGCGGGCCGGCTTGCAGGTGCCCGCATGGCAGCACGAGCGCGCTTTTCCGCGCTGCTGAGGGTGGCATTTGCCGGCCCACCGCCTAGAGTGGCGGCGATGGATGTCTATCTTCCGATCGCCAATCTTGCGGTCAACGGCCTGGTCATCATCGGGTTGGGGGCGCTGACCGGCCTGCTCTCGGGCATGTTTGGCGTGGGCGGGGGATTCCTGACGACGCCGCTGCTGATTTTCTACGGCGTCCCGCCCACAGTCGCGGCCGCATCCGCCGCAAGCCAGGTGACCGGGGCCAGCGTGTCGGGCGCATTCGCCCATGCCCGGCGCGGCGGGATCGATTACCACATGGGTGCCGTGCTGGTGGCGGGCGGTGTCCTTGGCACCGGGATCGGCGCACTGTTGTTCCGCCTGCTCCAGGCCCTCGGGCAGATCGATACGGTCATCAACATCCTCTACGTCCTGCTGCTTGGCGGGATCGGAGGGCTGATGGCCCACGAAAGCGTTACCACCCTGCGCGCGCAGCGCCGCGGCGTGGCCCCGCCCGCGCGGCGGCGGCGCCACCATCCGCTGGTCGCCAGCCTGCCGCTGCGCTGGCGCTTCTATCGCTCGGGTCTCTACATCTCGCCGCTGGCGCCGCTGCTGCTCGGCATGGCGACCGGCGTGCTGACGATGCTCATGGGCATCGGTGGCGGCTTCATCCTCGTGCCCGCGATGCTCTATATCCTGGGCATGAGCACGAATGTCGTGGTCGGAACCTCGCTGTTCCAGATCCTGTTCGTGACCATGGCGACGACGATGATGCATGCGCTGACCACGCATGCCGTCGATGTCGTGCTGGCGGGCATGCTGCTGGTCGGCTCGGTCTCGGGCGCGCAGATCGGCGCGCAATTCGCGCAGAAGGCCCGGCCCGAACAGTTGCGCCTGCTGCTTGCGGTCATCGTGCTGGCGGTGGCGCTGCGCATGGCGGTCGGGCTCGGCTATCGCCCGGACGAGATCTATACCGTGGTGCCGTTGTGATCCGCGTTCTGGCCCTGTTGGCAGTGCTTCTATTGACCGGCGGCGCGCGCGCGCCGATCCTCGTGCCGGAAATCTCGCAGCACCGCGTCGAGGTGCGCCAGGGCTTTACCGGCGCGGACCTCCTCCTTTTCGGCGCGATCCTCGACCCTGGCGGCACGCGCGCTGCGCAGGATTACGACATTGTCGTGGTGCTAAAAGGGCCGGTGCAGTCGATCGTCCTGCGCGAAAAGCGCAAGGTGGCGGGAATCTGGGTCAATGCCGACAACACCGAATTCCGCTCGGCCCCCAGCTTCTTCGCCATCGCCGCCTCGCGCCCCCTGCGCCGCATCGTCGATGAAAAGACCGCCGCGATCTATGAGCTTGGTCTCGATCGGCTGCAGCTTTCGCCGATCGGCGCGATCGATCCGGAGGATCAGCACCGCTTCTCCGCCGGCCTCGTCGACCTGATGCGGCGGCAGGGTCTCTATCGCGAGGACGATCACGGCGTCACGATCAGCAGCCAGGTTCTGTACCAGGCGCGGATCGCGCTGCCCTCGCAAGTGCGCACCGGGACTTACACCGCCGAGACCTTTGCGATCCGGCAGGGCCGAGTCATCACCTCGGCCGTCACGCGCGTCGATGTATCGAAACAAGGTTTCGAGCGGTTCGTCGCCAACCAGGCGGATGGCAACGGCCTGTTCTACGGGCTGTTCGTCGTCGCCGTATCGGTGGCCATGGGCTGGGTGGCCGGGCGGCTCTTCGCGCTGATCTGACGCGATGGCTGCTTACAAACCAGCCTTCAGCATCCAGTCGTGGAACAGCCGGACCGGGCGCGATTGCAGCGCACGGGGGCGGCACACGAACCAGTAGGAATAGGGGCTGTCGACCTCGATGTCGTAGACCCGCGCCAGCCGCGGATCGTGGCTGCGGCTGAAATGGTCATCGTGCATGATCGCGATGCCCAGTCCTTGCGCCGCGGCCTCGAGGATCAGCTGCCCCGAATCGAAATGGTCAATCGCTGCCGGCTCGAGCGCCTCGAGGTGCAGTGTGCGCTTCCACGCCTCGAAGCTGGCGGGCAGGTCGTTGTGCACGAGGAACGTCTGGCGCGACAGCAGCGCCATGTCGGGGCGACTGCCTAGCTCCTCGGCCAGCTGCTTGCTGGCGATGGCATAGACGCGGTTATGGTCGAGCCGTACCGAATGCAGCGTGACGTCGGGGCCTTCGGACAGGACGATGGCCGCGTCGATGGTATCGCCCAGCTTGGTCTCGGCGGCGGCTGAGCTGTCGATGTCGATATGCAGCTGGGGGTGCAGCTTGCGCAGCTCGCCCAGCCGCGGGAAAAGGCGCTGGCTGCCGAATAGCGGCAGGACACCAAGGCGCAGGCGCATGACCTTGCCGGTGTCGATCATGCGGTCGATGCGGTCCGCCATCTCGTCGATCAGCGGGGCGACGGCGTCGTAAAGCGTCTGGCCGTCGTCGGTCAGCTTGAGCGCCTGGTGCTTGCGCTCGAACAGCGGCTTGGCGACGAACTCCTCGAGCGAGGCAAGCCGGCGTGACAGCGCCGAAGGGCTGAGCGCCAGTTCGGCCGCAGCCGTCTTGGCCGAGCCGGCGCGGACCACGCGGATGAAGGCTTCAAGCGAGCGCAGGGGAGGGAGGCGGCGGATCATCAGGCGTCTTCGGTTTCTTCTTTGCCGGACGTGGGCGCGTGGAGGCGCAGGCGGGTCAGGCGGCGTTCGTCGCCATCGGTGACCTCGAGGCGCCAGCCCGACTGGTGCTCGAGCACGCGGCCGACGGGCGGTACTTCGCCCGCCAGCACCACGGCCAGGCCGCCCAGCGTGTCGACGTCTTCCTCGACCTCGGCCAGGCGCGGATCGATGGTGTCGGCCACGTCCTCCAGCTCGGCGCGCGCGTCGGCGTCCCAGGTGTCGGGATCAAGCTGGTTGAGCAGCACTTCGGGTGCATCGTCATGCTCGTCCTCGACGTCGCCGACGATCTCCTCGACCAAGTCCTCGAACGTGATGATGCCATCGGTGCCCGAATATTCGTCGATCACCACGGCCAGGTGGGTGCGGCGGCTGCGCATGTCGGCCAGCACGTCGATCGCGCCGCGCGCCTGCGGCACGAACAGCGGCTGGCGCATCAGGTGTGCCCAGTCCTCGGGCGCGCTGCCGCCGTTGAAGGCCATGTCCGCAACGATCGCGAAGACGTCCTTCACGTGCATCATGCCCAGCACTTCATCGAGCGATTCGCCATAGACCGGCAGGCGGCTGTGACCGTGCTCGGCAAAGGCGGCGACGACTTCCTCGAACGTCGAGGCGGCGGGGATGGCGATGATCTGCCCGCGCGGGATCGCCACGTCGTCGGCGTCGCGCTCGCTGAAATGGAGCAAGTTCTTGAGCATCTGGCGCTCGATCGGCACGAGATCGCCGTCGGCACCCGATGTCGTGCCCGGCTCGTGCTCGTGCTCCTCGATCGCTTCCTCGATCTGTGCCCGCAGCGACTGGTCGTTGTCCGGCCCCTTGAAGAAAGCCCGGATCGCGCGCCACAGCGCGCCGTTACTGTCGCCTTCGCCCGACCGGCTCTCGCCGCCGGACCCGTTGCCCTCGGGCACTGATCTTGCTCCTCTGCTCGTTTCAGGTTCGTTCATGCATATGGGTCGGCGAGGCCCAGCAAGGCAAGCGCCTTCCGCTCCAGCGCTTCCATTTCCTCGGCCTCTGCATCGCCGGTCTCGTGGTCGTAGCCTGCCAGATGCAGCAGGCCGTGGACCACCAGGTGCGCGGCATGGTCCGCGACTGGAATACCCTTTTCCTCGGCCTCGCGCGCGCACACGCCCTGCGCGAGGATAAGGTCTCCCAGCATTCCCGGCGCGCCTTCGTCGGCGGCTGCGCGCAGTACGTCCTCGCGGGCAAGCATCGGGAAGGACAGGACATTGGTGGGCTTGTCCTTGGCGCGCCACTGCTTGTTGAGCGCGTGGACTTCCTCGTCGTCGGCCAGAACGAGGCTGACCAGCAGGTTGGGATGGGCCAGTTCGGGCGCGACCGCCGCGGCGGCCTCGGCGGCGCGATTGGCGAGCGCCTCCCAATCGGTGGCGGTACCCCAGATTGGGTCGATGTCGATTTCGAGAATGGGGGCGGTCATGCAGCGTCCGTGCCGGGGGGTGAGCGAATCGCTTTGGCACGGCGGGCGGCCTGAAGCCACCCTGCCGATACCAAAGCGATGTCGATCGGGTGCGTGAGGATCAGGCCTCGGGGCCTTCGTAGGCCTCGACGATGCGGCCCACGATCGGGTGGCGGACCACGTCGGCGCGGCTGAAATGGACCACGCCGATCCCGTCGACCCCCTCGAGCCGGCGGACTGCGTCGGCGAGGCCACTGGCGGCGACGCCGCCGGGCAAGTCGACCTGCTTGGGGTCGCCGCACACCACCATGCGGCTGTTCTGGCCGAAGCGGGTGAGGAACATCTTCATCTGCGCGGGCGTCGTGTTCTGCGCCTCGTCGAGGATGACGAAGGCATCGGCCAGCGTGCGGCCGCGCATGAACGCGATCGGCGCGATCTCGATCTCGCCACTGGCGATGCGCCGCTCAACCTGCTCGGGCGGCATGCAGTCGTACAAGGCGTCGTAAAGCGGGCGCAGGTACGGATCGACCTTTTCCTTCATGTCGCCGGGCAGGAAGCCCAGCCGCTCGCCCGCCTCGACCGCGGGGCGCGACAGGATCAGCCGCTGGACCGAGCCGGTCATCAGCTGCGCCACGGCCTGCGCCACGGCCAGGTAGGTCTTGCCCGTGCCTGCCGGCCCCAGTGCGAAGATCACGTCGTTCTTCACCAGCGCCTGCATATAGGCGATCTGTGTGGCCGAACGCGGCACGATCGTCTTGCGGCGGGTGCGGATCATGATCGGCGGGGTGCCGGCGGCATCGCCGGTGATGATCCCCTCGAGCGTCGGCTCCGCGCTCATCGCGATGATCGATTCGAGCGCGCCCATGTCGATCTCGTGCCCGGTGTTGAGCCGCTGGTGCAGGCCCTTGAGTACGTCGCGGGCGCGGGCCACGCTGTCTTCCGGCCCCTCGATCAGCACCTTGTTGCCGCGCGCCGAGATATAGACGCCAAGGCGATTCTCGATCTGCACGAGGTTGGTGTCGAACTGTCCGAACAGCGCCCCCAGCATGGTCTGCTCCTCGAACTCGACCTCGGCCCGGGCGCGGCGGGACCGATCCCCTCCATCGCGCGTCGATCCGTCACCGAACGAATGGACGCCGGGCCTTGGGCCGCTGCGGTCGTGGGTCAAGTCGCGATGCGCCTCATCGTGCGCGCGGGGGAATTTTCGAGCCATGGGGTGGGGTTTTCGCGCTCCTTTCATCGGACCTCTATGGGTAAAGTGTAAGGTGTGATCGCCGTGGTGCAAGGACCCCTCGGGGCTAATGCACAACATGGGTCACAGTGTTGCGACACTTTGTTGCCGCCGCACGACAAAGCTGAGCGGTTTCTGGCGGATTGCTTCGCACAGCATTCAGCCGCGGCGCCGCATAACCGGGTCATGGCCAAGGCACCCGCCGCGGCCCGGACAGGAGACCCATCATGCGCAAGTTCATTCTCGCCATCGTCGCTGCCGCCGCGCTCGGCCCCGTCGTCGCCCCGGCGATCGCCAATGCCCAGCCGGTTCCGGTTGCCGCCGCCCGTCACGAAGTGGCCCGCGACCGTGCGGAAGTCCGGCATGATCGTCGCGAGATCGCGGTCGCCCGGGCGCACGGCGACTATCGCCGGGCCCACATCGCGCGCCACGAGCTGCGTCACGACCGCCGCGAACTGCGCCGCGACCACCGCGTGCTGCACCGCAAGATGATGCATCACCGCCACCATCGTCACCACGACTATCGTCGCTGATGGTGCGCCGCTGACCGGTTGACGGTTGGGTTGACGGTTCTGTGGCGGCGCGGCGAAGCCGGCCTTCCTCCCCCTCGGGTCACGGCTTGCCACGCCGCCACGTCCGTCTATCATGGCACCCCGACCAGCCGGCCGGGGTGCCATTTCATGCGACCAACACCTGCCGCTGCCCGTCTTGGCCGCGCGACCGCGAGCCTGGCAGCCTTGGTGCTGCCCCTGGCGCTGGTTGCGTGCGGCAGCACCAAGAAACATGCGCCGGCCCGGCATGACGAACCCGTCCTGCGCGCGATCTACCGCGATGGCCACGATACCATGCTGCTTGCGCTCTCGCCCGACGGCCGGCCGATGCGGGCGGACGATTGCCACAATGCCCTGCTGGTCGACGATGCCACCGGCGCCACGCGCCAGCTCTCGTCCGCCGAAGTGAACGCCCGGCTCAGGTCGATGCAGCTGGCCGGCGCAGCCCCCGGCGATTGCCCGAGGCCGGTGCGCCGCTCCCCGATGCGTTGACGCGCCTTACGCGGCGGCCCTGAGGTCGCCGTTCATCGCCCGTTCGCCGGGGCGACCCCATCAGAAGGCTTCACTGGCCGGCAATCACGTGTGCGGCCATGTCCCTGATCTGCACGCGGGCCTCCATCCGTACCGCGAGCAGGGCCGTGCCGCTCACCTTGCGCTGCACCAGCAGCGTCTGGACGGGCGGCACGTGCCAGGCATCCCGGTCCGCCACGATCGGCTTGCCGATGGCGCGCAACTCGCCGACGAACCGGCGATCCGAGAAATCCAGCGGCCCCGGCTTGGACAAGTGGGCGAGCAGCACCGCGATCATCGCATCGATCCGCGCGCCATGGCGTTCGAGCAGCAGCGGGGACACGAACCCGACCGCCAGGATGGCCTCGCGCAGCGCTGCCGGGTCTTCGGCCAAACCGGCCTTTACCACGGCGCGATAGGCAGCGGCGGTTTCGGGCGGCACCGCCCGCGCCGCCCCGAAATCGAGCAGGACGAGTCGCCCGGTCTCCGGCTGCCAGCGATAGTTGGCGAAGTTCGGATCGGTCTGCATGAAGCCGAACACGAACAACTCGTGCAGCACGAGATCGAGCAGCGCAGAGACCGCGGCATCGCGCTGGTCCTGCGCGGCATCGGCCAGCGTATCGATGGGGCGCCCGCTCACGAAATCCATCGCCAGGACGCGCGTGGTGGTGAATTCCTCGACCGGCTCGGGCACGACGAAGCGGCGGTCGTCGGCCAGCTGCGCGCGGTAGCGGCGCATCTGCTCGGCCTCGCGCCGGTAATCGGCCTCTTCGTGCAGCTGGACCTTGGCCTCGGCCAGCAGCGGCGCGATGTCCACGCTCGCGGGCAGCAGGCTCGAGACCCTGAGCAGCGTCGCGACGTTGTCGACATCGGCGTCGATGCTTTGCGCGACGCCAGGGTATTGCACCTTGATCGCCAGGTCGCGGCCATCGGGCAGGCGCGCGCGATGGACCTGGCCGATCGAGGCGGCGGCCAGCGGGCGCGGGTCGAAATGCGCGAAGCGACGGCGCCAGTCGGCGCCCCATTCGGCGGCGAGGACTTTCTGCAGCTGTGCCGGTGGCATGTGATGCGCGCCATCGCGCAGCCGGGCGAGGATGGCGGTCAACTCCGGCGGGAGCATGTCACCGGCATCGAGCGAGATCATCTGCCCGAGCTTCATCGCCGCACCGCGCAGGCGTGACAGTTGCTCGGTCAGGCGCGCGGCATTGCCCGGCGTCAGCATCAGCTCGTGCAGGGCAGGGCGCTCACCCCGCGCAAGCCGGCGTGCGCCTTCGGCCACGGCCCCGCCGGCAAGGCCACCGGCCAATTGCCCGAACGCGGCGAGGCGCGAGAGCCGGCCGCTGGGAACCTTGCGTCCACGATCATCGCTCATCGAATGGTGTCCGCCAGCGTGGGGTACAGGGCATCATGGGGCACGAGCATGTCGAGCAACGCGGGTATCTCCTGCTTGAGGGCGAAGAAGCCCCGGCGACAATGCGGCCAAACCGTCCGGTCCCAATGCCGCAGATGCTCGGCCAGGACCAGCCCGGCCCCGTCCAGCGCAGCACGGATTGCGGGCAATTCATCGCCCAGGTGGCCCACGGGCACGAACCCCGTAACGATCTGCGTGGCGTCATGATCCCCAGCAATGGCGACCAGATCGTCGACATCCTGTGCCCATAATGCCGGCACATCGCGCTGCCTCGCGGCGCGCGAAAGGGCATCATCGAGGGCGGCGCGATCGGCATCGTCGCGGGCATGGTGATGCAGCGCGACGACGGCCCGTATAGTCATGTCCTGAAGGGCGGGCGCCAGGTCGACCGAGGCGTCGTCGGGTGTGATCCACAGCACCGCGGGCCGTGTCGTGTCGGGCGTTGGGGCCGTGCGTAGCGGCGTTGCCGGGGGCGGCGGCGCATCGGCGGGGATCGCGGATTCCCGCGACAGCCCGTGCGGGTGGAAGCGACCGCCGGTCATCGCGGTGATCCGCTCGGCGTCTGCCAGATAGGCCTTGCCGGCGGTGTGCAGTCCCGCGACCCAGCGCCACGACAGGGTGTTGCTGGCCGGATCGGCATCGCGCAAGCGTGCCGCCATGTGGGCCGCGCCCAGCTCCCACGGCAGGCCCAGCGTGAAGATCCAGATCGAGGCCACCTGCATGCGCGCCCAGTTATGCAGATAGCGCGTATCCGACAACTCGCGCATCCAGTGGTCGAAGGCGTCGATCCCGGTGTGTCCGGCGATGGCGTCGGCATGGCGGCCGGCAAGGTCCGGATCGCGCCGAAGCTGCTGCTCGAGCGCCGCGCGGCGCGCTAGGTATCGCGTCCAGATCGCCGGGCGCTGCTCCAGCCAGCCTTTCCAGTACGTGCGCCAGAACACTTCGCTAATGAAGCTCTGTGCCGCCTGTGCATCGTGGTGTCGCAGCACCTCGGCGATGACTTCGGCTTCGGTCACGGTGCGGCGGCGCAGTGCCGCCGACAGGCGCGAGACCGCGTCATGCCGGCCAGGGCCATGATCGACGTTGCGACCCTGGCCATAGGCAGCCCCTGCGCGGGGAGCGAAAGCGGCGAGGCGGGCCAGTGCGTCTGCCCGGGTGACGGGGAACATGGCTGAATCGAACCGATCGGATGGGGCGTTGCTAGGCATGTCGCCGCCATCGCCCCATTTCCCGGCGTGGACGACCCGTACCTTCGGACCTGCCTATCTCGGGAACGGCCCGACCCGGAAACGAAGGGTCAGGCGAAGACGTCTGCGTCCACCAGACCCTGCTGCCCCTGGTTCACACGCCGCACGATGGCCCGAAACAGAAAGGATGCCGCCAGTAGAGCCAGCGCGGCGACCGAGGGCATGACCTGCCGCCCGATCGGCGTTTGCGAGAAAAGGCTATTGCTGGAGGCGTTGAGCGAGATCGTGCCGATCAGCCAGGCAGCCCACCATTGCCCCAGCAGCGGCGTGGCGGGTGCGGCGAAGCTGTCGGTCTCGCGCAGGCTGTCGGTCCACAACTCGCGCACCACCTGGTACGGCTTGAACAGCGTGGCGATCGGCACGAAAGTCCAAAGCCAGGCCATCGTCGGGCCGTGGTTCATCTGTACGCCGGCGGCATGGAGATTGGCGTTGGCGCGGTAGAGCCACATGCACGATAGCGTCACCGCCACCAGCACCACGATCAGCGCCACGAGCGTGAACAGGCCCATGATTTCCGGGAAACGCGCCATCGCATTCAGCAGGCTTTCGCCCAGCAGCACGACGGCAAGCATGACGCCGGCCAGCGGCAATACCCAGCCCAGCGCACGCGTCAGCCGGTCGAGGCGGAACCGCCCCTGGTCCAATGTCAGTTTTCCCATGATCCATCCCCCATTTGCCGCGGAAGGCTAGATGAGGAGACGGCGATCACGCAAGGGTGATCGCGTCGGAACTGGCGGCAGGGATCAGGCGATGCGGCGCACCCAGCCGTGGGCATCGGGGCTTTCGCCGCGCTGGATCGAGACGAGGCGCTGGCGCAGCTTCTGCGTCAGCTGGCCCGGACCGCCAGAGCCGATGACGAACTCCCCATTGTGGTCGGCGACCTTGCCCACGGGGGTGACGACCGCTGCCGTCCCGCAGGCGAAGGTTTCGACCAGCTTTCCGCTCGCGGCATCGGCGCGCCACTGGTCGAGGCTGTAGCGTTCCTCGCGCACGGTCAGGCCTTCCTCGCGGGCAAGCGCGATCAGGCTTTCGCGGGTGATGCCAGGCAGGATCGTGCCCGACAGCGGCGGCGTCAGGATCGAGCCGTCGTCGAAGGCGAAGAACAGGTTCATTCCGCCCAGCTCCTCGATCCACTTGTGCTCGGCAGCGTCGAGGAACAGCACCTGGTCATGCCCGCGCGAAAAGGCCTCGGCGGTGGGGACGAGGCTGGCGGCATAGTTGCCGCCGCACTTGGCCGCACCGGTGCCGCCGGGCGCCGCGCGGGTATAGTCGCTCACCCAGATCGAGACTGCGGGCGAGCCCGACTTGAAATAGTTGCCGGCGGGGCTGGCGATGACGAGGAAGCGATAGGCGCGCGCCGGACGCACACCGAGGAACGCCTCGGTCGCGAACATGAAGGGCCGCAGGTACAGCGCACCGCCGTCGACGGTCGGGAACCAGTCGCGGTCGGTCAGCACCAGCTGCTCGACCGCCTCGACGAAGAGATCCTCGGGCAGTTCGGGCATGGCGAGGCGGCGGGCCGAAGCATTGAAGCGGGCGGCGTTGGCCTCCGGCCGGAACAGCGCCATGCCGCCGTCGGGCAGGCGATAGGCCTTCAGTCCCTCGAAGATTTCCTGGGCATAGTGCAGCACCGAGGCCGCCGGATCGAGCGCGATCGGGCCGTAGGGCAGGATCGCGGCATCGTGCCAGCCTTTGTCCTCGGTCCAATCGATCGACACCATGTGATCGGTGAACTTCGTGCCGAAGCCGGGGTTTGCCAGTACCGCGTCACGCAGCTCGGCCGTGGCCGGGGCGGGGTGGTTCGTCTTGGCAAAACGCGAGGTGGCTGCGGCGCTGGTCGCCATGGCACGTCAATCCTTCGTATCGGTCGGTCTGGTTTGCGCGTTGAACGAATGTTGCGCAAAGTTCAAGCGAAAAGAAATAAATGTGAAGGGCCGCCCCGGCAATCCGAAGCGGCCCTTCGCATGGTCAGCGGCCGGAAGTGCCGCTCACGAAGCCTTTATCGCGTATCGAAATCAGCGATAATGCCTCGCGTTGCGGAATGCCGACCTCTCTGCTGAACCATGAGACATCGGATCACCTCCTTTCGCGCTGTTGAGCCAGGGTCACCGCCCGGGGCGTGCCGGACGATTGGGCCGGGAGGGTTTCTTGTCCACTCACCAACCGTGACCTCAATGTGCGCAATCGTGCCCGAAACAACAAGACTTGCATTCAATTATTTTGGCGTCACAATCGAGACTTCGCGCGCGGTTTCGGGCCAGTTGACGCGCTGCAGCATGGCCGGCCGCCATGCCCACTCAGCCCGTCGATCCGGGTACATCAGAAACGATTTTCTGGGCGCCCGGCCGCCTCTCAGCGACAGTCTTCGATCACGCGGCCGACTTCGGCCCAGGCCGGCAGAGCCAGCGTCGATAGGCCATTTACCTCGAGCACGAAGCGGCCGCGGCTGAATGCCATGGCATCGAGCAGGCTGTCACGCACCGGCAAGGCGATCATGAGCGATTCGGCACCGTAGGGAGAGGCGCTCAAGGGCCGTTGCTGGGCGCTGGTGGTGATGGCGGCAGGCACCGGCTGGGCCGCGCTGCCGGCGCGCACGATCAGGATCTGGCCGGCGGCGCGATTGCATTGCAGGCTGACCAGCGGCGCCGCGCCCGGCTGGCCAAAGCGCGCCGTGCCCGCCGCATATGTCCACGTGCCCGGTGTTTGCGGCAGGTCGCGCCAGTCTGCGGGTGCGGGTGCTGCGGGCTGCGGCGCAGGTGCCGGGCGGGCAGGGGGCAGGGTGCGCACCGGGGCCGGTGCCGGGGGAGGCGCGGAAACGCAGCCTGCCGTCGAGAGCACGAGCGCGATTGCCAGCAGCGAATTGGTCGATGGCACCACGGCCCGGTTGATCTTCATGCCCGGCTTATGGAAGGAAGCGCGCGTGACCTCAACCCATCCCCCCTCGTCCGACCGGTCCCCCCGTGCCAAACGCGCGCCGAAGCAGCGCGTCGACCAGCTGCTCGTCGAGCGTGGCCTTGCCGAAAGCCGCGCGCGTGGCCAGGCCCTGATCCTTGCGGGGCTGGTTTTCGTCGGCGAAACCAAGATCGCCAAGGCGGGACAGACCGTGCTGTCCGACGCCGCCATCGAAGTGCGGGGCCGCGACCATCCCTGGGTATCGCGCGGGGGCATCAAGCTGGCGCATGCGATCGACCACTTCGGGCTCGACCCGGCGGGCGTGACGGCAATGGACATCGGCAGTTCGACCGGCGGCTTTACCGACGTGCTGCTTCAGAAAGGGGCCGACCATGTCTTTGCCGTGGATTCCGGCACGAACCAGCTGGCGTGGAAGCTGCGCCAGGACCCGCGCGTCACCGTTCTGGAGCAAACCAGCGCGCGCATCCTGACCCCTGCACACATCGACCGACCAGCACATTGGGTGGTCTGCGACGCCAGCTTCATCAGCCTGCGCAAGGTGCTCGAGGTGCCGTTGCAGCTGGCTGCCGCGCCAACCACGCTGGTCGCGCTGATCAAACCGCAGTTCGAGGTCGGCCGCACCGAAGTGGGCAAGGGCGGCGTGGTCCGCGACCCGGCGCTGCATGCCCGGGTCTGCGACGAAGTGCGCGACTGGCTCGAAGGCGAAGGCTGGCGTGTCGAAGGGATCGTCGAAAGCCCGATCACGGGGCCTGAAGGCAATGTCGAGTTCCTGATTTACGCCGAACGCGACGCGGCAGCCTGATCGGGGCACTGGGCGCTGTTCCATGCGTTCACGCCCGAACCGTTGCGTCCTGGCCTAATCGATGCGTTTCGGAATGAGATTCGCTCGCCATTTGCCTAGCGGCGCGACACTTGCATTACCCGGCATTCTGGCCATACCCGGCATACTGGATGCCCGATCCTTCGCTTGAGGCAGACGTCGACCGACCATGCGTTACCTTGCATCCCCCGCCCAATTGCGTGCCAGCCTGATCCGCTGGGCCCTGTTCACCATCCCCCTCGTCGTGGCGCTGGGCTTCCTGTCCGGGCGCAGTGCCGGGAGCGGGCCCGACAACCCGTGGTTCGCGGCGCTGGTGAAGCCGGCGATATTCCCGCCGCCGGCGGTGTTCGGCATCGTCTGGGGCATTCTCTACGTCATGATGGGTCTGGCGCTGGCGATGGTGCTGGCCGCGCGTGGCGCACCAGGGCGCGGCGTTGCGGTGCTTGCCTTCGCGGTGCAGCTCTGCGTCAATCTTGCGTGGAGCCCGGTATTCTTCGCCTTCCATCGGATCTTCGCCGCGCAGGTGATCATTCTCGTGCTGATCCCGTTGGTCGCGCTCACGATCTGGCTGTTCTGGCGCGTGCGCACCGTGGCCGGGGCCTTGCTGTTGCCTTATCTTGCCTGGGTCTGCTTTGCCGCTGTTCTCAATTACCAGTTCATGCAGGCGAACCCCGATGCCGACGGCGCCTTTGCCCCGGCGCAGACGGTGCGCGTCGCGATCTAAGTTGCGACCTAATCCCGGCGCTCGATAGAGATCCGCCATCCACGGCCATTGTGCACGGGGCGCTTGCGGTTGTCGCGACGGCGCACCATGTAGGCCGGCATCACCGCTTAGCCAGGATGGGCCGCCATGCAGACCGAAAACCCGATGATCGCCGATTTCGTCAAGGTGCTCAACAGCGCCGCAGGGACCCTGGCCGGCCTAGGCCGCGAAGCTGGTGAAACCGCGCGCGAAAAGGCCCGCGAAGTGTTCGGCGGCTTTGATTTCGTCAGCCGCGAGGAATTCGACGCGGTCAAGGACATGGCCGCGACGGCGCGCGAGGAAGTAGAGACGCTCAAGGCCCGTCTCGCCGCGCTCGAGGCCCGTCTCGGAGACGCTCCGCAGGGCTGACGGCGGCCGCCGGGAACGGCCCCGGGAACGGCCAACGCCGAACGATCTGGCTAGCCTGCCGGATCGGCACGACGGATTGTTCGCAGCGAAGGGAACGCAGTGGCGCGCCGAACGTCGGAGGGGGGAGCTTTCCCCCCCTACGACCAGGAGCTGCCCGATGGCAAAAGCCGCCAAGCCTGCCAAGCCCGCGAAGACACCTGCCGAGATGCCGCATGCCGCCAACGGCGTCTTCGTGACCGACGAGGGTGCCGGTGGTGAAACTCACCAGCACGTGCCCGAAGATGGCAATCACGGCAGCGCCGATGCCCACCTGACCACCAACCAGGGCATCCGCATCAGCGACAACCAGAACAGCCTCAAGGCGGGCTCGCGCGGCCCCGTGCTGCTCGAAGACTTCGTGCTGCGCGAAAAGATCTTCCACTTCGACCACGAGCGCATCCCCGAGCGCATCGTTCACGCCCGCGGTTCAGCCGCCCATGGCGTGTTCCAGGTCACGCGCGCGATCCCCGAACTGACCAAGGCCGCGCTGTTCGCCGAGGAAGGCAAGGAAACGCCGGTCTTTGTGCGTTTCTCGACCGTCGCCGGCGGTGCCGGCAGTGTCGATACCCCCCGCGACGTTCGCGGTTTCGCGGTCAAGTTCTACACCGAAGAGGGCAACTGGGACCTCGTCGGCAACAACATCCCGGTGTTCTTCATCCAGGATGCGATCAAGTTCCCCGACCTGATCCACGCGGTGAAGATGGAAGCCGACAAGGGCTATCCGCAGGCGGCCAGCGCGCACGACACGTTCTGGGATTTCGTGGGCCTGATGCCCGAGACCATGCACATGATCATGTGGGCGATGTCCGACCGCACCATCCCGCGCTCGCTGCGCATGATGGAAGGTTTCGGCATTCACACCTTCCGCTTCGTCAATGCCGAGGGCGCGAGCAAGCTGGTCAAGTTCCACTGGAAGCCCGTACTCGGCATGCAGTCGACGCTGTGGGACGAGGCGGTCAAGATCGCCGGTGCCGATCCCGACTATCATCGCCGCGACCTGTTCGAGGCGATCGAGGCGGGCGATTTCCCCGCGTGGGATCTCGGCGTCCAGGTCTTCGACGAGGAATGGGCGATGGAACAGCCCTACGACGTCCTCGACGCGACCAAGCTGATCCCCGAGGAGGTCGTGCCGGTCGAGATCATCGGTCGCATGACGCTCAACCGCAACCCCGACAACTTCTTCGCCGAGACCGAGCAGGTCGCGTTCTGCCCCGCCAACATCGTGCCGGGCATCGATTTCAGCGCCGATCCGCTGCTGCAGGGCCGCCTGTTCTCGTACCTCGACACGCAGAAGTCGCGCCTTGGCACCGCCAACTTCCACCAGCTGCCCATTAACGCGCCGAAGTGCCCGATGCACAACTTCCAGCGCGACGGGCAAATGCAGATGATGGTGCCCAAGGGCCGCGCCAATTACGAGCCGAACTCGCTGGGCGAGGCCGGCGAGCAGGGAGGTCCGCGTGAATGCCCGGCAACCGGTTTTAGCACCCTGCCGCGCAACATCCAGCCCAACGATGCCGACGCCAACGTGCGGCTGCGCCCCGAACTGTTTGCCGACCACTTCAGCCAGGCCCGCCTGTTCTGGGTGTCGCAGACGGCGTCGGAGCAGGCGCACATCGCCTCGGCCTTTGTGTTCGAGCTGTCGAATGTGGCGCTTGAGCATGTACGCCTGCGCGTCCTGTCGCGCTTGCGCAACGTGAACGAGGATCTGGCATCGCGCGTCGCGGCGGGTCTTGCCATGGACCTGCCCGAGGCGGCACCTGCCGCACGTGAACCGATCGACATGGCGGCGTCGCCCGCGCTGTCGATCCAGCAGCAGATGGAGCCGGTGCTGACGGGCCGCAAGGTCGCGATCCTCTTTGCCGACGGGTCCGACGGCAAGGCGATCGCTGACCTCAAGAAGGCGATCATCAAGGCCGGTGGTACGCCGTTCCTGGTGGCGCCCAAGGTGGGTGGGATCGAAACCACCACCGGTCCGCTCAAGGCCGATGGCCAGCTGGCGGGCAGCCCCTCGGTGCTGTTCGACGCGGTTGCCCTGGTGCTTTCGGCCGACGGTGCGCAGATGCTCGCCAAGGACAGCGCCGCGGTCCAGTTCGTCGCGGACGCCTTCGGGCACCTCAAGGCGATCGGCGCCACCGAGGATGCCGGCGTCCTGCTCGACAAGGCCAATGTCATGGAAGACGACGGCGTCGTTCCGCTGAGCGCGAACTTCGTGAAGGCCGCCGCCATGCGCTACCCCGACCGCGAGCCGCAAGTCCGCATGCTCGCCTGATCTAAGGCGCTACCTGAAGCCCCCTCCTCTGAAGAGGAGGGGGCGTAGGTCAGGCGGTCTGGTGGACTAATTGCCCGGCAAGCGAGTTCGGGCCTGCCTCGACCAGATCGACGGTCACGATGTCGCCGATGCCGACGTCTCCGGTGAAGTGCACCGACTGCAGCCACGGCGACTTGCCCAGCCACTGGCCTTCATGGCGACCGCGCCGCTCCACCAGCACCTCGCAGCGCTTGCCCACAGACGCCGCGTTGAACGCGGTGGCGTCGCGCACCAGCGCGGCCTGGAGGCGTTGCAGGCGCTCGTCCATCACGGCGGCGGGCACCTGGTCGGCCATCGTCGCGGCCGGCGTACCGGGACGCGGCGAGTACTTGAAACTGAACGCTTGCGCGTGGCGCACGTGCGCAACCAGATCGAGCGTATCCTGGAATTCGGCTTCGGTCTCGCCCGGGAAACCGACGATGAAATCGCCCGAAAGCGCAATGTCGGGCCGCGCGGCGCGTACGCGATCGAGGATCGCCAGATAGCTGTCCACCGTGTGGCTGCGGTTCATCGCCTTGAGCACGCGGTCGTTGCCCGCCTGGACCGGCAGGTGCAGGAACGGCATCAGCTTGTCGATCTCGCCATGCGCGGCGATCAGGCCGTCGCTCATGTCGTTGGGATGGCTGGTGGTGTAGCGGATCCGCGCCAGGTCCGGATCGGCGGCCAGCGTGCGGATCAGCCCGTCGAGGCCGATCGTGCGGCCCTTGTCATCCTCGCCGTGCCAGGCGTTGACGTTCTGCCCCAGCAGCGTGATCTCGCGCGCGCCGCCAGCGATCAGCAGCTTGGCTTCCTCGACGAGGTCGGCATAGGGGCGCGAGATTTCGGCGCCGCGGGTATAGGGCACGACGCAGTAGGTGCAGAACTTGTCGCACCCTTCCTGCACCGTCAGGAACGCGCTCGGCCCCGAGCGGCGACGCTTGGGCAGCGCGGCGAACTTGGCCTCGGCCGGCATGTCGGTCTCGGTGCCGCGGCGCCCGGCGGCGGCATCGGCGACCATCGCGGGCAGGCGGTGATAGGCTTGCGGCCCGACGACGACCTTCACGCTCGGGGCGCGGGCCATGATCTCTTCGCCCTCGGCCTGGGCGACGCAGCCGGCGACCGCGATCAGTGGTGCGCTGCCATCCGCACGGCGCAGGCGACCGATGTCGGAATAGACCTTTTCGGTCGCCTTCTCGCGGATGTGGCAGGTGTTGAGCACGACGAGGTCGGCATCGTCGCGCTCGGCGGCGACGGTCATACCTTCGGCGGTGAGCAACTCGGCCATCCGCTCGCCGTCATAGACGTTCATCTGGCAGCCGAAGCTCTTGACGTGAAACGTCCGGGGGGGAGTCTGTGCGGGCATAAGCCGCGCCCCTTACGGCATCGCGGCGGCGATTTGAAGGGGCAGCGGGCTGCGTGGCCGGAATGCTGGCCGCGTTATCCCGCCTGTCCGGCGCTTTCGTGCGCGACCTCTATCATCGAGGGGCCGTTCGCCACCGGCGTCAGCCACACCGCGAGGTCGGCAACGATGAGCACGGCCATGCCGAGCATCATCGCCGGCCGCTTGCGCTCACCACGCCGCCACAGGAAGATCGCGCCGGCGATCAGCGCCACGGTGGCGAGCACCAACAGGGACAGGACGGTATCCATCATGACCGTTCAGCCGAACAGGCCCTTGGCGATGCCGGCGATGTCGTTGAGCGGGTTGCCGTCGCCATCCTTGTCGAGGAAGCGGGTGACCTGGCCCAGCGCATCGGGGTGCTCGCCGAGCATCGAGGCGAACTGGCCCAACGCGCCTTCGCCGCCGATGTGGCCGACAATCTGCTGAAGGAGGCCGGTGTCCAGACCCGAGTTGGCAGCAGCGGTCTCGATCGTGTCGCCCTTCGCCTGGTGGCCTGCCGCCAGCGCCGCGATCGCGGTTTCGGCCTGTGCGGGATCGATGCCGAGCTTGGCCGCCATGTTCTTGACGTCGACCGCGCTGCTCACCTGGCCCAGAATACCATCGAACACGCTCATGCTATCGGTCCTTTCGCGGGAGGATGCTGCGGCGGGCGCCGGAGCCCCGCTGCGCAGCCGTGATAGCGCGGCGAAGGGCGGTCTGGCCATCAAAAAGGCCCCACCCTCGGGGACGCGAGGGCAGGGCCAGACTGCGCAAGCGGGTTTTGCGCAGAAGGGCCGGGCAGGCGTGGTCGCCTCCCGGCCCCGGTTGTCTGCGCGTTCGGTCAGATCGAGACGGTATCGTCGGCGATGATGTGATTGAGCGTCAGCGCCTGCTGGTGGCCCAGGCCATCATTCAGAATGAAGGTCGTGCCGTCAAAACCGGACTTGTTGACGAAGTAGCTGCCGGCCGAGGGGTTCGCCTTGAGATAGGCGGCCAGGCGGTTCACGTCGTCCTGCGAATCGATGAAATAGGACCCGGTTCCCTTCACGCCGAAGCCGAGCGCGCCCATCGTCGAATCGAAGCCGGTGATGCGGATGGCATCGTGATCCGCGAAGTTGAGATCGGTGATGGTCAGCCACTGACCCACCGTGGTGACGCCATGGCCGCCAGTGAAGCTGACGACGCCATTCCCCTCGGCCTGGCGGAAGACGAATTGGTCGGCACCGGTGCCGCCGGTCAGAGAATCCTTGCCGCCGCCGCCCTTCAGCACGTCGTCTCCGTCGCCGCCGTAAAGCACGTCGTTGCCCGCGCCGCCGTAAAGCTGGTCGTTGCCGGCGCCGCCCGAGATGATGTCGCGGCCGCTGCCGCCCGAAATGGTATCGGCACTGCTGCTGCCGTTGATGATTTCGCTGCTCTTGGTGCCGGTGATGACGCCCGAGCCGGTGATGACTGCCATGTTCGTTCTCCTCGTCCGCCGTGGGGCGGTTTTGATCCACAAGATGCGATTGCTATCGAGCGGTCGGGAAGAACGAGACCGTTCCTCGGCCACCACAGCAGGTAAGTGCGACCTGGTTTGCTGTTCTGGTTCGTTGGACAAAGGCGGCCGTTCGACCGCCCAGCTGGTTTACTGCGAATCTGCGCTGCAGTGGCGCACGCGCCATGCCCGATCAGGTTAGGGCATTCTGCACTGCAGCGTATCCGGCTCTCCGTTCAAACTGGCGCTATCCATGCCCAAAAGGGCAAGCGACGCGTTCAATTTGGACGCGTTTCGCCAACCGCATCAAGCCGGGACCCGGGGCGGGGCCTGGCGCTGCCAAAGCGACGGGCGAGGGCGGCCCGCGCCGGTTCCTCCCAGGCGGTGGTGAGCCAGGCGGCCACGACCAGCGCCGCCGGAACCATCGCAAAAGGAAGCAGGTCAGAGGCACCCGTGCCTGGCTCGCCGTGCCCTAGATATTCCGTCGCGCCGGCATAGAGGCTGAGTAGCGGGACGTGGATGCCGTAGAGCGGGTAGGAGATGCGCCCCAGCCAGCGCCCGCCGGGGATAGCGTGATGGCGACCTGCGCTGATCGAAAGCGCCAGCACCGCCGGCATGAGGACGATGGCGACGAACATCGTCCATGCCACCTCCCGCATCGGAAGCGCCATTGCGAAGAGCAATGCACCGGCGGCCAGGGCCGCATGTCGCGCGCCCATCGCGGGCAGTCGATGACGCAGGCGGTGCAGCAGCAGGCCCATGGCGAATCCGAAGCCGATGCGCGCCAGTCCGCCGTCGATGCTTTTCAGCTCCCACCCCAGATTCATCGACCCGTGCCGCGTGGCCACGGCCATAAGCATGAGCGCGCAAGCGAAGACGCCAGCACCGATCGCGGCGGTGGAGCGCCGGACGAGGCTGGCGGCCCAGGCAAAGTTGGCAAGCAGTTCGAAGAACAGCGACCATAAGGGGCCATCGCTGGGGAACAGCTCTCCCTTCGTGGCCGCGCCGACCCAGACCTTGGGCACGAGGACGAGATTGAGGGTGCTGCCAAGCAGCACTTCGCCCAGCCTGTCGGAACGATCGGGGGCGACGAACCACCGGGCGATCAGATAGGCGCTGCCGAGCCCGGCGCCCAGGATCACCATCGGCGCCATGCGGATGAGGCGGCGGCGGACGAAGTCAACGAGTGCCATCTGCCGATCTGCGGGCGCGTCAGGGCCGAGCCGATCGCCATAAGCCTCGGCCAGTACGAAGCCGCTGAGCATGAAGAAGAAGTCCACTGCGAGGTAGCCATTGGGCATGAGCTGCGCGGCGCCGGTGTACGTGCCGACATGATAGAGGCACACCGCCAGCGCCGCGAGCCCGCGCATTTCGTCGAGGAATGCGGTCTGCGCGCGGGCCCCGCCGTCGTGACGACGCGCGGCCGGCGCCGTAGATTTTCGCGCGGGCGGATCCCGCAGCGCGCCATCCATGATTGCCCCGATCCCGATAGCGGCGCGCGCCTGTGCAGATCATTCACGCAATGAACGCCCACACTCGCCCGCGCCGGGCCATACACGAGCACCACCATAGATCGGCTTGTGTGGGGCACGCGGCGCAACCGCATCCGTTTCCGGGCCAGACTGCGCCCAAGGCCGGCAGGCAAAGCGGCGCGGGGCTGGTCAGTTCAGTGCGCTGAAGCGGGCATTCCGACCAGCCCCAGAAACGCACCGGCCGGGTCGAGGACGTGCACGATAAGCCCGCCCCCCGGCACCGGACTGATTTCGCCCAGGCACGTTCCGCCCAGTGCCGTGACGGCCTGCGCCGCGGCGTGAATATCCGCGACGCGAAAGTAGATGCGCCAGCCGCCGGGCATGTCGGGCGACAGTCGCGGCATCATCGCGCCGACCGGCCCCTGCGAGGCATGGGCAAGGAACACGTAATTCCCCATCGGCCCCATGGGCATCGTACCGCTGTCGGAAAAACCGAAATGGCGCGAGTAGAAGCCCCGTGCAGCGTCGACATCGTCGGTGACGAGTTCGTTCCACGCTGCTGCGCCGACCACGTCCATCGCGAAGACCGGCGGGGGCGGCGCCGACGCGTCGTCGCGCGCACCGGGCGTCATGAGATAGAACGGCGCGCCGCCCGGGTCGGTGACCATCGCGAAGGTGCCCTCGGGAATCGAGGCGGTCGGCATCAGGCTTTCCCCGCCATCGGCAACGATCGCCGCCACGGTGGCGTCGACATCGTCGACGAGCAGGTAAGGCACCCAACCCGGTGTGGCACCGCCTTCGACCATGTCGGCCGTCAGGACCAGGACGCCGCCCTGGTCCACGCCATCTGCCCGGCGGATGTGGCGATAGTCGATCGGTGTTTCATCGCTCGTCGGAGCGGCGCCGTCGATGGTCCAGCCGAGCACGCTCTTGTAGAATGCCTGCACCTCGTCGGGTGCGTCGGTCATCAATTCGTACCAGACGAAGCTGCCTTGTCGCATCGCATGTCTCCCGGCGGCGATCACCCGATCCTCGTCCGTTTCCGAGTCGGGAAGCGCCGGCTATGCATATCACCGCCGATCGCCTGCCAATACGGGCACATTGCCCGGCCATGCGCCAAAGCATGTTGCGGTGCGGCGCCCGCGCGGATAGGCAGATGGATGATGAGCGACACTTCCAGCCTCGTGGCCCAGCCTGGCGCCACCACCGCCTTGCCCGCGCCCGACACCACCGTCTCGGTGCGCGAGGTGTTCGGTATCGATATCGACATGACCGTGCCGGCCTTCTCGGCAGCGGACGAGCGCGTGCCCGATACCGACGACAACTATGTCTTCGACCCCGATACGACGCTGGCGATCCTCGCCGGCTTCGCATTCAATCGCCGCGTCATGGTGCAGGGCTACCACGGGACCGGCAAGTCGACGCACATCGAGCAGGTCGCCGCGCGGCTCAAGTGGCCTTGCGTGCGCATCAACCTCGACGCGCACATCAGCCGCATCGACCTGATCGGCCGCGACGCCATCGTGCTGCGCGACGGTTTGCAGGTGACCGAATTCCGCGAGGGCCTGCTGCCCTGGGCGCTGCAGACCCCGACCGCGCTGGTGTTCGACGAATACGACGCCGGCCGTCCCGACGTGATGTTCGTGATCCAGCGCGTGCTAGAGACCGAGGGCAAGCTCACGCTGCTCGACCAGAACCGGGTGATTCGCCCCAATCCGTTCTTCCGCCTGTTCGCCACGGCCAACACCGTGGGCCTCGGCGATACCTCGGGCCTCTATCACGGCACGCAGGCGATCAACCAGGGCCAGATGGACCGCTGGAACCTCGTCGTCGCGCTGAACTATCTGCCGGCGGAAACCGAGGTCGAGGTCGTCTCGAAGAAGGTCACGGGCCTTGATCCGCAGGTGATCGCGAGCATGGTCCGCGTCGCCGACCTGACGCGCAAGGGCTTCATGGGCGGGGACATCTCCACCGTCATGAGCCCCCGCACGGTCATCAGCTGGGCGCAGAACAGCCAGATCTTCAACGACGTGGGCTTTGCCTTCCGCCTGTCGTTCCTCAACAAGTGCGACGAGGCCGAGCGGGTCCTGGTGGCGGAATACTACCAGCGCGTGTTCGGCAAGGATCTGCCCGAGAGCGTCGCGCACAAGGCGTGACGCGCGGGCTGGCAAGCTGACTCACGCAATGCAAGGGGCCGGGCGCAATCCCGGCCCCTTTCGCGTTCAGCCGTGCGGCACGATCAGGTATTTCTCGCCCGTCGCCTTGGCGTTGCAGGCCTGCGCCGCCGCCGGGGTGAGCAGGTCCTCGAGGCTGACCTCGGCCTTGTAGGCGCTGGCAAAGGTCGTGGTCAGTTCGGCGCCGACGCGCTGGCGCAGGCGCATCACGCCGTCCTGCCCCAGGCGGCCCAGGAACGGGCGCAGCAGCCAGCCGCCGATGCTCCAGGCAAAGCCGAAGTTGCGCGTCAGCATGGTCGGGCCGGTGTCGAGCCCGCCGTAGATGTAGCCCTGCTTGAACATGTCACTGCCGTAGCGATCGTAGGCCGCGCCATCGCTCGCCGCGCGTTCCATCGCCGACAGGATGCGGCCGAGCTGGTCGCCGCCGCCGATGGCGTCGAAGGCGATCGTCGCGCCGGTGGCCTTGACCGCGGCAAGCAGCGCCTCAGCAAAGTCGGGGGCGCTGCTGTCAACGACGTGCTCGGCGCCAAGGTCGCGCAGGATGCGGGCCTGCTCGGGCTTGCGCACGACGTTGACCAGCGGCACGCCGTCGGCCTGGCAGATCCGTACCAGCATCTGCCCGAGGTTCGAGGCGGCGGCGGTGTGGACGATGGCCGTGTGGCCTTCCATCCGCATTGTCTCGACGAAGCTCAGCGCGGTCATCGGGTTGACGAAGGCGCTGGCCCCATCGCGCGCGCTCGTGCCGTCGGGCAGCGGCAGGCAGGCGCGCGCGTCGGTCTTGCGAAACTGCGCATACATGCCACCGGCGACGGCCGCGACGCGCTTGCCGAGCAAGGCCTGCGCCTCGGGCGCCTCGCCCGCGGCGATCACGGTCCCGGCGCCCTCATTGCCGACGGGCATCGCCTCGCCGACGCGCGCAGCCATGCCGGCCATCGCGGATTGCGGCATCGGGGCGACGAGGCGGCGCGGCTCGTATCGGGCGGCGGCGAGGTCGGCCGGGCCGAACAGAAGCGCGAGGTCCGACGGATTGACCGGCGCGGCCTCGACCTTGATCACCACTTCGGTGCCGGTCGGCGGGGTGATGGTCTCCTCGACCAGTTCGACGGTCAGCTGGGCATCGGCATCGAGGCGGGAGACCAGTTGCCAGCCTCGGAAAGTTTCGTTCGTCGGGGTGTCGGCCATGTCATTCTCCGGGGTAGATCGCTTTCACGAAATACAGACCCTCGGGCGGCGCATTGTGTCCCAGCTTCTGGCGATCGCGTGCATCGCGTGCGGCGACGAGATCGGCGCGGCTCCACAGTCCCTGCCCGACGAGGCCGAGGCATCCTACCATGGATCGCACCTGGTGGTGCAGGAAACTGCGCGCCGCAGTCTCGATGATGATCGTGTTGCCCTCGCGGCGCACGTCGAGCCGGTCGAGCGTCTTGAGCGGGCTGGCAGCCTGGCAATGGACCGAGCGAAACGTGGTGAAGTCGTGATGGCCGACCAGTTCCTGCGCGGCCTCGTGCATGGCGGCGGCATCGAGCGGTCGCGCGATGCGCCAGGCGCGCCCGGCCTCGAGCGTCAGCGGCGCGCGGCGGTTGATGATGCGATATTCATAGGCGCGGCCCAGGCAGGAGAACCGCGCATGCCAGTCGTCGGGCACGATCACGCAATCGAGCACGGCGATAGGATCGGGACGGATCCGCGCGTTGAGCGCTTCCATCAGCCGGAACGGATCGAAGGCGCGATCGACGTCGATATGTGCCCGCATGGCGCGCGCATGGACCCCGGTATCGGTGCGCCCGGCCGCATAAAGAAGGACCGGGTGGCCGACGATGGACTCGGCGGCATCCTCGACCGATTGCTGGACCGAAGGGCCATGCGCCTGGCGCTGCAGGCCCATGAACGGGCTGCCGTCGAATTCGAGGGTGAGGGCGTAGCGGGGCATCAGGTCAGGGCCTTGGAAGCGGGGGTTGCGAAAAGCTGCGCCCCTCCGTCAGTCGCTGCGCGCCTGCCACCTCCCCATTGCATGGGGAGGAGCTTGGCCGATCCTCCCTGCCGACAGGCGGGGAGGGGGACCGGCGAAGCCGGTGGTGGAGGGGCAACAAGCCTCATGCCAGCACCGTACCCGCCGGAATCGCCCGCCCCCGCAGCAGCGCCGCCGTCTCCATCGCCGGGCGCCCGGCACGCTGCACGGTCAGCGGGCGCAATGCACGCTGCGCGCAGGCGATCGTCAGCCGGTCGTCCAGCACCGTGCCCGGCGTGCCTTCACCTTCCGCGACTTCGGCGGCCAGCACGCGATAGCGTTCGCCGTCCAGCTCGAAGAACGCGCCCGGCGCGGGCGCGAAGGCGCGGACCTGGCGTTCGACCTGTTCGGCGTCGGAATTGAAATCCAGCCGGCTCTCGGCCTTGTCGATCTTGGCGGCATAGGTCACGCCAGCCTCGGGCTGTACTTCGGGATCGAACGCGCCAAGGTCGGCCAGCACGCGCACCATGAGGTCCGCGCCCAATGTGGCCAGCTCTCTGGTCAGGTCGCCCGCGGTCTTGCCCGCCACCGGCGTCGCGACGGTTGCCAGCATCGGCCCGGTGTCGAGCCCGCGCTCCATCTGCATGATCGTGATGCCGGTATGCACGTCGCCCGCCAGGATCGCGCGCTGCACCGGCGCGGCACCGCGCCAGCGCGGCAGCAGCGAGCCGTGGACGTTAAGGCACCCCAGCGGCGGCGCATCGAGGATCGCCTGGGGCAGCAGCAGGCCATAGGCGGCGACGATCGCCGCCTCGGCGCCGTGCGCGGCGAAGCGGGCCTGCTCGTCGGCGGGCTTGAGGCTGACCGGCGTGAACACCGGAATGCCATGGCGCTCGGCCGCGAGGTGAACCGGCGAGGGTTGCAGCTTCTTGCCGCGCCCGGCGGGGCGGGGCGGCTGGCTATAGGCGGCCACGATCTCGTGGCCAGCGGCCACCAGCGCCTCGAGCGTCGGCACCGCGAAGTCGGGCGTGCCCATGAAGATCAGGCGCATCGCGCAATCGGTCCTTTTCCAATCCAGAGCGCGGCCCTATCTGTCGCGCCATGGCATCGCAAGAGATCGAGGCGCTGGCGAGCGCGCTGGCCCGTCTGCCGGGCCTCGGCCCCCGTTCCGCGCGGCGCGCGGTGCTGTGGCTGATCAAGCGGCGCGAGAGCGCGCTGCCGCAATTGCTCACCGCACTCGAACAGGTGCGCGAGCGGCTGGTCGAATGCCACGTCTGCGGCAATGTCGACACCACCGACCCCTGCGGCATCTGTGCCGATCCGCGCCGCGACCAGCGCGCGCTTTGCGTGGTCGAAGACGTGGCCGACCTCTGGGCGCTGGACCGCGCGCGCCTTTTCACCGGGCGTTATCACGTGCTTGGCGGGCGATTGTCGGCGCTGGAAGGCATCCGTCCCGAGGACCTGTCGATCGGCCGCCTGCTCGAGCGGGTGCGCGCCGGCGGGGTGGACGAAGTGGTGCTGGCGATGAACGCCACGCTCGAGGGGCAGACCACCGCCCACTATATAGCCGAGCGGCTGGAGGACATGGCGGTGCGCGTGACCCAGCTGGCCCATGGCCTGCCGGTCGGCGGCGAGCTCGACTACATGGACGAGGGCACGCTGGCGCAAGCCCTGCGCGCAAGGCGACCGGTCTAGGGCCGGTTCAGAAGTCGATCGCGATCCCGTTCTTTTCCCAGTCGCCGAAGCGGGTGGGGTCGAGACCGTCGGGATCCTCGCCGCGCTCGACCGCGCGCGGGGCGGGGGCCGGATCGTTGGACCAGTGATCCGGCTTGGCGAAGGTGGCAGGCCGCTGCGTGGCGCGCTGCCGGTTGGCGGGCTTTGCGTTTTCCATGCCCATCGCCATGCGCCTTTGCCGTAAGGGGCGCAATCGGCAAAAGGGGCGGTCATTGCCAAACTGCCGCCAAGGCGCGATAGGCCGGGCGATGAGCCGAACTTCACAGGATATGGAAACGCCGGGCGTGCCCGCCCGCCGCGCCGCGCTGCGCCTGCTCGATGGCGTGTTGCGCCGGGGAGACCCGCTCGACCAGGCCGCACCCCCGGTGCTGCGCGCGATCGAGCGTGGCGATGACCGCGCACTGGCCATGGCGATCGTGCAGGAGGCACTGCGCTGGCTGGCCGATCTTGACGCGCTGATCGACAGTGCGACGCAGCAGGTCCTGCCCGAGGATGCCAAGGCGCGCGGCGTCCTGCAGATCATGCTGGCCCAGGCGCTGCGGCTCGAGCTGCCGCCGCACGCGGTGATCGCCACCGGCCTGCCGCTGTTGCAGGGCGGGCCGCGCCGGTTGGCGCATGGTGTCTTTTCCACCCTGCTCAAGCGCGGCGCCACGCTGCCCGAAGCGCCGAGCCTGCCGCCCGCCGTCACTGCGCGCTGGGACGCGGCCTGGCCGGGTCGCGTGCCCGCGATCGCCGCCGGCATCGCCACGCCGCCGCCGCTCGACCTCACGCTGCATGATCCTGCCTCCACGCAGGAATGGGCCGAGCGGCTGGGCGGGCACGCGCTGATGCCGGGCCACGTCCGGCTGGCACGCGCCGGTGCGGTCGAGGCGCTCGACGGGTTTGCGCAAGGGGCCTGGTGGGTCCAGGATCTCGCCGCCAGCCTGCCGGCACGGCTGCTGGGCGCAGGCGAGGGGCGCCGCGCGCTTGATCTCTGCGCCGCGCCGGGCGGCAAGACGATGCAACTGGCCGCCATGGGCTGGGCCGTCACCGCGCTCGACAAGTCCGCGCGCCGGCTGGAGCGCATGGGGTCCAATCTGCGGCGCACGGGCCTCGAGGCCGATGTCGTGGCCGCCGATGCGCTGACCTGGCAGCCTGAGGCGGCATTCGATGCCGTGCTGGTCGATGCGCCGTGCAGCGCCACCGGCACCTGCCGGCGCCATCCCGACGTGCTGCACCGCCACGCCGCTCTAGACGAGCTGACCGCGTTGCAGTCGGCAATGCTGGCGCGCGCGGCCACCTGGCTCAAGCCCGGCGGCGTCCTCGTCTACGCCACCTGCTCGCTCGAGCCGGAGGAAGGCGAGGCGCAGGCGCGTGGCGTGTCCGGTCTCCAGCCGCTGGCCATCGCCGCAGACGAACTGCCGGCGGGCATCGTGCCCACCGCCGAGGGCTGGCTGCGCAGCGATCCCGGCATGTTGGCCGATGTCGGCGGGATCGACGGTTTCTTCGCTGCACGCTGGCAGGCATGATGCGGTCCGGTCTCACTGCCCTGTCCGTGCTGGCACTGTTGGCGGGTTGCTCGGACCCCAAGCACGAGCAGCGCCTGCGGGCGGCAGGGCCGAACCCGACGCTCGATGCGCTGCTCAAGGTTGCAGACGTGGGGGCGGGCGAGCGGCGCTTTGGCCAGTGCATGGCCTGCCATACCGTCGTCGCGGGCGGGCCCGACATGGCCGGGCCGAACCTCCACGCCATCTACGGCAAGCCAATGGGGCGCAATCGCCCCGGCTATGGCTATTCGGCAGCGCTGCGCGATGCGAAAGGCACGTGGGACGCGCCCACCCTCGATGCCTGGATGCAGCGTCCGCAGAAGGTCGTGCCCGGCACCGCGATGATGTTCAGCGGTGTCAGCGATCCGCTCGATCGGGCCGACATCATCGCGTACCTGCGCACCCGGCGCTGAGATCGGGCCAAGCGGCGGTTGACGCCGCCGATCCACGGGCTAACGGCTCGCCCTGACGCCAGCTGAGGCGGAAGGAGGCGGGCTTTGCGCATTTTTGAGACCTTCCAGGCTGCCTCGTTCGGCGATTCGCTGGTCAGTTATGCGCTGGCCTTCGTACTCGGCACGCTGATCGGCGCAGAGCGGCAATATCGCCAGCGCACCGCCGGCCTGCGCACCAATGCGCTCGTCGCGCTGGGCGCGGCCGCCTTCGTCGACCTGGCGCAGCGCCTCGGCGGCAATGACGCGGCCATCCATGTCATCGCCTATGTCGTCTCGGGCGTCGGTTTCCTCGGCGCCGGGGTGATCATGAAGGAAGGCATGAACGTGCGCGGGCTCAACACGGCGGCGACGCTGTGGTGCTCGGCGGCGGTCGGCGCCTGTGCCGGTACCGACATGGCAGCCGAGGCGGCATCGCTCACTGTTTTCGTGCTGGCGGGCAACACGCTGCTGCGCCCGCTGGTCAATGCGATCAACCGCTTCCCGATGGACGAAGGCGGGATCGAGGCGACCTATGTCGTCACCGTCGTGACCGATCCCGGCCATGCCCCGGCCTTGCGCGACGTGCTGGTCGATCACCTCGAGCTGATGCGCTATCCGGTCGCGGACGTCGAGATCGTGCCGCAGGGCGAGGGACAGGTGGAGATCCGCGCCTCGCTGGTCAGCTCGGGTGCCGCCGGTGCAGACCTCGATTCCATCGTCGCGCACCTCGCCCGCGCGCACGATGCGCGCCACGTCAGCTGGGGCGTCCAGACCCAGGATTGAGCCGCGCTTGGGGGCCTGTTCCGGCTGCCACGTCCCTCCGACCGGGCGATTTGCGGGAAAACACGGGACGATCCTGACTCATGTTGTGTTTGATTCGGAAAACGCGCGGGTTTGCTGGGTTTGCTTAAAGGAACATTAAAAGAACAGACTGTCATTCCCGGTCGAAACTACGTATAAAACTGCAGGTAGATCAGCAGCTGGACGCGTTTTCCCGCATTTTCCCCTTTCCGCCCGGAAAGTCCCGCGATAGATTGCCTGCATCAGGGCAAGCTTTCATGTCGCATCCGCGGGGGATGGGGCGTTCGGTGCGTGCACGCCGGACGTGGACGGGAAGCCTGTGCCCTGCGGGCAAGGTGGTGACAGGGCGTGGCGGGAGCACCGTCAAACTATTGGGGGCAGGGCTTTTCACCGCGTGGTGAAAAGAACCGCTTCGTGCTGCCCGCCGATTTCCGCGCCGCCGTCAAGGATGCCTCGCAAGGCCAGCGCGTGCTCTGCCTCGATCGTCATCACAAGTTTCCCTGCCTGACCGGTTTCGGGCTTTCGCGGGTCGAGACGTTCCCGGCACGGATCGCGCGCGAGGAAGAAATGGCGTTCAAGCGCGGCGAGGACTTCGATCCCGATACCCGCGCCGCGCAGCTCTACGGTTTCCTGCGCGCTAGCTTCGACGAATCCGGTCGCTTCATCCTGCCCGACCACCTGGGCGAGCAGGCCCGCGTCGACGACGCGCTCTATTTCCACGGTGGCGGCGAATTCTTCACGATCTGGGCACCCGAGGTGCTGTTCACCATGGATAGCGGCTGGGACGGCGCCAAGGCGACGTGCCGCGCGCTGCTGGCCGAAGCCGCGCAGAAGGGGAAGCGCAAGTGAGCGTCTCTCCCGCATCCGCCCCGCACATTCCCGTGCTGCTCGACGAAGTGGTCGCAGCGCTCGCCCCCGCGCCCGGCCAGGTGATCGTCGACGGCACGTTCGGCGCCGGTGGCTATACCCGCCGCATCCTCGATGCCGGCGCAACCGTGCATGCCTTCGATCGCGATCCCGACGCGATCGCCGCCGGCCGCTTGTGGTCGCAAACGCAGATGTCGGCGCAGGGCACGGCGCCGACGCTGGTGCTGCACCCGCGCCGGTTTTCCGAAATGGCCGAGGCCATGGCCGACGCCGGCATCGCCAGCGTCGATGGCGTGGTGCTCGACATCGGCGTCAGCTCGATGCAGCTCGACCAGCGCGAGCGCGGCTTTGCCTTCTCGAGCGACGGCCCGCTCGACATGCGCATGTCGCAGGACGGCATGAGCGCCGCCGACTTCCTCAACGAGGCGGACGAGGCGGCCATCGCCGACGTGCTGTACGTCTATGGCGAGGAACGCCAGTCGCGCCGCGTCGCGCGCGCCGTCGTCGCCGCGCGCCCGTTGACCACGACCGGCCAGTTCGCCGCGGTGGTGCGCAAGGCGCTCGGCTATCGCCCCGGCGCGCCCAAAGATCCGGCGACGCGCAGCTTCCAGGCGGTGCGCATCCACGTCAACGGCGAGCTGGACGAGCTGCGCGCCGCGCTTGCCGCGGCCGAGCGTATCCTGGCGCCTGGCGGGCGGCTGGCGGTGGTCAGCTTCCACAGCCTCGAGGATCGCATCGTCAAGCAGTTCCTGCGCGAGGCCTCGGGCGAGACGCCGGCCGGCTCGCGCCACCTGCCGCAGCAGGTCGCCGCCTTCGCGGCCGTATTCGAGAAGCCCTCCAAGGCGATCCGCCCCGGGGCCGAGGAAGAGGCGCGCAACCCGCGCGCCCGGTCTGCCACCTTGCGCTGGGCGGTGCGGACCGCCGCCCCGGCGCGCGCGCTTTCGGGGAGCCTGCCGGCATGATCCTGTCTGCCCAGAACTTGCGCTCGATCGGCTGGCTCGCGCTCTTGGCGGTATGCGGCGCGCTGGTCATGATCCTGTCGTTCCGCGTCAATGCGGTGCGCAGCAAGGTGCATCATGCCGACGCGCAGATCGTCGCGCTCAAGCAGCAGAAGATGTACCTCGAGACCGAGTTCGAGACCCGTGCCAACCAGCAGCAGCTCAAGGCATGGAACGACCTCGAGTTCGGCTATGTCGCGCCGATCGCCGGCCAGTACCTCGAGAACGAACGCCAGCTCGCCGTGCTGAGCAAGCCCGCCGAACCCGACGCGCCGGCACCGATCCGCGTGGCGACGGTGGATGACAGCGTGATCGCGGCGGCCGCGTTCCCCGGCATCGCCGCCGGCGCGCGCCAGCTGTCCGACACCCATGAAGGCGAGCCGGAAGTGCGCGAGACGCACCGCGCCGATGCCACGGCAGAAGACGCCGGCCCCGGCGTTCCCGCTCGGCCGGTCGATCATGCTGCCGCCACCGCTACGCTGGCCGAAAAGCTCGGCACCCTTCATGCCGCCGGCACCCGCAAGGCGGCAGCGCCCGAGAAAACGGTGAGCAAGGCCGGCGATAAGAAGGCCGCGAAGACCAAGCCCGGCGACAAGACCAAGTCTGCCGCAGCGGCGAAGCCGGTGACTGGCGGCAAGGCGACCAGGGCTGCTACCAGGGTCGCCAGCGCGGCCGCGCATGGTGACGCGAAGACGGGAGCGAAAAAGAGCCGGTGAACCAGCTGACCGCCTCCGCCGCCCTGGCCTCCGGCCGGGTCCAGCTCGCCAGCGTGCGTCAGCGCGCGCTGGTCATGGCCAAGGTCCGCGTGCTGCTCGTTGCGGTATTCTTCGTCTTCATGACGCTGACCGCGATCGTGCGCATCGGTCAGCTCGGGCTGTTCGAGCAGGCGCCCGATCGCCGTTCGCTCGCCGAGGCCTTGCTGCCGCCGCGCGGCGAGATCACTGACCGCAACGGCATGCCGCTGGCGCGCGCCTTCCCGTCCTATTCGCTGTGGTTCAATCCCAAGGCGCTGGGCGAGGGCGGCTCGCCGCTGGTCAAGACGCCCGAGGAAGTCGCCCGGGCGCTGGTGCAGATCTTCCCCGACGCGGATTACAACGACCTCGTCACCCGCCTGAAGTCCGACAAGGGCAGCTACCTGCACAAGCGGGTGCTGCCCGAGGAAGCCAACAAGGTCTTCGCGCTGGGCGAGCCCGCGCTCGAATTCCCCCGTGAGAACCAGCGCTATTACCCGCAAGGCTCGCTCGCCGCGAACGTGCTCGGCTACGTCGACGAAGAGGGCAAGGGCCACGTCGGCATGGAGCAGATGCTCGAGCCGCGCCTGCTCGACCCGGCGCAGCGCGGCACGCCGGTGCAGCTGTCGATCGATGCGCGGGCGCAGGGCGCGCTCGAGGACGAGCTGCTGCGCGGGATGCAGGAAAGCAACGCCAAGGGCGGGGCGGGCATCGTGCTCGACGTCGACAGCGGCGAAGTGATCGCGCTGGCCTCGCTGCCCTCGTTCAATCCCAATCGCTCGGACCGCGCATTTAACGACCTGGTGTTCAACCGTGTGTCGAACCAGGTCTACGAACTCGGGTCGACGTTCAAGCCGATCACCATCGCCGCGGCGATCGACGCCGGCGTCGTGACCGACCTGTCGGTGCGTTACCCCGCCGGGCCGCTGCACATTGCCGGGCGCACGATCCACGACAGCCACAACTTCGGCGCCTCGCTCAACGTGCCCGAGGCGCTGATCCATTCGTCCAACATCGTGACGGCGCAGGTGGCGGACAAGCTCGGCGGGCCGCTGCTGCGCCAGACCATGATGGCGCTGGGCATGAACCGCCGCCCGACGATCGAGCTGCCGGCGCGCGGCTTCCCGCTCTGGCCGCGCGGCGAGAACAAGGCCGGGGACTGGAGCCGGATCACGACCATGACCGTCAGCTATGGGCACGGTATTGCGGTGACGCCGCTGCACCTCGCCTGCGCCTATGCCGCGCTGGTCAACGGCGGCATCTGGCGCCAGCCGACGCTGTTCAAGGTCGATCCCGCGCATGTTCCTGCGGGCACCCGCGTGTTCAAGGCCTCGACGAGCGCGCGCCTGCGCCAGCTGCTGCGCATGATCGTCGCCGATGGCACGGGCCGCAAGGCCGATGCGCCGGGTTTCCGCGTCGGTGGCAAGACCGGCTCGGCGGAAAAGCCGGGCGCGGGCGGCTATCGCAAGACCTCGCTGGTCGCGACCTTCGCGGCGGCTTTCCCCATGGACAAACCGCGCTATGTCATCATCTCAATGCTCGACGAGCCGCAGGGAACTGCGGCGACCTCGGGCCAGCGTACGGCGGCGTGGAACGCGGCGCCGATCGTCGGCCGCGTGGTGCCGCGCATCGGGCCGCTGCTGGGCGTTGTGCCCGATGCCAGCCGTGACGTGGATATTTCGGATTTGTCGCCGTTGATCGGCAATGGAGATGGGGAATGAAGCTGGGTGTGCTTGCCGGATTGGCCAGTATCGAACTTGGGGTCGAACTGCCCGAGGCGGCCGGTGCGCTCAACGTGACCGGCTTTGCCATCGACAACCGCAAGGTTGCGCCCGGCACCGTGTTCGGCGCGTTTCGCGGGACGCAGGTCAATGGCGAGGACTTCATTCCCGCCGCGATCGCGGCCGGCGCCGTCGCTATCGTTGCCCGGCCCGAGGCGCGGGTCGAGGGCGCCGTCCATATCGCCAGCGACGAGCCGCGCCGCACCTTTGCGCACCTTGCCGCGCCGTTCTTTGCGCCGGTGCCCGACACGGTGGTGGCGGTGACCGGCACCAACGGCAAGACCTCGACCGTCGAGATGACGCGCCAGCTGTGGCGCATGGCCGGCTTCTCCGCCGCCTCGATCGGCACGCTCGGCGTGACCACGGCAGATGAGAGCGTCTCGACGGGGCTGACCACGCCCGACATCGTCACCTTCCTGTCGAACATGCATGGCCTTTCGCGCGAGGGCGTCAGCCACGTCGCCTACGAGGCCTCGAGCCACGGCCTGTCGCAGTACCGCAACGAGGGATTGCGCGTCGTCGCCGGCGCCTTCACCAATCTCAGCCGCGACCACCTCGACTATCACGAGACGATGGAGGCCTATTTCGAGGCCAAGATGCGGCTGTTCGACGATGTCGTCGCCGCGGACGGCGCAGCGGTGGTCTGGACCGACGATGCCTGGAGCGCGCAGGCGCTCGATCATGTCCGCCGGCGTGGGTTGAAGGCGGTCACCGTGGGCGCGGCGGGCGAGGCGATCCGCCTCATCTCGCGCACGCCCACGCAGCTGGGCCAGGTTCTCGAACTCGCGGTGGGCGAGACCACCCGCAAGGTGACGCTGCCGCTGATCGGTGCGTACCAAGCGGCGAACGCGCTCGTGGCGGCAGGCCTCGTCATCGCCACCGGCGGCGATGCCGGCATGACCATCGATGCGCTGGCCCGGTTGCAGCCGGTGCGCGGCCGGCTCGAACGCGCCGCGATCAATCGCGCAGGCGCACCGGTCTATGTCGACTATGCGCACACGCCCGACGCGATCGAGGCGGCGATTGCTGCGCTGCGTCCACATGTCGGCAACCGGCTGATTACCGTAATCGGTGCCGGCGGCGACCGCGATACCGGCAAGCGTGGCCCGATGGGCGCCGCCGCCTGCGCCGGATCGGACGTCGTCATCGTCACGGACGACAATCCGCGCGGCGAGGATCCGGCCGCGATCCGTGCCGCGGTGCTGGCAGGATGCGATGGCAAGGCGCGCGAAGTGGCGGACCGGCGCACGGCCATCGCTGCCGCGGTCGCCGAGGCGGGCAAGGGCGACATCGTGCTGGTCGCGGGCAAGGGGCACGAACAGGGACAGATCGTGGGGCGTGGTGAAGCGATGCGGGTGCTGCCGTTCGACGACGTGCAGGTCGCCCGCGAATGCGTGGGAGAATCCAACCAGTGACAGCCTTGGCCGCCCTCATCGACTGGCCGCTCGACGGGCCGCCGGATAGCGAAAACGACCTGCCCCTCGCACTGTGGAGCGCCAGCGAAATTGCGCGCGCCACGGGCGGCAAGGCCTCGGCCGACTTTTCGGTTGGCGGCGTCGCCTTCGACAGCCGCGAAGTGATGGAAGGCGACCTTTTCCTGGCGCTGCGCGGCGAGAGCGCGGACGGGCATCGCTTCGTCACCGGCGCCTTCGGTCGCGGCGCGGCCGCCGCATTGGTCGAGCATCCGGTCCTGCACCCGCATATCCTGGTCGAGGACACGACCGCCGCGCTCGACGCACTGGGCCGCGCCGCGCGGGCGCGCCTGACCGACGAGGCGCGGGTGATCGGTGTGACCGGCTCTGCGGGCAAGACCTCGGTCAAGGAAGCGCTGTTCGCGGCGCTCGATCGGGGCAGCCGCGGCCGCGCCCACCGCTCGGTCAAGAGCTACAACAATCATGTCGGCGTCCCGCTGAGCCTGGCGCGGATGCCTGCGCGCACGCAGTTCGGCGTCTTCGAGATGGGCATGAACCATGCCGGCGAACTCGCTGCGCTGACCCGCCTGGTCCGCCCGCACGTCGCCATCGTCACCACGATCGCGCCCGCGCACATCGGCCACTTTTCCGGCGAAGACGGGATCGCCGACGCCAAGGGCGAGATCTTCGAGGGGCTGGAGCCGGGCGGCATCGCCATCGTGCCCGCCGACAGCCCGCACTACGAACGCCTGCGCGCCAAGGCCGAGCGCCACGCTGCGCAGGTCGTCAGCTTCGGCCATGCCGCCCATGCCGACGTGCGCCTGCTCGATGCGGTCGCGGCATCCGGCGGCGGGTCGCTGGTGACCGCCGAAATGGTGACCGCCGAAATGGGCGCGCGCAAGCTGTGCTACACGGTGGCGCAGCCCGGCGATCACTGGATCATCAATTCGCTCGCGGTCATGGCCGCGGTGCAGGCTGTCGGCGGGGATCTCGGCGCGGCCGGGCTGGCGCTGGCCGAGATGGCTGGCCTTGCCGGGCGCGGCGCGCGCCATGCGATCGCGGCCGATGGTGGTGACGGCAGCGGCACCGCCCTCTTGATCGACGAAAGCTACAACGCCAATCCCGCCTCGATGGCGGTGACGCTCGCCGGTCTGGGCACAACGCCCGCCGCGCGCCGCATCGCGGTGCTGGGGGCAATGCGCGAACTTGGCGCCGACGAGGATCGCTATCACGCCGAACTTGCCGCCCCGCTGCTTGCCGCCGGGGTCAGCCACGCCATTCTGGTCGGCGCGGAAATGGCCGCATTGGCGCAGGCACTGGGGAAAAGCGCGGGCGACCCGCTTGCCGCCACGCCGCAAGTCGATCATGTGCAAACCAGTGCCGAAGCAGCCGCCGTTCTGGCGGCCATAGGCATTTCCGGCGGGGACGCGATCCTCGTCAAAGGGTCGAATTCGGTGGGGCTGGGCGCGCTCGTCAAGGCGCTGGCCTGACAAGGAACGGTGAATGCTCTATCTTCTGGCGCAATGGCTGCATTATGAGGGCCTGAGCAATCTTTTCCGCTACCAGTCTTTCCGTGCCGGCGCCGCGCTGCTGACGGCGCTGGTCATCGGCCTGCTGATCGGCCCGCGTTTCATCGACATGCTGCGCCTGCGCCAGGGCAAGGGGCAACCGATCCGCGAGGATGGCCCGCAGACGCACCTCGCCAAGCGCGGCACGCCGACGATGGGCGGGCTGATGATCGTCACCTCGCTCGTGCTCGGCCTGCTGATGTGGATGGACGTATCCAGCCGCTACGTCTGGGCCTGCCTGATCGTCACGCTGGGCTTTGGCCTGATCGGCTTCCTCGACGACTACGACAAGGTCACGAAGTACGCGCACAAGGGCGTGCCGGCCAAGGTCCGCCTCGCGCTGGAATTCGTCGTCGCCGGGCTGGCGGCGTGGCTGGTGGTGACCGAGACCAACCTCTACGTACCGGTCTTCAGCAACCTCTATATCCCGCTGGGGCCGTTCTATTTCGTCTTTGCCGCCTTCGTCATCGTCGGCGCCGGCAATGCGGTGAACCTGACCGACGGGCTCGACGGCCTCGCGATCATGCCCGTCATCATCGCCTGCGGCACGTTCGCGATCATCGCCTATCTCGCTGGCCGCGCCGACTATGCGCATTACCTGGGCATCCCGCACGTCCCGGGCGCGGGTGAACTGGCGATCTATTGTGCCGCGGTGATGGGCGCAGGCTTAGCGTTCCTGTGGTTCAATGCGCCGCCTGCGGCCGTGTTCATGGGCGACACCGGCAGCCTGGCGCTCGGCGGGACGCTCGGCGTGATCGCGGTCGCCGCACACCACGAGATCGTGCTGGCAATCGTGGGCGGGCTGTTCGTGATGGAGGCGGTCTCGGTGATCGTGCAGGTCTTCGTCTACAAGCGCACCGGCCGCCGCGTGTTTCGCATGGCCCCGATTCACCACCACTTCGAACAGCTCGGCTGGAAGGAATCGACTGTCGTGATCCGCTTCTGGATCGTCTCGATCATCCTCGCGCTGGTCGGCCTGGCGACGCTCAAGGTCCGATGATCGTCAGCCCCGCCTTTGCCGGCAAGAAGTACGCCGTTCTCGGCCTCGCCCGCTCGGGCATGGCGACGGTGGAATGCCTGCTGGCGAGCGGGGCCGACGTCACCGCCTGGGATGCCCGCGAGGAACCGCGCGCCGCGCTCGAAGGGCGCGCGACGATCGCCGATCCGCTGGCGATCGACTTGACGGGCTATGCGGGCGTGGTCGTCTCACCCGGCGTGCCGCTCAACACCCATCCGATCGCCGCGCAGGCCCGCGCCGCTGGCGTGCCCGTGATCGGGGACATCGAACTGTTCGCACAGGCGCGCGGCGATCTTCCGCCGCATCGTGTCGTCGCGATCACCGGCACCAACGGCAAGTCCACCACCACCGCGCTGACACATCACCTGATGCAGGCGGCGGGCGTTCCCAGCCTTATGGGCGGCAATATCGGCAAGCCGATCCTCGAACAGGAGCCGCTGCCGGCTGGTGGTGTCTATGTGCTCGAACTGTCGAGCTACCAGATCGACCTGACGCAGCGTCTTGATGCCGACGTCGCGATCCTGCTTAACGTCTCGCCCGATCACCTCGACCGCTACGACGGCTACGACGCCTATGTCGCGTCCAAGGCACGGCTGTTCGCGATGCAGGCGCTTGGTCATCTCGCGCTCGTCGACATGAAGGCCGAGATGGACGACGATGTCCTGCGCTTCGCCCCCGAAGGCGCGAACTTCGCCTTCATCGACAGTATCGATTTGCCCGGCGATCCGGCGCAGTGGCCCTCGCTGCAGGGGCCGCACAACCGCACCAACGCCGCGGCCGCCGTCGGCGCGGCACGGTTCCTCGGGCTCGACGATACAATGATCGCGGCGGGCCTCGAAAGCTTCGTCGGCCTGCCGCACCGCATGGAACGCGTGGCGCAGAGCAACGGCGTGCTGTTCGTCAACGACAGCAAGGCGACGAATCCCGCCTCGACCGCGCCCGCTCTGGCGGCGTTCCCGCGCATCCACTGGATCGTCGGCGGACTTCCCAAGGGCGATGATCTCGACGACTGCGCGCCGCATTTCGACCATGTCGTACGGGCCTATACCATCGGCGAGGCCGGCCCGCATTTTGCCAGCCTGCTCGAGCCGGTCATGCCGGTGACGCGCGCTGAGATGCTCGGCAATGCCGTGCGCGCCGCCATGGCCGAGGCTCAACCCGGCGACGTGGTGATGCTGTCACCGGCCTGCGCCAGCTTCGACCAGTTCCGCGACTTCGAGGCGCGCGGCGATTGCTTCCGGCAGATCGTGGCGGCCTTGACCGCAGGGAGTTAGGCGATGGCAACGCATGGAACTGTCGTGACGTCGGTGGCGGCCAGCGCCACCGTGGGGGCGGCGGCACCGTCGCTGCGCCGGCCGCGCCGCGGGGCGGTGCTGATCTGGTGGCGCGAGATCGACCGCGTGCTGCTTTCACTCGTGCTCGTGCTCATGGTGGTCGGCGCCGTGGCGGTGGCGGCGGCCTCGCCCGCCAGCGCGCATCGCCTGTCCACGCATCAGAAGACCTTGAGCGACCTGACGTTCTTCTGGGCGCAACTGCGCTGGCAGGCGGTCGGGCTGGTATTTATGATCGGCGTGTCGATGCTGCCCAAGGAAACCGCGCGGCGCAGCGCGATCCTGCTGGCCGGCGTGATGATCGTCGCGCTGATGCTGGTGCCGCTGATCGGTACCGAGGTGAAGGGCGCCAAGCGCTGGATCCTCGGCATCCAGCCTTCCGAATTCCTGAAACCTGGCTTTGCCATCGCCGTCGCGTGGATCCTCAGCTGGAAGGCGCGTGATGCGCAGATGCCGGTGATCCGCCTGTCGATGGCGCTGATCGCGGTGGTCGGCGCGCTGCTCATGGCGCAGCCCGATTTCGGCTCGACCGTGCTGTTCTGCGGCGTGTGGTTCGTACTCGTGCTGCTTTCCGGCCTGCCGCTGGTGCGCGTGGGCTGGGCACTGGCGGGCGGTATCGCCATCGTCATCGCGGCCTATCTGTTCTATCCCAACGCGACGCACCGCATCGACGCCTTCCTGACCGGCGGCGCGCAGTTCGACCAGGTCGACCTCGCCATGCGGACGCTGGTGGCGGGCGGCTGGACCGGGACCGGGCTCTGGCTCGGCGCACGCAAGAACGCTTTGCCCGAGGCGCATACCGACTACATCTTCTCGGTTATTGGTGAAGAGTTCGGGCTGATCGCCTGCGCGGCGATCGTCATCCTCTACTGCGCGATCGTGCTGCGCGTGCTGCTGCGCCTCGTGGACGAGGAAGACCTGTTCACCGTTCTCGCCGCAACCGGCTTGACCGCGCAGCTGGCGGGGCAGGCCTTCATCAACATCATGGTGAACCTGCAGCTGTTCCCGTCCAAGGGCATGACGCTGCCGCTCATCAGCTATGGCGGCTCGTCGACGATCGCGCTGTTGCTGGGGGTCGGTTTCCTGCTCGCCATCACGCGGCGCAACCCGTATCTGACCCGCGAAACCTTCCATCTGGGCGAGCTGACGCGCAAATGACTGCACAACCCCACCCCGGCGTCTCGCGCCACTTCGTCCTCGCGGCGGGTGGCACCGGCGGGCACCTGATCCCCGCCTTTGCGCTTGCGGTAGAACTGCACGCGCGCGGGCACCACGTTGCGCTCATCACCGATGCCCGCGGCGCCAAGATCCCGGGCAAGCCGGACTTCCTCACCGCGCATGTGCTTCCTGCCGGCCGCCTGGGCAAGAACCCGGTGCAGATGCTCAAGGGCCTGCGCGCGATCTGGCAGGGGCGGCGCATGGCGCTGCGCCTGTTCGAAAGTTTCCAGCCGGCCTGCGTGATCGGCTTCGGCGGATACCCTGCGCTGCCCGCGCTGCTCGCTGCCCGCGCTGCGCGTATCCCGACCGTCATTCACGAACAGAACGCGGTGCTGGGGCGGGTCAATCGCTTCCTCGCCAAGCGGGTCGACGCGATCGCCACCGCCTATCACGAGGTCGACCGGCTCGAGCCGCGCTGGTGGGGCAAGACGCACCTTGTCGGCAACCCCGTGCGCGCGGAACTGCTCGAACTGCGCGGCGCGCCGTTCCCGGCCTTCGAGGAGGACAGTCCGCTGCGCGTACTGGTTACCGGCGGCAGCCAGGGCGCAAGCGTGCTGGCACAGGTCGTGCCCGACGGCCTTGCCATGCTGCCGCCGGCGCTGCGCCACCGGTTGCAGGTGACCCAGCAATGCCGCCCCGAGGACCTCGAGGCGGTACGCGCGCGCTATGCCGCGCACGAGATCCCGGCAGAACTCGGCACCTATTTCGAGGACATGGCGAGCCGGCTGGCCGACGCGCATCTTTTCGTCGGCCGTTCGGGCGCTTCGACGATCGCCGAACTGACGGCGGTGGGGCGCCCTGCCATCCTCGTGCCGCTGCCGATCGCGACCGACGATCACCAGGCGGCGAACACGCGCGAGATGGTCAAGGCCGGCGGTGCGCGGGCGATCCGCCAGCCGGGCTTCACCCCCAAGGAACTGGCCAAGCAGATCCAGGCACTCGCGATGAACCCTGGTGCGCTGGGCAATGCCGCCCATGCCGCGTGGAACTGCGGTTTGCCCAATGCGGTGGAAGACCTGGCCGACCTCGTCGAAGGGTTCGGCGGGGCACCGCTGATGGACGTGATCCGCGTGGAGCCGGCGGCTACTGCGGCAACCAAGGGCGCCGAGGCGCTGGCGCGCGATACGCGCGGTGTGGAGACAGAAGCATGAAGGGCGTCGGCGTCGAGATCGGCACCATCCATTTCGTCGGGATCGGCGGCATCGGCATGTCGGGCATTGCCGAGGTGATGCACAACATGGGCTATGCGGTGCAGGGCTCGGACATGGCGGAAAGCTATGTCGTCGAGGGCCTGCGCGCACGCGGCATCGCGGTGATGATCGGCCAGCGCGCCGAGAACGTCGCCAATGCGCAGGTCGTGGTCACCTCGACCGCGGTGAAGCGCGACAATCCCGAAGTGGTCGCCGCGCTCGAGGCGCGCATCCCGGTGGTGCGCCGCGCGGAAATGCTGGCCGAGCTGATGCGGCTCAAGAACACCGTCGCCGTGGCCGGCACGCACGGCAAGACGACAACGACCTCGATGGTCGCCTGCCTGCTCGATGCCGGAGGGGTCGATCCGACCGTCATCAACGGCGGCATCATCAATTCCTACGGATCGAACGCGCGACTGGGCGACAGCGACTGGATGGTCGTCGAGGCCGACGAGAGCGATGGCTCGTTCCTGCGCCTCGACGGCACGATTGCAGTCGTCACCAATATCGATCCCGAGCACCTCGATCACTACGGCTCGTTCGAGAAGGTCAAGCGCGCCTTCGTCGAGTTCATCGAGAACGTGCCGTTCTATGGGGCGGCAATGCTGTGCATCGACCATCCCGAGGTGCAGGCGATCATCCCGCAGGTCCGCGACCGCCGCGTCGTGACCTACGGCTTTTCGGCGCAAGCCGACGTGCGCGGCGAGGGCGTGACGCCCGAACCCGGCGGCAATCGCTTCACCGCGGTGCTGCGCCAGCGCGACGGTTCGTTCCAGCGGATCGAGGATATCCACCTGCCCATGCCGGGCCGGCACAACGTGCAGAACGCGCTCGCCGCGATCGCCGTGGCGGTCGAGATGGGCGTGCCGCATGAGACGGTGCGCACCGGTTTCGCCAAGTTCGGCGGGGTCAAGCGCCGCTTCACCAAGGTGGGCGAGATCGCCGTGCCCGAGGGTGCGGTCAGCGTGATCGACGATTACGGGCATCACCCGGTCGAGATCCGCGCCGTGCTGGCCGCCGCACGCGAGGGCGTGCGCGGCCGCGTGATCGCGGTGGTCCAGCCGCATCGCTTCACCCGCCTGCGCGATCACATGGAAGAGTTCCAGGCCGCGTTCAACGATGCCGACGTCGTCTATGCAGCGCCCGTCTATCCGGCTGGCGAGGCGCCGATCGAGGGCGTCGACAGCGCCGCGATGGTCGACGGCATCAAGGCGCGCGGGCACCGGTCGGCGCACCTGATTGATGGCCCGGCCGCACTGGCGGCGGAGCTGGCGCCGCAACTGCAGGCAGGCGACATGGTCGTTTGCCTGGGTGCGGGAGACATTACCAAGTGGGCCGCCGGGCTGGCCGATGCGATATCGTCGCTGCGGGAGCCTGCGTGATGGACCCGATGCCCGACCACAAGGGCAAGCTCACCCGGAACGCCCCGCTCGCCCCGCTGGTGTGGTTCAAGGCCGGCGGCGCCGCCGACTGGCTGTTCGAGCCCAAGGACGTCGCCGACCTGCAAGCCTTCCTCGCCGCGCTGGCGCCCGAGGTGCCGGTCATGGCGCTGGGCCTCGGCTCCAACCTGATCGTGCGCGATGGCGGCGTGCCGGGCGTGGTGATCCGGCTGGGGAAGCCCTTTGCCAAGGTGACCGCGCGCGATGCGGTGACGCTGGATTGCGGCGGCGGCGCCTCGGGCATCCTGGTATCCTCGACCGCCCGCGATGCCGGGATAGCCGGTCTGGAATTCCTGCGCTCGATCCCCGGTACGGTCGGCGGCTTCGTGCGCATGAACGGCGGCGCCTATGGGCGCGAGGTCAAGGACGTGCTGGTCGATTGCGACGTGATCGACCGCACCGGGGCCCTCGCGCGGCTTGACCTGGCTGATCTGGGCTATGCCTATCGCCATTCCGACCTCACCGATGGCAGCGTCGTCGTCTCGGCGCGGTTTCGCGGGGAGCCGGGCGAGCCGGCGGCGATCCAGGCCGAGATGGACCGCATCTCCGCCGCGCGCGAGGCATCGCAGCCGCTGCGCAGCAAGACCGGCGGATCGACCTTCAAGAATCCCGAAGGCCACAAGGCCTGGGCGCTGGTCGATGCCGCGGGCTGTCGCGGGCTGACGCGCGGCGGGGCGCAAGTGAGCGAGAAGCACACCAATTTCCTGATCAACACGGGCGAGGCCACCAGCACCGACATCGAGGCGCTGGGCGAGGACGTACGCGCCCGCGTGAAAGAGACACAAGGCGTGGAGTTGCAGTGGGAAATCAAGCGAGTGGGCCGAATGAAGCAGGCGGATATGCCATGACGGATCTGCCCCGGCTGCATGTGGCGGTGCTGATGGGCGGCTGGTCGAGCGAGCGACCGGTATCGCTGACCAGCGGCGAAGGCGTGGCCCGCGCGCTCGAGGAACGCGGTCACCGGGTGACGCGCATCGACATGGGGCGCGACGTGGCGCTTCGCCTGGCGGAGGCGGCGCCCGATGTCGTGTTCAACGCGCTGCACGGCACGCCCGGCGAGGACGGCACGGTGCAGGGCATGATGGACCTGATGGGCCTGACCTACACGCATTCGGGCCTCGCCACTTCGGTCATCGCGATCGACAAGGAACTGACCAAGCAGGCGCTGGTGCCGCACGGCATCCCCATGCCCGGCGGGCGCGTGGTCGATACCAAAGACCTCTACGTGCGTGATCCGCTGCCGCGCCCCTATGTGCTCAAACCCGTCAACGAAGGGTCGTCGGTCGGCGTGGCGATCGTGACGGCCGAGGGCAATTACGGCGATCCGATCAGCCGCGATGCCGCCGGCCCGTGGCAGACGTTCGACTCGCTCCTGGCCGAACCGTTCATTCGCGGCAAGGAACTGACCACTGCCGTGCTGGGCGACCGCGCGCTGATGGTCACCGAACTCAAGCCCAAGACCGGCTTCTACGATTTCGACGCCAAGTACACCGACGGCATGACCGAGCATGTCTGCCCCGCCGAAATTCCCGACGACGTGGCCGAGGCGTGCAAGGACATCGCGCTGCGCGCGCATCGCCTGCTGGGTTGCAAGGGAACGAGCCGGTCCGACTTCCGCTGGGACGACGAGCGCGGCGTCGAGGGTCTGTTCCTGCTCGAGGTCAATACCCAGCCCGGCATGACGCCGCTCAGCCTGGTCCCCGAGCAGGCGCGGCACCTCGGCATCGACTATCCCGACCTGGTCGAGGCGATCGTTGCCGAGGCGCTTAAGGATGCGGCCGCGGCGGCGGCGCGCAAGCACGGGGCCGACTGACCATGGCGCAGACGATCCGGCGCGGTGGCAAGGGCGTGCGGCGTGTTGCCGCGACGCGCGGCGCCAAGGCCAAGGTACAGACGGCGCGAAAGCAGACCGGTACCGCGATCGGCCATGCGCTGCGCGTCCAGCCGTTCAGCGAAGAAACGCTTCACCGGATCATGCTGACGGCCATCCTTGGCACGGCGGCGGTCGTCACCTGGACGGTGGCCAACATCGCCGGCGTCCCCGCGCTGGCCGAGGCGCAAGTGGCGCGCCTGTCGCACCAGGCCGGTTTCGACGTAAAGCACGTCGAGGTGCGCGGCGTGAAGCGCATGAACCAGCAGACGATCTATGAGCGCGTGCTGGGCCAGCGCGACCAGGCGATGTCGCGGCTCGACGTGGCGGGTTTGCGTGACGGGCTGCTCGGCCTGCCGTGGATCAAGGATGCGCGCGTGTCGCGCCAGTTGCCCGATACGCTGGTGGTCGACGTGGTCGAGCGCACCCCGCATGGCGTGCTGCGCAAGGGCGACCAGCTGATCCTGATCGACGAGACCGGCCACGAACTCGAGCCGGTCAGCGCCGCCAAGGCCCGCGGGCTTTTCGTCCTGACGGGCGAGGGGGCCGCCGCGCGCGTTCCCGATCTCAATCGCCTGCTCGATGCAGCGCCCGCGCTCAAGCCGCAGGTGTCCGAGGCCGAATGGATCGGCAATCGCCGCTGGAACCTGACGTTCAAGACGGGCCAGGTCCTGGCGCTGCCCGAAGGCGAGGACGAAGCCGCCGCCGCGCTGCTCGAATTCGCACGGCTCGACGGGGTCAATCGCTTGCTCGGCGGCAAGATTGCCAGCTTCGACATGCGCGCCAAGGATCGTACCTACATGCTGGTGCCCGGCCATGCCGAGGAAATGGCCAAGGATGCCGCCGACAAGGTCAAGGCCAAGGCCGCAGCCAAGGCGGCCCGCGCCGCCGCCAAGGAATAGGGCAGGGCATGGCTGCGCCGCGCATCACCAAGGTCTTCGCCGCCGTCAATCTCGGCTCGTTCCGCACGTCGGCGATGATCGCCGGCCTGTCTGAGGCGGGCGAACTCGTCGTGCTCGGCTCGGGGCATCGCGCCTCGCAGGGCATCCGGCGCGGCTATGTGGTGGACATGCTGGCGGCCACGCACTCGGTACGTGACGCGATCGAGCGTGCCGAGAAGATGGCCAATACCTCGGTCAGCAAGGTGCTGGTCGGCTGCGTCGGCGCCGGGCTGCGCAGCACGACCGCGCAAGTCGAGGTCGACATCGGCGGCCGGCGCATCGAGGACGACGACATCGCGCACCTGCTGGTCGCGGCGCGCGAGGCGATCGAGCCCGACGGCCGCAGTGTGCTTCATGCCCAACCCGCGCACTACACGCTCGACGGCGCCCATGGCGTGCCCGATCCCAAGGGCCTGCATGCCGACCGGCTGGCGGTCGACATCCACGTCATGCTCGCCGACGGCGCGCCAATCCGCAACATCCGCGAGACGGTCGAGAACGCGCACCTCAAGGTCGATGCCGTGGTCGCGGCACCGGTCGCCTCGGGTCTTGCGTGCCTTGCCCCCGAAGAGCGCGATCTGGGCGTCGCCCTCGTCGATTTCGGCGCGGAAGTGACGACGATCTCGGTCCACGCCGGCGGGATGCTGCTGGGCATGCAGGTCCTGCCATTCGGCTCGGGCGACATCACCGACGCGGTCGCATCCTCGTTCGGCATTCGCCGCTACCAGGCTGAACGGCTCAAATGCATGTCGGGCTCGGCCATCGCCAGCCCGGCGGACCATCGCGAGATGATCCCGGTGAATGCGCCCGGCGATCCCGAGGGGGCGGGCCCGCTGGCGCGCCATGCCGACGACAAGAACCGCATCCCGCGTGCCGAGCTGATCTCGGTCATCACGCAGCAGCTTAATCAGTTTACCGATGAGGTCGGCCGCTCGCTCAAGGCAATGGGCTTTACCGGCACGCGCGGCCAGCAGGTCGTGCTGACCGGCGGCGGGGCGCAGTTGCCCGGGCTGGCGGACTATGCCCAGTCGGCGCTGGGGCGGCCCGTGCGCATCGGTGCGCCGCCCGCGATGCTTGGCCTGCCGCAGGGCCATGCCACCCCCAGTTCGGCAACGCTCGTCGGCCTGATCCTTCACGCCGCATCCGACCCGGTCGACATCCGCAAGATGTCCGCCGCTGCGCAGGCGCAAGGGGCCACCAGCATGATGGGCCTCGTGCGGCGGGTGCTGCGCGCACTGAAGGACTATTTCTGATGGGGCGCTGCGGTGCTTCGTCGCACGGCAGAACCGGATCGGCGAGGATTGCCGCCAAACAGGTGTTCGATCCTGTGGAAAAACGCCGATCGGCTTTGATTCGGCGAAACGATCCGTGCCAAAGCTGAGCTAACCTTATTCTGGTCATTCTTTGACCGTCTGACGCCATTTCTCCTTGCCCCATCTAACCCGAAAGGGAGACCGACATGAGCATCAACATCGGACCGCCGGCCATTGACGAGCTTCGGCCCCGTATCACGGTGATCGGGGTGGGCGGCGCCGGCGGCAACGCCATCGCCAACATGATCAACGCCCGGATCGAGGGCGTCGAGTTCGTCGTCGTCAATACCGACGCGCAGGCGCTCAACAACTCGATCGCGGAAAACCGCATCCAGCTCGGGCCGGCGATCACGCAGGGCCTCGGCGCCGGGGCCCGCCCTGAAGTGGGTCGCGCCGCGGCGGAAGAAACGCTCCCCGATCTCGAGCGCATCCTTGATGGCGTGCACATGGTCTTCATCGCAGCCGGCATGGGCGGCGGCACGGGCACCGGTGCGGCCCCCGTCATCGCCGAGGCCGCGCGTCGCAAGGGCGTGCTGACCGTCGGCGTAGTGACCAAGCCGTTCCTGTTCGAGGGTACGCGCCGCATGCGCTCGGCCGAGACCGGGATCGAGGAGCTGCAGAAGCACGTCGACACCTTGATCGTCATCCCCAACCAGAACCTGTTCCTGGTGGCCAAGGCCGAGACGACCTTCAAGGAAGCGTTCCAGCTCGCCGACGAAGTGCTGCAGCAGGGCGTGCGCTCGATCACCGACCTCATGGTCATGCCTGGCCTCATCAACCTCGACTTCGCCGACGTGCGCTCGGTCATGGGCGAGATGGGCAAGGCGATGATGGGCACCGGCGAGGGCGATGGCCCGAACCGTGCGCTCGAGGCGGCGGAACGCGCGATCGCGAACCCGCTGCTCGACGGCGTGTCGATGCAGGGCGCCAAGGGCGTCATCATCTCGATCATCGGCGGCGACGACATGAAGCTGCTCGAGGTCGACGAGGCCGCGAACCACATCCGTGAACTGGTCGATCCCAACGCCAACATCATCTGGGGTTCGGCGTTCAATCCCGACCTCAACGGCAAGATCCGCGTCTCGGTGGTCGCCACCGGCATAGAGCAGAGCAGCGAACAGGCCGAGCAGGCCGCGCGCCCGGTGAACCTGCCCGGCAACAGCCGTGGGCCGGCGTTCACTCCGGCGGCGCCCGCGCGCCCGGCGATCGCCATGCCGACCGCCCCGGCTCCGGCTCCGGCGCCTGTCGCGGCACCCATGGCCCCGCCGCCGGTCCAGCCCGCCAGCTGGGACGAAGCGCCGGCTCCCGCGCCGCAGGATCCCTATGACCTGACGCTCGAACTGGGCAGTGAGTCGGCCGAGCAGCTTCCGCCCGAGCCGGCGGCTCCGGCCCCGGCGGCGCCCGCCGCGGCTCCGGCAACCCCGCGCCTCGGCATCGGTGGCGAGCCCGAGCGTCCGGCGCCGCGTGTCTCGACCGGTGGCGGTAGCACGCTGTTCGAGCGCATGGCCAACCTGTCGCGCGGCGCCGCGCGCAGCGATGACGCCGATGAAGCCGACGACAGTGCCTCGCTGAGCATCCCGCGCTTCCTCGGTCGCCAGAACAACCAATAAATGCGACGGGCCGCCGCTATCCCCCGGGGATTTGGCGGCCTGTTGTTCAGGCTTCAGGCGCGATGCGCTATGGCCGGATCCACAATGACTTCGCGATTCATCCTGTCGTCTGCCTCGTCGCTGGTTCTGGCCATCGGTGTGGGCGCGCTGTCGCCGGCGCTTCTCCCGCAAGCGCATGCGCAGGGCCTGTCCGGCCTGCCGTCTCAATCGGTCATGGATGCGCCCGGCACGCCGCGCGCGACGCCGTATCCCGCGCAGAACCCGGCGCGTAGCGTACCGGTCTATCCCGCCAACCCGACTTATCCGGCGCAGGCCGTGCCGACCGTCTCTCGCCCGGTGGTGCAGCCGCTGCCATCGGCCGGCACTGCCAATGCCAGCCAGGCGCTCAACGCGGCGCTGGGGCGGCTTGCGCGCGAACCCGGTAGCGTCGATGCGCTGGTCGATGCGGGTGATGCGGCGATGACGCTGGGCGACATGGATGCGGCGATGGGCTTCTTCCGCCGCGCTGCCGACATCGCGCCCACCAATGGCAAGGTGCAGGCCCAGATCGGCCGCGCCATGGTGCGCGCCAACGATCCACTGGCCGCGATCCGTGCCTTCGACCTGGCCGAGCGGGCCGGCGCGGACATGTCCGCCGTGGCCGCCGATCGCGGGCTGGCGCACGATCTTGCGGGCGATTTCACCGGCGCGCAGGGGTACTACCGACAGGCGCTGGCGCGCGGCTATGACGCCGAAGTGACGCGCAAGCTGGCGCTCAGCCTTGCCATCGGCGGCGATCGCGCGGCCGCCGAGCAGGTGCTGCAGCCGCAATTGTCGACCTCGGATCGCGCGGCCTGGCGGGTCAAGACCTTCATCCTCGCGATTGCTGGCAACAATGAGGAGGCGATCAGCGTCGCCAATTCCTCGATGCCGCCGCAGCTCGCTGCAGGCATTGCGCCTTACTTGCGCTACATGACCCGTCTGACGCCGGCGCAGCAGGCCGCCGCCGCAAACTTCGGCCGTTTCCCGCGTGCGGCAGATATCGGCCGCGACGAGCCGCAGATCGCCCAATATGCAGCGGCGCATCCGTGGCCGACACGGGTTCAGGTGGCGCAGGCCGCGCCGGTGGCGACCCCTGTGGCCAATGCCCGACGGGGACGCGGCGGACGCACGGCGCGCACCGCATCGCCGGTCGCCCCGGCTGTGGCACCGCCCGTGCTGGTCGCGCCGGCCACGCGCGTCGCCTCCGCTTCGGTACCCGGCGGCACGGCCGTCGCCCCGCAGCCACCGGCAAGCCAGGCCCCGACCATCCTGGCCGCGCGCACGCCGCAGCCGGTGCCCGGGCCTGCGTTCACCTCGAACCCGGTCGTCCAGGCGGTTCCCCAGCCAGCACCGCAGCCCATGGCCACGCCGGCTGTCACCACTGCATCGTCCGGCACCGCAACGGTGGTCCTGCCGCCGGTCGGCCAGGGGTCGAGCCAGCCGATGCAGTCGGTCCCGGTGCCGGCCCAGGCCTCCGTACCCGCCCAGGCCCCCGTGCCGACGCAGGCCGCGACGCAGCCAGCTCCGCCGACTGCCATGGCCTCGAACGCCGCAGCGCCGACGCCCGATGCCTTCGCCGCGTTGTTCGCCGGCTTCTCCGCTCCGGCCGAGGAACAGCAGCGCCCGGTCGTGGCCGTCGATCTGGCCGCGGTTGCCGCAGCCAACCAGCGTGCCGCCGCCGAACGCGCAGCGATCGAGGCGAAGAAGGCGGCCGAAGCCAAGAAGCTGGCCGACGCCAAGAAGGCCATCGCCGATCGCAAGGCGGCCGCCGAAAAGAAGCTCGCCGACGCCAAGAAGGCCGAAGACGCGCGCAAGGCCAAGGAAGAGGCCAAGCGCCTCGCGGCCAATCCCTCGCGCACCTGGGTCCAGGTTCTGACCGGTGGCGATCGCGCCAAGATGGGCAAGGAGTGGGCCAAGCTTCAGGCGTCGTCGGCAGACTTGCGCGGGCGCCGAGCCTATGTCACGCCGTGGAACCGGGTCTATCGTCTCGTAACGGGGCCCTTCCCGAGCGACGCCGCCGCGCAGGCCTTCGTGGCCAAGCTGAAGGGCAGCGGCGTGAGCGCGTTCCAGTTCGACAGTCCCGCCGGCCAGGCGATGGACGGGGTCGCGGCGAAGTAAGCGGGGCCGGCAGATGACGCTTCGCCGGCTTGTCCACAGCTTTTGCACAGCGTTGTCGAGTTTTGCCCAAGGCTTGGCGGCCCGTAGATTGTCGGCGGCAGGCCTGTCCGCGATGGATCGTTGGAACACGCGGCACCCGATGCGGCTGCCGTGTCAGGGGGCGTGACGATGCGAGCCGGCCACGAAGACAGCGATCGGGACGACGCCGCGCCGGTGGACATGCTGGCATCGCTGTTCGAGGCGCGCGGGTGGCCCTGCGAGTTCGTCTCGGACGACGAGATCCATGGCGAAGTGCAGGGCTCCTGGGCGACGTACCAGCTCCGCTGCATCTGGCGTGAGGAGGACCACGTCCTCCAGATACTCTGCCTGCCCGACATCCGCGTGCCAGACGACAAGAAGGGTGCGATGGTCGAGGTCATGGCGCTCATCAACGAGCAGGTCTGGCTGGGGCACTTCGACATCTGGTCCAACGGCTCGGTGCTGCTCTATCGCCATGGCCTGATGCTGGGTGACGACGGCCTGCTCAGCCTGCACCAGGCCCAATCCGCGATCGAGGCCGCGGTCGACGAATGCGACCGGTTCTATCCCGCCTTCCAGTTCATCCTCTGGGGCGACAAGTCCCCGGCCGAAGCCCTCGCCAGTGCGCTGGTCGATGCGGCCGGCGAAGCCTGATCGGACCCGTCACGCGATGACCTATTCCCTGCTCCAGTTCGGTTGCGGCAACATGGGCGGCGCGATGCTGGCCGGGTGGCTCGCCAGTGGCATCGCGCCTGCGGCCTTCACCGTCGTCGATCCCCACCTGCCCGAAGCGCCCGCGGGCGTGCGCCTGCTGCGCAGTGCCCCGGTGGGTGAAGCGCCGGTGCGCTTCGTGCTGCTGGGTTTCAAGCCGCAGGGCCTGGCCGCCGCCGCCCAGACCATCGCCCCGTTCGTCGGGGCAGGGACGGTCGTGCTGTCGATCCTCGCGGGGGTCGACCTGGCCACGCTGCGCGCCCGCTTCCCCGATGCCGCGGCCATCGTGCGCGTCATGCCCAATCTTGCCGCGGCCTTGGGCAAGTCGCCCGTTGCGCTCGTCGGTGATGCCGGCGCCGATGGCGCGGTCCGCGCCGAGGTCGAGCAGTTGATGGCACCCCTCGGCACGGCCGAATGGTTGTCGGGCGAGGACCAGATGGACCTCGTGACCGCGTTGGCCGGATCCGGGCCTGCGTTCATCTATCGCGTGATCGACGCGCTGGCTGCGGGGGCTGCCGCGCTTGGCCTGCCGCGCGACCAGGCCGACCGGCTGGCGCTGGCCATGGTCGAAGGCGCCGCGGCGCTGGCGGCGGCATCACCCCATGCCCCCGGCGAACTCGCGCGGCGCGTGGCGAGCCCCAAGGGCGTGACCCAGGTCGGCCTCGACGTGCTCGACGCCGATGCGCGTCTGGAAAGCCTTATGGAAGACACGCTGCGGGGTGCGCGCGATCGTAGCGCCGAAATGACCGAGGAAGCCCGCCGCGCGGGGTAGGTGATCGCCTCGGCTGCGCGTGCGCAAACAAGCTGGGCCCCGGATCAAGTCCGGGGTGACGGACTGAAGAATTCTCATTTTCATCGTCACCCCGGACTTGATCCGGGGTCCAGCTGTTTGGTTCTACCAGCGACGTCAACGTGACCCGAGCCAGCCGGATCGCCGTCGATAAATTGACCCGTTCCGAATACATTTTGTCACACAATCGCGGTTCCGGTTTCGCTTGAAAGGCGTTTCGGGAAGGACGATATTGCGTGCATGGGCCATTTCGGCCCGCATCGGAGAAAGTGCAAGCACATGGCAAACTGGAACGATCCTCGGCCCTCGCAGACGGGCTTCGGCGCGTCTCCGAGCCTGTCGGGCGCACAGGGCCGCGGCGAAGTGTTCGACGCCGGCCTGCGCCGCTACATGCTGTCCATCTACAACTACATGGCCTCGGGCGTGTTGCTGTCGGGCGTCGTGGCGCTCGTCTTCGCCACCAGCGGCATGGCGGCCGTCGTCTTCGGCACGCCGCTGCGCTGGCTCGTGGCACTGGCGCCGCTCGCGTTCGTCATGGTGATGAGCTTCGGGATGAACCGCCTGTCGTCGACCACGCTCAAGGCGCTGTTCTGGGCGTTCAGCGCGGTGATGGGCATGTCGCTGTCGTCGATCTTCTTCGTCTACACCGGCCCCTCGATCGCGGCGACGTTCTTCGCCACCGCTGGTGCCTTCGCCGGCCTCAGCCTGTTCGGCTACACCACCGGCAAGAACCTGTCGGGCATGGGCAGCTTCCTCATCATGGGGCTGTTCGGCATCATCATCGCCTCGGTGATCAACATCTTCCTGGCCTCGCCGGGCCTGGCCTGGGGCATCAGCTTCCTCGGCGTGCTGATCTTCGCGGGCCTGACCGCCTACGATACCCAGCGCCTTAAGGAGCAGTATGCCTACGTCGCCGGCACGCCCTACGCGGACAAGGTCGTCGTGATGGGGGCACTCAGCCTCTACCTCGACTTCATCAACATGTTCACGTCGCTGCTGCAGATCATGGGCGACCGCCGCTGATCGCCAGGTCAAACATGGCAACCCCGTATTTTTACGGAACAATACGTGCCCGGCGCAGTTTATCGCGCCGGGCATTTTCTTTTCGGCAAAGCCGGTTACGATAGCCTTGTCCATAATGCGGGGCGCGCCGGACGGCGCGGTCCAGAACGATCCGGGGTCTGCAATGACGGGAATGCTGCGCAATCGCGCCAATAAGTCGGGGAATGCGCATATGGGGAACGAGGGTGCCGCCACTGGCATGACCGGTTTGAACCACGGCCGCCGCGTATCGGTCCGCAGCGCCGCTGTGCTGGCCTCGGCACTCGCCGCCGCGCTTGCAGGGTGCTCGACGCCCGCGCCGCCGCCCCCGCCACCGCCGCCTCCGCCGCCGCCCAAGGTGGTGATCGTGCCGCCCAAGCCGACACCGCCCAACGGGGCAAGCGACAATCTCCAGGTCCCGCCGCTGATGGCCTCGGGCCTGCGCGAGTCGGTGAACCGCAACATCAGCTCGGCGCAGATGATGTGGAACCTGCGTTCGGCCTACAACGTCGCCGCGCTCAACTGTACGGGCCCGCGCCACACCGAGATCCTGCCGCTGTACAAGGGCTTCCTCAAGACTCACGCCAAGGCGCTGACGACTGCCAACAAGACCGTCGACAGCGAGTTCAAGGCCAAGTTCGGCCCCCGCTTCGTCGCCCCGCGCGAGCAGTACATGACCGCGGTCTACAACCACTTCGCGCTGCCCGCGACGATGGGTGAATTCTGCGACGCCACGCTCGCGGTCGCGCGCGACGCCGCCACGGTGAAGCCGGCCGAGTTCAGCGCCTTTGCCGAACGCAGCCTGCCCAACATCGAGATCGTGTTCGACGTCTTCTATCGCCGCTACGAAACCTATCGCACCGACCTTGCGGCCTGGCGCGCGCAGTACGGCGATGCCCAGCCGGGCACGCAGATCATCGTTCCCAGCGTCGCCAGCCAGGGGGCAACCAACGGCGTTGTGCTGCCGGCCGGCGCTTAAAAAGTTCGATTTTTGCACTTGGCGCCGCCATGGCTCTGCGCTAATGGCGGCGCTCCCGACGCGGGGGAGCCCTGGGCAACCCCGATCGGACGATACTGGAACGGGGCCGTAGCTCAGATGGGAGAGCGCGTCGTTCGCAATGACGAGGTCAGGGGTTCGATCCCCCTCGGCTCCACCAGTATGAATTGAACGGACCGGTTTCATTTTCCGGTCCCCATGATCGCCAGCCTGCGACCAGCCTGCATTCCGACGCGCCACGTTGCCGACGGGCCGGGCGGGGAAGCGGGCCTGTGGCGCTTTCGGTGTTGCTGCAGGAGCGGTGCCGGCGCCATGACAGGACTGCCGGATTTCTAGCCATGCATTTTCTCGACCAAGCCAAGATCTTCATCCGCTCGGGCCAGGGCGGCCCCGGTGCGGTCAGCTTCCGGCGCGAGAAGTATGTCGAATACGGCGGTCCCGACGGCGGTGACGGCGGCAAGGGCGGCGACATCATCTTCGAGGCGGTCACCGGCCTCAACACCCTGATCGACTTCCGCTATACCCAGCACTTCAAGGCGCAGCGCGGCCATGGCGGCGCGGGCAAGAACCGCACCGGCGCGGGCGGCAACGATCTGGTCATCAAGGTGCCGATCGGCACGCAGGTGCTCGACGACGACCGCGAAACGGTGCTGGCCGACCTGACCGAGCCGGGCAAGCAGGTCGTGCTGCTGCGCGGCGGTGACGGCGGGCGCGGCAACCTCAGCTTCAAGTCGTCGACCAACCGCGCCCCGCGCCAGTGCGGGCCGGGCTGGCCGGGTGACGAGATGTACGTCTGGTTGCGGCTCAAGCTGCTGGCCGATGCCGGGCTCGTTGGGCTGCCCAATGCCGGCAAGTCCACCTTCATCAACCAGATCACCAACACCAAGGCCAAGGTCGGCGACTACGCGTTCACCACCACGCGCCCGCAGCTGGGCGTGGTGCGTCACCGGGCGCGCGAGTTCGTGCTGGCGGACATTCCCGGCCTGATCGCCGGTGCGGCCGAGGGCGCCGGGATCGGCGACCGTTTCCTGGGCCACATCGAGCGTTGCCGCGTGCTGATCCACCTGATCGACATTCACGGCACCGACCCGGCCGAGGCGCTGCGCATCGTCGAGGAGGAACTCGAAGCCTATGGCGCGGGTCTCGAGGACAAGCCGCGTCTGGTCGCGCTCAACAAGATCGACCTCGTCGATGCCGAACTCGTGCGCGCCTTTTCCAAGGAATTGCTCGAGGCAGGGGCGACGCGCGTGTTCCCGATCTCGGGTGCGACGGGCAAGGGCATGGACGACCTGCTCGACGCCGTGCTCGATTACCTGCCCGCCGCGACTTCGACCGAACGCCCCAGCGGCGAGGTCGAGGATGCGGCCGACGCCAAGCCGTGGTCGCCGTTCTGACGACTGCGTAACTGCAGTTTTCGGGGGACAGCCGCGCGTCCCCCCTATCGCGGCATCGGCGGATCGCGCACAACGCGCGGCATGAGCCAGCCCGCCCCGACCAAGCCGATGGACCCCCTCGCGCAGAGGGCACTGTTTGCCCGCGCCGTGGACCTGCTGGGCGGGATCAAGGCCGCCGGCGCCGCCATCGGCGAGAGCGAACTGGGCATGGCCGCGCTGCTTTCGGGGGCCGAGCCCTTGCAGCCCCGCGTACTCGAGCGCGCGAGCAAGGCGCTGATCGCCCATGCCGATGCCTGCCGCGCGATGGAGCGCCGCATTTCGCCGGCCTTTGCCGCCAACCTCACCGACGCGCAGATCGGCCGCGCCTGAACGCAGATGCCGCCGATCGGTCGGTGATCGTCGCCGCTCGGGCCCGGTCGGTCGTTCATCGAATGGCAGCCGGACACCGCCCTTGACCCTAACGGCGCCGTAGCGTTCGATGGGTGAGACCAATCGGTTTCACCTGCAAAGGAACACTGCCTTGCGCCGCACCCTGTCGTTCGCCGCCGCCGCCTCGTTGCTCGCCATCACGCCTGCCCTCGCTAAACCGGCCATGGCCAAGCCTGCGGCGGATGCGCCCGCGCCGGTGGTGGACGCGGACAATCCCGACGGCATCCCGGCACCCGACAAGGCGACGACCACGCGCTTTTTCCAGCCCCGCCAGGTGCAGTCGGCCGGCAGCGTGACCGTGGGCGGCCAGCGGATCGACTATACGGCCGAGGCAGGCACGATCGTCGTCCATCCGCAGGGCTGGGACGATTCGGATTGGCGCGAGAAGGCCGCTGCCGGCAAGGGCCAGGAAGAGGCCAAGGACGCGCCGGCCGAGGCCGCGATGTTCTACGCCGCCTATTTCCGCAAAGGCGCGAGCGGCAACCGACCGATCACCTTCGTGTTCAATGGCGGGCCGGGTTCGGCGACGGTGTGGCTGCACATGGGCGCCTTCGGCCCGCGCCGGGTCGTGACCTCGGACGACAGCCACACGCCGGCGGCGCCCTACAACCTCGTCGACAATGCCTACAGCCTGCTCGACGCATCCGATCTCGTGTTCATCGACGCGCCGGGGGCGGGGTGGTCGCGCATGGCCGGCAAGGACAAGGAAAAAGCGTTCTGGGGCGTCGACCAGGACGTCCACGCCTTCCGCGAATTCATCAAGCAGTTCCTCACCGCGCATGGCCGCTGGAACAGCCCCAAGTTCCTGCTGGGCGAAAGCTATGGCACGCCGCGCGCCTCGGTGCTGGTCAACGCGCTGCAAAGCTCGGACTCGCTCGATTTCAACGGGGTGATCCTGCTGTCGGCGATCCTCAACTTCGATCTCAGCGCCGATGCGCCGCAGAACAATCCGGGCAGTGACACCGCCTACGTCGTCTCGCTGCCGACGGTGGCGGCAACCGCGTGGTATCATAATCGCCTGGCCGGCCAGCGCCCCGCGCAGATCGAGCCGTTCCTGCGCGAAGTCGAACAGTTCGCGACCGGCGAATATGCCGCCGCGCTGATCCAGGGCAGCGCGCTGCCCGATGCTCAGCGCCAGCAGATCGCGACGAAGCTGGCGGGCTATACCGGCATTCCGGCCGACTATTGGGTGCGTTCGAACCTGCGGCTCAACGTCGGCCAGGTGATGCAGCAGTTGCAGGCCGCCACGGGGCTGACGACCGGCCGCATCGACACGCGGTTCAGCGGCCCGGCGATCGATCCCACCGCCAAGGAAGCGGGATACGATCCGCTGATCTCGGGCATCGGCTCCGCCTATATCTCGGCGTTCAACGCCTATGCGCGCGACAGCCTGCATTACCGCTCGGCGCAGACCTATCGCACGTTCGCGGGCATCGAGCACTGGGACATGACGCACCGCATGCCCGATGGTGGCCAGTCCGAGAGCGGGCCGCTTAACGTGATGAATGACCTCGGCAATGCGATGAAGCAGAACCCCAATCTCAAGGTCCTGGTCGCCGGCGGTTATTACGACCTCGCCACGCCGTACTTCGAGGGCGTCTACGAAATGCGCCACCTGCCGATCCCGCAGTCGCTCCAGGCCAACATCAGCTACGCCTATTACCCGTCCGGCCACATGGTCTATGCCAACGAAGCCTCGCTCAAGGGCTTCCACGATGCGACCGCGGCGTTCATCGCCGGCAACAGCCGCCGCTGAGGCGCAAGCCCAAGCGTCTGTTGACAAGATGCGGCGGTGATTGACGCCCCGGTTTCTGTTTTGGCAAGGACAGCGACCGGGGCGGCGCCCCCCTTTGCGGCATGGGCGCCGCTGCCTGGTCGCCTGGGGGTCTTATGTCTGTGTTGCGTGCAAGCCTGTTCGGGGCGGCGATGTCGCTTGCGCTGTCGCCAGCCGTCGCGAGCGCAGCGCCGGACGGGCTGGCCTTGTCTGGCACGTTCCGTCTGCGCGGCGAGGCGATCGCCGGGCAGCCGCGCGCGGGCTTCAACGACGAAGACCAGTATCTCGTCAGCCGACTGCAAGCCCGGCTGACCTGGACCCACGGCCCGTGGCAAGTCGTCGGCGAGGTGCACGACAGCCGGACCGCCGGCGTCGACAAGGGCTCTCCGCTCTCGACATTCGATGTCAACACGCTCGAGCCGATGCAGGCCTATGTGCGCTGGAGCGGCCCGGTGGGTCAGGGTGCCGCGCTTTCCGTGATGGCCGGGCGCATGACGATGGAACTGGGCTCGCGCCGCCTCATCGCCAACGACGACTATCGCAACACCACCAATGGCTTCACCGGCGTCCGCGCTGACCTGGCGACCGCAGGCGGATGGCACGCGACGGGTGTCTATCTGCTGCCGCTGCAGCGCCTGCCCGAAGACGTGCCGGCCTTGCGCAGCGGGCGCGCGGAGCTTGATCGCGAGAGCTTCGATACGGTGCTGTGGGGCGGCCTGCTGACGCGCCAGCGCAAGGGCTCGCCATTCCTCGCCGAGGTGGAGTACCTTCATTTCGGCGAGCGTGACAGTCCCGGCCACCCGTCGCGCGATCGTTCGCTCGACACGATCAACCTGCGCGTGGCGCGCGAGACGCAGCCCGCGCATTTCGACTGGAGCGTCGAGGGTATGCACCAGTGGGGGCGCGCGGCCGTTGCGGCCACGCCGGGTGCCGCGCGCCTGCCGGTCAGCGCATGGTTTGGACGCGCAAGCCTGGGCTATGCCTGGGCCACGCCCTGGCATCCGCATGTCCTTGCCGAGTTCGACTATGCCAGCGGCGACGGGCCGGGTGGACGCTATGGACGGTTCGACACGCTTTACGGATTGCGCCGGCCCGATCTGGGTCCTGCCGGGCTCTATACCGCGATCGTGCGCTCCAACTTCCTGTCGCCCGGCATCCGCATCGAGGTGGCGCCGGGCAAGCGCTTCGACGCGTTCGTCGGCTATCGTGCGTTCTGGCTGGCCGACCGCCACGATTCGTTCGCCTCGACCGGGGTGCGCGATGCCACCGGGCGGTCGGGGCGTTTCGCGGGGCACCAGATCGACATGCGCCTGCGCCAATGGCTCGTGCCGCAAAAGCTGCGGGCCGAGGTCGACGCCGTCTATCTGGCGCGGGGCCGATTTCTTGAAACGGCCCCGAACGGCAGAGCGGACGATACGCGCTATATCGCCGCAGGCGCGACCGTCAGTTTCTAGAGGGTGAAGGCGTCCTTGGGGATGTGCGTCACGCGGCACGCCAGGTCCGCCTCGCCCGAGGCGACGATGAACCGGTCGCCCAGATCCACCACCCCGGTGGTGAAGACCACGTCGCGCAAGTAGAGCAAGTCCTCCAGCGGCCGGGTCAGTTCGGGCGCCGGCTCGAGCAGCGGCGTCTCGCCTTCGGCCAGCACCACCGTGGGGTCGTTCTCGTCGAGCAACGTCCAGAACGTGCGGTAGATGCCGACGATTTCCTTGGGCTCGACACCGTGCCACAGGCACAGCCAGCCACGCTTGCCCGCCACTTCGGTCAGGATCGGCGGGGCGCCGCCGCCCATCCGCGCGGTCGCCGGGCGGTCGGTGCGCGGGCGGATGTGCGGCAGCAGGTGCGGCTTCCAGTGCCGGCCGTCGGGCGAAGTGGCGAGGTTGATCGAGGGGCCGGCGCGCCAGGCGCTGCCCGGCGGATAGGCAAACCACAGGTCGCCCAGCGGCCGGGTCTGCGCCCAGTACTTGCCGCCGACGAGGCCCTCGAAGATCAGCATGTCCTTGTTCTGGTGATCGAGGACGATGCCCTCGAATGTCCAGTCGAGGCCGTTGTCCGAGCTGTAGAGCGTGGTCGAATGGCGTTCGGGGCTGACCGAGCAGGTGGTCATGAGGTACTCGTCATCGCCGATCCGGCTGATGCGCGCATCCTCGAGGCCATAGCACTGCCACGATCCTTCGGGGGCCACGGCGCGATCGTAATGGATCGCGACGATATCCATCCCATCGGGCGTCATCTCGACCGGCAGCAGCCACGACAGCGAGGTGAGTGCCATGACCTTCCAGCCGCCGCCGGGCAGCGTGAACTTGCGCGGGTCGCGCGTGTCGGCCAGCTCCATCGGCCAGCTATCGAGCACGTAGCGCCCCTTCGACGCGACTTCGCCTTCGGCAGGCGGCTCGGCGGCTTCCCAGCGGATGGCATGGACGCGGCCGTCACGGATCGGCTGGCGCAGCGCCTCGGCGACGCGAACCATCAGCAGAAGGTTGCCGTTGGGCAGTACCGTCATGCCTGGGTTGAAGGCGCCGAGCACGTACGTCTCGGCATCAAATTGCCCGGCCAGCGGCGAGCGCGATAGGTCGATCACATGCGGCGTGATGACGAGGCGGTCGATCGGGAAGCTCATTCGTCGGTCACCCGCGGCACGATGGTGAGTTGCTGGACGATGGTCCGCGACGGCTGGGTCAGGAAGTAGTGGATGCCCACTGCGATGTCCTCGGCGCGCAGCATCTTTTCCTGCGCGATCATCTCGCGCTGCTTCTCGGCCGGAATGTCGGGATACTGCATGTCGCTGCCGGTAAGACCGGGTTCGACCAGGCCGACGCGGATGTTCTTGTTGCCGAGTTCACGGCGCAGCGCCTCGGCGAAGCCGGCGATCCCGGCCTTGATGCCCGCATAGACGGTCGAGTGGCCGCCGAGCACATGCGCCGACATCGAGCCGACGAGGACGATGTCGCCGCCCCGGCCGCCGAAGCTGGCGATCGCGCGCCACGCCGAGAGAAGGTAGGCGGTGAAGTCGATGGCGATCGCCTCGCGCACGCTGGCCTCGTCCATTTCCGACAGGCCCTCGGCGCCGATGGCGGCATTGATGACGACGACGTCGATGCCGTCCATTGCCTGTTCGGCGGCGGCGAAGAACCGGTCTACCGCGCCGTCGTGCGCCAGGTCCAGCGCCAGGCCGTCGATCGACCCGCCGGTCGTCTGGACCGCGCTGATCGCGTCGGCGACATGCTCGGGATTGCGCCCGCAGATGAACACCTGCGCGCCTTCGCCGGCCAGCAGCAACGCGGTGGCGCGGCCGATCCCGGTCGAGCCACCGGTGATGGCAACGCGCCGTCCGGTCAGCGGTGTCTGCGCGGTGTGCCCTTCGGACGTGGGGGAGGGGGTATGGGCCATCGAGCTTTCCTTCCTGCAACGGTCAGGAAGGAAAGCGCTGATTCTGCCTGTGGTTCCGGGGGATCGCCGTGGCGATAAGGCAGGTTGTCGAAGGCCTCAGGGCTTCCAGGCGAGGAACCGCGCCAGCAGCTCGAGCCCATAGGCCTGGCTTTTCTCGGGATGGAACTGGACGCCGAGAATGGTGTCGCGCGCCACCGCCGCGACGAGGCCGCCGCCGTGGTCGGTCATCGCCGCCACGTCGCTGCTTTCGTCGGCGGAGAAATGGTAGGAATGCAGGAAATAGGCCTCGCCCGGCGCGATCAGTGCCGCGCCATCGGCGTGGTGCATCGGCGCCACGTCGTTCCAGCCCATGTGCGGCACCTTGATCGAGGGATCGGCGCGTTCGATCCGGCGCACTTCGCCACCGATCCAGTCCAGGCCCTCGGTCGTGCCGTATTCCACGCCGCGCGTGGCGAGCAGTTGCATGCCGACGCAGATCCCCAGGAACGGCATGGCATCGACCAGCACGCGCTCTTCCAGCGCATCGACCATGCCGATCACGCCGCGCAGTGCCTCGGCGCAGGCGCGGAAGGCGCCGACGCCGGGCAGGACGATGCGATCGGCCCGCCGCACCACGTCGGGATCGGACGTCACCACGAGGTTTTCCGCACCCGCCACGGTGAGCGCGTTGGCGACCGAGCGCAGGTTGCCCGCGCCATAGTCGATCAGGGCAAGTGTCTCAGCCACCGAGGATGCCCTTGGTCGAGGGCACGGAGTCGGCCTTGCGCGCGTCGATCTCCACCGCCTGGCGCATCGCGCGGGCAAAGCCCTTGTAGATGCCCTCGATGATGTGATGGTTGTTGCTGCCGTAGAGGCATTCGATGTGCAGGGTGATCCCGGCGGCCTGGCTGATCGACTGGAACCAGTGTTCGAACAGCTCGGTATCCATCTCGCCGAGGCGCGGCTGGGTAAAGGCGGCCTTCCACACCAGGATCGGGCGGCCCGAGATGTCGAGCGCAACGCGGGCCAGCGCCTCGTCCATCGGCGAATAGGTCGCGCCGTAGCGGGCGATGCCCTTCTTGTCGCCCAGTGCCTGGTGGATCGCCTGGCCCAGCGCGATCGCGCTGTCCTCGGTGGTGTGGTGCTGGTCGACGTGCAGGTCGCCCTTCACTTGGCAGGTCACGTCGATCAGCGAATGACGCGAGAACTGCTCGATCATGTGATCGAGGAAGCCGATCCCGGTGTTGACGTCATAGACGCCGGTGCCGTCGAGGTTCACGCTGACCTTGATGTCGGTCTCGTGAGTGGTGCGGGCGATCGATCCAGTGCGCATGGCAGCGGCTATACGCAGTCACCGGCGGGAATCAATCACCCGCTGTCCGACCAAATGGCCGCCCAAACGGGGCAGGGGGTATCCATCGCCTCTTGACCGCAAGCCGCCTCGCGGTCAGGTGTTGAACCCATGACCGACGCCCCCGACAGCCTGATCCCCTATGACGAAATCGTGCAGGAGGCCCTGCGCGCGGTGGTAGGCCGCGTACTTGGCCAGGTGGAGGCGTCCGGCGGCGTCCTGCCCGGGCCGCACCATTTCTACATCACCTTCCGCACCGGCGCGCCCGGCGTGATGATCCCGAACCGGTTGAAGGAACGCTTCCCGGACGAGATGACGATCGTGCTCCAGAACAAGTTCTGGGACCTCAAGGTCGAGGAAGACGGCTTCAGCGTCGGCCTGACCTTCAACCAGGTGCCGACCACGCTGGTCGTGCCGTTCCGAGCGATCACCGCCTTCGTCGATCCCGCGGTCGATTTCGGCCTTCAGTTCCAGGCCGCCGACGACCTCGAAGAGGCCGACGAGGCGGACATGCACGACGATGCCGGCAACGATGTGTCGGGCACCGGGGAAACTTCCGGTCAGCCCGCCGTTGAGGGCAGCGATGACGGCTCGAACGTCGTCACGGTCGATTTCGGCCGCAAGAAGTAAACGCCTGCCGCCGCCGCCCGGCTTGCTGCAGGCCTTTGGCAACAGGGCAGTGAACATGGCGAAGAACTGGTTGGGCAAGAAGGCAAAGGGTACGGACAAGCAGGAGGTGCGCCGCGCCGACGCCGGTCATCCGGCGCCCACTCCGTCGCCCGCACCGGCGCCGGTCGAAGCGGGCGCAGAAGCGGCCGTGGCCAGCCCGCTGACCACCATGATCCTGACGGACATCGCCCTGCGCGCCGGAACCAAGCTGTTGCAGCGCGGGCCTACCGGGCGCGTCCTTGCCCGCGCCCTGCCGTTCGGCCGCGCCGCCAACACGGTTAAGGCACCGTCGCTCGCCGGCAGCCTTGTCGGCACCGCACTCGCCAAGGTGGCGACACGCTCGGTTCCCGGTGCGATCTTTGTCGGTGGCGGACTGATGGCCAAGGCGCTTTACGACCGGCGCAAGGCCAAGCGCATTCATGCCGAACTGCAGGGCAAGGTGCCGCCCAAGAAGGTCCGCTGACCGGCGCACCAGCGGATTTCCATTTCGCATTTGCGAGAAAAGCGGCGCACGCGGGCTTGACCGCCCGCCCGGCCATGGGCCATCTGCGTCCATGGCCGACAGCGCACGTTCCTCCAGCGACCATCACGCCCCGGGCGTACATGGCCCTGACGCCCTTCATCGCCGCGGGCTGATGCTGATCCTGTCCTCGCCCTCGGGGGCAGGGAAGACCACGATCGCGCGCCGGCTGCTCGAGCACGACGCCGAAATCGCGATGTCGGTATCGGTCACGACGCGGGCGCCGCGCCCCGGCGAGGTCGAGGGCAAGGACTATCACTTCGTCGACCGTGCCGAATTTGACCGCATGGTCGAGGACAACGAATTCTACGAATGGGCCGAAGTCTTCGGTCATTGCTACGGCACCCCCAAGGCGCAGATCCGGGCGCGCCTCAAGGAGGGTCTCGATACCCTGTTCGACATCGACTGGCAGGGCACGCAGCAGCTCTACCAGAAGGCCGAGGCGGACGTGGTGCGCGTGTTCATCCTGCCGCCGAGCATCGAGGAACTGCGTCGCCGCCTGACCGGGCGCGGCACTGACAGCGCAGACGTGATCGCTGCGCGCATGGCCCGTGCACAGGCCGAGATCAGCCACTGGGACGGCTACGACTATGTCGTGGTCAACGACAACGTCGATGCCTGCTATGGCCAGATCTGCCAGATCCTCGCGGCCGAGCGTCTCAAGCGCGCCCGCCAGACCGGCCTGATCGGCTTCGTGCGCGAACTCACCCGCGGTTGACCCGATGAGCAGCGACCCCGGCATGGCCCCGCCGGGGCCGGAATCCTTCCCGCGCGCCATGGGCCGCGCGCTGCGCCGTGTGTTCCTCTGGCTCATGCTGGCAGGCGTCGTCGCGGCGCTGGGCTTCGCCGCCTGGGGCTATTGGGTCGAAACATGGCCGCCGGTGGTGCGACGCGCCCTGGTCACGCTGCCGGCGCCCGAACTGGCCGGCAAGCGGATCAGGCTTGCGCTGGCATCGGATATCCACGTCGGCAACCATGGCATGTCGCCGGCGCGGCTGGACCGCGTTGTCGACCAGATCATGGCCGAGCACCCCGACGTGATCATGCTGGCGGGCGATTTCGTCAATGGCGAGAAGCCGGGCGACCCGGCCGTGCATATCGAGATGCTGACCGCGCCTTTGTCGCGGCTGCGTGCGCCGCTCGGCGTTTTCGCGGTGCTCGGCAATCACGATGGCGATACCGATCCCGAAGGCGTGACGGCGGCACTGCAACAGGCCGGGATCACCGTGTTGCGCAACGAGGTGGCCAAGGCGGGTCCGCTCGTGCTGGCCGGCTACGATCGCTATACGCGGCATCGCAAGGCACCCAAATCGCTGTTCAAGCTGGCGCGCGCCGTGGGCGGTCCGATCATCGCCGTCGAGCATGCGCCCAACCTGGGGCGCAAGCTGCCGCCCGATGTGCCTGTCCTGCTCGCAGGACATACGCATTGTGGACAGGTCAATCTGCCGGGGCTGTCGTCGTCGCACAGTTTCATCGACGGGCGTTCGCTTTACGATCCGGTGTTCCGCTGCGGGCTGGTCGACTGGCAGGGCCATGTCGTGGTCGTCACCGGCGGCGTCGGCTCGGGCTCGTTCCCGCTGCGCATCGGGACGCGACCCGATTTCTGGATGATAACCTTTACCGGGCGTTGACGCGCGGGCCGATTGCGCAAAAGGGACGGCACATGAGTGCGATGACAAAAAGTGGGAACCGGTTTTTGTCAAAAATCGCACGATCGCACATTTCTATAGGGTCACGGCGTTTCATCGAAACGCCATGACCCTATAGCGGTCGCCGGAAGGCCGCGACGCCGCGCACAGGGAGCCGATATCGCCATGAAGGCCGCCGTCCTCGAACAAGCGGGCCAGCCGCTCGTGATCGCCGATCTGGTGGTGGACCAGCCCGGGCCGCACGAAGTGCTGATCCGCACCGCGGCGTGCGGGCTGTGTCATTCGGACCTGCATTTCATCGACGGCACGTATCGTACGCCCGTGCCGATCGTGCCGGGGCACGAGGCCGCCGGCGTGGTCGAGGCGGTGGGCAGCGAAGTGCGCCGGGTGCGCAAGGGCGATCCGGTCGTCACTTGCATTTCCGCGTTCTGCGGCACGTGCGAGTATTGCGTCACCGGTCGGCTCGCGCTGTGCTCGGGCAGCCCGACCCGCCGCGCGAAGGGCGCCGCCCCACGCCTTGCGCGTCCCGATGGCAGTCCGGTCCAACAGATGCTCAACGTCTCGGGCCTCGCCGAGACGATGCTGGTCCACGAGAACGCCTGCGTCGCCATCCGCCCCGACATGCCGCTCGACCGCGCGGCGCTGCTCGGCTGCGCGGTGACGACGGGGGCGGGCGCTGTGTTCAACGCCTGCAAGCTGACGCCGGGAGAGACCGTGGCGGTGATCGGTTGCGGCGGCGTCGGCCTGTCGGCGATCAACGCCGCGCGGATCGCCGGCGCCGGGCGCATCCTTGCCGCCGATCCCTCGCCCGAGAAGCGCGCCCTGGCCGCGCGGCTGGGCGCGACTGACGTGATCGATCCGGCGGAGGATGGCGCGGCGGGCGCGATCGTCGAGATGACGCGCGGCGGTGTCGATCATGCGATCGAGGCGGTCGGGCAGGCCGCATCGGCGCAGATGGCGGTCGGCGTGCTCAAGCGTGGCGGGACCGCCACGGTGCTGGGCATGTTGCCGCCCGGCCAGCAGGTCGGCCTCTCGGCGATGGACCTGCTGCAGGGCAAGCGGGTGCAGGGCGCGTTGATGGGCATGAACCGCTTTCCGGTGGACCTGCCGCGGCTCGTCGACTTCTATCTGGCGGGCGTGCTCGATCTCGACGCGATGCTGACCGACCGCATCGCGCTGGACGAGGTCAACGCCGGTTTCGACCGGCTGCGCCAGGGCGAGGGGGCGCGTTCGGTAGTGGTCTTTCCGGGGTGAGGGGCGCTCGCGCAAAACCCGTTGGCCAGCGGCCGAAGTGATGTTAGGCGCGCCGCCATGATCGTTTTTCCCGCCATCGACCTCAAGGGGGGTCAGGTCGTACGCCTTGCCGAAGGCGACATGGATCGCGCCACCGTCTATGGGGACGATCCCGCGCATCAGGCGATGCTGTTCGCCGAGGCGGGGTCGCAATATCTTCATGTCGTCGATCTCGACGGTGCCTTCGCTGGCGAGGCGCGCAACCGCGATGCGGTCGAGGGCATCCTCAAGGCATTTCCCGGTCACGTCCAGTTGGGCGGCGGCATCCGCAGCGCGGTGGCGGTCGACGGCTGGTTCGATCTCGGCGTGTCGCGCGTGGTGATCGGCACCGCCGCGCTCAAGAACCCCGAATTCGTCAAGGACATGGCGCGCGCCTATCCCGGCGGCATCGTCGTCGCCGTCGACGCGCGCGACGGCATGGTCGCGACCGAGGGCTGGGCCGATGTCTCCGACGTCTCGATCACCGACATGGCGCGCCGCTTCGAGGATGCCGGTGTCGCCTCGCTGCTGTTCACCGACGTCGGCCGCGACGGGCTGCTCAAGGGCTGCAACATCGAGGCGACGGTCGATCTCGCCCGCGCCACGCGTCTGCCGGTGATCGCCAGCGGCGGGGTCAAGGGCGTGGACGACATCGCCATGCTCAAGGTGCACGAAGCCGACGGGATCGAGGGCGTGATCACCGGCCGCGCGCTCTACGACGGGCGGCTCGATCTCGGTGCGGCGATCCGCATCGCGCAGGGCTGACCCGCCATGACCGTCCGAGTCCGCGTCATTCCCTGCCTCGACGTAGCCGAGGGCCGCGTGGTCAAGGGCGTTAACTTCGTCGACTTGCGCGATGCCGGCGACCCGGTCGAACAGGCGCGCGCCTATGACGCCGCCGGCGCGGACGAGCTGTGCTTCCTCGACATTTCCGCCACGCACGAGGGGCGCGGCACGCTGCTCGATGTGGTGGCGCGGACGGCCGAGGTCTGCTTCATGCCCTTGACGGTGGGCGGCGGGGTCCGCGCGGTCGAGGATGCGCGCGCGCTGCTGCTGGCCGGCGCGGACAAGGTCGCGGTGAACAGCGCCGCCGTCGCCCGCCCCGAACTGGTGCGCGAGATCGCCGAGAAGTTCGGCGCACAATGCGTGGTCGGCTCGGTCGACGCGCGCCGCACCGGGCCGGGCCGCTGGGAAATCTTCACGCACGGCGGCCGCAAGCCGACGGGTATCGACGCGCTGGCCCATGCCGACCGGCTGGCCCAGCTGGGTGCGGGCGAATTGCTCGTCACGTCGATGGACGGCGACGGCACGCGCAATGGCTATGACCTCGAACTGACCCGTGCCATTGCCGATGCGGTTCCGGTGCCGGTGATCGCCAGCGGCGGGGTGGGAAGCCTCGACCATCTGGTCGCCGGCGTCGTCGAGGGCCATGCCAGCGCCGTCCTCGCCGCCTCGATCTTCCATTTCGGCACGCATTCGATCGCCGAGGCGCATGCCGCCCTGCGTGCCGCCGGGCTGCCGGCGCGGGGCTGACGCGCGGCGAGCGCTGGCGGGACAAGATTTGACATAAGCCTGCCACGCGACAGGAATTTGCGCCACAGCCGGCCAATGGTCGGAAATTTCCCGTTCGGGGCAGTTCAGGCTGCGGACTTAGGGAAGAACCGCTGGTCGATTTGGCGTATCCTGCTCCCATAGACCGCAAACCGGTCGCAACGGGAGTTCATGTCATGATCGTCGGCACCGTCAAGGAAATCAAGAATCACGAATATCGCGTCGGCCTGACGCCCGAAAGCGCGCACGAGCTTGTCGCGCATGGTCACACCGTGCTGGTCCAGACCGGTGCCGGCGCCGGGATCGGTGCCGCCGACGACGCCTATGTCGCAGCCGGTGCCGAGATCGTGATGTCCGCCGCCGAAGTCTTCGCGCGCGCCGAGATGGTGGTGAAGGTCAAGGAACCGCAGGCGGGCGAGCGCGCCATGCTGCGCGAAGGCCAGATCCTCTACACCTACCTGCATCTGGCTCCCGATCCGGAGCAGACCGCCGATCTCGTCAAGTCGGGTGCGGTGTGCATCGCTTACGAGACCGTGACCGATGCCGCGGGCGGTCTTCCGCTGCTCAAGCCGATGAGCCAGGTTGCCGGACGCATGGCGATCCAGGCCGGCGCCACCGCGCTGGAAAAGGCGCATGGCGGTCGCGGCGTGCTGCTCGGCGGCGTGCCGGGCGTGATGCCCGCAAAGGTCGTGGTGATCGGCGGCGGCGTGGTCGGCTTCAACGCCGCGCAAATGGCGACGGGCCTCGGTGCCGACGTCACGATCATCGACCGCAGCCCCGAGGTGCTCGAGAAGCTGGCGACCCATTTCGAAAGCCGCGCCAAGACGCTCTATGCCGGCAAGGCCAATATTGCCGCCGCCGTTGCCGAGGCCGATCTGGTGATCGGTGCCGTGCTGGTGCCCGGTGCGGCCGCGCCCAAGCTGGTCACGCGCGCGATGCTCTCGACCATGCAGCCCGGTGCGGTGCTGGTCGACGTCGCGATCGACCAGGGCGGCTGCTTCGAGACCAGCCATGCGACGACTCATGCCGAACCGACTTATGTGGTCGACGGCGTGGTCCACTACTGCGTGGCCAACATGCCGGGCGGCGTGGCGCGCACCAGCACGTATGCGCTCAACAACGTCACGCTGCCGCACGCACTGGCGATCGCCAACCTCGGCTGGAAGGCGGCGCTCAAGCGCAATCCGCACCTCGCCAACGGCCTCAACGTAGCCTTTGGTAGGGTCACCTACGAAGCCGTGGCGAAGGACCTCGGCTATGACTATATCCCGGCAGCCGACCTGATCGGCTAACCGGGCGCCCGCGCCCCTGCCTCGCGCGAAAGGATGCCATGATCCATACCGACCACATCGCCCTACGCGCCGCTGCCGAGGCAGGGCGGGGGCTTTGCACCGTGGTCGGGATCGATGGCAGCTTTTCGCGCCGGGTGGGCGCGCAGATGGCGGCGGCCGGCGACAGCGTGGCGGGGAGCCTCGCCGACGTCTGCCTCGAGCGGCAACTGGCCGGCGATCTTGCGGCGATGGGGGCAGGGACTGCGCCACAGCTGCAGCGCTATGGCCGCGGCTCGCCGATCATCGATTTTCGCCTGCCCTGCGGCGGCGGGCTGGACATCCTGCTCGATCCCGCGCCGGATCGGGCCGCCATTGCCGAGGCGGTCGCGGCACTCGACGCCCGCCAGCCGGCCTCGCTCGTCCTGCCGGTCCCGGCCGAGGCGCCGCCGCATCTGCTGCGCGAGCGGCACTACATTCCGCCGCTGTCGCTGGTGCTGTTCGGCGAGGGCATCGAGCTGACGGCCGTTGCCGACCTCGCGCGTACCATGGGCATCGCCACGCAGGTCCGTTCCAAGGACGAGGCCAGCGGGCTCGCACTCGGCCGCGCGCCGACCGGTCTGGCGGCCGACCCATGGACGGCGGTGCTGCTGCTGTTCCACGATCACGAGTGGGAGCGCACGCTGCTGCAATGGGCACTCGACACGCCGGCGTTCTACATCGGCGCGCAGGGCGGCATGCGTGCGCGCATGGCCCGGCTCGACGATCTGGCGCGCAGCGGCGTCAATGAAAGCCAACTGGCGCGCATCGTCAGCCCCATCGGCCTGATCCCGCGCACGCGCGAGCCGGGCGTGCTGGCGCTGTCGGCCCTCGCCGAAATCATGGCCCGCTACGAGGCGCTGCACCCACTGGGGTAAGCGCGGTCAGGCGGCATCCGCGAATCGCGAAACCTTGATGTCGGCTTCCTGTGCGCGGGCTTGCGCGAGATCGTAAGCGGTCTGCATGCGCAGCAGCGTATCGGCCTTGACGCCAAAAGCCTTTTCGAACCGGATTGCCATGTCTGCCGATAGACTGGCGCGCGCATTGAGCAAGGTGCTCAATGCCTGGCGCGACACACCGATATGCCTGGCCAGCGTGGTCACGTTCGCGCCCGAAGGTTCAACGATTTCGGTCTTCAGCCAGTCGCCGACATGGATGGCGAGCGACGGATGCATCTCAAGCGCCATGGTAATCCTCCAGGTTCAGGTCGGCCAATGCGCCGCTGGCCGTGACCACGAATGTCAGGCGCCAATTTCGCGTGACGGTCATGGCCCAAGTGCCTTTTCGATCGCCGGTCAGCGGATGCAGGCCGAAGTTTGGCGGCGCTGCCAGTTCATCGAATGTCTGCGCCGCGTCGATGAACACCAGCATCTTGCGAAGCCGCTGAACATCGCCAACCAGCCCGCGCGCATCGCCAGTGAGGAAGTACCGGCGCAAGCCCTTGTGTGCGACGCTGTCTATTTCCACCCGAACAGTGTCGCGTGATAGCGGCGATTTGTCAAGTGTCGCTTGACGCTTGACGCTTGACGGTCTAGCGCTTCTTCTTCCCCAAGGGCGCGGTGAAGTCCGGGTCCTTGTTAGCTACCCAGTCGACGAACTTGCGCACCGCAGGGTCGGCCAGCAGGACTTCGGCGTCCATGCCTGCCCGCTGCAACTCGGCGTTGGTGAATTGCGTGATGAGCATCTGCTGGCAGATCGGGTGCATCGGTACGACATCGCGCCCGCCGCGGCTCTTGGGCACGGGATGGTGCCAGATCACACTGCTGCCCGTGGGCCGGCCGCAGAGCCAGCACGGCACCGGCGGCGGGGCCGCCTCGTCCTCGGGCTCTTCGCGCATCCAGTCGGACTGGCGTTCGTGCTTGGAATACTTGCGGGCCATGGTCTGCGCGGTCTCGGTGTGGACGTGGGTGTGGATGGGGTCGCCCTATAGAGGCTTGGCGGTCGATTGCCACAGCCATGCCTCCGCCCGCGCCAGATCTTCCGGGCGATCGACATCGAGCGCATGTTCGGGGGCGAGCGGCACGAAGGGCGCATCGTGTAACAGGGCACCGGCGCCGCGATCGCCTTGCAAGGCCTGAAGGGCGGGAAAGTGGTGTGCGCCCACCAGCGCCGGCGGCATCGGCTGGTCGCCGCAGCGGCTGGCCAGCCGGTCTCCGTCGAACGCGGCGAGGAGTGCGGCGAAGTGGTCGGGCGGCACCAGCGGCATGTCGGCCAGCGCGATCAGCGCGGCATCGACGCCCTGCAGCGCGCCGATCCCCAGCGCCAGCGAGGCCGATTGCGGCGCACCCGGCGGGTCGAGCGCCAGCCGCGTGAAGCCGGGCAGGTCGGGTACGTCTGCCGCTGCCACTATCACGCGCTGCGCCATTGCCAGCCCGGCGGTGGCGGCCGCGACATGGGCGATGACGGGCATCCCGGCCAGCTCGGCCGCCAGCTTTCCTCCGCCGAAACGGGTGCCGCGTCCGCCCGCAAGCACCACGAGGCCGATGCGGCGTTGCGCCTTTATGCTCATCGCGCGCGCCGGATGCGGCTCTCGCTGATGAGAGGGGCCGGGCGGTTGATGAAGGTCTTGAGCGCGAAGCTGCTCTGCACATGTGCGACGCCGGCGATCTGCGTCAGCTTTTCCAGCAGCTCACGGTAATGGTCGAGGTCGCGCACCACGCAGCGTAGCAGGAAGTCCGATCCGCCCGACATCAGGAACCCGCTCATGATCTCGGGCAGTTCGGCCACCTGCGTCTCGAAGCTGTCGAGCGCCTCGCGCTGCTGGCGTTCGAGCGTGACGGAAATGAACACGCTCATCTTGCCCGCCAGCGCTCGCTCGTCGAGCCGGGCGAAATAGCCGGTGATGAGGCCCGCCGCCTCGAGCTGGCGCACACGGCGGATCGTCGGGGTCAGAGACAGGCCGATTTCCTCGGCCAAGTCGCGCCACGACATGCGCCCGTCGCGCGTCAGGCATTGCAGGATGCGGATGTCCCAGGAGTCGAGTTCGGGCGGAGTGTCGGCCATGAAGCGCGTTTGCACCAAGCGCGGCGTTTTGGATAGGGCAAAGCAGTTTTCCTGCGCGTTCCGCCGTTCGAGATTGGCAACCCTTTCCAGCCGTTCCGCGTTATCCTGCCAGCGAACGCGGCGACACGAGAGGAAGCCCCCCGATGGCCACCACAGCCAACCAGCAGCCCCTGGCGCTGCACGTGCCAGAACCCAAGGCACGCCCCGGCGCGACGCCCGACTGGACCGGGGTCAGCCTGCCTGCCGCCGGCGCCCAGCCCCGACCGGACGAGGCCTGCGAGGCGCGCGAGACCTGGCCGCTGTGCACCGACCTGATCCGCGTGCTCGATTTCGACGGGGCGGCGCAAGGCCCGTGGAACCCGCGCCTCGACGCCGATACGCTGCGCCGGATGCTGCGCAACATGGCGCTGACCCGCGCCTTCGACGAGCGCATGTTCCGTGGCCAGCGCCAGGGCAAGACCAGCTTCTACATGAAGTGCACCGGCGAGGAGGCGACCTCGGTTGCCCCGGCCATGGCGCTGGCGGCCGACGACATGGTGTTCCCGAGCTATCGCCAGCAGGGCATCCTGTTGACGCGCGGCTATCCGCTGGTGGAGATGATCAACCAGATCTACTCCAACAAGGGCGACAAGCTGAAGGGCCGCCAGCTGCCGATCATGTATTCGGCGCGCGACTTCGGCTTCTTCTCGATCTCGGGCAATCTCGCCACGCAGCTGCCGCAGGCGGTGGGCTGGGCCATGGCCTCGGCAATCAAGGGCGACACGCGCATCGCGGCGGCCTGGGTGGGCGAGGGCTCCACCGCCGAGGGCGACTTCCACTCGGCCATGACCTTCGCGACGGTCTATAACGCGCCGGTCGTGCTGAACGTGGTCAACAACCAGTGGGCGATCTCGAGCTTCTCGGGGTTTGCCGGGGCCGAGCGCCAGACCTTTGCCGCGCGCGCGGTGGGCCACGGCATCGCCGGCCTGCGCGTCGACGGCAACGATCCGCTGGCGGTCTATGCCGCGACCCGCTGGGCCGCCAACCGCGCGCGCAGCAATGCCGGGCCGACGCTGATCGAGCACTTCACCTATCGATCGGAGGGGCATTCGACCTCGGACGATCCGGCGCAGTACCGCTCGGCCGAGGAGCGCGCCTCGTGGCCGCTCGGCGATCCGATCGCGCGGCTCAAGCAGCACCTGATCGCGCTGGGCGAATGGGACGAGGAGCGCCACGCGGCGATGGACCTCGAACTGGTCGAGGAGGTCAAGGCCGCGACCCGTGCGGCCGAGGCCAACGGCGTGCTGGGCCACGGCCTGCACCATCCGTTCCGCACGATGTTCGAGGACGTGTTCGAGACGCTGCCCTGGCATCTCAAGGAACAGAGCGAACAGGCCATGGCGGAACGCCGGATCAAATGGCCCGAATGGCGCGAGGACGAAGCATGAGCGCGGACCAGATCATGAGCGAGACCCCCGGCGCCGAAACCGGCCCGAGCGCAACACCAAGCGGCGAGGCGCCCGCCACCCGGCGCATGACGATGATCGAGGCGATCAACGACGCGCTCGACGTGATGATGGAGCGCGACCCGAACGTCGTCGTCATGGGCGAGGACGTCGGCTTCTTCGGCGGCGTGTTCCGCGCGACGGCCGGCCTCCAGAAGAAGTACGGCAAGACGCGGGTGTTCGACACACCGATCAGCGAGTGCGGGATCATCGGCGTGGCGGTGGGCATGGGCGCCTATGGCCTGCGCCCGGTGCCCGAGATCCAGTTCGCCGATTACATCTATCCCGGCCTCGACCAGCTGGTCTCCGAGGCCGCACGCCTGCGCTATCGTTCGGCGGGCGAGTTCACCGCGCCGATGACCGTGCGCTCGCCGTTCGGCGGGGGCATCTTCGGCGGGCAGACCCACAGCCAGAGCCCCGAGGCATTGTTCACGCACGTCGCCGGCCTCAAGACGGTGATCCCGGCGACGCCGCACGATGCCAAGGGCCTGCTGATCGCGGCGATCGAGGACAATGACCCGGTCATCTTCTTCGAGCCCAAGCGTATCTACAACGGCCCGTTCACCGGCGCTTACGATCGCCCGGTCGAACCGTGGAGCCGCCATCCCGACAGCGAAGTGCCCGCCGGCCACTATACCGTGCCGCTGGGCAGGGCGCGCATCGTCCAGGAGGGCGAGGCGCTGACCGTGCTGGCCTATGGCACGATGGTCCATGTCGCGCATGCGGTGTGCCGCGAGAAGGGCGTCGATGCCGAGGTGATCGACCTGCGCTCGCTCGTCCCGCTCGACATCGCGACGATCCGCGCCTCGGTCGAGAAGACCGGCCGCTGCCTCATCGTCCACGAGGCGACCCGCACTGGCGGCTTCGGCGCGGAGCTTTCGGCGCTGGTGCAGGAGCATTGCTTCCACCACCTCGAGGCGCCGGTCGAGCGCGTCACCGGCTTCGACACGCCCTATCCGCACAGCCTCGAGTGGGCTTACTTCCCCGGCCCGGTGCGCATCGGCCAGGCTCTCGACCGACTTCTGAAGGACTGATCCCATGGCGACATTTACCTTCCGCCTGCCCGACATCGGCGAAGGCATTGCCGAGGCCGAGATCGTTACCTGGCACGTGAAGCCCGGCGACACGGTGGCCGAGGATGGCCCGCTGGCCGACATGATGACCGACAAGGCGACCGTCGAGATGGAAAGCCCGGTCGCCGGCCGCGTGGTCTCGGTGGCGGGCGAGGTCGGCGACATGATCGCGATCGGCTCGGTGCTCGTGGAAATCGAAATCGAGGGTGAGGGTGAGGGGGCTTCGACAGGCTCAGCCCGAACGGATGAGAACACCGAAGCTACCCCCGTTCGCCCTGAGCCTGTCGAAGGGCCGAGCGCCGCGTACGCCGGCGGGGGGGCTTCGACAAGCTCAGCCCGAACGGATTTTGGCGGTGACCCTGCTTCCTCTGGCCCAGCCCGAACAAATACCGGGAATGAAACTACCCCCGTTCGCCCTGAGCCTGTCGAAGGGCCAAGCACCACCCCCGCCGCCAAGGTGCTCGCCAGCCCCGCCGTCCGCCAGCGTGCCAAGGATCTCGGGATCGACCTTGCGCAGGTCCGCCCCTCGCAGGACGGGCGCGTGCGCCATGGCGATCTCGACCAATTCCTCGCCTACAATCGCGCCTATGCCGGTGCAGCCGCGCCGCGTGGTGACGAGCAGGTTCGCGTGGTCGGCCTGCGCCGCCGCATCGCCGAGAACATGGCCGCGTCCAAGCGCGCGATCCCGCATTTCTCCTATGTCGAGGAATGCGACGTCACCGCACTTGAGGAACTGCGCACCCAGCTCAACGCCGCAGGCCTGGATCGCCCGCGCCTGACGATGCTGCCGCTGCTGATCGTGGCGCTGTGCCGGACGCTGCCGCAGTTCCCGATGATCAACGCGCGCTACGACGACGAGGCCGGGGTGGTGACGCGCCATGGCGCCGTGCATCTGGGTATGGCGACGCAGACGCCGGCCGGGCTGATGGTGCCGGTGATCCGCAATGCGCAGGATCGCAATCCCTGGCAGCTGGCGCAGGAAATCGCCCGCCTTGCCGAGGCCGCACGCAACGGGACGGCGCGCAGCGACGAGCTGTCCGGCTCGACCTTCACGATCACCTCGCTCGGCCCGCTGGGCGGCGTGGCGACCACGCCGGTCATCAATCGCCCCGAAGTGGCGATCATCGGGCCGAACCGCATCGTCGAGCGGCCGATGTTCGTATCCGACGGCATGGGCGGCGAACGCATCGCCAAGCGCAAGCTGATGAACCTGTCGATCAGCTGCGACCATCGCGTGGTCGACGGCTGGGATGCGGCGAGCTTCGTGCAGGCGGTGAAGAAGCTGATCGAGACGCCGGCGCTTTTGCTGGCTTGAGTTGGCTGCCCCTCCACCACCGGCTGCGCCGGCGGTCCCCCTCCCCATGGAATGGGGAGGACCTCGATCCTCCCTGCCGGAGGCGGGGAGCAACCGTCTATGCGTTCGCCCAGTTTTGCCTGTTTCGGATCATGGCGTTCAGGACGGTGACGAGCTTTCGCATGAGGGCGACGATGGCGACTTTTGCTGGTTTGCCGGCGTTTCGCA